>Ga0334882_1000007_pt1 | contig 470490 bp, 417 predicted proteins | sample GraSluR1_MG_5_FD_207226 | JGI IMG/M metagenome (GOLD analysis project Ga0334882, IMG submission 207226) | Sludge microbial communities from methane-producing bioreactor in Wageningen University, Netherlands - Granular Sludge_15_04-R1 | ecosystem: Engineered > Bioreactor > Anaerobic >...
CGAAGCTGCATTGCAAGTGATCGGTATGCGGTAGAAACATAGCTGTGTACTCCGATTTTAATTTGATAGTATTGGTATATTATACCATATTTCATGCCTAGCGCCACCTTTTTTCAGGGGAGTCAGGAATAAAAAATCTAGTGGGGCTTACATTGGCACCAAGCCCAAACTCAAACAATTTTAACAAAGTTGTTCTTCCACTACTGTTATCCCCGCGAATTACATTGATCCCAGTTTTAAAGTCTGACTCAAACGCTATAAATCCATTACCAATTACTCGAATTTTCTGTATCACCAATCTTGGCGATGAAATTAGCGTTTTGAAATTCATGATCAATTCTCTGTTTTATCTAGTGTGATGAACTGATAATAAGGAGCATGTGTAACTTCAGGATAGTGGCGATAAATAAAATCTTTTAGCCAATTACCTGTTTTATCTCCAAATAACTCGCCTACTATGTTACATCTCGTTATTAAAGATTTAAATTCGGGTGATTTCGCAAAGCCCTTTGTTGCCAGAAAACCAGCAGCAGATACAGTGTAAATATCAATACCAGATTTTGTCTCTATGTCTAATAAATTTTTCCCGCTAAGGTAGGCTAACACTAAATAATACTTTTTATCCCAAGGGCCATATCGATAACGAATCATGCGTGACTCTACAATTATACTTTTCTTAAGTTCTTCCACCACATTCGCGGCTTCTTCTCTAGACAAAATTATACGAGCTGCTCTTTCTAAAAATTGTGGGTATCTAACAAAAAAATCTAGTTTGACAAATTTGGTCCTTCCTTCGATTCGCGGAGCGCTGACAGGTCTTCCTGCAAAACGGAGCACAAGTAATAATCGAGAAGCATGATAAGGTATATTATCATCAATTGAAAAAATTTCTTTTGGAGATCGCTTGTTCACCAACCTTACTTTCTCTGCCAATAATTCAATCTCTGGTGGCTCTTGCGGTTGACGAATGTAACTCATGTGATTTGTCCCTTTTATTTTAGCGGTTCCCAATAATTATCGCACTCTGCAGTTAATTGGCATAAGATCCCGTGCAGATAATGAAAATCAACAATGACAGGGGGGAAATTTTCATTTTCTTCTTTTGCTAATTTTTCTAGATCGCTTCTAATTGCTTTATAAGACCGCCCAATGTGTGAAGCATCACCCAAGCTAGATGCAATACACAAATCCCATACTTTCAAGCGCAACTCAGATGTGTACTTAACCGCATGAATGAAATCTTGTCGATAGCGAATTATAAAAGAATTACGGCTTTCTAAAAAATACTTAATAAAATGCTCTGGAAATCCCGCTCTCTCTGATTTTTCGCGGAGGGTTAAATTTTGTTCAGGATTATCACTCGTGTTAAAAGTAGAAATGTGAGGATCTTTGAAGGGGGCAACAAAACACTCGGAAACTTGTAAATCTGTGACTTTTCGCTTTTCCAATTTGTCTCGGTAGGTGGTTTCAGGTCTGTTTTCTGAGACTGACCTTTCCAATAAGCTCAAAATACTATAATAGATTCGCTTGCGGCCATTAATATCTGAGTCAATTCTCCGAGATAGTAATACTTCTTCTAGCTTAATCAAATTTTCAGCAATTAATCCGTGAAAATGACTAAAACCCGTTATTAAACGAATATTCCAAAAAATATTTTTGAATTCCTCTCTGTTTACCCCTTCAACTGATTCTGTTAATCTATCTACAAGTTCATCAACTATAATTTGTTCTAATTCGGAACAGTATTCTCTACCTCGATCAGTCAGCTCTTTTAATTTGCCTAAGTCATGCTTATTAGATACTCTGGTTTGAGATGTCTGATTACTAACAAAGATATATTTATGCTCGCCTTGAAATTGTTTTTGCAGCCATAAAAAATGCCGCCATATTCCTTCTGATTTGAGAGTGCTAATTTTCCATTGATCACCTTGTCTCTCTTTGATTTGATAAAACTCATATTGTCCGTTGTTGAGTTTGACAACGACATCATCTTGCAATTCACAGGCAACATATTCTATTTTGGAGGGATTAAGTAACATTTCAAGACATTTGTAAGCAGCGAAATGATACTGGTATTTAAATCCATGCAAACTAATAGCACCACCATCATTAAGCGGAGGAACATCTGAAAGATCGAGAGGTATATCAAGTACCATATCAAAGTCTCTTTCTATAACTATGTCAAACTTGTTTTTTGACGAAGTGTTCTTCACTTCTATTATACGCTCTTTCTCCCCCCACGCCAAGTTTACGCCGCCTTACTGAGCACGGTCAGCAAGTAGAGTTTGTACTTTTGACGCGATGGCGCATCCGTGAACCGCTCATATAGCAGGGCGAGCCGGAACGCGAGGGGCGAGAAGGCGCAGTAGAAGGGGTTGCCGATGTAGGTGCAGCTCTCCAGCGTGAGGCCCGCCACGCTCGCCAGCCGGGTCAACGCGCGCGCGGTGTTAGCGCGGAAGTAGGTGGGGAACGATTCGCGCCGGGGTCGCCGTAGCAGCCGCTCCAGAAGTGTCTCCTGGAGGCCCTCCGGCACAAGGCGGCTGAGCGCAGGGACGTAGTTGTGCGCGTTGGTGGTGAAGAGCACCGCCTCGCCGCCGGGCCGTAGCACGCGGGCCAGCTCACGGAACACCGGCGCGGGGTCGCGGAAGTGCTCCACGGCCCACTGGCTCACCACCAGATCGAACGTAGCGTCTGCGAAGGGCAACGCCTCGCCGGTCGCCAGCACGGGCGCGGTGACCAGGGTATTCTCGCGCAGGTCGGGGAGGCTCAGGTCAACGCCGACGATGGTGCCCGCCCGACGTAGCGCATCAGCGGCGAGACTGCCCCGCCCACAGCCCAGATCGAGCACGCGCGTCTGCGGCGTCACGCGCGCCGCGACGAGGTCAGCGTATTGCTCGCCTGCATTGCGGAAAGCGGGATAGGCGCGGTCGAAGAGCGCCTGGCAACGTTGGTAACGGGTCGTTTGGGTGACATCGCTCATAGTTAGACTATACCGGAATTTTCTGGTTTATGCAAGGCAGGCTCTCTGCCGCTTGACAGCTACGCGATTGCGGTTATAATTAGAACATAGGTTCTAAATAAACTTACACAGGAAGCACGCTGTAATCGGTAAGTAGAGTCTTCTTCACATATCACATTTCACGCTTCATTGAATGCGGACAAACATACCCGACTCTTTTGACTCGAAAAATGCGCACATCCTGTTGTAGTAGTTAGTATCCCCTCCCACAGGTTCGCCGGCAAATACTAAACGGCAGCTGAAAGCTATCAGAATGTCAGCCCCAACCTGTGCAGGTGCTCGTGTCGTAAGCTGTGGGAGGGGTTGCTGTTTGATTTTGGCTGGTTGCTGGAAGCTGGTTGCTCGTTGCTGATTTTCTACTGTGTTTTAGTGAATATCAATGTCATTAAGTTAAGGTTTGCAGGCCGTCCACGAATACTTCCTCGAATACACGAATGTTTACCCGACCAAGCAAATTCGTGTATTCGTGACCAAATTCGGGGACGGCAACCCAACCCAACGTGCTTAACTTAATGACATTGTAGTGAATATAGAAACACAGTTCTTTTTACGCATTACGTTTTACGCAGTACGAATGATATGCGCACCAAGTTTTCATTGTGCATGGCTGCTCATGCGCGGTTAAACTCACCGTCCCTTTTCCCCCGTCCCGTGTTATAATGACAGGTTGCAACTGCTTAGGGGGTGATGTATGGTAAGCGATCTGCTCATTGTGCGCGGGGCGCGACAACACAATCTCAAAAACATTACGGTGGAGATGCCCAAGAACCAGCTCGTGGTAATCACGGGGCTGTCGGGTTCGGGCAAATCTTCGCTGGCCTTCGATACGATCTTCGCCGAGGGACAACGCCGCTACATCGAATCGCTCAGCGCCTACGCGCGGCAGTTCCTGGGGCAGATGAACAAGCCCGATGTCGAGAGCATCGAGGGCCTCAGCCCCGCCGTCGCCATTGACCAGAAGGGCGTCTCCCACAACCCGCGCTCGACGGTGGGCACGGTCACGGAAATCTACGACTACCTCCGCTTGCTCTATGCGCGCATCGGCGTGCCGCACTGCCCGCAGTGTAGGCGCGCGGTGACGAAGCAGAGTGCGCAGGAGATTGTGGACGCTATCGCGACGCTGCCGCCCGGCTCACGCTTGCAGCTGCTCGCGCCGCTGGTGCGCGGGCGCAAGGGCCACCACAAGCCCACTTTCGACGAGGTCCGCAAGCTGGGCTTTGTGCGCGTGCGCGTGGATGGAGACGATTATGAGCTGGAAGAGCTCCCCGAACTCGACCGCTACAAGCTGCATGACATCGAGGCGGTGGTGGATCGCCTCATCATCCCCGACCCGGAAGAAGACCCCGAAGAAGCCTACCGCGATTTCATCAGCCGTGTCACCGATTCGGTGGAAACCGCGCTGCGGCTGGGCGAAGGGGTGCTCATCCTCAACCGCGTGGGCCAGGAGGACGTGCTGTTCTCCGAGCGGCTCGCCTGCGCTGTGTGCGGCATCAGCCTGCCGGAGATTGAGCCGCGCACGTTCTCGTTCAACAGCCCGCACGGCGCGTGCCCCACCTGCCAGGGCCTCGGCTACAGGATGGAGCTCGACCCCGCCCTGATTGTCCCCAATCCCGACCAAACGCTCGAAGATGGGGCGATTGCCTACGGCATTACCGAAGACCGCGACAGCTACACCTGGCGCGTGATGGAGAGCGTGGCCGAGCACTATCACATCCCCCTGAACCAGCCCTGGAACGAGCTGGACGCCGCGCAGCAGGAGATCATTCTCCACGGCACGGGCGATGAGCGCGTGTCGCTGCGCCTGGAGCTGGCGAATGGGTCATGGGAGGGCCAGCGCGCTTACGAGGGCATCATCCCCAACCTCAAGCGGCGCTACGACGAGACGACCTCCGATTACATTCGCGGCAAGATCGAGGAGGTGATGAGTCACACGCCCTGCGCTACCTGCCAGGGAACGCGCCTGCACGAAACCGCGCGCGCCGTGACGGTGGCCGAGCTCCCCATCCACACCATCACGGCCTGGCCGGTGAACCGCCTGAGCGATTGGGTGGAGGTGTTGTTGGCCGGCGGCACGCTCACACCGAAGGAGGCCGCCATCGCCGAGCGCCCGCTGCGCGAGGTGCGCGACCGCTTGCGCTTTTTGGTGGATGTGGGCCTCGACTACCTGAGCCTCAACCGCACGGCGAACACGCTTTCTGGCGGGGAGGCGCAGCGCATTCGCCTGGCGACGCAAGTCGGCTCGCGGCTCACGGGCGTGCTGTATGTGCTCGATGAACCGAGCGTGGGCCTGCATCAGCGCGACACGGCGCGGCTCATTCGCACGCTCAAGGAGATGCGCGATCTGGGCAACTCGGTGCTGGTGGTGGAGCATGACGATGAAACCATCCGCGCGGCAGATTGGATTGTGGATTTAGGGCCGGGCGCGGGCGAGCACGGCGGCGAGGTGGTGGCGAACGGGCCGCTGGCGGCGATTCTGGCGCATCCCACCTCGCAGACGGGCGCGTATCTCTCTGGGCGCAAGTGTGTGCCGCTGCCGGCGGAACGGCGGCAGGGCAATGGCAAGGCGCTCGTGGTGCGGGGCGCGCGCCAGCACAACCTCAAAGATGTGACCGCGCGGATTCCGCTGGGGCTGTTCACCTGCGTCACCGGCGTTTCGGGGTCGGGCAAGAGCTCGCTGGTGGTGGAGACGCTCTACGCGCGGCTGGCGCAGCTGGTCAGCGGCTCGCGCGAGCCAGCGGGTGAGCTGGACGCGCTGGAGGGCATGGAGCATATTGATAAGGTCATCAACATCAACCAGGCACCGATTGGCCGCACGCCCCGTTCGAACCCGGCGACGTATACGGGTGTGTTCGGCCCGTTGCGCGAGCTGTTCGCGGAGCTGCCCGAATCGAAGCTGCGCGGCTACAAGCCGGGGCGGTTCTCATTCAACGTGAAGGGCGGGCGGTGCGAGGCGTGCCAGGGGCAGGGGACGCTGCGAATCGAGATGCAGTTCCTGCCGGAGGTGTATGTGCCGTGCGATGTGTGTCACGGCTCGCGCTACAACCGGGAGACGCTGCAAGTGCGCTACAAGGGGTTGACCATCGCCGAGACGTTGGATTTGACAGTGAGCGAGGCGGTGGAGTTCTTCGCGGCGATTCCGAGAATCGTCAACAAGCTGCAAACGCTGAATGATGTGGGGCTAGGGTACATCCGGCTGGGGCAATCAGCCACGACGCTCTCCGGCGGCGAAGCGCAGCGCGTGAAGCTGGCAAGGGAGCTCGCCAAGCGCGCCACCGGCAAGACGCTCTACATCCTTGATGAGCCGACGGTGGGCTTGCACGCTGCCGATGTGGATCGGCTGATTGAGGTGTTGCAGCGGCTCACCGATACGGGCAACACGGTATTGGTGATCGAGCATAACCCGGACGTAATCAAAGTCTCCGATTGGATTATTGACATGGGGCCAGAAGGCGGCGATGCGGGCGGGCAAGTGCTCGTGGAGGGCACGCCGGAGCAGGTTGCCGCGAGTGAGGTTTCGTATACGGGGCAGTATCTCAAGCGGTGGTTGGAAAGCCTGTAAAAATGAGGGCCGGCGGCGTGTGTAACGCCTGCCGGCCCCCGGACATTCATCATTCCCAATCCTCAAAAACTTCTTCCAGCGAGATTTTGATCTGCTCCATCTTGCGCTCGACCAGGGCGGCGATGCTCACCAGCAGCAGCCCGATGATGCCAAAAACAATCCACTGATTCACCGATTGCAGCGCGTTGATGAGTTGGCCTACAACAGCCAGCATCACCCCCACCATCCCCGCATAGAAGAAGCGCCGCAACCGCCGCGCGCTGCCGAACCAGAGCAGCACCAGCCCTTCCGCCCCTAGCAGCAAAGCGAAACGCCAGCCGTAGACCAGCGTCTGCCAGAACAGCGAGCCGAGCAGGAGCAACAGGGCAGCGTAATCAATCCAGCGGGCCAGCTTGCGGCGACCTTCCCAGGCTTCCACATAGCCTACGAGGATGAGGTACAGGCCCACCGGCAGTGCGTACCATTGCAGATTTTCCGGCCCGGCCCAGCGTTGCACATAGAAAACAAACGTCGCCCAGCTGAGCACCAACATCCCCAACGCGCCATAGCCCATCCGGGGCCGCCGGTACGTCACGGCTGCGAACAGATAGAGCAGTCCCAGCCGAGAGAAGATATGGACAAACATCCATGTTACGTCCAGGCTCGTGGCACGTACCTGTGCCTCGCTAAACACGCTAGGGATTATTACCATGTAAATGAACGTATTGAATGCAAACAACGGCACAATCAGCGTCGCGATGACCAACGCCGTGTGTTGCAAAGGCCGCATGAAGACGGATACCCAATCAGGTGCATGCCAGCGACGTCGGCGTGCGGCCAGCGCCAGGCTGTAGCCAATCGCGCCATAACCCAACGCCAGCAAGGCTGTTGCTTGCGGGAAGATCGTTTCAGGCAGGGTCCGGCTTTGTGCCGCGAACCAGTGTCTGAGAGAAATCAGACCTAACGCCGCAGCGATGTAAGTGAAGAAGCCCTTTTCCCAGAACGCCGCCAGCAGCATCAGAATCAGCGCATTTGCCAGCGTGAGCGCTGCTGCTGCCTGTGTATCCCCCCAACCCCACACTTGCGAGATGAGCAGATTTGCAAATGCCAGCGCGTAGAGCGGGCGCGACCAGCCCCGCAGGAGTCGCCGGGTATGCCAGGGCGAGCCTTCGCGCAGACGCCGCTCCAGGTATAGGCCCATGCCGAGCGTGAGTAGTGTGACCGGCAAGAAGCGCAGCCAGGCCCAGGCAGGCCAGCGCCACCACTCCCAGATTTGCAAGGTGAAGGCTGCTGCCAGCTGCCCGACCAGGGCGACCGCCAGTAGCCACAGGCGACGCCGGAAGCGATAGAGCGCCCAACCGTAGACGCCCATCAGCAGTAAGCAGGCCAGCGCAGTGACATCAGCTTGCAGCTGGGTGAAGAGGGGGGCCGCCGTCGCCAGGCCGTAGCCTAGCGCGTAGAGCGGCAATGCCCACCAGCTCAGGAACCGCTCGCCGGCGGCGGCAATCCAGCACGAGGGCGCATCCCAGGGGAAATCGCGCCAACGTCCACGCCGCGCATCGAGCAGCTCGCCCAAAGCCAGGGCCACGATTGCTCCGGGGAAGAGCCACAGCCCGTGATATTCCAACGGGATGTCCGAACGGTACAGAAGCACAGCGTAGGGCACAATGCTCAGTGCGCAGGCCGGGGTGAGCAGCAACGGCTGCTTGAGCCAGAAGGCCGTAAGCGCGTAGAGCAGCGCTGCTGCGCCGTACCCCCACAGCGCACCGATCTGGTCACGGCTGGAGGAGGGCAGCCCCAGAGCAATCAACGCGAAGCCCGCGCCTAGCAGCGCTGTGCCATATTCGCGCAGGCGTAAGCGCCGCAAGGCCCAGGTCGCCAGGAAATAGAGGGCTGCCAGGCCGATCAAGAACCAGCCATGCCGATCGCTGGAGATGACGGAATCGCGCAGGGCAAATAGCAGCGAGAGGGGCAGCAGCAATGCCGCCGGGTAGACCCAGAGCGGCTCGCGGAACAACCGTGCCGAAAGCAACAGCAACACCACATCAAAGAGCAGCACGAGCGCGAGCAGCGGTTGCAGGTGTGCGGTGAGCAGTGTGCCGACAATCAATGCCAGATAGGTGAGCAGGTAGCCGGGCAAGGCATAGGGTCGCGCGCGCAAGCCGGGAGGAGCGCAGCGTTCCAGGCGCTGCCCAATGAGCAACCCCAACGGGCCAAAAATCAAGAGAAGCAATCCGTAGTGCTCATGGCGCGCCGCCGGGAACTGGGAGGCGACGAGGTAGATACTCCATACCGGCAACAGCAGCAGGGCCGGGTAGAGAAAGCGGCTGGCTTTGACCGGCGTATAAGTCTCATCGCCGCGCGCCCGGCGCGCATCGCGCCAGGCACGCAGCGCATAGAGCAGCACCGCCAGCCCGTAGGTGTAGCGGCTGACGGGACTATGCGCCACGCCCCACAACAGCGCGAAAGGCAGCAATAAATGCGCGATCACGCCCAACGGGAGCGCATAAGCGCGTGGCGCAAAGCGTTGCACAAGCCGTTCCAACAGCGACAATACCCACGCCAACACCGTCCAGGCGAAGGCGTAGATGGGCAGGGATGAAGGAGCTGCGGCGAAGAACCAGCCGAGGTGTGTGAGGATAGTCCACGGGACGAAGCTCAAGAAGGCCGCCAACCAGACGAAACGCGCGCGCCGGAAGAGCCGCGCGGAGAGCGCGTATAGTCCGGTGATAATCGAGAGTCCCGCTACGGCCCAAAGCTCGCGGGTACGCCCGCCGCCCAGCAACCACAGATTGCGCAGCAGGGCCATCCCAATCGCTGCTACGGAGACGATCCACCCGGCGCTGAGCAGCGGGCGGCGGTAGAGCGCCCAGGCGAGCCGGGCGTAGGCCCGCAGGCGGCGCTGCATCTGGGGGTGACGCCGAAGTTGCCACAATCCCCGCTCGGCCAGCACCAGCGCGACGGCCAGCAACGCGATTTTGGCCGCTGATGACCCGCGTCCCTGGCTATAGACAGCAACGAGCAAGCCTGCACCCGCCGTTGCCAACCAGATCGCGGCGTGCGCCCAGCGCTCACGATAGGTACTCCAGGCGTAAAGTGTGTACACTGCACCCAGCAACAGCTGGGTTGCCGCGCCCCACAGCTGCGCTGAATCTGCCCAGGCGAGCTCCTGGAATTCCGCTTGCAGGATGTAAACATAACCCCACATCACAGCCAACACGGTGAGCGCCTGTGCGGTGAAGTAGAGCGGTCGCCAGAAGGCTTGCGTATAGACCGGCGAGCGACGGTATTCGCACCCCAGCCCGGCGGCGAAATAGCCAGCAATGACCGCTGCCAGCACGAAGGGTTGCGATTCTTGAGGAATGTACAGCCACGCGAAGAGCAGCGTAACGCCCCAGGCTGTGAACAGCCCGGCAGGGATGAGCTCGTGGGATTGCCGTGCTGCCAGCGCATCGGCGAAGTAGAGCAGACCCGCCGCGAGCAGGCAGAGCGCTGGACCGAAGCCTTCCGGCACGACACTGAAAGCCATCAACGGTGCCATCACGCTTGCCAGCAGGCCCACGGCGTACCAGGGCCAGCGATAATGCTGTTGCGCGTGCCGCAAGCGATAGCTCAACGCCACCATGCCCCAGGCCAACACGGCCCATGCCAGTGATAGGCTCAAGGGCGGTACCTGGTGATAATCGAAGACGCCCCACAGCCAGAAGGGCAGCGGCGCAGCCGCCATCCAGTGGAGCGGGGCTAAGTGTGCAAAGCGCGCCCAGGTAAAGCCCCGCATGTCGGTATGCGCGAGATAAGCCCCCCAAGCAGCCAGTGCAATCCAGCTTCCCAGGCTGTAGAGTAGCAGCCCCCTATCGCCAGGAGGGAACAGTGGCGGCAACAGCGCCAACGCTGCGATGCTATACCCGGCCCGCACCAGCGGCGCAGCGAAGTTCGGGGCTGGCGCGGGGAAGCGCCGCCCCACCCACTGCGCCGCGAGGATGTGGGCAATCGCCAGCGTGATCCAGCCGACCCCGGCCTGGGGTATCGGTAAGTTGAGCGCACTCATGGTGAAAGTCATCGCCGTCACCGAAAGGATTGAAGCGCCAGTAAGGTACGCCGGGCGACGCCAAAGGAAGGCGGCGTGAATTGCCGCGCCTGCCAGTAGCGCGTGACTCACGGCTGCGGCAGCGCCGTTGGTGAGATCGGTGAGTGACCAGAACGCGGCGAGTAGCAGTAACGCCACGCCCCAGCGATTGGCCTCGCGCCCATACGTCTGCACGACCTTGTCCGCGTGCTGTGAGAAGCGGTAGCCCGCCGCAAAGTAAAGATTCACCAGCAAAGCCCAGCCGCAGGCATGCCACGCGGCGTTGACTTCCAGCGATTCGAAAAGCGCCGCCTGTCCCAGATACACCGCCACCGGCAAGGTGAGGATGGCCAATGCGCTCAGGCTCCGGCTGCGATAGACCACCGCGCCCCAGGCGAAAATCAGCCCACCTAACCACCAGGTCAGGGTCAGTGAGTAGTGAAGAATATCGAACGTAGAACGATCAACGTAGCGCCAGGCCAGGGTGACCGGCATGAGCACGGCCACCGTGAGCAGGGCAATATAGCGGAAAGGTTCGGCCAACACACGCCAGCGAGGGCCGCGTTCCAGGCGCGGCGCGAGCAAGATCAACCCGCCCGCCAGCATGGAGAGTGCGGCAGCTGTCCAATCGGGATCGCCGCCCAGCACATCACCCGCTGAGAGCACCGCGCTCCCGGCCGCAATCGTCACCAGATAGCCGAAGATGCGGCTTTGAATACTCAAGGCGGATGCGGTGTAGGCGACCAGACAGACCAACGAGGTCAACAGCCAAAAAACTCCCGCCTGTTCTGGCGCGATGTTCATGTTGACATAGAACGTGTAGAAATCCACCGGGATAAAGAGCGCTGCGACCGCGCTCAGGGCAACGCCGGAGTTATAGAGTGTCGTTTTGGCGCGGATGTACCAGCCCAATGCGAAGAATAGCGCGGTGAAGCTGGTAGGAATGAGCACCCGCACCAGCGGCGGGAAGTTTTGCCAGCCCCAGGCCACAAAAGAGATGGCCGCCGCCAGCAGCAGGAAGATGCCCAGGAACAGCATGGCGTGCAAGGTACGTTCTGAGAGCAAGGTGCGCCAGAAGCGTTCACGCCAAGGGCGCGCGGGCGGTTTGGGCGTGGGTTGCGCTGCCAGGGCCGGGCGAGCGGGTGCGGCAGGCGGCGTGGAAGCGGGCGCAGGTGGGGCAGCCAGCCCCAAGCGGGTTTCTACAATCGCTTTCTCAGCGAGCAGTGGCGCGCGCACAGCCGCTGCATGGTTGCCGCTGAAAGCCTGGTTACGTTCCAACATCGCTACGGTTTCCAGGAGAGCCTCGACATCTTTGAGATGCTCCGGATCGGAGTCCAGAGCTGCGGGGCGTGGGACGCCCTGCAAGCGGGGCGTGAGATCGGCGATTTCAGCGCGAATGCGAGCCAACCAACTGCTCGTCATCAGCTTGCTCACGTAGTGTTGGTATAGCCACCTGGACACCTGCTCATCCAACAGCTTGAGCCGGTGCAGGCGTGTCCAGAGAAGATTGATTTCTTCCTCTGAGAGCGTCGGAGGCGGGGGGTCCGGTTTGAGCAATCCCAGTTCACGTTCCAGGCGCACGCGCTGCGCGGTATAGTGATGCCGCAACTGTGCCCGGTCAACCGGAGCGATTTTGAACGCATCCCAGCCGGTAATCTCATCCAGAAGCCAGGTGATATGCGCGCGGGTTTCCAACAACGCGGGATCGCCCGTAAAACCGCAGGCCGGGCAAGGCTGGCGAGGATCGTAGTCCCCATGTTCGCAACGTGGACAGTGCATGATTACCCCCTCTCGTGTTCCTTCGCGCGCAATTGCCCGCACCCGGCGGCGATTTCCTGCCCGCGCCGTTGGCGCACGGTGCGCGGGATACCTGCCCGGTCGAGCGCGGCGGCGAACGTCTCCAACGCCTCCAGCGAAGCGGGTTGCTCCGGGCAAGTGGCGGTTGGGTTCAGGCGGATCAGGTTGACGTGTGCCGGTATCTCCTGCAACCACCCAATCAGCGCGGCGGCCTGCTCTGGGGTATCGTTCACGCCGGCGATGAGCGTCCACTCAATCATAATCCGCCGCCCGGTGCGCGCGGTGTAATCCAGCATGGCCTCGCGTAGCACAGCCAGCGGATAACGCGCATTGAGTGGAATTAGCCGGTCGCGGAGCTCGTCGCTGGCGGCGTGCAGCGAGAGCGCCAGGTTCACCCCCAGTGGTTCCTCGGCCAGCCGTCGGATACCCTCCGGGATACCCACCGTGCTCAGCGTAATCCGCCGCGCCGTAAAGCCCGCGCCGCGCGCATCCGTCAGTTGTCGCAGGGCGGCCACCGTCGCCGCGTAGTTGAGCAACGGCTCGCCCATCCCCATCAGCACAAAGTTGTTGAGCGCGGCCCCTTGCGCGGCCAGCGTGCGCCGGACGTGCAACACCTGCGCGACAATCTCGCCGTTGGAGAGATTGCGCGTGAACCCCTGTTGCCCGGTGGCGCAGAACGTACACCCACACGCGCATCCCACTTGCGTGGAGATGCACGCGCTGTATCGCTGGCGATAGCGTAGCGTCACCACCTCCACTTGCTCGCCGTCTTCCAGGAGCAGCAGGGCTTTGCGCGAGCCATCCTCCGCCTCCTGGCGGGCCAGCACCGGCGGGATGTAGAGCCGGGTTTGGGCGATCAGAGCCTCCCGCAGCGCGGCGGGCAACGTGTCCGGCGGCGTCAGGGTAATGGGTAGCTGGCGATAGAGCCAGCGCCACACTTCCCGCGCGTGAGCCGGAGATTGCCCCCACGCGCCCACCTGTGCTTCGAGCGCGGTATAGTCCAAATCGTAAAGATTGAGCATTCGTTGTAATCAACCTTGCGAAGGTTAGGTGATTCCAGAAAAATAATCCTTTCACTTGCTCCCGCTGGATTGCTAAATCTAGCGGCTTCCCTGACCTGTGTAGGCCAGAGGCGTGGATTTGACAATCCACGCCGAGCAAGTGTGGAAGGTTTTAATTTCTGGAAACACCTTAGTAAGGCAGTACCGAAGAAATAATCATCCCACTTGCTCCCGCTGGATTGTCAAATCCAGCAGGCTTTTCAACACCTAGTAGGCCGGAGGCGTGGATTTGACAATCCACGCCGAGCAAGTTTGGGATGATTTAAATTTCGGAACTACCTAAGTCATTTGGTCATAAAATCTTCTTTACGCATTACGTTTTACGCAGTACGGGCGCTATGCGGGTAAGACTTTCATTGCGCGTGGCTGGTCATGCGCGGATGGGCATAGCTGACTGCTTCCCGGCTACCGTCTCATACACCTGCAACGTTGTCCGCGCGGTGGCTTCCCAGGTGAAGCGGCTGGCCCAGCGCGGCCCGGCCTCGTACACGGCTGCGCTCAGCGGCGGGTCGGCAATCACGCGCAACAGCCCTTCGGCAATATCGGCGGGGTCTTCGGGATTCACCAGCACGCCCACATCGCCCACCACTTCCGGCAGGCTGCCCCAGCTGGAGACGACCGCCGGCGTGCCGCATTGCAACGCTTCTAGTGCAGGCAGACCGAAACCTTCGTAAAACGACGGCATTGCCAGCAAGAGCGCGCCGTTGTAGAGCGCGGGCAGGTCGGCAGCGGGGGCGCGCTCGATGAACCGCACCCAATCGGCCAGCTGCCGCTGCTGCACCCGCGCGAAAATCTCATCGTAGAGCCAGCCTGGACGGCCTACGACGACCAGCTGCCGCCGCTCGCCCTGTGCATGGAGCAGCGATAGCGCATCTATCAGGTGCGGGAGATTCTTGCGCGGCTCCCACGTCCCCACGAAGAGCAAATAGCCCGGCTCCAGGCCGTGCCGTGCCAGCACGGGCAATACCTCCGCTTGTGGCAGCGGGCGGTAGCGCGCATCGGCGGCCAGATGCGCGACCGTCACCCGTTCCGGCGGCACATCCAACAACCGCGCCAAATCGCGCTGCGTGGCATGGGAATCGGCCAGGATCGCATCCGCATGGATTACGGCCCACGCGATCTGATCGTTGTAGTAGCGGCGCGCTTCGGCAGCGAGATGGTCGGGGTACAGCAGGAAGCTCAAGTCATGCACGGTGATAACGTGATGGCGCGCACCGCGCAACGGCGGGATGAAATCGGGGCTGTGGAGCAGGTCGAGCCGGTGCGGGAGCAGCTCCGCGCTCCAGGCCCAACGCTCCCAGCGATGATGCGGCGGCGTGATGGCACGCACCTGCCGCGCGCCGCGCGCATCCAGCGGCTCGCGCTCGCGGACGTGGGGGAACACGGTCAGCGCGCCCGGTTCGAGCAAGCGGGTCAGCTCCACCGCCAGCTGCCGGGCATAGCGAGAGATGCCCCCAGGGGCGTAAGCGTGCAGGCGCAAATCCAGCCCAATTTTCATAGTTGTTGACCACAGATGACCGACGATGCTTTCTCGTCTTATCGCTGACTCGCTGATTCACTCAAAGTGTACCACGCAGAAGGTAGAATACAACCGCGTGGCTTGTGTTTTAGCGTGTTCGTGTTACAAAGGATAGCGTAGATCATAAGGCTATTCCAAGAAAATAATCTTCCACTTGCTCCTGGTGGATTGCTAAATCCAGCAGTTTACCAGATACCTCTAGTGGGGCAGAGGCGTAGATTTGACAATCCACGCCGAGCGAGGTGGACGGTTTTAATTCTTAGAGCGGCCTAAACAAGAACAATACGCTACACATTGCTGATTTGCTATACTTTGGAGGAAGCACCTTATGCCCTCTCCCGGCCATGATTATTTGACCTTATTGCTGGATCGCTACTGGTTTGCACCGCCGGTGGCGCTGTGGCGCGCGGTGGAACTACGCATCCTGGCCGCCGAAGCGTTCCCGCGTCCCATCCTCGATTTGGGCTGCGGCGACGGGCTGATCGCCCAGACGCTCTTTCCCGATGCGCCGCCTATCGAGATGGGCTTTGATCCGTGGTGGGCGCAGCTGCGCCAGGCCCCCGGCAGCGGGCGCTATCGCCACGTCCAACAGGCATTGGGCGATGCAATGCCCTATCCCAGCAATACCTTCGCTTGCGTCTTCAGCAACTCTGTGTTAGAGCACATCCCCACTCTCGATCCGGTGCTGCGGGAGGCCGGGCGCGTTCTGCGTTCTGGCGGACGCTTCATTGCCACCGTGCCCAGCGATGCTTTCCGGCGCTTACTGGCCGGTTATCGCGATCGCGTCGCCGTAGGCGATTTCGCCGGTGCGGAGGCTTACGCCGCGCAAGTGGATCGGCAACTGGAACATTACCGCTACCCCACGCCCGTCGAATGGAGCGAGCTGTTGGCGCGCGCCGGGATGCGGCTGTTGCATACCCGTTACTACATTCCTGCCGCGGTCGCCGCACTATGGGATCGCGGCAATGCCGCCTACGGCATCGGTGAGGGTAGCCGCCCGTTCTACCGTTGGTTGGCTTCGCCGCGCTTACGCGGGCTAGGCTATCAAACATTGGTACGGCGGCAAATTGTGCGGACGCTTTCGCGTCGCTGGCGGGACGCTTACGCACAAGATGTGCCTGCCGGAGGCGTCGGCGCGGGGCTGCTGGTGGTCGGGGAAAAAGCATGATCGCTGCTTCCCCGTTACAATTGCCGCATGAAGTTTGGGATGCGTTCGTTGCCGGACATCCCAGCGGTAATTTGCTCCAGGCCAATCCGTGGGGGCGACTCAAAGGCAATTTCGGTTGGCTGAACGAAATCGCCGTGATGGGCAACCCGCCGGTTGCCGGAGCCTCGCTGCTCTACAAGCGGTTGCCCCTGGCGCTCGGTACGATCGCCTACATACCACGCGGGCCAGTAGTGGATTGGAGCGATGCAGCGCTGACACAGAGCACCCTAGCCCTGGTAGAGCGCGCCGCGCGCCAACACCGGGCGTGGGCGCTCTGGATCGAGCCGGAGCTGTTCGATGCGCCAACGGCACGGGCGCGACTCGCTGCGTTGGGCTTCCAGCCTGCCGCGCACACCATCCAGCCACCGCGCACGATTTGGGTAGACCTCTCTGGCAGTGAAGATGCCGTACTGGCGCGGATGAAGCAGAAGACTCGCTACAACATCCGTCTGGCGGCGCGCAAGGGCGTGACGGTGCGCGCGGGGAGCGTGGCCGATGTAGCGACGTTCTACGCGCTGATGCAGGAGACTGGCGCGCGCGACGCGTTCGGCATCCACAGCGCGGCGTACTACCGGCTGGCAATGGAGCTATTCGCGCCAAACGAGCAGGTCGCCCTGCTGCTGGCAGAGGTGGAAAGCGAGCCGGTCGCCGGGCTGATGGTCTTTGCGCTCGGCACGAAGGCATGGTATTTCTACGGGGCATCCTCGGAGCGCCAGCGCGAGAAGATGCCCGCCTACGCTTTGCAATGGGCAGCCATGCAGTGGGCGCGCGGGCGCGGATGCACCGCCTACGATTTGTGGGGCATCCCGGATGCGGACGAAGCAACGTTGGAAACTGAGTTCGCGCAGCGCAACGATGGATTGTGGGGCGTGTATCGCTTCAAGCGCGGGTTCGGCGGGCAGGTGACGCGCTACGTGGGCCTGTGGGAGAAACCGTTGCATCCGCTGTATCCGCTGGCGCGACGACTCTGGCGGCGGGGATAGGCGACGGACGACGGACGACCGATAACTCGCTGATTCGCCATTCACCATTCCATTCTCTAGGAGCTTTTATGCCATTTTTATCCTTTCAGCATCTGGATATTCCTGAAGTCGTGCTGATCGAGCCGCGCGTGTTTGAGGATGGGCGCGGCTACTTCTTGGAGACCTACAAGCACGCGGATTTTGCGGCAGCAGGGATTGCACTACCGTTTGTGCAGACCAATCACTCACACTCCAGCTATGGCGTGCTGCGCGGCCTGCACTATCAGCTCCCGCCAATGGCGCAGGGCAAGTTGGTGGCCTGCATCCACGGCGAAATCTTCGACGTGGCAGTGGATATCCGCAAAGGCTCGCCTACCTACGGACACTGGGTAGGGGAAGTGCTTTCGGCGAAGAATCACCGATTGCTCTACATCCCACCGGGCTTCGCGCACGGCTTCTGCACCCTGAGTGCCGAGGCAGATGTGCTCTACCAAACTACAGCAGAATATGCCTACGTGCTTGATCGTGGCATCCGCTGGGACGATCCCGATATTGACATCAGCTGGCCCATTGCAGAGCCATTGCTCTCAGATAAAGATGCGCGGCAACCGTTGTTGACCGAAGCGGAAAATACATTTGTATGGGGCTACCCGGCATGAGAGGCACGCTCCCATGAGCGAATGGTTAATCTACACCCTGATTGCAACCCTCGTCTATGGGTTTTGGGGCTTCTTTCCCAAACTTGCCAGCGCCTATCTCGATCCCAAAAGTGCGATGATTTACCAATCACTTGGCACGGTGTTGGGGACGCTGGTGATTCTCGTCAGCGTCCGTTTCCGAGTGCCGGTGGAACCTCGCGGCATCACGTTCTCGCTGTTGGCAGGCATTGCCGGAGTGGTAGGTACGCAGTTTTTGCTGATGGCGCTGGCGAAGGGTAAGGCGTCGCTGGTGGTGCCGGTAACAGCGTTGTATCCCATCGGCGTGGTAGTGCTGGCGATGCTGTTTCTCAAAGAGCCGTTGAGCTGGAAACAGGCGCTTGGTATTGCGATTTCGCTGGTGGGTGTGGTACTTATCGCTATGGAATAAGTGTGGAGGGGCCTAATCGTGTGGTGGTTACTGCTCACAAGCTTGCTGGTGCTGGTGCTTTTTCTGGGGGCCTACCGGCTCTCAAATATTGTACTTTATCCTGATGTGAAGTCGGCAGCCCGCACTTACGAGATTGAGACGGAACAGGGTAAAATTATCCCAGAGCAGTTCGAGGCATTGCTCCGCGAAGAGGTGTGGCTAGATTCGCCTTACGGCTATCGCCTTTATGGGCTGTACTTTCCTGTCGTCGGTGCCAAGAAAACCGTCATCATCGTCCACGGGATTACTTTTAGCCTTTATGGTGCGGTCAAATATATGTGGCTATTTTACAACCGAGGCTACAACGTACTGATGTACGATCACCGGAATCACGGGCGCAGCGGGGGAAACGATACGAGCTACGGTTTCTACGAGAAATACGATCTCAAAGCCTGGGTGGATTGGGTGCTGGCACGCACGGGGTCAGAAACGGTGGTAGGAACGCACGGTGAGTCCATGGGCGCGGCGATAGCCTTGCAACACGCGGTAATAGATTCCCGGCTGGCCTTCGTGATTGCCGATTGTCCTTACGCCAGCGCCAAAGAGCAGTTCATCTACCGGCTCGGCGTAGAGTATCATCTCCCGGCCTTCCCGCTCATCCCTATTGCCAGCCTAATCACCAAACTGCGCAAGGGCTGGTTCTTTGGCGATCCCGCGCCCATCACCACGATAGACCAAGTGCAGACGCCGGTGTATTTCATCCACGGTGCAGACGATGCGTATATCCCGCCAGAAGCCAGTGTACGGTTACATGCAAAGAAACCCACGCCTAAGGCACTCTGGCTCGCGCCCCATGCCGATCATGCCGAAGCCCTGTGGCATAACCTGGAAGCGTATGATCGGCGCATCGGAGAGTTTTTGGAGATGCAAAGTCTTGCTGAAGTTTAGTAATCCGATAGCGCTTTGCTACTGATTTCTATGCTCAATGTCATGAAGTTAAGACCTAGCAGGTTTCGTAAAAATTGGGTTAGGTAATATTTTACCGGTGAATAACGATCTCTTGTAGACTCAAGACCTTGAAATCTGCTTGCTCTGTGCCCTAAACCTAATGAAACAGATATGACAAGTTACCACATCCGTTCCCTGCTTGCTAATCGCTATTCTCAAGGAGAAATCTGTGGAAATCAAAATTCTAGGTACCAGATGCCCCAAGTGTAAACGATTGGAACAGACCGCGCGCTGCTGCCGCTGAAGCGGGCATAGAAGCCACCTTCATCAAAGTCACGGATGTGACTGAGATTATGACTATCACGAGTACGCCGGGGCTGGTCGTGGATGGTGTGATGAAGTCTTCGAGACGCTTGCCAAGCAAGGAAGAAATCCTTGGCTGGCTACAAGCGTAGCTCCACACATTGATATCAGTGTCAGGGGGTGAGGCTGTTCTCCCTCTCACAGGGCCTGCGAAGCAAGCCTTCCCGTCCTCGGGCGATATCAACGTGTGCGGAGATACTGCAAGTTCAGGACGAGCTTACCGGTGAAGCTAGACCCAGCGAATGACTGTCCCCCTCGCGCATCCAGCTGCGCCGGTTAAAAACAACAGGGTAGACGTGGGAAATTCCCGCGTCTACCCTGTTGTTTGCTACACACAGAACAAAATTAATGCGTGAATGTGATTTGTGGTCACGTCGCGCGCTTCACATTCTATTTAGCGTACTCGACCGCTCGCATCTCCCGAATCACCGTAACCTTGATCTGCCCCGGATACTGCATCGTATCCTCAATCTTGCGGGCCACATCACGGGCTAGCCGCGCTGAAGCGTAATCATCCACGTCACCTGGGCGGACGATCAAACGCACTTCGCGCCCGGCCTGAATCGCGTAGCTCTCTTCCACACCCTTGAACGACCGGGCAATATCCTCTAACGAGCGGATTCGCTTGATGTAATGCTCTAGACTCTCGCGCCGCGCGCCGGGCCGTGCGCCAGAAATCGCGTCGGCGGATTCCACAATCACCGCCTCCAGCGAAAGTTGATCCACTTCATGGTGATGGCCTTCGATACAGTTGATGACTGCATCTGAGACACCATACCGTCGGCAAATATCTGCCCCGATAGTGGCGTGCGTCCCCTCGATCTCAAAATCCACCGCTTTGCCGATATCGTGCAACAGACCGCCCATACGCGCGATTTCCGTATTGGCCCCCAACTCTGAAGCCAAGATACTGGAGAGCTTGGCAACTTCAATAGTGTGCATCAGCTGGTTTTGGCCGTAGCTGGTGCGGAAGTATAATTGCCCTATTAGTTTGATCAATTCGGGATGCAGACCCGACACTTCGGCCTCATACACGGCGCGCTCGCCCTGCTCGCGGATGGTCTCCTGTACTTCTTGGGACGCCTTCTCCAGTAGCTTCTCAATGCGTGCCGGGTGGATGCGGCCATCAGCTACCAATTTTTGCATTGCGCGGGCCGCCACCTCACGCCGCACCGGATCAAACGAAGAAACGGTAATTGTCTCCGGCGTATCATCCACAATCACATCCACTCCGGCCTTCTGCTCGAAGACCCGGATATTACGCCCTCCACGCCCGATGATGCGCCCCTTGAGCTCATCGTTGGGGATCTCGATGGTAGTCGTGGTCAGCTCGGCCACTTGCTCACTGGCAATACGCTGCACTGCTATGGTAACGATCTTGCGCGCGCGGGCTTCGGCTTCCTCGTGGGCGCGCATTTCCTCTTCGCGGACGACGCGAGCCATATCTTGACGCGATTCTTCGGCAACCTGCTGAAGCACGATTTCGCGGGCTTCTTCAACGGAGAGGTTGGCGATGCGCTGCATTTCAGCACGGTGTTCCTCTTCTAGCTTTTCCAGGTCGTTACTGCGCTTATCCAACGCGCTTTGCCGCTTATTGATGTTCTGTTCACGGCGTTCCAGCTGCTCCTGACGCTGATCAAGCTGCTCGCGGCGCTGCTGAACGCGCTCCTCTTCACGTGTAAGCTGCGTGCGCCGCTGCTGGAACTGCGTGTCTTGCTCCTGCCGCAGCCGATGCGCTTCATCCTTTGCGGTGATGACGATTTCCCGCGCCTGCTTTTCAGCTTCCTCGAGCAGGCGCGCCTTCATCGCGGTCAAGTTGCCCAGCTGATTTTGATACAACATTTGGCGCACCACATAGCCTACGCCAAAGCCAACGCCAATTCCTATCAGGGTGCCTAGGATAATCCAAACTATGTTCATCTCTAAAGGTTCTCACTTTCATCAAAATTAAAAGAGGGGTCAGTATAACGAATTACCACCTCCCGAATGAAATCAAAAGAAAATCCGCGACGTGCGAGCCGATCGCTCAACCGTCTACGAAATTGCTCGGGAGGTAAATGCGCCAGGCGGCGAGCCTGTTGCTCAGCAACCCGCCACCCGGAGGCAGTCTCATCAAAATCCAACAACGCCGCTTCGATGCACTCCGAATCCAGCCCTTTTTCACGGAGCTCCTGCACCAATGCGCGCCGCCCACGCGGACGGAACTGGACACGATTCTCTATCCAAAACGCGGCGAAGGCATTATCATCCACGAGATCCACGCGGCGTAATCTATCCAGCACGTCTTCGATAGTAGCTTCAGGAACATCCCGCTGGTGAAGTGCGTGGCGTAGCTCGGCCTCACTGCGCGGACGGTAGGCGAGTAAATCCAGGGCCTTCTGGCGCGCACGCTCCAGTGCATCTGCCTGCTGTAAACGCGCTACATCTACATCGGAGAGGCAATCTCCTATGCGCAAATACGCTGCTTCTAGCAGCGTTAGCCCAAAAGCAAATTCACCCTCCAGATAAACGTTTACCCGATCGGTAGTATGCTTTTGAGGTTCTAGAGCGGTAATCCTACCCGCCATCCTACACTCCCTAACGCAAACGCGGCCATGACATACGAAATGTCACAGCCGCGTTATGCGCTGTTGCGTGACCTTATTGAATATGGCTTATGCCTGTACGCCCAAAGCCAACGCGCCCCACGGTTGTAAACAACCAGAGCGTATTCCTACGTTTCAGGCCAGAACCCACCCACACCATATCCACGTCAACGTGGCTATCTTAACACCATTTTACACCGCTGCTTGGGTAGGTTCCCTAAGCAAGACATATCAGCAGGCTAGACATTTCGGAACAAACGCCAAAGCGCTTGTTGGTGGGGCGATTACTCACACCTTGCGCCGTTGCCGGCGATGGGAAAAGCCCCAGTAACATTTAACTAGCTCTCTAATCTGAGAGCCTGCCGTTCAAAGCACCCAGTTTTACCACAAAGGAATAAGTAAAATATAAATCTTTAAGCCTAATCATTTGCAAAGGCTCACGGACTTCTTTGTGACAACAAACTGGCGAAAGACTTATCAAAAGCGCTATAAATAAAGCTAACTATTCGATAGATAAGTTTACAATAAAACTCGATTTTTGACAAGCAGCCTATACGTCTATGCGGGGGCGGTACTTTTTTACACCTGGGCAAGCCGTTGACTTAAGAGACTCAAGTGCATGTTAAGAACATGCCTGAAATAAGCGTAACTCCTGTAAATGCGATAGCCCTGGTGGATACGCTAATTGCATCCCTCGCAGCCTAAGGTATAATAATGATATGATGAAGTAAGGATTCTATAAGGAGGTTTTACTATGCGCAGAGTTTTGTCGTTGATAGCGGGGGTAATGGTTGGGGTAGTGACAGGCGGTGTATTAGCACTATTGCTGGCCCCGTTACCTGGCAAAGTATTACGTGAGCAAATCCAGAATCGTGTGGATAGCTTAATCGAAGAAGGTAAGACTGCGGCAGAGGTGCGTCGCCAAGAGCTAGAAGCACAGCTCGAATCATTCAAGCAAGGCCGCCCGATCACGTTGCAGAGCGCGTGAAGTTGCCGGTAACACAATAACCGCGATGGAATTCCATCGCGGTTATCTTTTTGGCTTACACTTCACATTAACGACGTGCGGCGGCGGTAACAAATGCTTCAAACAACGGCCACATTGTCGTTCCATGTGGTACCATCGCTTCAGGATGCCATTGCACACTCAAGCAAAATGGATGTTCCGGCAGTTCAGTTGCCTCGCTTACGCCATCAGGCGCATGCGCTGTTTGCAACAATCCTTTCCCAGGAATTTTGACCGCTTGGTGATGCGCACTGTTGACCTCAAACTCGGTCCCCCCCAGGATGGCAGCTAAGCGGCTGGTCGGCTCTATGGTTACTGTATGGGCCAAGGCTTCAATGGTACGCCCTGGCGTCAATGCGTGCTCCAATGTGTCAGGGACGTGCGCCAGGATATCCTGATAAAGCACGCCCCCTAACGCTACATTGAGTACCTGATGTCCACGACAGATACCCAAGATCGGTAAATCCTGCTTGAGCACTAGTCTTGCCAGCCCAAGTTCGGCACTGTCTCGAACTTTATCCACGCCACCAAGCCACGATTCGGGCGCTTCACCATACTGCACGGGTTCAATGTCTTCACCGCCGGACAACAGCAGCCCATCGAGCCGTTCTAGCAGGAGCTTCCAGTCGCTTACCAGCATCACCGGCGGCAAAATGACCGGTGTCCCACCCACCTTGTGAATGGCATGGACATAGGTAGCGCCGACTGAGTGCATCGGACTATTAAGCAACCGGGCGGAAGTATCCTTCCGCCCGGTAATGCCGATTAGAGGTCGTGTCATTGCCCCGCGTTAGCGGCGCTCGCGCAAACGCGCTGCCTTACCACGGCGACTGCGAAGGAAGTAGAGCTGCGCGCGACGCACTTTGGACCGGCGCAACACCTCAACCTTATCAAGGCGCGGTGAATGCAGCAGGAACGTGCGCTCAACACCTACCCCGTGTGAGGCGATACGCCGCACAGTAAAGTTGGCGTTGGCCCCACCCTTGCGCAGACGAATTACCGTCCCTTGGAAGGGCTGGATTCGCTCGCGCTCACCTTCAACAATGCGCACATATACTTTGACCGTATCCCCCGAACGGAACTCCGGGATATTTGGATTGGCGCTCAACTGGCGTTCTAAAGATTCAACCAGATTCATGCTTTCATCTCCCCACAAAATTGTCACCCGCAACAGGGTGACGCCGCGAGATTATACCATATTCTCGCAGAATAGCAATGACGATTTCGTGCTACTTTACCCGCACGCGCCAGCCTTCTTGTAGATAGTCTGGATCGCGTGGCAACCCGCGACTATCCCACAGCGGGCCATTCCATTCCCAGAATTTAGCTTTCGTGATACCGTAACGGTTGATAATGCCCCAGATAGTGTCTCCAGTCGCAATCGTAATGTAAATGGGCTGCACAATGGCATTTGCAGCGGTTGGAGCCGCTTGTCCAGCCGCAGCGATCATTTCACGCTCCTGACAATTGGTCCGGACTGCTTGTATTAGCGGCCAAAAGACCTTTTCGGTTGCGGCGACATGGTAGAGACTGAAGAAGTCAATCCCGTGATGCATGATGCTCTCAATCCAGGGAATGAACGCTTCAGGCAGCAAAGCGCTCCCGCCGGGCTTGGCAAGTGTTGCTAGCACCGGATAGACAGGTGGCGTGCTTCCCCATAAGAGGCTTAATCTACCTAAAGCCTGATACACATCGCTATCAATCACTTGTTCCGGCGTACCCCATGTTGCGAAGCACAGGGGCATCCATCCACCACGACAGTGTGGGGCAATGATTTCCCACACACGTGGGTCAGGTAGATGAATCGGCGGCGGGGAGGCAAACAACAAACGCTCCTGCGGCAAACCGGCGGTCTTAAGCGCCTCTGCTAAGGGGGTCAGCTGTGCACCAGTAATAAGTGCTGTATCTACGAACAAAACTACGGCTTCGTAATTGTGCGCCAGGGCTTTTTCTATCGTAACCAACGCCTCTTGAGGGGCGCGATCGGTCAGCTGCAACCAGGCCAACGGGCGGAAGCCCATACCGCGCACCCGTTGTACAAGCTGCCGCGCAGTTTCTGGGAAATAGAATGGGCCATGCCCTACTTTCACCAGCAAATGCGTGGCTTCAGCGGTCGTCGCCATCTCAATAGCCCGTTGCAAATCATAGGAGTGCGCCAGCCACACGCCTTTACCACACAGTCCAACCATATCAGCTCCTCGAGAAATCGTTACTGCTTAGTTTTGTGAGCCGAATGCAGCTCACTTCGCGTTTTTGGGCCTCTGCGTATCTACTCAGAGCTTGTCATTACAAGAAATCTGCGGTAATTGTTTGCGCGCGATTGCCGTAGACAAGATTATGCCTTGCAATGACACCCGAATTACCTGAGTAGTTACCCCCTCGGTTAAGATACGCATGCAGGTTTCTCACACATTCGATTCATTATAATGCCGCCAGGGCATTTTGCAAGCACAGCTCAACACAACGGGGCGCAGGCTGTAAATGCCTGCGCCCCGCTTTACGTGATTGTTCCAGTCAGGCTTTGCGCAATCGCCGCGCCGCGAATAATACGCCGAGGAGTAACATTGCTGCGCCAATTAGTAATATGTCTACAAAGCCAGTTTCCGAGAGTTCGGTGCTCGTGCCTGTCCCTGTGCTGGAACCGGCAACAGGGGTGCGTGTAGGTGTAGGCGAGGGAACTGGCGTAGGTGTTCGGCGGGATTCAGTTGTTACCGGGGTAGCAGTCGGTTCAGGCGTAGTGTCACCATTCTCACCTACCTCTACAGTTGGAACCGGCGTAGGGGTAGCCGTAGGCCCTACCACTGGCGTGGGGGTAGGGGTAATGGTAGGGGTTTCGGTAGGTTGCGGGGTATGGGTAGGCTGTGCTTGGGCTGTAGAAGTGGCCGCTTGTGCTACCAAGATAGCTTCGTTTGTTGCCATAATCCCAGCATTCTCCTCTCGCTGCCGAGCTTGCATTTGTGGATTCAACACCATCACCCACATAGCAAATGCAACTCCCATGCACAACAGGAAGAGTCCCATCCCAACCATCCCATAAATAAAGAAACGGTTTGAGCCTTCACCGGCGGTCGCTTCTTCCTCAAAGTCGCCATCTTCGGCAAAGATGTCATCATCATAGCCATCGAGCAGATCATCCGCCATTGTGTTCTCCTCCTTGAGTGCGCGGTCGCGGGCGCAGTCTCAACGTATTTATTAAACTATACCACAAGGTAAAAAAACTTACAAGCCATTCGTGAAATCCGGGTTAGCGCATTTAGCAAACTTATCCCTGCACGCTGCCTGTTGCGCTGCTAAAGCGGCGTTTTTATCCCCGGCCTTTAGGGCGCATTTCTGCAACAAGGGGTCAAATGCGATAACCCTATTCGTGAAACTTAGAGAACTGTAACAATTCAGTCATAATACCAAGGTTGTGAAGATTTGCCTTGATAGGTCTGAGCGTTAAACTTCAGGGCTGGGGCACTATCAAGTAAGCCCTTATCACAACAACCGCTCCAAATTGGCAAAAGGAACGAAAGCGACTTCCCCATCAAAGTCCACCTGTGCGCCGGGGAGTCGTGCCCCGGTTTCTAAGAGGACCAGGCCCAGGGGTAAATTTGAGATGGTGCCGGAGCCTCCCAGGTTCGGTGCACGCAAAGCCCGCACCCGCACCCCCAACCCTAGCGGCGTTTCAGGATTCACAGGAGAACCTTTCTGCGACGGCATCGGCACAACGATGTAGGGGCGTTCATTGCCCCAACGGGTCTTCAGCCGGCCACAGACAGCCGCCTCGCGCCCATCGAGCGAACTAAGCATCTTGAAGGCCGCATTGGACATGGGTATCTGTCCCACACCCTCTGTCGCTACCACTGGGAAATCCACTGTTTTCAAGCGCGGCATAAGCGCTGGGGGGACTCCGCCTACGATGATCCCGCGCACTTGCATCTCTATCGCTTGATCTAAAGCCTCTTCATCCAGCCGCGCACCACCGACAATGATGGTCCCCTGGGTTGAAGAGTCAATATGCTTGGGGCGGATCGGATGTCGCGCGGCGCGGACTACGACACGTAACGTGCCGTAGCTCTCCGCACCGTTGCCCCAGGCCCCTTCGATGAAAGCCCCGACGGTCTCAATTGCTGCGCCCGAACCGGGGAAAATCTGAGTCACGCGTCCCGGTACCAATGCGCTGAGCTGCTGAAGGTGAGGTTGTCCCTCAAGCAACAGCCGCCCGCGTCCGAAGCCGGTAATTGTACCAGCCATGGGGGCCTTGCATACGCGCCCGCTTAGTCCTCCCCGGGAAGCCAACACTGCGCCCTGGCGTACCACATCGCCTACTTTGACTTGTAAAGATTGCTTGACAGTCTTGGCTGATAGGGAGAGGTCACGAGAGACGTTGATGATACAGAATTCGGGCGGCATGACAGTTTGCGCAATGGTGTTCAGCGGCTCGACTACATCACCTTCTTGCACGATGAGGTCTCCGAGCTGTGGCAAGCGTCGCAGTACACGTACTAAGGTTAACGGGTTAATGGTGCTGTAGGGTAGAAACATTTAGCCTCCTACGTCCCAGAGCCAACGGCGCAGACGCTTGCGGCGACGATCCATGTCGTCGGGGATCTCCAGCGGGCGGCCGCGTGCATCTACGACCAGACCCACCAGCCCACCAACGGCTTCTACTTTGCCACCGCGCCCCGGTCCGCCCAGCCCCACATCAAAGCGCTTCAGCGGACGTAAGTCTAATTTAGCTGTCTGCCCAGGCAATAACGGCCAGATTTCAATTTCACCATAGCGAGCTTCTACGTTCAGCTCGCTGTTATCTTCGTAGGTAATTTTCATACGCATAATAGCTTCGCCGGGCCGCGCCTTGCCCACCGGGGAGATGACCGTGCCGAGCGATAACAGCGTGCCGGATTCCAGCGCAGACGTAGCTGCCAAGGGTTTGATGGTTGCCACCGCACCGAGCGCCGGGGCCGCCCGGTTTACATCCAATAAAACCGTTGAGAGACCTACCGGCTCTAGTCCATCCAACACTGTCAGGAGTGCCTGTCCCGGTCGAGGCATGCGCACGATACTCCCGCCGGAAATGAGAATCGGGTCAACATGGGGCATCAGGCCGGGGCTGGTTTGTGCTCGCCCGGTGTCCCAGGTAGGGCGCGCCAGATGTAACGCGCTACGAAGCATCTCCCGCACAATGGCTTGCTCCACCCACAGCTCCCGTGGGTCTTGGGGCACCGTCCAGGGGTGCAATTCGTGGTTATAGAGCATGGCGAGGACTTCTTCCTCTTCTAATTCTTCCGGCAGCCATTGCATCAAACGCTGGATGCCGTGTTGTTCCACCCAATGACGCGGCCCGTAGGCTGTACCTTGTTCACCATGTACGGAGAGGAAAAGTCGCCCCCCAAACGCGGCAGCGACGGTGGTGCTCGCCGCCCCTACGTCCACCCCTAACACTCCCCGGTCAGGATGACCCTCTCGATACCAAAGATATTCAATGACGTTCCCGAAAGCGCGAGCGGTTGGGTAGAGGGGCAAACGACTCCAAGCCGTGAGCAATTCTACGCCCGGCGTTTGGTTCAAGCGACGTTCGACATAAATCCGTTCCAATGTTTCCTGCGCAGGGCCGAGGTGTTCAATCTCGGCGCTAGGGTGAACATTATCTACCACTTCCACTTGTGCGATTTCGCCCAGCAGCTTGGTGATTTGCGAGCGCAACTGCGCGTTGCCTGCGTAGATGATGATCGGACGGCGCTCTTCGTCAAGCATCGAGGCTCCCAAGGCAATCGCATCGGCCAATTCCATGACCGGGCGGCTCGCGCCACCATCCACGCCGCCTACCAGCAGAATGGCATCAGGGGCCAGGTTGCGCACTGCGCGCGCCCAGATCTCTTCCGGTGTTGTCATGCGCCCTTCACGCAGTAATACGCCCTTCACGCTACTATAAGTGCCGACTGCTGCACGTTTGGCGCTTTCCAGGCTTACCTCACGTACCAGACCGGCCAGAATCAAGCGTAACGGCTCCGCCGCACTGACAACAACTACAAATGCATCTACGCCTTCCAGTCCCTCATGAGGCGTCACCAGATGGCCCCCAATCAGCAGTGAGCGACCGGTGATTTGCTCGATTTCTTCGATGGCATGAATCACCCCAACGCTAACATCTTCCCATGGCGGGTTGATGGTGGTAAGGGCTTCAGCCTGTGCAATGAAGCGGTAACTGTCTTCAACCCGTTCAAGCAATAGCAGCTTAGTGACAACTGTACCACAATCCGCGATCAGGATGGATTCGATGGTGCGTTTTTCTTCCATCCCGCTCACCCTCCTACCAACAATTGTTGAATGGCTTCTTTGATGAGCCAGCCACGTTCAATCAGTACTGTGAGTGCCGAGGTAAGCGCACCTGCGAAAGTGACGGCTAAAGCCACAATGATAAATGCGCGCCCCGCGCGCTGGAGCCATACAAAGATGGGCGGTGGATCACTCTCCGCCCGCCCCGGAAACGGGGAAAATACTAGCAACGTGAGCAACGTACCGATTAGGCCAAGAACGCCATCTGCAAAGCCAAATAGTCCATTTCTGAAGGTGAGGCCCATTCCAGTAGCCTGGATTTGCGGCAGTAGCGTGCCCAATAGCGCGCCGCTTACGGCTACCGCTGCGCCTACGCCCAATAGCAAACCCATGGGAATGTTTGCCAGATGTGCCCAACGCGGAATGCCCTTGAGCAGCAATAACGCACCCAGTAACAACCCTAGAGCATTGTAGATTTGCACCTGACCATCAGCATCAAACAGCTGCTCGAGCCAGGGCAATAACACGAAACGAACTGCCATACCCAGCGCATAGCCAGTAGCCGCACCGACCAGAAGCCCCAACAACATGCGGTACAATGGATTATCGCCCAGCATGTAGGAGATAAAAATAAGCACGGCTAAGGTCACGCCGATAAGGGCACCGATTTGTTCCATTCCCATAGCCTTACCCTCGTTTGTGACTTCCGGCAAAAAGACTGTAGAGCATCCCTAACAGAATTAGCCCGGCAGCGATGTAGTGACTAAGCATTAAAGCATCAAGTTTGCGCACGGCCATCTCATCTGGCGCGATGCCGCGCGCCTGAGCATAGGCCGCCGCACCGGGATAACCCACCAGCCAACCGGCGACGCTTTGAGATTCCAGATAAGGTGTCATAAACGGGCCAGTGGCGGCGCTCAAAACGGCCAAAGTGGGATGGGGCGTATTCAGAAGGGTGTTTTGTTCTACCCACCAACGCAACCGCTCTGGGCGTGCAGCAACAACAATCAACAGGTCAAAGTCTGGAGCCGTGGTGAGGTAATGGGCTATACCACTGCTATCACCAGGCAAATAGCTTAACGATTCGGTAATAATAAGCGTGGTTGTGAGTGTGTTTGTAAGTATATCGGTAACTGATGTATGGTAAGCGACGGCCTCGGTTAGCAAGGCATATGCGATACCGGTACCTTCAGGCAAGGTAGAGACGGCTTTTAATTGCACCTCGCGCTCTAGAAGGTGATTAAGCAACGGTTGTGCAAGTGGGTGCATTTCGTCAGATTCAGCGACGCCATACTCAAAGGCGACAACGACCCGTGCTCCTTGCGGCAAGGCTGCGATTGTGCGTACCAATGGCGGGATGCCCGCCTGCGCGGGAGGTTGCCCTAGCGGTACCGAACCGATACCGGTGGGGATGAAAACAAATGCAGCTGCCAGTGTAGCCATTAGCATCAAAACTATAAAGACGCGCGTGACAACCTCGCTCCAGCCCGGTTGTGAGCGGGGAAGAGCCACAGGACGTTCCGCGCCGCGCGGGCGTTCCAATAAGTTCTGCCAAACTTGCGCGCGATCCAGAACAGATTCAGGAATGGTAGCTTGTGGCCGAGGCTGATATGCCTGGGGAATGTCTACAACCGGCGCAGCCGGGATAATACGCTTAAGTCCCACAAGCGGGCCTTCGGTTTCAGCAATGGTAGATTGCAAGGCTTCTTCGAGTGACAGCCCGGAGCCACCCGCAACAGTTGGGCGCATTTCCTGAACCCATTCAGGCAACTCGCCTGGTTCAAGCCCTTCGACCAGGGGGGGCACGCCATCCCCTATTTCTGGTAGTCCAGGGGTACCGGAAGGGCGCAGTTCAGCTACCCAACTGGGCAATGCACCTTGCTCCAAGGGTACAGACGGCCGTTGCGGCACGGGGGCGTCCTCAGAAGTTGGAGTGAGTTCGCGCAGCCATTCGGGCAAAGCGCCTGGCGGGACCGATTCGGCGGGCAAGGCCTCGGTAGCGGAATCAACAGAAGGTTTCTTTTTGGACGAGGTAGACTCCGGCTGAGGGGCCTTGGGTAATGTGCGTGCTGGTGCGCTTTTGCGCGGTAGCGTATCCGGCGGCGGTGAGTCATCATCAGCTTCATCTGCTAGAAAAGCGGGCGTGGGTGGCGTCAAAGGGCCTGTGCCTCGCCGCTTGATGGCGGCATCACGCAACCATTCGGGCATTTGCTCTACAGCCTGATCGCTAAGATCCGGAACTTGTTGCGTGTCCAGATTACTCAACCAACCACTTGATCTTTCGGTAGGTTCCTGAACCGTATCGTCTGGGGCTGATGTTACTCCAGACAAGCTGCTAAGCCAATCATCCAATTTGTCGCTTGTTTCAAATACGGCCGCGGGGGCGGCTTCCGGCGGAGCAATAGGTTCTTCAATGCCCATGCCGCTGAGCCAGTCGGGGAATTCGTCCGCAGCAGCAGGGGTGATTTCTGGCGGAACGGCGGGTTCTTCAATGCCCATGTCGCTGAGCCAGTCGGGGAATTCGTCCGCAGCAGCAGGGGTGATTTCTGGCGGAGCGGCAAGTTCTTCGCTGCCCATGTCGCTGAGCCAATCAGGGAATTCGTCCGCAGCAGCGGGAGCGATTTCTGGCGGAGCGGCGGGTTCTTCGCTGCCCATGTCGCTGAGCCAATCAGGGAATTCGTCCGCAGCAGCGGGGGCGATTTCTGGCGGAGCGGCGGGTTCTTCGCTGCCCATGTCGCTGAGCCAATCAGGGAATTCGTCCGCAGCAGCAGAGGTAATTTCTGACGGAGCGGCGGGTTCTTCGCTGCCCATGTCGCTGAGCCAGTCGGGGAATTCGTCTGCAGCAGCAGAGGTAATTTTTGGCGGAGCGGCGGGTTCTTCGCTGCCTATGTCGCTGAGCCAGTCGGGGAATTCGTCTGCGGCTGCGAGGGTGATTTCTGGCGGAGCGGCGGGTTCTTCATTCGCGTCACCCAGCCAGTCGGGTAAATCAGTTGGCGAAGACGGCACAACGTTTGGTTGGGCTGTAGTATCAGAGCTATCTTCAAGTAAGCTGTGTAACCAATCAGGGATCTCTTCTTTGGTAGGGTCAGTTTGAACATCAGTAGATGCGCGCGCTGGCAATGAGATGCCACGTACACCAGTGATAGTATCCTCAGAAGGCGCGATTGGTTCTTCCCCCGGCACCACTCCTTGAAGCGGCGTCAGGCGCGCATTACACCGGTCGCAAAACACATTGCCTACAGGATTCATCGTACCGCACATCGGGCAGCGGACCTGCGTGCGTTGGAGGGTGTTGCCGCATTCATTACAGAAACGGCTTGCATCCCGGTTCAGAGTGCCACACTTCGAGCAACGGATCATAAGCGCCTCATCTTAATCATCGCTATGGGGTCGGCTGGCGCCGCTAATAACACGCAATCCGGTCATGGTAATCCCTATGGCCACGCCAATCAGTAGTCCACGCATTCCAGCCATTGCTGGCACGCGCTGAATCCAGGCAACTATTTCGCCCAAGAAACTGATATAAGGAACAGTGCCTACCAGTATCACAATGATGATAATGATGAACAACAACGCTCCAAAAGAGCGTCGTTGGCGCATCATTCGCATCACGGCCAGCAAGAGCGTCACCGCGGTCAGCGCCAGCAGCGCTGATTCGCCGGGAATCATAATCGTATTAAGCAAGATTTGTGTCCACTCGCCGGTAGGCCCTTGTCCGGGCAGCATAACCAACAAAAAAGCAATCAATGCCGTTGTCATCACGGCGAGGCTGGAAAGTGTATCCGCGCGCATACGGGAGAGATGGCTAAGATGCACCCGTGAGAAATGAAGAAAGGCAATAATGAAGGCAAATACGCTAATCAGGATCGCCCATTGAATTAGTAGATGCCGTGCTTGATACAGTACAGTATCGGGGAAGAACGTCCCGAGTAACACCAATAGGCCGGCGCTAATAGCAATTACAGTGGGAAGAGTTCTTTTGAACATAGCTTACCTGCCCAAGATCCCAATTAGAGAGAGAAAACTGGTCACCAAGATACCGAACATTACTAACCAGCGCAGTAAATGCTGTGCGTTAAGAGCCGCACGGTAAGAAGGTGCGGGGCTGACTTCAGCCCCACTGGCGAAGAGTTCTTCCCCCATTGCAAAATGACGAGGGCCGAGCGCTGGGTAAAGTGCGCCCATCGCTAAGGGGGTGACGCTGCCGCCCATTGAGAATATACCGCGTCGTGCGGCGGCCTCTGTGATTAGACTTACCTCTTGGTTGAAGGCTCCCAACATTACATTCGAACCGATATTGTTGCTATAGAGCTGGGTTGAAGTCATAGCCGCATACGTGGCGGGTGAGCTGGAGACAAACTCGACTAGATTACGCCGGTAGCGCATCAGATTCCCACCTTGAATATAAGCACGTCGCACCCAGTCGTCGGCCAACAAGAAGAGGGTTGGGTTCCCAGTCGTGACAATGGGGGGGGTGTCATAGGCGGCTGAGAGGTTGAGGAGTGCCGTAAGCCCTTCCAACGCAGCGACAGATGTCAGTGCGTCTTCACCGGTGATGTCGCCGCTACCCAGAGTGATGTGGATGAAGAGGCCCTCTTCAGCCGCGCGGCCCACTTCCTCCGAGAGCGAATTGAAGATGGGATACTCGCGATGCTGTAACTTGCGGCCTCGGTAGCGTAGGGCATAAAAGGCAAACACAATGCCACTGATAATTACGATTAGAAATGCTGCCAGGTTCTCAGTCATTTGCGAACCGCTCCTTCAAGCCAGCGTTGTTGTACCCGCTCCATGACTTCCGGGCTTTCGAGGACATCCGCCCAGGGTATGAGGGTGTGTTGCGCCACAAAAGGTGTGAGTAACCAAATCGCCTGACTACCAACGAATCCCCAGATTTTGAGGATTTCTAGTAGTGGCAGCACCAGTATGTCAAGCCCGCGGCATTGCAGGGCTTCAACCCACCGGTACAGTGTCAACTCAGGCGGTTGGGTCTGTGTCACAGAACTCCTCTTCCAAAGTGTGGTTAAGAAGCAATGCCATAGCATTAAGTTTGATGTGTATTATGCTAATTCTTTTGCCGTTTTCAGTATAGCACGGTTTGCAAAGCGTGTAAAGCGAGCATCATTCTTAGGGTGGCCGTCAAAGTTTTGCGGGCGCAGCAGCGCCCCACTTCCAGTGCAGACGCTAAGAAAGAAACCTGGAATTCTCTCTGACCGATTGACAACCATCAAGCCTGTGCAAAAAAGCGATGAATCTCAAGGATGTAGGGGGCAAGCGTAACCCTTCCGATGCAATAACGTTTCTCGCAGGTGAAACTTGATTTTCAGGTAATGTCATTAAGTTAGGCCATAGACCGGGAAAATTTCCAGGCCTTAAGCCTACAAAACATCGTTCTTCACCGGTAAAATACTACCCCACCCAATTTGGATGAAACCTGCCCGGTCTTAACTTAATGACATTGGGTTTTTAGGCAAGCGGTTCGTTTGTACAATCTGGCGGAAGTGCGAAACTGCCATTCGCTTGCGGTGGAAAGGGAACAACCCGTGTCACCGCGTCCAGATTGAGCGGGCCGTAAATGTGAGGGAATTCCAGCCCGGTATCGTAGCAATCCTCGTAGCGCACCTCGGCGGATATGCGGGCTTCATCAATGTAGAGCAATACCAGCCCGGTTTGTCCGCGATACAGGCTAGTGGCTACGCCGATGACTTGTTCCGGCGTGGAGCAGTGGATAAAGCCTTCCGCTGCCAGTGAATCCGCCGTATACTGCCCAGTGGCCTGCGCGGCTTCCCAGGTGGTTTGCGTTGTGATGTGCAAAATTTTACCCATTATACTTTAGCCTCCTCACTGATGTAATCTGGCGGTATGGCCTCACACAGATACACGCCCACTGTGGGATGATAGAACGCCATGCCTGCCGCGTGCGCGGTAGCGGCTGCGATGCGCAAGAGCACCGGCTCCGCCGTATGCCGCACTGCGATACTGCGCGCCAGCTCCGCCGTCTCCGCTAAGTGTACATACTGTCGCGCCATCGAACACAACCCTTCCCGGCGGATGTCCGTCAGGTTTTCCGGCGCGGTGCCGTGATAGAGCACCTCCGGCGGTACGACCGGCTCATACTCCGGGCGAAACGCCGTGTGCCCATATAGCGCGCGGATGCGCTCGCCCGCAATCTCGAAGCGTCTGCGCCCCGGCGCATCCACCACCGCCTGCACATCCGCACGCCCGGCCCAGCGGAAGTTGGGCAACCCCTTAAGGATGCGCATGACCTCATCCAGGCTCGCGTAGCCATCAGCATCCAGAGGGATGGGAAACCGCGCCGGGCGATGGCGCAGCAGCAACGCGAGGAACTTGCTCAACTTGCGGTGTTGAGGGGAAAGATCAGTGGTTTCGGACATTGGATATCACCTTATAGAATCTCACGCCAAGCCGCAAAGCTGCCAAAACCCCCTTTGTGTCTTGGCGACTTTGCGTGAGGTCATGCCTTATTATCCACTCCCGCGCCGCCCAGTCGCCACAGATTGGCACGGATTTGCTCTTGCTCACGGCCATCGAAACTGTGCAAGAAGCGCTCGATATGGTTGCGCTGTGCTTCATCTTCGCGCGAGCAGGCGAGCTCCGCCGGTATGTCCCATCCGCACGCGCGCGCGTAGGCGGCGATGTCGCGCTCGGCCAGGTAAATCAGCGGGCGGATCACCTCGAACTGGTTGCGGAAGTAGGTGCGGCGCGGCGCGAGCGTCTCCAGCTTGCCCTTGTAGAGCAGGCTCAGCAGCGAGGTGACGGCGGCATCATCGGCGTGATGGCCGAAGGCGACCTTGTTGCAGCCCAGTTGCTCAGCAGCGCGGAACAAGGTCTTACGGCGGTTCCAGGAGCAGCGGAAGCATTCCAGTGGCAGCGGCTCGTCTTCATCCACCTCTAGCGGGACGATGGTGTGGGGGATGTCGCACTCCACAAACCAGGGCTCCAGAATCGGGCGCATATCGGGTAAGCCCACCGCCGAGCCGTCCACATGCACCGCGACGATGCTGTAGGGCGCGGGATCGCTCACACCGGGTAGCTGCACCCCGCGGGCGAGCAGATCAAGCAGGGTGCGGCTATCCTTCCCGCCCGAAACGCCCACCGCGATCCGGTCGCCCGGCGCGATGAGCGCGAACTCCCGCACCGCCCGGCGCACGGAGCGCAGCAAATAATGCGCGATAGTGTCTGGTGTAGCCATATCGTAAAAAGCGACAAGGCGAAAAGGCGGAGAGACGCTTATTCGCTCACTCGCCTTTTCGCTTTATCGCTCACTCGCTCAACCGTTGTCCGTACTGTTGCTGGTAATACTCGCGGTAGAGCTCCCCGCTCTTAATGGCACGCCACCACCATGCGTTCTTCACATACCAGCGCACCGTCTTCTCTACCGCCTCCGCGCACGAGTGCCGGCTCTCCCAACCCAGCGCCTGCAGCTTGCTCACATCCAGCGCATAGCGGCGATCATGGCCGGGGCGATCCTCCACATGCTTGATGAGGCTCTCTGGTTTGCCCACCGTCGCCAGCACGATCTTGGTCATCTCCAGGTTGTTCAACTCCGAGCCGGTACCTACATTGTAGATTTCGCCGGGCTTGCCGTGATGCAGCACTACATCAATCCCCTCGCAGTGATCCAGCACATACTGGTAATCGCGCATCTGCATTCCATCGCCATAGACCGGCAGCGGTTGATCGTCTATCGCGTTAGTAGCAAACAGCGGCACAACCTTCTCTGGGTACTGGTACGGGCCGACGTTGTTCGAGCCGCGCGTGATGGTGATGGGCAAATCCCACGACTCGAAGTAGGCGAGCGCCATTAGATCACCGCTGGCTTTGCTGGCAGAGTAGGGGCTGCGCGGTTCGAGGTGGTCGCTCTCGGTCGAGCGGCCTGTCAACACCTGCCCGTAGACCTCGTCCGTGCTAATCTGGTGATAGCGCTCCAACTCGAACTTCCTGGCAGCTTCCAACAGCACAAACGTCCCGTACACATCCGTCTGGATGAACGAGCCTGGCTCCATGAGCGAGCGATCCACATGCGTTTCGGCAGCGAAGTTGACGATGGTATCTACGTTGTGAGCGCGAATCGCTGTCTCGACCTGCTCGGTGTTGCAAATATCGCCCCGCACAAAGGCGTACCGCTCGCCGAATTTGGCGGGCAGGTCTTGCAGATTCTCCAGTCGCCCCGCATAAGTGAGCTTATCGTACACAATCAGCGTGTAATCCGGGTAACGCTCCAACATATAGCGCGTAAAATTCGAGCCGATGAACCCGGCCCCGCCCGTAACCAATAACCGATGCATGAAGACCTCCTTGTGAAAATCTCAAATCAGCAAATCGCAAATCAAAAAACTACAGAACTAGCGTAACGCGATCTTTAAGTCGCTCTCTCGTGGCGCATTAACGGCAGACAACGGCAAACAAAAAGTGGTTGGTCGTCGGTCGTCAAGGTGTAATTCCCCTCCGCTGAGCATGACACCCGCATCAAGATTGTACCATAAAGCAAGCATTTGACATCTACGCCGCTGCGAGTAAAGTTACAGCAGCTGTGATGCAGTGTACCTGGCACTCGTACTGATGCAAAGTATCAACTATGCCATCTATTCAACAATGTAACATTAGCCATGAAATTAACCGCCAGCCCAGCGCGCGGCCAGTCCTGAGGGGAGACGTCAACCGCAACTTGTAAAGTGCGGTTGATCTTTGTGCTATGCCTACAGCGGCTTTGTCCCGGCGGATTCTGATGATTGCGCCCACCTCATTTTTCCTCGATTACGGTTGCCATGTTCGTATTTTGGAAGAAGCCCGTGCGCTGCTTGCGCAAGGGTACCAAGTGCGGATTGCGACCTATTATCTGGGCCGCGATTGGCCCGGCCTGGATATTGCCCGCTCTGTCCCCACTCCCTGGCGCGCGGATTACGAAGTAGGTTCGTCGCGGCACAAAATCGCCTTTGATCTTTTGTTGGCCTGGCGGGCACTAGGAGAAGCTGTGCGCTGGCGGCCCCACCTCATCCACGGACATTTGCACGAAGGTGCGCTGCTCGGCGCTGCTCTGGCGCGCCTGTTACGCATCCCCCTTGTCTTCGACTATCAGGGTAGTCTCACGGGCGAGATGCTCGATCACGGCTTCATCAAGCGCGACTCGGTGAGCCACTACTGGTGGCGGCGGTTGGAAGAGCGGATCAATCTGTTACCCAATCTGGTCGTCACCAGCACTGTGCATAGCGCGCAACAGTTGGATCATTCCCTACAACACGCGCAGCGCGTCTACCCGCTGCCGGATAGCGTCAACCTGGCGTATTTCTGCCCTGATTGCCTATTACCAGATGAACGCGCCCGGCAACGGGCTGCGTTGGGCATTCCCCCAGATCGCCAGGTAGCCGTCTATTTAGGATTACTGGCCGATTATCAAGGAGTACCGCAATTGCTCGAAGCTGCCGCGCGACTCCGCGCGCGCCAGTATCCAATTAGTTTCCTGGTGATGGGTTTTCCCGACATAGATAAATATCGCGGGCAAGCCGCCAGTTTGGGATTGACACCGGAAGATGTCATCTTCACAGGCAAAATCCCCTACGAAGCTGCGCCCGCGTATCTGGCGCTGGGTGACTTGGCTGTAGCTCCCAAGCTCTCGGCGACCGAGGGCAGCGGCAAAATTCTCAACTATATGGCGATGGCCTTGCCTGTAGTGGCGTATGACACGCCCGTGAGCCGCGAATATATGGCGGGGCTGGGCGTTTACGCTACCCCGTTGGGCGATGCACAAGCCTTGGTGGAATCCATCGCGTTTGTACTGCGCAATCCGGTGGTGGCGCGCGATTTGGGGGAACAATTACGCGCCCGCGCCGGGCGTCACTTTTCCTGGCAGCGTACCGGAAAACGGTTGACCAGCTTATATACACAATTATGGGAGAAACGTTGATACCTATGACTTCATTAACTCGCATTCTTTTTGTGCGTCACGGGCACGTCCACAATCCGAACCAAATTATTTATGGGCGCTTGCCGGGCTTTCGATTGAGCGATATGGGGGAACAACAGGCGCGCATGGCAGCATTGGCGTTGCGCGATGTGCCTGTAGCTGCAATTTTCACCAGCCCGCTACTGCGCGCCCAGCAAACCGCTGACATTATTCGCGCGGAGCTACCCCACGTACCGCTGCACCCGGCTGAGCTATTGATGGAAATTCACATCGAGATGGAAGGCCAGCCGTTAGCCGTTGCCGAGGCTTGTAATTGGGATTTCTATACCTACGCGCGCCCCGGCTATGAGCAGCCAGCCGATGTGCTCGCACGGATACAGGCCTTCATCGCAGAGATACGGCAGACCTATGCCGGGCAAACGATCGTTGCGGTCAGCCACGGCGACGCACTGGCTTTTACGACCTTGTGGGCCGTAGGACAGGCACTCTTGCCGCTTCATAAACACGCGCTGGATCGGTTGGCGGGGTTTGCGGATGCCTATCCACAGCCGGCATCCATCATCATGTTGGGCTTTACGCCCGCCGATGAGTTGCCTGCGGAGATAAGCTATTTGCGGCCCTATGGCCCGGAGCTGGTGTATAGCGTTGGTGCGCCACGGTGACGCGAGGGGGGATAACGCACACGGCCCGGTTATTGTACCGGGCCGTGTATTAGTAGTGGGGCGGGTGGGGGTCGAACCCACACACTCTCACGAGTAGAGGATTTTAAGTCCTCGGCGTCTGCCTATTCCGCCACCGCCCCTTTATAAGAAACGGGCATCTTCAAGATGCCCGCTAAACTTTAATGCTGCTCGAAGGCGACGGTCGGACTCGAACCGACGAATAAAGGTTTTGCAGACCTCTGCCTTACCACTTGGCTACGTCGCCGAAAGCGTGAGCGGGCGACGAGACTCGAACTCGTGACCTTCTCCTTGGCAAGGAGACGTTCTACCTACTGAACTACACCCGCTTACAAGCAAGATTATAACATAAGTCTAAGATTTGACAAGAGCTTTCGCGCCCTTATTGGCTTTTTTTACCGCCTGATGCTACAATGAAAGTGCCAAAGGATGAAGAGAATTTAAAGTTCAAAAATGGAAATTCCTGGTTCTACCGTTTTCTGTGGATTGAAGGTTCTTGTGGGGAAATAGCCTCCGTTTAGGCGCTATTTCTGCGGCATAATCCCTAAAAATCGCTGTTTTTGACCGTGAAAGTGGGACATCTTGAGCAAATCTACCGAATCCGTGAGAAGCAGGGAAATCTCACGCTAAGCCACCAAGCACACTGAATTTTCCTTCCTTTGCGGCTATGCATGAGCCAATCTGCTGTTTTCCGGGCGTTTTTAGGTGACTATGCCACACCAACGATAACGAAAATTTCACAAGGATTTACGGTCTGGTTCGGGAGAAGCAATCCTTGCTTTACCAAATTCAATTAGCCCTTGGCATATCCAACGCAGCTTTCCCGGTTAGGCTTGCCGGGATTGCCTCGCCCGAACGGGACTCGTTCACATGCAGAACGGTCGGCCCCGCTGGTTTCGGCAAACTCAACCAGCGGCTTCAATCGTTTTGAGATATGTCATTTGCAGGTTTTAGAGGGGGTTCCTTGCATCTCTTATTGATTGCACCGCCCGGCTTACGTCGAGATGAGCTACTGGCTGTGTTGCAGGCCGGGGGTGAAATCGTGCTTGAAGACGCTTCGAGCCTTGCCGATGCTCAGGATATATTGGCGCAAGGCACACTGGATATACTATTGTGGCTGATAGACGCGCCCAATTCTGGGTGGAGCATTGAGGTTCATACGTTACAACAACGCTATCCGACGCTGGCAATCATTGCTGCCGGCGACCACGCTATACCACCAGACTTACCGAACAGTATACCCTGGTTATCCCTACCCGATCTCGCTGATGACACCACGCTGCGAACTTATCTCAAGACTGCCTACCACACGTTCCACCAGCGGTTTCTCACAGAGGGCAACTCCGAGCGCTTTGCGTGGTTCGCACAGATACCTCTCCCGCTGCTACTGCTGGATGCCAATGGCTATATCCTAAGAGTCAATGCGCTGGCCTCTGCGCTGTTACACGCGCCCGAAGGCACATTACGCGGACAGCATCTTACGCGTTGCCTGGGACTGTATGCCCCTGATACTACCTCGGCCATTGAAGTAAGTCGCACATGGTTGAAAATTGCGCGCGAGGGCAACCGCGTTGAACAGCGCGCTTATTACTGCGATAATGAGAAAACCGGCAACGAAGTAGGGTTCCTGCTCTTCTTGTATGCCGCTCAACCGTATCAAAATTTCTTTTTGTTGATTATACGTGATGTCATCGGTGAACTGCGCTATCAGCAACAATTGGAAGTGCTCAGCCAGCTGGCGCAACGAGCTTTTCAAGACCTTGACTTACCGGTGTTGCTTCAAGAAGCTGTTACCGAAATCCAACAGCGTTTCAACTACGATAACGTCGGTATCTTTATGCAATACGGTGATCAACTGCGCCTGGAGGCATTAGCCGGACTGAAGATGCCCGGTGTGACCATTGGCTTGACGATGCCGGTGAGTAAAGGGGTAATTGGATGGACGGTGCGGAATCGGGAGGTCGCGCTGGTACCTGATGTAAACCGCGATCCGCGCTTCTATCGGCCTGCCCCCACCAATGCACAATCAGCTATGGCGATTCCCATTGTGGTAGATGATGGCCCGCTGGGCGGCTTGTATCTTGAAAGCCACCACCTCGATGCGTTTGGGCCTTCGGATGTTTCTACCCTCAGGACGTTTTGCCGCTTGTTGGGATTGATTATCCATCGGCATTCCACAGATGCGGCTTTGACCTATCGGGAAAGCGTGCAGCGCACCTTGTTAGAGTTGGCACCGGTGCTGCTCACCGAGTTCGATCTGAACGCGCTCCTGCAACGCATCATCGAAGAAGCCGTGCGCTTGATTACTACAGCACAGTCCGGCGCGTTATTGCTGTTAGAGGGGGATGTCTTCGCTTTCCGAGGTGTGGTGGGCTACCCCTCCGAGCTCAAACAGGTATATTTACCTGGCGATCATTACTTCGTACCGAACCTACAACGCGGTGAAATCCTCCACCTTTCCCAACTAGCGCAACAGGATGCGCAACGCTTACCGCCGGAAACAGCTGAGGTACTCAAAAAATACGGGTATACGGAAGACATCGTAGAGACATTGGCCGCTCCCTTTGTGCTCAATGGCCTATTGCTGGGCTATCTTACCGTAGACACTTATATCCCTGGCACTGCTTTCAATCAAGCGGATGAGAACGCCTTGAACCTTTTCGCCTCACTGGCCGCTATCGCCATCTACAACGGACGGCTATTCCAGGGGGAGCGCCGTGCGCGTGCGCTGGCTGAGGAATTGCGCCAAATCAGTACCACGCTAAGTGCCACTCTCAACCTGGAACAAGTGCTCGATCACCTGTTAGAGGCAATCACCGGGCTGATTGCTTGCGATGCCGTTGACATTTTGCTTGTGGAAGACGAACAGGTATATGTGGCGCACGGGCGCGAGCGATTTGGTACTCCGCGTGCCTTACATAACCAGAGTTTCCTGCTCAGTGAGACCCGTAATCTGCATGAGGCGGCTGCACAACGTGCCCCGCTCTTGATTGCAGATACACAGACTTTTGATGGTTGGGTAGGAATTCCCGAAGCGGCATGGATACGCGCACAGCTCACCGTCCCAATCTTTTTGGAACAGAAACTGGTGGGGTTCCTGTGCGCACTCAATAGCACCCCCGGTTCGCTGACGTTGGAAGATGCCGAGCTGTTGGCCGTGCTCGCCCCGATGGCAGCGATGGCGCTGCACAATGCGCGGCTCTATCAAGCGGAACGTGCCGCCCGCGACCTGGCCGAGACCTTGCAAACTATCGGGGCCACGCTTACGCAAACGTTGGATGAAGTAACTATCATCCAACGTGTAGCAGAGCAAATCCCGCAGCTTGTCCCCTTCCACACACTGCTCATCAGCCTGGTTAGAGAGGAAGACCGTATTGTAGCTGTGTACGCAAAGGGATTGACGCCAGAAGTTGAGGCGCGTTTTCGCGCAGGCGTCGCCATGCAGACTTTCCCTTTATGGCAAGCATTGGCTGAATCAGGCGAGAGCCTGTTGCTACCCCACGCCCCTTCCGATCCCCGCTGGGTAGCGCTGGATGATAACGACGATATTTCGGCGCTGGTGGTGCCATTGCGTACACGCGGGCACATTATCGGCTTCCTCGATCTTACTACGGCACAAACGAATTTTTATCGCCAGCACCATCTCCAAGCATTACAATCGCTGGCCGACCTACTGGTGGTCGCACTGAGTAATGCGTATCTATACCAGGAAACCCAACAACGGGTCAACGATCTTGCCGCGATACACCGGCTGGGCGTGGAGACCGGCGCGCAGCAGTTGCCTGCCGACATCACGCAAGTGACGGTGGATTATGCCCTGGAATTGACCGAAGCCGACGGCGCGGCTTTCTTCGAATACGATCCGCTGATTCAATCGCTCATTCAACGGCAGAGCAGCGGTAATCTGACCCCCTTCGTCGGCTATCAGCTCCCGCCCGGTACAGGAGTAAGCGGGAAAGCCTGGCAGACGCAGAAGCCGGTATGGGTGCGCGATTATACCACGTTGGAAGCACGCATCGAGACACCCTTGACTGCAACCTTGCACTCGGCACTGGCGTTGCCGGTTACCTGGCAAACGGAGCGCTTGGGCGCGTTGAGTGTTTTCCGTCAAAGCGCCAAGATGGCCTTTTCGCAGAACGATCTGCGCATCATGCAGCTGCTGGCGCAACAGCTGGCGGCCACGCTCTACCGCGCCAATCTTTTCCAGGCTTTGCGTCGTGACCGGGATCGCCTGGCGGCGCTAGCTGCGATTGATCAACAAATTATTGCTCTCTCTGAGACCCCTGCGCAAGCCCTGCTACTAATTCTCGATTATGCGGTAGAACTCTTAGAGCTTCCCAAGGGCTTCATCATGTTACTTGACGACGATCAACACTACACATTTCATAGCCGGGGACTGCTCAATCCCAGCGAGGTGGAGCAGCTATTACCGGCCAACTGGGCGCAAGAGCGGACACTTTACCATCAACATAGCCACCTGGCATTTACGACTCTCCCCCCCGCTCCTGACGCCTTGCGCGATTGGGCCGCTTCGGAAAACGTGCAGGCGGGACTTAATTTACCACTTAAAATTCGCGGTGAAGTAGTAGGGGTGCTGGTACTGCTTGATAGTCAGCCCCATCCGTGGGGCCAAGAGGAACTGGATTTGGGGCAAACACTGGCCCGGCAAGCTTCGATTGCATTGGAGAAAGCGCTGCTCTCACGCGAATTGCGTCTGCGCCTGGAAGAAGCGGAAGTCCTTAACCGTGTATTACAAGCCACCAATACGACGCTTGATCCCCAAGAGATGTTGCGTATCACCAGCCAGGAATTAGCACAGATCCTACAGGTTCCGCGCGTCACAGCCGCGTTACTCCTTGACCATAGCGAGGGTTCCGCCACGCTGGCAGCGCCTAAGCCACCCACCTGGATTTTCACGCCACCCGATCAAGCCAGTCGTACACCGTTGCTCCAAGCGATATTGCATCTTCGGCGCACGCTCGTCTTCAGCGATCTACCCGCCGAGCAACCGGCGTTAGCCGCGGAGCTAGCGGCTCCGATACGCGGCGCGCTGCTCACACCGTTGATGCTACGTGGCGAGGTGCTAGGGGTCCTCATTGCCGAATCGCCTGAACCGCGCACCTTCACCCCCCGCGAAATCATGTTGAGCGAATCCATCGCGGCTGCGATTACACCGGCCCTGGAAAACGCGCACCTCTACCAGGAGACCCAGGCCGCGCACCGGCGCACCGAAGAAGCTTATGACCATTTGCGCCGGTTGGATGCACTCAAATCGCAGTTTATTCAGAATGTCTCTCACGAACTGCGCACGCCGCTGGCAATCGTCAAAGGCTATGTAGACCTGGCCCTTGATGAGTCATTCGGCTTTACGATGGATGCGCCGCTGCAACAAGCGATGAGCGCTATCCAGACGCATACCAATAACTTGGTGCAGCTAGTGGAATCCATTACTACCCTGGAAGACGCCGAGATAGAAAATTTTGATCTCCAGCCCCAGCCTATCTTACCCGTGCTGCTCACCGCCCTGCAATCTATCCGCCAGGCGGCTCTACGTAAACAGGTACAAGTGAGCGTAGATACGCCGCCGCAATTAGCCTGGGTGTTGGTAGACCCACCGCGTCTGGGGCATGCGGTGGGTCATTTGCTGGATAATGCCGTCAAGTTCAACCGCACCGGCGGCAAGGTTTTCCTGCGGGCCTGGGTGCAAGACAACGAGGTCAACTGTCAAGTAGCGGATACTGGCGTCGGTATTCCCCAGGCTGAACTGGAGCGCATCTTTGATCGTTTTTATCAAGTGGACGGCAGTAGCAGCCGCCAGTACGGCGGCATGGGGCTGGGCTTGTCTATTGTCCGAGAAGTGATTGCGCGTCACGGAGGTCGGGTATGGGCCGAGAGCGCCGGACACAATCACGGTAGCACGTTGACCTTCGTGTTGCCGGTTTACCATCCCCCGGAGGACGTATGAAACGTGGCTTATCTCTATGGTGGTTTGTACTGGCGTTGCTCACTGCGTGTGTACCGGTGACGCCCACATTACCGGCGGACGAAGGTACACAACCGTTATTGGTAGAGCGTTTCGCTCCGCCCCATCCAGATTGGGCGCTCTTCGATACGCCCACCGGGGCGGCTTACGCACTGGGCGGGGAGCTATATCTCGAAGATCGGGCTGGCAACATGGCCGTCTACACGCCGTTGCTCAACCACACCTGGGATAATGTTGTACTCAGCGTGCGCGTTCGGCAGGTAGAAGGCTCATTCAACAACTGGATGGGGGTTCTGTGCCGCTATCAAGACGATGTAAACTACTATCTGTTCGCCATCAGCGCCGACGGCTACTACCTCATCTTGCGCGTGGCAGGCGGCGAGACGGTGCGGTTGGCTGGCCCAGTTGCCAGCGACAGCATCGCGCAGGGTTTGAACACCAATTTACTTGAAGTTCGCTGCGAGGGCAGTACCTTCTCGATGTCGGTCAATCGCACCTTTCTGGTCTCGCGCACTGATCCTGTTCTGCCGTCCGGTGGCATCGGGTTGTTTGCGGATGCAGTCGGCGGTAGCGGTACAACCACGGTAGCCTTCGATCATTTGACCGTGACGACGCCATGACCTCCCTCCCCCTTAGGTGAGATTTACAATGATGTGGAATAGAAATACACACTCGTATGGGAGTCGCTGGATGACACGCTTGTGGTGGCTGCTGGCGCTGGTGGGCTACTTTGGCCCCTGGAGCGGGCAGCGTGCCGCGGCGTTAGCATGGAATGCTTATGATTTGTTCGATGTACTGCGTGTGTTGCCACAGATTGAAAGCGGCACGCTGCAAATACACCTGCATACGTTACGCCTGCCGCTGCTAGGATTGGGCATACTGTTACCCTTGCTGTTTGCGGAAACACGTCCGATATTGCGCTGGGGGGCAGGGCTGATGGGGGGAGCTTTGGCCTTGCTCACCTTGCCGCCGTATCCGCATATCGTTACAGCCTGGCGCACTCCCGGCTGGAACGTGGCCTGGTGGTGGGCGCTGGGTGGGGCAGTTGGATGCGGACTGGCTGCGCTACTGGCTCCGCGATTAGGGTTGTTCCGACGCTGGTTGATTATTGCGGGGGCACTTGCTACCGGCGTTCCCGCGAGCATCACCTTGACCCGCTTGCTGCCTGCGCTGGAAACGCTCTATGCCCACCCGGTGCGCGCCGGGTGGGGATTCTGGCTGTGGAGCACAATGCTCGTGCTACTAATAGTGACGCTGTTGTGGCAGCGTAAGGAGACACCTGCGATGAAGCAACCGGCTACTCAAGAAATGAAAACCATCCGTACTGTCAAAGCACACTACGAGGCCAGCCTGTTACGCAAGGCCAATGTGGTGGGCGTAGGCATCGGTCAACGCCAGATCACAGAAGCAGTGTACGAGACCGTGCTGGTGGTCAACGTGACCCACAAAGTTTCGTCCGAAATGCTTGCGCCCGAAGATCGCATTCCGAAAGAAATCGAGGGTATACCCGTAGATGTGCTACCAGTGGGTAAATTGACGGGAGAGTGAAATGTCATTACGTTAAGACCTGGCAGGTTTCGCCCAAAGCATGTTCAGGAGTATGTTACTGGTGAACCAGAGGTTGGCGCAGCGTAAAATCTTCAAATCTGCCAGGTCTAAGTGCTAAACTTAATGCCAGTGACCCACAGCTCAGTATTTTCTACTTAATAAGCCCTGAACAAAAATCCCCATTTTCTACGCTTCAAAAATAGTTTCCGATGCGCTATACTAAAAGGTAGGTGAGCTTTGGGCTTCTGTATTTTGCTTGTGTGAAAAACCACATCCCATGCCTGCCAATCGCCTTCATCTTTATAGTAGGGAGTGCATGAATGGAGCCTATCCCAGTTATGCTGGTAGATGACAACCCGACTTTCCTCAAAATCACGCGGGAGTTTTTGGACTCTAATCCAGACATTAAAGTCATTGGCACTGCCAATGGGGGAGAAGAAGCCCTGACCAAGATTGAAGGGGTATCTCCTCAAATTGTGTTAGTGGATTTAGCTATGCCGGGCATCTCTGGAACGGACACCATTGCGCTGCTCCGCCTCAAGCGCCGCGATTTGCGCATCATCGCGCTCACGGTGATGAACACCTACAGTTTCCGCCAGGCCGCACTAGAAGCCGGTGCGGATGTCTTTATCCCCAAAGCCAATATGCGCACCGAGCTGCTGCCAGCACTGCGCAGCCTGGCACGCGGCGAGTCGGCCAGCAGTGCGGCCGCCGCCGCCGCCGGAGCCGCTACCGATGTAGGCCAGTCCCGCGTATTGATTATGGAGGATGACGCCGACCTCGCGCGCTTCTATGCCAAAGCCCTCCGGTTAGCCGGTTATGAAGTGTATCAGGCCGCGACGTTTACCGAGTCCCAAGCCTTGCTCAATCAACTCCATTTTGATGTGTTGGTATGTGATATTCACCTGGGGCAAGACCTCAGCACGGAGCTATTGCGTGCTCATGCAGAGCAATTGCTTGCTGATGGCGCTCAAATCATTATCGTTTCAGGCCACCCCCAATATCGCGCGCTTTGCGCGGGTATGGGGGTAGATCATTTTCTCGAAAAGCCGGTCACAACCAACGCGCTCATCACGCTGGTAGAGCGGGTAACGGCACGTCCGAAACAACCAGTATCAACCATGTTGTAGAAGGGGAAGCTAAAAAAGCCCCTTCCCATCGCCCATTTGTCAATTCACTCACAGTTATTATCCCAAAGGAGGAAGGTTAAATGACTAAAAAACCGGCATCTAAGCCAGTATCAAATGCGCCCCCCGACGCTACTGGCACAGAACAAAAAACGCAAGGAGCGTACGAACTAGAGCTAATACGGTTACGTGAGCTCCTGAGAAACTTGAAAGCCGTGGATTACCGGATGTCTCTGCCCGACGGGAAATATGAATACATCAGTCCCGATATTGAAGCGGTCACAGGATTCACCCAAGATACTTGTTACAATAATCCCGTCCTGGTGCAACGCGCTATTCATCCTGATTCCATCCCCTACTTCCAGGAAAAATGGGGGGAATTGATGACGGGGGTGATTGCACCGACTTACGAGTACAAGCTCATCACGCCAACGGGCGAAGAGCGGTGGATTCTACAGTCTAACAACGGTGTGTACGATGCTGAGGGAAAGCTCGTCGCTATTGAAGGGCTGATGCAAGATGTAACGGCACAGAAGCACTTAGAGGGAAGCATTACCCGCGCCTTTAGCCTTTTTGAAACCGGGCCGATAATGATTTTCCGGTGGCAGAATGCCCCCGGATGGCCGGTAGAATACGTTTCCCGCAACATCACTGACATTTTAGGCTACCCTGCCGAGAAATTAATCAGCGGGGAAGTCCCCTATGCCAGCATTGTCCATCCCGATGATTTGGCAAAGACTGCGGATGAAGTTGCCGCATATAGTGCTGCTGGCGTACAATCTTTTTCCCAAGAATACCGATTACTCACGGCTACAGGTGAGGCTCGCTGGTTATATGACCAAACGCGGATCGTGCGCGATAACCAGGGCAACATCACCCACTACGATGGCTACATGCAGGACATCACTGAGCGTAAAGCAGCGGAAACCGCATTGGAAGCATCCCGGCACAATCTGCGAGCTGTTTTCGACAGTGTTCACGATGCAATTTTCATCCACGACCTGGACGGTAGCATCATAGATGTTAATCAGCGGATGATGGAGCTATATGGGGTAAGCCGTGAGGAAGCGTCAACTTTCTCCATTGCAGAAGATTACTCCGCACCTGAAAATCCTTTGGAAGATCTCTCCAAAACCTGGGAAACTGTAGTAGCGGGCAAAACGGCCGTCTTTGAATGGAAAGCGCGCCGCCCCCATACCGGCGCAGTATTTGACGCTCAAGTAGTGCTCCGCAGAATTTCACTCGAAGATCGGGATGTTATTCTGGCAAATATCCGCGACATTTCCGAGCGTAAGACTGCCGCCGCCGAGCGCGAGCGCTTCGCCTCCCGTCTCAATGTGGCCTCGGAAATCGCCACGCAGGTGCAAGCCATCCTCGATCCCGAAGAGCTACTGCAAGCGGTGATTCCGCTCATCAAGGAGCGGTTCGGGCTGTACTACGTCCACGTTTACACGGTGGATGAAGCCGCGGGCGAACTCAAACTCCGCGCGGGCTATGGCGAGCCGGGGCGCGCCATGGTGGAGCGCGGGCACAGCATCCCGCTTGACCGGGAGGCGTCACTGGTTGCCACTGCCGCCCGCACCCAGGCGCCGGTGCTGGTGCAGGACGTAACTGAAAATCCAGACTTCATGCCCAACCCGCTGCTGCCCGATACCAAATCCGAAGTGGCCGTTCCCGCTATCGCAGGTGGCAAGGTGCTGGGTGTTTTCGATGTACAGCACGACAAGACACATTACTTCACCGATGCGGACCTGGACGTATTCCAGACGCTCGCTGGGCAGATTGCCGGTGCTTTCCAGAACGCGGAACTGTTCGCACAAGTAGAGCAGAACTTGCAGGAAACTGAAGTACGCCTGAACGTAAGCCGCGCGCTGGCAGGCGCAGAGACAGAACAGCAGGTATGGGACACCCTGTTATCACAATCTGGGCTGTACCTAGAGGCCGCGTTAGGACTCTACGCCTTCGAGGAAGAGGATGGTAAGAAAATCCAGGTAACGCGGGCCTTTGGCAGTTTCGATACCGATATCGCTGAGGAAGCCATCGGTACACGCTTCCCCGCCGATGAGTTCGAGGTAACAGCCATCGTAGCAACCGGCGCGTCGTTCATCACGGATAATATCTTCACGGATGATCGGATGGGCGCGGGAATGAAAAAAGATGCGCGCAAGCTAGGGTACACCAGCCTGGCCGCCACGCCAATGATGCTAGGCGACACGATTGTTGGCTTGATTGTAGCGCACTCTCCACAGGAAGGGTACTTCGATCAGGAAAAACTAAACCTATACGCAACATTGGCGGAACAAGGTGCTGTAGCGTTACAGGCGGCCCGACTTAACGAAGCAATGCACATGAATGAGGAACGCCTCTCGATGGCGCTGAGGGCCGGGCGTGTGGGCATCTGGGAGTTCTGGCCGCAGCAGAACAAGGTATACTATAACCCCACCTGGTACACGATGCTGGGCTACGCGCCCTACGAATTACCACAAGACCTGAACACCTGGGCGGCACTGCTGCATCCTGAAGATGCGCCGCGCGCCAACGAGGTCGTGATGGCCGGAGTGCAAGCGGGTGAAGACTTCCATTTGCAATTCCGCATGAAGACCAAGTCCGGCGAGTGGCGCTGGATTCAGGCGCACGGCTATGTGACTGAGCGCACCCCAGAAGGCATGGGGGAACGGCTCATCGGCACGCATACCGACATCACAGAGCAGCACTTGGCAGAAGAATCCCTCCGCGCAAACGAGGAACGGCTTTCACTGGCGTTGGAATCCGGGCGTGTGGGTATCTGGGAGTTCTGGCCGCAGAAAAACGAGGTCTACTTCAACCCTACCTGGTACACAATGTTGGGCTACGAACCGTATGAGTTGACGCCGGATTTGGGAACTTGGGCCGCATTGCTGCACCCTGATGATGCAGCGCACGCCAGTGAGATTATCCAACAGAGCGTCCAATCAGGAACTGACTTCCACATGCAGTTCCGGATGAAAACCAAAGCGGGCGATTGGCGTTGGATTCAGGCGCATGGTTACGTTACCGAGCACACTCCAGAGGGCATGACCGCGCGCGTTATTGGTACACACACCGACATCCATGAGCAAAAAATGGCTGAGGCAGAGAGCCAGGCGGCTGCGGCGCAACAACAGACAATCTTGGAAACTACTCCCGTAGGCATCGCCATCACGCGCGTGCCGGATAATGTAGTGCTCTATGTAAACTCGGAGTTTAATGCTATCTTGGGCTATACGGAGGCGGCTGTACTTCACAAGGCCGTGCCAGACTTTTACTATAATGAAGCCGATAGCCAAAAAGCCTTTGAGCTCATGATGGCGCAAAACGGCGTACTGGAAAACTACGAAGTGTACGCCAGACGCGCGGATGGCACCCCGCTGTGGTTATCCTTGTCGTTAAAACCCATTACATACAATAACCAACCGGCATCACTGGCTGCGTTTGTAGATATCACCGAGCGCAAGACGGCAGAGGCGGCAATCTTACAAGAGAAAACCACCTCAGATGCTATCATCAATAGCCTCCCAACCCTTTTCTACCTCTACGATCAAAATGGAGCATTGGTACGGTGGAATCAACGTTATGAGGAAGCCTTTGGATATTCCCCTGAAGAAATTGTAAAACTAACGGTAATAGATACTATTGCTGAAGAAGATCGCGCGCTGGTAGGGGAACGCATGACGGAAGTATTCACCGTCGGTAGCAGCCAAACAGAAGCAAAAATCTTAACCAAAGACGGTCAGAAGATACCCTATCTGCTCACCGGAACGCGGTTAAATATAGGCGATGCTGCTTACCTGGTAGGCGCCGGAATAGACCTTAGCGAACTCAAACAAGCCGAGATCGAGCGCGAGCGGTTCGCTGCCCGCCTTAACGTAGCCTCGGAAATCGCCGCCCAGGTGCAATCTATCCTCGATCCCGACGAATTGCTCCAGGCAGTAATTCCGCTCATCAAAGAGCGGTTCGGCCTCTACTACGTTCACGTTTATACGGTAGATGAGGCGGCGGGCGAACTCAAGTTGCGCGCGGGCTATGGTGAACCGGGGCGCATCATGGTGGAGCAAGGGCACAGTATCCCGCTCGACCGGGAGGCTTCGCTAGTAGCCACCGCCGCCCGCACCAAAGAACCGGTGCTGGTGCAGGATGTGACCGCAAACCCGAACTTCCTCCCCAACCCGTTATTGCCCGACACCAAATCTGAGGTTGCCGTCCCCGCTATCGCCGGTGGCAAGGTGCTGGGCGTCTTTGACGTGCAGCACGATGAGGCACACTACTTCACCCAGGCCGATCTCGACATCTTCATCGCAATGGCTGGACAGATCGCCACCGCCTTCCAGAACGCGGAGCTGTACGTGCAGGCAGAACACCAGCGTGTGCTTTATGATGGCATTCTCACAAACCTGCCCACAGCGGTGTTCGCAGTAGATAACCAATTTGGCCTGCTAGTAACGAATGAAGCGGCGCAAAAGCTGTTGGGACGTCCGATGACGGACAAGGAAGGCAACGTCTATACAGAACAATATGATGTGGTTGTCTACGAGACCGGCGAGCGCTTCCCCGAAGACGAACTGCCACTGGTGAAGGCCAACGTGCTGGGCGGGAAGCACGCCAACAGCGAGTTGGCCGTGCGCCATCCCGATGGGACGCTGATACCGCTAATGATCAACGCCGGGCCGTTGCTCGATCCCGCCGGCAAGCAGATGGGCGCAGTGGTCACGTTCACCGATATGACTGACCAACGCAAGGCGCAAGATGCCGTTGAGCGTGCCCGCACATTGTATGATGGCATCCTCACAAATCTGCCGACCGCTGTCTTTGCAGTGGATAGCCAGTTCAATCTGTTGGTAACCAACGAAGCGGCACAAAATCTATTGGGGCAACAAATGACGGACAAGGAAGGCAACGTCTATGTTGAACAATACGATGTGGTTTACTATGACACGGGTGAACGTTTCCCCGAAGATGAACTTCCACTGGTAAAGGCGAATACGCAGGGCGGGCAACACGCCAATGATGTGATGGCTGTGCGCCAAGCCGACGGGACGTTAGTGCCCATCCTGGTGAACGCTGGCCCGCTGCTCGATCCTGCCGGCAAGCAGATGGGCGCGGTGGTCACGTTTACGGATATGACTGACCAACGCCAGGCGCAAAACGAAGCGCTGGCGCAGGCGGCCCGCAGCCGCGCTCTCCTGGAAACGATCCCGGACATGATGTTCCTCTTTGATCAAACGGGCGTCTTTTTGGACTTCAAGGCCGAGGCCGGGCAAGAATTGTATGTTAAACCAGAATTCTTCCTGGGACGCAAGATCAATGAGGTTTTGCCACCCTCTATCGCTAATCCAACACTCGAAAATCTGCGCAAAGCATTGGAAACGGGGGAACTCTGCTCCTACATCTATCAGGCGCCCGTTGGCGAAGAGCTCCACACTTACGAGGCGCGGCTGGGGCGTGTGAGTCCTACTACGGCGTTGGGCCTGGTACGTGACATTACGGAACGTCAACATGCACAGGCTGAGCGCGAACGCTTCGCCGCCCAACTCGGCACAGCAGCAGAAATCGCCCGGCAAGTAGGCACGATTCTCGATACGGACATCCTGCTCAACACTGTAATCCCCCTGCTCAAGGAGCGGTTCGGCCTCTACCACGCGCAGGTATATGTGCATGAGGCGGCCACCGGCGACCTGGTACTTCGTGCGGGCTACGGCGCAGTCGGGCAAATCATGCTCGAACAGGGCCACCGCATCACGGCAGAACAGGAAGACAGCCTGGTGCATCGCGCAGCGGCTACCAAAGATGTCGTGCTCGCCAACGATGTGCTGCAAGAGGCCGATTTTATGCCTAACCTGCTGCTCCCCGAAACTCGCGCTGAGGTGGCCGTGCCCGCCATGATCGGCGATCAGGTGGTCGGCGTCTTTGATGTGCAATCCGACCAGATCAACTTCTTCACCGATGCGGACCTGGACGTGTACCGCACGCTCGCCGGACAGATCGCCTCGGCGTTCCAAACCGCCCGGCTCTTCGAGCAACAGCAAGGGGCGCAACAAGCCTTGCGGATAGCGGTGGAAAAGACTCGCGCCATCTTCGAGGCCATGACCGAGGGCCTGGTAGTGACAGGCATGATGGGCAAGATCGAAGACCTCAACGACGCCACCCTGCGGCTGCACGGTTTCAGTAATCGCGACGAGGTGGTAGGGCGCAGCGCGATGCAACTCTTTGAGCGCGCTTACTGGTCCAAGGCAGCGGAGACGATGCGTCATGCGATGGAAGTCGGGCGCAGCGAGCTGGCGGAGTACCAGATGGTGCGCAGCGATCATAGTACCTTCGAGGCGGAAATGAACGCCGCCCTATTACGCGACGCTGACGGCAAGCCCGCCGGTTTCGTCAACATCGTTCGTGACATCACCGACCGTAAACGGGCTGAGGCAGAACGCGCCCGGTTCGCGGCAGAGTTACGCACCGCCGCCGACATTTCCAGCCAGGTAACTTCGATCCTTGATCCGCAAGAACTGCTTGACCGGGTGGTTACGCTGATGAAGGAACAGTTCAACTTGTACCATGTTCACATCTACACGCTTGATTCAGGAGATGAAGCATTAATCCTGACTGCCAGTTATGGCGAGACCGGGCGGGTGCTAGTTTCGCAAGCGGAGGCTATTCCTCTCACTGCTGAAGACAACCTGGCCGTGCGTGCAGTGCGCAACAAAGAGATTGTTGTGATCGAAGATGTGACCGAAGCGCCCGACTTCATGCCCAATCCGCTGCTGCCGGAGACCCGTTCGCAAGTAGCAGTTCCCGCAATGTTCGGCGATAAAGTATTGGGGGCATTTGAGGTGATGCACAACGAAGCCAACTACTTCACCCAGGCCGACCTGGATGTGTTCCGCACACTCTCCGGACAGGTCGCGGCTTCTTTCCAGAACGCACGCTACTTCGAAGAGATTCAACAGGCTGCGGAGCGCTTGCGCGAGATGGACGTACTCAAGAGCGAGTTCTTGGCAAACATGAGCCATGAGCTGCGCACGCCTCTCAATTCCATCATCGGTTACGCCGAAGTGATGCTCATGGGCATTGATTCGGGACTGGAAGGGGAAACGCTGCAAGATGTGCAGGCTATCTACGACAATGGACAGCACCTCCTACATCTCATCAACGATGTGCTTGATCTGGCGAAGATCGAGGCCGGGCACATGATACTGGACAAAGAAGACGTAGCCGTCGCTGCGCTACTGGAGGACGTGCAGACTCACAACGCCGGGCTGTTGGTCAACAAGCCTGTCGAGTTCGTCGTTGAAGCTTCGGAAGACTTGCCCACAGTCCTCGCCGACCGGTTGCGGCTCAACCAAATCCTCAACAACCTGGTCTCTAACGCTGTTAAGTTCACCGAGAAAGGGCACATCAAACTACGCGCCTACTTAGAGACAGATTGGATGTGCATAGATGTCGAAGATACTGGGGTTGGTATTTCTGCCAATCATCTGGACATCATCTTCGAGCGGTTCCGGCAAGCCGATGGCTCCAACGCCCGCGCTGCCGAAGGTACTGGGCTAGGACTTTCGATCACCCAGCATCTGGTGGAGATGCACCACGGCACAATGCACGTTCAAAGTAAAGTGGGGGCGGGGAGCACCTTTACCGTAAAGTTGCCCCTCAATCCACCAATGGATGAAGAGAAGTTCAAGTTTGTGTAAAGACACCCTTTGTGGCCTGAATTGGAGCATTTCTATGGGGCACAGACTTTCACATGCTGAGACCGACCCGCATGTACTGAAGCGGTCTCAGCATGTCTCCTCCCAACTCAGAGTATATGCGCTCCCTATCCTTTAATACCGGAGCTGCGCGGCTGTTATTTGATAGCCGCGCAGCTCTACCGGAGAATTTATGACCGAAGCACCTCGTGCATTACGGATTCTGGTAGCCGATGACAAAAAGAGCAACCAGCGCCTGCTTGAATCCATGCTTAAACCGCAGGGCTATGAGCTCTATACCGCTTCGGACGGCCCAGAAGCGTTGGCCCTTGTTGCTACAATCAATCCAGACCTCATCTTGTTGGATGTGCTCATGCCGGGCATGACCGGCTATGAGGTAGCGGCAACTTTGCGTGGCGATGAACGTTTCCGTGCCACCCCCATCCTCATGCTCACCGCGTTAAGCCAGGTGCAGGACAAAGTTAAGGGGTTGGAATCCGGCGCGGATGATTTTCTAACTAAACCATTCCACGCAGTCGAACTGTTGGCCCGCGTGCGTTCACTGTTACGCATTAAGCAGCTCCACGATGAAGTACAAACCAAGAGTGCTCTGCTCGAGCGGATCTTGATGCGCTATGTTTCTCAAGAGATTGCCGAGAAAATTCTGGAGAATCCTGATCATAATCTGAAGTTAGGTGGGCAGAGTTGCGAGGTCAGCGTGTTATTTGCCGATATTCGTGGCTTTTCACAATTTTCAGAGAAGCGCGAGGCATTGATTGTTACTAAGATGCTCAACCAGGTCTTCAACAACCTGGCCCCGGCCATCTTTGAGCAGCATGGCACACTAGACAAATATCTAGGTGATGCTATTATGGCTTTCTACGGCGCGCCTGTGCCCTCACCGAACAATGCGGAGCAGGCCGTGCGCACAGCCTGGGTCATGCGTCAAAGCTTCGCCCGGTTAAGGAATCAGAACGATGAACTGATGCACGAGTTGGGATTGGGAGTAGGGATCAGCACTGGCGAGGCAGTGGTAGGTAATGTTGGCTCGGAGCAGGTCATGGATTATACTGTCATTGGCAAGACGCCCAATATTGCCAAACGCCTGCAAGAAAATGCGCTTGCCGGGCAGATTTTAATTGATGAACGTGCCTATCAGCAGGTCAAAAATCTTGTAGAGGCTCACGAAATCGAGACATTGTATGTAAAAGGGCACACTGAATCCGTACGCGCTTTCGAAGTGCTACAGGTCAATGGAATGCCTTCTTATCAAGTGGGGGCATTATAGTTATGCAATCATTTACGCTATTTCAATCCGTCCGGTGTTTGGCGTGCGGGCACACACTTCCAGCGGAACTCTTCAATCAAGGCTGCCCGCAGTGCAACGGTGTCTGGTTGGATGCTGTCTACGATCTTGCCAGGCTGCCCAGTGACTGGCCCGCGCGCGTGCGATTGCGGCCTACCTCCCTGTGGCGCTACGCTGAGCTATTGCCCTTCGCGGCGGACATGCCGAAGGTCTCGATGGGCGAGGGCTGGACGCCGTTCACTCAGGCCGAAGGTCTGGAGCGCGAACTACAACATCGTGGCTTATGGATCAAGGATGAGCGCCAGCAGCCCACCGGTTCCTTCAAAGATCGTCAGGCAGCTTTTACCGTGAGCGCGCTGAAGTCGCAAGGTATTATGGAGCTAACGCTGGCCTCTACGGGCAACGCCGCCGCCGCGTATGCTGCCTATTGCGCACGTGCAGGCATCAAACTGTGGGTATTTCTCACCAGCAGCGTCCCCGCCGAGAAGATGCGCGAGCTAGCGCTTTACGGCGCAGAAGTGGTCAAACTCACCGGGACTTACGATCAAGCTAAAGAAATCGCCGCTGATTTCGCGATACGGCGTGGGATTTACCTCGATAAAGGCGCGAAGGGGATTTCTGGCAAAGAAAGTATGAAAACTATCGCGCTAGAGATTGCCGAGCAACTGGGGTGTGCGCTACACGTTGATGGCAAGTGGCAAGCACCCGATTGGTATGTCCAGGCGGTATCTGGCGGAATTGGGCCATTGGGGGTCCTTAAGGGTTTTGAGGAATTGTATGCAGCGGGTCTGACTGATCGCATCCCCAAATTAGGCATTGTACAAGTGGAAGGGTGCGCGCCGATGGTACGCGCCTGGGAGCGCGGTGCAGACCATGCCGATCCGGTGCAACCCGATACACTGGTCACCGTACTAGCAACCGGGAAGCCGGGCTTTGCCTACGATTTGCTCAAGCGCGCCGCCGATCAACACGGTGGGGCGATGGTCGCCGTGAGCGATGGGGATGCCTTCCGCGCTATGCGCCATATCGCCCGACTTGAAGGTCTGTCTATGGAACCGGCGGCTAGCGTTGCCTTTGCCGGACTGGAACGTCTCTTCGCGCAGGGCAGTATCAGCGCGGGCGAACGGGTCGTGATCAACTGTTCCGGGCATACTTTCAGCGCGGAAAAGCACACGTTGGAAGACCGTTATGCCTTCCACCTCAATATGGCACCAGTATCGGCCAATCGCCCCAATCAGGAAGGGCTGGCGCTCGCTCTGGAACAGCTCGATGAGCAGATCAAAACGATTGTTGTCATAGACGATTCGCCATATGACAGCCGTTTGATTCGACGATTGTTGCAGACGTATAAGCAGTATCGCGTCTTCGAGGCACACAACGCACTGGACGGGCTTGACTTGGTGCGCCAACGCCAACCAGATTTGATTGTATTGGACTTGAACATGCCGATTCGGGATGGGTTCTTTGTGTTGGAGGCACTCAAGTCCGATGAGCGTACCCAAGATTTGCCCGTGGTTGTCGTTTCAGCGAAGGCCGTCACACCTGATGAGTGGCGCTACTTGCGCCAACATGCGCGCGCGATTTGGCAGAAGGGTAACTTCAGCGCGCGCGATTTGGTAGGCTATGTAGCGGAGATGTTGGGCGATACAGCTGTACATTTGGATATGCCCTACACGCTAGATGAAGAAACCCAAGACGAGCAACCGGAACGCACGTTTGGTCGGGGACAACGGCCCTTGATTTTGATTGTGGATGATTATGTCACCGACGCTCGGCTGCTGCACCGCTTATTCGAGATCACCCAACGTTTTGAGGTCGTTGAGACACATTCGGGAACTGAGGCCCTGGCAGCCCTGGAGCGCGCTATACCTGATCTGATTATCCTCGATTTGATTCTCCCGGACATTAGCGGTGAAGCGTTATTGGAACAGTTACGCGCGCGTCCAGACACAGAACATATCCCTGTCGTGATCGTCTCGGCAAAGGATATTGACCCCGCAATGCGGGCGCACCTGGGCGCGCAGGTGGATTCAATGTGGGCGAAAGGGTCTATGGATCGTAATAGCTTGCTGGCGCATATAGAAACTATTTTGCCGGAGTGAAATCATGCAAGAGAAAACCGTTTTATACATCGAAGACAACTTTCACAACCGGCGCATTGTGCGCAAAGTGCTCCAATCTCAAGGGTACACGGTAGTTGAAGCAGAGGATGGCCTCACCGGACTAGCAATGGTGCGCGAGTTGACGCCCCCGTTGATCCTGCTCGATATTGGTTTACCGGGAATGGATGGGTTGGAAGTAGTGGCGCGCATCAAGGCAGACACGACCCTGCGCGAGATTCCGGTCATCGCCTTGACCGCCTCCGCTATGCGTGGTGACCGCGAGCGGTTTCTGGCAGCCGGGTGCGATGACTACCTCTCCAAGCCAGTGCAGGCACAAGAGTTGTTGAGTAAAGTCCGTGAATATTTGCCAAACGGAACCGGAAGTAAGTAGCCATGCGTACGATTGTGTTGATCGAAGACAATGCTGACAGCGCACGCCTGGTAATGCGCACATTGAAACCCTACAGTGTCAAGGTGCTCCATGCCTCTGATGGTGAACAGGGTTTGCTACTCATCGGACAACATCATCCTGATCTGATTTTGCTGGATTTGGGGTTGCCTGACCTGGAAGGACAGACGCTAGCGGCCATCATCAAGAACACACCCGAGCTGGCCGAGACGCCGCTCATTGCTGTCACCGCTTGGCCGCCGGAGACTGGCGAAGCAATGGCGCGCGCGTATGGGTGTGATGGGTACATTGCCAAGCCTATCAGCCCCCGGCAGTTCCCTGCGCAACTAGCGGCTTTTGTGGATTTGGAGCCGCTAAATGGCGGTTGCTGAATGACGGTTGAACCACATCAAACAATAGCACTTGCCCTATCCCCGCCCCTTGAGCGGGGCTTTATTGTGCCAGTATTGCCGCCGGTGGACTTGTTCCCTGCGACCCGTTACACTTACGATGAGCTGGTGGCTGCGTATAACCAGACCCGCGTGGATTACATCGTGCCAATGCCGATGAACGCGCAACGTCTGGCGCGGTACGTTCACAACTACAGTGTCGCACTCGAACATTCGGTGGTGGCGGTAGATAACGGGGACATTCTGGGGCTTTCCATGCTGGGGGTGCGCGGGGCGCATACCTGGATCACCCGCTTGGGGGTGTTACCCGCCAAGCGGAAGCGCGGCACCGGACAAATCTTGATGGAAGCGCATCTGGCGCGCTCACAGCAACTAGGGGCGCAAGATATTTGGCTGGAAGTCATTAAAGATAACACGCCTGCCCAAACGCTGTTTTGTAAGCTGGGCTTTGAAGAAACGCGCGAGCTGCTGGTATTGCGCCGTCCGCCGAATGCAGCCCTGCCACCGGCACCAGAGTATACAGTCACGTTTTTGGATTGCCAGGAGGCTCTGACGCTGCTCGCACAACGGCGTGATGCTCCTAACTGGCTCAACCAGACCCCTTCCTTGCTCAACGCGGGCAATCTGGAGGCGCTGCGTGTGGAATTGGCCGATGGTAGCTGGGGGTGGGTCGCGTTCGAGCATGTTCTCTATCAGCTCGGGCGGTTGGTAATCCATCCCGAGACGGGCGACTTCGAGGCAGTGATTCATGCCCTGTTGCACGCGCTCCACACCCGCCATCCCTCGCATGACACGCGCTATGAGAATCTCCCCATTAGTGATCCGCGTTGGCCTATGCTACAAACGTGCGGCTACCTGGTCTCCTTCCGACGCATCGAAATGCGGTTAGATTTATAACCAACAATCAATCTGCCGGGTTTAATACCGATCGCTCCTCAATCACAGCTGCCTGTAGATGGCGTTCATCTTCGAGACGTACAATCGTAGGGATGAAAAAGGCTCCGATGCCCATCACCAAACAACCGATACCCCCCACAATAAACCAGCTTTGAATCCCCAGCCGATCCGAAAGCGGGCCAGCAATCGCCAAGCCTAGCGGCGACATCAAAGCGGCGAGGCTATGCACGGTAGTGAACACACGGCCTTGCATCTCTGGTGCAACCAGTTCTTGTAGCAGCGCCATGAGCGGCCCATTGGTGATGGGGGTGGCAATCCCTGAAAACACCATCGCGGCCAATGCCCAGCCGAAGGCGTTGGCAGGACTCAATCCCAAGGCCAAAGTTCCTACCCCAATGCTGACCAATCCCAGCAATGTAGTATGGATACGGTGTTTGAAGCCTGCCCAGATACTCAAAATCAATCCCCCCGCAATGATACCGATACCCCAGGCCGAATTCATCCAGCCCAGTTGAATGGCCTCACCGCCGAAGTGCTTGGTCACCAGAAGTGGCAGCAGCGAGAAGCCCGGAGTAAGCAGGAAATTGATCAGCGTTGCCAGTATGAGTACTAGAAATAACCCTTTCCAATTCCAAATGTATTTGAAGCCCCAATATACATCTACGAATAGATTGAATTTTGTGCCGCTTGCTTCCGGGGAACCTGGTGGTTGCGGTATAGCGATAAACAGTAGGGGGAGCACCGCTAACAATGCGGTACCGACATCAATTACCAGGATGCCCTGCAAAGGTAAAATGCTAAGTAAGAGTGCGCCCAACGGCGGCGCGAGAATGTTCATAACACCCTGTAAAGTCTGGTTCATTCCGGCAATGCGGGCCAACTGCGCTTTTGGAACCATCAGCGATGTAGAAGCTTGCATTGCAGGCCAATGGAACATACCGCCAATGGCGCGCAGGAACATAGCGAGGTAAATGTGCCAGGGTTGCATCAACCCCAGCGCGTAAATGACAGCAAGCCCCAGCGTAACGAGTGCGATGCTGCTATCGGCGACAATCATTACCCGCCGACGATCCCAACGATCCACGAGGGCACCGGCAAACGGGCCAACAACCACGCCGGGTAGCATTGCCACTAGCGAGGCCATCGCCAACACCGTCGCTGAGCCAGTTTCTTCGGTTAGCCACCAGACCAGCGCGAATTGTACCAACATGCTACCTAGTAGCGAGAACGCCTGTCCGATCCAGATGGTAAAAAACGGGACTTTCCACTGCGTAGTATTAATTTCTGACATCTGCTTTTATACCCTTAGTGGATTCTATATTAATAATTTTAATCTCATACTTTATTTTGTAAAGTTAGTATTTTATATTATTTAGGTATATTTCAAATGAGTTGGAAAGACGCGGTCAGAGATCGGCTCTAGCCTGCTCAGGTCGGTCTCTGACTGTGCCAGGGTACGCCCTAAATGTAATGGCACTGGCTGGTTACTCTATATCGTACCCGGCATTGCTCCAGTCAAGCATTCCCCCCAGCATATTGCGGACATTGGTAAACCCTTGCTCTTGCAAATACCGCTGCGCCTGACCGCTGCGGTTACCGCTACGACAAACAATAACGACAGGCTGATCACGGGGAATATCGTTCAGCCGATTGGGTAACGAGTCGAGCGGAATCAATGTTGCACCGGGAATGTGCCCGGCAGCGAATTCATCCGGCTCGCGCACATCAAGGATGAAGATAGCCTCGGTCATGTAAAGCACCTGCACTTCAGGGCTGGTGAGCTCTGAGGAGAGCTCTCCGAGGGGCAAGGTAAACCCGGTCTCTACCGCCGCCGCGGGTGTCACGGATGGTACCACGCAACCCGGCAGCCCGATGACCAGAAGTAACACCAATCCATAAATAATGAATCCTTGTTTTTTCATAAAACACCTCCCCAATCATAATCTGTATTATATCATAAAACAATCTTGTTTTTAACGGTTGCATTTCAGTCTGTTAGTGCTACAAATAGAGATGAGGAACACTGTCATCAAGTTAAGATCCGGCAGGTCTATGTGCAAAACTTGTAACTACTCAGCCATGTCATTGCGAGCCGTCTGCAGCGTCCATTCATCTGCGAATGGCGCAATCTCAACCACGAACGAGATTGCACCGTTCGGAGACGAACGGATGCCGCGAAGATGCGGTTCGCAATGACAAACAACGTGTAAGCCTAAGTAGTTACCAAAACTTAATGTATTGAGATGAGGGATCCAACGTGAGGAGGTTGTGATGATTATTCGCTATACACTTCCGCCCAACCCGCCGAAAGAATTTCGTTCACCATTGCAAGCAATTTTGGTAGGGCGGCGTGCATCGCCGGAGCAACGCATTGATTTAGACTTGTCGCCGGACGTGACCGTGTCGCATCGCCACGCGCGGCTCAGCTACGAGGACGGCGCATATTGGGTAGAAGATTTGGGCAGCACCAACGGTACCCACGTCAATGGGCAACGCATTACGATCAAGACACAGCTTAGCCCCACCACTCGGTTAGAGATCGGTCAGACTACCATTGAGCTACTGGCTGAAACCGCACCGCACCCGCAACCTATGCAGTACGATCCGACCCCCGAAGGTGTCATCGAAGAAGTAGCCGAAGCCGCTACGCCTGTCTTTGAGGCTGTAGATGCCGCTGCCGTTGAACACGATAGCCATGCCTGGCGACAATTGCGCGCTTTTTACCAGCTCAGCCAGGCACTGGGGACGGCGACTTCGCTTGAGCAATTACTGCACGCCTTGATCGAGCAGCTGCAAGTAGCTGTACCGGCAGCCCAGCGCGGTGCATTGTTACTACCCGATGAGCGCGGAGAATTGCTGCTCAAGGCACATTGGCCGTTGGGCGATCAATCTGTGAGCATGACCCTGGTCAAAAAAGCCTTCGATAAGCGCGAGGCATTTATATGGCGGATGCCCACGCAAGAAGCCCCTCCCGCCGATAAACCCGCCAGCGTCATTTACTACCGCGTCAAAGCCGCCATTTATGTCCCGCTGCTATGCAACGAGCAAGTGCTGGGTGTGATGTATATGGATAATTACGATGATGCGGATGCGTTCAGTCTGGAAGATTTGGACTTAATGCGTGCCATTGCCAATCAAGTTGCTATGTACATCAAGGAGCACAGTTTGCGGCAGGATTTGCAGCGTGAAGAACTTTTTCGCGCCAACTTGTTGCGCCAGTTCTCGCCACAGATTGCCGACCGGATGACCGAGCAATACAATCGCCTCCGAGTCGGCGGCGAACGGGTTAACCCTGTGACCATTCTTATGTCCGATATTCGTGGTTTCACCACCATTAGTGCCGGGATGAAGCCGGATGAAGTCGTGCGGATGCTCAATGAGATGTTCGATGCCTTCGTACCGATCATCTTTGAGTACGATGGTGTGATTGATAAATACATCGGCGATGCAGTACTGGCGATTTTTGGCAGCCCTGAACCTGATGAAGATCAATGGGGTAAGGCTGTTAGCGCGGGGCTAGAGATGCAGAGCGCAGTCGAGAAGCTGGGGCAGGGCTGGAAAGTGCGCCGCCTACCGGTCTTCCAGGTTGGTATCGGCATTCATAGTGGCGAAGTAATCCATGGCTTCATCGGCTCCGCTGCACGGATGGAGTATACGGTCATCGGCGATACGGTGAATCGGACGGCACGGTTGTGCGATGGCGCCGCTGCCGATGAGGTAGTCATCAGCCAGGCCGTTTATGAGCGCCTGTATCGTCGCCTGGAAGTGGAACCTAAGACGGTCCGCACCAAACACCCGGAGCGCGAGCCGGATCTCAAAGCCTATGTCGTTAAAGGTATGAAAGAACTTACATGAACGCAACTACAAGCGACATTCGTTTATTGTCGGTAGAAAGTATCACGGACTTTGCCGATATTGCCATCAACGCTTATCCGGGCTTTAAGATTGCCACCGAAGAAGCCCGGCAACAACTCATTGAGCGGCTGGTAAACGTTCAGACCACTGTCCCGATACGCCATTTGTACGGCCTGTACCGCGACGATAACCTGTTGGGCGGAATGCAGCTATACGACTTCAAAATGAATATGTTGGGCGCTCAAATTGCGGTGGGCGGCGTGGGCATGGTGGCTGTAGATTTATTGCACAAGAAAGAACACGTTGCTAAAGAGCTCCTTACTTTCTTTCTGAAGTATTACCGAGAACAAGGTGCTGCTATGGCGCTGCTCTATCCGTTTAGACCGGATTTCTACTACGCGATGCACTTCGGATACGGGCTAAAAATCAACCAATATCGCTTGCGGCCTGACGCACTGCGTACAGGCAACAAATCGAAGGTGCGCTTCCTGACCCTTGAGGATAAAGACAGGGTGATGGATTGCTACAACCGCTATCAAGTCAGCACCCACGGCATGATTGTGCGGCATTCGCTCGAATGGGATCATATTCTCAAAAACCTCGGCCTGGAAAAACGCCTGGTAGGGTGTGTGCATGAAGGACTGGTAACAGGATACATGCTTTTCGGTTTCAAGGCCCGCGCGGCAGAAAGCCCTTTACACAACGACATCGTCATCCATGAATTTGTTTACACCAGCCGCGAAGCACTCGCCGCGCTGTTGGGCTTTCTACACAGACAGACTGATCAGGTTGATCGAATTGTACTCACCACACACGACACCGCCTTCCATCACTTACTGCTCGATCCCCGCAATGAATGTGAAACGCTTATCCCTTCGGTCTACCACGAGAGCAACGTACAGGGCGTGGGCTTGATGTACCGTATCATCAATGTCCCTGGTCTCTTCGCTGCATTGTCTGCACACGATTTCAACGAGCAAACCTGTCGGCTCAAGATCACCGTGCATGACACCTTCTTTCCAGAGAATGCAGGCAGTACGTTAGTTTATTTCGAGCATGGACAGGCAACATTGCCACCAAAAGGTAACTATGATGTAGAGATAATGCTAAACGTTGCGGAACTTTCATCGCTGTTAATAGGTGTGATAGATTTCACGCAGCTCTATGCCTACAACCTGGCGGAAATTTCGGATACAACCTATTTACAGACAGTGACTCGCCTCTTTTCTGTAGAGCGTCCGCCCGTTTGCCTTACGGCGTTCTAAAAACAGAAACGCCCCACCATAAAGGTGGGGCGTCTTGGTGACCCGCATAGGACTCGAACCTATAACCAATTGATTAAGAGTCAACTGCTCTGCCAATTGAGCTAGCGGGCCGGGAAAAGTTAAGAAACACCTAAGTCAGGAGCAAATACGAAATAAGAGACCCACTTACCCCCTGTTTTCTTGGGGTTCTGGGACAGTTATCTCGTAACTGATTCCTAAGCTTCGCTGGCTTACTTATACCACACTTCCGCTTGTTGACAAGTTACCAGACGCCCCGACCAGGCCCAGATGTCGGGGCGCTGGCACACTCATGCTAGACCCATAGGCTTACAAGTAGCGCTTATGCATGTCTGCTAAATCATCATCGTTCAAAAACGCATACTCGCGGGTGGTTGCCGGGTCGTTATGTCCCATCAAATCCTGTAACCCCAAAGTTGGACAACCGTTTTTTGTAGCGCGCAGGCCAAAGGCGTGCCGAAAAGCGTGCGGATTCCAACGCTCAACGCCGGCGCGTGCTGCCAACCGCTTGAGCATTTGGTACAATCCATCATAAGTCAAGGGATGCTGTGGCTTGGTTAGCGACCACCACACCGGGTCCTCTGGGGCATGTGGAACAGTTTCCCGGTATTCCAGCAGCAGTTCAATGGTTTGGTTGCGAAAGTACACAGTCCGTTCTTTGTTCCCTTTGCCGATAACATTGGCCCGGTGTTGCTCCAGTCGCAAATCTCCCCAGCGCAAGTCTATGATTTCTTCGGCGCGACCTCCACTGTTGTAAAGGCACATCAACAAGGCCTTATCACGCACAGTCTTTGCTGCGTCTAGCAGCTTCTGATAATCCGGTTGTGCAATCCCCCGCTTAACGCGCTGTGGTTTTTTGGGGTAAGCCACTTCGCGGGCCGGGTTTACGTCTACATGGGTACGTTCTAACAGCCACCGTCCCAAGCGCCGGAGCACGACGGCATATCCATGTACAGTCCCGTACTTATACCCTTCGCGCTTTAGATACGCCATAAACGCATTGAACGTACTCGTGCTAAACGGGTCTCGCTCGGCTTCTTGACACCAGGTCAAGAAGCGCGCGGCTAACCCGGCATACCAATCGCATGTTTTGCGGCTATCAGCCTTGCCAGCAGCGACAGTATCCAAAAACTCTTCCAAAATACGTTTGTGTTCCATGAGAATTTATCCTCCTCTAGTGTAATTTTTGGAACCAGAGGATTGTAACCAGGAACCAGGGCAATTCACAGACTCATGTTCGCGGTTGATAAGGCCAGGTGACACGAAAAATCGCGCGCTGTGACGAACCGTCAGAGCGCGCGACTGTTTGGATGATTATTATGGCCCGCTGTATCAGGCGGGATGTCGAGAACGTTGCCCTAGATTAACTCCTCAGATTGGACTTTGCGGCAAGTAATGCTAAGATTAGGCAGACTTAGGGGCAAGCAACCTTCAAGACAGGGTAACAAACTGTTCGTGTGAGCATGGAGATTCGCAATGCTGCGCATTCTCTAATGCTTGTACGATCAGATGTTCCAGCACGTCTTGGAAAGATATTTCTGCCTGCTCAGCCGACTTAATGAGTTTGATGAGCGGATTATCCGTGGTATCTTCCCGGCAGATTGCTTGGTTAAGCTTGATAAGTTGATCGTTTGTTAGCATATTGATACCTATTGTAAGCGATTGCTACCTATAACGAACACATTATACACTAATCTCCAACTGAGGTCAAATTCGTTATGTCACAAGAACTGAGCGTATTCATACGAAAAGAAGTGGAAAAGCGTGGTCTTTCTGAGAGGGAATTATCACGGGCAGCTAAATTGAGCACTACTGCAGTGCATCACATTATCAATAGACCTGATTCAAAGCCTGCGTTTGAGACTTGCATTGCTTTAGCCAAGGCTCTCGAGATTCCAGAAGCAGTGATTCTTAGCCTGGCTGGCTACAGTGAGATTAACCTATCAGAAGAGATAGATACCGAAATTACCGCTTTTGCGGTGTACTTGAATAATCTACCACAATCTACGCGCGCTTACACACTTGATGCTTGTTGGTCGGTCGCCCGAATCATTGCTCAAGTTGCGAGCGATCAGATCCCCGAAAGTTGATCCTCTTGCTATTTAATCATGAGCGCCAAAATCACTCTCGTTGGTCATCCCGAAGCCCTGCGCATCGAAAAGGGCGTGGTCACTTTCCGGCTGGTCACTGGCCCGGCTTCGAATACGGCCCCCAAAGGCTTACCGCTGTTCAAATCTGTGACCTACATCGTACAATGCAGCGAGCGGCAGTACAATCGAGGCCGTGCTCATCCGCAGGATAAATCTGATCTGGTGCTTGAAGGCTATCTCGAACCGCGGCTGGATGAGCAGGGTCGCCCTTGCATTGCGGTAGTAGCCACTTCCGTTGCCAGCCTGCTGGCGCAGAACGAGCGGAAGCTGCTCCAAATCCGGGATCAGTTTGTGCAGGCCGAGGCGGACTACGATGCTGTATGTGAGGCGCAGGGGGAGGATTCACCGCCAGCGCAAACGGCACTGGCGCAGTGGGAGGCGGCCAAGACTAGCCTGCTCAAGTTCCTGGAGAAACACCCGGAGTTCCGGGGACGCAGTTTGTTCTGATGCTTTGCCGGACAAGAAAACGCTCCAGAGCATTCCCCGTGCATCTGGAGCAGCAACCGTGACGCTTTACCGGCTACCCTTGCCCCCCCGCTTTGACAAGCGGGGCTTGAATTTCACCCGTTACCCTCGACCCGTTCCCCAATCCATGCGGCCACTTGCTGCGCGGTTTCGGCAACTGTAGCAGCCGTGGTATCGAGCCGCGTGATGGGCGGCTGTCCGGCGTAAGCCTGGAACCACTGATTGAAGCGCAGGTGCTCGGTCAAATACTCCGGGGCGTGCGCCCCGCGCCAGGCCGGGCGCGCTTGCAGCCGCGCAGCGAGCGTGTCATCCGCACAGACCAGCGCCAGGTAATGAATGGCTGAGAAGTAGCGGCGTTCGACGCACGGCTCCAGATTAGCCGGGACGCCGCAGCCTGCCCCAAACAACACCACAGGCCGCCCGGCTTGCGCGATGTTCTTGCTGACGCGCAGCCAGGTCTCGAAGAAGTCGCGGTACTGGGTAGCGGGCGTGTCGAACTCTGGTCGCCAGAGAATATCCACATCCAGCAGCACCGCTGCCGGCACACGCCCCAGCAGGTGTTGGCACACGGCGGACTTCCCCGCGCCGCTGGCCCCGGCCACGATCAGCAAGGGCAAGTGAAGAAACGGATGGGGATGCCCGCATTCTGGGCAGATAGCCACCGGCCCGGTGGGGTCAATGAGCTTGTCGGCGCGGTACATCCCGCAGTGCCAGCATACATTCAGCATAGTGAGCGCCTCCCAGCTGTGGTTACGCGCCGGCTTTGCGCGCTGCGATGTAGAAACTGTGACTGTGCAGGGTCAGCCCCCCGTGCGCCTGGATTTGCGCGTGCAACGCCCGCAAGCGCTCCCGATACTGCGCCACACTGAAATCGCTGATCTGCCAGGGGATGGCCCGGAGATAGAAGACCACCGCGCCAATATCGGTGACGTGGGTTTCCGGGAATTCCTCGCGCTGTTCCAGGATATGAAAACCCGCGTCCCGCAGTGGTGACACCGCCTGGGCCAGGGCCCAATCGGCATACTCAAATTCGACCTCGGCCTGGAGCAGCTCATTGAGGCGCTGGTTGTCGCGCCCCCCGACCTGCTGCGTGATGAAGTGCCCGCCCGGTTTGAGCACGCGATACACTTCTGCTGCGGAGAAGGATTCATGCCGGTTGATGACCAGGTCAAAGCGCGCGTCCGGGAAGGGAAGTCCGTCATTGGGCAGCGGCTCGACCACCTGCACCCCCAAGGGGGCTAAGCGCGCTTGGGCGATCGGGAAGTTGGGCGGATAGGCTTCGGTGGCCCAGGTATCCGGCGGCAAGGGCGCGAGTTCCGCGAGGAACTCCCCGCCGCCGGTTCCCATGTCCAGCAGCGCCGTAGCCGCGCCCAGATAGGCGCATACCTGGCGGCGATAGTCCCACGAGGTGGGCTGCATCTGCCACCGATCGTTGATGAAGGCGAAATCCCAGCCGGAGAACTCCTGCTGTAAAGCCTCCGCGACCAGTTGCTCGAAATCGGTACTGCTATCTGTGGATGGGGACATAGGTAACCTGCCTTGTGTGATTTGCTGACATTGTGCCGTTGCGCCCGGGGAGGAAGTACACCCCTCACGCCTCCGATTCCGGCGACTCACCCGCCGCCAACTCCGCGGCTTCCGCCGTGAGCGCCGCCACCAGCGGGGCGATTTCGGCCAGGAGCACATCAAGCCGCCGCGCGCCCCGGCGGAGTTTCAAGCCCGGCTCGCCGCCATTTTCCCAGTCTGCCCACACTTCCAAGACCAGGTTCTGCTCTGCAATCGGGATGGATTTCACCAGTAGTAGCTCCTCAGCGTAATGCGCGCCGACCCTGCTCCGGCAGGGCCGCGGTCACAGACCAGTATAGCCTGAAGTGAACAGAAGGTCAAAAGCGCGTGCGGGATGGGAGTCTCAACGCTTTTTGTACTTTACCGCATTTCGGGTTATACTAACAAATAGTTTACACACAAAAACGCTCCATGACTCTAGCCCAGCCACGGAGCGTTTAATGACCATAGGCGATCCCGGCGCCCAGGCAATTTCAGTATAGCATAGCCCAACTATGTGACAACCAGCCCGCCGGTGCTGCGCCAGCGGGCTGGTCTGTATTTCAGGTATGGGAAGAGGCCAAGCAATCATCAATGAATGTGACACAACTCGAAATGATAGCCACCCTCCGCGCGGTGGTCGGTTTCTTGGGCGAACGCGAACACTATGCCTGGTGGCAGAGCACGTTTTTTGCCCCTGGGAGCCAGGTTTTCTTGCAGCCGGTGTTTAGCCGGACGCCCTTGTTGGCCCAGATCAACGGCGTGACGCAGGCCGCGGCGCTGATTCACAATGAACGCATTGGCGTAGGGAGCGTGTATCATCTCTTCCGGCTACCGGAGGAGATGGAGCAGCGCCTTCAGCAGGCGCTGCAAATGCCTGAGATTGGGGCGCGCATTCCGGCGGTGGTAGCCAATGCAGAGACGGCGTTAGCAACCCTGCGGCAACAGGCCGCGCCGTTGCCGGCGCATAGCCCCGGCCCGGTGCTGGTGGGCAACCGGCGCGAGTTGCGCGAGAATCTCTCCTGGAAGTTGGTGGCCGCGCACTATCTACACGCTTTTGGACACGAACAGACCTACCCCTATTTTACCGGTGAGTGATGGCAGAGAAACTATACACATCAACCCTCAATGCTGGCATGGGTATGTTCCAGGAAACCCAAATACTATTGGACCTGTGGCAGCCAGGCATGGACACAGCAGAACTCCAGCGCTTGGCGCTGGCCTCTGGGCAATTCCCCAAAATGACCGCGCGCAGATTGAAGAACTTCGTGATGGAAGGCTTTGCCGCATTCTATTTGCGTGGAACAGAGCCGCCGGCACTACTGCTGAAGCGCGCCGTGCATACTTTTACTCGCCAGGAAATCGAGCAGCTGCTGTTAATCTACATTAGCCGAGTGCATGTGATTCTGGCCGATTTCATTCAAGCCGTTTACTGGACAAACTACGCTGCGGGGCGTGAGACCATCAGTTTTGAAGAGGCGCGCAGCTTTGTACTCCGCGCTGTTCAAGACGGCCAAACGACTACGGCCTGGTCTGAAAGCACAATCAAACGGGTGGGGAGCTATCTCACTTCCTATTGCGCCGATTTCGGCCTGTTGGAGCGCGCGGCAAAGAGCACGCGGCGCATCCTCGCCTACCGCATTGAGCCGCGGGCAGCGGCTATCCTGGCTTACGATTTGCACTTCAGCGGGCATGGAGATAACGCCGTGCTCAGCCACCCTGATTGGGGCTTGTTTGGGTTGGAACGGTTGGATGTTCTGGAGGAACTCAAGCGCCTGGCGTTGCGCAATTTGATGCTCGTCCAGGCCGCCGGCGGGGTGACAAAAATCAGCTGGCGCTACGAAACTATGGAGGAGTTACTGGATGTCCTCACTCGAACTGAACTTCAATGAATTGTTGGCCCGCATTCGTTACGGGCGCGATCTCGGCCCGGCCAGTTTCGAGCCGATCTATTACCTGATTTTCCCACCCAGTCAGATTCTGGAGGTCAAGCGGCAGCTGCCCGCCTGGTCAGCGCGCTTGCGCAACGAGGGCTGGGACGTGACCCGCTTCTCGATGGCAGAAGAGATCGCCGCGCTGGTGCAGCAAGCGCCGCTACGCAGGATTTGGCTCACTGCGGATCGCAAAGCGCCGTTAGTGTGGAAAAAAGCCAATGATTCGATTGCGAACTTGCTGACGCAGGGCGCCCCCCTGCAGCAGCGTTTGGAAACCGCGTTGGAAACGGCGCAGCAAAAGCCTAACGGGCTAGTGCTGGTGACAGACCTGGAAGCGCTACATCCCTACTTACGCATCGGCGCGATTGAGGCTAAGTTGTATGGCAAGTTCAGCGTACCCACCGTGTTTTTGTACCCCGGCAAACGCGCGGGTAAAACGGGGCTGAGTTTTCTCAGCTTCTACCCCGAAGATGGCAATTATCGCTCCAACCATGTAGGCGAATAAGGCTAAGCGAGGCATATCCGTATGACTGTAAAACCCATCAAAACGCTTTTTGACCCCAGCCGTGATATTTACCGCACGATTGAGAAAGTCATCACCTATGGCGCAGCGCAGGAGACCCGCTTGCGGGCGGAGATTTCCGAATACATCGTGACAGAGAGCATCGAAGAGCAGATGGAGCGCCTGCTGGATAAGATGCAGCTGGCGATGGACATCGGGGGACAACATGAGATCGGCGTGTGGGTCTCCGGTTTTTATGGGTCGGGCAAGAGCTCGTTCACCAAGTATCTGGGCCTGGCCCTCGATGAGCATGTGGCCGTGGATGGCGTGCGCTTTCTCAAACATCTGCAAGACCGCATGGTCAAGCCGACGACCCGGGCGCTGTTGGCGACCGTGGCCGCCCGATATCCCGCGGCAGTGGTGATGCTCGACCTCGCCAGCGAGATGGTGGCCGGGGCCAGCATGGAAGATGTTTCGACCGTGCTCTATTACAAGGTGCTCCAGATTGCCGGCTATTCACGCAATCTCAAGGTGGCGGCTTTCGAGCGGCGGCTGAAGAAAGATGGCCGTTACGAGGACTTTACGGCGCGCATTGAAGCGGATCTGGATGTAACCTGGCCGGAAGTACAAAATGATCCGCTGGTGATTGATAGCGTGCTGCCGGAAATCGCGCACGCGATGTACCCGGAACTTTTCAAGACCCCCTTGGCGTTCACCACCGAGGTTGCCGATTATGTGCGCTTCGAGAATGAGCAGGTCAAGGAGATGCTGGACATCGTCCGCGAGCACTCCGGCAAGGAGTATGTGCTCTTCATCGTGGATGAGGTGGGCCAGTACGTCGCCTCACGGCCCAATCTGATCCTCAATCTGGATGGACTGGCTAAGAATCTCAAGGCGATTGGCGATGGTAAGGTCTGGATTATGGGGACCGCGCAGCAGACGCTCACCGAAGATGACCCACGCGCGGCGCTCAACTCGCCGGAGCTGTTCAAACTGGCCGCGCGCTTCCCGATTCAGATTGATCTGGAATCGGATGACATTAAGGAAATCTGCTACCGCCGGCTGCTGACGAAATCCCCTGCCGGGGTGCAGGTGTTGGGGGAGCTGTTCGACCGGCACGGGCAGATGTTGCGCCACAATACCAAGCTCCAGGATGCCCGCTATTATGATGCAGATTTCGACCGCGCCACGTTTATCAACCTGTATCCCTTCTTGCCGGCGCATTTTGGCGTCTTGCTGCACTTGTTGGGCGAGCTGGCGAAATCCACCGGCGGGATTGGGTTGCGCTCGGCGATCAAGGTGCTCCAGGACATTCTGGTGGAAGGCGCGCCCGCGCATTTGGCGGCGGCGGAGCAACCCATCGGCTGGCTGGCGACCACGGTGACGCTCTACGATGCGTTGGAAAAGGATATCAGCCGGGGCGCTACCTCCGAGTATCGCGGCGTGGAAAAGGTCAAAGTGCATTTTCTCGACTCCCCGCAGCATCAGGGGATCGCCAAGACCGTCGCCATCCTGCAAATCCTCGACAACATCCCGATTACGCCGCAGAACATCGCCAGTTTTATGCACCCCAGCGTGGATGCGCCTGCGCGCAATGATGAGATCAACGCCGCTATCGCCGAACTGGTCAACCACCCCCGCGTGCCGTTTGGCGAGAAAGACGGCAATTTGTGCTTTTTCAGCGAGAAGATCAACGATATTGACCAGGAACGCGCACAACTCTCGTTGCGCGCGATGGAGACGCGCCGCATTCACAATGAGGCGCTGCGCGAGGTCTTCAATCCGCTGCCGGCGACGCGCTTGCACGGCACATTGGCTGTAACTGCGGGCCTGAAGATCCTCAGCGGCGCGACGCCCACGAGCCTCGCCGGCGAGCGCGAGACCATCCAACTCCTGGCGGAGCTGGTGGATGCGGCCAACTATGACACGGCGCGCGCGCGCCTGGTCGAAGAATCGCGCCAACGGAGCGCGCAGAATACGCTCTACTTGCTGGGCCGCACCGCGCCGGATGTCAACGACCGCCTGGCGGAAATCTTCCGCGCCCAGGAAATCGCCCAGCGTTACCGCAACGATCCCGATGGCGAGGTACGCGAATACTGCACGGGGCAATTGGATCGTGCTACCAGGCTGAGCGGCGAATTGCAAGGGGTGCTGGATCGCGCGCTGACGCAGGGTTCGTTCATCTTCCGGGGGCAGGTGACCGCAGTGGATACGCTGGCGGCGGATGTGTTGAATGCCGCCAAAGCCTATCTCGCCGAGGCCGCGAAGCAGGTCTTCGACCGCTACGGCGAGGCGCCGGTGCGCGCCGAGACTGCGCTGGCGGAGAAATTCCTGCGGGTGGGAAATCTCAAGGCGGTGACGACGGCGGTGGATCCGCTGGAGCTGGTGCAAATCAGCGCCGGCAAGCCCGTGATTCAGAGCGACCACAAGGCGCTGCTCAGCATCCGGGACTACATTGACCGCAACGGCGCGGTGGAGGGCAAGCGGCTGCTGGATTATTTCTCCGATGCGCCCTTCGGCTGGTCGCAGGATACGCTGCGCTATCTTGTGGCCGCGCTGCTGGCGGCTGGCGAGATTGTCCTCAAGGTTTCTGGCCGCGAGGTTACGGTTAATGGGCAACAGGCCATCGAAGCGCTGCGCACGAATAATGCCTTCAAGAGCGTAGGTGTGGCGCTGCGCAATCACCGGCCCTCCAACCAGGTATTGGCCCGCGCCGCCGAGCGGCTGACCGATCTGGTGGGCGAGATGGTGTTGCCCCTGGAGGATGAAATCAGCAAGACAGCGGTCAAGCACTTCCCCGCGTTTCAGTTCCGGTTTGGCCCCCTGGCTGAGAAACTGGTCCATCTGGGGCTGCCCGGCGCGATCAGCGTGCGCGCGTTGAATCAAGACCTGGCCGATGTGCTGTTGACCGACGCATCGGACGCGCCGCAACGGCTGGGCGGCGAACAGTCTCCGCTGTATGACCGGCTCAAGTGGGCGGACGCCGTGGAGCGCGCCTTACAAGCCGGGTTGGAGACGACCTTACGCGAGATTCAACAGCATCGCAGCGAGATTGAGACGCTGCCGGAGTATGGCGCGCCCGGCGCTTTGCGCACGACGCTGGCCGAGGAACTGGAACTGTTCCGGCAGCGCTTGCAGCAGGATACGTTCTACACCCACGTTGCCGATTTCAACACGCTCTTGACTACCATCAAAACGAGCACCCGCGATGCGGCGACAAAGATGCAGGAAGCGCAGAGCGCGACAGTGCAGGCCGTGGGGCAGGAATTGCAACGGCTGCCCGAATGGGGCGAACTGACCCAGGAGGAGCAGGCGCAGGCGTTGGCGCAAATAGAGGGACTGGTGCGGGCCGCGCCCCGCGACCTGGCGGGCCTCAAACAAGTGCTTAGCCAGGAGTACGCTCTGCAAATGCAGGGCGCGCAATTGAAGCGCGACATCGTCCGCCTGGGCCATGAGCGGCAACTGGCGCGCCAGCAAACGGAGAAGGAAACCAGCGCGCGCGAGGGGCGGCAGAAAGTCGCGCGCACGTTGGCTGTGCCGGGCCGGGTGCGGAATATGCAACAACTGGACGCGCTGATTCAGCAGCTCCAGGCGCTCAAGGCAGAGGTATCCGTGTATAGCGATATCGAAATCACCTTGCAGTTGGGATAGCGGTTTTGAGCGTGGATAATGTAACGTAAGCCTCCGGCTTGCGCCAAGAACAAGCCAGAGGCTTGTTATACTCTATCTTGAAGGGAATTTATGGCTTTTGACCAACCCACCCGCAACCGTCTGGCCCGCTTTGTGGGCGACGCCCGCGCCCTGTTGAGCGCGGAGTTCACGCGCCAGCTGCAGCTGGAGTATGGCCTCGACCCGGAAACCGGCGCGGTCGCGGCGCTCGAGACGCTCACCCATCTCGATGATAGCCGCCGCGAGACAGCGCGCATTCTGCGCAACACGCTGGCGCATTACCTGGCCGGGCAGGCGGCGCCGAAAGGGAAGGCGCCAACCGACGCGGCGCGCCGCGAGGTGTTGGCGCGTAGCGTGCGCGAGCAAGCGTATACCGTGCTCAACCGCCTGTGCGCCTTGCGGATGGCCGAAGCGCGCGGGCTGCTCGTGGAATCCATTGCCCGGGGGTATCAATCCAAGGGCTTCCAGCTCTACGCGCGCCTGGCCGGGACAGCGCTGGGCGAGACCGGCGACGCCTATCGCAGCTATCTCTTCAGCCTCTTCGATGAGTTCGCCGTAGACCTGGCGGTGCTCTTCGACCGCTTCAGCCCGCAGGGGCGGCTCTTCCCCCGTGAGGCGGCGCTGTTGCAGCTGCTGGATGCGCTGAACCATCCCGACATCGCCCCGCTGTGGGCCGAGGATGAGACCCTCGGCTGGATTTACCAGTATTTCAACTCCGATGAGGAACGGCGACAGATGCGGGCGGAATCGCAGGCCCCGCGCAACAGCCGCGAGCTCGCCGTGCGCAATCAATTCTTCACCCCGCGCTATGTGGTGGAATTTCTCACCGATAACACACTGGGCCGCCTGTGGTACGAGATGACGCAGGGCGAGACCGCGCTGAAAGAGCATTGCCGCTACCTGGTGCGCCGCCCTAACGAGATTTTCCTGGCTGAAGGCGACGTGCGCAGTGAGCCGGAAGCCGTGAGCAGTGAGCAGACGGCGGAAGCGTTAAGCCAGGAAGAACTCTTGCAGCAACCGGTTTATATCCCCTACCGGGCGCGGAAGGACCCCCGCGAGATCAAAATGCTGGATCCCGCGTGCGGTTCGATGCACTTCGGCCTCTATGCCTTTGACCTCTTCGAGCGCATCTACGAAGAAGCCTGGGACCTGGAGACAGGTGAACGCGCAGCGGGCTGCCCCCATCAGCCCGGCCCGCTTGACCGCCGACTACCGACTACTGACTACCACCCCCTGACCGCTGACTACCCCGACAAAGCCGCCTTCCTCCGCGATGTGCCGCGCCTGATTATCGAGCACAACATCCACGGCATTGATATTGACCCGCGCGCAGCGCAGATTGCCGGGCTTTCGCTGTGGCTGCGGGCGCAACGCAGCTGGCAGGCGCAGGGCCTCAAGCCCCAGGAGCGCCCGCAGATCCAGCGCTCCAACGTGGTCTGCGCTGAGCCGATGCCCGGCGACAAGACGCTGCTGGCGGAGTTCACCGCGACCTTGCCCTACAAGGTGCTGGGGCAGCTGGTGGAGCTTATTTTCGACAAGATGACGCTGGCGGGCGAGGCCGGCTCGCTGCTCAAGATTGAGGAGGAACTGACGGAGGCGGTGGAGCAGGCGCGACAGGCGTATACCGCGAGCCGCTTGCAGGAGAAACAGGCAGCGGGCTACCTGCCCGGCTTTGGGCTGGCGCGCCCCACCACGCTCTTTGACTTTGCCGATTTGCCCGCCGACGCCGCCAGATTCTGGGATGAGGCCGAAGCGCAAGTGCTGGCTGCGCTGGCCGATTACGCCGCGCAGGCGCAGAACGGCGGCGGCTACCAGCGGCGGCTCTTTGCGCAAGACGCCGCGCGCGGCTTTGCGTTCATTGATGTCTGCCGGAAACGCTATGATGTCGTGCTGATGAATCCGCCGTTTGGAGAAGCTGCGCATGGAAGCAAAAGCTACATAAAGAAAACTTTCAGGAGTTGCTCGAATGACATCTTCCAAGCATTTGTTGAACGAGGGATAAATTGGCTGTCAAAGAAAGGGCGAGTAGGCGTAATCAGCGCAAGAACCGGCTTTTTCCTTGATAAAAGCAAAGATTGGCGATCTAGTGTTGTTTTCGCTAATCAAATGGCTTGTTTTGTAGACCTAGGATTGGGGGTTCTTGACGACGCTCTTGTTGAGGTAGCATTGTATGTACTTCAGAGCAACACGCCCATCAAAAACCTCATTTTGGTAAACCGGCAACTTGATAACCGTGAAAAGGATAGCCATTTACTCAAAGCAGTTACCGCCACTGTCCAAGGGAGACCTGGAGGATTTGGAGGATTTGACCAATCGCTACTCGCAATAGTCCCAGACTATAACTTTGCCTATTGGGCTCCAGATAGCTTCCTGTGTCGCTACGCAGACAACTCAAACTTTGGGAATGTGATTAGCCGTGTCAGTCAGGGCCTTGCTACCGCCTCCGATTTCCGCTTTGTACGTTTGGGATGGGAAGTTCAAGCTCACTCAATCGGGCGGAAAAGCCGATGGCAGCGATTCTCAAAAGGTGGTGAATACTCCCCCCCCTATGATGACATTCATCTACTGGTAGATTGGGATCGTGATGGATCCCAAATCAAACAGTATGTATGTCAGCAATATACCTATCTTGATGGGAATTGGTCATTTGTTGTAAAAAATACGCCTCTATATTTCAAGCCCGGTGCCACATATACAGTCCGAACTGCCAGTGCATTTGCAGCAAAAGTTCTTCCGTCGGATTGTATATTTAGCCACAATGCACAGTGTTGGTTCCATGATTCTGAAGACACCTTGTTGCTTAGTATTGGTTTTACAACAGCAAGAGTGATACAGTGTTATATTGAGCTTGCAGTGGGCGGTGGTGATATAGCTACATCCGGAAGTGCAGCACGAAGGTACACAACTACTGCAATTGAGAGCATCCCGTCTAGGCCATTTCTGCACGTCGAAACTCAAAAAAGCCATCTAGCGATAAGTAAAATGGTAAATCATCGGCTTGAGGAATTCAGAATTGACGAGACGTCTTGCCTATTTGCGGCTTTTCATTTGAATAGTTCGTTTAGGAATTTGAAGCAAGCTACCCAAAATCAAAACCGACTCTCTATTGCTACAGCCGTAGAATCACTATATGCATCACGCACTCTGGATTGTGCTGTTTCCGAGGCATTTGACCTAACTGAGTCAGAGTATCATTTCATTGACCAAGAAATAGGTCCTCATCCTACCGCTTATTCGGGTAGTGTTGAAGATTCTGAAGTATTGAGACTCTACAATCTGCCTGAAAATGAACTAATTGCAGAAGCAGTCACTAAGCATGGGGCTAAGCGTTGGTTAACCAAAAAATCGTATTTCGTAGATCGTCGAATAGAAGTAATTTGTCACCATCTTAACATTTCTCCAGAACGTGTACTTGAAGCCTTGGATGATGAGGACATCTTGCTTGGTTTAGATCAATATGTATGCAATACTGTGTCAGAGCTGTTAGGACTTGTTCTGGGTCGCTGGGACATCCGTTACGCCACCGGTGAAAAACTCGTCCCGGAACTCCCCGATCCCTTCGCCCCGCTGCCCGCCTGCCCTCCCGGAATGCTCCAAAACGCGGCAGGCCTCCCCGCTGCGCCGGAGGATGTGCCTGCCGCGTACCCCTTGCGCATCTCGTGGCCCGGCATCCTGGTGGATGACGCGGGCCACCCGGAAGACATCGAGGCGCGCGTGCGCGAGGCGTTGCGGGTAATTTGGGGCGCGCGCGCCGACGCCATCGAGCAGGAAGCCTGCGCCATCCTCGGCGCGCCGTCACTGCGCGCGTATTTCGCCAACTCCACCCGCTTCTTCGATGACCACCTCAAACGCTATTCCAAGAGCCGCCGCGCCGCCCCCATCTACTGGCCGCTTGCCACGCCATCGGGCAGCTACACACTCTGGCTCTACTATCACCGGCTCACGGATCAGACGCTCTACACCTGCGTCAACGACTTTGTGGATCCCAAGCTACAGGCGCTTGCGCGGCAACTGAGCGGGCTGCGCGGCAAGCTCCGGCGCTCCAGCGATGACGAGCGCGAGCTGGAACGGCTGAGCACGCTGGAAGTGGAGCTCCAGGGCTTTCGTGAGGAGTTGCTGCGGCTGGCGGCCTTCTGGAAACCCAACCTCAACGACGGCGTGCAGATCACGGCGGCGCCGCTCTGGCGGCTCTTCCCGCATCGCGGCTGGCAGCAACGGCTGCGGGAGACGTGGGAGAACCTTGAGGCGGGCGAATACGATTGGGCGCACCTGGCGTTGAGCCTCTGGTCCGAGCGCGTCATCCCCGCGTGTACCCAGGATCGCAGCTTTGCCATCGCGCACGAGATCGAAGACCTTTTCTGGGTAGAGGATGCCGGGAAATGGCGCGCGCTCGGCGAGCCGGAGGCCGAAATCGCCGCGCAGCAAGAGCGCTTGCTCCAACCCGACCGGGAGCGCACGCGCGTCCTGCTGGCGGAACTCGCCGCCGGGCCGGCCCAGGGCGTGCCGGCCTACCAGGTCTGCCAGCACCTCGCCGAGGGCGCCTGGGACGATCTCCCCCTCGCGCGGCACTTCTGGCCGGAGCGCGTCGCCGACAAGCTGTGGGACGAACCGCAGCTGGCGCTCCAGGCCGGCCTGCTCCTGCCGGACAAACGCACCCAGGCCGCCCGCAAGCGCTTCCTCAAGGAGCAGCTGGCCGCTGGCGCGCCCGAACTGGCGGAGGCGTTCGTCGCCGCGTTCCAGGATGTGGAAGCGCCCTTCGAGCAGGTCTGGGCGGCGTTGGCGCGCGGCGCTCACGATGCGCAACCGCTCGCGCTCGCCTTGTGGCCGGAGCGCGTCCTGGAGAATTGCCTGTACGATGCAGAGCTGGCCGCCATCCACGATTTGCGGCGCTGCTTCTGGGTGCAGGGCGCAGATGGCAGCTGGCGGCGGCGGAAGAAGCTGCGGCAAGAAGTTCAGGAAGAAGTGGCCCGGCGGCAGCGGGGCATAGCGAGGTAAGGACTATGGGAATCAAAACCTTTATTCAGGAAGAAATACTGGCGCGGCTCGAGAAGAGCGGGAGGCTCCAGAAGAGCGGCGTGCTCATTGTCTATGATGCGGCGCAGCGCTACCGGGAGCTCTGCCTGGAACTGGCGGGGGAGCAGCGGCGCGTGGTGGATGCCAGTGAGAGCAGCATTGAGAGCCGGGAAGCTGCGTTGAGTGTTTTGCAGCAGATGGGCGTCATGGGCGCGGCGATTACCCAGCTGGTGGTGTATGTGCCGGCCGCGGCCCCGCAAACGGAGAAAGCGCGCGTCGAAGATCCGTTTTACCTCTACGCGGTGTGCGGGCAGATCTTCCCCAATCCAGAAAATGACGGCGATGAATACCTGAGCCTGTGCATCAAAGCCAGGCCCGATTATGCCACCGAGATCCGCCGCATCTTCGATCAGAATCCCACGCCCGCTTTCGCCGTGATGGATGCGGTCGGCGCGGGTGGCGGCTGGCCGCAGCTCCAGGCATTGTTGGGCGTGGAATCCGCCCGCAATTTGCTGCTGGCCCTGCTCGCGCCCAGCGGCCCCCAGCTGGCGGCGCTCAACAAGCAACCGGGCTGGGTCGCCGAAGCGCGCGTCCTGGCCCAGAGCGCGCTGGGCCTGAAGCTGCTGACTCGCAGCGAGAGCTGGGATGCCATCGCCGATGAACTGTGGCGTTTCTTGCTGTTCAGTGAGTTTAGCTTCGATCTGGCTGGGGCCTTGCCGCCCACTCTGACCAATGTCCCGCGCGCCGGAGAAGCGGCGCGGCTCCTGGTCGAGGCGCTCTGCCGCCAGCTGCGCGATGACCGGCAGACGCGCTCGCGGTATATCGAACGGGCTGAGGCTATCGAAGCAGAGTTGAATCTACCGTTCTTGTGCCAAGAGAGCGTATTGTTGGGTCTGTATGATACATTCCCCTTCGAAGAACGCCGGTTTTTCGCGCAAGCGCTGGAAGCCTTCAAACACGATGATCTCGATACGCTGCGCGACGAGCTGCACCGGCGCGAAGCCTCGGTCTGGGTAGAGCGCGGCGAAAATCAAAAGGCGTGGGCGCTCTTGCAGGCAGCGGTCAGCCTGGTAGAAGCCTGCCATGACATTTCTCCCCAACTGGGGCAAAACCTGCACACCCAGGAAGCGCTGCTCAATTTCTACACCGGCAGCGTGCGCGAAGTAGACCGGCGGCAGCGCGAGTTCGAGCAGGCGGCGGGCGATTTCATTGACCTCACCGGGCAGATGGCCGAAGTGATGCAACAAGCGCGTCAGGCGTATCGGCGCTTCGGTGAGCAGATACAGACCGTGTTTATCAAGTACCTGGAAACGGCCGGCTGGCCGCCATTGGGCCGGCTGGCGAATGTGGATGTCTTCGACCGGCTCGTCGCGCCCAAATTGCGGGAGAGCGGGCGGCGCGTGGCCTTGTTGCTGATTGATGCGCTGCGCTATGAGCTGGGCGTGGAACTGCACAAACAGCTTATCGAGGAAGGCCCGACTGAATTGCACATCGCTTTCGCCCAGCTGCCGAGCATCACGGCGGTGGGCATGGCGAGTCTTCTGCCCAATGCAGGACAAAACCTCACGCTCATCCGCAAGCATGACCAGGCCCTACCCGCGCTCGAAGGGCAACCGCTGAGCAATGTGACGCAGCGCATGGACGTATTGCGGCGGCGCTATGGGCAACGCTTCGCGGAAGTCGCCCTGGCGGATTTCGTGAACAAAAAGGTGGACGTGCCCGCGCCGGTGGAGCTCCTGGTCGTGCGCAGCAATGAAATGGATAGCGATTTTGAGTCCAATCCAGAGGCTGCGCCGGGCCTGATCAACCGCACCTTCCAGCGCATCCGCGCCGCGCTCCACAATCTGCGCGAGTTGGGCTTCCAGGAGGTCATCATCGCCACCGACCACGGCTTCTACCTGAACGCTGCGGTCGAACCGGGCGATAGTTGCGCCAAGCCGCCCGGCGCGTGGATCAACTGCCATGACCGGCTGTTGCTGGGCGACGGCGCCAGCGACGCGGCTAACTTTGTCTTGTCTGCGGAGCAGGTGGGCATCCGGGGCGATTTTGCGCAGGCCGCCGGGCCGCGCGCGCTGGTCGCCTATCGCGCCGGGCAGCGCTATTTCCACGGCGGCGCTTCGCTGCAAGAGACGGTCGTGCCGGTATTGGAGATACAGCTGGCGGCCAGGCCGGAGAGTCGCCATCCCCCCACGGTCGTGTTACGCTACAAACGGGGCGCGCGCCGCATCACCACGCGCCTGCCCGTCTTCGAGCTCAGCATGGTGAGCGGCGATCTATTTTCAACGGACACTCCGCTTGAGATTCTGGTAGAGGCGCACGACGCCGCCGGGCGGGTGGTGGGCGAAGCCCTGCCGGTGGGGGCGGTGAACCCAGCAACGCGGACGCTGTCGCTCACGTCTAATCTCGCTGTGCAGCTCACCCTGCGGATGGAAGAGACCTTTGAGGGAAAGTTCACCGTCAAAGCGTTGGATCCGACCACCCTGGCGACCCTGAGTCAGCTCGAATTGGAGACCGATTACACGGTATAGCTATGGACACATTAGACAGCAAACTACAGGAATTTTTCGCCGGCAAGGCGGTGCGCAAAGACCTACTGCACCGCATCAAGAAGGGCACCAATGTCCCGACGTTCGTGCTGGAGTTCCTGCTGGCGCGCTATTGCGCCAGCGATGAACCGGCGGAAATCGCCGCCGGGCTGGAGGCCGTGCTGACGACGTTGCAGGAGAACTATGTGCGGCCTGATGAAGCCAACGCCGCGCAATCGAAGGTCGCGCAGAAGGGGCGGCATCGCTTCATAGATAAGGTGCATGTGCGCTATGTGGAGCGCGAGAAGCGGCACTGGGCCGCGCTGGAGAACTTCAACTCGCAGCGCATCGCCATCGCCGAGAAATTCTACCGCGACAACGACCGCTTGCTCGAAGGCGGCATCTGGGCCGAAATCACGATGGCCTACAATGCCATCGAAGAGGACGATTACGCCTTCTATGTGGAAGATTTGCGCCCGATCCAATTGAGCCGCTTTGATTTCGAGGGTTACGCGGAAGGGCGACGCGCCTTCACCCGCGACGAGTGGCTAGACATCATTCTGCGCTCGGTAGGCCTGGAGCCAAGCAAACTCTCGCAACGCCTGAAGTTCCATTTCATCGCGCGCCTGGCCCCGCTGGCCGAGCCGAATTTCAACTTTATCGAATTGGGGCCGCGCGGCACGGGCAAATCGTACTTCTACAGCGAGTTCTCCCCCTATTCCACGCTGCTCAGCGGCGGGCAGGCTTCCAAAGCCTCGCTCTTCTACAACAACGCGCGGCGGCGCGTGGGGCTGGTGGGGTTCTGGGATACGGTCGCCTTCGATGAAGTGGCGGGGATCAAAATCCGCGACCCCGATACCATCCAGATTATGAAGGATTTTATGGCGAACGGGCGCTTCTCGCGCGGCGTGGAGGTCATCGCCGATGCAAGCATGGCCTTTGTGGGCAACATTGACTATGCCATCGAGCAACTGGTCAGCTCCACCGAGCATGATCTCTTTATGCCGCTGCCCAAAGAATTTGACCTGGCGATTATGGATCGTTTCGCGTGCTACCTGCCGGGTTGGGAGATGCTCAAGAACAGCAGCGACTATCTCACCAACAACTATGGCTTCATCACCGATTACCTGGCCGAAGCGTTCCATTACCAGTTCGCTCACACCAACCGCTACGAAGAAGTCACGCGGCGCATCCGCCTGGGCGCGAGCGTCGAAGGCCGCGACGAGAAGGGCATCAAGAAGACGGTGGGCGCGTTCCTCAAGATTCTGCATCCCGATGGCCCGCCCAGCGACGCGGAGTTCGAGGAGTATGTGGCGTATGCGGTAGAGGGGCGGCGCCGCATCAAAGAGCAGATGAACAAGCGCAAGCCCGATGACGAGTTCGCGCGCATTGACCTGTCGTACTTCACCGCCGAGGGACGCGAGGTCGTCGTCTACTGCCCAGAATCGAAGGATGCGCCGGCCACGCAGCAGCCCTCGCGGCGCACATTGGATGAAGAAACAATGGTGATGCCGCCAGTCGCGCCGGTTGCGTCGCTGGATGCTCCGCCGCCAGTTAAGCCGGCGGAGCTGCGAGAGCAACATTTCACCATCTACTACGGCGAGACCGGGCATAGCTACGAAACCATCATTGCGCCCTACTTGCAGGGCGCAACCGAGGTGCTTGTCGAAGACCCGTACATCCGCCTGCCCTATCAGATTCAGAACTTTGTCCGCTTCTGCGAGGCGGTGGTCAAACATTCCAACGTCAAGCGTATTCGCCTGATCACCAGCTATGATGACGAAACGCCATTGGCAGAAATTGAAGACTCCCTGGGGCAATTGCGCCAAAGCCTGCTGGAGCAAGATGTTATCCTGGATGTGGAGCTCCGGCCCACGCTGCACGACCGCGAAATCCGCCTGGATAACGGGTGGGTCGTCAAGATCGGGCGGGGGTTGGATTTCTACCAGAAGCCGGAGAGCTGGTACGGGATCGGCGCGAATGATCTGGCGTTGCGGAAGTGCTTGGAGACGAAGGTGGATATTTACCACGTTGGGTCACGTTCATAGGCGGTATCTTCTCAATCTTATAGCAGAGGGAATACAATATGCCCGATAATGATTTATTAGAGGCTTTGACCATGGCGCAGCGTGCCCTGGCAAAGCTGGAAGAGAAAGCCGCAGGCCATGGCAGCCTTGAAATTCCTACGTCGCTCCAAATTGAACTTGAGGACAAACGTAAGGAAGTCACTGAGCTTGAGGTTCGTTATAGAGATCATCAATCTCAAGTTCAAAACACTTGGGTATGTTCCCTACTTCCTGAACACGCTTATGCCTTTGAGAATCGCAAAGATGATGTGAGAAAGATATTTGACTTATTAGAAGCCGAGCCTTATCTACATCTCTTTGCCCCAAGCGGTATTGGTAAAACATATCTGGTACAACATTTGCAGTGCGAGAAGTATACACAACGCCCTTTTGCCTATCTTGATTTCAATGCCCCTCAGTTTCGTCCTCTGGGACGTAGCATCGAGGCATTGCTGGTAGAACTTCTGCGGCAGTTTGGAAATCCTTCGGCGTCTTTGTCACAACCGCTAGTGTGGACAGATTTACTTGGAATACTGGGGCAAACGCTGCGCTCATACACTTGTTATGGGGTGCTGGTATTGGATAACGTAGACCATGTTGCACCGGGTATTCGCCATAAATTGCGCGAAGAAATTCTTCCTGCATTGCAAGCGCGGCTTGTAGATCCCCGACGCTACATACGTTTCATAGCGATTGCGCAGACCCAAATGCCAGAACTGAGTGGCATAGGACACATCTCTTTCCAACCTTATGCTCTGGAAGCATTCCATGGAGGAGCGGGGGAACGGAGAACCTATAAGAGTCTACTGCGCCAGGCACTCATACGGTTTAGCGACCGCAAACTTGCTGATGATGACCCGCGAGATGATGATTTACTTAACGAATGGGCCATCGCTCTATTTGATCTGACAGGCGGACATCCGGGTGCCATTGTTGCATCCCTCAATCACTTGGGGCAGCAAACCCACTTTAGTAAGCACGATGTTTTCGCAGAGCAACAACAGTTGATTTGTCAGAATGTATTGACGCCCTTGCTTGACCAGCAAGTACAAGCCTGCCTTTCGCGTCAAGAGCATCAAGCAGCTTTCGGTCTCCTGTGGATTTTTCGACATCTATCCAAAGGATTTTTCCGGCAGCTTCTGCACGCAGTGAGAGACAAAGCGCACTGGCAGTCTCTCACTGCTGCCACGCGTGAGGCGGACTATAGCGCGGAGCACGCGCCGCTGTGGGATCGTTTCACCGAGACTCCTCTGTTGCAACCTACCGGCCACCATCGCTTGCTCACGCACCAGCTCACGCCAATCTGGCGAAGAATGGGTAATCTAATCTTGCAGACTAATGATCCTGAGCTCTACGCCAGATTGCATCATGATGCACGGCAGGTTTTCGACTCTTTAGCAATCAAAAACCCTGGATATGATCCTGGGATGAGAGTTGATTGCTTTGTGGAGAGCGTGTATCATCGTACACAAGAGATATTTACACCCCTACCAGATCAGGCCCAAAATGAATTTACCCAGAGTTTACTTGAGTATTTCCAAGAGTTTCTAGTTTCACTTAGCGAAGAGATACATTTTGAAGAGTATCTACACAACTTAAACGCTTTAATATTGCACGACCAATTGTTATTACTCGCACTACAACAAGTAGACAGGAATATTTGGCAACAAATACAGACAATCCTTCGCAATTATGCGCACTAAATGGAGGGGAAAATGAGTAATCAGCAAGCCGTTGATACTTCTGAGAAGCAATTATTGGTGGATCAATTTATTGGACGTGAGAGGCTATTAGCCCAAGTTGATGAAGCTATTCATGATGTACCTAAAAATCATGTATTTTTCTTCCTGGGTGAGGGGGGAATTGGCAAAACCGCACTGCTTCGCAAAATTTACAAAAAATACAAAGGGAGCACTATCGCTGATAGAGAGGCTTTAGTAGTAGCATTTGACTTAGCACAAGCGGGTTTAGAAACATATAGTTCAATTCTAAGGGATGTAACCAGACAATTTCTGGAAGATGGTTTTTATGCTGAAAGTAGTCTAATACAAGATCTTGATGAGCCAATTGAGAGAGCGTTGCGAGAAGGCAGACCGGAAGAAGAAATTGTCCGTTTGAGTCAAGCCACCATGCTAAGGTATACTGAGTACTTCAATCGTATGCATCAGGAATCTAAAAGACGAATACTCGTCATACTTGATACAATTGAAGTCACATCGGATAGGACAACACTAGAAGCTTTAAGCTTTGTTACGTTGCACAAGAACTCGGTTCACGTTTATGCTGGCAGGCCAGAACCAGAAGTAATAGAGAGAGCGCAGTATATGTCGCAAGCTTATCAAACACAGGGCTGGAATGTTATTGGCCCCATTTTCCTTGAACCCTTCACTCTTTCAGAGTCTATGGAATATTTTGAGAGAGTATTGGCAGTTTCACCTAGACCAGAGATGGTTCAGACAATTAATTTTCTAGCGGAAGGCAAACCAGTTTTACTGGCTTTGGCTGCGGAATGGTTTAAACAAAATATTAAATTGCCACCGGAGATAAATTTAAGCAAAGCAGAATTGGGGAAGCTGGCAGAACTTGAATTAAAACAATTACGCCGATATTTTGAGCGGGCTCTGGTTGAACAGGTGCGAAACATTCGTAGTCCACTAAACAAAGCCATTCTTTACATGGCTTTCTTCGATCGTCGTTATGACAGGCGCATATTACAATTAGTTCTGGATATACAAAGCGAGAGTGAAATTGAAGAAATAGAATTTCAGCTACGGCAGATGGCATTTATCCGCTATTTCCTAGAAGAAAGTTCCGGACTGCTTCATGATGAAGCAAAACTTCTTATTAATCGGCATGCTTGGCCACCGCGTGATCCAATTGGGGAAGAACGTCAGGTCTTAGCCAGAAAAGTTATAGAAAAGTTCTATGTGCCTGAAATTAGTGCGTTGAGGGATTCTATTGTTGAAGTAATGAGGACCATAACCGGAACTCAATTAAAGGCTTATTATGTACCTCAAGAGCAACAGATGCATCAACTGGAAATGGAATGTCTGGATTATTGTTACCGCATTTCATGCGATGAAGGGCGGCGCTATATTACTGAGCTAATTCGTGACAGCGTTTCTGTTCTAAAGCGCGATGGTATGCGCCATGAGCTTGAACGCCATAAACAAGCCAACCAATTTGAAGTAGAAGTTGCGATGACCCGGTTTGATTTTATGCGAGGGTTTTATGAAGGGCGTGAAATTTTGGAGCAAGCTTTACAACAAGAAGAAGAGATTTCATCTTGGTACCGCATGACTTTGCTTCAAGAACTTAGCGACGCACCTACTGACCCTGAAGAAAAAGCCGCTTATCTCCGGCGGGCAATGAAGATCGCTGAAGAAATGCAAGACCGGGCCTCCGTTGCCCGCATCACCAATGATTTGGGACTGATGTATCGGCGACAAGGGCTGTGGATACAAGCAGAACAAGCTTATAAGCAAGCTCTGGAGATACTACGTGAGGTTGTAGATCCAGCACAGAAGGCTGCCACGCTGAACAATCTTGCTTATGTGAAATTACTTCAGGGTGAGTTTGATCTAGCGGAAAGCCTTGCGGACATTGCCTTAGAGATGCGCCAAGCGCAAGGGAACCAACTCGGAGTAGCTTTTAGTTATTTGACCAAGGGCGAGATCGTGGAAACGATGGACAATCGCGGTCAAGCCTGGCAAGCATACCAAACGGCTGCGGTGCTTTTCGAGAAAGCGGGACGCGCACAATATCATGCGCAAGCGCTGATCCATTTGGCAGAAACCAAACGGCACGAGCACGATTTCACAGCTGCGAGAGAACTCCTTGAACCTGGTTTGACTCAACCCCTTTCCGAAATCCGCGCACAAGCAGAGCGGGAATTGGGAGCATTGTATCGCATACAGGGATTGTTGGTTGCCGACAAAGAGGAAAGAACCAGATTCTTTGCGGATGCTGTGGCCGCATTTCGAAAATCATTTGAGACTAGCCAGCATAAACGCGACTGGCACGGACAGGCTGAAGCCCTTTACGATTTGACCTTTATGGATTTTCTTATGGATGGTGAAATCAATGAGGATAGTGTGCATCAATTAAGAGAGATTCTTACCGAGCGTGATTATCCAGTACTTGAGGCGGAATTGGACGAAATATACGCCGATGTCTTGTACGTTGACGGTCAAATTCAAGGCGCATTTGAGCACTACATAGAAGTTGCTAAAATCCTATCCACGCACCATATTCGCAAATATCACAGCATGTTTGAGCGCTTCAAACACCGATTCCTAGAACAACCATCAGAGATGCAGTGTGACCTATGTGATGCTTTTGCGCAAGTCATTGCTGAGCTGCCGCAACAAAGTCGCCTGCGTTCTTCGTTGAGTAATTTATGTCGCGCTATCCAGATTGCAGCATAACAGGCGAGGGCGGAGGAGAAATGATATGAAGTTCCCCGGTGAAGGCTTGCAAGCGCGCCTCGAACCAGGCATAACAAACGAGGGCGGAGGAGAAATGATATGAAGAGGGTAATCTTAGTCGATGATTTGCGGTTGCATGATTTGCCCAATTTAAATGCAGCTGAAGTCATGCCCGACTGCGACTGCGCCTGTCCTATTGAAGGGCCAGCCTTTCCGGCGCTCGATGCTCCTATTTACTATGCCCTCGAGCTCACATCCGCGTGTAACAACCGCTGCTCTGGATGTAGCAACGTCTTTGAGCGTATGCGTCAACCACTTCCATTTACCCAATGGCGGGACATTCTGGATACAATAGCGCCCCACACCGCGCGCCTCAAAATTACCGGCGGTGAACCTACTCTTCACCCAGATTTCTCTCGCATCCTTGCAGATATTGAACAGCGGGGTATCTTGTTCACGCTCTTCACTAACGCCCGCTGGCGCGATCCACAGTCCACGATTGACAATCTCAAAGCCACCACGACTTGTACGGGCGTCCTTATCTCATTACATGGCGCAACGTCTGCTACACACGAAGCCTTTACCGGCGTCGCCGGTTCCTTTGCGGAGACTATCGCCAACATTGAGCGCGCCACCCAAGCCGGATTGTCCGTTCATATCAGTTGTGTGCTCATGCGGTCTAATCTCGACCAAATCACAGATGTCGTTGCGCTCGCGCAGAACCTCGGCGCGAGCGCAACTGTCTTCAACCGTTATATCGGTCCACCCCGCGAAGGTATTAGTATCACACCGCAACAGCTTATTCAGGCCATGCAACACATTGATGCCCTTCAGCGCACCGGGACACCGGTACATTTTGGGACGTGTATCCCCCAGTGCTTCACGCCTTCTACTTCGACCGGATGCCTGGCCGGGAATGCCTATTGCACCCTTGACCCCTGGGGTAACTTGCGCCCTTGTAACCATGTTCCCTGGATTGCGGGGAACATTCTCACGGACTCGTTGGCAAATGTGTGGCATTCTGATGTAATGCAACGCTGGCGCGCGTTGCTTCCCAACTCATGCACGACATGCGCTGCGTTCGCGCAATGTCGCGGCGGGTGTCGCGCTGAAGCCATCTTGAACGGCGTTACACGCGATCCGCTGATGCAGGCGGCTATTTCCACAGCCGCGCCGCTCGAATCTACCCAACTGCGACTCTATCGCCATGCGAAACCAACGCTGGACTGCGAGGTGCATCCCCAAACCTTTGGTTATTTGCTGCTGCGGGGCGGGCAAGCCTTCCCGGTTGCAGGCGAGTTTTCTTCTGTCCTGACTGCTATTGATACAGCAATGACATTACAAGAGATTAGCAATAAATACGGACAGGCGGCACTGGATTGGGTGGGCGAACTCTATCAGAACCAGTATTTGATGTTGAGTTGGTAAAAACTATGGGGAATCAAATCATGGGCAAGCGCAGCGCGGAATTCTATGCCCAGCTCCTGGCGAGCACCTCGACTAGGTGGTGAACGTCATGGTCAGCACGGGGCAGGTGTTCAAAGGTGCGCGCATCGGCGTGGATCAGTACAATCTGCTGCGCCCAGAGAGTGGCCTGGAATTGCTCTTCAACAAGGGCAACGACGTCTACATTCATCGTGTACTGGCGAAATCTTAAACTATCGAGGAAACATCACCATGTCCACATACCCACTCCTTGACCGCACCGCGCAAGTGAGCCTGCGCGAAATCACCGCCGAGACGGTGGTGGCTATCTGCAAACTGAGCGATACGCTCTCCCCCGCGCACCAGCAGATGGTTGATTCGAATGCACTATCCATCGCGGAAGCGTATTTTGAGCCGAAAGCTTGGTTCCGTGCCATCTATGCCGATGAAACCCCGGTCGGCTTTCTCATGCTTTACGATGATCCCGACGAGCCGGATTACTTCCTGTGGCGGTTCATGCTCGCCGCGCCGTATCAGGGCTGCGGCTTTGGGCGGCAGGCCATCGCCCTGCTGCTAGAGTATGTCCGCACCCGGCCCGGCGCGCGCGAACTGCTGACCAGTTGCGGCGAAGGTGAGGGCAGTCCAGAAGGCTTCTACACCCGGCTGGGTTTCCAGCGCACGGGCGAAGTGGAAGACGACGAGGTCGTGCTGCGGTTGCCGTTATTTGACGGATAGCTCACAACATAATAAACTCAACTTCTCGCCGGGGTATTCCACCCCGGCTTTTTGATTGCCCTTTCTCCCCGCCATTTGATCTTTCCTCATATTTTGTAAAAACTTCCGTACACACTTGACATCTGTACGAAATAGCAGTATACTACTAACAAATAGTTTACACGGCAGCAGAACCATGAACACAATCTCGACCACCAATCTCGGCAGTTACCTGCACCAGCTTCGCCTGACACAAGGCTGGCCGATGCGCGAAACCGCCCAGCGCGTGCAATGCGCTCCCACCTACATCTCCATGCTGGAAAAGCGGCAGCGCCGCCCCAGTGTCGGGATGCTCTACCGGCTGGTCAGCGTGCTCTCCGGGGATTTGGACCTGGCTTTGGCGCTGCTGGCTCAAGAAAACGGAGTGGATGTACAGCCCGGCGGTGCCCCCGGTCGCCCGGCGGTCGTAGATAGCTAACAACCTATATAACACAGTGTCCCCGCACCTGATAGCACAGGCACGGGGACGTACCCAGGGAGGTAGTCGCTCCCCAGGTATTTCCAGATTATAACATGGAATCCTGTGGAAGCCTGCCTCTCGCCACACAGCGGGAGGTTTTTTATGGCATACCGAACAGCTAGCGGGGCCCCAGCGCCATCCAGCACGCGCCTGGCCGTCGCCCTGACCCCCACGCAAGTGACCGCGCTCTGCGCGGTCGCCGCAGCGGAGTCCGGCAGTGACGCGCCGGGGCCGGTGGATGGCCGCGCGTGTCGTGCCCTCACCCGGCAGGGGCTACTCGTGTACCGGCTGGCAACGGCACCGGGAGGCCCCCGGGTGGCACCCTACCTCACCCCGCTGGGTGTGGAGGTAGTGGCGCGCTTGCAAGCAGAGGATCCAGCCGCCGCGTGTTGGCAGCCTGCGCCCAGTGACCCAACCGTGCAGCAGTTACCCTTGTTCACCCTTGAAGTTGAAGGAGCAACCGTATGCGGATCGCCTTAGTCGCCAGCGGCAAAACCCAGGCCGCGTTGCCCGCGCCCGCGCAAGACCTGTATGTGGGCGATCTGTTCCGCGCTGCGCGTGATTACGCGCGCGCGCACGCCGAGCAGTGGTTCATCCTGTCCGCGCAGCAAGGCTTGCTCGATCCGCGGCGGGTGGTAGCTCCGTATCGTGTCCTGCACCGCCCCTGGCCGCGTGACGCCCGGCTGGTATGGGCGCGGCGCGTGGTCGAAGCGTTGCCGTATGCCATCGCCCCCATCGCTCCGCCGGACAGCCTCGCCACGCTGGAGTGGGTGATCCTGGCCGGACGCACCTATTACGAATACCTGCTGCCACATTTGGGCGGCCACATCGAGTTACCGCTGGCGCATTTGCGGATCGGTCAACAAGTAGCCTGGCTGCGCGCGCAGTCCCTGGAGTTGCCGCAGCGCGCTCAGTCTCTTGGCTGATACCTCGGGGTGTCAGCGGCCATGAAACCCACCCCGGCGCGGAGCTTGACCGTATGGTTCTGGATTTTTCTAGGGTTGACCGTGCTCCTTTTGGTGAGCGCCTATTTGCAACCCGGGGCCTGGGACGATCCGTCGCCAGAGGTAGCGTATCAGATGACCGTGCAGGCGCACGATCACCGGCAGCACTGAGGCGCAGGGGCAAGATTTGAGATGCATCATTTTGGAGGGAGGAATTCATGTATCACAAAATCATCATTGTTGGACATCTAGGGCGGGCACCGGATATGCGCTACACGCCGGACGGAGTTCCCGTCACCACGCTCTCCATCGCGGCCAACCGCAAATGGAGCAACTCAGACGGGAGCAACGGCGAGGAGACCGTCTGGTTCAAAGTGACCGCCTGGCGGCGGCAAGCCGAGATCGCTGCGCAGTATCTCCAAAAAGGCCGCCCGGTGCTCATCGAAGGCCGCTTGCAGCCGGACAAGGCGACCGGCGGCCCCAAAATCTGGACGCGCCAGGATGGCACGCCCGGCGCCGCTTACGAAGTCACCGCCGAAACCATCCGCTTCATTGGCGGGCGGGGCGAGGTGAGCGGCGGCCCCGCCGCCGAGCCGGAAGACTACCCCGATATGGGGGAGGGGCCACCTTACTGAAAAAGCCTCGGCAGGAGCTGCGGAACAGCGGGGGCCGCCCCCGCCCGCAAGAGGCCCGGGCTGTGGGAGTCCCTATCTCCCACAGCCCTCCCCGCAGCCGGGTTGCGGTCAATACCGCAAAGGAGCGCCGCGATGGGATTACTGATTACCTTGCTGTTGATCCTGGCCCTGGTCGTCGGCGGCCTGTGGGCACTGGCGGCTTACCAGGCGTCCAGCGCTCGCACCCTCGAAGCCCAACTGGCCCTGGGCGCGTTGCGTAGCGCAAACCACGCCAACACGGGGTTGATCGTGGTGTTGACGCTAATCATCATCATTCTGATAGCCGGCATCGCTCTGTACCTGTACTGGCGCGCGCGGCAGACCTATCGTCGCTGGCAGCGTGGATTGGGGCAGCCTCGGAACGCCCGTCGGTGGGTCAGCGGGCCGAATGCCCGGTGGCAGAGTCATGGACAATTGCCGCCGCCCCCGGGCTACCCGGCGTATCCGCCAGCATACCCGCCAGCGTATCCGCCAGCGTATTCGTATCCGCAGTTGCCGCCACCGTATGCTTACCCGGCATACCCGCCGCAGTCCCAGGCCGGGGCCGTGGTGCCCGCGGCCTACTTCGACGAAGAGGCTGAGGATGAGTATCTCGCAGCTTTCGCGGAATTTGGGTTTTAATCAAACCTCAGCACCATAGAGGAGTTCAGTGATGCATAACGGGCGCGCTCGCCAGCACTGGCTAGGAGGAATCGTACTGGCCTTGATCGGCTTGACCCTGGCCTGTAACGACACTGCGGTGACGCCCTCGGCGCGCACGCTGCCGCCGGCGCCGGTGGTCACGTCGAGTGCGCTGCAACCCACCATTGACGCGCTACAGGTGGAGCGGTACGCCCAAGCCATCGCCGCGCAAGCGACGCTGGACGTGTTCCATGCCCAGCAGACCGCGACCGCCGTGAGCGTCCAGAGCACGGTCAGCGCACAGATTTGGAGCGCGACTGCGACCGCCCAAGCCCAGAGCGCGCAGGCAACCGCCACCGCCTGGCAGACCACGGTCGAAGCCGCGCAGGCGCAGGCTACGGCGACCGCCCAGGCGCAGGCCGGGCAGGCTACCGCCACCGTCCAGGCGCAGGCCACGGCCCAAGCGCGCTCCGAGGCCCAAGCGGCGGCCACGGCCACCATCGAAGCGCGGCTCTTCGAGCAAGCATTCCAGAGTACCGCCGAAGCCCGGCAGGTGCAGGCGCAGGCCACCGCGCAGGCGCTCCAGGCGCTGGCGACGGTGCAGGCCGCCGAAGCGCGGCAGTTTGAACTCGCCGCCGAGCGCGAAGAACGCATCAACGCCGTGAAAGCCTGGACACCGCTGGCGCTGCTGTTGGTCGGCACGGGCGTCTTGATTTACGCCATCATCCAGATCGTCATCACGGACACTGTGCGCCGGCGCAACATTCCCCGCGATGCCCGCGGCGATGCGCCGCTCGTCCCGTTCCGGGCCGGGCCGGTGGCCGGATTTTACAATGAAGACCGCGCCTTTGGGCCGGTGTTGGTGCTCAACCCCGATGGCACAGTGGCGCAACCCGGATTTGTAGACCCAGAGTATCAGGACCGGGTGACGGGCCGGGATCAACTGATTGATTTGCGGCATCGCGGGCTGCCCTACGCAGCGGGGCGCGCGGGTGGCCCGCGGCGGTTACCGGCGCGCTGGAGGGACGAGCGTCCGACGCCCCGCGCCCTGCCGGGCTTGCAGCCCCCGCGTGAGTTCCGCGCCCTGCGCCACGCGGTGCAGGCCGGGCTATTGCCCCCACAATTTGCGGACGCCATCGAAGCTGATTGGCGCGAGATCCATGTAGGAGAGCCGGACGATGTCCCAGATTCTCTTGGCTAATCCAGCCACCCCGCTGGCCGGGGATGTGGCAACGCTGTGGCGCGGCGTGCTGACCACGCTCAAACAGCGCGGCCTGCTGCTGCCCCGGCCCCAGCAAGGCGGGTATCTCGTGCCGGAGGGCGTGCTGCCCGTCGTGCTGCCGGAGCGCGTGATCTTCGTGCTGGATATGCAGCGGCTCGGCAACATCCCCCGCGAGCGCTGGGTGGAGCCGGAACTGGCCGCGCAGATTCGCGCCACGCTCGGTGGGCACGCCGTAGTGGTCACCGATTCCGCCGGGCTAGCCGTGCAGATCGCGCGTGCGCCCGGATTGCCAGAAACGCTTACGCCAGCGGCAGCTTCTTTGCCCCGCCATGTCCCCCTCACCCCGGAGCACCTCGCCGCCCAACCCTACACGGTTACGCTGGGGTATGCCGCGCGCGGGCCGGTCACGCTCGACCTGGCCGGGGCGCACCGGGCAATCCTGACCGGCGGCACCTCCGGCAGCGGCAAGACCACCTTCTTGCTGAGCGGCGTCGTGCAATTGGCCGCCAAACATCCGCCGGCAGAACTACAACTGGCGCTGCTCGATCCCAAACGGGTGGACTTTGGCGGCGTGACCGCGTTACCCCACCTGTTCCAGCCGGTAGCGCACGAACTGGCGGACTGCGCGGCCTTGATCGAGCGTGTGGCTGGCGAAATGCACCGGCGCATGACACTCTTCCAGCGCGCGGGCGTCAGCCGGTGGGAGCGCTACAATGCCGCCGCGTCCGAACCGTTGCCGCTGCTACTGCTCGTCGTGGATGAGGTGGCCGACTTCGCTGGGACGCCGCCGATGGCGACGCTGGTGGACATCGCCCGCAAGGGGCGGGCGTTCGGCATCAGCCTGATGGCCGGCACGCAGCATCCCACCCGCGCCGTGATTGATAGCCAGGTGAAGGCCAACCTGCCCACCAGCATCGCCTTCCGCACGCGCAGCGGCTCAGATAGCCGGGTGATCCTGGATGCGCATGGCGCAGAACACCTGCGCGTGCCGGGCCGCTGCCTGGCGCAACTCGATACGGGGCTGGTGGAAGTGCAAACCCTGTATGTGGATCCCGAAGACTTGACCCCCGTGCTCGGCCCGCTCAGCACCGGCCAGGCCACCGCCGGGTTGAGCGCGGTGGAAAGCAGTCTCGTCCGCCTGGCGCAGGGGGAGTTTGCGGGCGCGTTCAACGTCACCGCGCTGTACGAGCATCCCTGGAATGTGCTCAGCGAAGCGCCGCGCCGGTATCGCATCAGCAAGCGGCAGTTGATCCGCCTGGCCCAGCAGTGGGAGCAGCGGGGCTGGTTGACCGGCCAGGCGGATGCCGCCTCGCCGCGCCGGGTGACGCCGGAACTGTGCGCGCTCCTCCCCCCGGCGTAGGGGTGTCTGCGGGTGCTACGGTGCTACGGGTGCTACGCGGTGCGCCGCCCTGTTCGGCGATGCGGCGGCGGGTGCGGCGGTGATACGGGCGGCGGGTGAGGGCGACGGTTAAAGCCCGGAGTTCGACAGCCCTGGACATCCTGCTGACCTGGGCCAGCGCGGGGCTGCTGGTGCTGTGCGGTACATTAGGATGGCGGGTGTTCCAGGAGCGGGTCACGGTCGGGTTAGCCCCGCCGTACCCCACGCCGGTAGCCTTGTCGTTGGCCTTCCCTGCCGATGAACGCGCGGCGCGGGACGTGCTCTACAGCTGGTTGCGTGCGGAGCGCGGCCTGCGCGAGACCACCGCGCTGCCCTTTGAAATGGAAGACAAGGCGTATTATCTGGCGGGCGAGGCCCCGCGCCTGAACGCGGGTTGGCAATACCTGCACAGTGGCTGGCCCACCTGGCCGGGTTACCGCTATGTGGTGGGGAGCGCCGATGGCCGCTGGCGACACTATTGGTCAGGCTGCCAGACGCCCGGTTCCGGGCAATACCATTTCGACGGGACCCTGTGGGTCTCGTATGGCCCGAAACTGGCGGAGCATCCGTTTCCCGGGCTGGCTGAGGCGTCCGCCGCTGGCGCTGCCGTAGCTGTGCGCGAAGGGCAAACGTTGGTGGCGATCATCTGGGCCTGGCCGGACGCCTGCCCCGCGCCGGTGCCGGTGGAGTATGGCCGCGACCTGCCGCCCAGCGGCCCGGCCCCATGAGCAGAGCGTATCCCATAGCATCCAGGGAGGAACTGAACTATGCAAGCGGTTACAAGTGGCAATGTCGTTGGCCCGATCAACCAAAAGGGCGGCGTGGGCAAGACCACGCTCACCGGCCATCTGGCGTATGGCCTGGCGCAACACGGCCTGCGGGTGATTGTGGTAGATGCCGACCCGCAGGGCAACGCGACCTCGTGGCTTCTGAATACCAAAGATAAGCCGGGGGTGTACCAGTGGCTGGTAGCCGAGATGCCGGTAGAGACGCTGCTGGTGCCGGCCCCCGCCTGGGGCGTGCAGGTGTTGCCCGGCAACGCGCTCACCGGCCAGGCGCTCCTGATGCTGGCCGCCGTGCAGCGGTTGACCGAAATCACGGTGAAATTGCGCGCCCTGGCGGCCCTGGCCGATGTGGTGCTGGTGGACACCCCACCGAGCCGCCTGCCAGGCTTCCTGGAACTGCTGGCCGGGATGAACTATGTGCTCGTCCCCACGATCCCGGAACGGCACAGCCTGGAGGGGATTCAGATGATGGCGGCGGCGGCGCGGGAATTGGGCGAACGCGGGCCGCGCCTGATGGGCATCGTACCCAACCGGGTGGACGCGCGCACTCGCGAACACAAGGCGCAGATGGCAGATTTGATCCGCGTGTTTGGCAAAGCCGTGTGGCCGCCGCTACCGGCGACGATCCGCTTTGCCGAAGCCTCGGCGCAGGGCACTACGGTCTTCGACCTATGCGCGCATGAGGAACTGGCGGAGCGGCTGTGGAGCATCGTGCAACGGGTGGAGGAGGTACTCCGCAATGGGAAAAACAAACGCAAATAAGCGCAATAAGCGCGTGGGTGGATTGCGCGACTTGGTGGAGACGCTGCCGCCGGACGCGCCGCCGACGCGCCTGGACAAGGAGGTGCAGGCGTGGCTGAATACTGCCGCGACGAATCCCGGCGCGCTGACCGCCAAGCAGCGCTGGGATCGGCAACGGGTGCGCGCGCGCATTGATCTGGATGCCGAAACGAAAACGGCCTTGGAGGCCGTGACCGCCATGAGTCGCCTGGATACCAGCATGAGCCAGTTGGCAAACCTGCTGCTGGCGTATGGCCTGCGCGAGTACCTGCGGGGCAATCCCGAAGTGCAGGCGGCGATCGAAGACGGACGCAGCCTGGCGCGCTCACCGCGTTTCGCCTACAAATTGCATCCGCCGGACGCCTGGCTGGACGAAATCGCGGCGGCGGAGCCGGAATGAGCCGGGGACGCGAATTGCCAGGCGAGACTTTGGCACCCATCCGCCGCGCTACGGGCACATATACGGGCACGTTTGCCGGGCACTTAGCGCAAATGGCCCTTTTACCTACTGGCCCGTTAAATGTGCCCGTATAGTGGCCCGATTGCCCTTGTAGGAGGCGCGGAGAACCGCCTTTTGGCCCGCCGGAGTATGACGACATCCCTACGGCAAAAACCGCGCGCTGCGGGGCGCACAGAAGTTTGTCAACATCACGGCTATTAAATTATGCGAGAGCAGGCTCATGACTAAATCTCACTCTGCGGCGACCATCATCCGGGTTGCCAAAAACGCCGATAACCCGTTTGTCATGGTGGACAAGCGCGTGCTGGAAGACCCCCGCCTGTCGTGGAAGGCGAAGGGGCTGATGGGCTATATGCTGAGCCGCCCGGATAACTGGCGGATCTCGCTGGAAGACCTGATCCAGCGGGCCACCGAGGGGCGCGATGCGGTGCGCACCGGGCTGGAAGAATTGGAGTATGCGGGCTATGTGGTGCGCCGGCGCACGCATAACCCGGATGGCACCTTTGGCCCGTTTGAGTTGACCGTGTACGAGCGCCCCGTGCCGCCCGCGCAGCGCACCACACCGGCAGCCCGCCGCCAACGCCGGGCCACCGCACCATTAGCGGAAAATCCCACAATGGCCGCCCCGCCACCATTGTCGGAAAATCCCCCAATGGTCATCGCCCCACCATTGTTGGAAAAACCATTTACGGAAAATCCAACTCATATTAATACTAATAATACTAATACTAAGAAGAAGAAAGAGGGGGAGCTGGAATTTTCAGCAGCGATTGAGGCCGCGCTGAGTGCGCAACGCCAACTGTTCCCGGCACCCGCGGCGCTCATCGCGCCGTTGCTGGCCGCGACGGTGCAGGCGGCAGAGCTCACCCCGCCGGTAGCGGCGGCGCTGTTGCTGTTCGATGCGGTGCAAGAGCAGGCCGATGGGGAGTTGCCCCTGGCCGTGTGGCGGCTGGGGCAGATGGCGCGCTCCCCGGCCACGCGCGCGGGCTGGCTCACGCCGGAGCTGCTGGCGACGGTCCGCCAGCGGTTGCATGCCGCCCCGGACGTTTCGCCGGCCTTGCCGCCCGCTGGTGACCCGGTAGATGCGGCCCTGGCGACCTGGTGGCTGCAAATCTGCGCGGGATTGCCGGCCGAGACGCGCTGGCGCAACTGGCTGCAATGCACCAGCGATTTACGCCTGGCGGCACGCACGCTGCTGGTGCGCGTGCCGCATCGCGGGGCCGCTGACCAACTGGCCGCCGACCTGCGCCCGCGCCTCAGCCCGCATTTGGCGGAGCAGGCGCAGCTAGACCAGATCGCCTTTGTGGCGTGGGACGGCAGCGGCTACGCGGCTCCGGTGCAGGCCCCGGCCCTGGCAAACTCCAGCGTGGAGGCCGCGGCGGCCTGGCAGCAAGTGCTGCGCTTGTTGGAGTTGGAAATCACCCGCGCGACCTTCGACGCCTATTTGCGTGATAGTCGCGCCGTAGAATACACGGCCAGCGGCATCCTGGTGCTCGCGGTCAAGTCGCCGTATGTGGCGGCGTTCCTGGAACAGCGGCTGCTGCGCCATATTCGCCGCACCTGGGCGCGGGTGACGGATAGTGCCGCCGCGGAGCTCCTCACCGTGCAATTCATCCCCCCCGCCGGGCTGGCGGACGCGGATGCGCCCGCTGCCACCGCCTGAGCCGGGGGTGCTGATACTTACAGCGAGGACAGTAAAGGCCCGGGCTGTAAGTATCAGCGTCCTAAAACAGCGGATGCCGCGCTGGGCTTCCCCGATAAACCGGCGACGGGGGAAGCGTAGTTGGGAGCGCGCGAGGCGGGGTGCTTGGCGGATTTAACGCAAGCGCTGCGCAAATTGATCGTCTGCGCCGGGGGCAACGCCCAGGACTTGCGGGTGCCGCTGTGTCGCAAGCCGGTGCAGGTGCGCTTTGCCCAGGTCGGGGAGGCGCAGGTGGTCGTGGTGGAGCCGCGCGCGCCGGGCGCGTTGCCGGCGCGGAGCGTGACACTCGGGCCGGGCGGGCAGGTGCTCGCGGAGAGCGTGGGCCAGCAGGTGCGGTTGCATGGCGTGGTGACGCGCCGCGCGGATCAGACCTGGTGGCTGTTTTTGAGCGGCGCGTGGGGCGTCCCGCTGTGGCCGCAAAGCCCGGAGGCGACCGCGGCGCTCCAGCAGCGCTGCGAACAGGCCGCCGTAGCGTGCGGCAGGTTGACCGCGCAAGGCTTGCTGTTGGAATACCTGGCAGATTGAGGGAGGTGAACGCAGCAGACACAGACGGTAAAATCATTGTCACCGGCGGCGCGCGGTCCGGCGCGGCCCCGCTATCCCCGCCCCGCAGAGAGCGCCTGCGCGGCGGGGGCGCGATGGGCCGCGCCGGGCCACCCCGCTCCCGCAATTTCACTTATTTCAGGAGGACTATGGACCAGAAACTATCCCGCCATCTTCCGGATGTGCCGGAGGCCGCAGTCTTTGCTACAGGAATCAGCCATGCCGATGTGGCCGCGTCGCCATCTGTACCCGGCTGACTGGCCGGCCATCGCGCGGGCCGTGAAAACGGCGGCGCAGTGGCGCTGTGCAGACTGCCAGGCCGTGCATCATCCGCCGAGCGGCTACGGGTTGACCGTGCATCACATTGATGGCGATCCGGGCCACAACGCCCCGGAGAACCTGGTGGCGCTGTGCCAACGCTGTCATTTGCGCTGGCACGCGCGCGGGCTGGTGCGCCAGCTCTTATTCGATTTTGCGCTGCCGGATTGGTTGCGCGCCCGGCAGAACGATGCCGACGCTCCTGACGTTTGACGCGGACTGGGGGGTGAACCCCACGCCGCTGGCCGTGACGCGCGGCTGGTGGCCGGCGGAGACGCGCACGCCGGAAATGCTCGTGTATGCTTACGCGCCGGGCCAGGGCGAACGCCCCGATCCGGCCCGCCACCAGGTCTTCGTGCCCCGGCGCGTGTACCGGGCGTTCCAGCAGGCGGGCCTGCCGCTGGTGGACGTGGCCTGCTCGCGGATGCACGGTGATCTGCGCCGCGTGTGGCCGCCGGCGCTGCTGGCGCACGTCACCCGGCTGGTGGTCTGCGATGCGCACCTGGATTTGTACCCCGTGTTGCCGGTGGAGGCGCCGGAGGCTGCGGCCCCGCTGTTTGACGTCACCCTGCCCCAGCTCTGCACGCCGGAGCGGCGGGCGGCGGTGTGCGCGGCGGCGCGGCGGCTCCAACCGCACGTCGCCTGGGAGCCGCGCGTGGCCGGGTTGTGGGAGTGGGCCTGGAATCAGGGCTGGCTGTATTTGTGGTTGCCGCAGCTCCCCCGGCTGACTACGGTGGAATGGATCGTGCCGGAGCATTTCCCCATTGCAACGCAGTTCCCGTATGCGGAGGCGCACTGGTTGGAGACGTTGGAGGTGGGGCAGGCGCGGCAACTGTGGACGTATTTGCTGGACATCCCGGAGCGGCGGGTCTGGTTGCGCATCCGGCCCTGGGAGCTGTTGCCGCAAGCGCGCCGCCTGGAAGTGCGCCTGTTGAAGTTGGCGGCGCTGACGGGATTGGCGGACGTGGTCGGGCCGGTGCATGTGTGCCTCAGCCCGGAATGGACGCCGCCGACCGCCGATGCGCCGGTGTTGCAGCTGCTCCAGTGGTTGAGCAACGGGTTTTAGCCCGCGCCGGGCGGCGGCGGGCGGCGCACCGGCTCTGCCCCGGCATACCGGCCAGTGGGCTGGCTCGCGGGGCTACCGGAGAGGCCCGACTGGCCGGCCAGGGGACTGGCTTAGGGCCGCGGCGGCAGACCGGCCAGGTGGCGGAAACTGGCCCCCCGGCTGGTCACGGTCTGGCTGGCAGGCCGGACGCCAGCGGGCAGACTAGCCGGGCGGCCCCAAAGTAAAGAGCCGGGGCTTAGCAAACCCCGGCTCTTCCAGAACCACACCCATTCCCACCGGCGCCAGACCGTGGCTCCGCCGCCTACCCCGCAGGTAGGCACTGGCCGGCTAACCGGGGGCGAGGTAGGGTCACTATATCACAGAGCGAGGAGGATGGCAAGGATGAAACGATGGTGGCTGGGGCTGCTGGCCCTGGCGGTGCTAGGCGGGCCGCTGGCGCTGGGCTATTGGGGCAGCCCGTGTGATGATTTCGGAAATCCCATTCTGTTGACGCCGGCGCGGTGGCAAGAACGCCGCTTTTTGCGGGATGCGACGGCCTGGACGGCCGATCTCGCGGCGGTGGAAGCGGGGCTGCGCGAGTTGACTGCCAGCCCGCCGCCGCAATCCACCGGCGAGGCATTCCGGCTGGCCGGGCGCGCGGGGGAAGCGTTGAATCGCCTGGAGCAACTGCTGCCCCCGGAAGCGCCGCCCAACTATGTGTTGCTGGGGCTGAGTATGCGCCAGACCCGCGATACTTACAGCGTCGCCACCGAACTGCTGCTGGCGTTCTATGGCAGTCACGATCCCGCGCAATTGGCCGCCGCGCAAGCCGCACTACTGGATGCAAGCGCGCTGCGGCAAGACCTGCATCTGGGGCTGACCGGCCTGACCGCGCCGCTGTGCCGGGAGGTGTGGCGTGACTGAACCGGCGGCGGAGGATGTGCGCGCCGGGCTGTTGCGCGGGCAGGTGGAAGCCTGGCGCACGCGCTACCAGCGGGCGGAGCAGGGCCGCACGGCGGTGGAGCAGGAGTTGCGCCGCTATCTCACAGCCCTATTCCCCGGCGTCTACCCGGAAGCGGTGGTCACGCAGCAACCGCTGGTGCAGATCGCCCAAACCCTGTATCCGCAACTGCTCCAGGGCCGCTCCGCGCGCGACTTGCCGCCGGCCCCGGCAGATGCGGTTGCGCCGGCGGCTCTCCCGGCCCCGGAGCCGGAAGCCAACGCGCCCGCGCCCGCACCCGCGGCAGTGACGCTCTCCGGCAGCGCGCTGAGCCTGTTGGGCATCCTGGGCAGCCAGGTGGTGGCGGCGGAGGTGGAGCGCGCCTGGGCGGCGCAGTTGGGGCTGGCGCCCGCCACGTTCAAGAACCATGTGCTGCCCGAATTGCTTCGCGCGCGGCTGGTGCAGGTGCAGACTATTCGCGGCGCGCTGCGCAAGCTGCGCGGCTACGCTTCGGATGTCAACTATGTGCTGACCCCCGCCGGGCGGCAGCTGTACCGGGAGCAGTTCGGCGCGGAGGCGGTGGATTTTGCGGCGGTGTATGCCGGATATGCTTCGGCGGCCTGCTGGTGGCTGCATCGGGTCACCAAGGCGCTGCTGTTGGCGGGGAACACGCACCCGGACAATCGCCGGTTCACCTACACGGTCTACGATCCGGTGGTGGATACGGCGGAGTATCTGGCCGCCGGCTTCCAGAAACGCTACGGCGCGGCGGGCCTGGCAGCGGAACCCGATCTGGTGGTGGTGGTCGCCTCGCGCACGGGAGGCGAGGGCGCGCACATCGCCATCGAGTGCGAATATGCCAACTACAGCACGCCGCGCCTCAAGGGCAAGGTCAGCAAGACGGTGAAGACTTATCGGGAGGCGGGCTTCCAGGGCGTGTACTACATCGCGCCCAACAGCCAGGCGCTGGGGTTGATCCACGATGCGTTGGGGCGCTGTCTGGCAGATTGGCGCGAGGGGTTGCAGACCGGAGAACGCGCGCGCATCTGCTGGTGGCCGGATCGGGCGTTCTTCGCCACGTTTTCGCTGTTGCAACTCAAGGATGCCTGGTTGCCCACGGCGCGGCTGATCGAGTTGCACGCTTTCAATCAGGAGGCCGGGATGCCGGCGGACGATTGGCCCGCGGGGGCCGCGCGGCCTGAAAAACAGCACCGGTATCGCTGGCCCAAGGCTCTGCGGCCAGCGGCGCGCGCCGGTGGGGAGGGTGAAGATGACTGAGGAACTACTGTTACGCGGATTGCACTTGTGGCTCAACGGCTGGGCCTGGCTGGGCGCCGGGCTGGTGTGGGCCGGGCCGTTCGCGCTGCTGGCGGGCGGCTTTGGTCTGTGGCTGCTCACGCAGCCGTTGCCCGTGTGGCGCGGCGGCGCGCGGATCAGCCATCCCGTGCGGTTGCGAGAGAAGCAGCAGGAGCAGGAGCCGGAAGCGCCGCGCTATCAGGTGCGATGAGGATTATGCGCGGCGGTCAAATTCATGCTATAATTGGGGTAAGTGAATTTCAGGGGCATTGCGGATTAACCGGCGATGCGTCAGCGGTTGGCGGGAATTTCACACCAAGAGCGCCAAGCGTTTTTAATCTTCTTTGCGTTTTTGCGTAAGACTCAGTAAATCATGATTCAGGCTCGTAGTGCCGGCTTCAGCCGTTCGGAGAACCGCTAAAGCGGTCACTACCAGCAGAAAGGGGAGTGCATAGAGATGTCAGCGATGAGTACCCAGTTGGTGACGATGGTGGAGCCTTTTGTGCGGCGCGGGCTATTTGCCAGTCCCGAGCAGGCCGTGGCCGAAATGACGCGCGCCTATGTGTTGCGCCAGATTGAAACTTACCGCGCCATCAGCGAAGCCTTGCAAGCCAAGTATGGCATGACTTACGAGCAATTCGAAGCCTACCTGCAAGCGCGCTCTGCCACCCTGGCGGCTGTGCCTAACCCGGCGCTAAACCAGGCCGTGATGGCGGAGGAAGAGGATGCGTTCGATTGGAAGATCGCGCGGGAGATGCTGGCGAGCTGGCTGGGCTTGCGCGCTGAGGCGGGGGCGTGAACTCACTGGCTGACCTGCTTAATCTGGTGCTGACTACCCTGCAAAGCTTGCCGGCCTGCCGCGCCGTGCGGGTGCTGGAAACCCACCAGTTTTCACAGCAGCAAGTCGCGCTCAAAGTGCGTGCGGAACTGGCGCATGGTGGTATGTTGCAAGTGCGCCTGTATCGTAACGGTGCCCATACCGATTATGCTTATCATTTCCTGAGCGGGGATCAAGTCCTGCGTTGGGATAACAAAGAGCACTTCCCAGGCATATCCTCCCATCCGCACCACTTCCACACGGCCGCTGGCAGCGTGGAAGTTTCCCCACTCACCGGCGATCCGGTGCATGATTTGCCCCTGGTTCTCGATTACCTGATGGCCTTGTGAGGCGTTGGGGTTGGTTATTGGCTCTTGAGGTTGAGAAAAAGCCCCCCAGCAGGTCACTGCTGGGGGGTTGCTGTATTTTGAGTCTGGTAGCGGACAGGGAGAATCGGGGCTACGTCTTTTGTCAGAAATCTCTTGCTATGTATGAGTTTACCTAATGGTTGGTGTGAACCGCGCCTACCCGCCTCTGCTGTCAAGGCTAGCCTGACTAACCGACACCACCGTGACCAGAGTCACACTCGTTAAAGCGCAAGGGTGGGCGTCGGCTCCACACAGTGTTGGGCCGCAACACTGCACGCCGAAGGCTATCGACTTATTCAAATGCTCTAGGAAAGTGCAGTTCGAGCTTGAGCAAGTCCTCCTCGGGTATTTCCTTTAGGCCCATTACTTCATAACAGAACTTGCCCACTCTTGATAAGCCAATAACCCACAGACCCACGCCAGTCTCATTGTAACTCCTGACAGAATCAGGGCTGTGATCGCGTGCAAGCATATAGTCTATTTGCTCGTACTCCATCTGAAAAGCTGGATCTCCGTCGTTAGGTCCCCAAGACACACCTTTGTTCTTTGCTCGTTCTATGAGCGTAATGACACATAACTGCCTGTAGGTTAGTTCCTGGCACTTCTGTAAAAGCCAATTCGCTCCGGCGACATTCACTTCCGGCATGAATGCCACGTTGGCGTAGATATTACCAATGAGTTTGAGTTTCTTTTCCTCATGCTCATTCTTGCATCTAAGCAGAGCACCCTCAAGTATCTCATCACTCGCTGATCTGCCAGTCACATCGCGCTCAAAAAAACCGTCTTCTCGAGGTATACGCCCTTCCTTAAGGTATTTGATGATTTTATTGTAGGCGAAGACAAGGCCTGCGCCCGCTTTGATTTTCTCTCTTCGGGAGAGATCCCGAAGAGCAAAGTCAGCCGCGATTTCCAACCCCTTGGTCAAGATCGGTCCTACGACTGCGCCGCCAACAGCACCGATTGGTCCGGCAATGACAAATCCTATAGTGCCGCCAGTAACAGCACCAGCGATTTCCGCGCCAAATGTGACTAACTCCTTCGTTTTTTCAGTTTTAGTCTCACCCATGGTCTACTCCAGTACTGATTACAGTATGTAGCCCAACCGGTCCGCGCATAACCCGCACCCGCGCCACGACGAAGCAATCAACCTCACAAAAAATCTACTATGGGTGCGATTTACCCCCCGCTACCAGCCATGTAAGCGGCTTCGGCTGTATGCGCTTGTTAGGCAAATCACTAAAAACTTAAAATCTGTGAAAAATTCTCAATGCTGCCTGGGAGGTATACACGAAGATAATCCTCAGCCTGCCCTTGGATGTCTGTAGCCTCCCATTGAAGTCTATATTCACCAAAATTTGCTTCAACGGGCTTGTATACGAAGTGCGTCTTGTTTTGCGGAAGCCACACCAAGGAGCAAAGCCAATCATGGAAAACGTGCAAGTTTGCACACTTTTGAATCCCCTCAATAAAGACATATTGCGGCACTATTGGTATATCCACAGTTGGAGATAGAACACCCGAATACCCATCTACAATAACAACACCTACAACCGCCCAATCTGATTTGTCTATTTCTCGACTACTTACACCTAGAAGCTCAAGTGTTTCCAAAGAATTCTTTTGGACAGCCAACACTTTGGGCTTCAATTGTTGCACTTTTTTGATACATTCTTTTTTCTTGATAATATGTTCCCTTGGATCGCCCGGTGGCAGAAACCACCGCAATTCTCCTACCAGAATAGTGTGAACCATAGGATCAGCTATAATCAAATCAACCTCACCGGCTTGTCCTTGAAAAGGAATGAAAGTATTGGTCTTGTGAAATGGAAACCTCTTTCCTATAGTTTGTATTAGCGTTTGTGTCATTCCTTCTTCAAAGCTCTTGCTTTGCAAATCAAATGATGGCTTATCCACCCTTGCGTGGAGAACTAAAAGATTCCTTTCGTAAGCACTAGAAATAGTATTCATTGCCGGTATAGCAAAAACCCTTTCTGCCACAGGTATAAGTGGCTGTAACACTGGATCTGGAGTGTCCACAGCAATACCCAGTTCTAAAAATTGAATAATATTCTCCACCGTACTTGTTTTCAAATCGGATAGAATTGCCATCTCACGAACAAACTGCCTTTGGCCAATAACTGGACAAAGACTTGCCACTCCCAATCCTTTAACTGACAGATGCAGAGAACCAAAATGTACCATCAACAAATGGTACATACACCAAGCTTGCAATGCTTTCATAAACTGCCGTGACTCTTGCAGTGTAGCCCAAGGAAATCCCCATTCTTTTGGTACTAATTGGGGAGGCGAAGATAACTCATCCATTAAACTTTTAATGATTGGGGAATTAAACCTATATTTTACTGTAAGCCCTCTCCTACATATATCATAAACAGCTTGCTTGACACCGTCCGGCCATAGACTTGGATTCAAGAACCAAAGTATAAACTGAGCAAGATACGTTAGACTGGTTTCATTATTACTCCGCGATGACATAAAAACATGTAATGCCCAATATGCTCTTTCGTACTCATCAAACTCAAATTCAAGTAGCTTTTTACTAGAATCAAACGTACACTTTGTGTGATTACCACTGTGATAATTGCTAAATGCTGCGACGGCCAAAGAATAATCAAAAGATGCTTCCATAAACTCACACGCTTTTCTAAAAATTTCATCATCCACCTTTGGTTTCCAACTATCCGGAAGTGACTTTGACTCTAATCTATTTAGAATGGCATTCAAAGCATGTTTTAAAGTATAACCCTGTCTATCTACAAAAAACTGCGTATGATTTATCTCAGTGATGAGCTCCTCTTGTCCAATAGAAGAACTTCGTAAGTATTCAAGACGCAGGCGTATACTGTCTTCAACGACAGTGCATAGATGCCATATCGCTAATGCTTGATTGTCAATAGGTAATGGCACACTCTCAAAATACCTATCGATTTTACTCTCTATTATCCCAACTTGTTTTTTTCTACAGTGGCAATATTGGCTAGACAGACGCTAGAAGTGACTTGCAAGAGGCTGATTAGCGCAGCGGTTTTTCCATTCTGCCTCTAAATCCCCTTCCCCACGACGTGGAGAAGAGGGCAGGGGGATGGGGTCTAGTTTGTTTTGCCACCGTAGTTTTTTTTCAAGCATAAACCCTCGTTAAAGAATTGCCTAACGATCAGCATAAGCCGCCGCGCCGACTGGTGGAAAACCCCTTTGCCAACAGACACGCCCCAAAGCGCGTTTCCCCGCCGCCAGCACGCGCCAAAGGCGCGGTCGGTCTTGATGCAATGTTAGCCCGCCTCTGGGAAAAATTGAGTTGAATCACCATCATCAAATACAGATTTGTTTAACGGTTTCACCACTTGCAAATAAGGGTTATGAATCACCCAAAAGCGCGGAGTATTTATTTGTTGCCAATCTAATATAGCAATAGCACTCAGACTCGGGTGTTTTTTCAAAGACCGCTGAATTGTACACCAAAGTTGATCTTCCATAAACGCTAGTCCACTGAAAGCAACTTGCTCTGACTTAACTGTGGTATATGTCTGGCTTGCAAAGGTCAATATTATTAAACGTGCTGCATTAGGGTAAGATTCGCTTGATTTTTGTAATTGTTTTTGAGCCTTTTTGATAACATCTTCTATCCGTGAAGCATTCAAATCACCATACCAATGCACTGTAACTTCTAACTCATTGTTTTGAGTTCGGTAAAGAAAAAGTTGAATATCTGCTCCAGAGGTATCATCAGACACAGCAGATCGAAATGAATACGAAGCGTAAAAATACTGAAAGGCATTTGCTTTACCTACACTCCATCCGTGCGGGATATTGCCAGCATCAATATTGAGAAGAGAATGCTTTAACCATTTCAAGAATTTATTCAAATCCTCTTGCGGTGGCACATAACAATCATCACTATCAATTCTTAGCCTATATGAAAGCCCTTGAAATTTCTGCACCGACTGAATATAACTCTTGACCCGATCTCTTAGTTTCTTTTTAAAGTCATCACCCGTACTTTTACCTCGTTTTACAGAAGTGATTGTTTTTACTTCACACAAGAACTCATCTGAATCAGAATGAATAAACCATTCACAAGCCTGTTCGGGATTTGCTCCTCTTTCTTTGTCATCTAATCGCCGGATAGTGAACCCTCTTGATTCCCAATACTTTTGTATCAAGCATTCTTCTTGGATACTTATAGGAATATCTGTCATATCAGTATTGCCTTTTTTATGCTTTTGGAATATGCAGTAAAATGTGAGACTAAAGCGGGCTAACGATAAGCATAAGCCGCCGCGCCGACTGCGGGGAAAGCCCCTCTGCCAGCAGGTACGCCTCAAAGCGCGTTTCCCCGCCGCCAGCACGCGCCAAAGGCGCGGTCGGTCTTGTTATGGTCGGCGGGGCGGTCGCCCACCCCGCCGACCATAACAGACCGAATCTTTCAGCCTAACCACTCTCACAGCGGAAAATCCCGCTGCTTTCCGTATAAGCTCTGCTAACGCGCCCTTACACGGGACTTTTCTGTTTAGAGAACTTCTAAATCAAAAAAAATCAAAAGCATCCCAACGTCCTTTTTAGGGCATAAACCGTTCAAAACAAGCCGAAAATACAATCTTTTCCCTACTCTGGGGAGCTAATCACAAAAAGCATCAGAATCAGGTAACTTCAATATCAGTATAGAATACCTCCCCCCAAAGTCAAGAATTTTGCCCTTGACAAAAAATCCGCCCTGCCGGTATAATCTCCCGCAGGAAACTTCCCCGCCTTAGACAAAAGGGGGGAGGACAGGCCGCCGGGCTGCTTCCTGGTGGAGCTACCTGTCTGGAAAGGTGTGGCGCCCGCCGCGTAACAAAGGCGGAGGCAGCCATCTGCGGGACCTACCGCCCGCGCGCCCGAGCAGGGGAGTAAGAGAGGCTTACCTGGCGATTGCACTGCAATCGCCGGGTGAGCCTCTTTTTTTTGTGTGCGCCAGGGGAGTGCTCATGCGCCAAACCACCGGCTATCTCTTCTCATACAGCCTGATCCTCAGCCTCTACCTGCTGGGCGTGACCCTCGCGCCCGGCAGCGTGCGCTGGCTGCTCGCCCCTACCTGGGGCGCGGCGGCCCTGCTCAACTACCTCCAGCCCGATCAGCGCGGCGCCACCACACCCTACATCCTCATGAGCCATGCCGCCCTGGGACTGATCCTGCTGGGGTATCGGATTGCCGGCCTGCTGGCCGGCGCGTCTACCGAACCCACCGCCACGCTCCTGTATAGCACCTCGCTGTGGCTGTTGGGCTTCGGCGGCCTGGTGTTGGTGGGCTACTACGCCTACATCCTGCGCTTCCTCTTCTGGCAGCGCGGCACGCCCTGGGGCGGCGGACGTCAAACCGCTGCCCGTGCCCTGGCGAGCCTCACCCGCACCCCGCGCGGCTGAACCATGCGCCATACCGCGCGCGCTTCCGCGCTCCAAGTCCTGGGCACCGACCTGGCCGATCTCGAAGGCGGCTGCCAGGTGCAGGCATACCAGCACTTCCAGATGGTGCTCAACCAGCGGGCCACCCGCGCGTTGGGCTTTGCGCAGGAGCGCGCCAACGGCCAGTGGCGCGGCTGGGCACCCTTCCTGCTGCGGCGCATCCGCACCGTGCATACCCGCACCGCCTCCCACCTGGACTTGAGCGATGATGTCATCAGTATGCTCTACGATCCCCAGGGCCAGCGCAACCAATGGGCGGCCTTTGCCCTCGCCAACGTCCCCCGCTACGGGCTGATGCAGCTCTACGGCGGGATCGCCGACGCGCCCGAACCGCTCGCTGCCGTGCGGGCCGCGCTGCGCGGTTCGCTGCGCCTGCACGCGGCCCTGCTGGGCCGCTTCCGCCAATCCCTCTTCACCTTCTTTACCCCCGATGAGGGCGCGGCCTACTACAACCTGCTGTGGGATTGCGAATGTACCGCCGCGCTGATCGGGCAACTGGTGCCGCGCGTCAAAGCCGGGCTGGGCGGGATGCAGAGCGGCACGCTGGCTTTCGGCGCGGTGCAAGATGCCCAGGAGCAGTTGGAAGTCATCGCGGCGGGCATCGGCCCCGTCCCGTATGCGGTAGTGACGCAGGTCGAGCCGCTGGCGGCGCCCGATATTCGCAGCATCCTGCTACAAACCGCCGACATCCTCTCCCACTACGCCTCGCGGGTGCGCGGGCAGGAGCAGGCTTCGCTGAGCGCCGCCATCCCGCTCTGGGTGAACCCGACCGGCGCGGTAATGCAGCAGCAGTATCGCAGCGCCGAACTGGGCCAGGCCCAGCGGCGGCTGTACGAGGAGCGCAGCGGGCAGCGCGTGGCCGCCGGGCAATCCAGCGAAACCGCGCGCTTTGCGCAGGCGGCGGAGTCCGGCAAGACCTACGCGGGCAGCGAGGCCAAACAGTACCGCGAGACGCAGCACATCGCCGAGCGGCTAGGCGAGCGCGAGCACAGCGTCGCGCAGCTGGAGCGCGCCTATAGCGAGACCTACCAGGCGCACAAGAGCTACGCGGGCAGCGAGGCCGGCAGCCTGCACGAGAGTGGCGTCCAGCGGCTCACCGAGAGCGGGCAACGCGGCCAGCAGGTGGGCGAACAGGGCCAGCTGTACAGCGTCGAAGGCCTGGATGAAGCCACGCACGGCAACCGTTACGGGGCCGGGGGGCGCAGCGAGAGCACCGCCTTCTCCGAGAGCGCCGCGTATAGCGGCGGCAGCACGCGCCAGTGGTCAGGCGATTACACCGAGCAGAGCGAGCGCGCCTTCACCCATAGCGGGCAGGATCAGGAGGCCCGCAACTACGAAAACGTCATCTATCGCGCCACCACCGAGAACGGGCAGGAGGCCTTCAACCGCCAGCAAACGCAGGATCAGCGGCAGGATGTCTACCGGCAAGACCAGTTCGCCGAGCAACAAGACAGCGCGCGCTTTGTCCCGGGCATGATGGGGATGGGCGCGGGCACGGAGACCGCTACCGGGCAGCGGGGTAACATCGTCAACGAACGCGCGCTCCAGGACGCCAGCGTGGATGGTGGCGGGCAGAGCCACCGCCAATTGGATACCGGCATCGAAGAGCGCGGCGCGGGGCTGGAAGATGTGCAGTATCAGCGTGACGGTACGGAGGCCGAGAGCCTCGCTCGCCAGTGGACGGGCAACGAGCGCGCGGCCACCTCGGAGTGGCGCAGCGGCGGCGGGACGCGCTCGTCCCAAACGGGCTACGGGTACACCGAAGCCTACGGCGACACGCGCCGGGTAGACCGCACCAGCGACCGCGCCTGGGAGAGCGAGGTGGCTTCGGAGGCGGATTGGCAGCAGGAAGTTGCGGCGACCTTTGCCCGCGATACGGCCTTTGCGCGCACCTTCAGCGGGACGCTCAGCGAGACCGGCAGCCGCGCCGGGCAACTGGTGCAGGCCGATGTGCTCACCGCCGAGCGGCATCTGGAGCGCGACATCGCCCGCAGTACGGAGGGCGCGCGCAGCGAAGAGGTTAGCGGGCAGTTGCGCCAGACGGAGACGAGCCGGGGAGCGGCGGTGCGCGAGGAGGCCATGATCGGCACGGGGCGCGAGTACGCCACCACGCTGGCTAACAGCCAGGCCGGGGGGCTGATCTCCAGCGCCGGGCTGCTCCAGGCCAGCACGCGCGGCGTCGCCGGGCCGAGCGGCGGCAGTCTGATAGGGGGCTTGAGTTGGAGCCGCAGCATCGAAGACGCGGTGCAGGCGCAGCTGGCGGAATTGTTGCAGTTGCAGGTGAGCCGCTGCCGCGCGGGCCTCAACACGGGGCTGTTCCTGACGCAAGTGACCCTGTTCGCGCCCAACGCCACGATCCTGGAGCAGTTGGGGGCGGCGGCCATCGCCGCGTTCCGCGAAGAAGAGGCGGTGGTCGCGCCGGTGGCCTTGCGGGCGGGCGATGCCACCCTGTGGGCGCACGCCGTGCGGTTGGAGTTCGACCCGCGCAAAGAACCGGCGGCCTTCATTGATACTTACCAGCACGCGCAGGTCTTGACCAGCAACGAGCTGGCCGCGCTGACCCATCCGCTGCGGCTGTCATCAGGCACGATCTCGGCCTCGCTCGAACCCTGGCCGGAGAACCTCTCGCGCCGCCACACGCAGGGCGAGTTGCCGCTGGGCGAGGTGCTGGATCTCAATTTGCAGCCCGACCCGGACAACGTCTACCGCATCAGCCGCGATAAATTGATGCACACGGTCATTGTGGGCGATTCGGGATCGGGCAAATCGAATGCCGCGTTCTGGCTGGTGGCGCAAATCGTCAACCGCCTGCGGGTGGATGCGCAGGGCCATCCGCTGCCCACCGAGACCTATGGGCCGTTGACCGCGGCCCCCACCGGCGGGCGGGCGGCCATCGGCTGCGTGATCTTCGATCCCACCGGCGAGTGGCGCAAACTCAGCCGCCTGCTGCACCCGCAGGATTTCCGCTTCTACTCGCTGACCGAGCCGGACTACCACCACCTGCACTTCAACCCGCTGTGCATCCCCTCGCCGCACATTGATCCGGCGATGTGGGCCGCGACGGTGGCGAAACAGTGGCTGCTGGCGTATCCGGCGGGCGGTACGGCCTTCAACCTGCTCAAGGGCGCGGCGCTGGATGCGTACCGCGCGGCGGGCGTGATTGATGAGCTGGGCGCGTACTACCCGGCGCGCTCGCAGGACGTGACCATGAGCGATTTGCGGCGGGCGTTGGGCGAAAAACTGGCGGAACTCAAGCGCACGCGGGAGGATAACATCTCCGCCGGGGTCGCCAAGCGCATCTACGACAAGTTGGAGGAGTACCTGCCCGGCGGCGTCTACTATCGCGCGTATGGCCGGGCCGGGGGCACGGGCGTGGCCGAATGGGTAGACCCGCATCGCGCGACGGTCATCACCGGCAAGTTCGGCGATGATGGCCCGCTCAAGCAGTTCATCGTGGGGTTGATGGTGGCGGGCATCTTCGCGCACGCGGATGGCGCGTATGACTACTATCTGCGCAATGGCCTGCCAGTTCCGGAGACGCTGATCTTCGTGGAAGAGGCGCACGTCGTGATGCGCAGCGATGCGGCGAGCCAGACCGAGACCGCCCAGGCCATCGGCGAGGATGCCGGGTTGTGGAACAACATCACCGACCGGGGGCGCAAGTTGGGGCTGTACCTGTTCACCTCCGCGCAACACTGGGCGCCGCTGCCGGCGGGGGTGGTCACTTCGACCGCGCTGGTCATCGCCCAGAAAACCAGCACGCTGGAAGACGCAGAAATCGCCGTGCCCAAACTGGGGCAGTTGCCTGGCAAGACCTCGATTGACGAGTATTCCAAATGGACGTTGAAATTGTTGAAGTTGCCGACCGGGGTGGGCTTTGTGCGGCGCACCCGCGAGACGTTGGAACATGAGGAGGGGATGGAGATTTTCCCGGTGCAATTCTACAACCTGTCGGCCATCGCGCCGCCCAGTGATGCGGAGCTGGACTATGTGCTCCGGCAAGGAGGCGCGCTATGCTAAACCCGGTGGGCCGGTGGGCCGGCTTGCTCGGCGCGGGGCTGGCCGTGCTGCTGCTCTTGCAGTGTCAACACCTGGCCTGGTTGCCCACGCCCGCGCCGCCCCATACGGAGCGGCCGCTCCTGATTGCGACGCCGACCCCCACCGGGTTACAGGTAGCAGTGGAACGGGCCTGGCGCTATCCCGGCGCGTTGCCCTGGCCCGCGCCGCAGGGCAGCCTGCCCCCCATCTCTACCACCGTCGGCACGCCGGTGACGCCCTTGGGCGTGTTCCTGGTGCTCGAAATGCGCGTGTCCAATGTTGGCGCCGGGCCGTTGGCCTTGTCGCTGGCCGAGATCTACGTCACCGATACAGACGGGCGCTGGTATGCCCGCGCCCGCGATGCGGAGTTCGGGTTGACGCTGCACGGATACACTTTGCTGCCGGAGCGCGCGCTCCCGCCGGGCGCCAGCGCGCGGGGCGTCGTGGTGGTGGATGCGCCGGCGGATGTGTCCGGCCCGCTGCAAGTGGGCGTGGGGCTACCGGGGCAACCGCAGCTCCTTTCGGCCCCTTTCACGGTGGAGTGAGCCATGGCCCGTGCGCAGTCGCCTGAGCCAACCGCGCCGCGCTATCGCGCGCTCTTTGTCGCCGCCACCGAAGACGCGGCGGAAGACCTGCTCCTGCAGTGCCAGGCGCACCCGCGCCTGTTGCCCTTGGGCTTGGCCGCGCCCGATACGGCGGCGGCCCTGGCGCAGGCGTTGGGAGCGGAGCTCGTCATTGCCCCGGTTGGGACGCGGCTGCCCGCCGCGGTACGCTTGCCGGTCACCTATGTCTCGCCCGACACCGCTCTGGCCGATTTGCAGTGGCAATGGGGGGAAGCCGCGGACGCGCCCGCGGCGACAGCGCCGCCGCCTGCGCCTCCGGTGGCGCAGCGGATCCCGGCGCCCGCGTTGCGTCTGCCGTGCCAGGTGCGCCTGGGCTTCTATGGGATACGCGGCGGGTTGGGCGTCACCACCGCCGCCGTAACTGCCGCGCGCGAACTGGCCGCGCGCCCGGCGCGGGTCGCCGTGTGCGATGTACCCCGGCGCGGCGACGTGGCTCTGCTGCTGGGCGGAACGCCCGGCGCAGAGCCGCAACTCCTAGAGCACATCGTCGTGCAGCCGGGGCTATTGACCGAGAGCGAGGCGGCGCAGTTCGAGGTGGTCATTCTGGATGGCGGGCGGCGGCGCGCGCCTTTCGCCGCCGCCTGGCACGAGCTCCACGCCCCGCTGACTGCGGCGTGGCTGGCGCGGGTCTTGCGGGACTGGCGGTGAAAGCGCCTCGCTGGCCCTGGTGCGGCGCGGCACTCCTATCCGCTGCCTACGGCCTGGGCGGGCTGCTGAACGGCGACCTCCCGGCGGCGCTCAGCGGGTGGCTCATTGCCGGAGTGAGCGGCGGGCTGGCCGTGCCGCAGGCCACGCGCTGGACGCCCGTGTGGCAGGCGCTCGTGCTGGGCGTCTGGCTGACCGGGGCGCAACTGACCGGAGCACTGGGCCAGCCGCGGGCGCTCCGGTGGGGCGCGGCGTTGGTAACAGGCAGCACCGGCGCGTGGGCGCTGGGCGCATTAGCAAGTGTGCTCGAAACTTCTACGAGGGAAAGGACGTGAGCCATGTATTGTTTTAGCCAACACGGGGCTGCGCGGGCGGCGGCGCTCCGGCATGTATAACCAGGTCATTCTGATTGGGCGGCTGTACAAGTTCCCGGAGACGCGCCTCGAAGTGCGCGGCGGGCGCAAGTACCTGCGCGCGCGGCTCGTCACCAAACGCGCCTGGACGACGTTGGAAGGCGAAGCGCGCGAGGAACCCACCTGGCACACCATCGAAGCCTGGGGGCGCAGCGCGGAATTGCTGGACGAGACGCCCGGCAATGAGGAAGTGTTCCTGATGGGCTGGTACAAAACGTGGACGGATGACGCCACCGGCAAATTCCACGCGGCAGCGGTCGCGCAACTCGTGCTCCGGTTAGGGCGCAAAAGCGGGCTATCCGCCGGCGCCGCGCACGACCTGACCGCGACCGTGCTCGCCATGCCGGAGGCAGAGGTCAAAGTAGTGCGCCAGGCGTTGGCCCAGCGCGCGGCGGAAGCGCAACGCGCCGCCCCGCCGCCGGGACTGAATTAGGGAGGCGCGCGATGTTGCTGTTGATTGTAGGTGCCAAGGGCGGCGTCGGCGCGACCACGCTGGCCTACCATATCAGTCAGTACCTGGAGCGCGCAGTGCGGATTGATGCTGCCGATGGCGCGCTGGCCGCCCGGCTGGGCGGGCGCGTGCTGGATTTAAGCCAGGTGGGGCAATGGCCGCCGGGCGAGCACGTCCAGCAGGCCGAACGGGCCGCGCAGCAGGGGCAGACCTATCTCTACACCCGGGCTTGCCACGCTTTTCCGGTGCAGGTGACCGCGTATCTCCAGATGCTCAAAGTGTTGGGCGTGGTGGTCGTGGATGGCGGGCTGGCGCCCCCGGAGGGGTTGGCCGAGTTGGCGGATGTGGTGCTGGTGGTGAGTCGGGATCAAGACCCGGTGGCCGCGTGGCACGAACAGCGGCTCAAAGCGCACTGGCCGAACGCGCGGATTGTGGTGGGCGATCTCAAGGCCGCCGCGCAAGGGCTGGGCGCGCAGTATTTCGGCGAGAAGCCGCCCGGCTGGGTGGATCGGTTGCGCCACACCGTGGGCAAGGCAGAAGCCGCCCGCCTGGACTTATCCCCCGGCTCACCCACGGGAGGGTGAACCGCGAAGAAACCCGCCAGGTACGGTAAGGCTGCTTTGCGCCTGCGCGTGAGGCGATTTTAGATTTTGGATTTTGGATTTGCGATTCGTGATTTGCAGATTTGCTGGAGGAGGAACCCTATGCGCATTGTGAAATCAGTACAGTTTTGGGTGGGCCTGGTGTTGATTGCCGGAGCGTTCATCGGCGTGCTGGTGGTCGCCGACCTGTTGACGCCCGCGCGCTACGTGGTCGTCGTAGCCATGCAGGACATCCCCGCCTATACCCCGGTGCAGGAAGCTCAGCAACGCGGCTACCTGACCGTAGACAGCCAGGCGTTCAGCCCGGCTCTGTTACAGGCCGTGATCACCGAAGACCAGTTGCCGCTGCTCTTGTCCGATGGCGTCTTCGTCGAAACCGTGCGCGCGGGCGAAGTGCTCAACCGCGCCCGCATCGTCACCGGCGAGAACGCCGGGCGTGTACGCCGCTTGGCCCTGGCCTTGACCAACCCGGAACTGGTCATCAAGACCGTACCCCTCAACGCCAGCGCCACGCCCTTTGTCGCGGTCGGTGATTTGGTGGACATCTACACCTCCATCGGCACCGTGCGCGCGGCGGAACTGCTGACCTCCGCCGTGCCGCTGCTGCCGGTTCCGCCGCTGGCGACCCCCGCCCCGCTGCCCGTCATCGAGGCCGCGCCGCCGCTCACCCTGACCCTGCAATTGCCCGTCACCAAACGCCTGGTGGTAGGCGCTTATGTGGTGCGCGTCAACCGCGAACAGATTCCCAACCCGCAATACGGCGCGGTAACGGCGGATGGCGCCGCCCCGCCGCCCTTCATCGAGGGCAGCGTCATTAGCGTAGATGTGCTGGTACGCGAAAGTGTGGCGGAAGAGCTGGACTGGGGCATCTTCAACGGCAAGATGACGCTGGCCGTGCGCCCCGCGCTGTGGCGCGCACAGTGGGAGGCCGGGCAACCGTTCCCGACCACCCCCGGCTACACCTGGAGCGATTTCAACACCGGCTTCTGGCGCAGCCGCGACGTGGCCGCGCTTGTCCAGGCGGCCTGGGAACAGCGGCAAGAGCGCGCCGCCGAGCGGTAGTGGGCGGCATGAACGAACGGCACTACAACGTCATCATCGCGTATGAAAACGTGCATGCGGTGCGTCAGATCGAGCAGTTGTGCGCGGGCGGCCCGGCGCGCTTCGTCTCCTGGGCGGCCTCTGGCTCGGCGCTGCTGCTCGAGGTCGAGAAGTACCAGGACAGCACCCCGATAGATGTAGTGCTCCTGGCACCGACCATCCAGGGCTTCAACGCCGCGCTCATCGAAGACCTGCTCTACCATCAGCCGCAGCCCATCGCCGTGATCGGGCTATTGCCGCCGCTGGAAGCGCGCACGCAGGAGCTGTACGCGGCGGGGATGCTGGGCCATGTCGCGCTGCCGGTAGATCCGGGGCAGGCCCGCCGCCTGCTGGAACTGCTCTCGGAGGTGGTGGACAAGGCGTTGGCGAAACGCGAGACCGAAGTGTTCACCCCGCTCGCGCCCAGTATGGCGACAGTGGGCGCGTTGCAATGGCAACGCATGAGCCTGGCGCTCTACGGCACCGGCGGGGGCGTGGGCAAGACCAGCCTCGCCATCAACCTGGCGGCGGCGCTGGCGGTGTTGGGCAATGCCAAAACGCTGCTGCTCGATCTGGACATGACACGCGGCGCGGTCGCGCCCCGCCTGGGGCTAAACCCGGAGCGCAACCTCTTCGGGCTGGTGGGCATGGCGTTGCCGGAATATCAGCGCGCCCAACAGCAGGGCCTTTCGTATACCTGCCCGGCGGCCATGCTGAGCGAGTATACCCAGCGCGCGCTGGGCGGGCGGCTGCACGTCCTCGCGGGCCTGCCCAATATGCGCGTGGGCGGCAACGCGGAGTTCCGAGACGATCCGGCGCGCACCCGCGCCATCATCAAGGCGATTATCGAGACCGGGCGGCAGAAGTACGACTTTGTCGTGCTCGATCTAGGGCCGGACATCCACAACGACGTGCATTTCGCCGCGCTCGAACGCGCCGACCTGGTGTTGACCGTGGTGCGCCCCGACGTGGCTGACATCCAATCCACCGCCCAGATCGTGCCGGATTTGCAGCAGGTATTTGGGCAGGCGGATAAATTCGAGCTGGTCATCAACCAGTGGACGCCGGAGGCTGGCATCAAGTTGGGGGAACTGGTCAAAGTGATCGGGATGCGCAAGTTCGCCGAAGTCCCCTACGACCCGACCTATTCGCTTAGCGGCAACCTGCAAAAGCCTTTCATCCTGGACGCCAAACCTAATCCCACGTCCGACGCCATCGTGGGGATGGCCGCGCGCTTTTTCCCGGCGGTGACGCCCCAGTGGCAGAAGCGGGGCGGGCAGGTAGATGGGCGACTGCCGCTGGTCGGGCCAACGCGCCGCTCTGAAGCGCCTCTGGGACGCAAGCTCGCGGCGTTGTTCAGGAGTAGTTGAGGATGGCGGGCGTCTCTGTTTTCACCCAAACCGCCGCTACCCAGCAGGCGCAGGCTGCGCCGGGCGTAACGCCGCTTGAGCAACTGCGCGAGGCAGTGCGCCAACGGCTGCGCACGCAGTTTCCCGGCGCGGAACTCGCCGATCTGAACGACCAGAAGCGCCAGCAAGCCCAAACCGTCATCGAGGCACTGGTGAACGACTGGCTGCCCCGCGCGGCCAGCGCCGGGCAACCGTTCACCCAACCGCCTGCCGTGCTGGTCACGCAACTAATGAACGACCTGTTCGGCTGGGGGCCGCTGGAGCCGTACCTGCGCCTGCCCACCGTCGAAGAAATCATGATCAACGGCCCGGAGCAGGTCTGGATTGACGACGCCGAGCAGGGTATGTACCGCGCAGCGGTGCGCTTCACGGACATGAACGCGGTCTTCCAACTGGTCAACCAGGCGGCCGGGGCGCAGGCGCGGGAGCTCTCGCGCCGCCAGCCGCGCTTGAATTGCCAGATGGCCGATGGCAGCCGCCTGAATGCGGTGATGCTCCCGCTGCTGGGCAACGTGCCCATCGCCGTGACCATCCGCAAGCACCGGCTGGTCGCCACCACGCCCGCGGACCTGGTGCGGCTGGGGACGCTCAGCCAGGCGAGCGCGGATTTCCTGGTCGCGGCAATGCAGGCGCGGTTGAATATCATCGTTGCCGGGGGCACCGGCTCCGGGAAGACCAACACGCTCAACGCGCTGCTGTCTATCCTGCCGCTAGAGGAACGGCTCATCACAGTCGAAGACACCGCCGAATTGCAACTCAATCCGCCGGGCGTCGCGCCGGGTGCGCCGGCGGCGCGCAACTGGATCAGCCTGGTCACGGCAGAGCCGAATGACGAAGACAAATCCGCCGGGGTAACGCTGGACGATTTGGTCATCAATGCGCTGCGGATGCGCCCGGATCGCATCGTCACCGGCGAGGCGCGCGGCGGCGAAATCCGCTCCGTGCTGATGGCTGCCAACACCGGCCACGACGGGCAGTTGTTGACGCTGCACGCCAACAGCGTGCGCGAGGTCGCCAGCCGGGTGGTGCAGATGTGGCAGATTGCGGATTCCAAGATGGCGCCCAGCGTCATCCTGCGCTACCTGGCCGATGCCTTCGATGTGATTGTCTACATCGAGCGCGTAACGGTAGGCGGGCAACGGCGGCGCTGTGTGCGTGAGATTGCCGAATTGTTGCCCAGCCGGGACATGGAACCCGGCGCGGACACGATAGGGATCAACACGTTGTTTGCCGAACAAGGCGTGGGACTCCAGCCGGTCAACCGGGTCATCCATCTGAATCGCCTGGCGCAACTGCGCGGCGAGCGCAGCCTGGACTTCAACCGCATCCTGGGCTGGCCGGCCGGGGCGTGAGGCGTGAAACGTGAGGCGTGAGGCGTGAAGCGTGAAGAGATGGCCGTGTTACATCGGCCTGACTAAGCCCAACCTGCCTGCGCGCCTTTTTGCCTCGAAGTTACGCGCAGCAAACCGAGAACAAATAGAAGATTCCATTAATTCGGATTAATTCGGGGCTAAAACTGAGCGCCCTGGGGTAATCTATGCCCGAAAATTCGCCTTTTCGCCTTTTCGCTTTCTCGCTTTCTCGCTTTTTCGCTGACTCGCTGATTCGCTGACTTGTTGATTTGCAGATTTTGGGAGGAGGTAATGATGGGAAACATTGTCTGGTGGTTTGCCCTGCTGGCCGCCGCCGGGGTAGCCGTAGCCTGGTGGGGGGCAACCGCGCGCGTGTATGCGCGGCTGGCCGTAGCCGAGAAACGTCGCCCGACCTTACAAGACCGGCTCACTGCCGCCGAAATCCCCCTCACGACCCGAGAATTTCTCACCGTCGGGCTGGGGCTGGGCGCTGGACTGGGACTGCTTGCGACCGTGATTATGGGGCCTTCCGTCCTCAGCGTGGCGCTGTGTATGGGTGGCCCGCTGGTGTACTGGCAATACTGGGCCGCGCGCATGGAACGCTTCCGCGATGGGTATGTCAAATCGCTGGACAAAAGCGTTGAGATTTTCCTGCGCGCCTACACCACCAACCCTAATCTGCGGCAAGCCCTGCAAGAGGCCGCGCCCTATATGCCGCCGCCGGCACAGGGCGATTTCCTGGAAATCGCGGGCGCGCTGGGTGCCCATGAGGACTTGAGCACGGCGTTGTATCGGGTGGCCGCGCGCCGCCAGAATCCCTACTTCGACATGCTGACCGAGGCCTTAGCCACCCGCGAGCAGTTGGGGGGCAGTTTGCGCGAGGTGCTGGTGGGCGTGCGCGAGTTGATGCAGGGCATCATCCAGATTCGCGGGCAGGTGCGCGCGCGGCAGACCCAACCCCGCCTGGAAGGGCTGATCATCGCGGTCGCGCCGTTTGTATTCCTGCTGCTGCTCAAAGTCGCCCTTGCGCCTTACGAAGCGGGCTTTTACCAGACCTTCGATGGGCAATTGGTACTGGTCGGCGTGCTGGTGCTTAGCGGCCTGTCGTACTACCTGGCGCAGCGCATCGCCAACGCCGGGATGGACGTGGATGGCGGCGCGGCGGCGCGGAGGGTTGCCGGATGAATGCCGCAATCCTGTTGTGCGCGCTCGGCGGCGCTGCCGGGATGGGGCTGTTGCTCACTGCCGGTCGCCCACGTCCGCGCGGCGGGCTGGCCGGGCGGCTGGGCCTGACCGAAGTGGCGCAACGGCGTCCGCTGGTAGATCGGCTATTCGGCAATCTGGTGGAGGGCTGGTTACAGCGGCGGGATACCGCCAGCGCCGTGATTCACCGCCTCCGGCAGGCCGGGATGTATGGCCGCGCGGGCGCGCTGTATCCCGATGAGCGCGTCTTCTACGCCTACAAACTGGCAGCGGCGGCGCTGGTCGCGCTGCTGAGCGCCGGCATGGGCGCGTTTGCCGCCAGCATCCTGGAAATCAGCGCCAATAGCGCGCTGCTCTGGGCTGTGGGCGGCGCGGCGGCGGGTTTTCTGCTGCCCGATCTGGACTTGCAGGCCCAGCTCCAACGGCGCGACGATCAACTGCTGGCGGACATGGCAACCGCGCTGGATCGTCTAGCCAACTTCCTGGTGGGCGGGCAACCGTTGCCCCAGGCCATCAACTGCCTGGCTGCGCGCCCGGGCGGCGCCTTCGTTCAGGAACTGGCTCTGGTCGCCGGCAGTTACAACGTCGGCGTAAACCTTTCCACCGCCTTGCAGGAGCTGTTGACCCTCAACGGCGATCTGGCGGTGCTGGTCCCGTTCGTGAACCTGTGTCGCGCCGGGCAGCACATGGGCGGCGGCGTGAGTGCGAGCCTGCGCGAACTGGCGCGGGAGTTGCGCACGGAATTGAAACAACGTATCGAAACCCGGGGCAGCCGCAACGCTGTGTTGATGGTGATTCCCGCGTTTCTGGCGGTGTTGGCGACGCTGGCGGTCTTGACCGCGCCGGGCTTTATCCGGATCATGGCGGAATTTGCCAGCGGCGCATTCTGAACCGCGAAAGGAGGTGCCGGACTCAGAATAACCCTGATTTGATGCGTCTATAAACCGTTGGAATCCCCACTCAGTTCAGAAAGGAGGGTCAAGTATATGTGGGAAACGCTTAAAAAGCGCGTGATGTTGGGGGTGCTGCGCGTGAGCCAGCATCCAGTCGCGCAGCGCACGGGGGCTTTGCTCAGGGGGCAAGTCCGCACTGCGTTGCAGCGCGAAGAAGGCCAGGGCTTGCTGGAATATATCATCGCCATTGCGGGTGTGTTCGCCGTAGCGGCGGGCGTGTTGACGTTGTATCGGACCATCGGCGGCAAGTACGGCGAGGCCACGACCAGCGTCGGCCAGATTCAGATTACGGCACCTTAGCCACAGTAACCGGCAGGGAGGGAGCCTGGCTTCCTCCCTGCCCGGTAAGGAGGATGTATGCGCAACTCGAAAACCAATCCCGAAAGCGGGCAAGCCTTCCTGGAACTGCTGTTGGTCTTGCCGCTGTTTCTCTTGATGACCGGCGCCATCATCGGGGTGGGCTGGAGCTACTGGAACCGGCTCAACCATACCAGCTACGCGCAGGAGGTGGTGGTGCAGGCCGGCAAAGCCCAGGCTATCACAGAAGGCGAAGCCTTTGCCGCGCGGTTCATGCGCGCCGGGAACGTAGACCTGGCGGGCCATACGGCGGTGTACTGGATGCAGCCGCAGCGGGGCGTGGGGGCGCAGGCCGCGTATACCGGCCCAGCGTTGCTGCTCTATCACCTGGCCGCACCGGAGATACGCACCGGCGCGTTCTTCCGCTGGGAACAATTCTATCCTGGGCCGGGGGATGTGTTCGAATGAGTGCGTCCCCGGCCATCGCGCGCACCGGAGAGCAAGGTCAGGCGTTTGTCGAAACCCTGATCGCGCTACCGCTGCTCTTGTTGTTTTTGGCCGCCGTTTTTGCTTTTGGCCGCATGATGTATGTGGGCCTGGTGGTAGATCAGGCGGCCTTTGCCGGGGGACGCTTTGCGGCGGAGAGCCTGAATATGCAGCAGGCCGCCACCCAGGCGTATCAGGCCAGCGCGTACAATCTGACGCACGCCGGGCTGGATCCAGCGCTGATGACGTGGCAGTTACGGGCTACGCACTGGGGGCGCGGCGTCGAAGTCAGCAACCGCGTCACGACGGGCGTGGACTTGAGCGACATCCCGCTCGCCCCGCTGTTCTTCGGGCCGCAAGTGCGGCTACACCAGCAGGCTACGTTTCGCGTCGAACGCTGGAAGTCGCGGTGGTGAGCCATGCGTAACCATTGGGGCTGGTGGTTGGTCGGGAGCGTCGTGTTGCTGGCCTGGCAAGCGACGCAGGTGGGGCTGTATCTCCGGCAGGCGGTGGCTTTACAGCGGGTGCAACAGGAGTTGCGCGCGGTGGAGCAGGCGCTCGCGCCGCCCGCGCCGCAGGACCCCTGGCCGCCGCAGTTGGGCGTGTTGTTTGAGGGGCTGGATGTGCTGATTCCGTTGCCGCCGGATATGCCGGCGCTGGAAACGCGCCTGCTCTGTTATCCCGCGACGGGCCGCTCGCTGATCCCACTATGGCCGACAGCGCCGGGCACGCCAGACCCCGCCGGGCCGGTACGTTTTTGGCTGCGCCCGCTGGTCAACGATGGCTATTGTCTGGTATATGGCCCGCGCGGACTGTATGGCCGGTTCGATTTAGGCGCGCCCAGCGATTTGCGCGGCGCGGAAGGAGCGCGCATCCCATGAAGCACCGGCTGGCGCAATTCTGTCACCGGCAACTGCAGCAATGCCAGCGGGAAGAAGGCCAGGTATTGATCTGGCTCTTGCTCTTGTTGCCGTTGCTGCTGCTGTTGACCTTCATGCTGTACGAGGGCGGGCTGATGTATCGCACCTATCGCATCGCGCAAATGGCCGCCGATGCGGGCGCGCACGCCGCCGCGCAGGACATTGATGTGGCGCACTATCAGGCGACCGGCCAACTACGGTTGACGCCCCAGGCCGCCGGCGTGGCGCAATACTACGCCAGCCGCAACGCACGCGGCCCGATTACCTGCACCGCCCCCACGATTTGGGCAACGCAGGTAGAATTACACTGTCAGGCTACGCTGCCCTCGTTCTTCCTGGCCGGGCAGAGCATTCAAGTGCAAGTGCGCGGTCGGGCGCGGCCCGCGTGGGGTGCCACGCAGGAGCAGCAGTAAGCGCCCCGTTCAGGCTGGGCGCTTCGAGGGCGTCCCGTTACCCAAGATTCTGGTTCATTGAGGAGGTTTTGCTATGCGACGCACGTCTTACAAGCCCACCGTGGTGGTGTTGGGGCTGGTGGGCCTCATCCTGTTGACCGCGCTAGGGTTGGGCGGCTGGCGACTGTACGAGCGCTTCACGGGGCTGCGCCTGGAGGAGGCGCCGCCTTCCGCGCCCACAGTAGCCGCGCCCGCCACCCTAGCGCCGCCTACCCAGACGCCCATCCCGGCGACGCCGGAATGGCAGCGCGTCCGCGAGGGGGACATGGACTACTACGTGCCCCCGCCCGCTGACGAAGCTGAGCTGCGCGCGGCCTTTGCCGCCATCATGGGGCATACCCAGGTCGTGACCGGCAGTGTCGAGACGCTGTTGGCCTTCGACCGGGCCGCCAGCCGCGCGCAAGTCGCGCCGTTGTTGGCAGAGGGGTATGAATGGGGGCCACTAAGCACGAACTTCATTTTTGTTGATCGGGCTTGGGGCCCTGATAACCCAATCCGGTGTCTGGATACCATGCATTGCGAGGTATCCAGAGCTAAACTGTACACGGAAGCGGTGATCATTTTCGATGCAGATATATGTACGCAGGCACAGTATGAAACCACACCATGCCTGGTACCGCTGCTAGAAGAACATCAAATTGACGGACGCTATCATTTGCTGATAGTGCAGTTTGTCAAAGAAGCTGATGGTGTATGGCGAGCTTCTAACATAGCCAATCACGTCTTGCCAGATCCACCGACTAGCCCGTAATTTTCTGGAGTGTGGGACGTCAGTCCCAAAAATTCGCGGGGAGTAGTAGCACCCTACTGCTCTCCGCATCTAGCGAAAGGAATGATTATGCGTAGCCGACACAATATCTGTTTGATCTTTGTTGCCATTAGCACATTAGCCTGGCTGTTTTTCAGCATTAAACCAGCATGGGCGAGTAATTGCAATTTCGACCCTGTATCTGGGACTGTGATTTGTGAGCACGACGATGGCGGAGGAGGCGGTGGAGGTGGTACACCCACGCCGCCGCCTGGCCCGCCGCCACCGGGGGATCCGCCACCTGGCAACCCACCGCCCGGCCAACCGCCAGGGCCACCCGCGCCCACGCCCGCGCCGCCGCCAGGGATGCCGGGCGGCGGGCGCTACGTCACGGCCTGCGATGCGTTCATCCCCAACTGCCCCTATGGATTCTCGGTGGTGCGCTGGTGGTGCGTGACGGGCGGCCATTGCTACGTCATCTCCGCGCGCTGTGCAGCAGAAGGCGAGTGCGAGGTGTCCACGCGCCCGACGCCTAATCCCCCGCCCGACCCCGGCACCGATTGGCCGTGCCAGGATGTACCCAACGTCTACCCCGGCGGCATTGACCAGACCTGCGACGATTGGGAGTGGCAGATCCGCGTGGTGGCGCAGATTCCGCCCGCGCAAGTGCTGCGTAACCCCTGGCCGCGCTCGTTGGTGGGGCTGCCGACCAAGTTCTGGTATGTGGGCGCCACGGAGCGCGTCGAAGCCTTCTCCGCCGGGCGCGCGTTCCCCTGTAACGTGGAGCATGGCCGGGTGTACGGCGTGAGCGAGCCGCTGCCGACCTGCCCCGCGCCGGTGGGCGGAGTGCTTGCCGGCACGCGCGTCAACCGGCAGTTGGGCGCGGCCTGGCAGCGCTGGGTCAATGGCGCGCCCCCGCTCTTTGGCTTTAGGCCACCGTATGAAGCGTTACTGACCATCGAAGATCGCGCCTGGAATGGCGGCCCGCGCGCGTATGAAGTGCTGCCGGGGAGTCTGATCGAGCACACCTTTGAAACATCCTCGTATGGCCTGATCGAGAACGGCCCACTGTGGAATCCTGCCTGCCAGGAGCAACTGTGTACCTGCGATGCGCGCGTGCAGTCCTGGGACATGCCCGCGTATCAGGGCGGGGTGCAGACCTGGTGGTATCCGCAGTGGACGTGGCGTTACGATGAGTTCCAGTGCGTCCACCAGGATTGGGGGCCGTGCTTCTACCGGGACGCGCCACCCATCGGCCAAACCTGGCAAAACTGTGATGGGAACGGCGACGGGAGCGCGGACGCCAACTGGTATCAACTCCACCAGTGTACCGGGTGGGCCTGGCGCACGGTGACTGAACCCTGGAATACCTACGACCTGCGCAAGTTGGGCTATACCCCGATCATTCCCTGGGGTGCGGTCGAATCTGCCGGGGCGGACGGCAACGGGCTCCCCTGCGGTAGTTTTGGGCCAGGCTTGCCGATCCCGGTCATCGAGTTGCAGGCCATCCTGACCCCGCGTTAGGATTTACGATTTTAGATTTTGGATTTGCGATTTTCATCACAGGAGGATTTCTATGAATTCAGCAGCAATTTCTGGGCGAGTTGTCCGCACCTGGAACGTGAGCGGCGACACCTTTTACCGGGTGATCGCGCAACGGCGGCCAGGGATGTTGCCCAATCCCGATGGCAAGAACTTCGATGCGTTGACCGTGCGCTTCCCTAACGCGCTGGGCCACGCGCCAATCTGGGAGCCGGGCACGGATGTGGAGGTCGTGGGGTACATCCAGCAGATGGATACCGAGACCGATCTGGCGCGGCTGGTGGAGCAGCGGCGCGTGAAGGGCTTGAGCCGCACCGAACGCGCCGCGCTGGCCGAGAAGGTGGGTGGCCTGAGCATCGCCGAATCGCGCATCGAAGTGGTGGCCGAGCGGTGGAACATCATTCGGATGCCGGCGCTCAACACCGATGCCACGCCGCGTCGCCGCCAGAGGTCAGAAGCGCCGCCGGCTGAGCCGACGACATAGCGTATCGGAAGCACAACCCGCCGAGGAAGTCCCCTCGGCGGGTTGTGCTTTGGCTGGCCTGAAACAAAAGTTGCATGAATGGCTAATTCCGTGTAATTAACGCATATCTCCCCCAGACTTGCAGGCCGAGAGGATGATGATTGGATAGAACGGTTGAGGATAAGACAAAAATTCTATTGCGTTTTTGGTTAAATTCATGTTATAATGGATAGTGATGGCCTGGCTATGACATCTTCTAATTCTTCATTCTTTTACAGTCACTTTAGATTTTCGTGAAGGAGTATGCAATGAACCCCATAAAATCTACCCCACGCTTGTTGCTCAATCTTTTTATCCTGGTTGTTTTACTTACCCCTTTAGCAAGCCCCTGGGCGTTACCGCAATCTGAAATGGTTTCGGCTGCGCCTTTACCGGAAGAGCGGATTGCGCCGCCAACCGCGGAGCTCTTCGATGCCTGGACTGACCTCTTCCGTACCTGGGTGACGTTGCCCAATACCACCTCCCGCGCCCGGCTGGATACGCTAGGGGTGGTGGTCTTGGAGGAGAACGAGACCCGCGTATTGATTCTTGCGGATGCAGAGCAGCTACAAACGCTGGCGCAGTTGCGCTTTCGGCCTGAAGCCAGTAATGATTTGGGGTCGCTGATGCAGTATCATGCTGAAAGTGTCCCTTGGCTGGCTGAGAGTGTGCAACCGCTGCTCGCACAGGCCAGGGACGTTAGGGTCATGCGCCTTGACAACGCAGTTCGAATTGGTACAACCGGCTCTGCGATTTTGGCGGAGGCTCAGACCAATCTTCGTACAACGATGCACTTGCTCTCAGAAGAACAGCGAGCCGGTATTTTATCCCTTATTAGTGTAGATACTGATGGCGATGGCTTGACCGACACCGAGGAATACTGGTGGTGTACGGATCCCAACAATGCCAATTCCGACGGCGACCCTTATGGGTACACGGATGGACAGGAAGTGGCGGCCTTACTTGATTTTACGCTCCCCCGCACCGTGCGGTGGAACTACGGCCCGCCTTTTGGCCCGCCCAACGCCTGGCCTAACTTCAATGATCGCAATGGCACACACGTCAATATCTGTAACGATGGCGACTACGATACAATCCCGGATTATGCCGAGGCCTTCATGGTGGGAACGCGCGTGGGCACCGGCGATTCTGAAAACACGGATGGCGACAAGTTCGACGATGGGCAGGAGCTGTTCGGGATCACGTTCTGCCCTGGCGGGGATGCTTATTGTGGCTATGGCAGTTATCCCCGCACGCAAGATTATTCGTTCATCACCAGCGGGATGCCGAGCTGGGTACGCCCGCCGGGCGACAGTCCCTTTGTGGCGGCGTATCCGGTGATAGAACTGCGAGTTGACCCCAACAGCATTGTAGTGACCACCAAAGAGATCCACACGATTGAGCGCACTATCACTACTGGCGAGGATATTGCTACTGGCTTTGCAGAAATGGATGGCAATAGCACCACAGTAGGTACGATTGACACGAATACGCACAATACCTGGCAGGAACATTCAACGACGGAAGGTGGAATTGAACCGGCTACTTCAGCGAGTCAATATATTATTGACAATCTCTTTGTTAATTCCGTAGTTTCTATGTATGCGACTGAGGTTAAAAAAGAGGCTGGCTTTATATCTGATTACCGTTTTCTTAATTCAACCAGTATATCTGAACTTGAAATACAAGCGTTTCTTGAGAAGTGGGCCAGTCCACTCGCAGAGTTTATAGAAGACATCAATGGCGAGGAGTGGTCTGCGGCAGAGATTATTAAGTTTCATGCGATGTTCAATTCAATTAATCCGGAAGTATTGTTAATAATGCTTGAGGCTAAAGCTCACTTAATAACTGACCCAACAGTGGGGGTACCTCTATTCGCTTCTCCAGAAATCTCTTTCAAAGGTACGCCTAGCTTTTACAATTATGTTGAACTTTTGACAAATCAATTGGTTAATGCGTATGATTTAGTACGCTATACACCAATTAGACAAAATGCTCATTTGTCTCAGATTAACTATGAAAATGCAAGTGATGCTACAATAGCAATAATTGAAATATTTTCGGGGATGTTTGATACTTCTGAACAGCAGGTTTGGCTGGTAGGTTCTGATGCTAAATTCGTGGAATACTTATCCACTTGGTTTAATGACTCAGTAACTCTTGAATTTAATGAAGCCTTGACTTCTGGACCGACAACTTTGCCAAGTGGTTATCAATTACCATTTCCTACTGATGAAGTTTGGTACTATAGTAGTGGCCCTCATCATAACAATGGAATTTCACATTGTGCTCCTGGTAAAACTCGGAGCGAATGTCCGCCAGGACCTTGGTCTGCGATCGATATTGTGCCTCCTGAGCGAGTGCCTTGTGGTACTGTGGATACTCGCTGGTGGGTTGTTGCTGCTCAGGATGGTATAGTTGTTAGTTCAGGAAAAGGGTTAGTTATAGTTGAGCACTATGGCGGTTGGAGAACCCATTATATGCATATTGCTTCACAAGACCGTGTGGGTGTAGGAGTAGAAGTTGACAAAGGAGATCCTATTGGTCATCCTTCTTGTGAGGGGGGTGTTTCTACAGGCGGCCATGTTCATTTTGCTATTGTAAATGCGACCGAAGGCTTTGTGAATATTGATAGTTCATTTTTATCGAGCTGGTTTATTAAAGAGACAACTCATTACAATGGCACTATGTCAAGAAGTGGTGTATCGAGAGTAGCTGAGGCCTCACGTATACCTGGAACCAATGATATATCATCAGATACAGCTATTCTTTACTATAGTGCTAATAGTTGCAATGAAATACCAATGAGTGCAGAACCTCCCGCGCCCATCACTATAGCCCAAGAAACGAGAAAAACGGGCTTTTGGGAAGGATTAGGGCGCACTTTGAAAACTGTATGGGGTGCGTTCACCGGAAACAACCAAACCCTGGCGCTGCAACATACTATCCTTTCCAATCCTGCTGGATGTGTAGGGAACAGTTGCGCTAATCAGGTGGGAGGCACCAGTAGTAATTCCCTCAACTACTCTGACAACCGCACTGCCGGGCAATGTGGCGGTAGTGGCAATAATACTTCAAGTACCATGTATGGTAGCGGCGGTGGCGGTGCAGGATCTGCCATATATGACACCGGCTCAGGTTTTAGCAGTCTCCGCGTCTGGTCGGAAACCAGCACCACCGGTGAGGGGTGGGCCACCAGTCATTCGGACCTGCGGATGGAAACAACCTACCGTGAAGTGACGCGCTCGCAGGTTAATACGCTGGTTTCCCGCGAAGCCTGGGCCACGGCGACAACAGTGGACCCCACCGACGCCGGCACGTTGACTTTCAACTATAGCCTCTACAACACTGGCAGCGATGCCGCCGTCAATCTCACAGACATGGATATCAACATCCTCATTGGCAACCTACCCGTCATCACCTGGCGCGCGCCGGATCGTTCCAATATCTTGCCCGGTCAGACCAAAGGCCCGTTCGGCTCTGATCCGCTGGTACTTTCTCTGGAACAACTGGCTGCCATTGATAACGGCGAACCTATCCGCGTGGTGTTGGCTGATTACGGCTATGACGATCAACTTTACGACCAGAACGCCTGGGGGCGTAGCGTCCTGTTCCATGTGGATGATGGCATTGCGGATGGCGATTATGCCGTGGACACCTATCTCATTGCTACCAACCTGATCCAGGGCGAGACTTATCAGGATACGTTGGCGCGTTATTTTGATGTAACGGTGTTCGAAGGTGAGGCCGATGACCCCCGCAACGGGACGATCACAGGAATCCGCACGCCGGAATTCGATGCTAATGGCGAGATTACCGGCTGGGTGGCGCGTCCAGTCAACGAGCGCGCCTGGTGGGAGGTTTCGATTTCGGTGGGCGGAGAAACTGAGGGCATCGAGCACTTCAGGGACATGCCCGCCAAGCCCAAGACTGACGTTTTCCTACGCTATTTCGTGGATAGCGACGGCGACGGTTATACAGATCGCGCCGAGCTGGCGGCCTATACCGATCCGCAAAGTCCGGAGTCGCATCCGCGCCCGGTGCTGGTGGCCGCGCAGCGGATTCTCGAAAATGGCGCAACTGGCACGGTGCAGCTGAGCCTGCAAAATAATGGCAACTTTGACGCCAGCAGTGTCGAAGTGTGGGCGATTGCCCCAGACGATAGCATCACAATCAACGATAACCTCATCGGCGGCGGCGGCCGGGTGCGCGCGCAGTCGCGCGTAGTCGTGGGAGCACGCATTGGCGCGCCGGATTTGACGAATTGGGCCAACAGCACGGCCAAGCCCTACATGGGCGGCAACTTCGATGGGCCGGCTGCCAGGACCTACACCTTCCGCGCTGATACCAGCGGTACGACGGGCAGCACGGCGGGGTTGACAGTGAGTTGGAGCGCCGATGGCAGTACCTGGACGGCGCTCCAGGTGGGGAGCAGCTACGCGCCCGGCACATATCTGGAGGTGGCCGATGGTGTGCAAGTGACATTCACTGCTGGCGAGATTCACGGCGGAGATACTTTTGTAGTCCAGACGGCTTTGCCGATTGATACATTCTCGTTCACCATCAATCGCACACCCTATACCCCTCCGTTGATCGTGGTTTCTTACAATGATCCGCAGGGTAATCACAAATTCACGAGTGATGTAGTGCTGGATTCGCTCCAGAGTGACCTCACATACTATCAAGGCCGGATGCGGCGCGGGATGCAGTTGGATGTGTTCAGCCTGGAGTCATATCTGCCGGGAGTGAACACTGGACACCTGGTCTTCAATAACCCCTCCGACACGACTATTACCGAGGGTAAGTTGTTCGTGGAATTCGCGCTGTCTGATGGCACGGTGGTGAAAGAAATTGTGTTACAGGGTCAGACTTTTGCGCCCGGGCCGAACGTGGTAGATTTTAATTGGAATACTGATGAGTTTAGTCCCACGTTTGGCCTGGATACCGAATACACATTGCTGGTCTTTGCCGTAGATCGGCAGGGCACGATCATCGAGAATACGGTCAAGGCTGTTGCGCGCTTGGGACAAGATTTGTTGCCTGCTGCTGTCATGCCTGCTGCGACCTGGGACTTCGGTATGGCGACGCAGGGCGAGATCTTGCAGCACACGCTGATGTTGGCAAATACCGGCTTTAATGATTTGCTGACCTACATAGATGCTCCAGCGGAGATGAATGTCCGGCAAGGCCATGGGCGCCTTAGCCCCGCAGATGTGGCGACGTATGATCTTACTTTGAATACCACCGGGATCCCTGCGGGCACTTACAGCGCAACTGTCACACTGCGCAGTAGCGACCCGCAGCAACCTGCAACAACCGTGCAGGTGATGGGTGTAATTACTGATGTAGTGCCAGGGGTGAGGCTAGTCCCGGATTATCCATTGGATTTGCTGGTCACGATCCCCGGTACTCACACCCAGGGAGAGTGGATACAGTTTACTCACCCATTGGGGCCGGAGCCGATGAGTTTACATCCGGTGCGTGTATTGAGCAATACCACGGAGTTGGGTTTTGGTCGTTATGCTTCGGGGTTTGCTAGTTCTGGCGTTGCTTCAGGCGCGATGTTTGGGGATGGAAGCGATGGTGATTTGGTGGTCCATGCCGGAGAGATTGTCTATAGCGATAATGTTAGAACATCACTCGTAAGTAGCCTGGTCTCTGGCGCTACTTCTGTAGAAGTTGCTAGTGTTTCTGGGTTTAATCCTGGTGATGAGATACTTGTGATCCAATCTCAAGGTGCTCTTGTGGGTAATTATGAATTTGCTCAAATTGCTGCAATTGAAGGCAATACCCTATCTTTAATTGAGCCAATTAGTCATAGCTATCCAGCGGCATTTAATGGCTTTGAAGCTGAATACTTTGCTAATAATTCCCTGAGTGGAACGCCTGTTTTGACCCGTAAAGATATGCAAATCAACTTTGATTGGGGTTCAGGTGGGCCTGGTGGGGGTGTTCCTTCGGACAATTTCTCAGCAAGATGGGTGGGACAATTCTATGCTATAGCTGGGACAGCAACCTTCGCGGTGGACGTAGATGACGGAGTTCGTGTTTATGTGGATGATCAACTTGTCATTGATGAATGGCATGCTCAAGCTTTAACACATTATTCTGCTAGCCGATTTTTGGCCGAGGGATTGCATACGTTACGAGTGGAGTATGTGGAATATGGTGGTAGTGCTATTATTAAGTTCTCCTTTACTCACTCAACTCATCAAGCTCAGATTCTTAGAGTGCCGCACTATCATAATGTTACTGTTGAACCTCTCGGCGTTTTGAAAGCACACGATTGGGATGGCAGTACAGGTGGGGTTATTGTATTTAGAGCCAGTGGTATGGTTGAAATTGCATCTAATGCAAGTGTTTCAGTCCTAGGTCAAGGCTATCGAGTCAACCCGACAATTATTACTGGCGGAGGATCCCAACAATATCAAGGAGAGAGCTATCGGGGATGGGGTGGGGCTTCCACTTACTCTAATTTTACATCTGGTGGTGGAGGTAAGAATGAAACAGGAGATAATGCTTACAACGCAAAGGGATCTGGCGGTGGAGGCCATGCAACTCCAGGTGGTAGTTCATATGGTGCAGGAGGAGGCGTTATTGGGCAAGAAGATCTAAGTGAAAAGATCTATTTTGGAGGTTCTGGCGGACATGGCGGACATGATTGGAGAGTAGGTTCGGGAAGTGTCTATGGTGGAGATGGCGGGGGAATCATCATCATTGCTGCAACTCGTGTAAATGTAATGGGTATGATATATGCCAATGGTGAAAATGGAAAAAGTAATGTGGAGGGAGGTTTTGGAGGGGGTGCAGGTGGAAGTATTTACATAGTTGGTAGTGATCTGCAATTAGGTACAATGCAGGTCGCTGCTCTAGGAGGAATGGGCGGGGTTGGGAGAGATCAATCTGGAGGAGCAGGAGGACTTGGGCGAATTTGGGTTGAATATTGTGACAATATTACGGGAAACACAAACCCTTCGGCAAATACTCAGAAATTGGATTGTTACATCGTAGAGCAGATCGAATTCGCACCTTACAACCAGTCCCGTTTGAACTTACCCAATGCCTTCGATGGCGGCCAATCCTATCAGATCTCCTATGCCCGCCGTCAGGTCTTCGCGACGGCCAGCGAATACACAACCACCTTGCGCATCCCGGCAGGGCAGCTGGCGGCAGCGACGCTCGATGCGCTCATCAGCGAGGCCGCAGCCGGCGACCTGACCTTCAACCTTGATATCGGCAACACTGGTGCCTGGGACTGGCAGACCACGCAGTCGCTCAGCGGCCCGGCAACCCTGAATAGCCCTGATCTGGCAGCGGCCTTCAACGCCTACTGGCAGAGCCAGGGCGCACCCCAGACGGGCACGCTGGATGTACCGGTGCGCGTTTCGATGAGCAAGGCCGGGCAGGTGTTGCTCACCAATTTCTATACGCCGCTCTTGCCGCCGGATGCCACACTGACGGCCAGTGATATTACCTTTGGCGTGGCAACGCCAGTGGAAACGGATGCCATGCCGGTGACGGTCACGCTGCACAATCTCGGCGGGCGGGCCACGGGTGGCCTCACCGCAGCCTTCTATGCCACGTTGCCCAATGGCCGCGAAACATACATTGGCAGCGCGTTTGTGGCGGATATTGCGGCTAACGCTACAGCGTCGGCAAGCATTGTGTGGGATACTGCCGGGTTTACCGGCACCGTGCCGGTGCGGGTGGTGGTAGATCCCTACGGGCATGTACCGGAAGGCAATGAGGGCAACAATCAAGCCATTAAATCTGTAACAATTCTCAAGCGGCCTGATGTGCAGGTAACACAGCTGTTGTTATCTGACACAGAACCGCAAGCGGGTGAGACGGTACAGATAACATTAACCTTGAGCAATGCAGGGCAGGCAACCGCTGGTACGCAAACCGTGCTTCTGGAACGCGATGGGATTACGTTGGGTACACAAACGGTGTTGGCGTTGGCTGGCGGTGCGTCGCAAGTTGTCGTTTTTGATTGGACTCCCGTTGAGCCAGGCCCGTATCGCTTGCGGGCTGTGGGCGATGCGAACAATAATGTCAACGAATTTGATGAAAGCAACAATGCTCTCTGGCGCGCCGTGTATGTGGGTTTCTCCACGCCATTGGCCCTGGATAGCGGTGGTGCGACCGACCCGGCCTACAGCGCTGCAACTGGTTACGGGGTAGTGGATACCGGACCGCCAGACGTACTCATTGCCTGTGGTGGGTCAGAAGCCTACCAAACATTGCGCCGTGACCCAGGTGGTCAGGTGCAGTACCGTTTTGATCACTTGCTACCCGGACATTTTTATCATCTCGATATCACCCTTTACGAGTGCGATGGTGCCGGCCGTCAGGAAAGTGTTTATGTGGATGGGCATCTGGTTGCCGGGCCGGAGGATTTGGGTGATGGGCAGGTGCATCGGTTATCCATTCGCCTTGACCCGGCATTGTACGCCGATCATGGGATCAATGTTACCATTGTTGCCCCGGGCATTGATGGGGCGGTGGTTAGTGAAGTAAACCTCCACGATGTGGATTATCGCTATGCCGATGCCGGTGGGCCGCAGGATCCTGGCTATCCGGCGGCGGCAAAACTCAAATATGGCTGGTTGGATGGCGATAACATCACAGCCTGGGGGACATTGCCTTACCAGAGCGTGCGTGTAGATCAGGCGGATAATGAGCTACGCTACCGCTTTGACGGGTTGGAACCGACTAAACGCTACAATGTCCATTTCACCTTCTGGCAACCTTCGGGCACCGGACGTATCCAGCGTGTGCGCGTGGATGGCCTGGATACAGGACTGACCGTCAACACAGGGGATTATCAGCTCCACCGTGAGACAGTGGCTGTTATCCCGGCGACCTACGCCACAGATGGCAGTATCATCGTGAGCATCGCCCGGCTCAACGCGCAAACCGGTGCGATGGTCAATGAAATTGCGTTGGAAGAGGAAACCTTGCCTGTTCAGAACCAGTGCGCGGTACAAGAGACGCCTTACTTCACTGATGTTTATGGCGCAGTGCATATTCTAGGCGGGGCGGCTACTGCAGGCACCGTTATCACGGCGCTGAATCCGCGCGGCGACGTGGTGGGCTGCTTCGTGGTGGGGACCACTGGACAGTATGGCTTCATGCGCATCTATGGCGAAGATGCCACTGCGATCCCGCTCATTCCCGGTATGCGCGCGGGCGAACTGGTTGCGTTTCGTGTGAGCGGGGCTTCGGCCATAGCGACCCCCTTGCTCTATTGGCAGGCAGATTATGCCAGCCACCAGGTAGATCTCAATGCTGGCAGTATTACCGGACAATCTATCTTGCTGCAGGCTGGGTGGAATCTGATGTCTTTTCGCCTTGAGCCACCGGTGCCTACAGTGCGACAAGTGTTCAACTCAATGGATGGACGCTACGATCGCGTGCTAGGTGAGACGGGGGCCTATGTGCCATCCTTGCCTGACATTTACAATACGCTAAAAGAAATGCATCCAGAGCAGGGCTACTATGTCCGCCTCACCGGTTCGACCGCTGTTACAGCTCTCTTTGAAGGCGTGGCTGTGCCGGTCACGACCCCTATCCCGCTGCATCCCGGCTGGAATTGGATCGGCTACTTGCCTGAAGCCACCCTGCCTATCACGGTGGCCTTGCAGTCTATCGAAGGGTACTATCAGCGAGTATTAAGTCTGAACAAGGCTTTTGATCCGGCTTTACCCGGCTATAGCACCCTGCATTCCCTGGAGCCGGGCAAAGGCTACCTGATCTACGCCAACCAGTCCGTGACCTTGACCTATCCGGCGGGGAGTACCCTGCTCAATGTCACACCAGAGCGGGTAGGGGCTTCCGGTTGCGAGAATTTGAATCCCACCCCGCAATTCACCTTGCTGTATGGCGACCTGTTGCTCGGCGGGCGGCCAGCCCCAGTCGGCAGCCGGGTGGAAGTGCTCACCCCGCGCGGGGAGGTGGCGGGATGTCTGGTGCTGGAGAAACCCGGCGTCATCGGCTTCATGCAGGTCTACGGCGAGGATGCGGCCCTATCGCCCACCATCGCGGGCTTCCGGGCTGGCGAGCCCTTGGCTTTCCGGGTCAACGGGATGCCAGTGGATACTGAAACGCGGGTGTGGCAGGATGATTGGACGGCGCATATCATCACGCTCCGGGCGGATTACGTCCAGGTGTACTTGCCGCTGGTGTTGCGGGGAGACTAAGGGAGAGTCACCACCATGAAACAGAGTATCCGTTTGGGATTAGTCTTGCTGTTGTTGTTGGGCCTACCTGGACATACGACCGCAACGCGCGCGTTGCCGCCCCGGCAAGAAAGCCGTCCGCAAGGCGTGTGCCCGCCGGTGCAGAACACACCTTTCTTCACCCTGGCCTATGGCGCGGTCACGCTCGATGGCGTTTCCGCGCCGGTGGGCACGGTGGTGGAAGCCCGCAGCCCGCGCGGGGATGTGGTAGGCTGCTTTGAAGTCACCACGGCGGGCAACTATGGGATGATGTACGTCTACGGTGAGGATACTACCGTGACGCCGCCCATCCCCGGAATGCGCGCGAGCGAATCGGTGGCCTTTTATGTCAACGGCTCGCCCGCTACCGCCACCCCGACGCTCACCTGGGCCAATGACAAAACCTGGCATGAGGTCAATCTAGTGGCCGTGGGCACGCCCCATGCCGATTTTAGTGGCACGCCGCGGCAGGGGCCAGCGGCATTGAGTGTCACTTTCACCAATCTTTCTACGGGCAACTACGCCACCTGTGCCTGGACGTTCGGCGATGGTGGCACGAGCGCCAGTTGTAGTCATCCGAGCCACACTTACACAACCCCTGGCGTGTACACCGTTTCACTCACCATCAGCGGCGCGCTGGGCAGCGATACGGAAACCAAGACGGGGTACATCACCGTGTATACGCCGGTCAATGCGCAGTTCAGCGGCGCTCCAACTTCCGGCACCGCCCCCCTGGCCGTGACGTTCTCCAATGCTTCAACTGGCGACTACACTACCTGCGCCTGGGCTTTTGGCGATGGAGGAACCAGCAATGCCTGTAATCCACCTGCTTATACCTATCACACCCCGGGCGTTTACCCTGTCTCGCTCACCGTGAGCGGACCTGGCGGCGGTGATACCGAGACCAAGACGGATTACATCACCGTGTACACGCCGGTCAATGCCCAGTTCAGCGGGACGCCCACGGTGGGCCCTGCTGCTTTGGCCGTTGCCTTCACCAACACCTCCACTGGGGATTACACCACGTGTGCCTGGACTTTTGGCGATGGCGGAACGAGTAATGCCTGTAATCCGCCTGGCTACACTTATAACACACCAGGCGCGTATACCGTTGCGTTGACCGTGAGCGGCTCCGGCGGCAGCGACACTGAGACGAAAAACGCCTACATCACGGTTTACACGCCGGTCAACGCGCAGTTTAGTGGCACGCCGACTTCGGGCGGCGCACCCTTGACTGTCACGTTCACCAACACCGCAACTGGTGATTACGCCACTTGCGCCTGGACTTTTGGGGATGGCGGGACCAGCTCTCTGTGTGTACCGCCGTCACACACCTATGCTGCTCCCGGCACCTATACCGTCACGCTAACCGTGAGTGGGCTGGGCGGGGCTGACACGGAGAGCAAAAGTGCGTACATCACTGTATACGCCCCCCCGGTGGCGGCCTTCAGTGGTGCGCCTACGGCGGGCCCCGCTGCGCTGGCCGTCACCTTCACCAATCTCTCGACCGGAGATTTCGACACCTGCGCCTGGACTTTTGGCGATGGCGGCACGAGCAGTGTGTGTGCCGCGCCCCAGCATACTTACACCGCGGCTGGCGTATACACGGTGACATTGCTGGTCAGTGGGCCAAGTGGAACGGATACCCACACCGAGGTCGCTTACATCACCGTCTATGACCCAGTGGCAGCAGATTTCAGTGGCGCACCTACCGCTGGCATAGCGTCGCTACCCGTCATATTCACCAATCTTTCCGGTGGGATTTTCGAGAGTTGCGCGTGGGATTTCGGCGATGGCGCGACCAGTACGGTTTGTACTGATCCAGAGCATGTCTATGTGAACGCTGGCCTCTATACCGTCACCCTCACCGTGAGCGGGTTAGGGGGCAGCGATACAGAAATCAAGACTCACTACATCACTGTGTATGCGCCCCCCACCGCCGCGTTCAGCGGTACACCGCTAGCGGGCGTCGCGCCTCATGCCGTGCAGTTCTCCAACCTCTCCACCGGCGATTATGCTACCTGCGTCTGGCAGTTTGGGGACGGCCTCACTAGCGATAGCTGCATTGCGCCGCTACATACTTACGCGAATCCGGGCGTCTATACCGTTACCTTGACCGTCAACGGCCCTGGCGGGAGCGCCATTGAGATCAAACCCCATTACATCACCGTCTATCAGCCCGTCAACGCTGCTTTCAGCGCGCAACCGGTCGCGGGAGCAGCCCCCTTGACCGTGACCCTCACAAATCTTTCGACGGGCGATTATACTACTTGTGCCTGGGATTTTGGCGATGGGCACACCAGCACAGTATGCAGCCAGCCGGCGCACACCTATACCGGGCCAGGGCTTTACACCATTTCGCTACAGATTAGTGGCCCAGGCGGCAGCGACACGGAGACCAAGACCCAACATATCCGCGTCTATGCGCCGCCCGTGGCCGATTTCAGCAGCACTCCTACGTCCGGCGCTGCGCCGTTAGATGTCACCTTTAGCAATTTTTCGACCGGGGATTTTAGCAATTGCACTTGGGCTTTTGGGGATGGTAATACCAACACCAGCTGTAATCCCGCCCCCCACCGCTACCAGGCACCGGGCGTCTATACCGTGATGCTGGCTATTACCGGGCTGGGAGGCAGCGATACTGAAACCAAAGTGAACTATATCACCGTCTACGCGCCGCCCGTCGCCAATTTCATGGCTACGCCAACGGCGGGCCCCGCCGCATTACTGGTGGAATTCACCAATCAAACGACGGGCGTCTACACCACCTGCCTCTGGGCTTTTGGGGATGGGGGGAGCAGCACCGCTTGCCACCCGCAGCACACCTACCTCACGCCCGGCACTTACACCGTATTGCTCATGGTCAGCGGGCCCGGCGGCAGCGATAGTGCCACGAAAAGCAATTACATCACCGTATCTGTGCCGGTAGCGGCGGATTTCAGCGCCACGCCTACGGCTGGCGTCGCGCCGCTGCCGGTCACTTTCACCAATCTATCCACGGGCGACTACACCACTTGCGCTTGGGTCTTTGGCGATGGCGCCACCAGCAATACCTGTACCCCGCCCGTCCACACTTACACCACGCCGGGCATATACACGGTCACACTTGCCGTAAGTGGGCCGGGGGGTAGTGATACGGAGATCAAAAGCACCTGCATTACCGTGTATACCGCCCCGCGCGCCGATTTCTCTGCGACGCCACTTCAGGGGGCCGCGCCGCTGCTGGTGACGTTTACCAATCTCGCGGTTGGGGATTATGCCAGCAGCCTGTGGGACTTTGGCGATGGTATCACCAGTACCGTGTCGCATCCGACGCATATCTATACGGTGGCCGGGGTTTATACTGTTTCCTTGACCATCCACGGCCAAACTGGCGATGATACCAAAATTCGCACAGACTTCATCACTGTGAGACAGGACTACACAATCTTTTTGCCATTGGTGTTACGAGGAAATTGAGCATCTCTCAAATTGTAAAATTGCTTCGCTTGACGTTCTATCAAATTCAGGTACTATACTGCTAGACACACGTCACTTTCCGGGGGTAACACCCTGGTCGCTCTGCGGAGCGATTTGTCATTCGGGACACAGTTTACGTTTTACGGTTGGAACATCCAACAGCCCCAGGCTGGGGCATCTAGGCTTACGAGTCCAGATGTCGCCGCCTGGGGCTGTTGTGGTTTCTGGGGCGTGGTCACGGGGCGCGCTGCACCTTAGCGGCAGCCCGGCCCGAGGCTACGCGCCTCAAGCTCTGGCCTCGTCAGAGGCCCGGCAGAACCTTAACAAGCGCATACAGGAACACGATATATAAAAACCTTGAAAGGCAGAGCTGTGAGCCTAACTCGAGCTCTGTAGCAGTACCTTTGACCTGGCCTCTCCCCCCGTTGGCCTTATCAGTCTGGCGCGGGAGACGCCCAGGCTGTGCATTTTAGGTGGACTTCCCAAGGCTGTAGTAAACCCCGGCTTCTCGCTCTCTGGCCCTTAGCAGTCAGGCGTGCGAGACGCGCTGGCTGTTCACTATCACTATGGGCAAAGTAGGGTTACACTCCATTTGCTCCTGGCCTTCCCCAGACCGGCCCTTTTCAGCCTGGCGCGGGGAACGCCCAGGTTGTGTAACTACTTTTGTAAAGTCCTTTTCAGGCACTGGTCGCGGGCCTCTCTTGACCCTGGCCGTTTGCAGTCAGGCGCAAGAGACGCCCTGACTGAGTTTTGCCCTAGTTTTTCCGTAATGGTTTGCCCCTGGCCTCTCCCTCTGCCGGCCTTCATCAGCCTGGCGCGGGAGACGCCCAGGTTGCATACTGCTGTACGGAGTTTGCTCAAAGACTTTTTGCGTGGGCCTCTCTCAACCTGGCCGCTTACAGTCAGGCGCGAGAGACGCCCTGACTGGTGACTACCACATTGGCTTTTACGGTACTTTTTGCCCCTGGCTTCTCCCCCCGCCGGCCTTCATCAGCCTGGCGCGGGAGACGCCCAGGTTGTAGTTGTAAGTTTCAGTCCCGGAGGGAAGCGCGCTGGCGGCCCTCCGGGGAAATTTGCCAGCGCGCCTCCCGCTTCAAAAGCAAAGTTCACTTTAGTTTTAGCAGGAGGCTAATATCATGAGTAGCAATTGGAAACACCATGTGGATGCTGTCCCCGCTCCCGAAGGTGGGGCAACGATGCCATTCATTCAGTGGGTCAATGATCCGGGCAAGTTGGAGCCCCGCCAAGCGCGCGGCGGCTTTGCGCAGCCCGAAGAATCTCTGGAAATGGCGGGCGATCTGCCGCAGGGCGCAGAGATGGTCGGGTTCATGCTGAAGAACAACACGCAGCTGACGGTGGCTTACACCCCGCAACTGCGCGCGGCGATTCTGGCGACCCGGTTCGCGTGGGTCAAAGACGGCGAGTTTGTCCCCGACTACGTGGAAGGGGCGCGCTCGAAGTTGCAAGCCTACGCCCTCATCGCGGGCGAAACCGGCCCGTTTATCAGCGTCCTGACCTTCACGGGGATGAGCGGCAAGGCCTTTAGCGAGGCGCTCAAGGCCCACCGGGCCCGCGTCAAGAAACTGAGCCGGGAAGCCGGCCAGGAAGCCAACAGCGCCATGTTCTACGCGACGCTCTGCGCCGGCGAGCCGAAACTGGAAGGGAAAAAGGCCAAGAGCCTGGTATCCCCGGTGGAAGGCCGCGCGGAAGAGCTCGATCTGGATGTGGCGTTTGTCGGCGCGGACGCGCTGGCGCTGGTGGATTGGGCGGAGGTGGACACCTGGAAGAAAGCCTGGAAAGATGTCAAAGGGCCTAACGGCGATGGGGTAGTGGAAGACGAGGAAGAGGAAGTGCCGGTGACGGCCCCGCTCCCCGCTGCTGCTCCCGCGCCCGCGACGGCCCCCGCGCTCCTGCCAGCGGCTGCTTCGGCGTCCAGTAGCCCGCTCGCCCCGGTGGACACCAGCGGCCCCGCCGCTGACGGCACCCAGCGCATTCTGACCGCGCTCATGCGCGGTAAAGGCTACGATGCGGGAGTCATCACGGCGACGCTCGACGGGATCACCGTCAACGGCGCTACCGCGCTCCTCGAAGAACTCAAAACGGCCGCTTAGACTGCCTCGGGTACGAGGTCTCCTGAATCACCCACCCTCATGCTAGGGGGCGGTGTCAGGAGACGCCCCCGGCTAATACCGCAGTTGAAAGCGAGGCCACTATGACTAAACGCTGGTTACCATCACGGCCGGCAGCGGGCACGCGGACCGGTGGCTCGGCAGCACGGAGAGGAGTAGCAGGGTTCCGGCAGTGCCTGTGGCAAGGCGCGGCGGGGCTGGCTACGACTCTACCGGCACTGCTCGGCGGGCTGGTCAAACTGCGCCACTTCTTGATGGGAGTTGGCGCGGGGGCCGGAGTCCTCTGGCTGCTCGCGCAAGGCCCGCGGGTATTTCCCCGCTTGGCCCCGGCAGATGCCCGGTGGCTCATGGCGGGTATCGTGTTCTTGATGTTGCTCGGGGGCATTGAGAAGTTCGCGCTGCGTACCATGTTATTACGGCGTGGTAGACCGCGACACTTAGACCTCGATGCTCTGGATCTGGATTAAGGTTTGCCTTAAGCAACGACAGTTGCACTTTCCGAAGAGCCTGGTTTTAGCATTTTTGCTAACCAGGCTCTTTTTTTACTTAACGCCGGTGGGGGACCGGGTGCCCCATACCGGGGAACCACGGCCTGCACCGGGATTAACTCGATGGAGGTTTACGATGCAAGCGTTTGTATACGATCAAGATCGCCAAGAAATTGGCATCAAAGATGCCGGAGGGATTAACATCCTCCAGCCCGCGGAAGCGCGGGAGTTGATTCAAGAGTTACATGCGGCGCTCGCCGTGGTGGAAACGCATACCCACACGCAGCACGTTGTCTTTTCGCCCGCCCTGGGCTTGCTGCCTTGCGTGATTCTGGCCCACAATGACCAGATCGCGCTGGTGCGCGCGGTGCTGGATGGTCGCGTGGGGGAGCCGGTGCGCCTCAATAAAAGCGATGTGTTTGCCGTGCAGGATGTCAGCCCGGCCTTGTTGCTGCGCTATCACATCACCCCGCCGCCTACGGCGGGCAACACAGCTGAGGAGGTCCGCGATGGCTACGAGTATCCTGGCGTATGATCCCCAGTGGCTGCTGCTCTGGGTCACGCACACGAGTTTTACCGGGGCGCTCACGTGCGCCGGGTGGACGAGTCGCCATTACGCGCGCTTCGAAGCCACCCACTGGTATCCGCCGGCGGGGCAGAAGTTGCCGCGGAATGCGCCCAAGTCCCTGCTTATTCCCGATGAGTTCAATAGCGATAGCACCTGGTCGTCGTTCGCGGCCATGGCAGTGCAATCTTACGCGCGCTTCTGTGATGAGCAGCGGGCGATCCAGCGGATTATCTGGGACGTGCTCCCGGAAACTACCGCGCAACGCCTGGCCGCGCTCACGCCACAGATCGGCGCGGCGGTGCATCCGCTGCCCCCCGCTGCCCCAGAACTCCCGGAGTTCCTGGAGCGGGTGGTAACGGCCTATCACCGCACGCCCTATGTCGCTTTCGAGACCGCGCTCGCTTGGGCGCTAAATCAGGCGTTGAGCGCGCACGCGGCAGCCCAGGACACGCCGGTAGATGAGCATTGGGTGCATGTGAAGCGGTTTGTGCCCGCGGCGGCTACCGCAGACCCGCTCTTACGCCGCTCACGGGAGCAGCGCGAGGCGTGGCAAGCCACGTTCTCGCGCACGGGAGGTGGATAATGCCTCCCTTTATGTATGGGTATATGACGCGCTACTACCTACAGCGCGGTTCTACGGACACGGTGCCCGTGCTAGACGAAGAAGCCTGGTGCGTGGTAGGCGAAACGTGGCAACTCGGCAAATTCGCCTCAGACGATGTGCTGGTCAGCACTGCGGTAGTGGCGTTTTACCGGAACTACCCGGATGCTGAAAATGCCCGCTGCGATTTGCAGCGGCGGAATGTTTAGGAGCCACCCTTATGAGACCAGGTGAAACCCGCGTGAGGCAACCCGACACCGTTGATGAATGGGTTTACCAGGTCAACAGCCTGGCCGCGGAGTTGGATGCGCGTTGCGCAGGACTCCACTCTTCGGCGTGGGACTTAGACCCGGATATTACCCGTTTGATCGCGCAGTACCAGGCAGTAGCCGGTACGTTCAGCGCCGCAGAAGAACGCGCGGCGCAGCCCGCGCAATTAACCTTAGAGTTTTAGCAGGGATAGCCCTGCCGCCCTAGTGGGAGTCGCACCGCGCTCCCCCTGGGGAACAAGCGCGGTGCGACTCCTGATTAGATCTAGCAAATTTAGCAAATCAGGAGAAAAAATCATGACCACTACAGCTAAGCAAGCGCCCACGGCGCTCCTGGCAACCCAGTTGGAAACCCTCATCAACACCACCAGCGGGATGCACGTTGTCAAATATGAAAGCGTCGAGAACGAGGTTCACCTCCGGGTAGCTGCTGATCTCGTAGTCGCGGTAAACCCGCAGACTGGCGAGGAAACGACTAGCGCCACGGAGTTAGAACTGCACCTCGCGGCTTTCATGGGCGAGATTAACGTGTATCGCTGCACTGCCGCTGACGAACTGGATTGGCTAGTTACCTGGCCGACCGTCACGCCTGGTGTGGCGTTGCTGTTGCTCGAAGCCTTAATCACTAATCCCCTACTGGCCTTGACCGAGCCCGCGCCGGTGCCGCAAGCGGCAGCCGTGGAAACCGGGTATCTGGTCGTTTGCCTTGATGGAGGAGTGGTAACCGAATATGGCTATGTGCCAGCGCTCTACTATGCCGGATTGGCCGTCATGGCGCACACCGATACGGACAAAGACGCGGTTGTTTATCATGCTGACGGGGTAATCTCCGTTAGCGATGAATCTGGCGACCGCGATGCCTGGGCTTTTCCTGTGCAGGCCAGGCCAGACCCGGAGGCTGACTCTGGTATTCTGGTATCCGAAGTCGGGGGTGTCGCATGAACGCTTACCCGGCTACCAATTTTCTATCCGACTACCTGGTAGCAGCACTACCTGGTGACATCCGGTTAGTGACCGCGCAGCTCCCAGAACTGGCACCGGAAATTCTCTACCCGTGCCTTGCTGGCCTCCGGGTGGACGTTCGCGGCACTGGGCTGGACATCTACTTGACCGAAGAATATGTGGGTGAGGACTGCGAGAACGGGCATTATCTGCTGGGCATCTGCCCGGCGGGGCAGCCGGAACAACTGGAATGCCTGCCCTTGCTCCCTGTAAAGCACCTGGTCACGCTCTTGCGCGCCGCGTGCCCTACGCCAGCCTACTTGATTGTGGGGCTGCCGGATTTCACCGGCGGATCCCCCCACGTCGAACTGGCCGCAGATCGAGAAAGCGCTCGGCAAGCCATGCGTGACTACACCTTGTCCCTCATCGAAGAGGGCGATCCGACCGCGGCCGTGCTGGACTTTGACGAGCGCGGCGACGGGAACATGGTAGCGCGCGCGGATTACACCGCGTATGCTATCCCCTGGCCGCCGCAAGAAACGTTCAGCGCGCCAGTGGCGGCTAAAGCGGCAGCACTGCCGCCGGCAGGAGTCGAGATACCCGGTGACATCAGCGAACTGTTGACGGATCGGATCCTCAGCACCACAGATTTTCCGGTACCCCAAACGCTTGGCGAATGGCTGTACTGGATTCTGGATGAAGCGGCCATCATGGCGGACGGGCTGAGAGATTTCCGCGTCACTGGCGCGCGCGATCACGTTCAGCAATGTGTGGCCACCTGGTATCGGGTGGCGGCGGACTTGTTCGCCGCCGGCTACCGGGCTGAGCCGCCCGGAGACGTGGATTTGTACCCCTGAGCCAGTTGCTACCTGGCTAAACGCGCGGCAACCGCCGCAACTGACCCCAGGGCGGCTCTTTTAGCCCGCCCTAAGCCCCTGCGGGAGTGGCCTGGCCGCACCCGCCAGGGTTAGACCACGCCACTCCTTTGAATTACTAAACCTAGTAAAACCAAAGGAGTTTCACGATGAAGACCAATCAGAGTCCCTTGACTATGGAACGGCTCCCGGATCTGGGAGACCAATATGTGCGTTTTGTAATCGCGGTGGGGGAGGCCGTGCTCTACGACCTCGCCGTTTTCCCGCGGAAGTTCACCTGGCAAGACCGGCGCACCTCCCGCGCCCAAGCCGTGCAGGTCGGCGTGCAGCTGGCAGGGCTGCCTTACCCTAGTTTGCAGCAGGTCAAGTTTATGGCCTTACCAGAGGCCGTAGTCTGGATTGCCCGGCTGGGCCTCAACTATGAGGCTCTGCTAGGCGCGCTGCGGGAGCAAGGGTGGGAAGAGGCCCTGCTGAGCAATGCCGCTGCCCAAGCTGCGTTGGTAGCGCCGACTACTTGGCTCCAACTGACGGACAGCGAAACGCTCCAGGCTATCGCGGAGGAAACGGTAGCTAACCTGGGCGATGTGTTCTATGACCCTGTGCCAGAGGTAGACGGCTATGATGCCGCCACGCTGCGCGCTAACGTGGTCAGTACCGTCCATGAAGGACTGTTGCGCGCCTATAACGCGCTCGGAATGCAAGTCACGCAGGCACCGGGGCCGGTGTATCCCACGGTGTACGTTGACCCGGACACCCTGGCGTGCCCGGCGTGCGGTAGCACGGACATCCAACTCGAGGGCACGCAAGCCGTGCCGGTGATCGAGAATTGGTTGGACGGCAGCCATCAGTGCCATGACACCGGCGCAGGCGACTGGATCGAAGCGCCGCAGGTGCATTGTTGCGCGTGTAGCTTGGATTGGCAACTACGCTCAGCTGTGGCGGAAGCCGCGACACCCGTTGCGCCGCCGGCTGAGTCCCAGCCCGATCCGCGCCCCACCGCCTATGTATCCGCAGTGCTGGGGTTCCGGGTGGAACTGGACGCTCCCATCGAAGAGGCGTATCCCGAGCAGCCCGACTGGGAGCCCGCGATAGACTGGCCGCACATTCACACCACGGTTTTCAACGCGCTGCGCTCCTGCTCCCTGCCCTTCGATTGGGAGCTCGTCGAAGTAGAGGATGTTCGCATTCTCAACTACGCCGCCCCTAACGAATGAGGTGGGCCATGCTGGTTAAACCCAAAATACACGCGCTGAACCACGCGGGCTGGCAGGTAAAAAACGGGAAGGCCGTCCACACCAATGGGCGGGCTACGGTTTCCCTGGCTGGCCGGCGTTACCCGTATGATACAACCGGATTTCTGGTCATTGTAGATGGCAAGTGGATTCTGGACCATCCTAACACATGGATCAAGCGTTTTCCTACGCTGACTGCCGCGCTTGACGCGGCTGAACAGCGCATGAAATGAGGTGTGCTCAATGAAATGCCATATCTGTAATTGCCGGGTTAGGGTAACGAAATCCGGGCATCTTTACAAACATCGTAATCCACAGCCGGAAAAATACTGGGCTTACTGGTGTCCGGGCAGTGGTAAGATGGCTCAAGCAAGTGCTGATACCCCATCACCCGACGGCGAGCTGCCTAACAAGGGCGTGCCGGCTGACGCCTGAGCCGTTAGGTCGAATGGATTGAGTTCAAAATAAACATCACCCTACGGGAATGGCCTGGCCTTCCCGTGAGGGAGACCTGGCCGTTCCTTGTATATCACGAGGAGAAACCCATGAAGAAACACCCGAGTGCTTTTCAACAGTTGCAGGCCACTGCGCAGCAGCACGGCCTACCCAAAGCCTATCAGACGGATCTAACCGTTCACGACCGCGCTTACTTGCGCAAACGCCAGCGGCCCACCTGCTTTGGGTGGCTCTTGCGCGAACACGGCACAGACATCTTGCTCAATACTGTGTGGGGCCGCGCGCTTATCCAGTATCATCGCCGAGATCCCCAAGTATTGTGGTTCTGGTTCGATGGCACACAGTTACGCCCGTCCTCGCCGGCAGAGCTCTGGGAACTGCTCGCAGCGGAGCCGGAAGTTACCCGGCACAGCTGCCCGACCTTATTCCCGGAGGTGTCCGATGCCGCAGCCGCAAGTTGACGTTGGCTTTGAGTATTGTTTAGAACTAGGGGGGACTCGTTATCCCCCGACGCGCACGCCCCCGGATTGGGACGCGGTGCAGCAGTTGGTCGCGGGCTGTACGACTACCGCCCGCGTCTGGCAGCGGCTTATTGCCGCTTCTGCTACCGCCCTGTTACCGGGCTATGCTACCTGGCTCACGCTCCCTGACGGGCGCGTGCTTACGCCCTGGTCCCTCTGGGCTGCATATCCGCCAGAATAGTCTCACTGAGACCCCCATGCTGTGCAGGGAAGCCCGGCGCTCCCTGCACAGGGACAATTGCGCCGGGCCTCCCTGTGGCTACCCTAATTTCAACAGGAGGAACATTATGATGACGTTCGTTTTGAAAGCCCGTACCGCCACCCTGAGCCGGCCGCGCCTGGCGTGGTGGCAATGGTGCAAAGTGGCAAGTGTCGGGTTACTGGTGGCGATGCTGGCGGTGGCCGGGGCCGGGGTAACTATCCCGCGCCTGGGCTGGGCGCTGGCCGTTCACTGGTTCTTGGACTTCGGGGTACAAAGCACGCCGACCGCGCTGGGCAAAGCCCGCCGCGATTGGCAAGTGCTGGTGTACCACGGATTTTTGACCGGGGGCTTTCCCGGCTTGATTGTAGGTGGTTTGGTGGGGGTGGTCGTCAGCACCTTGATCCACGGCTATGTGGATAGCCTCCGCAAATTCGGCTTGGCCGATTGGCGGGGCGTCGTGCTGGATCAGGCGGCCCATGTGGTCACCCTGATCGCACTGGGGGTGTGCGATGGCTACTGCTAACCGAACCCCTGTGCTGTTTCAGTTCACAGTCATCAGCGCGCGCCCTGGCGATTGGAGCCCGGCCGCGCTCATGGTAAATCACGTCATAGCCGAGCATCCCCAGGGAGCTGCGTGTGCTGCGCTCCGCGCTCATGCGCAGGCAGACCCGGGGCAACACCCGGCTTGTGACTATCATGTACTACTGTTGTGCCGCGGTCATTTCACCGACCTGACGCCGTTACTGCACGCCAACTGGAAAGCCCCCTTGTATAAGGAGGCGACCACCGTTGCCGAGTGGGACAACGATCTCGACCTGGCTGGGCCAGGCGAGCACTGGGAGGTGGCCGATGAGTGGTAAACCACCCTGGCAAATGACCCTGGACGAATGGCGGGCGCAAACCCATCGCATCCGGCATTCAGGCAATGAGAGTTACTATGTGCGGCCCGCTGGCGACCGGGTGCTCTGGCCGGGACGCAGCCACCGACGCATCGTAGATAGTCAATATGTCTACGAGGTGCAGCTGGCGCGCATGAACGGCTATCCGATCCCCGCCGCCATTGCCGCAGCCCATCAAGATCTCGAACAACAATTTGTCCGCGACCCGCTGGGATTTATCTGGCCCTGGCCGCGGCACTTGAAAGTGCAAGTTACCGCTTAACCCCACGCTAGGAGCCACTGCGCCCCTAGCGGGTGCGGTGGCTCCTGGTGAAATAAAGCATTTCACAGGAGAAAAAAACTATGAGACTCGATACAATCACGACCGCCCGGTGCGCCGCACTGGTGGCTGTATTAGCTAAGTATGTGACCTACGCCCAACTCAAGGCCCATTTACAGGCAACGGGTTGGCGCGTAACCCCACATCAGAAGTATCAGGGCTGGCAGGTATGGACTGCTCCACTGCCCGCTGCTGGTGAGGAAGAACCGTTTGAAATGCCGTTGACGGGCGTTGAACCGCTCCTCATGGCTGATCTGCGGTATGTAGAAAATATGCTCCCGTTAATCGCGGCCCTGGAAAACAGCTCGCCGTTGGCCGTGGTCCTAGACCTGGTGCCGCCGGCGATCCGGGAATGGGCGCTGTCAGGTCTGGCAATACTGGAGGTGGGTGATGAGCGCGCATAACCAAACCGCAGCAACCCGCCCCTGGCAACCGACCCAGCCTTATCCACCGCAACAACTCGACCTGGCAACCGCAGCGCGCATTGCCCGCTGGGCAGCCAGGTGTTGGACACGGGAAGACATGGCCTATGTTCGCCAGTGCGGAGAGCCGCTCATCGAGCAACTCATCGCTACCGGCGCAGAGCATAACCCCTACTTGACGCTGCAACACGTCCACGGGTGGCCGCAGGACATCTGGGTGCCGGAGCACCTCAGCGAGCATGGCTACGCCTGGGACGGGCAGCGCTTCACGCGGACACCGGAAGCGGCCTTGCTTTCGCAGTGTCGCGCTTGCGCGATTTGCACTAAGCGGCCAGTCTGCGGCTGGGTCATCAACGCACCTTGCTCTGATTGCCCCTATCCGGGTCTCACAAACCAGGGAGGTGGGCCATGTTGACTAGCCTGGTCAGTTATCCTAACCGGGGCCAGGGGGGCAACGCCGCGTTTCGCGGTAACTGCACGCCCCGCTTGGTGCAGGATTTACTCGAGCACTATCAGCCCCGCCTGTTCTTTGATCCGGCTATCGGGTCGGGGACTTCGCGGGATGTCGCGCAGCAGCGCGGTGTCCAGGGCTTCTTCGCGGATTTGGCCCAGGGCTTCAATGTCCTGGCACATGAACCACCGTTTTCAGGCTTCGATATGGCCTTCTGGCACCCGCCGTACTGGGATATTATCAAGTACAGCGGGCCCGGCGGGCAATGGGGCGGGCCCGGGAATCCGGGCGACCTCTCCCTGATTCCTGATTATGACGATTTCATTGCCAAACTGAACGAGGCTACTTTCCGTATCTATGAGACGCTCCGCTGTGGTGGCCGCCTGGCGGTGCTGGTTGGTGATGTGCGCCGGCGCGGACGGTTGTATCCCATTCAACGCGATATGCGGTGGTACGGGGACGCGGAAGCCTTCATTGTGAAGGCTCAGCACAACACCCAGTCCGCGCGGCAGCAGTACGGCGGGCACTTCGTCGCTATCGTGACGGAGTACCTGGTCGTCACCCAGAAACCCCACGCCTGGATCGTGCCGCTGCGCGTGACCGACCTGGCCGGCCAGGTAGACACCCGCCAGTGGAGCGGACACACCTGGCAAAGCATCGTGCGCTCCGGGCTCGAAGCCCTGGGCGGCGAGGCCGACTTGCCCGCGTTATACGCGGAAGTACACGGTCATCGCCGGGCGCAACAAGCGGCCCAAGCCGGCATTGACTGGCAGGCGATTGTGCGGCGGGAGTTACAAGAACGCCCCCACTTCGCGCCGGTGGCGCGGGGCCGGTGGCGGCTATGTGCTCCCCAAACCATTCACCAGGCGGCCTGAGGTGGACTATGGCTAATCCCAAACGCCCCACCTGCGCTACTTGTGACCACTGTAAGAAAGCTCCCCGCCGTTTTACGCAATATCAAGGGTATTACGGCTGGTGCGAAGCCCCCACGCCGGCTTACTTGCCCGCGCGTAGTCCGCTCATTTCACACAACGAGATGCGCGGTAAAACGTGCGCACTGTATCGCCCCGCGGGTGAAGGGAATACCGTGGTAGTGCTCTACACGGCTTTGCGCGCGTTGCTATGGCAGCACGATAACCTGGGTTATCTGGGCGGTCTGGCGTTGCAAGACGCGCGGGCCGCGCTGCGCGCAGCGCGCCAAGCATTGGGGCTACCAGAGGAGGAGGAGGCAGCGGCATGAGTAACCCAGATGGGATTCACTTCGATGTCGTGCTGCGCCGCGCTAACCCTGCCCCGTGCCGATCAGGAGACGCAAGCACTGTTTTCATTACGGTAGCCGGTATCCAAGACGCGCTCACCTTTACCGTTAGCGGTCGCGGAGGCATTGTAGATGTCACTATCGCTATCCGTAGTGGACGGGTATTGCACGTCACGCCCAACCCTGACGCGGTTGAGCACGGTTTGTTAGATGAATATGTCCAGATCGCCCTGACGCATTATCGCGCCCGGCTGCAACTGGCTATTCCCGTAGATGTGCCGTGGTTGCGCTGGGTAAATCAATTACCCGCGCAGTACCAGGAGCACTTTGCTGTGCTGTTGGCTCGAACCGTAGCGCATAACTTATCCTAAACGCCGCGTTACGCGGTTTAAGTGCCTGGCGGGGGCCATACACCCCCATCAGGGGATGCGTGTTGCCTCTGCCATTTATCTACATCATCAAAGGAGTTAGAAAAGATGGCAGACATAATTGTAACAAACCAAGCCGTACCACCCGGAGGCGGGGGTGTAGCCATGAATACCAGCACCACCCCCCTGACTGACGCTGAACTGCTCGACTGGATCGAGCGTGAGTTGCACCCCCCGTTGGGTGAAAGCAATTTCGGGTGGGTAATGCAGTACGTTCACGCGGGCTTACCGCTGCGCCAAGCGGTGCAGCAGGCTATAGCCACTACCTCGCCGCCAGGCGCGGCCACGGCTTTGCTAGACCGCATTTGGCGCGCTCAGATTATCGCGCGGCGCACTGATAATCAGGAGGTCCTGGTGCAGTTACCCGATGTAGGGAGCTGTGGTTGGGTCGCGGCTACTCGTCTGACCCCGCTAACCGGAGGTGTGCCATGAGCCAGCTCGCCCTGTTCACCACCCCAAACCAGCCTGTGCTGTTCACGCCCCCGCCCACCACACCGGACCCGCCCAAACCCACCCCACCTGCACCGGCTCCCCCGGCAGCGAGTTTCAAACCGCTCCAGCGGGGGAGCATTTTCGCGTGGGAAGGCCGGCGTTACCAGATTGAAGAGCTCACGCCGGACTGGGGTGAGCACGGGAAACTCGTGGCGCTGGACTTGTCCAACACCACCGTCCCGATCTGCCGCGTGTGGACGAATCTGAGCGGGTTTACCCGTACTACGGGCTACGCCCTAGAGGTGTAGCCCCTAACTCTGTTTTCCGGGGGAGGCCCGCGGCTTTCCAACTGGGAACATAGCTGCGCGCCGCCTGCCGGTGAAAACTCACCCCAGGAGGTGCCTGTGAAAACCAAAACCTTGTTGACTACCGCCCTGGCCTATCAACGGGCCGGGCTATCTGTCATCCCCTGCCGGCGCGTTTCAAAACGCCCGTTACTGGAAACCTGGAAACCCTACCAAGAACGGCGGGCTGCGACGCTGGAACTGCTCGCGTGGTTTTGCTGGCCGCAGACGGATGCCGTGGCAATTGTCACCGGCCCGATCAGCAGCCAGCTCGAGGTCATTGACTTCGATGCGCCGGAGTTGTTGCAGCCCTGGTATACCCAGGTGCAGGCGACTGTGCCGGGGTTGCTCGAACTGTTGCCTGTGGTCCGCACGCAGAGCGGTGGCTACCATGTGTACTATCGCCGCGCCGCGGAAGCCAGCGCCGCAGACCCACCGGGCAACCGCAAACTGGCGGTAGACCCAGCCCGGCACCGGCAAGGGGGAAAATACACGTTAATCGAAACGCGGGGCGCGGGGGGCTATGTGTTAGCGCCGCCCAGCAGCGGTTACACGCTGCTCCAGGGCGACCTGACCCAGATCCCGCTGGTGTACCCCGCCGCGTATGAAACGCTGTTGAGCAGCGCCTGTAGTTTTACCTGCGCCGAAATTGCATCCCGCGGGAGGCAATTTCCCCGTAGTCCCCGCCCTGCCGGCGCTCGCCGGCGACCGGGGGATGACTACAACGCGCGCGGGAATCTGGGCTATGTGCTGGAAAGGCATGGGTGGCGCTTAGCGCGCTACCAGAACGAAGAAGCGTATTGGCGGCGACCCGGTAAACGGCTCGGCCATGGCGCGACCTTCAACTACGCCGGCAGCAACCTGTTCTACGTCTTTACGACGAATGCCCCGCCCTTTGAGCCCGCACGCTCGTATAGCCGCTTTGCGGTCTATACGCTGCTGGAGCACGGCGGCGATTATCGCCAGGCCGCGCTCACGCTGGGCCGGCAAGGGTTTGGGCAATCGGTAAAGTGATCCATGCTCGAAAAAGCCAGCAGAGACGCTGCGCCCGTTGCGGGCTTCTCTGAGTGCATTAACGGAGGTAAAAACTATGACCCAATCTTGGCAACACGCGCTTCAAGAGCGCGGCATCTTGCCTGAGCCGAGCCAATCCTGGCCGGAACTGGAAGCCGCGCGCGCTCTAGCGCAGCGCAAAACCGCGCCCCGGCAAACCGCGCCCCTGAGTTGTGTAGGCATCTGGTTGTATCCCGATGGCTACGCCGAGGTGCGCGCCACGCCGGCCGAGCCGTTTCACACGCTGGCCCAGCAACACGGGCTGGCCGTAAACGCCGCGGGGCTGCTGGAAATCACCGGGCTTACCGACTGGTTACAGCCGGTCTTTCCCGCGCCCGTAGCCGCCCTGCTTGCCGCCGTGCGTTCCGGCTACGCCGACCACTACCAGGTTTGGACTAACCTGGATGCGGCGGGGCGGGCTAAAAGCGCGCTCATTGCCGAGCGTTGGCAACCCTATGTCACCGCGCTGGCCGCAGAACTGGCGGCAGCCGGTTTCCCCGTCCAGCCGTATTACGCCTGGATGGACGCTGACCCGGATTATCGGCGGTATGACTACGCCGCTTTAGAACTGGCTTTGCCCGACGCCGGACTGGCCCTGCGCCGCTTGGCGGTGGTATTCGAGGCCGACCAGGTGCGCCTGCAACTGGAAACCCGGCCCGCGCCGCCGCTATGGCGCAGAACAGAGCAAGTCTTGTGGCAGGCCGAGGTGTACGCCTATCTCACCGGCGAACACGCCTTGTTGCCGCTAATCACGCAACATTATGCGGCGTTGCAGGAGTAGGGCTATGTTTGAAGCAGATAAAGTCCCCGCGACAAGCGTAGCAGATTTTCTGGACCGCTACTACAAACCGGACCGTTACCACGGCCGGGGCGCAGACTACGCGGCGACTTTGTTGGCTTCCTATGAAGCCGATTTTGCGCGGGATGGCTATGTCATCATTAGCCACCACGATAACGTCACGGGTAAAATCGTGGCGTTTTTCGGCTCGGAAGCCTAACTTTCTGTATCTGTTCATGCCCATGGGCGGGTAACACCGCTCCGGCAACTCGTGGGGAGACACGCGCTCCCCACGGGGAACGGTGTGTCTCTCTACTAATTTCAAAAAAATTAGTTAGCAGGAGACAAAACGATGGTCGAGATCTTGGCGCCGTTGGCGCAACTGGCAGTAACTTTAGGGTCTGGCGGGGTAATTGTGTTAGGTTTGCTGGGCTTAGGGCTCTTGGGAGCAATGGTTTGGGTTGCTGCTTCGTGAGGAGGGTAACAAGCCCGTCCAGCATTTGCCATGACACTATACCCCCGGAAGGCACTGCCCGCGGACAATGGCCGCGAACAGTGCGTATCAGGTACTACAAACCTAGCGCCCGCCGGTAATGCAGTGTGGCAACTGCTGACCTGGCTTCCGCGCTGCGTGGTTAGGCTCACTTGAGGCTATGGGCCTCGCTTTCCGTCTGATTGTGACGACAGTCACCCGTTCCGTAGAGCAGAGGCTATGTACATAGCCTCTGCTCGCATCCTTTCTTTAGGGCTGTGCTTACAGCTCTGCCTTTCAAGGTATGAAATCAACCGTGTTCCCTGGGGGAGACCTGGTAGGTGCCCCCAGGGAACCGCCATGCCTCCTCCTATAACCCACAGTCTAGGAGGACGCTGAGATGACTATGTATCCACAAACCCAGACCCCTGCGCCGCCCTCGCCGCTGCCCGGAGCCGGGCCGGTGGGATTGCCACCGTTGGTGATCTCCCCTCGCCAGGATCCCGGCGCGCACCGGCGCGCGCTGGTGCAGGAGTTCGTGATGGCGTGTCAGCAGGCTGCTGACATCGTGCCCGCGGGCCTGGCCCTCAAGCGGGAATTTGAACCGCCCGCAGTCGGCGTCCGGTGGCGCAGCCCCACCGAGTACACCGGGTATTACCTGCTCATTTTTCCGAGTGGGTGTCAAACCTGTGCGTTGTACGAGGAAGATGTCACCACTGGCCACCGTCAACGGGTCGCTATCTGGCAACTAGCCGCGCTGGACACGGGCGCTGAACTACTGGCCTTCTGTCGGCAGGCAAGCGCAGACCGGGCCTGGGCCGAGTTCCAGGCCGAAGCTGGCTGCGCGGTGGTACTGTAAAGGAGCGTGATACGATGAAAACTTGGGATGATGTCATGCACCGGCTCACTACAGCGCAAGCTGCCCTGGCAACTGCAACGTATCGAGTTATTCGCAAACCACCTCGGCACCCTGACCTGGCGCCACTATTGGCCGAAGTGCCGGTAGTAGCTGTAGCCAACGGTGATGGGCGCACCTACCAGGTGCGCTATGATCCCCAAACCCACTGGCTGACCTGTGCTTGCCCGGATTACACCGCGCGGGGCGGGCTGTGCTGTAAACACACGTTTATGGCCTTGCTCGGCAACTGGCCGGAACACCTGGCCGAGCACTTGATGGTTTTGGAAGAACGCATCACAGCGCAAACCGCGCTGGCTGCCCCACCGCCGGCCACCGGGCCCGCTTGGGCGCAGGCCGCGGCGCTGGCCGCGCAGTTACAGGTCAACGCTGATGATGAAGAAGACGCTGACGTCTATCCCGCGGACGACCCTGAGGCTGACCCCGCCGAACCGCCCCTGCCGTATCCCAACCATTGGGAACAACTGGCGACGGGTAAGTTCGTCTGGTGTCACCTGCCGCTGGTGACGCTGGAACGGCTGTTAGCCTTTTCCCTCGCGGATAGCCTCACGCAAATCTTGACCGCCCGGTTGGGCGTTACCGCGCCCGTCGCCCAGGAATTGGGCGAGCAGCTCTTGACCAAAGTGGTGCAGAGTTTGCGCCATCAGATCTGGCTGGAAAATCGCGCGATGTTCAATACGCCGGAAAGTTACTGTTGAGGTGGGGCAGATGGGCAAACATAAAGCACATCAGGGGTTGCGCGAGCGCAAGCACCAGCAACCCCGCTACTGGAATAAACTCCCGGTTGTGGCACCGGTACCCGCGCCCGCGGTAACGCTGGCTAAGGCCGCTGAGCCGGCTGTACCGCCGCCGCGGCGGACCAAACCCGCGGCGCGGGTCTGGAACCCGGCGTTGCTGGCGGATGTACAGCGACACCTGGGCTATACGTTCACTGATCCGCAACTGCTCCAACTCAGTCTGACCCACAGTTCGCTGGGCAGTCCCCATAACGAGCGCCTGGAATATCTGGGCGATGCCGTGTTGGGGGTGGTCGTGGGGTCCTGGTTATACCAGCACTACCCTCACTGGGCACCGGGGCAGTTGACGGAAATCCGCAGTGCGTTGGTCAACACGGCTGCCCTGGCCGCCTATGCGCGGCAGTGGGAACTGCCCTATGCTTTGCACTGCTCCCTCAGCGCCGATGCACACGGGATTCGCCGTAATACGCAGATCGCGGCGAATACTCTGGAAGCGCTTATCGGCGCGCTCTGGATTGACAGCGGCTATTGCTGGCAGACCGTGCTAGAAGTAATGCACAGGCATCTGCAACAGCGATTGAACCGGTAGCCGCTGCGGGCCGCGCCGGTTATAGCTTTCACAAACCCTGGGGGGACATTGTAGCCCTCCGGGGCTCTAATGTCCCCCCGTAAAATTTACTGGAGGATTACGCTATGAGTGACTGCATTGAAATTCAAGCAGTACCCCAGGCCGCCTGCGATGCGGCGGCGGGGGTGTTACAGCAGCACGCGCTGCACCTGGAACACGCCGACTTGTGTACCCTGGTGACGACCGTGGTGGCGGCGGCTTTGCGGGAGGGCCTCGTGCTGCGGCTGCATGACCATGCGGCAGACGCCCCTGAGCCGCGGCTGCCGGTGCATTTGACCCTGGACGCGCATCCCGGGATGGTCGGCCTGGCGGTCTACGACGCGGGCGGCGATTACGCAGCGGATGTGTATGTGGAATACTACGCGGGGCAACTGGTGGCGCGCACCTGGAATTGGGACGTAGCCAACGGCGATGACCCTACGAGTGAGGATGTGCTGCTCACCCGCCCGCAGGTGGAAACCCTGGTGCGCGCGGGGAGTCAGACCAAGTAAAACCAAGATTACCTACGGGCAGGCGCAGCGCTTCCCGGAGGGGAAACCGCGCTGCGCCTTACCAACAGTCAAGTTGATAAGGAGACAACCATGTTTACAGAACGAATGCACAAAGTTGAGAATAATAAAGGCGTGACCGGGCACGGCTCCTATGTCGTGTACGTTGCCGAGGGGCAAGAGCAGCGGCTCTACGCCTTCGATGTCATCGGCTCCGAGGCCGCCGTCAAGGCGCTGTTTGCCGGGTTTTACCAAAGCCGGCAGGGGCGGTTGACCTTCACCGGCCTGCGCGGGCGCCACGCGCCCACGACCCTGTTCCGGGACGAAGCCTTGCAATACAAGGTGGAGAAAGAGGCCCTCAAAAGCGGGCCGACGCTGCACCGCTGGCATTTCAAGGCTGTGCCGCAGGCCAGCGACCCCTACCTGGCGGTCTACGGCTTTGCGGGTAGTGACCAGACAGCAGCGCAGGCGTTGTATAACGCCCTGCAAAACTACACCGTCTGGCCGGTGCGCCCGGATTGGGCTGTGCCACTCTACGCCGCCGGTGTGGAGCAGGCATTGCTGCAACCGCTGCGCGCGACGGCGAATCTCGCCTTTGCTTACCGCCTGCATCTGTGCGGGTGGAACGCGATCATTGACACGCTGGCAAAAGCCGGGGCCTTGTCCCTGGCGTAATGCTGGCTGAAACACAGACCTAAACTAACGGGCCGCCTGGCCCACCCGAGGGGAGAGACCCAACTCCCCCTAGGGGGGGCAGGGTTTCTCCCTCAAATTAACTTTGAGGAGGAATATAGCATGGCTCGCTTAGCCGCACAAGCACAAGCAGAATACTATCCCACCCCGGACTCCGTTTCCGCGTTGGTGGCGTCCTACATTGAAGTCAAGGCGCGCGCTGACCAGTTCACGCGCCTGTATGACCCGTGCTGCGGCACGGGGAAAGCCGTGGCGGATATCGCCGCGCTGTTCACAGCCCGCGTCCCTGACGCGGCCATTCAAGTTTGGGGCTCGGAGTTACATGAGGGCCGCGCCGCGGAGGCTGCCACACGGTTAGACCAGGCGCTCTGCGCGCCCTTCGAAGCGGTGGATTGGCGCCCCGCGCGGGGCATCGCCTCCGTGCTCTTTCTCAATCCCCCCTATGACTGGTCTGAAGAGGGCGGCCGCGGCACCCGGATGGAAGAATACTTCCTCAACCGGGGCACCCAAGCCCTGGTGCCGGGGGGCGTGCTCGTCCTCATCATCCCCGTCAGCGCGCTCACCTGGACTTTGAGCCAGACGCTCTATGCCGCCTATGAAGACGTGGTGGTAACGCGCTTCCCGGATGCCGAGTATGCCCGCTTCAAGCAGGTGGTCATCTTCGGCAAACGGCGCGAAAAGCCGCTGAACGTCTATGAAGTGTATCAAGAGGCGCAATGGCTAGAGAATTTCGGGCATACCCGTTACAATGCGCAAGATCCGCGCACGCTGCCGCAGTTGACGTTACAGGAGACCCCGCGCTATAGTGCGCCGGGACTGCAAAGCCGCAAGGCGCAGTTGTTCCGGCACCAGTGGGCTGCGGAAGAAGTGCAGGCGGCGCTGCGCGCCCCGGCCAATCCGTTCCCCGACCAAGCGTTGGGGAAACTGGACATCCTCTGCCCGCTCAAACGCGGCCACCTGGCCCAACTGCTGGCGGCGGGCTTGATGGGTACGTTGACGCTCGATAACGAGGTGCTCAAAGGCTTGAGCGTCAAGCGCGTGGAGCTTTCCGAGGAAGACGACGGTACGACGCACAAAACTTTCGAGCGCACCAAGTGGGAGACCCACCTGGTCCACGTTACGGAGCAGGGGTTGGCCTACTATGAAGGGGCGCAAGCCCTGCCCTTCCTGGAACGCCATGCCAATCGGCTGGCGCAAGAACTGATGAGTCAATCCCAGCCCTACGGCGGCAATCCTACGGCGGGAGAAAACCGCATCCTGGATACCCTTTCCCGGCACCGGCTCCGCCCGGACGGCGGCCGCGGGCTGTTCGACAGTCAGCGGGAGTCCGCCGTAGCCGCGGCGCGCGCCATGCGGCGTTACGGCGTAGCGCATCTCATCGCTGAGATGGGCTACGGCAAAACTACGACCGCGGGCGGGGTGCTCGCCTTACTCGGCGACTACCCGGCCTTCGTGATGTGCCCGCCGCACCTGGTCGAGAAATGGGCGCGGGAACTGACCGATGTAGTGCCCGGCTGTCAGCCGGAAGTGGTCAACAATCTGACCGAGTTGCAGGCCGTGGTGGAGCGGTATCAGCCGGGCGAAAAACTCATCGTGATCGCGTCGCAGAACAAGGTCAAGCTGGGGCCGGGCTGGGAAGCCGCCACGGGCAAGCGCTACACGTTTCCCCGCCCCGCCAATGCAACGGCGGAGGTTATAGCGCAGTATCGGGAGCCGTTCCGTAAGGCACTGGCAGCCTACCAGGAAACGCAGGTCGCGTTACGCGCGGCCTACGCGGAGGCCCCGGAGGATACAGCCCTGCACGCGCAGTTACGCGAACAACTGGCGACGCAGCGGCAAGCCGCGTTGCAAACCGCGCGGGCCTATCCCGTGTGTCCGCACTGCGGAGCCGTGTTGCCGCTCGAGGTAGATTACCACAAAGAACCGCGGCACTGCCGCGACGTGCGGGCCGATGTCAAGGCCTTGATCCTGGCCGGGAATCTCGACCGCGAGGAAGGGCTCGACTCGCCCCTATATCGGGATCAGGTGCAAGCGTGCCAGCGGCCCTTGTATCACAACCAGCCGCAACTGGCCCGCCGCTGGCCGCTGGATCACTATATCCAACGGCAGTTGCCGGGCTTTTTCAAGGTCTTGGTGGTGGACGAAGTTCACGAATACAAGGCCGGCGAAAGCGACCGGGGGGAAGCGTTTGGCCGGCTGTGCCAGGCGATCCCGCAAGTGCTGACGCTGACCGGTACGTTCTACGGCGGGGTGTCCTCGTCGTTGTTCTACTTGTTGCTGCGGACGCAGCGCGATATGTGGGCGGACTGGGAGCTCAGTGAAGGAGAACGCTGGATCGAGACCTACGGGCGGATCCAAAAAGTGTACTCCGAAACGAGTGCCGGGTCACGCACTAATGCGCGGAGCCGTGTGCGCGTCAACGTCAAGGAAATTCCCGGCACGGCCCCGACGGTGCTCAAGCACATTCTGCACACGGCCATCTTCCGCTCGATCAAAGACCTGGGGGTGCTCTTGCCCCCGTTTGCCGATGAGGTGGTCACGTTACCGCTGACTACCGCGCAGCAAAAGGACTATGAGCGGGTAGAGAAGTTCACCTGGGATTTGGTCAGAGAATACCGCAATCGGTATCTCTCGTCCTGGTTGCAGTGGACGCTGGCCCGGCCCAACTCCGGCTTCCGCCAGGAAGTGGTAGAGGGGGTCAAGGCAGATGAGGTGCTCGTGGTGGACGCCGTGTTCACCGGTGAGGAATTGTCGCCCAAAGAGGAATGGCTGGTGCAGCATTGCCGGCAAGAGCGCGCCCAAGGGCGCAAAGTGCTGGTATATGTGCGCCAAACGGCCACCCGCGACATTCGGAAACGCTTGCTCGCGGTGTTGCAACGCGCGGGCATCCACGCGCAAGAGTTGCCGGACGGCATCGCGCCCAGCAAGCGCGAAGCCTGGCTCAATGAAAAGCAGCCCGAAGTGCTCATCACCAATCCGCGCCGCGTGGCGACGGGACTCGACCTGGTGATGTATCACAGCGCGGTCTTCTACGAAATCGAATACTCGTTATATACCCTGTGGCAAGCCACCCGGCGCGTCTGGCGCTTGGGGCAGGACCAGCCGGTGAAGGTGTACTACCTGGTATACGCGGGGACGATGGAAGAGCGCGCGATCAACCTGATCGGGGCCAAGATGGCCGCGAGCCAGATGTTGTATGGCGATGATGTGGCCGGCGCGTTGGTGGACGATGCTGATGACACGAGCATTATCCAGCAGTTGATGCAGGTTATCGAAACCGGCGCGGACGTGCCGCGCGTGACCAGTATTCTGGGCCGCGATGATGGCACGACCTGGAGCCCGGTGGGTTCGCCCACCCGGCGCTCGCCGGCGCTGGACTGGGCGGCGGTCTGGCTGCAAGAACAAGGCTTTGCCAGCGTGACCCAGGTGGTCAAGCCCAAAAAGGCGCGGGCGGCTAAGGTCAGCCCGGCGCAGGCGACCCTCTTTGCGCTGCCCGCCGCGGCCTCTGCCGCGCCGCCGACGGCTTAACGCCGGTAACGCGCGTTGTCCGACCTGGGGCAGCGCGCGTTACCGCGCTGCCCCAGGTCTTTTTTCTGGCTAAGTTAAATCTGAGGAGAAAAGACCATGACCTATCTACGTTGTACTGACTGTGGGGTAATCTTTGCCCAAAACGACACTCGGGCAGATTACGAAGACACCCCGCTCGGCTATCTGTACGCAGATGGCGCGGAGTGGGATTGCTAGGAGGATGGTCACCATGACTATCATCCAAGGTAATCTAACTACGGGCCTGGCCGCGCTGGATGCGCTCGCCACAAAGCGCGTGGGCGCTCCCGTGCTCCCGCGCCGGCGTACTCCGCCGCTCGCGGAACCGGCGGCCACTGCTAACAGTGTTGCCTTCGACGACTGGACCTTGATTCATGCCTATACCCGCGCCCAGGCATTGGCCGATGGCTTCCTGGTGGATGTCACGGCGCAGGCCCGGCAAACCGGGTTTGTGTGGCCGGTGGCGGTCACGCGGACGGTGTGGAGCATGATCGAGGCAATTCCTGTAGCGCACGCCTGCGAAGATCTCGCCGGGCGGTTGCATGATGTGTTGTGGATGGCTTTTCTGGCGATTCGCCGCGCTCCAAGCGGTGGCTCAGAACTGCTCTACCAACTCATCTTGCACACGGCCACCGCGCCGGATGAAGTGACGCTGAAACTCGTCACGGGCCCCGGCGATGACGGCGAGCCGGTAGTCACCATCATGCTACCGGACGAAGATTAAGGTTTTGCCAAACAAATCGCGGCGTCAGCCGCACCTCCAAAAAGCCCCAACCTGTGTGTTGGGGCTTTTTTTGTTGGGCCTTGACACCGTAAAACAACTCTGTACAATTAAGTCGTAGAATCACCCTTGTAGAGCCTTTTTGGGCCATGAGAGGCCCTTTTAGGGCGATTTTTGCCCCTTTATCGCACTTGAAAAGCGTCGTAAAATGTTTTTAGGGGAGGTGAACTGATGTCAAATGCGTGGCTAACGGCAGTGGAAACGTATCTCGCGGAGTACGAAGGGCTGACCCGCGACCGCTATGCGGCGGCCCTGACGGAGTTCGCGGCCTGGTATACGGCGACTTATGGCGAGGCCCCTGACCCGGCGTTGCTCACGGGGGAGGAAATCCGGGAGTATCGCAAGTGGCTGAGTGGTACGCAAAAACTCCAAGCCGCCACGGTCAACCTGCGCCTGGCGGCGCTGCGGGGCGTGCTGCGCCGGCTGGGCCGCGAACTCAAGATCAAGGGCGTCAAGCAGGTGCAGCCGGACATCGAGGCGCTGGATGGCCGCGAGTTGGGGCGGCTGCTGGCCGCGGTCGAAGGGGCGCGCTGGCAGGATCAGCGGAATCTCGCCCTGCTCAATGTGCTGGCGCGGGCGGGCCTGCGCGTGAGCGAGGTGCTGGCCTTGCGGTTGGACGATGTGACGCTCAATGGCCGGTCGGGCGCGCTCTTGGTCCGGCAAGGCAAGGGCCTGAAAGAACGGACGGTCGTATTATCCAAAGAAGCGCGGGCGGCCTTGCGCGCCTACCTGGACGTGCGCCCCCGCGCGTTACAGACCGATGTGCTGTTCATTAGCCGTTCCTGGCAGCCGCTCGGCCCGCGCGATGTGCAGCGGGTCATCACGGAGGCAGCACAGCGGGCGGGCATCACCAAAAAGGTGACGCCGCACACGTTGCGGCACACGTTCGCTACCCGGTTCTTGCAAAATGGCGGCGATCTGGCGACGCTGGCGAAACTGCTGGGGCATAGCAGCATCGCCACCACAACGCGCTATCTGCATCCTGACGCCGCGCGGGTGCAGGAGATGGTGGAGGATTTGTAGATGTGGGCACGGAATCAACAAAAGCAATTGAAACGGCACCACGATTCCGTTGACTTTATAACAAGGCTCGCTTGAGATGCCAATAGTTATGTAAGGTGCGTGCAAAGACGTATTCCCGGCTTCCGAAGTTGATGACATCCGCGTTGCGGCCTTCCCGGCAGATGGGGCAATCACAAGGCAACGGCGCGTGGAGCCGGCGGGTGTGTGGCATCGCGGCACCGACTTTATCTCTGCTGGCAGCAATAGCGAAACGGCGGAAGGGTTGGCTATAGAAGACCTGGTTATACATGGCAGCTTTTGCTGGACGTGAAGAATCAAGCGATGTTATGCCCAAGTCGTGAAGTGTTTGCATGGTGCGGATAGCGCTGACGCCAAAGATGTGTAAATTTACACCCACAACGTCTGTGACTGCGGTGACACGGGCTATGATTTCAGGGTGGCTTTTCAGTGGAGCCAACGACCCCAAGCCGTACTGGCTAAAGCCGAGGGCCTTGAGTTCGTGAGCGCAATGCACAGATGAAGCCACATCATATCCCTGGATCACTGCCATAAGCTGAATGTGTGGCGATAGGTGTTGCTTAGCGGCAAGTTCTTTAAACTCACACGCATAGGCTATCGTTTGCGTAAGGCTGCGATCTTTTTCATTCGAAGGGGCATCCGGCGTTAAGATAGGATGATCGGACGCGCAGAGGATGGTCTCTGTTTCGCAATCGCCTAGCATCTGTAGCTGCCGCTCGAAGTTCTGTCTGGGCGTGGGGCGTTCTTCCGGAGCCAGGGCATACCGGTAGCCGCCGCTGTCCAAAATCAGATAACGGGGCAGGATGGCTCGCTCAGCGAGCCGCCACTGCCGGCTAACCGAGGTCACACTGATTAAGACTGCGGCATCTGGCTCATAACGTGGATACCACGGATCGCCAGGATACCAGCTGGCATAAAAGCGCATGGAATCTCCTAATTGTTCTCAATGGAGAACTTGCATCGTGTGGCTATGATGCTATCATAACGGCCATATCTGTCAAACTCTGTGGAGGAACGTGCTCATGCTCTTTAGGCCGGTTTATGGCCCGGAACTGGAAGCGATCTGGGCCTATGTTGTTGAGTGCAATCGCGCTGGCATCGCCCCCGGACTGGCTGACATCCGTGAAGCTTTTATCCCCCATAACAACGATGGCTCGACGCCCTCTTCACAGAACGTCGAAGACGCACTATCTTTTCTCAAGGCTTGCGCCATGTTGACCTTTGATGTGGGCTACCGTGCGCGAGTAGATAATCCTGCGCCATTTGCGCTCCAGGTGTTGCAGCAGTTGCGCCGTATCGAGCGTCATCAGGATACCACAGAAAGCCCGCTTAATCCATTATACTTGTTGTTGCTCACGGAGCTGTTTGTGAAGCCCGATCTCCTCTTTGTTGCCAATGTTCATGCCGTCGCTAATGAGTTGCAGGATGTGAAGGTTGTCGGCGGATTGAGCCAGGAGAAGACGCGCGCCTGGCAGCGGGTGATGGGGTTTCTCGGCGTGGGACGACGCATCGGCAGCGGCTTTCAATGTGTGTATAGCCCGGCTTTGCTTGAGGCGTTCCTGCTAACCGGTGCTCAAGAACCGAGCACGCTTCAGAGTTTTCTTGAGGATATAGTGGATGAGATCCTGCCCTATGCCCGCATGGACGGCGATCTGGCACAGGCAGTCAGCATTCCGTTGGCGTATCTTCAGGAAATGGGCAAGATCGAGCTGTTTTCTATGCAAGACTCGCCCACACGGGCCTATTTTGGCGATAGGCAGTACAAGGGAATCAGCCGGAGGCGCCAGCATGTTGACGTTGTCTAAGGACCTGTGGCCTTGTCTGAGCGCCAACGCGCTGGATGTTTTCGCAACCACTGCCGACCAGCGCTATTTGTTGGGTGAGGACGTATTCCTTCAGACGCACTTCCCTATCACGCTGCGCCGTTTTGCACCGCAGCGCGCGCCGGAGTCTGTTACAGAAGAACGGCTGCTGCACACGCTCGCCGATACTACAGGACTTCAGCCAGGCAACCGGGTCTTCGTGCTGTATGGCGCGGCGGGATCGGGCAAATCGGAGTTGATGCGCTGGCTGACTATGCAATTCCAGCGCGAACACCCGGAACGTGCAGGGGTTACGGTACGCATCCCGCGCACCGAACTCAATGCTTTGCGGATTACTGAGCGTTTCCACCAGATGCTCTCCGGGCAGTATTTCAGCGCGGTGACGCACCAGCGTTGGGAGCAGGCGCGCGAGAAGCCGCGCACGCTGGCAAAACTGTTGCTGTTGACCGCGTTGGAGCGCACTCTGGATTCGGATGAACAGATCAACGCCCTGTATTATCGGCTGCTGGCCTGGATCGAGCCGCGCATTGTGACCGCACTGCATAAAGTCACCGGGCAGGCCGGCGATGATGCGCCGCTGAATCTGCTCACCTACGAAGACCTGGAGAGCTTCAAGGCCGAGACTGCGTTGCCTTTTGCGCTAGATTATGAGCAATTTCGGCATCATCTTGCGCGGGCGTTTCGGGAGCAGCTGCTTGAGAACATTCACTTGCCTGATGTGTTGCAGCAGATTTCGCGCGATCTACAACGCCAGGGGAAGCGGCCCCTGCTGTTGATTGACGACCTGGTACAATCCATGAACCTGTTTGCCACCGATTTGCTGGATACGTTTATCACGCTGGATAGCGGCAACTGGGATGTGGTCATTGGCCTGACACCCAGCGCGCTGGCGACTGACGCGCGCGGCAAGGCGCTGCTGGAACGCATCACCTATCTGGATACGGTGGATGATCGGGTAGAGAAATTGTGGCTCTCGGATGTGCAGGGAAACGCTTCCTATTTTCTCACGGAGGAGAGCTGCTCCGCGTTTGCCGCGCGCTATCTGGAAATGCACCGCGCGCGCAATGGCTGGCGCTGCGCGACCTGCGCGCAATGCTCACGCTGCACACATCTGGGCGCAGCCGATGCCGATACACTGCTGGCACCGTTCAACATGCTGGCGTTACAGCGGATGTTTCGCGCCTTGCCGGAGGGCAAGGGCCGGGCGCGGCAGTTCATCCGGGCGCTACGAGAAGTGGTGCGCGCTTTTAGCCAGGAGGCGCGGCCCCTGCAAACGCTGCGCTCCCACGCCCGCCTGGATACAGCAGTAGAAGCGGATGACCCGCTCTTGGCCTGCTTGGCGGAACTCTACGCCCTGCCGGTGAATGGCGCGCAGTATGTTAGCCTTTCTGGGGAGGTGCTGGCGGCTTTTGGGTTGCCAGCGCAAGCGGTGCAGTTGCTGGCAGCGCCTTTACGCAGCGCGCAAACCGCTCCGACCGCGATTACGCTAACGATACCGACAGACGATCCGGTGCGGTGCGCTATCAAGGATTGGTTGGAGGGCAAGGATGTCAATCGGCAATCGCTGGTGCCGCTGCGGCGGGGGATTGCCCGCTGGCTGCGCACGGTAACCCCGATGGAAGGACTCCACGCGCCAGGGATTGCCCGCCCGCACAACGTATTGATCTGGCGCGCGGTGTACCTCAGCGTCAGCCCGCCGATTTTGTTGGAAGGGGTAGATACGGGGATAGGGCTGCATGTGCCGCGTGGAATTGGGTTGGCAGCCTTCCATCTGTACGATTACGCCACTGCGACTGGGCGGGAGGTGAAAACTCTGAGTGCAACGCTGGCCCAGGATGGTCGCCTGTTGCCCTTGCGTTTTGCCGCTGAGGCGCTGCAACGGGATGTGACGGCGCAACTGGAAGCGCAGTTGGGCTGTGGATTGGATGTACTGGCGTTGGCGTTAAGCGCCGTGCTGAAGCTCGTTGAAGGAACGTCCGAGTTTTCCCAACAGCAACTCAAACTGGATGCCGCCCAACACCAGAGCAGCCAGGCTTTGTTTGAGGATTGCTTCAAGTTGCGCGACAATGTACTGGATGGGCCGCGCCTGCGACGGTTGCTGGCGCAATGGACGCCGGCGACCTTGCTGGATTGGTTGCGGCAAGTGGATGTGACCCGAATTGATGACGCCTACCGCTTGGGAAAACTACCCCTGCGGGACGCGCTGCGGGCTTACCAGGAGTGTGTTGCCCTGACGGATGCCACAGCCACGCCGCCAGAACTCTCAGAGGCGGCGCGGGTCACGCTACACACGCTGCAAACCGAGCCGGGGCTGCCGCTGCACCAAATCCCCGCAGATGTGTGGTGCGAGTTGCAGGGCGGTTGTCCGGATGATTATGCCCGGCTGTGGGTGACTTACCACACAACAGAGCGCCCCGGCTCAGGGTCATGCCCACTAAACCTGGTAGACTAGGTCGAACCTGTAGATGGTGTAGTATCCAAATGGTTTCAAGATATTGGAAGAGCCGAACATCCAATACGAAAACCAAGATCAACGCTACGCAGAAACGGGTCAAGGTTATGACGATACACAGTGCGTGCAAATCTCCAAGAATAGCTGAACGATCCGCCACGTAACACACGGAGATGCCAAGAATCTGCATTTTCTCGACTATTGTCAATCTGGTAAGGGTAATTCTCATATGAACTACTCGTCCACTCCCAAACATTCCCTGCCATATCTGTGCAACCGTAGGGACTATCTCCGGTAAAACTATATTTTCCCACCGATACTGTCATGTGAATGCCGGATTCTTTCGTGTTACACCTCGTCATGTCAAATTGGTTACCCCAAGGATATTGACGTTTAGGGTATTGATGCCTATTGAGAGTATTATCCTTGACCCAATATCGCGAAAAATTTATCAGGCTCTTTCTCCTAATCTCTGTAGTTCTGGCACTCAATTCCCTATTATCTGTCTCATCCCAAGACGCAGCCTTCTCCCACTCTGCCTCGGTCAACAGCCTCATCCCGGCCCAGGCCGCATAATTCCGAGCATCATACCAGTTCACGTTTACTACAGGATGCTCCGCCTTATCTGCCGGACTATCGAAGGGCTGCTTGATGTCCTCAGCATAGCACGCGTACTCGGCATTGGTCACAGGGTATTTGCCGATGTAGTAGGCGTCCAGGTACACTTCGTGGGCTTCTTGGCCTTCCCCCATAACGAACTTTCCGGCGGGGACGTAGCACTCATACTTGAGGTGCGCCCGCCATTCCCCATCGGGCCGTAGATGCTCCAGCGCGGCAATCGCCGCCACGCGCACCTGGGGGTAGTCGTCCGCCAACATCCCGATCTGGTCGTCCACAAAGGCGTCGCCCAACTGGCCCAGCGCGATCACGGCGGCGGCTCGCGTGCGGAAGTTCTCACTGCGCAAGCCCTCGCGGGCAATGTCGTCCACATCCACGCCGCCTTGCCGCGCCCGTTGCGCCCAGTATGCAGCCTCAAAACCTGCCGCCAGCGCGGAGCGGAGGAGTAACTCCAGCGCTTCAGGAGAGAGGCGGCGCAGATCAGCGCGCCGCTCGTGGAGCAGGCGCAGGGCTGCCGGTTCCACCAGTTTACCCAGCCCGCGCCAGCTCTCCAATTCACGCTGCAGCAGCTCGCGAGCCAGTTTGGCTTGCAGCTCGGTCTCGCCAATCCAGGTAGCAATCTCTACCGCCATGTGGTCATGAGCTGGCTCGTAGAGCGTTCGCTCGCCCAACTGGAAACTGCGCAACAGCCGTAGGTTCACCAGCGCCGCGCGGGTAGTCCGCAGGCAGGCTACCGCGTCCGCGGCGCGCGGGTCGAAATCCGCCTCCGCCAGGCCGGCCAGCAAGTCAGTCTCATCCAATGCAGCTTTGGTCTTTTGCCCCGTCACCAACACCTTGAGCAACGCCACCGCCATCGCCCGGTCGCCGCCTTGCTCGGGGACTCGATCCAACGCACGGGTGACGTATTCGGCCAGGATACGACCCGCGCCGCCCAACTGCCGGTACAGGGCCAGCGTAAGCGTGAGGGCCGGCGGCTCCCAGGTCTTCGCCGTTTGCGCGGTAGGCGGCTGATGTCCAGCCTCGACCAACGCCTGGCGGTAGAGGCGATCCATCACAATCTGCAAGGCCGGCGGCGGCACGGCGCCATCGGCTTCAGCCAAAGACCAGTGCGCGCCATTCTCCACATCGGGCAACGCTACGCGCCCCAGCAACACTTCGGTCAGTTGCGGCTCGAGGGTGCAGCGGGTGCGCCGCGCCGGCTCCACCAGCGCCAGATAAGCCGTATCGGCGACCAGCGCGGTCAAACGGTAAGAATCGCGCAATACGGTGGGGATGGGCGCGGCTTCGCCATCGTCCCAAGGGCGGCGGGCCTCATCCAGTTGCGGGAGGAAATCCTCACGCAGGGAGAGCACGAAGCGCACTTCGGGATGCTGCATGCCCAGGCAGGCGCGCAGCTCGCGCCAGAAGCGGCGGCGCGTCCAGGCGCTGGCGCGGAAGAATTCCTCGAACTGATCCAGGATGACGACCAGGCGGCCCGTCTCGCCCAGAACGGTCTGGAAGAAATCGCGCAGGGTCTCAGCCGCGCACGGTTCCCGATCCAGGGCGCGGCAAACGCCCTCGCGCACGGCCTGGAGCGGATCGCCCAGCGCGCGGATATAGGCATAGGTATAGCCTTCCTCCAGCAGCAGCGGCACAACCCCGGCCCGCAGCAGACTGGTTTTGCCCACGCCGGATTGCCCGAAGAGCGTGAGGAGCGGGTACGAGAGCGCCATGCGATAGACCAGGGGCGCTTCCACCTCGCGCCCGCAGAAGATGTCGCGATCTTCGGGATCGAAGTAGTTGAGGAACTTATAGGGCAACTTACCCACCACCAAGCCAGGACGATAGCCGCTGTGCAGCGGGCGCTGCTGGCGCACCTGTTGCGCCAACGCGCGCAGGAAGGTCAGCGGCTCAGCGGGGATGATTTCGACGTTATCCACCTTCCAGTTGGCGATGGCTTGGGGCGAAGGCGTGGGCCAGACGATGTAGTTGCGCCGTTTGTGCTGCCCCAGTTTCTCGGTGGCGGCGTAGTAGAGGCGGCGCAGGCTATCGTCTTCGGGGTTCCAGCCGATGAAGAGCAGCGGACGCAGCGCGCACCAGCCGCGCACGGCCTGGAGTTTTTCGGAGAGGCGATTTTCCACGCGGATCTGGTCGCGCCGGGTGAGGATCAGCGATTCGGGCTGGGTTGCTATCCCCGCCAGGTGGATGAGGATGACCTCTTCCTTGCCGCCGGCGTAGGCGATTTCGCTCTCGCCTACCACCTGGAGGATGCGCCGCCCGGCCGCCTGCATGGCGCGCTCGAGCAGGCTATCGTAGCCATTGGTCACGACCGCATCGAAGCCCAGATCCACGAGCAGCTGGTGCAGCGGGCCGGGCACGGCGCAGGTCTCCACCTGCTCGCGCACGAAAGAGATCAGCCCGTGATGGTCGGCGGGTTCGCGGCTGAGGAAGGCTTCGGCAGCGAGCGCCCATTCCAGCCCGGGCGGCACCCAGAGATATTGGCGAGCCAGGGCTGCGGCGAGCTGCGGGCGCGCGGGCGGCCCGCTCCAATCGGCGGTGTCGTAGGCGACATCCGCGCCCAGGAAGAGCACGCTGCTGCCACGCGCTACGTTTTCGATCAGGTCAGTGGGGATGGGATGGATTTTGGACATGGTTTACCCTCTGTAATAGTCCCAATGCAAATAAATCTTCCAACTCAGGAATAGCGACGCCTTGTTCAAGCCATTCCATTGGAAGCTGACGAACGGGTTGTCCCTCAACCCAAACTTGCCAAGCTGCCGGGCGCACGCTGCCATCAACCAACACATAGTCTGCGACCAGATATGTTGCATTCTGTCTCTGTTTGGGTAACGGAACTCGAAGTGTTGCACGTTCACCATCACAAGCCAGATCATAAGTCCAAATCAGCTCACCCGTCAATTGGCACAAACGCAAACGAACAGCAGCACCTTCAGGCCCATTGTAATCCACAATAATTTCATCTTTTTCAACAACAAGTGATTTAATCAGTGGAGTCCAACGCACCGTGAATGTAGTGCATAAACCATTCTCGCAGCATAACGTAACTTCGTTTTCTTGATCTAAACAAACACGCCTCAAAACATCAAGCGCATCCAGAAGTATATCACCTTGGTGATTAGTCTCGCCGCTCCAGACATCTAAAGCTCCAACACGCATGATAATCCGGTTCTGGGGTGCTGAGAATATATGCAATGCTGTATGGTGTAAGTGGTCGTGATCTACTTGTTGAATGCCCTGGTATTTCACGCCCCATTGGCCCTGCGAATCCTGAAAAGGGTGTTTTTGGTAAAGACGATAGCCGTAAAGTTGCGGGCAAACAGTGATTTCGAGCGTTTCGTTGATCTGCGGAAAAACTAGCAAAGACGATATAGCATCAGGGACGATCCGCCATAAACCCGGAGTGTCTTCCCATGGCTCGCGATGTGTTTTCGGCTGCAATCTAATCCTAGTTTTATCGGTAAGTTGTTGTGTATCATGGTCCCACAGCAAACACTGAGATGAAGTTACTTGTAATAGTATCTGTGCGAATTCGGAGTATACATCACGCTCACGCCAATCGCTTAAGCTCACGTTAGGAAGTAAGGAAAGGCTGTGTTCACCCACGAGCTCTTCATTCTGATAAAAGCGAAAAAGATACTTACCAGGAAGATTCGCTGTCAACGAGGTTACTACGTCCCAAACTTCCGGGGCAACACTAAAGAAATGAGCCGTATCCATTGAAACAAGATATTGTTTAAGGTCAACCCGTCCCACAAATCCTTCCTCGGCGTAGACATCCATAACCATTGAACTCTGCTCTAAATCAACCGTACAATAAAAATGCAATACAAAATCATGGAAATCTAAGCATTGGTGCGGTTTGAGGGACAAATACGGATGTAACAAGAGTCGTTCAGTCCACATTTGAAATTCGCGTCGGCGCAAAAAGGCCCAATGAGTAGTTCCTACACGCAAATCAAAAGGATGATTTATATCGGCCCATGTCACACGATAAACATGATACTGACCATACATCTGCGGCAAAGATTCAATTGATACACTTTGACTAGCTTGTGGGATCTTATCGTCTTGCACGAACAGTACATATTCACGATCTCCAAAATTTGCTAACCCACGACCTTTTACCTCGGCGCGAGTTGCAGCCGAAAACAAGTAGCATGATTCTGGTGTAAACTCATGATCGAGAACGATTACATCGCTCACGCCCACGCTAACTTTGAAGGGGAGATCAAAGCACATCAGAGTAATTACCAAATCACCATGTAGATGAAACCGCCGTACACCATCCTCACGCAAACTGTCTTCGTGTAGATAGCCATTGCTTCCCCATACCTTTATCGGAGCATGAGGTTGTTCGGGATAATAAAGCATTAGACGAGTAATAGCAATTCGAAAGCCAGGGCAAGCCGTATTGGCATTTTCTAATTGGAGGGCTATTTGCCAATCTGCGCCAGAGGATTCTGGACATAATTGCCCATCAATGATTAGCTTTTGACCTGTCGGTGCTTCACCCACCCAAATGTATTGTGTAGATTTTGCAGAACAGATATAGGGAATAGCTTCGAGCGAACGTCGCCCAATCAACACCTTAAAAGGTTGAGAATTTTTGTAGGCTACAAAGCGCCCGTTCCATAATGATATTACTCTTGCATTATCCCATTCATTTAGTATTTCCAATGTGAGCCTGGGATGTGGTACAACGCGGTAGTCTCTAGTTTGACCTGCATTTTCGACTGTATATAACCCATAAGGTAATGTTGAAAATCTTTGTAGTACCTGACTCACTTGCTCTGGATCGGGTTTGTTCCAAGGTGTAACAACAAAGCCTTGATATAATGTGTTCAAGACACGTCGAAACTGCACTGGAGTAACATGATTTTGGATCTCACGGAGCAGATTAACTAATGAACGCTCATCGCGAAGCAAACGTAGGTTAGAGGGGTCGAAATCTGGTCCTAGTCCTAGCACTAACTCCTGGCGATATTTCTGGAACTGAGTTGTCTCTAAATACAGGTTGTTTTCAAGCGCATAATCTAATGTTCTACTTAGCATTTGACAGTCGTGCGTAAGTGTTGGCAAGACTTTATCCAATACTATGAAGCGCTTGTTTGCTTCTGAACGATACTTTTCAACCAGTGAAAATGTTAACTTCTCGCTTGCATGGTATGTATAGTACCATTTGAAAAAATCAACGAACTGGTTACGCGCTTCTGTGACCCATGTTTGAGCCTGGTTCATTTCTTCTAATAGAGTCCCGACTATTCTACGCCCTCGTCCATCAGTGCTGCAATATAGCCCCTCTTCTTGATAAGCCGGCCATAGCAAATTGTCAACAATTTGGCTACGCCTATCCAGGCTCTTGAGACCGAGCACTTGCTCAAAATCGGGCCAGAATACGTTATCGTCAATATATTTGTAGCGGCGCACAAAATCCATCGTAAATGCTAGGAAAACCAGTCTCGCACAAGAAAGTTTCTCTTCTGATGTCCAGCAGCTGAAAACTATATGCTTTGCCTTTTCGAGCAGTGTTTCATACTCCACTGCGTCGAATTCAATTAAAGACAAGCGCCCCGCAATATCTCGACGTTGTTGTATCTCAATGCATATATCATCGCCAGTGAAGGCCATCACTTGCTCCCGGATTCCACAAACTCATAGAAAGCGAAGCCCAATGCAGCACATAAGTCTCGGTTATAACGACTGCATGTGTAAGGTAGCAACAACTGGCTTTGGTCCTGACGCGCTGTATCGAGTAATTCGCCTGTCATTTGCCAGATTGCTATCCAATTTGTGCGCAGAAGATACAGACACCCAGAGCCACCCACAATACGATCTACCAAAGCTAGATCGTATTCGTGGCGATCATTAGGATAAATATAGCCACGCAACTGGTTTTTATTTACCCCAGTGAAGCGCGGCATCGCATTGATGAGGGCGTGTTTTACCGTATGAATGATCAGGTAACGTGTAAACCGACGGCGGTCAAACTCGCGAATGCGACAGTGTTCACATGCAACATCTTGACATTCCCGATTAGGAACTACGCCTCGGACTACATCACACCACATACGTCGTGGGTCAGGCTTTCGGCCTTTTTCCCATTCCAGCAATGCTGCCAGCGGCCGGGTCATTTCACTAGATTCTGCATCCGTATCCTCTTCCCCGCCCGCAGCAGCAGCATGGCTCTGACAAATATCTTCATACCCTCGAATAAAATCTTGCGCCAATGAATGTGTGTTCAAGAAGGCGTCCATTGCGCCTGATAATTGCAATAACGCCGCGTGAGTTTCGTACATATTTGCAAGATATTTATTGGGTTCGGGAAAAACAACATCAGGGAAAATCATTGACTCTTGATCTGGGTAAGAAAAGTAGCGACGATACTTTTCCCGCGCTAGAGCGATAATACTAACACGGCTAAACTGCCAAGTCCCAAGAGTAACATTTAGCACAGGCGCATAAGTTTCGCGTGGAGTGATGTATTCGTGAACGACCGAACGATGAGTGGGGATATTCGTAACATGAACTTTGTGATAAGTTCCCGCATCTTTACACGATTTACAGTTAAAACGTGCCTGATGCCAACCTTCTACAACGTAGTTTTTACGAAAATGCGATTCAGGGAAATACAAAAAGCCTTTTGCTTTGCTCGCCGCCGTGTTATCGTTCCATCCGGCTGTATCTAGTTGACCAAGGATAGCTGTCGAGAGCTCATAATGAGCATGGTAATTGAGTTCAGTTCCACAAGCGCGACATTGCCATTTCAAGCGTGGTAATGCTGTAAACCGAAAGTAATCGTTATGCCGGTCGTAACGTCCAATTTTGGTGACAGCTTCCATAAAAGGCGTATTATCGCGGCGGTGTGAGGCTTTAGCTATACAGGTAGGACTTATACATACTTTTGGTACTGGCGGCAGATAAACATTCCCGCATCCACCGCAAACGTATACTTCAGTCAACTGGCGCATTTCACCACCACAGATTGTGCAATGTTCATCACCTGCGCGCTTATCACTATATGTGGCTCCGCATTTTGGACAATAGAAGCGATAAGGATGGAATTTTACCGAAAGATCCTGCGGTGTGACAAAATCAACCTCAATGGGCACATCCAGAGGGTCTTGTGGAAAAGGGCTGCTTAAAGCAGCCGTTCCGAACATACGCGAGAAGTAAACCGCTGCATCACTAGCAGCCGGATCACGCCCAAAAAAGCGTTTAAGGTCTCGTTCTGCCATCATATCACGAGATTTGATAGCCTCTATACGAAAAGTGACACTACCTTGTGAGGCAAAACCACCCACCGGGCGAGATGTAATGGCTTGACTACGGGCAAGTGTATCGCGTAATTCATCTTCTCCTTTTTCGCGTATAAGATAAACTCCTACTTGTGGGCCAGCACTGCGCATATCTGGGACTAGATCCCGATCCTTTGTGTCTTGACCAGAAAGATAGTCTGTTTCAGCTATATCAGATTTGCTGCCGTAAATGCGCTCATGCAATCGGCATATCTTCTCTGACCACCACACTTGGAGTTCTGCTAGAGAAATTACAGTGGGTTGTACATCTGGGATGACTGCTGACTCACGCATAATCCATGCTTGCAGTTTTGTAATCACACTAGGAGTCAAAATGATTTCAAAAGTAGCTTTCGCAAAAGTTTGCCAATCACTCCCTAAACCAATAGGAGTTCCATCAACTGTAACCCGAAACTTCTTCAAATCTATTGCCTGCAAGTCAGACTTGTTACTATCATCACCCCAATACCAGGCTAAATAATCCAACAAGCGCGCGTACAAATGCGAGCATAATACATCCTGGTTCGAGATAATAATAGGCGCGTCTTCAAAGTCATCCGTAGTTGGATGGGCATAATGTTCAAAGTGTCGCAGGAAGTAGAAATCTAAAGGGCTAGTTGGGCTGATTACAGTCAAAGCCAGAGAATCACGTCGGCGTCCGCCGCGCCCCACCCGCTGCGTATATTCGTTTACTGAAAAGGGCGCGGTGTTGTTCACTACAGTTGTGACATCTCCAATATCAATACCTAGTTCTAGCGTTTTTGTCGCTGCCATAACGTCAATCGGCCAGGCGGCTCCTTGTTCTTCAGAAACTGTCAACTGCCGGACTGCTGAAAAACGATTCACAGCTTTAATTCTTTCTTCTTTTTCCAGCCCTCCACGATGCCAGCCGACCTCAAGTGGCGGTTCATAAACCACGCCAAGATCTTGCGCGTGACGATACCAACGATCCACCGCTCGGGCAATGTCAGCCTCAGCTTTGGTGAGTGTGGCGCTTTGCGTGCTGCCAGTAGCAGCCAAAGCAGCTACCAATTTGGGGAGTATTTGACCAACATAAGGTGAATAGTAACGCGATTCCTGGTCACGCAAAAAGCGGACGATATCATCAGTATCTTGACGAAAGTTAGCGAAAATCAATGTTTTTCTGAAATGCGGATCACGAATAAGATGCGCCAAAGTATCCACTATGTTCAACGTGGAAGTTACGGTTTTCTGAAATCGCTGATTATCAATGCGAGCAGGCGCAACTACATAGTGATGGCGATAACGAGCTGGTGTTGCTTCATAATCAATATAAGGACGTTCTTCGTCTGTAATCGAAGTATTTTTATGCGCTGGACGCAGATAACGAATAGCAGACAGATCTGCATCAAAGATAAGGCTGGCAAGCGCTTTAGCATTTCTTATGGTTGCACTTACTCCAACGTAAAGCGGTTGATGTTGGCAAGCCTCTTCAAATCGTCGTAAGAGATGTGCTACGTTACAGCCAAAGACCCCTTCATACATATGGATCTCGTCGAAAACAACAGCTTCAATAGATTCTCCAAACAATACGCGATGATAGCGAGGAGATTGCAATGCACGATTAATCATATCGGGACTGGTAATAAGAATATCTGGCGGGGCCGCCAGAATGTCCCAACGTGTGAGACGAAAGAAATCAATTTCGGCCCCACAACTACATCGAGCACACACAACTTCGGTATCATCAACGAGTTTACGGGTTGGGAAGTGTGTCAATACGGCAGAACAGGCTGGGCAGACTTGTAACAAACTTTTCTCTGTGCCCAAATTGAAGCTGGAATTTGGCGTGTCTCCAGTTAATACTCCAATTGTTACTTTGTTACCCTCAACAAGGGCCTGGTTCATAACGTATAAAATCTCTGTAATACGCTTAGCCTGGTCATTGGCGAGTGCCCGTGTAGGATAAAGAATCAGCGTGCTTATTTGGCGCGGAAGAGGTTGTCCACTAGCCAGCGCCGCTAATCGGCGATCATATAGGTGCGCAATTAAAGGTATCAAAAAAGCTTCTGTTTTGCCGCCGCCAGTAGGAATCGAAAGCAACAATGGGTGCCGTTCTGCGAGTTTATCCTGCCGTAATTCGGTGAGAATGTGATACAGAGCTTCTTCTTGGAATAAACGTAATCGGAAATCTGAATCCAATTCCCACAACTTGGCAATTGCATCATGCAAACGTATGGGGATCAGTTTTTCCTGGTCAAGAGAAATCAAAGTATCTGTTACCAAATCACTGATAAAACGTCCACTGCGAAAAGGGTAGATTGGATCCGGGGCGCTTTTTAGCCATAACATTTGATTGCCTAGTTTATCATCAGGGCCACTCATAAAAGCACGATAACTATTTGAGCCGTCGGCATGTTCTAAACGAACATCAGTAGCCGTAAGTATATCTGTAAGCAGGGCCATCAATCGCTCTGGGTTAAAAAGTGCTATAAGCAAATTTTCGCCGGTTTCTATCGGTGTATCGAGATCAGTAACTGCTTGAGTGATCTGACTTTCTAGCCAGCGGTTTTCTTCATCAACCACAATATTTTTGTAAACCAAGACTGAGGACAAGAGCGTTTTTTGATCAGGAGCAACAACTTGTCTAAAAAAGCCTGAATGGAGGTCTTCTAGCTGGAGAAGTAAACTCTTCAAAGTGCCTGATTTACAAATTACGGGTACACTTAAACCTGCAAGAGAGTCTTCACCAAGATGTGAGATGTAAACTTCTACGCGCATATTCGCCCCCTTTTTACTGTTGGAGCGGAAACCCGCTACCTTGAAGCATAACCAAAACAACTTGCCGTGTGTATTCCAAAAGGTACCAACGAAGCGCTAACAATTGCTGCCCTTTTTCAAAATTTACCAAGCATTCTGTATATGCTTCTGTATTCAAATTATTGAAGGCTTGTTGCGCCAAGCGTTCTTCAATCTGCATCCAGCGCTGATAGGTAGCCCACATACCAACTTCAGCTTGCTCCGCACTAGCACCAGCTATTGATTGCATCGCAGATTGCAAAAACTGCTGAATTTCTTCACGTGCGATCCACCATCGTTCTTCAAGTTCCGAGAAAGAAATAGTACGCAAAGCTTCTGTGATGGTTTGTTGTTGCAAATCATAGCGGATATTGGCAAGTTGCCTTTCAGCAACTTCTAGTTTCATGGTCAATTCCCGCTTTTGCTGGATAATGACTTCTTTAGTACGCTCTGCCTTTGCCAATTCCTGAAATAACGCTTCGTTTCGTTCAATTTCTTCATCTCGCTTGCTGTAGGTGCTTTTTAAGTCTTGTTCTACCTTATCCAAGCGAAGGCGCAGCCGTGCATTCTCGCGGCGCTGCTCTTCAAGAACCAATAAAGTTTCGCTATATTGTTGCTGCACGGATCCTTGTTGCAACCCACGCGTTCTAGATTGAGCTTCCAAACTCTCTCGTAGGTCCTTAACGCTCTGATGCAGCTCAGTGTTTACTGCTTGTGCTTCCACCACCTGCTGCCTCAAGCCGCGACATTCTTCCTCAGTCTGGTTCAGTCTTTTTGCTTGTGCTGTGAATTGTGTTTCTTCTTGTTCTAGTTGTTCTTTAAGAGCGACCAGTTGTCGCTGAGATTGTTCAAATTGCTCTTTTCGATGTTGAAGTGACCGAGTACTGTCTTCCAATGCTTGTTGCTTATCTGCCAGTGATTGCCTTAACTGGACGTTCTGCACTTGAATTTCTTGAAGTGTAGAAGTTAACACTTCTCCTCGGGCATGTGTAAACAGAGCAGATGTTTCGTCAAGTATCTCTTCAGTTAGTCCAGAATCAAGCGCTTGCTGAATTTCTGCACGTTTAGTAAGTCGAAGCGCCCAAAACACTTGTAATTTATTCTCTAACCCATTGCGCACGAGCATTTCAGCGACATCGTCATGGAGCGTTTCTAGCGAAACCGTCGCTGCTTCACTTAGCAGTAATGCGTTACTTTCGATCCACATAGTGAGAAATGTTTTGATTTTATCCGGGAGCTTTTGTGCATAACGCGCTAGTCTTTGAGGTACTTGATCCCAGGGCAATCTTGATGGGCGAAAGCCGGGGAACACATGTCGTTTCAAATAATTAGAACTCTTAACGAGGTTGCTGATTCTGACACGCTCGATACCGGAGATTAAAGCAATCAACTGTTCTTCTGTGACATCCCAGGCGATAACCATTTTGTCTGTTTGCTCGTCGTTCATTCACAACTCTCCAAAATCAATCTGCGTGTAAGATTCGGCGATCAACGAATTGATTAGCAGCTATCCAAAGCGTATTCAAGTCTTCTATTTGTACTGAATTCGATTTATTGATTACTTCGTCCAAATCTTTGAATAATTGGATGGTACCAATGAGAGCGTGTTTTTGGCATTTTCGAATAGTTATCACCTTACCATTTTCAAACCGCCAGAATTGTTTTGCCGCTTTACACTTAAGCCAATTTTGCAACAAAACCCTCGTTTGAGGATTTGATGCTAATACTTCCATTTTTATCTCTTGCGCTTGATTTACATCTAGCAAACGCCCTATCGCTGCTATAACCCCTAAACGAATTTCTGCGGAAGAATCGGGCGCAATCTCTGTATAACAAATTAACAATATATCTTCTTGTAAACCATTAACATGATTCATAAGAGCTCCTGTCAAGCATTGTCACCTGAGAGAGGTAATGCTTTTTCAAGCGTGGCCCGAAACTGATCATAAAACACCTTCGCATTGTGAAACCCTCGGCGGCGGTTACGGTTGTTCCCTCGAAACAAAATGACTTCGATACCGATTTCCTGACAAATTGGGCAAGGACATTGCTTCCAGGGTTGGTCTTGCAATACACGCCGATACCAAACTTCATGATCACGATCTACCCCAAAGAGCCGGTCGTAAGCCAGCACTTCAGCGAGTGTGCTTTGTAGATCCCGCTCGCCGCGCTCAAATGCCCGTAAAGCATTGAGGGCGCGTTGTTCCAACTCAACCAGTTCCTCTTCGCTATTAATACCACCTGTGCCATTCACGATATCTTCTGGACGACTTATACCACGCTTGTCTCGCTTGCTGATTGCTTCGGGAATACGAATTGCGGCATAATGCAGACCATCAGCCGCCCAATAGTTATCCTCGCTTTTTCCCAGAAAGGCGCGGCGAATGGGGGATGCGCTATCAACCATCGTAACTCCGTAGCGAAGAAAATCTGGAATCAGAGATAAACGCGCCACACCGAATAAGTGCAATTCTATCCCCGAAACAAGTTCTGGAGATACGGCTGCAAGTACATCCCGGATTGCTTTGTCGCCGCTACGCGCGAGTCCGCCTAATGCCAAATGGGTATAATCCATTGCTATCAGCCGCCGAATAGCTTTAGCATACATTTCTGGAGTTTGCCCTTGTGCAATCCCGACCGGTATAAAAGTACAACCGCGTTCTTGGTGGCGTTTGATAAAGTCCTGGGCATTACGCAGGGTCAACTCCCAGCGACGCTGCTGTTCTTCCGGCGGGAAACTGCTAAAAATCAGATGATCTATTGAAACACCATAAGTAAACCCGAGTGATTGGTAATAATCGAGGATTTCATCCGTAGTATAAGGCGGCTCATTATCATCACGGTAGGTATAAGCACCACAATCCCCAAGTACCGGGATATTGGGATCTAGACTGAGAAAAGCATGAACACCACCAGACTCTAAGATCAATTTTTTGACTTTGGTGCTAATTACTGTTTTCGACATAAGAACGCCATCGAAAATTGGTTCCTGGAAAAACTGATGGGCAAACCAATCATCTAGCCAACGATCATTTCGGTTAGCAGAAGGTTTATCGTGAATAAAATCGTAATTGGGATCAACCATGTCCTCGAAGTTGGGAAGAAAGAATCGTAACAAGTCAGAATCTCCTCTATGCAGGTTTGTTGTAGCGCAGCAAAATTATGTCCCCTACCACCGTGTACTGTAACGTCGGCGTCTGCGGTGATCCTTTCTCTGCCGCCCAGGTTTTCACGCCATCGGTCACATAGCGGCTGGCGTCGGAAACGGTCACAAAGCCCTTTTTATCGAGATCGGCCTTGCCGCTGAGGGCTTCCAACAGGTAATAGGTGAATACGCTACGCCTCTGCTCCGGACACTCCCACGATTGTTGGTTTTCTTTGCAGGAGGCCAACACCGCCATACCCTCGGCTTCCTCAAACACGCGCCGAATGAACTCCGGCGTCATGGTTGGCTCGGCTTTGCCGATGGATGCGCCCGAATGACAGGCATCCAGAATGATGACTTTGGCATGTGCTGGAGACTGTTCGATGATCTCGCGCACATCTCGCATCGCCACAGCAGTATGTTTGAGGGCTGCAAGTCGTGTATCATGCGCGAGAAGATAACTCTCGCCATCGCGCGCCATCCCGTGCCCGCTGAAGTAGAACAGCAGCAGATCATCTTCGCTTGCGGCCTGGGCAACAGTCGAAAGCTCACCCATGATATTACTTCGAGTGGGCAGGTGCTCAGGTTTAGCATCGGTAAGCAAACGGGCCAGTTGATAACGCCCCGCGAGCTGTTCTTGAATAGCAGTCACATCGTCCACGCAAACGCTGAGGTTGGCAATGGAAGGATCAATATACTGGTTGACGCCAACCAATACCGCCCAGGCTTTGCCAGTGTTGAGGACTTGTGTCGCCTCTGCGGTAGGATCCGCATCGCCTTTAGCCCCCTTCTTACCCAGACGCGCCTTGATGCGCCCCCATAGGGCCTTCAAGTCAATCTGATTTCGGGTGCCTAGCTCAACGTTGTAGCTCAGAATGCCAGGGATGATGGGAATTGCCAGTTGCAGGTATTCATAGGCGCTGCCCGTATGTTGGGAGAGGGTGTCCACCGCAGTACGCACGTCAGGATTGAGTGCTGTGCCAGTCTGCTGTACTGATTGCGCCCAGGAACGTAACTCGGCGACCATCTGCGTAGCTTCGGCTTGCTCTATCTGGTTGTGGGCGATAGCATCGAGAATTTGGGCTACAGATTGGCGGTCTTCGGCTTGCCCTTGATCCAACTTGGCTTCGATGCGCTGTAAGCGCGCCAGCATTTCTCCATTATCTCCAGCTGTGGATGATTGTGGGGCAGGTGCATTGATAACTGGCTCAGTACGATTAGGCGGCGTGGGTATTTGCGCCTGCCCCAAAATCTCTAATGTATCAGCTTCCAAAATCACAATGCCTCTATCTCGCCACATGCGTACATCGGCCTCTGGCAATCCAGGCCAGACAGCATAAGCGATGCGCGCGAAGCGGCTTTCAGCGATTTGATCGAACAGGAAGCGAAAATCAGGGTCAGTCAGATTGTAACCGAGGAACAATACAGTGTTGCGACGAAAAGCGCGACGCACCTCATCTAGCAACGGTTCGCGCTTCCGGTCACGCAACAAATCTGAGTGGTCGCGGTCGGTGACGACAAGCGTCTCCGGCTGTTGTGCATCGCCGTAGAGTTTGATGAGCGTGGGGCGGTTGGGGTTGATGAAACTCACATCACTGCCGCGCACTACGCGATTGATGCCGACGCCGACTTGTTGGAACGCAAGTTCAAGCAGGTTATCATAGGCTGTAGTAATCAGCGTCTCGATTTGATGTCCTTTTACCAGGTTAACAACACGCCAGTGAAAAGGCTGTGGCGATTTGCCGGTTGTATCGAGCGCGTTGCGGATAAAATCGGTGAACTCCCAACGATTACCGGCCTGGCTTACGCGCTGGGCGACTTCGGAGAGGGGAAGGGCCTCATCCAATCCTTTGCAGCGTGCAAGATCACGGGCTAGATCAGCGCGAGAGGGCAGCCCGGTGATTTCGCATGGCAGGTCGGAGCCGAGGAAGAGCGATAAGTTGTTTTGGTTAAAGATATTTGTCAGCCCTGAATGTGCGACGGGCTTTTCTGGCTCGGATCTGAGAGTTGTTGATGGCGATGAGAGCTCAGGCAATGCGCGCTCTTCAATGTAGATAGAGTCGCTTTGAACGCCGTTCCAGAATAACAAGTATCTCTTTTCTATCGCTTCCAATTCATTGCTCTTAAAAGTTACCTGAATCAGATACCACCCGCTTTTGTGAATCTTTAGAAGATCTGATTCTCCGGTATGTCGTTCAACGCCGAGCTGCGAAGCGGATGCAACTCGCAGATAAGGATCAGTCCTACCATCTTGGGAACGCCACCACCAGACCAAGTCTAGTTCTCTCGATTCACCAGGTTTGAGCGAGATTCTCTCAAACTGGCTGGGTGCCCAGGAAAGCCAATGCGATTCAGGGCCTAGTATTTGTTCTCCTGTAAAATCTGTGGCCTTATTTAGATATTCAATACTCAGAAGACAAGCCTCACAGTTTGTGACTATCCTGCCAGTCTGATTGGTGACGATCAATCGCTTCCATAGCGTTGGCAGCTCAGATCGTGGCGGGCTGCCTTCAATCTCTATTCTCAATGATTCCCCTGGCATCAATATTTCCTCACAGATACGGTTACGGATACAGCTGTATCCCTCAGGATCGGCCTTAATCACGCCCAGCAATTCCAGTTCCGCCTGCCGGCGGTGTTCTTGTGGATAGAACTTCATGCGTTCACCAGACATTATTCGCTGAACATACTGGCTTAGCTTTTCGTTACTTCTCAGGCGATCTATTAACGGCGGTAAGTGATTTTCGTCTTCGCGGCGCAGACGTTCAATGCCCACATCTACATCGGCTGGGGTTGCAGTCGCTTCCAAATAAGAACATAACAGCTGTGTAAGATAGGGCTGTCCATCTGTCCAGTAATAGATACGTTGTGCCAGAGCATCAGCCTGTTCCCCTGACCAGCTCCCTTTGCCAACCAGTTCGCGCACTTGCGCCAGTGTGAAATCAGGCAGGCGGACGCGTTGGGCAATGTTGAAAGGGGAGATTTTGTCATCTTGAATCAAGTCGCGGGGGTGAAAGGCCCCGGCAAGTAAGAAGGTCAGGTGCTTGAACTCGGTTTCAGCTTGCCGGGAGTTGTAGACATCGCGTAGTACACTGAAGAATTCGGTAGCGCCAGGGAAACTCACAGCACCGATTTCATCCAGAGCAATCACCAAGCGCCGCTGGGCGTCGGCAGCAAACATAGCTACATCACATAAAAACTCCCGCCACTCTACGCTGTTCCGAGGAACAGTAGGCCATTGATTGCGCGGGATAAAACTGCGGAGCTGCCGCAGAATGCGTGGACAGAGCGTTTGATACCAAGTTGCTTCTGTAGAATGGTCAGGTGTAGTCACGTCCAGATAGGCAAAGGCCATGTCGTTCAGAGCCGGGTGACATATCAAGTGATTGATCAGGCTACTTTTACCTTGCTGCCGTGGCTCGATCACGAGCAGGTAATCCATTGCCCGCAGATGCATTAATACATCACGGTCTGCTTGCCGTTCAATATAGACGGCGGCATGTTCATCGGTCAATGATCCGCCGGCTTTGAAGGTTGAGCTGCTCATTCGCCTTGTTCCTGGTACTCTTCAGTGAAGATTTCTAGCATGTCATTCATTGTCATTGTCCCGGCGACCACGCGCGGGAAGGCTTCGACAGCGAATTCGTAGCCAGTGGGGGTGCGTTTAAGTATAGAGCGCAAGTCTACCAGACGTTGCAGGGCATTGTCTACCTCGCGGGCTTTAGGGTGTAGATTGCAATGCTCGCCCAAAGCTTGGCGAATCGTGGGTAAGGTACAAGTATTTGGATCAACGGACATCAACAATGAGATAATTCTCTCGAGAGAAGTGGCAGCCTCCCAATAGGTGCTGAGGAAATCATCACGTTGGAAACCAGGGTCTTCTGTTATAGCTTTTACGTCATCCAAAGAGATCGATCGTCTGCCCTGCTCATTCAGATGTTCAATAAGGCGACGACAAAGCCTTTGAACTATATTTGGGTGTCCGGAAGTAAATCTAAAAATTTGTTGTATTACTTCCTTTTCATTTTCAATCCGAATTGTTAAATCCTTTAGTGGTCTAGTAATGAGCTCTTCTACGGCACCAAATTCTAGAGGACCTAGAGGTAACTCATTTACGAGATTGAATAATGGGCCTGACGGATCGCGTAGAGCGCTTTGTAGAATTCTCTCACCACTTAATATAACCTGTGCTTCTCCTGAGTGTATTACTGATCGTAACAGGTTAAAGAGTCGCCAATTATCTTGTCCATCACTAGAAACAATCTTATCAGCCTCATCTAGCAAGATAAGCAAAGGGCGCTCTTGTGAAGGCACTCCATTGCCTCTGATCAAGGAAGAAATAGTCCTAAAAAAGCCCTTGTCATACAGGCGCATTGAAATTCGCTTGCCTGAGAACAATTCACCGAAAGTGATCTTTGAAACTCCTTTGGCCGAACTCCAATTTGTGACCGATGTAGCCAAGAACACGTCCTTTGTGGGCGTGGTGGAACAGTCGTGATATACAGTCACAAAGCCAACCTCTGGTAAACGATAACGATGTAATTGGCTTAAGAGTGAGGATTTACCAACACGACGACCGCCGATAATTGCGTAAGATTTGATAGAAGCATGTTCTATGACCTCACGAATTTCCATTTCTCGCCCAAAAAACACCTTTCCTGAAACAGGTCCTGTAGTAACGTAAGGCATGACAGTCCTGAGATCGGCTTGTGCAACAATTAAACTCTTAAAAGTTTCTCTTGGATGCCTAGAAGCAAGCACTCGCAACAAGCTAGGGGGATCAAGAGATACAAAATCGCGAGCATATACTTGTTGTAGCCGTCCCAGCGGTTGCCTACTTCGAGCCTGCTGCATTTCAGACACATGTAGTATTACCACTATTTGCGAATGAACACTAGCGTTATCCAGGAATTCTTGAAGAGATTTACTCTCAATATCGGACAATGTTTCTTGAGAGTAGAGTAAAATTGGCAATTCAACGGGTAAGTTGATACCACTGTAAGCCTCCGCCACATCAATCCAATAGCATGTAAAACCTGCTTCTGTTTTTTGACGCAATATCGGAACTGAAAGCGCATTCGCAAGTTCTTCTACTATTGTTGTCGCATTTTCAGCTGTTGGATTTGAACGAAATAGTCCCAAATTGCCAGCAACCTGTTCCAAGGAAGGCCATACAGCTTGTTTTTGTAATGCATCTTGCATCTCCTGAGCAGAGCGAAACCGGGCATGTGGGTCTTCTTCTAACGCTTTTTTGACAACTTTGTCTAGCCATTCTGGAACTTCAGGCGATATATCACTTGGTTTGATAGTAGGTAGTTGTCTTTTCCATAACTCCCCGGTTAACATCTCAAAAAGAACACATCCTAGACTATAAAGATCTGCACTGGGACGCAAATAACCATAGGTTTGTTCCTGTTCAGGGGCCATATAGAGCGGTGTGCCAGGATGACGTCTATTCCCCAAATCACTTCTAGTTGATTCTGCTGCCATTTGTGCTAACCCAAAATCTGCCAATTTTGCGTGACCGTCTCTCGTCATCAGGATATTTGACGGTTTAATGTCTCGGTGCACAATGTCTAGTCGGTGACTATGCACATGCGCTAGAGCATCAAGTAGCTCTTGCGTTAAACGCACTGCTTTGTATGGCGGTAAGATTCTGTATTGTGTCAAATAATCATGTAAATTTGGGCCATCCACATACTCTAAAACTAAGTACATTGCATCGTGTAATTTATAAAAACAATAGACCTGAACAATGTTCCGATGCTGTAACTGAGATTGTATCTGTATTTCACGGTTAAAACGTTCTTCATATTGCAAAAACAATGAGTCACCTATTTGAGGTCCAACTCGGTGGAGTTCTTTAATTGCTACAGGTCTTGCTAGCCTCATATCTTGTGCTCGATACACAGCACCAAAAGCGCCTTCCCCAATCAGGCGCTCAATACGATATGTGTTTTCTAGTACGAAGCCTGGTTCTAGTGTCATGATAAACCGTCCTGAATTTGAAACCTGTCTATTTGTTAGAGGTTAGCTACCTTAAGTGTATTCCACACTTTCCCCATAAACACATCATGCTCCACGTCCCCAGCCTCAAGATGCAACACACGAATGTTGCGTTGTACTGCCAACCGCTCGTACACTTGCTCCTTGAATCGCCGTGATTCCACATAATCCGGGTCACTGCGACCCCAGTATTCCACGTAAAGGTTATGCTCATACAGATGAAAGTCAGGATGGATAAACCGCGTTTTGCCCTCATCATCCGTATAGGGCAAGCGCGGCTCGTAATCGAACGCAATCTTGGCTGCTTCCAGTTTAGTAGCAATGATGTATTCAGCACGCGAGCGCACATGCACACCGCCGGGTGTCTCATAGGGCTTGTGTTCGTCACCGCCCCAGCGTTCTTCCCACCGCCCATCGGCTACAAATTCCCGCAATGCATCGGCGGCTTGGGGTAGTGGCAAGGCGAATGTGACTTGAACCTGCCCATCTTCACCTACTTCAGCAACAATACCCAATCCCAAGACCGGATTGAGCCGATTACTTAGCGCACCGGGATCAGCCTCGATGCGAACGGGCTCTTGTCGAAGTAAACTGTTCGCTAATGAAGCGAGACAATCCCCTGTTGGCATGCTGGCATGTAAAACATCCCGGAGTTTTTGGAGCGCACGACGAGAATCAAGTAGCGGTGCCAGGTAGGGATGCTCGATATCACTTCCCATGCTCATACAAACTGGACATCCATCCTCACAGGCGCGATTGTAGAGCACTAACAACTGTAGTCCCAGTTCGTAATCCAAATCGGCATTAGCAACTCCACTCTGTGCCAACGCCACCCGCAGCTGCATGATCTGCGGGTGTAACACGGGGTCAAGATGCAATACAACCCAGCGTACTACTGCTTCAGCAGGCATCTCGCCAGGAATTTCGGCATCGAGAAGCGCTTGACAAGCAACGAGCTCCCGCATAATCAACGCTGGATTGAGTGACTGTCCGCCAAGATCAATGCGGTTGAATAGAACCCTGCCTAAGACCCGCACAGCATCTTGTGTCGCGTTGGCAAGGTCTAAATCAATGAGCAATGCTTCCAGAGCGTGGTCCCTCTCCATCTGTTGTGCGTTTTGGATTTGGTCAGGTGTAGCGCGGGTCAAAACAGCGTTTACCAGTGCCTCACCATGAGCAATGGGGCACGCACTAAGTTCTTGTTGCAGGGTCCACCACAGTGAGCCTTCGTTGTCGGTCAAGTCCAGCCGCTCGAAGGCCTGCGCAATGCCGCCGGAGCCGCCTGCTACGGTGTCCATAATCAGAATCCGCGGGTCAATAGAGCGATCTACCTGATCCAACACTGGCAGATCAGCGTAGGCTACCAGATCATCACTACCCACACCGCCCAAGCGCGCAATGAGGTTTTTGAGTAGCGCGCTCAGGCTATGTAACACCACGCTATCCACAAAGTTGTAGAACTCAAGTGAGTCCTTGAAAGCCACTACAAGAGATCCATTCAAAGCATTAAAGAAACGCTCTGTCAGGTAAGGAGCAAATTCTTGTTCCACATCCACCGAGCGGACGACGCGGTGAGTGGCGTAGTAGTTCAATACCGCTTCATAGTCGTCTCCGTAGTTCAGCAAACGCGGTTCACTTTCGGAGTGGGGCACAACCTCATGCAGCCAATAATCCACCACCACAGCCACCATATCCAGATGAGTTTTGATGTAGACCTCCCACTCAACTGCGTAAGGCCCCATCCGGTAGATAGCGCAGTTACGACGCAGGTGTAGGCGTAGGCTCTCATCACTCAGAATTGCGGCGGCAGCTTGTGCCAACAAGTCGGGGTTAACTTGGAAGCGTATGCCCTGGGTTTCTATGGCATATCCGATCAGTGTACGCTGCCCCGCCTCATCGTAAAATGACCGATGCAAAGTAAGATCTTCTGGTTGGATACCCAGTGCGTTGCGCTTTTTGTGGTTGGTTTTGATATCTATGTGCATCTCATAGAAGACACGGGTGTAACCGAGCATTGCCCGACCCTCTTCCAGAAAGCCCTCGATGGCAGCGAAAAGGCTGTCTAGAGGCGGCAGAAGTGATCTACAGAGGGGATTTCCTTTCCCGGGAATATAGGGAATGATGACCGAATCGGCTCGTGCTGAGGAACGACGGGAAATCGGCAGCAGTTTGGATGCCGGTTCTTCTCCATCCGCCAGGCGCACAGCCTGTTTGTCCACCGGATCGTAGTACCAGAAAGGGCTTTCTTGCTTGTGCGGCGGCCCAAACATCTCCACGCGCAGCCGTTTGACGCTCATAAAGGGCAGGCCGGGGAAGCGCGCATCCAGATAACGCGGCACGCCGAAGATGCTGTCGGGCTTGCTAGTGATGTCGCCTTTTTCCGGTGGAAAGGCAATTTTACGCCCAATGATAACGCCCGCCTCGTCCAGGACATCTTCTTCGGGATAGAGAAAGGTGGAAGTCCCATCTTTGAGAATCGGCGTCCAGTGGATGGCCTGATTTTCGCGCAGGCGGTATGAAACATTGCCGGGCAGCAGTTCGGTGAGGCCAAAGGTCACATCGGTGGTGCGCTCGGCGGGCTCGTCCGGCGTCGCGCTGTACTCCGGGTTGGGATAGTGAATCGTCAGGGTGGTGGCGTCTTCACTGCCCTGGAGCATCCAGTCAATGTGCTCGTAGGTTTTGAGCCAGTTGCTACGTTCAATTTGGTCACTGACGGAATGATATACTACGTTCCCAAAAGTAGTCAACAACCGGTGTGGCGTGGAGGTTTTCAGAGGGGTGAGAAATGGATAGGTAGGATGGTTACGAAAAGTCGCACTAGCAATATCCGAAAATGCCAGATAGTTGGCAAGGAGTTTGTTGGAACTGAGGCGTTCCCAGGCCGGTTTCAGTATCAAGTCGGTCAAACCTTGCGCCAGCGCCAGCCAGCCCTTGATATAAAGCGTCCCACCAGATTGATGCACCCATCCCTGATCAACCGGCTTACCGCTGATCCAAATTGCCTCTTTGGTGCGTTTGTGCTTGATGACTATCCGCTGTTGCCCTGGACGTTTAGGGTCAGGCAACCATTGGAATGTTTGCACCATCTCCGGGGCTAGATCTTCTCTTCCTGCCTGGGTGAAATCCAAAATCCGGGGATCGTTGCGAATATCGTTGATATTCTGCCGCCGCAGGCACGCCAATAAGTCGAAGAATGCCAAAAGTGCGTGGGTGCGCTGAACATTGAAGTTACCCGCGTTCAAGGGTAAATCGTCAAAGGATGGATCGTACAGGGCTTCGGGATGGAAAAAGTAGAAGGCATCGTCGCGGCGATAGGGCCACAACAAGGTGACGATAACGGGAGAATCATTGGGATCGCGCCCGGCCCGACCCCGACGTTGAATAAAGCTAGCGGCGCTGGGCGGAGCTTTGTGCTGGTAAATCAGGTGAATAGCTTCATCATCGTAACCTACTTCCAGCGAAGGCGAGGTGGGAATGAGGTCCTGCCCATCCAGTTGTGAGGCTGCACCGGCATAGACCGAGTCTGCTACGGACAATGGGGCATTCCAGCCTCGGTTCTGTTGAGCGAATACCCAACAGTCGCCGCTTTGAAAGTGTGGACACTGGTATAGCGTGGCATTCTGGATACGTTGCTCACATCCTACCGGGCATTGTGAGGCAATCCTCGACAATTGTCCTTGGGTAGGTCGCCGGTCAGTACGGATACGCCATAGTTCACTTTGATTGGCCGGAGGGATTTCTTGACCAGTGGGATCGCGTCCCACATACCATTGCAACGAGGGATTAGCATCGTAATTGTGGCGGAACTGACGTAGATCATTGATGGAATCGAAGAACGCTAATCCGCGCCATTCCGGTTCCGTCTTGAGGTTGTGCATTATGCACATCACAATCTGAATTGCTGCTGTCTGATCGTTGACGCGGTACTGTGGGCTGCGCGGCGTGGGGGAAAGACGGCGCGGGTAGATAAAAATGTAACGCTCGCGCCCCTCGGTAGGTTCGAGTTCGTCTTCTTTGGGCTTGATGACGCGCAGGCGGTTGTAGGCCCGCTGATCCTGAGGGTCCACATCCAGCAGTTTCGCCAGGAACCGCTGCTCATCGTGCAACGTGGCTGAGACGCCGATTACGAGGGGATTGAGCAGCGGAATCGGCGGTTGTATCTGCTGGTAGACCAGCTTTACGCGCGCCTGGAAGCGTTTGATGAGCCGGGCAATGTGCGCACCCTTGATCCGCTCGTAGAGGTGGACTTCATCCAGCACCAAGAAACGCGGGGGGATGGTGATAGAATCCCCTTCCCACAGCCCCCACAAATGCGTGTACTTTTCCCGCGCCAACCATTGACTCAGGGAAACATCGGTGATGATAAGAATATCCGGCGCGTTGCGTTCCAACGCGGTCTGTGTAATGTGCAAAGTGTCTACAATATGCCCACAATGATCGCAGACCAAACGCGGGCAACCGGTTTCGATAGTGGGATCATCGGCGGCGACCCAATATTGCCCCGCTCCGCATACAACGCAGGTTTCCAACAGATTATCCTGGCGATACCAGATGCGGTCACTATCGGTTTTTTGAGGCCACTTTCGATCGCCTTGCATCTTCTTGAGGTCGGCAGGTACGTCGCCGTTCTGAATTCCGACCGTCAGGCGCGGGCCGCCGGCTTCCTGAAACTTGCCAGTGTAGCGCAGCAGCCGTTGCAATTGATTGCGCGCCAGGCGGATGCGCGGATAAACCAGCACCGCGCGCACGCCCGGTCGCTCGCGCAATTCCGGCGGCTCGCTGGCGATGTCCAGCAGGATAGGGAACAGGAACGCTTCTGTCTTGCCCGCGCCGGTATCGCCGGCGATGATGAAAGACTCATTATCCGGGTTGCCGCGTCCCGCGCAGGCAAGCACCTCTTGGATCGCGCGCGCCTGGAAGCCGCTGAACGTGGCAATGGGCGCGATCGCGGCTTGAAATGCTCTAGCAACATCCGCCGCCAAGCCAACGGGCAGCGCGTCGCCAACGGCAACGGCGTCGCGTCTAGGTCGGCTGCGCTGGCGGAATTCCACACGCACATCCTCCACCAAAAGGGCGGAATCGGACAAGTCTTTATGCCACCACAGCCGTTGCCGCAGCAGCCGCAGACAGCGCACCGTCTCGGCGATGCGAGAGCGGAAGTAGCCGGATCGCCACTCGATGGCTTCACCCTGAGAGATGAGGTCGCGCAATGCGGCTTCGATGCCGTTCAGCGATGGGGCTTCGCCTTTTTGCTCCTCAAGGTAACGGCGCAGGTCTTCCGCCGTGATGTGGGTGTTGTAGAGGCCAAGGTTGAGTTGGCGAGATTCTAGTCGTTCTAATGCTTCAATGACTTCACCTGTTGATTTCATTATGAAGCGATTCCCACTGAATTCCAATCCTTTGTCACACAGGTCTGTCCGGTTAAAAATGATTCAATAGCTATGCGTGTAGGTAGTGATAACGGCGTGGGAAGTGAGTCTATGGGGAACCAACCCAATTGTTCGCATAAATCAGGCTCTCTGTTTTGAGCCTGACCTTCATATCCTTCCACCAAGAAATCTAAATTCACATACTGTCTTTCATCTTTTTCATCACGATAGTTGTTCACACCAATTAACTTCAGCTGAGTAGCTTGAATAGCTGTCTCCTCCGCCAATTCCCTTCTAGCAGCTGCCTCAATAGTTTCGCCACATTCCATATGACCTGCAGGTACTGCCCACACACCTTTGTTGTAAGAAGCAAGGCGTTTCCCTAGCAATATCTGCCTTGATCTGTCTACAACCAATATCCCAACCCCAACTCTTACTGGTTCTTGGACTCTCTCAAACGACGTTGACCATGCACGAATATTCTGTAATGCGTACCTGCGTTCTGCTTTTCGTTCGAGATCGTATGCCCTAAGTAACCATTGTTCATTTGGATGCCATTCTGTCGTGGTAAACGCTATTTCAAGAGGCAGCACCTTTCGAATAGATGTTTCTCCTCGATGATTAGTATATAGAATGTACACTGTCCTAGATTCTGGAAACTCGTTCATTTTTATCTCCTATGAGCATGATCGAATCACGAATATTCTTCATGGATTTTGCAGTCGTTTGAGTATAGTTTCGATACGCGTCACACGCTCGTTGACTCCCATTTCCATGAATACTTTTCTTGCCGATCTGAATAGTTTAACCGCCTCTTGCTTGTTCCCAATAGCTTCTTCTATCAACCCCAGACAAAAGTGATTGTACGCCAGTCCTGGAGTTCTATTCAATTGCAGATCCATCTCTAGCGACCTCTCATGGAGCGTTCTTGAAGTCTTTAAATCACCGCGCGACCAAGCCAATCTGCCCATTTGGTATATCGTAAGAGATATTTCTTTTTGATCAGATACACTTTCAAGAATCGTCAGTGCTTCATGTAATAGCCGCTCTGCAAGTTCCAGATTTCCACATTTGCGCTCGAGATACCCTAACACAGTCAAGGTGTCGGCTGTTTTTGCTCTATTGCCAAGTTCTTGGAACATTTCGAGTGCAGTCTCGAGATATTCTCTTGCTTTGGTTGTATTACCCTGGCTTTGACAGATCATCCCCAGTCTTCTAGTTGCTGTAGCTCTCCCATTTTCGTTTCCAGTCCTTATATAGAGTTCAAGTCCAAGATTCGCCCATTTTTTTGCTAATTCGAAATTCTCCTGATAGTAATGCATCCAACTTAGAACGGATGTAGCAAGGCTCGCCTGTGCTTCCAACAAGTCCTGAGATTCAGCAGAAACAAAAGCAGCCTCAGCTACTTTGATAGCTTCAACCCAAAGTCCCCTATCCTTCAAATATGAAGTCATCGCGAATACTAGCTCGATCAGGGTCCTCGTTAGAGATCTATCGACGACACCACTTTGCACCCAACTAATCGCCTGTAATAAGTTTTCTCGTTCCAAGTCTAGTATTTCAAGGTTGTTCCTAAATCTATTTGCATAATCCTGATAATGAGTAACGAGCCTTTGTTTACTTTCCGCTACATCTTTACCAGAAAGTGTTTGAAGTTTTTCGACAGCATACTCGCGCAGTAAATCGTGAAATCTGTATCGTTTTTCTCCGTAAGACAACACGAGTGAGTAGTCCACCAGCTGTTCAAGTATCAAATCTGCTTCTTCGGGAGCAATTGCCAGGAGTGAAGATACTGCCTCCAAACTGAAAGTACCACCTGCAAACAGCCCTAACTTTGCAAATGCAGGCTTGAGGCAAATTGGATCCAGATAGCTGTAGGATACTTCAAATGTTATTCTCACACTATCCTCTTTTGACATACCCCTAGAAAGCATTTCCAAACGATTTTGTTCAAGTTTTTTCTGATATGACGCAATTGTAGGCCAGCGCTCGCTATCTGCTAACTGTGCGCCTGCCAAAGTCAAAGCAAGTGGTAAGTGGCCACAGAGTACACATATAGACTGACTTATTTCGAGTTCGTTTTGTATTCTCCCAATACCAGCATAATTCTCTAGTAGTTTAATGGATTCTATGGCATCTAGCTGATCCAAAAGAATAGGAAAAACTCCCGCAGGGATTGCTTCATAGTTTCGCGTTGTGATTATTACAGCAATCCCCTGAGATTTTACAAGGAACTTTCGAACTGTTGTTGCGTCCTGAGCATTGTCTAACACAACCAATGTCGGAACAGTAGAAAGAATCGTAGCTAACCGAGACAGACAAGCCGTTTCGTTGTCCTTAGGAGCGTCATATCCATAATTACCTAACCATCTCGTTGCAATAAGTAATGGTGGTTCTTCAGCTAGATTAGCCCACAAAACTCCTCCAGGGAATCTTCGAGGGTCATCAAGTTTCGCCGAGATCTCTGCCGCTAACGCCGATTTGCCAATTCCTCCCATACCGCGAAACGCATACAAACCTATTGCTTGGTTCTGCCCCAATGACTGCATCAGTTTCTCTATCTCTTTCTGCCGCCCTGCAAACATCAGCGTACGGAACCTAACATACTCTCTCGGTCGCGGCAGCTGTGCATTTCCCATACCCATGACTTCAAGGGTGGACATTAAGCCACATAAAGCATTAAAACTGTCATTCACGCAATCAATAGCAATCCTGTTTAGTTCGGTTACAATTCTGGCGCGTTCTTGACGCAGTCTCTCATCATCCCCGAAGTTCCTAGTTTGCCATATATTCTCAGTGAGTCTCGACTGTAGTGTTAATGCTTCAAGATAGTAGGTGCTCTTTTTGGTCATCTGCTCAAGGAGTTTATTTACCCCAATCTCATAATTCATGAAAATGTCTTGCATCTTTTACCTCGATTGAACAGATGTGATCGTTGTTATCTGTCACCTGAATTTACGCCATGTTAAGAGATAGGCGAGCTCATCTTCTTTGAAACAAAGTCTAATTGTGGATCGTCTCCCAAGGAGACTATGAATCCACAAGAGTATTCAAGCTAGATTATTTAAGAGCGTTGTGTTTTTTTGTCTGACCGCAACAATTGCTTATCCCACATTGTGCTGATATCTTCTGTCATATTCCGCTGAAAGCTTGCTGTTGCCTGGCCCGGATTTTGCAGGTTATACGGTCTCGGCATCAAAAACCGCCGCCAGTCGTACTGATGATACCGCCTATCCAACAGCACAAACGCGCAGCGGTCTTCCTCACGGCGAATTCCACGCCCGCATGCCTGCAATACCAACGAGAGCGAAAGACGATCTAGCGCGTACTCACGCGCTTTGACAGCGGGATCGTCGCCCAGACTTTCAGCAATCTCAGCAAAGTAGCGGGTGTACACGGTTTGCAGGCGTTCGTGGAATAGCTTGGGGTATTCCATCGGGATGGAAACGCAGATCACGCTCTTGATCAGATTGCCCTCAAAATTCGCACCTTCGGACAGTTTGCCGGAATAAATCGCCAAAAGGATTGCGCGTCCGTGTCGGCTGACCAATTCGCGTAGTCGCTGCTCGTAGGCAGCCAAGTTGACGGGTGTATCGGGCAGCGCGGCGTCGGCGCGCGTCTCGCAAACCGTCAATGCGCGCGTGGTAGGATCGTCAATGGCGTCGCGCACCTGTTCCAGGAAAGCGTAACTGCTGAAGAAGACTGCTGTGACACCAGGCGTGGTCCGGCTCACGTTGACAATGTGCTCAGCATAACGAGTGATGAACTGGACACGGGCTTTCGAAGTCCCTAGTGTATCTGTATTGTAAATCCACCGCTGATTGCGCAGCGGGAATGGCGAAGCGTATTTGCGGACCAGCGTTGCTTCTATCGGCAGTCCTAGAAGTGGAACCTGGTAACGGAGTTCTGCGTCGCTATCTGCCGGGGCGGAAAGTGTGCCGGACATGCTCAGGCTGGTAAAGACGCGCCCATATCCTGCCTGCAACAATGGTGCCGGGTCTACCAGACGTCCCAATACGCGGCGCGCCTGGGTTTGCCAGTCTGCTTCGGTATAGATGACTACCGCTTCATCAGAACGGAGCAGCAGACGCAAAAGCCGCTCTGGGACAGAAACCGCTTCGTCTGGGTCAGCCATTTCGCGCAATTCGTCTAGCGCGACCTGCACTACCTCAACGCCGCCAGCGCGGGCCAATAAGGCAGAGGGCAAGAGCGCTTTCTCCGGTGGTGCTGACTTTAAGACATCAAGCACTGGTGTCAAACATTGCTGGATGTTCGGCGCTGCTCGTTGTGCGGTCCTTTCTACATCCGTAAACAACGCGTCCACGTCCAACCAGGAACGCACACGGGGCACAAGGTTGTGCGCCTCGTCCACAATCACAATGCTGTCGGTGGGAGAAAATCCCGCACGCTCTATTGGAGAAGGGAAAAGATCGCCGCTGCTATGCGCTGTGGGCGAAAAGAGCCACCAGTAATCGCAGATGATGACGTGCGCCTGCGCCATCAAACCTTGCAATGTGTGGTAAGGACACACACGCCGACCTAGATGATTCTTGATTTCCTGCCAGGAACATACACCATCGGGGAGAATATCAAAACTCGCGTTGTCGCGGGCGGCGCGGCATGTATCCGACAGAGACCGCGCCTGTGGATAATGGCAAAGTAGTCCCCGACCAACCAGGTCAACCACGCGCAACGGCTGCCCGGTGTGCTGCTCAAACAATATTGCCAGGCCAGCTTTTAGCTCCCGCAAAGGGTTATCGTGCTGCGCCAAGCGGTTGACCAGGTAATACGCGCGCCGTTGGTCGGGATCTTCAGCCACCCAGGCTAACGCAGGGATCAATGCTGCCAGCGTCTTGCCCAAACCTGTGGGAGCGTGCGCCAGAAGATGCCGCCGCTCCTGATGACGGCTCAATACCGAGGCCCAGTCGTCTATCAAGGCTTTCTGGCACGGCGCACCCTCGTGGATGGCTTCCCGCAAAGTTCGGTCTTTCGACTGCATCCGTTGCCAGTCCAGAGCATTGTCTAGCGGCGTCCAGGCTGTGGTTTCTGACATTAAGCCTTCCTCCATTGTCCCTGGTTCTGTAGGTTCACCCAGTTTCCAATCGGGGAACAGTTGCTTAAGGGTAGCGGTCAGTGCATCCAATCCCGCCCAAAAAGGATTGGGCAGTGCTTTCAAAGCTGCCTCGGTCAAAGGCGAAGGCTTGCCCTGAATCAAGAACTTGCCCTTGTCTTCCTTGCCTGTGTAGTAATTTAGTACTGCCCCATCGCTGAAGTCAAAACGCGCGCCCAAAACAGTTGTGCATCGGTGCCAGCCTATGCCTATAACAGATGAAATCTCGCTTTGGCCGTAGCGAGGAATGTATTTCTCCACGGCTTGATCCATTTTCTCACGCTCACCCAGCCACGTTTTGCTAGCCGTTTTAGATTTGAGAATACGCACCGACTCAGCGTCAGCCTTGCCATGAACGTAAATAGTGCCTTTAGCTGAGCCGTCCCACCAATCCAGTAACCCACCATCCTGGAACGTATACCGCCAGAACCCAGTGGAATGATACTGCACCCGCCAGGTTTCTGTCTCAATCTTTACCGGCGACCCGGCGGCACCTTGAACAGAAGACGTGGGACGGCGCACGATTCTCTCCACCTCGCCCTGGTCGAGTTCATCTATGCTGGAGGGTGACGGGGCGATACTTGCGGGTGTTGCTACCGGTAAGGTCGCGCTATCGCCATTCACCCAGGCCTCAAGCGTAGCCTTGAGGGAAGAGTCCTGGCCCTGTACCTGTAGCGCGCCTTTCTTGGGCCAGAAGTTCACCAACGCTGTTACGCTGGCGTTAGAAACGACAATTTGCTCCCCGTGGTTAATGGCTCCCGGCCCCCAATTCCAGCCCCGCTCGCGGATGAACTGCTTGAGCATATCCAACCGCGTCCCGGTAGAGACCGTCGGGGCTGCCGTCGGCGTAACTGGCGGCGCTTCCCCGTTGATCCAGGCCGTCAACGCGGTTTTGAGCGGCGAATTTACTCCACCAGGGACAAGGCTTTGGTGCTTGAAGTAGAAAGCAATCGACGACTGACTCTGCCCGTCCATGACGACGATTTGTTCGCCATGCTGTAGGGGCTTGCCGGGCGTCCAACGCCAGCCCTGTGCCTGGATATAGGTTTTCAGATCATCCAACCGCGATTTGTCTGCCATAGGTTATGCCGGCCGCACGTAGATGGCCCTGGGGCCTTTCTCGCTCTCTCCCACTTCATACTGCACTGCCAGCCCCTCGGCCGGTGTGTCAATCCCACGAACACCGGAGATGTGAAAAAAGATGTCTTTGCCGCCGTCATCCGGTCTGATGAAGCCGAATCCACGATCGCCATTGTAGGTTTTGATCTGCCCGGTAAAAGTTGCCCTTGTTGCAACCGGAGCGGAAGGGCGGGAACGGAGTTGCTTTGGCTGAGGCCGCTCATCGGCGGGGACAGCTTCTTCCCAATCCCGGCGGCACAATTTTAACAGCGGGCCGACGGCATCGGGAATTTCCGGCAACGTTGCGCCGGATTGGGTCATGGCGTCGCACGCTTGCTTTTCAAGGCGGACAAGGTCGGCGGAAATTGACCAGCCTTCGCGCGCGCGCACCAGCCGCGAAAGCGCCGCGTGACGCGCCGCCACATCCAATCGTTGCAACATCAGGGCGGTTTTCGCAATGAGCGCATATAGCCCTACTTTGGCTTTGTCTTCACCAAAGGCCAATGCTGCCCGGCATGCCAGACGGTAAGCTTCCCCCGTCTGATCGTTTCGCAGTTTCAGTTCTGCCAGGTCGCTGAGCAGATACCATTCTGGTTGCCCGCGTTGTAATAACGCCTCAAGCTCCACAATTGCCTCCGCCACCGTTCCCTGCCCGGCCAATGCCTGCGCTGCCCAGCGTGCAAAGTCGCGCTTGCGAGGGAATGCCTGCATCGCTTCCACCGCTATGTCCCTGGCGGCATCCCATTGTTTGAGTTCCACCAGGCTTTTGATCTTGGCAAAGTACCACTGTTCACGCTCAGAAATCACACGCCGTCCATCCATCTCGCGCGGTTCTACGCTGAGCGTTTGTGGATTGATTCGGTCGCACCAAGGAGAGACGATGTTCCATTTCATCTTGTCTTTGGCCGCGCCGATTACCGCAAATGTCACCAAGCGCACCGGCAATTCCTCGTCTGTTTGATCCACAATCTGCTGCCCAAAATGTACCAATGCGCCCAGGTCGCCGCGATCCCGCGCTGGTTTGATTTTTACATCATAAAGCGCCCAAACTACTTCGCGGCGCACATATATGTCTTCAGGATATTTCTCGGCAACGGTCTGGGCGACGCTCAGCGCGGCATCAGGATGTCCCGCCTTCCGCAGACAATACGCATAGCGCCCACCGGTGAAGGCATCGCCATGTTCATCCCACAGTTGGTGGTAAAGTTTACCGGCCCCTTCATAGTCCTGTGCGTCGTAGAGCTGTTTGGCCTGCGTGCGCATATCTGTTGATTGTGTCATAGAATACTCCTTACATTTATGCGCTGAAAGCCGCGCGCACGGTTTGGGGAGCATCTTGCCCAATCAAGACTACCAAGTAAGTTTTGGCGCGCGATGTCCCTACATACATGAGTGTCTCCACCTCGTTAGACGATAATCGCTCATCTACTTCACAAAGCACGATTACAGGGCGTTCCAATCCTTTGAAACGTCGGATGGTGGTAGCGAACACTTCTTGACCGGTGAGTGGTAGGTGATTTACAAGCTGTATATTACCCAATCGTTTGCCTAATATCGAGCTGCTTGGCGTGCCCAACGCTGTCAATACGGCAATGTCTCCATGAGTGAACCCCTGTTCATTGAGTAGTCGGTGTAACAAACGTTGTAATTGCTTTTCTCCGTCATGTGCGTCGGTGTAGGGAATGAGGTGAACGAACTGTCCTTCAGGGCCGATCGCCGTCGGGAAAGGCGGTCCAGCATAAAACGCTTTGACAACATCGAAAATGCTCTGCGTGTTTCTGCAGTTTTCTTCAAGTGAGAAAGGTGGTGATTCTACCGGAATAGCGCTACGGTCACGATAAACTCGCTGATTGTCATCAAAAAAGATATAGAAAATGCCGTTCGTTGGGTCGTGCAACAACCAAGGTAGAATATCCCACCAGTCAGCACGGAAATCCTGCCCCTCATCTACAATGATGGCATCATACTGTGACCCGACCTCTCCGACCACCGCAAGCAGCGCATCCGGTAATGTGACATCGTAGTATTCAGGTGGTGCATCCTCACGATAAGGTAGATGTCGTCCGGCTTGATTTGCCCAATGCACACACAATTGATGGAAACTGAAAACGTCGAATCGACGATGATACCCGAGTTCATCCCTCAAGAAATCTGCCAATGCACGGTTGTAGCAGGTCAATAGTACTTTAAGGCCCTCCTCTTCGGCTAAACTACGGGCCTTTTCCAATGCCAGGAAGGTTTTGCCAGAACCAGCACATCCAGCGATTGCTACACGTCGTTGCCCTTTGAGAAACCGCAAATATCGACATTGATTAGCGGTTAGGGTCGTCAGGGCTTGCTCGTCAGCGCGAAGTTGCTCTGCAAGGAAAGGATTACGAATACTTTCAGCTTGCCCCAGGATGCGGATAAGCACTTGCATAGCCGCTTTACCCGGCGGCGCATCTCGTGTGGCCTGACCTTGCCAATACGCAAGAGCACCGCGTAACCTTGTTTCAAGGGAAACCATATCCAGTGCGTCAATGATGATCTCACGAGGCGCGTTAAGTCGTAATTGTTCAGCTTCTACCACGGCATCTGGGAAAGCGACCATATGTCCAAATACAATCCTCTGAGATGGCCACCCGCGCGCGCTCCGTAGCTTGGCAATCAGGGTATGCTTACTCTCTGTTGCTTGCTCGAATGGATCGCCGATGTCGTGTGAAATGCCATTGCGGTCAGAGCTGATGAAATGCCCGGTGACTGCGTCGAACTGAATGCTTCCCCCTTTTACCTCAATGATCAGGATTCCCAAATGTGGGTGGGCAACAACGAAATCCGCTTCTCCATCGCGGGGACGCCCCATGTCGTCGCGACCGATCCACTTAACATGATGAAGAACGATCCATGAATCATCCAATTCGCGCGCAAAAGCCTCATACAGACGGCGTTCAGCAGCGGATTTCGTGCTTGGATCGAAAATCGGAGGGAATAGATTACACATCAGATTTCTCCAGATCCTAAACGTGATTGCTTCTCTAGCCTTAAATCCTGCTCATCATCAATCAGCATGTCCGTAGACACACCAATCAACCGCGCATAAGCCAACAGCGTCGCCAGATCGGGCTGCCGCTGCCCGTTCTCCCATTCATACACCCGCGTGCGGCGTGCAGAATTTCTCTTGCCCAAAATTTCGGCCATCTGGTCAAGTGTCCAGCCCCGCGACTCCCGAATAGCCCTCAATTTATCACCTAATCGTTGTGGAATTGGTTTTGGTGCCATTGTTCGTTCTCCATTGAGAACAGCATTAAAACAAACTGCCTATCACAATTTTGTGATAGGCAGTTTGCGCGTAAACAAACCCATGAAAATCTAGGCCTCACGATAAACCTCAACCCCTAATTGTTGTAGCACGCGGCGCGCATCTGAAGCCTGAAATTCAGATACTTTTAATCCTGTTAGTATGCTTACCAGCCACTTGGTGCTAACCCGCTCTCCATCAACCAACGCATACCAATCGCGGAAATTAGCATGTTCGCCCGAAGATTTCACAAGTGACTGCTTTGCCAGCTGTACGACCTGTTGGGGCGGCAATTGAACAAGCCGCCCCTTTACTACGGCGCGTCCAGTTACAGAAATAGCACGCGGCTCTTGTGTCAGTGATGGGAATGGTCGCTTATACAACCAGGACTTGAGCGCTTTCAATTGCTTGCCGGAAGATGTAGTTACAACGGTGCTTGGCATCCCGGAAGGAATAAAAGCCGCAAAGCCGTCCATCGCCTGCAAATAAGAACCGCTCAACATCACAAACACTTCAGCGAAGGGCTTTGCCATCACTTTGCTAAACCGTTCGAGAACTTTCTTATTGAGTAGATCCGCTTGCTCCTGCGTCATACGCAGGTCATAATTCTCGATCTGCTTTGCCCCTGAGATAAGCCCGTGCTGCGCTGAAAGTACATACAGCTCTATATCCTGCAAAGCGGAGGGCGCTTCATTTAGAAACTTACGCAGGACTCGAAAAGTTGGGCCATCATAGCGCTCAATAGCCGGCAAAGGCTTTTCAGAAGAGTTTTTCGATTGTGTACACCCCAGGATTAGACAGCGCGTCATAGCACCAACGCCTCTCGTGACAAAGTGATGGGAGCCATACAAACAAACCGGAGGTAAGAACCTTGACGGTGAGGGCAAACATGATAGAATACCAGTAGAGTGGCATCCTGAATTGCTCTCTGGAAAATCAGCCTCCGGCTCCCACAAGCTGCGAGGCTGCTTTTTATGATTCATCTCACAGTATAATACATCTAACAAAAAACAACAACTAAATCAAGGACAATTTCACCTACCTTCTCAATCTCCTCAATAAGGCGAGCGCAACATGAAAAAATCTATTGCCATTGTTAGCGGCGGTCTCGATAGTGTCACCCTGGCCTACCACTTGCGGGATGCCGGGTATAGATTACACTTGCTTACATTTGATTACGGACAACGCCACAAAAAAGAAGTGTCCTTTGCCCAGCTATGCGCCAATCGCCTAGGCGCACAACATGATATCATTGATATAGCCACTGTAGGCCAGTTACTCCGTGGCTCAGCGCTGACGGATGCGAATGTGACCGTGCCTGATGGAGACTATGCCCAGAACAATATGAGCGTTACCGTAGTGCCTAACCGCAATGCCATCATGCTGGCGATTGGTTTTAGCATCGCAGCAGCGGAAGATGCGGATAATGTAGCCATTGGGGTGCATGGCGGCGACCACTTCATTTATCCTGACTGTCGCCCTGAGTTTCTTGAAAGATTTGATTTTATGGAAAAGGCCTCATTAGGTGAGTATGCAAGCGTCAAGCTCTATGCTCCTTTTGTGCGGCTGGGGAAAAATGAAATCGTGAAAATAGGGACTACCCTGGGTGTGCCATTTGCGGAGACATGGAGCTGTTACAAAGGCGATGCTTGCCACTGCGGTACTTGCAGTACCTGTGTAGAACGCAAACAAGCCTTTGCTCAGGCTGGTGTGATGGATCCAACCATCTACACATGAGCAGGAACAGAATCGAAAAGTCACTTAGAATTACTTTTTAAGGAATAAATATGAAACGCCCAGAACAACAATTTTCAGTTATTGCAGTAATCCTCGTATCACTTTACATCGGGTCTCAAATAATTGCAGATGTAGGTGCTACACGGTTGATAGAGATCGGAGGCATAGTCATGCCTGGTGGCACCTTGATCTTTGCGCTTACTTTTACGTTACGCGATATCTTACATAAACAATTAGGACGCAAGGCCACTATTATCACAATTGTTATGGGAGCTGTGGTCAATGTTTTATTGGCTCTTTATATGTTAGGGATTGGACAGCTCCCTGCACCAGTCTTCTACAATCTGACAAATGAATGGGGACAAGTATTTGCTTGGATCCCATCAATAACACTGGGCAGCATTGTGGCGGAGATGTTATCTCAGTGGATTGATACTGAAGTCTATGAGCTATGGGTACGCAAAGTCACACGTCGGTTTCAGTGGAGTCGCGTCCTGGTGTCTAACACTTGCGGGCTAATCGTAGATAGCACCTCTTTTGGATTACTCGCGTTTACGATTCTTCCGATGATCTTTGGTGGCGATATATTGCCTGTTACGACCGCACTTACATTAGGGGCCGGACAAATAGTCTATAAAGGCCTGGTAACAATCGTATCTATGCCCCTAATCTATACAGTCAAGGATGGCCCAGGCTTAGCATAGAACTTCTCAAGCGCAAACTTACCGCCCGCCAGTGCTGCGGCAGTTGGCTGCCAACTGCTTGCACCAGCGGGCGGATAGATGTATACTATTTCCGCTGCGGCGGTCACGTCGCCGTGGTACCTGCCCCAGCGCGTCCAACCGCCTGGGGCTTTTTGTGTACTATCATGAGTATAACCCCAATCGCGGCAAAGCGCAAAAAGCGTTGCGCTCCGGCGGTCAGCGCGCCACCTTACGCGCCTGCAACCAGGCCATGCCCCAGCGATCCACCTGCCACAGACCGCGCACGATGACCGGCTGCCACACCGGCGGCGGTTTGATCTCCGGCTCCCACTTCACCAGCCACCAGGTCGCGCCATCCCACAAGTATGCGCCCTCCCGGCTCCAGCCCGGCAAGCGCGCGCCGACTATCGTCACCAGGCTGCCGCCGCGTTGGGGGAGCGCGCCCGCTGCGAGCGCGCCGGGCGTCTGTGTACGCAATTCCGGCAACCACGCGGCCAGCGCCGCCCACGGATAGCCCACCAAGTCTTTCTCCCACTGCCAGCGCTGCGCGAGCGTTTCAGGCACGGTTGCGGCTGCGCCAAAATCGAACCCCAACTGCTGTACGCTCCCGGCCTGCGCGATACTCGCCGCCTCAGCCAGCAGGGCCGCCCGGCTCGCGCCCAGCCCCTCCAGCGCGCCGCCCTGGATCAAGTGCGTGACCTCCCGCGCCTGCAAGTCCACCCGCCCCAGCAAATTGCGCACCCCCGTGAACGGCCCGGCGGCCCGCGTCTGCCCCAGCGCTGCAATGGCGCTCCGCCGTAAGTCGCGCACGTCGCCCAACCCCAGCCAAAGCACCGGCTGGGCGCCTTCCCACGCGAGCGTCACCGCCGACCCGCTGTGATTAACGTGCGGCAGCCGCACGCTCACGCCCAAGCGTTGCGCCTCGGCCATGTAGACCGCCGGGTGGTGATACCCGCCCCAATCGCGCAAGCGCGCCGCAAAGAACGCCGCCGGGGAGTGCGCCTTGAGGTACGCCGAGCGGTAACTCACGTCCGCGTAAGCCGTCGCGTGCCCCTGATTGAAGCCGTAACCGGCGAACACGCTGACCTGCTCCCACAACTGCCGCGCCTGCGCCGCCGTGAACCCCGGCCCCGCCGGCGCGGGCCGTTGGCAGCCAGCCTCGAACGCGGCCTGCATCTGCGCCATCTCGCCCGGCTGCATTTTGCTCATCCCGCGTCGCAGGTGGTCGGCCTGCGCCCAACTCAGGCCCGCAATCTCCGTCGCCACCCGCAAAATCTGCTCCTGGAACAGCAACACCCCCTGCGTGGCGGCCAGAATTGGCTCGAGCGCCGGGTGCAGGTAGGCGACCGGAGCCTCACCCCGGTAGCGGCGCACGAAGACCTCGGCCAGCCCGCCGGTGGCCGGGCCGGGCTTGAAGAACGCATTGGCCACCGCCAGATCGCGCACGGTGCGCGCCTGCAACTTGCGCAGCGTCCGCCGCGCCCCCTCCGACTCGCACTGGAAGATACCCACTGTGTCGCCGGCGGCCAGGAGCGCCTGGGTGGCCGGATCGGCCAGCGGGATGTCCGCCAGGCGGAACGCCGGATCTCCGTCGCGCCGCACCAGTTCTGCCGCATCCGCCAGCACCGTGAGCGCGCGGATGCCCAACAGGTCCAACTTCGCCAGCCCCAGCGCGGCCACGTCGCCGTGGGGGTATTGGGTACTGAGGAAGCCTTTGGGCGCCCATTGCACCGGCACCACGGCGGTGAGCGGCCCGGGGGTGATGACCACCCCGCCGGGGTGGACCGTCAGATGGGCGGGGAAGCCCTCCAGTGCGTAGGCCAGCCGGAGATAGTCATGCAGCGCGGTGGGCGTCGCGGCTAAGACGTCTTCCATAGTGCGTTCCGCGCCCTGGCCCGGACGGAAGCGACGCGGCAGGGCGGCCAGCAAGGTGGCGAGCATATCTTCATCCAGGCCGTAGGCTTTGGCGACTGCGCGGCCTGCCGAGCGCAGTTGCAACGTGTTGACCGCGCCCACCAACGCCACGCGCTCGGCTCCGTACCGCTGGCGGACGTAGGCCAGCACCTCGGCGCGGCGGCGACTGCAAAAATCGAGGTCAATATCGGGCGCGTCGGCGCGGGCGGGGTTGAGGAAGCGTGCGAAGTACAGGTCATGCGCCAGCGGATCCACGGTGGTGATGCCGGTGCAGTAGGCGACCAGCGAATTGGCGACGCTGCCGCGCGTGCTCACGGGGATGTCCTGTGTGCGGGCGTGCTGCACGATGTCGGCCACGATGAGGAACAGCGGCGCGTAGCCCTGCGTGGTGATGACGGTCAGTTCATGCGCCAACCGCTCGCGCGCCGCTACCGGCGGTTCTGAGCCGTAGCGCGTCTGGAGGCCGGCCGCGGCCTGCGTCTGCAACGCCGAGGCGGGGGTCGCGCCGGCGGACAAATCGAGCGCGGGCCAGATCGGGCAGCCATCCGGCAAGGCCGGGCCGCATTGCGCAGCCAGGGTAGCCGTGCGGGCTACCGCGTCCGGGAACTCCGCGTAGCGGGCGGCGACTTCTTCCGCTGTGAGCCAGTGAACGCTGACTGCCGGATCGCCACCATCCGGCAGCGCGGTGGGCGGCACAGCGGCCAGCGGGCAGTTCAGGCGAATTGCGGCCAGCAGCCGCAGCAGCGGACGCTCCTCCGGCGTGAGGCAGTAGACCGGCGGCAGGGCCACCAGCGGCACGCCGAGCCGGGCGGTCAGGTCGCGCAGGGTGTGGGCCAGGGCGGTATCCGTCGGGCGGTGGAGTTCCAGCCCCAGGTAGGTGTGTTCATCGTAGAGGCCCGCCAGCCGCGCCAGCCAGCGGCGCGCCAGGGTGGGCTGCCCCGCGCGCAGGCAGCGCCAGGCCCAGCCGGTTTGCCCGGCATCGAGCGCGAGCAGGCCCGCCGCGTGCGCGCGCAGGTCGCTCAGGGTGAGGCCGCGCGCGGCGCGGGCTTCCCGGTCGGCATAGCCCTGTACTAATGAAGAGAGGGCGCAAAGCGCACGGTAGCCCGCCGGATCGCGGGCCAGCAGCACGAGTTGGCCGGGGGTGGGGACGGCATCCGGCGCGGGCAGATCGTCCGGCCAGGCCACGTTGAGGGTGAGGCCCAGGATGGGCTGGACGCCTACCGCGCGGCAGGCCCGGTCGAAGGCGACCGCGCCGTAAAGCGCGTGGGTATCGGTGAGCGCGAGGTGGGTGAGGCCCTCCGCGGCGGCGCGTTGGGCGAGTGCCTCAATGCTGGGTGTCGCGCTCAGCAGGGTGTAGTGCGAGTGGACGTGGAGGGGGATCATAAAAAAAAGCAACGCTCACTTTCCCGCCAGGATGCGGCGAATATAGATCGCGTTGCCTTTAGTGGTCAACAATTCCAGGCTGAATTCCTGGCTTAGCAGGTCTTTGAACAGATTAGTGTGTGACAGGACGTCCCGAGAAAGCTCTCTTAAGCACCCAGCCGGCGCGTACATAGGAACCCGTCGCTTGCCGAGCACGATGGAATAGCTCTGCTGCACGTTGCACTTCTCCTTCATCCAGCACCAGGAGTTTAGGCCCACGTTCTAAAATATGCAAGTATCCAGCATCCGCCCAGCGGCTCAGATTCGCGTGTGTCACCTGGTATTTCTCTGCCGCCTCAGTTACGCGAATGGGTTGCCCCGCGAGGTTGGGGTCTACCGCTGCAGGTTCCAGCTGTGCTGCCAATACCTGCACATCCTCAATCGCCACCAGCAAATCTCCATCAGGGAGCTGTACTGCTTTGAGGGTGCCCTGTTCCAGCGCGGCACGTAAGGCGTCTGTGGATACCTTGTAGCGCTCGGCAGCCTCAGCTAATGGCAGATATGTGGGAAAATTGGTAGCCATGATTGTTGCATCCCCAAAAAGAAATGGCGAGTTACAAAACACACGCGGCCCGATGCGTAACCGGGCCGCGTTGCGGTTTAGGGAGGCGGCCCGGAAAGGCCGCTGTAACAGGGAGCTTCTTTGTGTGGATAGCCAAACAAAAAAGCCTAGGTTCATTACAAGGTTGCTGCGCCAGAAGCTAACAAAAACAGGGGGTAAATGGGGTTCTTACAAGGTATTTACCCCTACACCTAAGTGCATAACCTTTCCTTTACCCTGCACCAATTGATTAAGAGTCAACTGCTCTGCCAATTGAGCTAGCGGGCCGGGAAAAAGTAAAACAGCCTTGAGTCAGGAATGAACACGAAACAAGAAATCCATTTACCCCCTATTTTGTGGGGTCAGGGATAGTTATTTCGTAACTGATTCCTAAGCTTTGCTACTGTACTTATACCACACTTTGGCTTGTTGACAAGTTACCAGACGCCCCGACCAGGCCCAGATGTCGGGGCGTCTGGCACACACATAGGTTTATAACCCACATTCCGCATTCCTATGGGTCGGATAGATAGCCTTTTTGCAACTGCGGACCAAGTAAGCGAATAATCGGTTGATGGACAGAACGCAGGTGTAAAATTCCTCGCCTGATTAAGCATTCCCCCTGCTACACCCACCGTAAAATGGGCGTGGGTTGCCCTTTCTGATTCGGAATCGTCGCTTGCTGTTGGGCAAAGGCCTGCTGTAATTGGCGTTCGGCCAAGGCGAAGATCAATAGGGCCAGTCCCATAATCATAATCAGGGCCACAAGCCGCGCGGGATTTTTCAAACACGATATTCCGCATTTGCGCCAGTTATGGATGCGGAATGTAGGTTGTACCGTAATTTTAGTCCCTCAAAATGTTGACCGCACCCGTGCCGTGTATACGCTCAGGAGTTGGAATGGTTGCAAGTGTAGTATGCGATTTTTCGTTATAACGCAAATCGCGTAGGTAAAACAAAACGGCCCGGCTAGTTGCCGGGCCGTAGCGACTGGGGGCGGAGGATTCGAACCCCCACATACGGAGTCAGAGTTCGCTGTGAATAAAATTGCCTACATGTCCCGGTTTTTAATCTTCCTTTGGGGCAATATTTAAGCGAGGAGCATATTTTTGATGTGCTTTTTGCAAGTCTCGCCGGCGGGCCAAGCGGACATATACCTCTAATAGTGAATGATCAGACCATCCTCCCGTTTTCATTAGTCGGTACTCGTCTCCCCCATTTTCGATCCAGGCGGTAGCGAAAAATTTTCTGAAAATGTGGGGATGAAATCGGGCCGCCTCGAGACCTGCTTGTTCAGCACGCCGGCGGATCAAAAAGTAGATACCATCGTAACCCAAAGTTTTCCCTCGATTGCTTAAAAAGAGCGCATCGCTATCATCGTCGCGTGAGTTGAGGTACTCAAGCAATGCTTCTGTAGCTTCATCTGTGAGAAAAGCATAACGATACTGATGACCTTTGCCAGAATAGACTTTGAACCAGCCTACATTGTCTTCTATCGCAATGCTGTGACGATTTAGTTGGCAAAATTCCCCTCTTCTAATGCCAGTGGTAGCCATTAGCAAGATGATAGCCCGGTCACGCAAAGCCCACCCATCATCAGTACAGATAGATAGCAACAATTCAAGCTCTTCAAGCGTGGGCGGAAATTCTTCTCGAATAACTCGACGCGGTTGCTTTATAGCGAGAGCAAGATTGGAGTCTACTACGCCTTCCAGGTGCATCCACCGTAAGAAAGCGCGTAGATGGCGAATGTAGATTCCTACAGTTCCGTCACTCCACTTATCACGCAAATCGGCAATATATTCACGGATGTGAGAACGGTCACACTCCTCTAGCCTGACTATCTTTTTTTGTTTGCACCAAGCGATGAAATGACTGAGCACGCGCTCGTAATCGCGGATGGTGCGTTGAGCACACCCCTCGGCACGCTTGTAAGTGACGAACGTAGTCATGTTTTTCTCTAACATCTTTACCTCCAAAATTTAAGATAGAATTGATACGAGAGTTTTCTGAGATCAGCCGGCAGGTAATGCTTGCCTCCTTTTACAAGCCCTTTATTTTGTCCGGTCATAATCCTTGAAACCCTCTTTCTCTGTTTTGATGGGGGGGGAATATAACCGCAAGTATGCTAAACTAACAAGCGGCTCAGAATAGTTACTGAGCCGCTTGTTGTTTACACCCCCAACTCCTGCACACGCCGCGCCAGGCGCGTGTAGCGCGCCGTCACGCGAGTTTGCCGCAACGCCGTGGTCACGGCCTGTGGCTGATAGACCAGGCACAACTGCTGCTGCGCGCGCGTGATCCCGGTATAGACCAGGTTCCGCTGCAACATGACGCAGTGCTCTTGCAGCAGCGGCATGACCACACACGGGAACTCGGAGCCTTGCGATTTGTGAATCGTGATAGCCCAAGCGTGTTCCAGCGCGTCCACCGCGTCGAGCAGGTCATAGACCACCGGGAACAGTTGCCCCTCGAAAGCCACACTCAAGGTGCGCTCCTCGAGATCCAGCCCCACGATCTGCCCCTGGTCGCCGTTGAAAACGTCCTTCGAGTAGTCGTTCTGGGTCTGCATGACCCGATCTCCGACCCGCAGGATGCGCAGCCCGGTGGGATGCTCCGGCTTGTACGGGCCGGGCGGATTGAGGGCCGCCTGCAAGCGGCGATTGAGTTCGTAGACCCCGCAGGTCCCCTTGCGCAGCGGCGTCAAGACCTGGACTTGCTCCGGTTTGAACTGCGGATTGCGGACGACCAGTTCCACAACGCGCTCCGCCGCGCGGGCGGGATCGGACTCGGGCAGCAACGCCAGATCCGCATACCCGCCGAGCAGGGGTTGCCCCTGCCGCACGCGATGCGCGTTGACCACAATCCCGCTGCTTTGCGCCTGGCGAAACACTTGTGTCAGGCGCGTGACCGGGATAATGGCGGAGAGCAGCAAGTCGTGGAGCACGTTGCCCGGCCCAACCGAGGGTAGTTGATCCACGTCGCCCACCAGCACCAGATGGGTGCCGGGTTGGACCGCACACACCAGCCGGTAGAAGAGGGACACATCGAGCATCGAAGCCTCATCCACTAGGATCAAGTGCCCAGGCAGCGGATTACCTTCGTGGTACTCGGCACCCACTCCCGGCAGCCAGTTGAGCAGCCGGTGGACGGTCTTGGCGGGCTGGCCGGTCATCTCGTGGAGGCGTTTGGCCGCGCGCCCGGTGGGGGCGGCCAGGTGCAGCGTGTACCCGTAGCTGCGCAGCAAGTCCACCAGCCCGCGCACAGTGCGCGTCTTGCCGGTGCCGGGGCCGCCGGTGAGGATACTGACCGGGCGCGTGAGCAGCATGCGAATAGCCGCTTGTTGCTCTTCGCTCAACTGCCCGTCGCTGAGCAGCCCGAAGACTTGCGGCCAATTCTCGTCTGCAAAGTCGCCGGTTAGTAGATCCGCGGCGGCGGCTGGATAGAGCAGATTGACCAGGCGCGTCGCGCCGCGGTGCTCTTCGGTGTAGAGGCGGGTGGGATACGCCGCGTCCTCGTCCAGCGCAATCCGGTCGCGGGAATCATAGCGCGTGTCTTGGGTGAGGGCGGTGTGACACAGCGCCGGTGCCACGTCCAACAGCCGCGCCGTTTCCTGCACCAGCTCCGGCTGGGGCAGAAAGCAGTGCCCGCGCGTTTGCGCTTGCTCGAGCTGGTGAACCAGCCCGGCCAGCAGGCGCGTGGGCGCGTCAGGCGCGATACCTAGATTGCGAGCGACCAGATCGGCGGTGGTGAACCCGATGCCGGGGATGCCGGTCAGGCTGAACGGATCTTGCTGGATGGTGGGGATTGCCAGACTCCCCAAGTGATGCTGCACCTTGACCGCCAGGGTGGTGGAGAGGCCCACGCTTTGCAGAAATACCATGATTTCTTTGAGCGCGCGCGCCTCTTGCCACCCAGCGAGAATCTTGGTCGCTTTGGCTGGCCCGATACCGGACACGGTTTGCAATTGCTGCGCCGCGTCGGGCGCGTCGAGTATGTCCAGGATCGCCACGTCGAAGTGATCCACCAGCGCCCGCGCGGTGGCGGGGCCGATGCCCTTGACCAGCCCGCCGCCGAGGAATTTCTCGACGCCGCTGCGGGTCGTGGGAATCTGCGCCTGGAAGCCGGCAGCCTTGAACTGCCGCCCCCACTTGGGGTGATCCAGCCAGACGCCGGTAAACAGGGCCTCCTGCCCGACGTGCAGGCCGGCCAGATTGCCCACCACCGTCTCGGTGCCTCCGGTCGTCTTGACCGCGGCCACCGCGTAGTCGCCGGTGGGGGACTGGTAGGTAAACCGCTCCACCTCGCCCGTGAGGGTCAGAGGTGGGGGTGGGGATGATGCTTGTGTATTCATGCAGGTCTCCTGCAGGTAAGTTCAGGTAAGGACCGGGGGGAAGGGTCTCCCCCCGGCCAGCAAACAATCAGGCTGCTGGCGGGGTACACAAGCGCCACCGGCCCCGCGCCACGGGCGCGAAGTGGGGGCGTGCTTGCAACTCCCGGCGCACGATGGCCTGCCAGTCCGTGCCGACTTGCGCCGCTTGTTGCGCGCGGCGATGGGCTTCCACGGCCGCATACAACGCAGGCAAGTCAGCCTCGCCGCCCAGGGCTTCGAGCCCGGAGCGCACGATGCTTTGCCAGGTAGCGCCGCGCCACTCGCGAGTATCAATCTGACTGGTCAGATCTGTTACTCGCAATGGCACGAGCCAGGCATCGGGTTTGCGCGTGATGACCAGGTACTCGGTGACAATTGCCACAAAGTTCCCGCTGTACTGCCGGCGCTCGGACTGCGTATTGTGCTGGGCCTTCACGATGAAGGCTTCCGGCTCCCCAAACCACCGCATATCGCGCTGGAGGGGATACAGCAGTCCGCGCCGGCGCACATCGCCGACCAACACCGCCAGGCGGCCGCCGCGTTGGAGCGTTTCGTAGATGCGGTAAGTGGCTTCGTCGAGCGCGCTGATGAACGCGCCGTAATCGGGGATCAGGGAGAGATCGCCGGGATTGCCTGGCCCACCCCATTGCCCGCCTGGGCCGGAGTATTTGATGATGTCCCAGTAGGGCGGGTGCCAGAAAGCGAAGTCGAACCCCGAGAATGGCGGTTCGCTGTGGCGCACATCGAAGCCTTGCGCCAGGTCGGTGAAGAAGCCGGGGACGCCGCGTTGTTGCGCGACATCCCGCGAAGTGCCCGACCCGATCGCCGGGTCGTAGAACAAGCGGGGCTGGTAGTGTGCGAGCAAGTCCGCGATGAGGGTGGGGGCGCAATTTCCGCGAAAGCGGGCGTTGCCGCCCACCCCCCGGTCAGGGTAGGAGACCAGGCTAGTGAGCATGATCCACCTCCCCTTGCCAGCGCGTCACATAGTCGCGGACGACGGGCAGTTGCGCGACCCGCGCCTGGCGCAGTAGCACCGTTCCGGCGGCCAGGTCTAGCCAGGTGGCTGAACCAGCCCGGGCAACTTCTCGGCTTTCCGGCAGTTGCTCGATTTGCGCTAACAACTCCCACCTTTGCGCTGCTGGTAACTCTTTCGCCAGTTGATAAAGGTCGGTGTAGGTGGTGGTCTGGGGAAGCACCTCATCGGCAAACCGGGTATAGTTCAGCCGGTCAACTTGTAGGATGCCGGCCACCGCTTGTAAACGGGTTAGGACGTCTTCTAAAGTCAACATGCTGCACCTCCCGCAGTCGCAGTTTGCAGGTCAGTTTCCACGCGGGTCGCTTCGGGATAGAAGTGGGCAATCGCCACCGGCGTTCCGATTTCCGTGCCATCGTAGATGACGAGTTGCGGCGGGTCGGCGCCCGGCGGTTCACCCTGCCACTTAGGTAGCCGGGGGAACATATCCAGGCACGCTAACGCGCGGTCGCCAATCTCGATGACTACCCCTTCCTCATCGGCCACGAAGCGCGCGGCCCAGTAGGGCGTATTCACCTGCCAGGCGTCATAGCCGCCCTGGGCAACCGCCAGGGTATCGAGCGCGGTCTGCGCGAGCCGCTGGCCCAGATCGCGGGCCGTTGCGCAAAGGTGCACGTCATCGGGTGGGGTCGCAGCGGTCACATACGCGGCGCGGAATACGGTCAACAGTTCAGCGGCCAGCGTCTCGCTAACCGCGGTCAGGTAGGTTTGTAACATAGCCAGTCTCCTTTCAGGTAATTTCAGTTCAAGTGAATGTTTCAGGTTAAAGCCAGCCCGGGGGTTACCCGGGCTGGCTGGCGTGCAGCAGGTCGGCTGCGCTGAATTTAGCCCACCAGGTTTTACCCATGTGGCGCTCGGCTTGCACCAGTTGATGCAGCAGCTCCGCGTGGGCCTGGTGCTGGGCCTGATGACAGAGATCGGCGCGCGAGGCATAGATGCAAAACCGGCAAGCTGTGCGTGGGCCGCCTTCGGCGTCCTCATCGTACATTTGCCAGGGTTGCATCCCCTGCGCGCGATACGCGGGGTGGGGGGTAATTCCCGCATCCCGCAACTCTCGAAAAACTTCCCGGCGCGTCCAGGTAAACAGTGGCAAAGCGTTGTATATGACGGTGGGTGTGTCTAGTCGAAACCGCTTTCCGTTAGGCAGTTGCCCCGTTTTCCACTCGAGCCGGGGAGCGTGGGCCGCTTTGCGAGCGCGGCGCGGGCTTTCCGCTGCCCGCTCGCCTAGTAGCACCAGCCGCTCCGGCCACACCGTCGCGCGTTCCTGGCGGAGCCAGGCATCCAGCAACGCGATCTTGAAGTACGAGGTGCAGAAGCGCGTGGCCGGACTCGGCGGCCAGCCGCGCCGGAGGGCCAGATCCGTAACCCCGGCAATCACCCCCGGCGTGCCGAGGGGCACGATGTCCGCAGGGCCATTAACGTCCCGAATTGCCAGGCGTTTCACCCCCGTCCCGTCTCCAGTAGGGGCGTAGAGCAGCTGCTGGGCGATCAACCGCACTCGCAGTTGCGCACACACCTCCTGAACGTAGGGGAGCGTTTCCGGCCAGTCTTCGGGAAGCACCTGGTAGTGAGCCAGGTATTGCGCGGGGTCGCTTTGACGCACCAGATAACTGAGTAGCGCGACACTATCCTTACCGCCAGAGAGGCTGACCACCATCATGGCCCACCCCCTAAGCCTCGGCAAGCCAGAGATCTGGCTGCCAGGGATGGCCGGAGTGGACCCACTCGCGCAGGTCTATCCGGGTCAGGCCGTGATAGGTGGGGAACGCCTGCGCGTCGCACAGGAGTTGTCCCAACCACAGCCCGGCATCCAGCGGCCGGCGGCAGCCCGTGGGCGGCCACTCGAAGTAAGCGGGTTGCCCATTGGATTTCAGGACAAAGACGTGCGACTCGTAAAAGCCGCGCGCCAGCCAGGTCCAAGTGTCGTGCGGCAGGCTGAGGGTCAGCCATTTGCGCCGCTTGGCGGCGCTTTTCCAGGCGGCCAGAAACGTGCGCGCGGCTTGCTGCACCCCGATCCGGGGGCAGCGGAGTGCGTATTCGGAGGTGTGCGCCCGCTCGGTGCTTTCCAGCACCCAGGTAGCGTAGCCGGCGACGACTTTCCAGAACGCGGTCAAAGCGGTGAGTTCGAGCGTGTCAGGCATCTCACCACCCCCCGTCTGTGTTCAAGCCAACCACATCCGCCGGCGTTTCAGTGTCTGGGCCGCTGGGGACCGGCGGGGCAAACCCGCGTTGCTTGAGGAGTTCGGTATGCCAGGCCAGCAGTCGCCGCAGGCGTTTCAGGGTATGGGCCGGCAACTCGCCGGCGGCCAGTTCGGCCTCCAGATCAGCCCGCGGGCACACAAAGAGGTCGTCATCCACCGCCGTAGCACTACAGCGGGGACATTCGGCCAGATTGTCGTAGCAGCTGAGGTCTCGCGGCTCAGCCGGATCCATGAAACGCAGCCAGGTTTCCACATCCTCACGCAAGGCGGCGGGCACGGTGTCAAACCACCCACATTCCTGGCAGTAGACAAAAGCCTGGTTGAGCCCGTCGTCGGGGGGGAGCGGGCGTAACGGCGCATCAGTCAACGCGCTCGCGTAGACCTGCCCGAGCGGCGACTCCAGATCGAAGTCGCCCAACTCGTAGCCAGCGCCCAGCAGGTGCCGGAGCCGGGCAGCCTCCAATTGCGCCGCCGGTAGACAGGTCGCTTCCAGGGCGGCGGCGCGGGTGTGGAGCATTTCCCGGTCGGCGGAGAAGAAGAACTCGCCCAAGTTGCGCTCTTGCGCGCAAGCCGGGCAGAACCGCGGGAAGTAGTCATACTCCGGGTCGGTCTCCCAGGCTTCTGGGGGCAGCTTGCGCGCTTGGGCGTCCGTGCCAACCCAGCCGCAGGCGCGGCAGATGGCGAACTCCAGCTTGGGCGTGAGGCTGCGATAGCCGTTTCCCGTTTGCCACGACAAGCGCGGGCTGAGATCGGTGAGCAACCCCGGCAGCACGGCCAACACGATCAGACTCTCCACAGAGTCCAGGTTATTGGCCTGGACCTGCCATTGCAGCGCGGCCAGGGTCGCGGCTTGCAGATCATGCCCGGTGCCGTGAGCTACGAAGTATTGATCGTCGGGGCGGCACGTCATGGAAAACGTGTCGTAGACCCCGACGACGGTAACAGAGGTAAGTTGTGCTGTGTTCATGTGAGTTTCCTTTCAGGTAAGTTCAGGTAAGTTAAGGGGGGAGAGAGGCCAGCGGCCCCTCTCCCTTTGGGTGACGCGATTAGTCGCAGTCGCCTTCCCAACCGTCATAGAAGCCCTCAGAGGCGGCCTCCCAGTCCAGGAAAGGCTCCTCTTCGGCAATGGCGGTATCCGGTTCGCAGTCAGGCGCGTAGGCGGCGAGCAGCTCGGGTTCGGCGGCGTCGGGTTCGTCGGCGTTGCGGTGCAACAACCGCACATCCTCGACTTCGACGAGTTCCCAATCGAAGGGCAAGCCGGCGGCGCGCAGCGCGGCGAAGACCGTGGTGTGGATGTGCGTCCAATCGAGGGCGGGTTCCCAATCGGGCTGATCGGGATAGTCCTCTTCGATGGGCGTATCCATTTCCACGCGCAAGGCCAGTACCGCCGAAACGAAAGCGGTCGGGCGCGGCTCACGCAGCGGGTAGCGAAATTCCGGGTCGGGTGGATCGGGGTCTTCAGGCGTCCACCCCAGCGGCTCGAGATTGCGCCGCCCGTCAGCGTGGCAGTAGGGCGCGGCGGTTTCACATACCCGGTTCGCCAGGTCCTCAGGAGCCCGGGGATCGTAGAGATCGGCTACATCCAGCCGTTCCCGCGTCTCCGGGTCCAGGCTCTCTTGCAACCAGGCCAGGTACTCCGGGTCATTCAGCGTCACAACATCATTTGCGTTCAGGTAAGTAGCCATAGCAAACACTCCTTTCAGGTAAGGTTCAGATTAAGGGTTCAGGTTATGAGCAGCCGTATAACCGCGTTAGCGAGGTGTAGACGGTAGCGGTCATGTCGGCTAACAAGGCCTCGCGGTCGTAGCCAGAGGCTACTTCCGCGGGGTCGGGGTCATAGAAGACGTCGCCCAGATCGCTGATGATTTGGGCCGCTGCCTGGCGCAGATCGCGCTGCCCAGGCAGCCCAACCCGATCCGGCTCGACTTCCCACTCCAGCCCACAGTCCAGACAATGCGCCTGGACTGGCCCTAGCCATTCGTCGGCGGGTGCGGTAGGGAACTCGAAATTGACGCGCGCCCCATCCGCGTAATCTTCGATGACGGTGATGGGTTGCGGGCCTTCGAGTTGGAGATCGCCCCCGCCACACTCCGGGCACGCCTCGGGCGGCGTGTAGAGCAGGGTGGCGGTGTCGGGTAGGAGGAGAGTAGGCGCGATAGCGGGCGCGATAGCGGGCGCGTCATCTGGCGACCAGGGGATAGCATACGCGGTGTAATCCGCGCGGGCCAGCATGTTCCCGTCGCTTCGCTCGTCAAAGTCCAGCACGGCCTCGGTCGGGTCGCCCTCTTCGATGAGGGACAAGGCGTAGTCCCGAATGGCTTGCCGGGCGCTTTCCCGATCTGGTGCTAACTCGACGTGGGGCGATCCGCCGGTGAAATCCGGCAGCCCCACAATCAAGTAGGCCGCGGGAGGGTGAGCGTAGGCACGCAAGAGCGTGACCAGGTGCTTGACCGGGATCAACGCCAGGCACTCCAGTTTGTCGGGCTGGTCTGCCGGGCAGAAGCCCAGAATCCAATCGCCGGTCGCGTAGTCTTCGGTCAGGTAGATGTCCAGCGCGGTGCCGCAGACGTTGAGCCGGAGCCCATCGAGATACGGGTGCAGGATTTCGAGATCCAATGACGGCAAGACCATTTCGATTTGGATGTCTGCGGGCAGTTGCCCCAGATAGCGCGTTAGTTTGCTGTCGGGATTCATGCCACACCTCCAGCCTCGCGCGCCGCGCAGGATTGCGCCACGAGCGGATTGGTGATGAAGGCTTCCAGCAGCCGCACGACGGTCTGAGGAGATAGCGGCGGCCAGAAGAAGATCGCCGTTTCGGGCGTGGCTTCCCAGGAGAGGATCAGGTTGCGGCATTCGCTGTCGAGTTGCAGGCGCAAACACAGCCACTCGGTTTCTTCCTCTCCATCTTCATCCACCTCGATTGCATAGTCCGCATCTATGACCAGATAACCCGGTTCACAGAACCGGGCTTGCACCCCGCTGAGCGCATTGAACTGAGAAACGAGGTTGTGGAGGTAGGCAAAGCGTTGGTAGGTTTTCATGCCACACCGCCTATCTCGTACACCAGGATCCCCGTGTCGGCCTCTGGGTCGGAGTGCAGGGTGAGGGGGAAGGCCCAGGCATCGCGGTTGCCTTCATCGCTCACGGAGATTACCCCGTCAGCATGATGGATGACCGCTTCCTTGTCAGCGTCGGTGTGGGCCATGACGGCCAGCCCTGCGTGGTAGAGCGAGGGGGCGTGACCGTACTCGGTGATGACGCCGCCTTCGAGGCAGAGCACCAGGTAGGGGGTCTCTTGGTCGGCAGTTTCCGGCGCGGCCAGTGAGTCTTGCCAGGTGGTCGGAGCGACTAACTCCGCAGTTGCCGTAGCCGCCGCGATTTCCGCTTCCCAGCCGTGCGAGCGCAGCACGTTGAGCAGCTCCTGGTAAGGAATGCCCAAACTGGCGAGCCAGCTCGTCGCTTCGACCGGGTTGTGATGTTTGATGGTGAAGCAGCGACCAGACAGGTACGCCGCTATGAGCACGGCGCTTGAGCGGCGCGTCTTGACCTGGCGACTGCCCACGCGCGTAACGCGCGGCCAAATCTCCAAGTCGTAGAGCATGATGTCGCCGGCTAACACCACGAAACGGGCCACATCGCCCCAGTCGCGGCGTTCCAGGCGCAAGCCGGGATTACTACACTGCGCCGCAACTTGCAGCACCTCCGGGGCAAACGTCGCGGCCAAAAAGGCCGGTTGGTCAGCCACCGGAATCTGCACCGCCAGCCGGCGCAAGGCGGACTTGTCCGCCAAACGGGTACGGGTTTCATCAAACGGGGTCATTTCAGGTCTCCTTTCAGGTTAATTTCAGGTACTTGTGCCGGGCGCAAGACGTAAGTGGCGACGGGATCGCCGTCCACATAGTCCTGTGCCCAGACGTGAACTTGCACGGCTCCCGCGCGGTGTTCGATGAGCACTTCGCTCAGGGCAGCGCGGGGATCGGTGGGGTCGGGGATGCTCACGGTGAGCGCGCACCCTTCGATGACCAGGTGCAGCGGGGCGGGTGCCGCGCCATTCTCCAGATCGGAGAGCAGCACGGTTTGCACCCAGCGCTTAGCCTGACGGGTTGCGGGTTGCGCTTCCGTCCACCACGCGCAACGCGCGTTATCAGCGCGCTCCACATGGCGGGGCTGCATAGGAGCAGCACAGACGCCAAACGGCGGGGAAGAACAAGCAGCGAAGTAGCAGCAAGTGGCGCAGGTGGTCATGTCACTTCCCCCCATTGCCCGGCGGTGTCCGCGCGGGCGAGCAGCTCAGCCTCCCACCCCAGTTCCCGCGCAGCGTCCAGGAGCGGTTCCCAGGCCACGCCCAGTTGGGCGAGCCAGCGGGTCGCTTGCGCCAGCCGCAGGGGATACCCCGTGCCGACAGCCTGGATTTCCTCACCGCCTTTGCAGGGGAAACACGGGTAAACCCGCAACTGCCAGCCCATCACGGGCGGCTCGATGACGACCAGCAGGAAGAGGCCCGGATAGCCCGGTTCACTCAAGAGCAGGTCGCGTTTAGCCGGCAGATCGCCGTGCCGGGGTGTACTGGTAATCAGGTTAAGTTCCATAGCCATAGCACTCCTTTCAGGTAATTTCAGGTTTTAAGGTGGTCAGGCGCAGCAGTTCTGCGGCCCGCCCCCGTTCTTCAAGCACATCCAGTTCGACGAGCGCGCCAAAGAGCGGCGGGCTCATGGCAGCCAGGCCTGATTGAGCCAGGCTGTGCAGCGCCCGCAACACTTCACCCAGCAACCGGGGATTGTCCCCCGTAGCCTGGCGCAGTGCGCGGTCGGCGTGCGCGCGGGGCGCGCAATCCTCGCAGACCACCTGCTCGTCAACGGTCACGACGTACATCGCAATTTTGCGGCAGATGGTGCAGTAGGCGGCCATCACAGCACCCCCCAGAGCAGCCCCAGCAAGGCCAGGTGCAGCAGTTGATCGAGTACCGGGCCGCGCCAGTCGGTCAAGCCGAACTTGCGTTGCCCGTCAATCCAGATGTGGCCGGTGACATTGACCACCAACCCCACCAATCCCCCGACCAGCAGCCCGGAGTAACCTCCGACCAGCAGGCCGTGCCAGCACAACACGCGCCAGTTACGGCACGCTTTGCCCAGCGCGGTCGGCGTGCTTTGCACCCCGAAGTCGAGAAACAGGTGCAGGGTCAGCGCCCAGATCGGGCGCGACACGGGCACGCGCAGCACAGCCAGCAGCAGCACGCTTCCGAAGAGCACCGCGCTGGCGAGTTTGCACCACTGCCACCACGCCAGGCGCGGCAGGTGTAACGCATCACGAGTTTGGATGAGCGCGGTCATGCGGTCACCTCCTGCGGCCCCTGGCCGCCAGTGGCGGTATACACGCTCTGGATGAGATAGCGGGCGACTTGCCCGATGCGTTGGAGCCGCGCGAGCAGGGCCGCGCCGGTGGCGTTCCAGAGCGCCAGGTAATTCGGGCTGTTGGTGTCCAGGCCGAAGTGCCGACAGATCGCATAAGCGGCGGCCTCGGCCTCCAGTTGCAGCCCGGCAGGTGTGCTGTCAGCGGCGGTCTCCTGCTGCCGGAGCAGTTCCCCGGCGAGCAGATGCGCCAGCGCGGCGGCTTCCCCCAACGGGGAGAGGCCGGCCAGCAGCGTCAGCGTGCCTTGCCGGTTAGCGCCCAACGCGCCCGCGCGGGCCAGGCGGTCCACCTGGGTTACAGAGATGTCGTGCGCGGCGGCGACGGTCTGGAGGGCCGTCACCAGGCCCGCCCCGGCATCTCCGGCGTTGCTCCACTCCGGCGCGGCTGGCAGCGGCTCGCCCTCGGTTTGGGAAATGTCAAAGACATAGCCCACCCGAAAGCCGGCGAGTTGGCGCTCTTCAGCGCCATCGTCCTCCGTTTTCTTCTTGAAAGCGGGGCAGAGGATGCCGATGCCTTTTTCGCCCTGGCGGACTTGGCGCCCCAGGGCGGCCCAGGTTTTGTACCCGGCGACGTGGGTAGCCTCAGCGGACTGCATCAGGATCAGCAGGACGTTGTTCCACGAATACTTGTGGAAACGGCCTAACAACTCCAGATACCGCTGGAAAGCCTCAGTGGCGCGGGTCTGGTCGGTCAAGGCGGCCAATTCGGCCAAAAACTGGTCGGTCTGGTCTTGCAGGTCTTGCGGTTTCATAGCAGGTCTCCTTTCAGGTAAGTTAAGGGTTTCAAGTAGGGTTCAGTTAGGGCTTCAAAACAGGGCTTCAAAGCCTATGCCGCGTTCCCGCAGGCTGACGAAAGTGCCGGCGCTGCCAATGATGAGGTGGTCGAGTACCTCGACTTGCATCAGTTGGCCCGCTTCTACCACTCTCCGGGTCAGCGCGATGTCTTCGGGGGAGGGGTTTGCATCGCCGGAAGGATGGTTGTGGGCGATGATGATGGCGGCCGCGTTGCGGCGGACTGCCCCCCGGAAGAGTTCGGCCAGGCGGATCACGGTCGTATTGACCGTGCCCTTGTAGACCGTCTCCCGGTCGAAGATGCGGTTGCGGATGTCCAGGTAGAGGACGACGAAATGCTCCTGCTCCTGGCGGCCAATGAGCGGGATGAGGACATTGGCCGCGCACCCTGGCGAGCGCACACTAACGCGCGCGTTGCGATTTTCGCCGGCGGCGCAGCGGTGGCCCAACTCCAGCGCGGCTTGAATCCGCGCGGCGATAGCCGGGCCGATACCGGGAATCCGCTGCAACTCGTGGGCAGTGATTTGGGGCAGTGACTCCCCAAACTCGCATACGAGCCGCTGGGCAATCCCGAGCTGCTGCGGGCCGCCGATGAGCACGGCGAGCAATTCCGTCTGACTGACCGCCGCGCCACCCGCATAGTGCAGGCGTGCGGTCGGCCGTTCCATGGCCGGTAAGGCCGATACAGGGGTGGTCTGGTACATAGTCAACTCCTTTCAGGTAATTTCAGGTTAGGATAAGCGGATGCCTTTTTGAAAGGCATCCGCTTGGGAGACATCAGACTGCGGCCAGGGGTGCGCGGCGAAACGAAAGGCGGTAGAAATCGGGGTCATAGGTAATGACGAATTTCGTTTTTCCGAGCACGATACCGAGATGGAGGTGTCCGCAATCGTTGAATGGGTCGTTATGTTGCACGAAGACACCCCATCTAAAAAACCGCACTCCGATAACCACATAATTCTTGTGGACCTCGCTAAAGGGTTCAGGCATTTCAGATCTCCTTTCAGGTAATTTCAGGTTTGAGCGCGGGATACTGACCAGCGGGCGCTCGGCCGCGGCGGTCAGGATTACTTCATGCGGGGAGCAGTGAAGTAATCAGGTTCACGAGGGTTTCGATAACACGGGGATTTCAAAAGAGGAACACGAGGGTTTCAATAACGCGCAAGCAACTTCAATCTGGCAGGTATAGCGATCAGGAAGAACGCTAGACCTAAACCAACAGCGCCGGCAGGTCACGAGCCTGCGGCTGGCGGGCCAGCAGCGCCGCGAGAGAAACGGAACAGTGAGGGACTTCGGGAAGTCGAAGTGGGCGGCAGAGAGCGCCTTAACTCGGTTTGTGCAAATGCCTTAACACGCTTTGTGCAAACATTTGCACAAACTCGGTGAAAACAGACTGCTCGCGGATTCCGGCAAAAATCCCGGAATCCTGTGCCTGTTCTGGGGGTTGCAACTTTTCCGCAACCACGCGCAACTCCGCAACTACGCAATAAAACGTGAAAACCCGCTTTTGGCACGGTTTTCGGCACACTGTTATTGACTTCGATTGGTAAGGTAATCGCCGAATTGGTAAGTTTGGCGCGGAATTGGTAAGTTTGGCGCGGAATTGGTAAGTTTGGCGCGGAATTGGTAAGTTTGGCGAAGAATTGGGTCGGCTTGGCGAACTTTAGGGTTGACTTGGCGAAGTTTAGGGTCGGCTTGGCGAACTTTTGGGCCAGTTTTGGGGTAGCCGCCGTAATTTTGGGGTCGTTTTTGGGGTAAAATTTGGGTGGCTGGGTTGACAACCCCCGCGCGTAAAAGCCGACTTTGGCGGGTACGGGTGGCGCGTGAGAGGGTATGCTCCTCTCACGCGCTCAGGGTTACGTTGGTTCTTTTTCCAGTAGCGCTTGCAGATCGCTCAGCCGCATAACGACCAGGCTTTCCGTGTAGCGTTGGCGCTGCTGATGCAGCACCACGACCGGGAGCTTGCCAGGCGGCGCGACTGCGCGGGCTTGCGCGACTGCCTCCAGCAGCCATTGGGGAAGCCGCTGGCGATGTTTGACCTCGACTACCAGAGCCGGGGTAACGACATCGGCCTGCGCGACGCCCGTAGGCCCGCTGCGGACGCCCCCCAACAAGCGCGCGATTTCTCGCTCGGCCCGTTTCCAGGTTGCATTAGCCATGGCCATCAACCTGCGGGATACCAGCGGGTCGCGTAGTCCCAGCCCCGCGCATTGCGGGGATCGGGAATCTGCGCTCGCGCGGCGTGGAGCATCGTCGCCGCTGCGAGGCGGTAGAGCATTGCCTGCACCGTCTTGAGCCGCCAGGCGGCACACGGCGGATGCAGTTGATACGCTCCCCGCGAGAAGCCGGGCAACGGTGCCGGCAAAGCTGCGGCGCGCTGCCGTTTGCGCGGATTGGCGTAATCGCGGCAGAGGCCGCAATACACCACTTGCGCGTAGGTGTGCGCCTGCAGCTCCACCGTGGGCGGGTGATAGTCCTGGTCCCAGTCTGGCGTGGGCGGTGGCAATTCCTGCCAGGGCGCGGTCAGCCCGTTGAGGAGCCGACAGAGCGCCGCCGTCCAGTAGCCAGGATAGGTTTCTACCCAGGACAACAGCACACAGAGGAGATCTTCGGTATACGGATTACGCATGTTCCACCACCTCCCCCAGCATACGGGAGATGAAGGCGGCACAAGCTGCTTGGGCGGCGGGGATGCTCTCAAACCTAGCCTCAAAGATGGCGGTGAAGGGCGTAATTGAGTGCAGATTGAGCACGAGCCCGATCACGAATGTCGGAAACGCGATCACGTCCGCTTGATAGGTGGACCGCCGCAGGTGGGTGATCCCACAGAAAAGGGGTGACCAGGTATTTCGAGTGCTCATGGGGTCACCTCCGCAGCCGCCGCTTGCCGCTCGGCGACGAGCGCATCGTAGGCGGCGAAGAAGTCGCGGGCATCACAGCCGGGAGCCAGGTTGCCGGTAGCCTGCCAGTGCAGGCGGATGTATTCGCTGTAGGCACTGCCTCGGTCGCGGGCGCGTTCCAACGCCAGTGCCACCAGGTCAGGATGGGCGCGTTCAGGATGGGGTTTGCGTGACATCGCCCACCTCCGGTAACGCCAGGGCCAGTTGCCCCCGCGTGGGTTTGTAGTAGTAGTGCCCGAAAGCGTCATGCCATAATTCCCCGTTACAAACCATGCAGTAGCCGGGAGTAACACGGGAAGGATGCTTGAGCAACGGCACGCCAGCTACCGTTACGACCGGATCGAGCGCCCCCTGAAAGATGATGTGCTGCGCGGTAGCCGCTTCATACGCGGCTTGCGCGGCAGGGTCAGCGAAGCAAGCGGGCCCCCAAACGTAACCCCACCGGTCGGCGGGGGTGCGCGGGGCGCCGCAGTTGGGGCATTGCTCGATCCTAAAGCCCGCGTTGTCGGTGATACAAGTCAGCTGCCAGGGGACAAAACCAGGTGGGGGAGCCGGATAGCGGTTAGTGGTCATAGCACCACCCCCCGCCCTTGCGTGTGTTGTGCCCAGCCTTCCGCCGCAACGCGCTCGAGTACCGGCGTCAGCAGTGGGCAGAGGAGCCCCGCTACCAGTTGCCAGTCCTGGCTATCCAGGAAGAGCGCGCCGATCACGGCTTCGACCGCATCACAGTACCACTGGTGATTGTGCGGCTCGTCCGTCATGGTCAGTCCCCAGGCCGGTGCTACCACTTGCGCCAACGTGCCTTTACAGACCAGGCGCGAGCTGGCGATGGTGAGCGGGCCCGGCCCCCATTCGGGGCGCGTAGTGCTGAGCCAGTGCGCGACGCACAGCCCCAGCACCTTGTCGCCCAGAAACTCCAACCGTTCATTGGCCGGCGTCCGCCACGCGAGCGCCTGGCGCAAGTAGGCCGCGTCGTTAAACGAGTAGCCTAGTTGCGCCTGAACGGCGTGGAGCCGCTCCGGGGTCAGGCGCAGGACGGGCGGGCACGGATCGGCGGGCAAGGCGGGCACTTCTGGCAACGGCTCCGGGTGCATACACCAGGGCCGGCGGCCAGTCGTGCGTTTGGTGAGCGTAGATGACTTACGCATCGCCCACCTCCGCTATCAGCACCAGGTCAGACTCCCGGCGCAACCGCAGCCCATGCAGGGTGACGGTTTCGCCGCGCCGGAGCGCATCCCGGATGTCCAGCGCCCCCGGTTTGGTTAAGGGCAGCAGCGGCACGCTATACTGCTCGAAGCAGGTCTTGATCCCCAGGAACGACAGCGCCCAGGCCGTCGTTGTCGCGGGAGCCCCCTGCTCGCGCAAGGCTTGCCGTGCTGCGAGTACCGCGCTGCGTTTGCGCCAGTTGGCGCAGGTCGCGGCGGCCGGGCAGTCGGGGCAGATCTGGATCTGCCGGACCCGGCGCTGCATTTCGGCGGCCCACTCCGGCGTTGCCGGGTGGGTCAGATCGCGCTCCCAGCCCTCCGCCGCCATTTGCTCACGGACGGCATCCCAGAGACATAGGCGCAAGCCCGGCCCTGAGAGGTCTTCCGAGAAGCCCAGATCGGCGGCCAGATGGCTACCGTGATAGGTGGCCGGCTGCTGGCTACCCGCGCCCGGGGTAAGGGTGTAGCCCGCCGCCGGCTGTCGAGCAGGCGTAGTACGGCGGGCAAGAGTCGGCTTGAGGCGCGGGGTCGGGGGCGCGGGCGTGACTGGTGGGCTGAGGGGGAGAGGCGTGGCCGCCCCTCCCATGAAGTCCAGTTGCATTTGCAGTGGCTTCATCGCGCACCTCCCCACTCCCAGACGGTGACGGTGGGGGGCAGGGCGTCCAGAAGCGGCGCTACCGCCGCCTTGGCCAACCCCCCGCAACCAATGCCGGGATAGTTGAGGTGGACGCGCGCGTGCGGCTGCGCCGCGCACCAGGCAACCAGGTGGGTGACGCTGGTATGGAGCAAGTCCAGATCGGCGCGCGCGTCGAAGCGCTGCTTGACCTGGAATATGCCCCAGCCCACGTCCGCATATACCAGCAGGTAATAGGGCGCGTAGAGCTGGTAAGTGCGGCCCCGTTGCTCGAAGTGAGCCTCCGGGGGCGTCACGGGGAGCCGCTGAGATACCAGATAGCCAAAGAAGGCCGCTAACGCCGGCCAGCGGTCGCGGGCCTGCCGGGCGATCCCGGCGCCCATCACCAGCCGCCCGGCGGCATCGAGGCAGCCGTTGGTGGTGATAAGCGTCAGATCGGCGGCGGCACGAGTCTGCGGGGCGAGCATATCGCCGTAAGCGAATTGCGGCGGCATCTCACACCTCCCCGGGGCGGCGCAGAAACGTGGCTACCCACGCCTCGCGCGCCTCCCGTGACTGGCGTAAGATAGGGTCTGAGGTCTCGGCGGCCGGCACAAAGCGATCCACGACTACCAGGTACTCGTCTACCGGGGTTTCCTGGGCTGCGGTGTGGGCGGTGAGGACTTGCCTTAACGCCGCCGCGAGCGCTTGTTCAAACGTAACGTAGGGAGTGCGGTGATAGGCCGTTACCACTCGCTCCTGGAACTCCGCGAGTTCCGGGTCAGGGGGCGGCGCGTTCTGTGTCGCCACGGCGATCTGCGGCGTGAGCGCGGCCAGGCGTTGCGCGGTCGGCTCGGGGAGCACGTCCCAGATGATCCGCTGGATCGCCCGCTGCTCACCGCAGAAGCGGGTGTAAGATCGGACTGCCGTGGCCGCGTATGACGACCAGGTGGCGTCACTGTTAAACTCGTCGGGAATGACGAGCGATTTGGGCGCATTACGCGGCAACTTCAGCCCCTCCGGCGGATACCAGTGGGTGACTTCATGTTGCGCGTAATGGCGCGAGGTCCAGCCGGCGCGCGTGAGCGCCGCGGTAAAACTGGTGTGCGTGACCCAGAGCAAAAGCCACTGCGGATCATACGCTAAGATAGTTGTGTGCCGGTTCATTTCAGGTCTCCTTCAGGTGTGGGTTTGGGCGCGCTTACGCGCCGGTTTTTGGCCGTGACGGACGCCGGCCGCCCGCAGATCACGGCGCAGGGCATTGAGCAGGTCCCACTGGTAGGCCGACAGCCCCCCGCGGGTCAGGGAAGTCACGCCCAGGTCGCCCAGATTATCCGGGGTTACCCGGGCTTGCTCGCCGGATACCGTGCGCAGACCGAGCCAGACAAAGATGGCGGCCCAGTCGCTAGAGAGCGGCTGCACCAGCGAGGCGGTGCTCAGATGCGCGCACGCCTCTTCCAGCGTCGCCAGGTCAGGCGGCTCCAGTCCCCGCGTTTCCGCGTAGAGTTGGGCCAACCGCGCCGGCACCACGGCCGCGCGCAGCCAGGCGGGGACTTCGCTCTCCCAACCCCCCGGGTGTAATACCAGCGGGCCGGAGAGATACCGCTGTTGCGCGGCTTTGAGCGTGGTGGCATCGCAGAGCCGCGCCGCGCGGTATTCGCCCAACCCCCGGCATACGCCACAGAGGGCGCTGCCGTCCAGGCCGCTCCCGGCGCAGTGCCGGCAGGGGACGTATTGATACGTCCAGGTCACGCTGCCCTCCGGGGCCGCGGCCAGGGCCTGCGCCGCGCTGGTCAGCACGGCGAGCAATTCCGGGTCAGCGGGGAAATCCGGGGGAGCGGTTTCAGCCGTGGCCGCTGTGACCAGGGACTCCCACAAGTGGGGCACATCCGGGATCACAAGATCGGCCAGAGAAACAGGTGGCGGGGGACCCGCAGCCGGGAGCGTCCCGGCCGCGGCGTCCCACAGGTTTAACTGTTGGGCAGGTGCAGCGGTTTTCATCGCGCTCCCCCTCACGCCCGCGCGGCGGTTTTGAACACGCGCCGCGCGGCCAAAGCCGTCAGATGGTAGAGATTGCGGAGTTCCTGGATGTGAAACACGCGCTGCCCCAGTTGCCGCGCAAACACTTCTTGCGCGGCGTCGGTGTGCTGATTGATGTAAAGCACTGAGGCGCGTTGCGCGCGTTGCGGCGTCCAGGTGGTGGGGATGTGCCCCAGATCGGCGTCCGTCAGCCATAGATAGTCCCAGTCGCCCGCGACCGGCAACTGCTTGAGGGCCGTGTCCAACCAGCCCAAACTGGTATTGCCCCCGCGCACGCTGACCAGTTGCGTCAGCCGATTGCCGAGGTACACCGCGTTGTCGCTGAACGCCCAACAACGCAGTTCCCCCCCGGCTTGCAGCACGGCCGTACCGATAGCGACCAGCGCCACCCGGGCCAGGTAGAGGCGATCCGGTTCTGCTGGGGTGGCTGCGTAGCTCCACATGCTCCCAGAGATGTCCAGGAACACGGCCAGGCGCGGCGGCGGCGCGGGTTTAGGGGTGGTCGGCAGGGTGAAGGGCGGCAGGGCGTAGCCCTCGAGCCGCGGGTTGTATTTGCCGATCCCCGCTAACGCCTGCCCCCGGAGTTGCGGCGTCCACCAGTTACCTAACTGGCGGGCTAACTGCTGCCCAGCGGCCAGGGCCGCCTGATCCGGTACATCCCACCGAATCTCATCGGGGCCGGTTTGGCGGGTCGGGGGGCGCGTGCGCTGCTCGTTCAGCACGGCTTGCAGCGCCGGGAGAGCCACCCCCGGGCCGGCTGCTCCCGTCGGGGCGCCCTGCGGCCACTGCCAGTTTTCTGGTTCGGGCAGGGGCATCCCGTGGAGTTTAGCCAGCCGGAGCAACTCGCGCGCGGCTAAGAACGCCCCGCGCACGCCGGCGTCCAGGTTGCTACTCAAAGCGTATCTAGCATCATGGAAGAAGTTGACGCGCTTTTCCGCCGCATCGCGGATAGCATGCGTGCCCGGCGTGTAGTAAACGTGCTCCAGCTGCGCGGGCAGCCCGCGCAGCCAGGAGCGCCCCGGATCGCCGAAGCGCAGCCAGAAGAGGCACTCCTGAAAGTCCCAGTCTTGCGGCGCGGTGGCGTCCAGATCAGCGGCGCAGAGTTCGCGGGTGCGCGTGAGCCAGCCGTTAACCGGCTCGCGCCCCAGAAACTGCTCGATCCGCATATCCTCGGTGACGTTGAACACGTCGGGGAGTAGCGGATGTTCCTGCTCCGCCGCCGCCAGCAGCTCCAGGGTTTCCTGAAGCTGCGGCAGGTGGGCGATCTCGTGGGCGAGCAAGCCCAGAGCCACGTTGTTGTCGTGCTCTACGGCCACCTCACAAAAGGTTTCCGGGAGCGTGATCTGGGCCTGGGCCCCGCCAGCGCCAAACCCGGCGCTGGCGGTCTGGGCCTGCGCGTCTACGCGCACGCGCACGGGCAGCGTGGCTAACGCGGGCACGCCCAACCAGGTCGCCAGTTGCGGTAGAGCCAGGCGTAGGAGTTTGTGGGCCAGGAGTTGCGAGATCATCGCCCACCTCCCATCGCGTTGGAGATAGTCGGGTGCTCCAGACTCATGCCGTTGCCGGCCAGAATCCGGGTCACCGCTTCGGCGGCGATGGGATCGAGCGCCCATACCCGGTCGCGGAAGTCCCGGAACATACTGACCGCGTTGGTAGCGCGGGTGAGGGCCTGGTATTCGAGCGGGAGGGGGATTTCCCCTTGCTCGTAACCATCCCAGAGCGTGCCGACGAGTTCGCGCACCTTGCCGGGCAGCGGTTGCAAGACCGCGCGCGCTAACTCCACGCGCACGACTTGAAACCGCCGGACCAACGCCGGGTCGAGCGGATGAACATTGGTGTTGCCGGCCAGCGTCCACAACAAGCGGTCTGCCGGGGCCCACTCAGTCCGCCCCAGCAAGGGGCTTTCGACGACGTAGACGAAGGCGATCTCGGCCGGGATGTCCAGCCCGCGCCGCCGGGCCAGGCTCGCGCTGAGCGGTTGCACGGCGCGGAGCAGCACGTCGGTAGCGCGGGGCGAGAAGCGGGTGATCTCATCGAGGAAGAGGAGCACGCGCTCCCCCTCGCGCGCGCGTTGGAACGCGCGCCCGATGGGGCCCCACGCCCACTCGCGGCTGGCCGTCCAGGAGCCGATCAGGTCGGCGTCCGTCCAGGACTCGGACCCGACGCCCTCTTCGAGCGCCATGTCCAGTCCCTCGACGACGGCGTGCACGGCGGACGTTTTTCCGGCGCCGGTGGGGCCCAAGAGGAGCGGCTCAGCGCCGCCCAGGAGCATGGCCCCCAGCAGATCGCCCAGCGCGCCGATGGCTTGCCCGACCGCGGCACTGATGGCCGCGCCCGGCCAGCCGTTAGCGGCCGGCGGGGGCTGCGAGGGCGCAGCGGTGAGGTTGACCCACTGCGGATGATGTTGCGCGAGCCAGTAAAACAGGGCGACCAGGTGCTTGCAGGGCTCGCCCGCGGCTTGCTGCCGCGTGCGGAAGTCCTGGCAGGTGCAGTCCGCCCGGCCACCTGGTTTTTGCAGGATAGTGGCATGGCGGCTGGTCCCCGAACTGGCCGGGAACTCTACGCTCAAGGCATCCGCGTCGAATTGCGGGATGTTGACGCCCGCGCGCGAGGTCGCGCGCCCCGGAGTAGGCATATCTTTGGCCAGTTGTTGCCCGCGAACATCGCGGCCACTGTCAGGTAAGGCCGTGAGGCCAAATGGGTGTAACACGTTCAGGTCTAGCATGGCAGGTCTCCTTACAGGTAATTTCAGGTGTTACCCGGTGTTGAGCCGGGTAGCGCCCGGCCAGCTGGGAGCTGGCCGGGCGGGAAAGCGGGAAAACTAAGCCTTACGGCGCGGGTGAATGGGCATGAGCGCCGCGATGGCTTGGGGGAGCTCTTCATCCGCCTCTTCAGAGGCGGTAGCGGCTACCCACAACATCAACGGAACGGCGGGCGAAGTGCCGGGGCGTTTGCTAACCGGATTTTCAGGGAGCGGACCAGGATCCCACCCCAGCAGCACCGCGTCGGCGGGCAGGAGCCCGTCCAACGCGGCTTTGAGGTACTGGGCGTTCCAGTCCCACCCCGGAAAGTCGCCGGGATAACAGATGTCTACGGGAATCTCCCGGCACACGTCGCCGGCTTCAGCGCGGGCGATGATCTGAAGTTCTCCGGTGTCGGCATAGCCCAACTCAACCTGGTAATACCCCGTCCCGCGCACCAGCGGCAGCAGCGCCGTGAGCGCCTCCTGCACCGGGGCCGGTGAGACGCGCAAGCGCGCCGTGGCCCCGACCAACCCGGACTGATAGATACGGAGGGCATTGGGATACGCGGTACAGTCGTGTTGGAAGCGCAGGGCCACTTGTTCCCCGGCGGGCCCCGTGCCCGTCAGGACGAGCCGCACAGAGCGGTTTTCATGCAGATAAACGCGCAAAGTGGGAGCGGTGAGTTTGCGCGCCTGCTTGAGCAGCTCGGGCGGGATGCTGATGGCGGCGTCACTGCGCGGGAGCGTCGCGGCCAGGGCTACGGGGACGCGCTGGGTTACAGCGACAAACCCGTTAGCCCCCGTCACGGCCATCCCCAGATACGCCAGGTCGGGGTGCTGGTCAGTCTCCGCGCACTGATGCCCGCTTTCGATGAGGAGCAGACCGCATTCAGGACACTTGAAAATCGGATGTAACGCCAGGTGCGTTAGCGTCTGATGATCCGTGTCCGTGCTGACTGCTGGCAACACCGTAGCGAGCAAGTCCAGGGCAGCGGGGGTGAGTTCAGCGGTGTAGCGCAGGTCGCCCAACTCGGAGTCCAGTAGCACGGGATTGGGGAACTCGGCTGCCGCCATGCCGCGGATTTCCGCGACGGCGTTACCGCCCGTGTCCGCGATGTGCAGTTGGGGTTGTGGTTGCAACTCCGGTTTGAGTTGCGGGTCGTAGGGCGGCACATCTGCCTGCAACACCAACGACGTGCGCGCGTGAGCTTTGCCCAGGGCTTGGAGCGCCGTGGGATCGGCCAGCAGGGCGAAGGGCGCCCCTATGGGCGTCGGCAGCGTGATCCGGTAGAGCCGTTCCAGGTTGGTGGCCGTGACGGTCAAATGGCCGTTGGCCTCGAGGTGGACCTGGTTCAAGACCGGAATCTTGGACCGGGTAACGTGCGCCTGCATGGCCCACTGGACGGCTTGCGCCAACGCCGCGCCGGTGAGACTGGTCGGCGGCGCCGCGGTGGCTTTTGCCTTCCGCGCCGGCGCGTAGAGCGCCGCGATCTCCCCAGCGAGCATGGTCGCGCGCTCGGGGGTCATCAACGGGATGTCCAACAACAAAGTGGTGAGCGCCTGTTGGCGCTGCGTAGCGGTAGACATAACAGACTCCTTTCAGGTAAGTGCAGGTGCGCGGTTAAACCGCGCATTGGGCGAGTTGGGCTTGCGTCACGGGCACGCGCACCAGGCTCTCGCCCCGGAAGCCCGGGGTAGCGATGAAGAGGTCCCCCTGGCGATTGATGGCCTTGACCCAGCCTTCCCGCGTGACGGTGGCTTCCGGGGAGGCGCGCCAGAGCACGGGCTTATTCAGCCAGGTTTCGAGCGCGCTCACGGGCGCCGCCGGCGCGGGGGCGGGTAAGGGAGCAGGTGCAGGTTCAGGTGAGGAATCCACGGGCGCGGGGAGCGCCGGCGCGTTCAAATACGCGCGGAGCGTTTCCGGATCCCGCTGAGCCAGGGTGAAAGCAGCGGGCGCGGGTTCAGGCGTGGCGGCGACCGCCGTACTAGCCGGCTTAGCCACCGCGTAGTCCGTCCGGTGGACGAAGTGAGCTTCCACCTGGAAATTGGTGAAGCGGAAGGCCCCCGGCAAGCGTTGCTGGACGTGCTCCACTACGAACCGCTCCGCGAAGAACGCCGCCTGCTTTTGCGGCAGGCGCTCCAGGAAGTGCGGACGCCGCTCCCCTTGACCGGGCAGGATGAACAACCCCTGGCCATCCATTTTGAGCGCGTGGGCGGCCAGTTCCAGGAACAGCACTTCTGAGCGTTTCGCGCCCAGTTGGGAACACTGTTCGGCGGTATACAGCCCGCGCTGGATGCCGAAGGGGGGATTCATAATCACGAAGTCGAAAGCCCCGGCGAACTCATCCCAGAGGTCAAACGCATTGGCCCAGCGCCACTCTACCCAGGGGTAGAGCCGCCGGCCGATCTGCGTCGCTTCCTCTTCGATGTCGCAGGCAACCACTGCGACGCCGTAATCTGCCACCCAGTCGAGCGCGTGGAGCAAGTTGCCGATGCCCGCGCAGGGGTCGAGGATCCGGCAGCCGGGAAACGGCACGAGGACGCCGAGCGCCGCAACGGCCATCTCCAGCGGGGTGTAGTGTTGCCCGGCCCCGCCGATGTCGGGGGGCACATACTGGGACACCACGGCTTCCCGGTCGAGGTCTGGCACGGTCGGGTGCTTGTCGCGGGAGTTTTCCCGAAACGGCACGCCTTGCAGCCAGGCGGTGATCCGGTCGCGGTCTTTGAGTTGGGCTTTAGTGAGTTTCATGGCCCGCCTCCTAGACGACGACTTCCGGGTAGAGTACCGCTTCGGCTTCCGCTGCCAGGTCCCGTTGCGTCAGCGCGTGTTGCAGCGCTTCGGCCTCCTGAGTCGCGCGCTGGCACGCGGCGAAGACGGGGCAGTAGTTACACCGCCATTCTTCATCTGCGTTGCCCTGCACGCCTTCCGGCAGGCCGGCGAGATCCAAGATCTCGAACTCCTGCATCCGGGCTTCCAGGTAGGCTTGGGTAGTTTCCAGGTCCCACAGTTCCACCGGCACGCGCAATACTTCGCTCATATCCAGGTACACGATCTCGGCAGTCTGGACGGAGTAACCCGCTTGCGCGAGCAGCCAGGCGTAGGCGTTGAGTTGCGCCGTGTGGCTACTGTAGGGCTGCGGGGGCAGGATTTCGGGAGCAAGATCGTTTGCCTGATGCACCGCACCGCACGCCCCGCAGGTGGCTTTAGTCCCCTTGCGGTAACGATAGCGGTCAGCGCGCATGACGCTCTGGCACGCGGGGCAGATGTACTGCTTGATGCTCTCGGGCACGGCTTTGGTGGTCTTGTAGTCCACCAGATGACCGCGCCCGGGATAGAACAGGTCTATCTGGCCGGTGAAGAGTTGCCCGGCGAGTTCAGCGTAGAAGCGGGTTTCGAGCATCACGTCCGGTTCGTCTTGGGCCGCGTACTCCAGGATGCCGTGGGCGAGTTTGCCGCGAAACGCCCAATAGGCGCGCGCGGGCTGGATATAATACGGCTCCTGGTCGCGCAAGACGACTTGCCGCAAGCAGCCCAGCACCTCGGTCGCCGAGTAAGCCGGCAGCTCGCGGGGCAGATTGCTTTCGCTGAGGCCCTTAACGAGCGGCGGGGTGAAGGGGCATAAGCTGCCCTCGGCGTTGAGTTGGCCCCCCGCGCGGCTACAGGCCAGACAATCAGCGGGGGTTTTCTCTTCCCCCGTAGCGTAGCAGATGAATCCTTGAAACATTGCAGGTCTCCTTTCAGGTAAGTTCAGGTAAGGCACGCCCCCACCAACCCAGGTCGGTGGGGGCGCGTGGTAAGCGGCTGGGTGGCCCGGTTACGCGGATTCTGCGTACTCGGCGTACTCTTCTTCGGCATACTCCGCGGCGCGCGGCCCGCCGCCCAAGAGGACGATGCGGGTGACGTGCGTTTCCGTGAAGTATTTGGTTTCGCCGTTTTGTTCGTAAGAGCGCGTCCGGGGCATCCCCTCGAAGTACACCTGCTTCCCTTTCACGAGATAGGGGTGCAGGGCCACGGCGAGGTTATCCCAGATCACGAGGTTGACGCCTTCGACGTCTTGCCCGGCGGCGCAGATCACGCGCGCTTTCACGCGCATTTTCCCGCCTTCCGTGCGCGGGGCGACGAGTTCGGCGTCCGCGGCGAGATTGCCGATGCCGCGGGTCTCCACAAAACCGGTGTTTTTACGAGTTTGGTCAGACATTGCAGGTCTCCTTCAGGTTACAGAATTGAGTTTTTCAGTTTCGCCAGGTCTACCAGGTACAACAGGGGTGAGCCTACACAGCGCGGGAGTTGCCCACTGCCGGGGTTACTGTAACCCTGGCCCAGTTGGGCAATTACGCGCCGGGACACGCGCCATAGCGCGCCGGCACAGGCCGGGAGTCAGGGCTCAGGGGGGCGCGGATTAGCGCGCCATACAGGTCTATGCGCTTGAGGGTTTACTGGCGGGGGTGCGTCACTAAGCGCGGGCGGCCACCACGACGGCCGCGGCGGCTTTGATGTCGGGGCGGGTGCTGTTTTCAGCGAGGAAGCCCACGAATCCGGGATCCACGCGCTCGGCTTCGGCCAGGGTCTTGCCCTTGAGTCCCGGATTGTTCCGGTTGCCGAAGGGCAGCACGGTGGCCCAGGCTTGCTCCAGAGCCGGGTTGGTGGTGGGTGACGGCGGAGCAGGCGGAGCAGGTGGGGTAGCCCCCTTGCCAGCGGGTTGAGCCGCAGCGGGCGGGGCGGCGGGTTTCGCCGCGCCATTGCCGCCGGGCTTGGTCGCCGCCGGAGGCGGAGCAGCCGGTTTGGGCGCGCCGTTGCTTGCAGGCTTAGCCGTAGCGGGTGGGGGAGCAGCCGGTTTAGCTGCCCCATTACCGCCGGGTTTAGCCGTAGCGGGCGGTGGAGTGGGCTTAGCCCCCGGGCGGGACGAGGCCGCGTTAGCGTCGTCGTCGTCATCGCCGGCCAGATTCAGCATCGCCAGGAGCGAGTAGCGCCGCGCGTAAGTCACCGCGGACGCGAACCCCTGCGGATCGGGCTTGACCGGGTTGAGCGGATAGTCGCTGATGAGCTCTTCGCCGCTGGTGTGCAGCAGGCGCGTGCGCAGTACAGGGGTCTCCCCCAACAGCGCGGCGCCTTGCACCACCGCCAGCCCATGCTTCGCCAACAAGGGACGCACATACGCCACGATCTCATCGAGGGGCGCGTAGGTGCTTTTGAAGTGGGGATTGCTGGCGCTCTTCGCGGGGTTCTCCAACTCCAACGCGGCATTGACTAACGCCAACGCCAGAAAACTGGTGGTAGCAGGTGTTTGAGATTCCATTTCAATTCAACTCCTTTCAGATCAGGTAATTTAGTTTCAGGTCAGGCAGTGGGGAAACCACTGCCCCACGGCTGTTCGGGATTCCACACGCTAAAATCAAGGCCATCGGGGGTTACCAACGGCGCTGGCCCAGGCGAAATACTTTCGTCTGGAAAAACGCCGCGAACAGCAGGATGCCGATGATTAGCAGCAGAATCAGGCCCAGCAAGTCGTTCAGGGACGTAGTGGCGGGCAAATTGGTCAGGGTTTGGACGAGTTCCATGTGCAGGTCTCCTTTCAGGTATTTCAGATGGTTCATATTTGGCAGCTAGCGGAAGTCCCCGGCGCAGCAGGAGGTAGGCGATCATAACCGGCGGCACGGCACTCAGCAGTATGCTCAGCACCAGGCCCACCAGCACGATCCCGCCACCGACAGCCAGCACCAGGGGACCCCAGTGGAGCACGAGGGTTTCCATAGGCAGCTCCTTTCAGGTCTCACAGGTAGGGTGAGCGCGGACTACTGACCGCCAGGCGCTCGGCTGGGTAGGTCAGGATTACTTCATGCGGGGAGCAGTGAAGTAATCAAATTCACGGGGGTTTCGATAACACGGGGATTTCAAAGGGGTTTCACGCGAGGGTTTCAATAACGCGCCAGAAACTTCAATGGGTAGTGTCCTAAAAACAAAAAAAGGACACCCCTCAGAGCACCTGTGCGGGCGCGACCCGCGCGCGGGCGCAGGGGGAACGCCAGGCTCCCCCTGCCCCGCAGGTGCTAAAAACGGTCTCCTTCAGTTATAGTGTGAGGCGTAAGCGCCTCACTTTGATTTCAGGTATATATGCGCTTGTTAAAGAACCGGGAATCTCGGAGCGCTCAGTCAGTAGGGCCTTCCTCGGGCTCGCTGCCGCGTGGCCGAGACTCGCGCAGGTTGACTTGCCGGACAATGGCAATATCACACACGATGAAATCAATTTGCGAGCGACTCTCCGCCCCCACGGCGGCCTTGAGTTCATCACGCAACTCCGGGCGGACGTTGTGCCCGCCTTCCACGCGCGCGAGGTAGGTCTCTACCGGCACGCGCTCGTCGCGGCTGGTGGGCACGCCATTGACAAATACCCACGCGCCGCGTTGGACGCCGTGGACTTCCCGCGGGGTGATCGTGGTGCGCAAGGTGGTGAACGGATCGGTTTGCAGCACCACGCCCGGCTCTCGGGGGAAGGCCAGGTTGTAGAATCGGGTGCTGCCATCCGCAGCCACCTCGGAGATGCGGGCGTACAGGTTCCCCTGCCAGGCCCACGTCTTTTGGACGACGCCATTGAGATGTACGATACTAGGCATACTTCACTCCTTCAGGTCTTACAGGTATCAGAAACGCAAAAAGCCCACGTTCGCGGGGGAGGGACTTCAATCCCCCGCGCTCGTGGGCTTCAATAACGCGCTAACTTACATCTTTATTGTAACTAACCCGGCTTGAATGTCAAGAAACGCCGGACGGTAAAAATTCAAAAATTTCGGCGGCTACGCCGCGAGCATATCTTGTTTGGAGCGGCTTGACGCTCCCCCAGCACGCTTGTTAGACAGTGGACAGAGAACAGGAGACAGGGATCAGAGTGCACCGGAGAGGAAACTCCTGGCGACACGAAACCCGAGGCCGATGCTGCGGCCGACGTCAGGGGGATGGTTGCCACGGCAGGCGCACCGCACCCTGGAAGCACTACTTCCATAGGATCCTCCCCGCAACACCCGACTCTTGTTCCCGGTCAAGTCCTCGCGTCCATCGTCAACCCGGTAAGGATAAGATTGATGCTGTGAACTACACCACTCCCACACGTTGCCCGCCATATCCAGACAACCATACGGCGAGGCGCCTGCCGGATACATCCCTATGGGCGTGGTGCCACTCAACCCGCTCTCTGTACTGTTGCACAGCCCCGCATCCCAATCTTCTCCCCAGGGATACGCGCGCCCAGTGGCGCCTCGCGCCGCCTTCTCCCACTCCGCCTCGGTCGGCAAACGCAATGCCTCGTCCGCGCCGATCTTCCCCGCTGCGCGCCACGTCTCTGTCAGCCACGCGCAATAGGCCCGCGCATCGTACCAGTTCACATACACCACCGGATGGTTGGCTACTCCATTGAGACACTCTGAATACCAGGGTTTATAGCCACTCGCCTCTACAAACCGCCGAAACTCCCCTACCGTCACCGGGTATTTGCCGATGTAGTAGGTGGGCAAGGTTATTTCATGGCGCTCTTGCCCTTCGCCCATCCAGAACGGCCCAGTAGGAATTTCGATCATTTCATCAAAATCCCGGTCATCGCCCAGCACCGCCAGCGCGTTGCCCGCCGCCAGGCGATCCACCGCCGGCAGCCAGCCCCGCTCCACGATGGCCCGCAGCCACAACCGAATCCGCTCCAGTTTGGGCGTGTTCCGGGGCGATACGGGTGACAAACGCGCTCCCTCGTTTTCTAATAACACCTGCGCCGCTAACAACGCGCTCCAACTGCCCGCTTCCTCTGTGCTGACCGGCGCGTAACACAGCGCCTCAGCCAGATTCCACGCCGCCGATGCCGTCCCGCGCGCCGCCTTGGCCCCCGCCAGCAAGGTCGCTTCTCGCCACCGCTGCGGATCGGCCCACACTAACTCCGCGATGTCATCCGGGAACCCGTGATCGGTCAGGTAGCACGCCGCCAGGTACTCCTGGAAGGTGCGATGCGGGAAGGTGTAGACACACTCGCCCCGCGCCGCGAGCAGGCCCGCCCGCTTACACAGGTAATCGGCCAGTTCTACCGGGTTCGCCCGCGCTGCCGGGTTCCGCGCTACGGTCATCAGCGCGCCCACCAGGCGCTCCTGCGCAATATCCGCCGTGCCCTTGAGTTCCGGCTGGTCGCGGTGCGCTTCAAACGCCAGGCGTTCCAGTTCAGCGCGCACCACCGCCCGATCCACCTTCAGCCATTCGGCCAGGCTGGGTTGCTGCCACACCGGCTGCCCGGCCCCGTCGCGCACCACTTTGCGGCCTTCCCACTGCTCTAGCAACAAATCCACTGCGTCAGCATACAATTCCTCACGGCGCTCCGGCAGGCTGCCGCCCCGCCAGGCGTGCAACGAGGCCATCAAGGTAAGTAGCAGGGGCCGCTCCGCCAGTTCCGCCAGCCGCTCGCTGCGCGCGATGGCGGTCTGGAGGATCACGGCCTGCCCCTGGGTGTGGTCAGGGTGCCAATCGCGCACCTGGCCCACATGGGTATACCAGCGCTCCACAAAGCGCGCGATCTGCCCCGGCGTAAAGGGGGCCAGCACGACTTCGGCAAAGCCGCTGAGTTTCCAGTCCTGCCGTTGGTAGGCATACGTCCGGCTGGTGACCAGAAACCGGCAGCGGGGAAAATCGTTGACAAAGCCTTGCACCGCCGCTTTGACCTGCTCGCGCCGATGATGGGCTTCTGGTACTTCGTCCAGGCCATCCAATAGCACGAGGCCGCCCCGTTCCAGCAGTTCTTGCTTGAGCTGTGGGGCATATTCAGCATGGCCCAACTCGCCCGCGATGAACTCCCACAAGGTTTGCCCACTCACGGAGGTTTCCGCTGGGGGTAAGCCGCGCGCCACAAAATCGCGCAGCACCACGCGCACCGGCAACAGCGCGCCATGCTCCCAGGGTTGCGGTTCTGGGGTGTGTTTCTTCTGCTGGGTATCTTTATCCGGCGGCAGCGGCTCAGTGAGCGCGGCCAGGTGGGCCTGCGCGTCGCCCAGGGCTTCCCCCGCCAGGCAGAGTGCGACGAAGTTGACAAAGGTGGTCTTGCCACTACCCGGATCGCCCAAGAGCACCAGGTAGCGCTCGCGGTTGAGCATCGCCACCGCCGAGAGCCGCCGCGCCGCCGGCTCCGGTGACTTACCGGGGGCTACGGCAAACCTATCGGCGTGTTCCAGGCGTTGGGTGAGCAGGGCGGTATACACAGCGGCCAGTTGCACTTCGCCGTTACCCTCTTCTTCCGCGGCCTGGCGATCCACGCCCGTGAGGGGCAGTCCCCGCGTCAGCCGCAGCAGGCGGTAGAGGTAGGCTTGCCGCAAGACCGCCGGCGCCGCGCCGGGTTGCGCTGCTTGCTGGAGGATCACGTCGCCGGTGATGATGAGGTTATCGCGCACATTCCCGTCAATGGCTACGCTGCGCGTACCGGAGGCGGTGGTCTGCGTCTGCACATCTTGGCCCGCTTGGGCGAAGACTGTGGCGGGATCCACGCCCAGACCCTTTAACGCAGCTTGATAGAGCGCGTCGGTGAGCACGCCTGTTGCGTGCAGTTGATGCAACTTATCGAGTTCGGTTTGCAAATCAAGATCGGTCATTGCTGCTCCTCACGCATTGCGTTTTGCGTTTCACAGTTCCGACATAGGATACGGCTCGCTGCCCCTGAGATGGAGACGGTGAGCGTGCAGTGTGTGTCAAAAAATCTCAAAAATTTCGGCGGCTACGCCGCGAGCGTGTCTGGTTCGGAGTCGCCTGCGGTTATTCCCACCACACTTGTTAGACAGTGGACAGAGTTCAGGAGACAGGGATCAGAGTGCGCCGGAGAGGAAACTCCTGGCGACACGAAACCCGCGGAGGTGGTAGTAGACGAAGTCAGGGTGAGAGATGTAGTTACGGGAAGCGCACCGCACCCACTCGGTGCTATCGCCCCAACCACCACCCCGGAGCACTTTAGCCGTACCCTTATCTGGCCCCTGCGGATCGCGTGCTACCTGACCAGCACGACGCGCATACTCTTTCTCATCAAACCAATCCTTACACCACTCCCACACGTTGCCGGTCAAATCCAAGAGGCCCTCCGGCGTGGCGCCTGCTGGGAAGATGCCCACCGGCGTTGGCTGCTCCAGGTTGAGGGCGGCGGTATTGGCACAATGCTCCAGCCATTCATCCCCCCACGTATAGCGTCGCCCGGCAGTCCCGCGCGCGGCATATTCCCATTCGGCTTCGGTCGGCAAGCGGTACTCATAGCCATCATGCAGCGTTGCCGTGAGCCAGCGACAATAGACCACTGCCTCGTACCAGGTAACGCCTACCACCGGCTGATTGGCCCCATTGAAACGCGCGTCATCCCAAAGATAGGGCTGCTTACGCTTCCCACCGAAGTAATCCTTGACCGTCCCGTCGCCGCGCCAGAAGTCTTGCGGGATTCCTTGCCACCAATCCGGGTTAGCATAGCCCCCCGCTTCGATAAAATGCGCGAACATGGCGTTAGTAGTGGGATATTTCGCCAGCGCAAACGCGCTCACGGCTACCCGATGGCGCGGCAACTCGCGTTTGGCCCAATCCCGCCCCGTCGCTTTGACGATTTGCGCCACTTCTTCCTCGGGGCTACCCATCCAGAATTCTCCCTCGGGCAGTGAGATGAATTTCGGCAACCCGCACGGCCCGCTGAAGCGCGGGTCATCCAGACGGCCCAGGGTGCGCCCGGCCGCGGCGCGCTCGGCAACCGGTAAGGGCTGCCCCGGGGTCTGGAGCAGCGCCACCAGCCAGGTCTGTAAGCGTTCAAGCAACCGCCGTTGATACGCTTCCGGCGTTTGCCGATACAACTCCACCTCCACCAACGCCTGCGCTACCCGCAACGCCGCGTACCAATCGGCGTCTTCCGGTGCTACTGGCGGCTCAGGGGTGGGGCAAAAGGTCTCAATCCAATCCCAGATCGCATCCGATGAACCGCTCACCGCTTTGGCCGCCGCCAGCAGCATGGCCTCGCGCCAGCGTTCATCATCGGCGCGCAGGCATTTGTACAGTTCGCGGCGATTGTCAGCCAGATAGCACGCGGCCAGGTACTCCTGAAACGTGCGATGGGGGAAGGTATAGATGCGCCCCTGCTCGCGCTCCACCAACAGCCCAACGCGATCCGTGAGGTATTGAATCACCCGCTGCTGGTCGGGGGTCTTCCCTTTGTCAGCGGCCTCATAGAGCGCTCCGGCCAGTTCCCCCGCGCGAATGTCGTGGGTCCCCGTCAGTTGGGGTTGGTTTTTGTGCGCTGCATAGGCTATCCCATTCAGCACCCGGCGCAGCGCGTCGTGCCCGATGCCTAACTCGGTAAACACATCGTATTCCTTGCTCACCGAGACCCCTTGGGCATCCAGGACTTGCTTGGGCCGCTGCCACAAATCCAGCAGCAGTTTGACGCTTTCCTCGTAGAGCTCCTGCCGCTTTTCAGGCAGACTGCCGCCCTCGCGCCAGCGATGCAACGAGGCCATCAATGCCAGCAACAACGGCGTCGTAGCGAGATCGGCCAGACGCGGGTTGCGCTGCACTTCATGCGCCAGACGTTCGGCATAGCGCGCGGCATTCTCCGGGCCGAACTTGGCATCCTTGAGGCCCGCGTGGGTGTACCAGCGCGTGATGAAGGTCGCCACCTGCTCGGGGGTAAACGGGGCGAGCCGCCGTACCTCAAAATTGACCGGCCGCAAGGCCACATCCTGGTAGGCATAGGGGCGTGAGGTGAGCACAATTCGGCACTGCGGAAAGTCCAGCGCAAAGCGTTCCACCGCTGCTTTGAGTTGCTCCCGGTAGCGATGCGCTTCCGGCACCTCGTCCAGGCCATCCAATAACAGCAGCGCCCCCGCTGGTTGCCGGAGCGTCGGTTCCAGCGCCGGCAGTAATCCCGCTAACGCTGGGTCGCAACGTGCAGCTTCTGCACCCAGAAAGGCCCATAAGCCCTGCCCTGCCGGCAGTCCCCGCGCCGCGTAATCGCGCAAAATCACGCGCAACGGCAGCAGCGCGGGCATGGTCCACGCCGCGCCCAAGCGTTCCAGGCCGGTATCCAAGCAATCTCCCAACTGCGCGCCGGCCAGACACAAGGTAACGAAATCCACCAGCGTGGATTTCCCCGAACCGGGGTCGCCCAACAATGTCAGGTGTGGATAGCGGCACAGGGTCTCTAAGGCCGGGCGGCGGTGTTCCACCTCCCCCCGCGCGGCCAGTTCCGCCCATTCTTCTGGGGCGCGCTGCTGGCGTTCATCCACATCATACACATCCAACTCGGTGAAGACCGCCGCCAGATCCAGTTCCGCCACTTCTTGCCGGCTCATCACCTTGCGATCAATCGTGGTCATTTGCAGGTGCGCGCACTGCGCGGCCACTGTTCGCAGGTAGCGCTCGCGCAGCGCCTCTGCATCCAGGGCCGGTGCAGGTGCCGGGCGGACATCTGGGGCCGGCACAACCGGCGGGGGGGCTGGTAGTGCCGGAGTGGGCGTTGGCAGCGGTACGGCAACCGGCGGCTTCAACCGCTCGACCAGCGCCGGGGTAAGCGTTTGTAACATTTGCGTCAACGCCGGGGCGAACTGGCCTATCACATAGCCCGCCAGCGCCAACACGGCGAAAAAGATCAACGCGCTCACAATCACGAAAAACGCGGGCGCAGCACTGAAACCCCACCCGAAGGCTAAAGCCAATGCGATTACCAAGAGCACGGCCAAGACAGCAATAACTTTGAGCAGGTCATCTTTGATGTCCCCCAATTTTTCCAGCGCGCTGCTCAACTTCTCCAGCACTGGGCCGAGCCACTCAGGTAAAGGATTTTTATTCATACTTGCACCTCGCGGATTATATACTGCAAACGGGTAGGTTTTAGACTTTTCCTAAGCATAACGCAAGCTGCCACCTGGGCTGATTCTTACCGCCAAGTTTGCCAAGATGCTTTTCTTTTTTTCTCTTCTTGGCTCCTTGGCGGGCTTGGCGGTGTAATCTGACCCGCTAAGCACATTCAGAGGCAGTTTCAAAAAGTCCAGATTCAGGTGGTCCCGCCCGAACTTTCGTCTCCTACCGGCTCAGGCGGGACCGGGCTTCTTTGGCCGGCATCCGGTGATGCGCGACCGGGACCCGGTCTGGAGTTCCCTCAGCAGCCGGCACGGGCCGCCGGAACCCGGCTGGCGCCGCCCCCAGTGGGGCGGGATGGTTCAGCCGCCGCCGGCGACAGTGACAGGCCAGGCTCCCGGCGAACTGCTGGCGACACGAAACCCGTTGTTGTTGTTGTTGTCGTTGTCAGGGTGATGGTTGTTACGGTAGGCGCACCGCACCTGCGACCGGACCCCTACGCTGTATTATACGGCTTGAGCCAGGATCCTAAAAGTCGCCCGACTTCGGCCAGCAGCCCGCTCAGATGGCGGTACTGTTTGTCGCTGAACAAGGCCAGGCCATGACACAGGCGCACGGTGTAGCGCAAGCGATCCAGTTCGATGTCGGCCTGCACCAGCACCGCGCCGCGCGTAGCCTGGGGCGTTTTGCGCGCGGTGAGCAGCAGGTCGAGCAAGCCCAGCCCGGTTTCTTGCAGCCGCCGGCCCAGGCTGGCGCGGTGGTTGCGCGGGAATTTCTCCACCGCCGGCAGCAAGTAGGCCAGCAAATCGTAGGTCTTGGCAAACAGCGGCGTCTCCTGGCTCAAAAGACCACCTCCCGCAACAAGCGTTGGCGCAGCCGGTAAGTATTGCCGTGCGCCGCGTGCGCGAGCCAGGCGCGCAGGGAAGCCTGGACTTTGTCCGGGCCTAGCGCACCTTGCTGAAAGGCATCGCGCTGGGCGCGGAACCGCTGCATGAAGGCTTTGATGTTGCGCCGCAGCAAGCGCCGATGGGTGGGGTAAATGCGAAAGCCCAACCAGGGGATGCCGGTGTGGACCGGGTAGACCTGGGCGCGCTCGGTATGCAGGGTCAGGCGCAGGGTGGTGAGGAAGTCTGCAATCTCCGCGCGCCAGGCCCAGAGCGTGGGTTTATCATCTGCGAAAAGCAGGAAGTCATCGCAGTAGCGCAGGTAGGCCCGGCAATGCAACTCGTGTTTGACGAACTGATCCAGCGCGTTGAGATACCAGTTGCCCCAGTTCTGCGAGGTGAGGTTGCCGATGGGCAGCCCGCGCGGGCGGTTGACCGCGAACAGGTCATCGCCGGGGAAGTAGACGGGCGTGTAGTGCGCGTCGAGCACGCCCACGCCGCTGCGCAAAATTTGCTCAATCAACCACTGCGTCTGCGGGCAGGCGATGTGGTGAAAGAGTTGCGCCTGGAGCAGTTGATGATCCACCGAGGGGAAAAACTGCACGATGTCGCCCTGCAAGACATACGGATGGCCGCGCGCGAAATGCTGGCAGCGGTCAAGCGCGCGATGACTGCCTTTCCCCACGCGGCAGGCGTAACTATCGTGGATCATGCGCGCCTCGTAGAGGGGCCAGGTGATCTGCATGAGCGCGTGGTGGACAACGCGATCCCGGAAGGGCGCGGCGGAGATGCGCCGCACTTTGGGCGCGACGATGGTGAAGTGGCGGTAGGGGCCGGGCGTGTAGGTCTGGGTCGCCAGTTCGTCGCACAGGTCCCACAGCTGCCGCTCCAGGTCGAACTCGAACGCAGCTACGGCGGGCCACTTGCGCTTGCCACCGCGCCGCGCGCGCCGCCACGCCTGGTAGACGTTAGCGAAATCGCAGATTTGCGGGTAGAGATGTGTGTACGTTTTGGGCATAGTGAATCAGCGAGAAAGCGAGTCAGCGAAAAGGCATGGTAAAAAAGCGTAAAAATTTCGGCGGCTACGCCGCGAGCGTGTGTTGTTGTGAAGCAGCCATGCGCTTTCCCATCATCCCTGTATTACAGTGGACAGCGTTCAGGAGACAGGGAGCAGAGTGCTCAAGAGAGGAAACTCCTGGCGACACGGAAACCGCCGCGGTGGGAGTCGCCGGAGGCAGGGTGATCGTAGGCACGGTAGGCGCACCGCACCCCTTTAAGGTCATTCCAATAAGCGCCCCCTCGCAGCACGCGACTTCCGCTGCCTGTCGGATCTTCCCGCCCATCGTCAGGGCGATAGGGATATGTCTGATACCGGGAACTACACCACTCCCACACATTGCCCACCAGATCCAGACACCCATACGGCGAGGCGCCTTCCGGGAAAATCCCCACCGGCGTGATGTCCTTCACGCCCAGTTCCTCTGAGTTGCAGTGACCCTCCTTCCACTCCATACCCCACGGATACTCGCGTTGGTCTTGAGCGCCTCTGGCGGCTTTCTCCCACTGCGCTTCCGTAGGCAGGGTGATGGCCTGGCTCGTCACTTCGCTCAGCCACTTGCAGTAGGCCATAGCGTCGTGCCAGCTCACTCTGACCACCGGATGGCTCTCTAACCCGCGTGGAATTTTACCATTTTCCCAATGCCCCGGCGCGCGGTGTCCGGTGGCTTCTACAAACAGCCGGTACTGCGCGTTGGTGATCGGCGTTTTGGCGATCCAGTAATGCTCCAGGTGAACCTTGTGCAGCGGCTTTTCATCACTACTGCCTTTCTCGCTGCCCATCCAGAACTCGCCCGCCGGGATCTCCACCCACACCGGCTCGCCGTAAGGCAGCGTCCAAAAGGCCGGTTGCGCGCCATACCCGCCGCTCTCGATCTTGCCCAACGCTTCCGCTGCCGCTGCCCGCCGCTGCACCTGCGCTGCCAAGTCGCCGCCCTTGCGCAACGGCGTGGCAAACGCCTGGCGCAATCGCGCCTGGATCTCCCCAGCCAGGTCGCCCTCGGTGCGCGCCTGGCCCACATCCCGCACGGCTTCCGCCGCCAGCACCAGGTTGTGGTAGGGTTCGGGTTCCTGGGGGTGCTCCATGAGCGCCCGGATCAATTCCGTCGCCCGCCGCTTGCCCTGGGTGCTCAGGTAGCCCGCTTCCAGCAGCGCCACTTCCCGCCACCAGGAATCGCCCAGCCGTTCCAGCGTGTACGTCACATTGTCGGGCCGGTCAGCCACCGCCCGCGCCGCCAGGTGCTCCTGGAACGTCAGGTGCGAGAAAGCGTAGATGCCCTGCCCGCGCTCGGTCAGTAGCCCGCTGCGGGCGTTGATGAGAGCAATGAAGCCATCTACCGCCTTCGCGGTCAGGCGCTCATCTTTGAGCATCGCGTGGAACGGTGGGGCTAACTGCTTCCGCAGATCGTCCAGTTCGATCTCCCGCAAGCGCTGCTCCATCAGCCACAGCGCCACCGGTTCGAGCATACTCCGCCGGTCGCCCGCGTCCAGTTCCAAGCCTTGCAGCACTTCGATGTCCGGCAAGCCCTTCACCGCGTCCCACTGCACCAGCAGCACTTCGATGGCTTCCTCGTACAGTTCCACCCGGCGGTCGGGCAGTTGCGCCCGATACCGTTGCACCAGCGCGATCACCGTCAGCAGCAGCGGGTTCACGGCCAACTCGCGCACGCGGGCGTTTCCCTGAACGGCGCGGATGAGTTTCGTGGCCTCGGCTTCGGCTTTTCGTAGCGCGTAATCCGTTTCTGCCCCCGCGAGCACGATCTCCACGGCCCGGTTCCAGTGCCGGGCGAAGCGGGCGATGTCCGCATCGGTGAAGTCGCGCACCGTGGTTACGGCATAGTCGGCGCCCAGGCGTGCCCCGCCCGTGTACCCCACGATGCGGCTGGTCACGACGTAGCGGTTGGCCGGGTACGCCAGCGTGAACTTCTCCAGGATGCGTGCGATCCGCTGGCGGGTACTCATGCTCGCCACCTCATCCACGCCATCGAAGCACACGGCACATTCCCCCGCCTTGAGCCGCGCCGCGAAAAAGTCGGGCGGCAGCGTGAGGTTCTGGTTGGTGAAGTACAGGCGTAAGTAATCGAGCAGCAGCTTCGGCCCGTCCGCGCCGTTGTCGGGACAATCTTTCTCCAAGTACCGCGCGAAATCGCGCAGGGGGAGCAGCACGGGCAAACGGCGCTCATTCAACCCCAGGCGTTCCTTGACCCAATCTCCGTCGTCCGTCGCCGGTCGTCCGTCGTCCGCCCAATCCCGCGCATACGTCAGCGCCAGATACCGCAGCAACGTGGTCTTGCCGCAGCCCGGATCGCCCAAGACCACCAGGCGCGGATGCAAGGCCAGCGCTTCCTGCACTTGTACCTTGACCTGTTGCACGCTCTCGCGGGGATGGGCGAAGCCCCGCCGCTTGGCCTCGCCGGGAGCCAGCCCCGCCATTTCCTCGATCCAGGCTTCTTCATCGGTGACGGTCTGGCGCACGGTCGCCGTGAGAGTGATGTAGACTTCTTCCAGCGCGATGCTCACCAGGCCGGAGGCGGAGCGGATGCCCTGGAGTTGCAGCCGCGCGTTCTCGTCAATCACACGGGCGAGGTAGCAGGGGAGCGCGTCTTCTTGGTTGCAAGTTGCTGGTTGCTGGTTGAGCCAGTGCTCTAGCACAGGAATGGCTTCCGGGCGGCGGCGGCAATGATCGAGCAAGAGGTTGATTTTGGCATCCAGCCGCATCCCTTCGCTGAATTTGGCTTTGATGTCGGGGAATTGGTCAATCGCCAGGGCTTCGATCTGTAGATCATCGAAGCGGTTCAGGCGCAGGCGCAGCGCGGAAAGATCGGGCGGGGCAGGCGGTGGCGGGAAGAGGGCATCGGAATCAATGCCAAGAGCCGCTAATTTAACCTGATAAGCGGCCTCATCAAGCAAACCCTCTTCGTATAATTCTTGTAGTTGCGCTAAACGGATCCGTTGGGCTTCAGTAAGCGTTGCGTTCATCCATCCTCCATAGTCCTCGGATGTGTTGGTGTTCCTGGTCACGCCAGTATAGCGGCCAACTCAAAAAATTTCAGCGGCTTCGCCGCGAGCGTGTGTTGTTGTGAAGCAACCTTGTGCTTCCCCATCATCCCTGTATTACAGTGGACAGGGATCAGGAGACAGGGATCAGAGCGCACTGGAGAGGGAACTCCTGGCAACGCGAAACCCGCGGTTGATGTTGCCGCCGCCTTCAGGGCGACGGCTGCTACGACAGGCGCACCGCACCCCTTCATAATCATTCCAATACGCGCCCCCACGAAGCATGCGCCCCCCGATGCCAGCCGGGTCTTCCCGCCCATCGTCACTCCGGTAAGGGTAGGCTTCATAAGCTGTACTGCACCACTCCCAGACGTTGCCGGTCAGATCCAGCACACCCTCCGGCGTTGCGCCATCCGGGAACAGGCCCACCGGCGTTGTCCGTTCCAGGTTCAATGCTTGCGTATTGGCGCGCTCCTTAACCCAATCATTTCCCCAACTGTACCGGCACCCCCCTGTCCCGCGCGCGGCATATTCCCATTCCGCTTCAGTCAGCAACCGGTACTCATGCCCATCGTTAAAGGTAGCTGTAAGCCAGCGGCAGTAGGCTACCGCCTCATACCAACTCACGCCCACCACCGGCTGATTCGCCCCGTTGAAGCGCTCGTCGTCCCAATAATAGGGCAACTGCCGCCCGCTAAATCCTTGCCCAGGTTTCCAATATCCGGCGTGAGTGGCCTCACGCCACCAATCCGGGTTAGCATAACCCTGGTCTTCAATGAAGTGGGCAAACATGGCGTTGGTGGTAGGATATTTCGCCAACGCGAAGGGACTCATGGTTACCCGATGGCGAGGTTTCTCATTCTTCTCGCCGCTCTCGTCATCGCCCATCCAGAACTCCCCGCCGGGGAGCGGTATGAACTTCGGCAGGCTGCACGGCCCGCTGAAGCGCGGGTCGCCCAGCCGCCCCAGCACCTCACCTACCTCCAGCCGTGCCGGGAGGCTCGTCTGCGGCGGGTTCTGCCAGAGCACCTGCACCAGCCGCTGCGCCAGTTCCGCCCGCGCGTTGGTATGCCACCCCACTCGCGCCGGCGGAATTTCCAGCAGCGCCCGCCCCGCCCAGGCGACGCCGTAGGCGTGGGCCTCGTCGTTGCCGGGCAACGCCCCCAATTCCTGCAAGAGAAATCGTTGCGCCTGCCGCGATTCCTGGAGCAGTGTCCCGGCCATCAACAGGCACACCTCGCGCCACCAACTTTGCCCCACATGCGCGGTCAGAAACGCCAGTCGCTCCTGCCCATGTAAGTTCTTCACCAAGTAGTGAGCCGCCAGGAATTCCTGTAAGGTCAGGTGGTCGCCGAACGTATACCCCTCGGGTTGCGCGTGTAACAGGCCGCTGCGCTCCGCCATCAACTTGATGAAATCCGCGGCCTCCTGCTCCACCTGACGCCGGCCCGCGCGCGTGCTCACCTCCAGCATCAGTGTCTCCGCCATGAAGGGAGCCAGAATCTCCCGCTTGAGCGAGGTCTCGTCCACCACCACCAGGGCTTGCCGCTTCCCGCTCCGGCTGCGTTCGGCCGCAGCGCCTTCATGCGTCTTGTAGGCCGCGTAGGTGAGGTACAATTGCCGGTCGGCGGCCGGCCAGCGCGCATCCCGCAATGCCTGCGCTGCTTCGGCCCCCTCCTCCTCATGCAGCCGCTCGCCCAGCAGCACATCTACATACGCCTGGTAGAGCTCGGCTCGTTGTTCGGGTAATTCCCGGTCAGCGTAGTGGATCAGGGTCGCCGTCCACACCAGGAGCGGCGTCTTGACCATCTCCTGCAACAGCGGCACACTATCAATCCGGGCGCGCAGTTTCTCGGCACGCGCCGCGGCAAAGTGCGGATCGGCTTCCAACCCCGCGTAGAGCCGCCCCACCAGCGGCGCCCACTGTGCGCGGGTCAGGTCGCGCACATACGCCAGGTTGAAGTCGGCATCCAGGCGCGTGTTGGCGTGCGCGTAAGCCGCCACCCGCGCCGTCACCACCAGGCGGTTGCCGGGGAAGGCGCGCGCTAGGTGCTCGATGGCCTGCCGCACGACGATGCGGTGGTCGAAGTCGGCCACTTCGTCGAGCGCATCCAACAGAATCCAGGCCCGCCCGGCGCGGAGCAGGTCGCTGACGAAACTGACCGGCACGCGCCCCGGATGCCGCTGGTGGAATTGGGCATCCACAAAGCGCAGCAGGCCCGGCACATCGCGGGTGTAGTGCGTGGGGCGGGTCTGGCAGGCGTGCTCGAATTCGCGCAGGGCGATAAGCACGGGCACGGGCAAGGGGTCTGCGATCAAGCCCAGGTGCTCTGCGGCCAGCGCGCGCTCAGCCGTCGCTAACACGGCCGTTACCAGGCGTAGCACCGTGGTCTTGCCAGAGCCCGCCTGGCCCAGCAGCACTATATGCCCCGGCTCGCCGAGCACGGCGGGCAGGGCAATGTCCAACTGCGAGCGGTCGCGTAACGCCTCATCCGCCAGGGCCGCGGCCTCCGGGTGACGGTGCGACCGGACGTGGCTGGGGTGCAGGTCGAAGCGCAGCGGCTCGTAGGTATTCAGCAAGGTAAGGCACGCGGGCGCCCCGCGCAATTCGGAGAGTTGCTTGTAGGGGCGGGTTTCCAGCCGCGCGCATTGGTCACGCAGGGCGGACAGATAGCCGGCCAAGTGGTCGGGGTTGAGCAGCACCGGGGGGACCCCCAACTGTTCGGCCAGCGCCGCCACCTCGCGGCGTTTCTCTTCCAGTTCGATCTGGAGATGCGTGGGGATGTGCAGCGCGCCGAAGCCGGCGGCCTGGGCTTCGAGATGCGCCAGGGCGCGGCGGGCGCGTTCCAGGGCAGCGGTCAAGTCTACAGTAGCGGGCATGGCTGTTTACCTCGTACCAACATCAAGGGGACGCTGCCCCTTGCGGCGCGCGCCCCCTGTAGTATACTTCGTGATAGCAGGGCGGTTGCGTCGCCTTGTCCCGCCGCGTGGCTCTGAACCAGTCGCGCGGCGTTTTTGTTTGCGTTGTCTAAACCTGCCTTTAGTATAGGGCAATTTTGCAAACGCGCCAATTTGACACCGCTCGCCATAGCAGTTATAATCGTCAGTAAATCAGTGTTTACCGACGCAAAACCGCCAAATAGCCCCTGATTTTAGCCCGCTAAGGGGGGGTAAACCGCGTCGGTAAATGTTTTGCGGCGGCTCAATGCGGGGGATGGCGGGTGGATTTCACAGTTTTTGAGACTGCGTTTCACAATTTTTGAGACTGCTATTCCGCATTTTTTGAGACTGGCCTACGGCTGGTTGCTGGATGCTCGATACTGGTTGCTGGTTGCTGGTTGCTAGATGCTAGATGCTAGATGCTAGATGCTCGGTGCTGGAAACTTGCGACTTGCCGCCTTTTCGCTTTTTCGCCTTCTCGCTTTTTCGCTTTCTCGCCTTTTCGCCTTTTCGCTCACTCGCTCAGGAGGTACACTATGGACTGGGACACCCACACCGCGGACTTGCTGAAGACGCTCACCCCTGGCACGCGCCGGCAGTACACGCTCGCGTTGCGCGACTTTGCCGCCTGGTATCAGCAGACCTACGCGGCGGCCCCCGACCCCGCGCTGCTCACGGCTGAGGAATTGCGCGAGTGGCGCACGCACTTGAGCGACCACTGCGAACTCCAGGCCGCCACCGTCAACCAACGCCTGGCCGCTGTGAAGGCGCTGGCCCGCCACTGCGGGCGCGTGGTAGCCGTAGCGGGCGTTCAGCGCGTGGCGCAACCGGTCGAGCCACTCAACGGGCGCGAGTTGGGGCGCTTGTTTGCCGCCGCGGAGGGCCAACTAGCGGACGCGGATGATCCCGACGCCGGCAGCGATTGGCTCGCCCGCCGCAATGTGGCACTGCTTTCGCTGCTCGCGCGGGGGGGCTTGCGGGTTTCGGAAGTGGTGGCGCTCAACGTGGGGGATGTCACACTCAATGAGCGGTCGGGGGCGGCCTTGGTGCGCAAAGGCAAAGGTAGAAAAGAGCGCGCCGTAGCCTTGGCGCTGCAAGCACGTCAAGATCTGCGCGCCTATCTGGACGTGCGCCCCGAATGGCCTACCGCGCGGCTGTGCTTCTCGAAGACCGGGCAGCCGCTTAACACGCGGGACGTGGAACGGCTGGTGGAGAAGTTCGCGCGGCTGGCGGGGATCCCGCGGAAGGTGACGCCGCACACGCTGCGGCATACCTTCGCCACCCGGTTCTTGCGGCAGGGCGGGGATCTGGCGACGTTGCAGATGCTGCTGGGCCATGCGAATCTGGCGACGACTGCGCGCTATCTGCATCCTGATGCAGCGCAGGTGCAGGAGATGGTGGAGGGGTTGTGAGGCCAGGCGCGGAGCGTCTTCTGCGCCACCAGACTTTGCAGGGCAAATCGCCCTCAGGAGCGTATTCACTGAACAACTACGCACGGTTCGCTACCCAATGAGAGATGTGCTGCTCCTGTTCTTGCGTCTCCGGGGCTTTCCGATACTTGGCCTTGGGGCACTGCCGCTAGAGTTCCCTTTACAAGCGATATATCGCGGGCCGTTCCAGTGCGGGCGCTTCAGCCCTAGGATGCGCGCTCCAGGGGTGTAGTGCATAGCGCCATCGTCGCCACGCTGTTTACGATCCGGCTAGTGCGCGCGCCATCTTCATTCTTCGGCGATACTGCGTTCTTTGAGCATGACGCTGGCGTATATAGATAATTCAAACTCCGGCTTGAGAATTGGCGACACACCGCCCGCGTACTTATCCTCCGCCAGCGCCTGCATTCGCGTCTGTAGGATTTCACAGTTTTTGAGACTCGTTCCATAGTTTTTGAGACTGCGTTTCACAATTTTTGAGACTGCTATTTCAGAGTATTTGAGAATAGCCTAATCCTTCAGGGCGATGCCGACATTACCCTCTACATATAGTGCTATCGCAACTTTTCAGTCCATATCTAGGGGATTATCGTTATGAAATCTGGCAGCAGTGACACACCAGAAATAGGATAGTCTCAAAAATTATGAAATAAGGTAGTTTTCGGCGTTAGGGCAGTCTCATAAACTATGAAACGGAATGGCGAAATTCTTAGGGTAGTCTCAAAAACCATGAAATACCAGTCTCAAAAACTGTGAAATAAGGCCCATTTTGGGCCTACCCAGTCTCAAAAACTATGAAATCCTACAGCGTCCCCATGCGTGGACGGCCCCCAGCCAGCGCATGGATGCGCGCCCTCTATTGTAAATGACGTTCAGGAAGAAAAGGTTGCTTTTGGCGGTGAAGGGATCGACTTTGAGGATGTGGATGTGTTAAGTTGAAGCCATCTTTGTATTCAGCGATCGTTAAGCACAATTTTGCTTAACGGTACATTGTTTCAGCCAAGCATCTAATTACTTCTTTACCTGCCTGATAAGATTTTATCACCTCAGGGTAGGTAACTGTTGTTGCCATTTGACCTTCATGAGCAAATTGATTACGCCAAGTGATAACATTTCCGTATGAGCTCCGAATACTAACACGGTTTATTTGGAGACTGGTTTTCTCTGCAAGCGCCAGTTTTTTCTTGAAACGTTGAACATATTTTACGCCAAAGCGGCTTACATATTCGTCTTGGAGTACGGTTACTTTGATTTTCCCATTAATCCGATCAAAGTAACTACGTGTAAATTCCGCCAATACCTTATGCTTTTTCTCCGCAAATTCAATAAATATATCCTTTATAGCTAATTCATACACAGTGACAGCGGCAACAGCGACAAATCCACTGTAACGTGAAGTTAAGAATGGGTCGGTAATCCCGCTAACTATTGGATCCAGATGTCTAATTACATCATCTGCAAGTCTATAATGATCTGTGTAAGTCATTTTCATTAGTCCAATAAATGCTTTTTTACAAGTTTATACCTTTCTCTTACTGTATGAGGATCTGTAGTCCCGATAGTAGTTAATGCTTCAAATTTTGGGTCTTCTATCAGTCTTTTGTACCTAACGGCGAGATTTGCAGGAATATTTTCATAATTCTGCATCAGTAATGACATGACAGTATCCAGTGCTGATGTGTTTAAGCGCCCACGAATATGAAAAGGCTTTTCACCCAGAATATCAATAACACGTTTAGTCAATAACGGGAAAAGATTTTGAAAAGCTTCAATTTCGGGTGTATTACCGAGTCGATGTTTTTTCATTACCTTGTTTAGAAATTCCTTCATCGGTTTCTCATACTTAGCATGGCTAACGTAAAAAGAAAAAACTCTTAGTATAAGCTCAACATCTACTTGGTGTTTGTTTAATCCCGGCTGCCCCAAAATTGCCCGCCAACTTACATCGCCATTGAGATTTCTCAGAATTTGAACTAATTGCCCACGGAAAACAACATTTCTAATCTCTTGAGATTTAAGTGGTGTGCCGCTAGTATTTAGCCGCTCGAATATATGGAAAACACTTGTACTCTCGCCCACTGGTGAAAGTTGCCTTATATTCATGGCTCTCAGAACAGTGTTACGCAGTTTCCGCTGATCAGAAGCTGAAAGCTCTTCAAATGTTTTGCGGTAATAAATGCTACGTTTGTCTAATCCTTCAAGGCGAAAAACCTGGCGTTTTCCTTGCAAATTCTCAGAACCAAAGAACCCCTCAAAGAAATATACTATGCTCAGAATACGTTGTTGACCATCTATGACTAAATTCTTATTTTCGTCATCAATGTAGAAAAACACTGGGGGAACCGGTAACCCCAGTAAGAAAGATTCGATAAGCAAAGAAGATTGTTTTATCGTCCAAACGAACTCGCGTTGAAAATCTGGAATAGTGATATCTTGATCTTTCCACATCTCAGCTATTCCTGACAAGGTAAAATCTGACGGATACGTTGCTATGTCGTAAGTAACATAAGCCGCATCGTCTTGAATTTCATCTTCAACTTCTACTTGCAATTCTTCTTGATCTATCTGTTGTGTCATCGTTTCCTATCTCCTGGATCATTTAGTAAAGTAACACACAATAGTGGGGAAATTCACAAGGTAAACTTTTTAGATATGCTAATTGGGGCATGGCTCAGAATCAGTTTGACACTTTTTAGTTTTTGAAAACTGCCGTACACCCTAAATGTAGTGTTTTGTCGCGTTTTTTCGTGCTTTTGTACCATATTTAGTGTTTGATTGTATCAGCAAGACGAGTCAAAAATTCCAGAAAGTGTCAAACTGACTTCACGAGGGTTTTGAGCCATGCCCTAATTGGAATCAGTGATTCCTGCAACACAGGGAGCAGACTCACCGCCTGCTCCCTTTCTTCCATCCCCTACCAACAATTATAGCACATTCCGCCCCTTCAACACCTTCACCATTGCATTCACCACATGGATCCCCTTCGTCCCGCGCCCGAACGTCGCATCCAGGCCCGTCTCGGCGGCCATCTCGCGGTTCACCTGCGTGCCGCCCGCGATGAGGATGATGCGGTCGCGGATGCCGCGCTCGACGCACAGATCCGCCAACCGCCGCATCTGCGCGCGATGCACGTCGTTGTGGCTGATGATGGTAGAAATCAAAATCGCGTGCGCACCGGTCTCGATGGCGGCGTCAATCAACTTGCTCACCGGCACGGAGGTGCCCAGATAGTGGTACTTCACGCCGTACTTCTCGATGCCGCCGTGCTTGATGTCGAGGATTTCGCGCAGGCCCACGCTATGCTCATCCTCACCCACCGTCCCGGACACCATCGTGAGGCCCACCTGCTTCACCGCTGCGCGCAGCTCCTCTTCCGGCAAGATCACCTCTTTCTCAGGGATTTTGAGCGTGGGCACGTCCACATCAAAGCCTACCTTGCCCTTCACCTCCACAAAGCAGCCCTCGGCGGGGTGCATCACCTGGAGGTTGACCACCAGCGGGTCGGCCAGGCCCAGCCGCTTCGCCATCTCCACGCCGTAGGCGGGCGTGATACTCACCCAAACCGCTTCCACTATCGCTTCGCGCCAGGCCCGGTCGCACGCGCCATATTCGTGGTCGGTCGCTAGTACCTCGTCGCCCGGTGCCAATGGCAGGGAGCGCGCCACAAGGTTCACGCCGGTGGTGGCGTTGGGGATGTAGACCAGTTCGTCCGGGGCCGCCCCCACATAGGCCCCCAACGCGGTTCGGGCTGCCTGCAGCAGCACCCCAAAGCAGCGGCTCAGAAATTCTACCGGATGGCGTTCCAGTTCCAGTTGCTACACCGGGTACGTCGCAAAGACCGGTTGGGGGCACGCGCCACAGGTGCCGGGATTCAGAAAGAGCACGTCCGGGCGCAGCAGCAGCCGGTCGCGCGGCAGCTGCCCAGCTGTGTTCCGCGCTGAACGGGACAAGTCGCCCCCGGTTGCGCCAGATCAAACAGGTTCTTCATCCGCTGCACCCAGTAGATTGTCGACCGGACAATAGCGGTCGTAATCTGCTCGCATTTGGGCTTCCCGCGCGGCTAACTCCCGCTCGCCCAACGCCTGTAACCGCGGGTTGCAGGCTAGCACCACATAGAGCAACCGTTCCATGGACAACTGCGAGATTTTGGTGACCTGATCCCAGGCTGGCCCGGTCTGCTGCTTGTAATAGAACTCCCCTGGTTGAATCGGCTCGCCAAACAGGTCTTGGTGCTCTTTGCGCGCTTGGGTTACCTGCCACTGATTGTAACGGGTAAAGAGGGCATTGAAAGCGGCCAAGGCCCGGTTGAAGTCCGCCTCGTCTCGAAAATAGAAATCATCAATGTCACGCGGCATCTATAAGCTCCTTGGTTAGTGTGTTACGTTACGCGATTTTCCCCCGCTGGCGCGCGGTGGATGGTGATACCCTTGTTGCAGCGCAGTTCTAGCCTGCTCTCTTGGCGCAGCAAGAGATCGTACTGCTCCACGCCGAGGAGCGCGCCTTTGAAGATCTGCCCGCTGACGCCCATGATGTTCACGACCTGATTAAGATATTCGGTGTAGAACTCAGCGCTGCGCTTGCCCATGACTTGTTCGAGTTTGGGTTTGGTCATTGGCTACCTTCAGCCATTAGTATGTGGGAAATCGGGGCTTAACACCGCAACCCATCAGAAAACCGTAGTCCTGGCAATGCTGATGGCCTCCAAGCCAAAAGAGCCCTACCCCCGCTCTTTAATTGCCCGGGTCGTCAAGCATATGTTTTACAAAGCCCATCGTGCGTCCTTCTGAAAAAACATACGCTCCCGATATGCGCAGCGACGGATGGCGAGGTCTAGTACCAAAACCGGGCAAAAGCACACGTTTCTCACCGAGCACGCCCCAGCAAATATTGAGATTCTCACGGTCCAGATAGTCTCGAAGCGGCTCTTCACGGAGGAGTAATGCCGTGGGGCCATCGGCGTGAACTGCTGGGTCTTGTGCAACAACGTGGCCTGTAGCATCTACAAAATCCGCGCCAAGACCGCTCCACTGGATCCCAAGCCCGGTGACAAGATCGCTACTCGGTAGCCGAAGCGTGAAACTCTCATCCACCGAGCAGTCGAAGCCATTTGCTTCACTGAGATACTTAAATGCAATAGTCCGGATCTTCACGGGACAATCGTGACCCGGCTGCACCCAACCATTATCACCATAGTACGGCCTCTGGAAGTAGTGGGACGCTGGTGCCCACACATACTCACCAAGAAACATACGGTATACCTCGGGTGCTTCGGGCATCCAACGCCCCCAAAAGTCAACCCCCTCGGCCCACTTCAAGAATGGCTGAGCGTCATCCGCCCGTATCAAGTACCCAGTGAAGCTATACCAAAGATCGCAACGCTCAACCTCGATAGTTTCCTGGTCCGCAGGTGGGCGCTGTCTCCATCTAAAGTAACCCTGTCCATTCAGCCAGCGCGAGCTATCCGCGGGATTTGTCGCTATTAACAGTTCTGCAACCTTCGGCAAATCGTCACATTTCGTGACCCAGTCGCGTGGGTTTTCTGAATCTTCCCATGTATTGTACATAATCGGCCCCCACCAAGCGGGAGTGTGCCCCTCCCACGAAGTTCCTCCGCGCAAGGATCTGATTGTGCATGACGGATCGATGTCTCGCAGATAATCTTGCCAAGGACCTTCATATGTCTGATCACCCTCCTCCTCGTGGAATTCTTCTCGGTATTGGAAATGGTCAGATAAAAAGGCCATGATCTCGTGGTAAGCGATCCACTGGTACTTTTTGCCAATTCGTTCGGCTTTCGATGCTTCGCGTCCGTGATAGCCGATTGAAAAACGGTCGAAATACCCGAAACGCTCGGTAGTCCACCCCAGGTCGAACACGCGCCATAGAATGTACTGCTGGATCTGATGCAATTCAAACCCCGGCAGCTGCCGTGCCTCTTGATAGGTTTCCTTCGCGGCCAAGACATCGCTGAGACGCTGCACATGCTCCTGGGTCAAGATACCCTCCAGAGCTGCGATAGACTCCTTCCATTTCGTCTCCAATTCTGAAAATTCAGGTTGGCGCGCCATCTCTATCTCTTGACCGATGGCATCAAGGCTTCCCGATGTCTTATCTTTCTCGTACTGCGCGAACCACTCAGAAGCGAGTAATGCCGCAACATAAGTCGTTTTCTCAGTCTCAAACTTTTCCCATGCCTTCCGCTCGTCGGTGGAGAACCCGGCAATCAATAACTGCAACTGATCCTCTGGCTGAGGTGACGGCTTCCACGGCGGGCTGTCGAGTGTGAGCGACAACCAACACCTCGAAGTTGACGATGAGTTTGTACCGATGACGTAGCGCGCGAAATCATCATCCATAACTGAGCTGCCGATGCGATTTCGCGCCCACTCGACATCCCTGCTGTCATGAGAACCCTTTGACCAATCAGGCATCAGAGGTTTAATCTCCTCTTCGCTCGGGATTGTCGGCCATGTGCTCTTGTGGGGTGGTCGGATATGCTCGGGGATCACAGTGATCCTCGACCCCAGGTAAAGTGCTCGCTCAACAACGCCATATGCGTAGTCACGCAGGAGAATGTGGGGTGGTGGACTACCCGTAGCGAAAACGCCATCATATACAGCTTGAGCAAGAACACCGACCGTGATGGGATTATGACATCGCGTAGCTACCCCGTACGCCACGGCATAAACGCGCTCGGTCACATAGAGATCGTCAACATCGGCAAAATGCTTAACGAGCCGTACAGCCGCATCCAGCCGCTCTGTCAGGAGGTTTACCAGGGCCTTAGTGGCACGGTCACGCAAGAAACGGTTCGAGGTGGTAAGCATCCACGCCAGCGTGATGGCACAGAGTTCAACCGTTTCTTCGTCGATTGAAGTGCTTGGGCCTAACGAAGACGTCCAATCCACCAGCCTGTCAACGGCGCCGTGCGTATCCCATGCCTGATGAAGATACACGCTCCACCAGGCATCGCGATCGGGCATCTCATCCTTTCGAAGGCGCCGGTCCAGGAACTGTGCATTGAATGGATGCTCAGGTAAAATGGCTACGGTCAATATTACGTCTAGAGTGGCGTGAAAATCATCATCGCTACGGCACAGTTTATTCAGCACTTCGCCAGTCTCGTCCGAAAACGCCGCATAGGCGCGCCATATGAGACTCTGCCGGAATGCATCACCCAATCTCCATCGCGTCACACAGTCTGGCGCGACAGAAGGAAATTCCTGACCGATTCGTTCAGGAATCTGGATACACAAGGCCTCCAGTAAGCTAGGCGAAACATAATTTTTCTCATCACCGATGAAAGCTAGCTCGCCCCCCTGGGCAAATGCTGTAGGAGGATCATGAACATCCAAGTGTCTGTCCAATAGAATTTTGGTAACTAGATGATCGGCAAAACGTTCGTAGGCGATGAAAACGACTTCCTCGGTTGACTCTTGTCGTAGCGTGGCCTCTTCTACAAGAATGCCTTCCGTGACTAGACCACGATAGAGTGACTGCTCATAGCCACGCCCAGGCAAGAATGCGTCCACGACCGTTCTCGCCTTGGCAAGCGGAAGCCAAGATTCCCCTAAGTCTAGGATGGACTCGACAACGGCTTCCAAGGCCTGTCGCACGATCGGGGTCCGCTTATCGAAGTCAAGGATTGATGCCAAGTGCTCGTTGACGGCACTGAGGTACAGGTTGAAAACCGCCGTAATGCCTTGAAAGCCACGAGGAAGTCGGCGCTCGCCCTTTGTCCTGAGACCTAGACACAGTGTCTTGAGAAACAAAGGATTTCGGAACTCCGGAGCCAATAGGGGCGTTAAAGGGAGTTCCAGTCCATAATGGACGAAGAACGTCTTGGTGGCATCGTACTCATGCTCGTTGAACCCTTCATGCCGCACTGTGACAGCGCGTTTACGCACTTCCTCTGGAATAATGATTTCCTGATAGGACGAACGAACGGCAAGCACCACGCCAATCCAAGGTGAGCGCTCCACATGTGCAAGAAAAGCAGTAAGGTGGTTTGGCCAGATGGTTCGTCCGGTGCCTTCATTGAGCGCGTCAATCATCAACAGCGCCCGCGAATTTGCTGCCTGCGCCGCGGCTTCTAGGGCGCCGACGAACTCTTCTGCGGATATGTGAGCCAGATCGAGATGTTGAAGCGCTTGAGACCATGGTGTATCATTGCTCAAGAATTGTTGTCCCATTAGTAATATCGTTGGGAGTCCTGATGCAATACGCTGCCGTGCGACATCACACAGTAGATGAGTTTTACCGGTTCCAGCGGCACCGCTGAGTAGCATCAAGGTACTACCAGCAACGCAATCTGCATGGTCGAGCGACTTACCTGCCTTTCTGAGTTCGGAAAGCAAACTAAAGAGATAAGACAGGATATCTCGGAAGGGATTGCGCTGGTAGGAATGTTGAGAGGGCTTTTTATTTGTCGGCTCGGCTTTTGCCTCGAAATCTCGTTCGCGCTCCATCAAAAGTTGCGACAGACCCTCGGTAGCTTTTTCTGAGATGCGGATTTGCTCCACAATGGCCTTGAATGGAAGGGAAGCGGTCGGTTGGCTCTTGATGGTGCCCATACTGGTGAGCACCCCTTGGATCTTCTCTGATACGGTTGTCAAGGCTGCACGGACAGTTGCGTCGGATACATCCTTGGTCGAGTTCTCTAGACTTCTAAGTTCTTTTCGAATTGCGCGAGCATGGGCCTTCTCACGTTCAAAGAAGCCTTCAGTACGTCCGAAGGCTTCAAACTCCAAAGTGATTGGTAGGTCAACGTGAATTTCTGGGGTATAACGAGGGCCAGCAGCACGCCTTGCTTCATCGAGCCTTGCATTAAACCAGGCTGTATCGAATCCCCGAACATCAAACCAAAAACGGACACGCCCAATGTGCTCTGAGCGCGCCAGGCGCTCGAGTAATTCATGGCTGCCCCAGTAGATAAACTCGACGGCCATACCTTTATCCGCGGCAAGTTCTTTCCACTTACCGACGTACTCGTCCCATTTGTCCTTTGCAGATTTCTTACCGTCAATGCGAGCATCGGGGCGATCGAGCGGCGTACAGATGAAGTACCTGACAATATGGGAATGTTTTTCGATTGCCGTCTTTACAGACTCGTTGAGCTGCGACCACTGCGAGTCTCCCAAAGTGTCAAAATATTTCACCTGCCATGCCCACTCCGAGCCATCACTCAGGATTGCATAGCATTCGACTCCTGCGTCGGGTGTACCCTTCCGCTCGAAATCGGCTTTCGTTGGCTTCTCGGCGCGGGCGAGTTGAGCACAAAGCTCTTCAAAACCCTTTTCTTGGCCGCCGTTTAGCGGCCTGATACTTTTCCAATCAAGGTTCACTTGGCCTATATCTCAACTATCTAATGTTTATGACGTAACTAATCGCAATTAAATAATGATACTCTACTCATCGCTATAGATGCGCAATTGCCGGTGTGGGCGTTCATACCCCTCACTCCGCCATGGCCTTGAACGCGGCCTGCGCCGGATCGGAGTAGAAATCCACGCGCAGTTTGTCCAGCAGTTCCGGCGGGACGCTGGCGAAATCTGCCGCGTTGATGGTGGGGATCAAAACCTGCCGCGCGCCGGCATCCATAGCGATACGCAACCGATCTCCCAACTGCTCTACGCGCGCGAGAACACCGTGGATGGACATCTGCCCCATGACGACCAGCCCGCCCGCAATAGACTTGTTGAGCAGGGCTGAGAAACAAGCGATGTAGCAAGCCACGCCCAAATCCTCGGTGTCTTTGCCCTGCATGGGACTCATCACCTGCACATTGAAGTCATAACTGCCCACATCTTGGTTCAGGCCCAGCCGTTTGGCATGGATGCGGAGATAGTCGAAGGCCATTTTGGCCGACTCGCGGATGGCTTTGGAAGTAACGCCCACCAGTTGGAATTTACCTGACCCCGGTATGACCACCGCCTGGATGCGAAACAGCGTCATCCGCCCGTCAGTAGGATCGTAGCCCACACTGAATACATCGCCGGGGGGCAGCGGGTCTTCCGGGATCATGCGCGTCGCGCCCAGCTCCGGGCATTCGGCGAAGTATTCATCGCCCGTTTCCTTATCCAGATACGAGAGGTTGACCCGCGAGAACTCGATGGGGTTGATGCGCTTCAGCTGCTCTTTGACCCGCCGCCGCATCTCCAGCGCGAAAGCCAGGTATTCTTCCACTTCGGCGCGGGTGTAACGCCCATCGGGATGGATGAGTTTGAGCAAGCCCGACACAGTGCGCACGGCGGCGCGGCGGTCGCGCTGCCCCACATGGCTGCCGAAGGCGAAGTAGGCGTCGTAGGCGTCCGTGTAATTCAGCGGACGCAATTCGTTGTGGAAGATCTCCGCCAGGTAGTCAGCGATGAAGCCCAGATGTGCCGTAAAATGCTCCGGTTTGAGTTTGAGCATCTCCCAACCCGGTAGATAGGCGTGCCAGCGGTCGTGGAACGCGGTATCGTTACTCACCGAATCGGGTAAGGCGCTGAACAGATGCGAGGTGCGCGCGATGGATTGCACATCGCCATCAATGTTGCCGTTGAAGACGATGCCCGCCTCGGCGGAGATGGTGCCCTTGTCGTCGCCGCGCGAGAACGACCCCTGCTCCATGTAGCCTTTGTACATCTGCTTGTCGGCCTCGCGCTTGAAGTGCGAGCCGGCCACCTCATCGAAGGCCACCACATCGTAGCGAATGACCAGGCCCGGCTTGTCGCGGCGATTCTTCCAGCCGAAGAGATCGGCCACCGAACCCTGCCCGCCGGAAAGGAGAATCACATAAGGCGAGACTTCGCGGAAGACAAACGACTTGCCCGTCTCGCGCGGCCCCAACTCGATCAGATTGTAGGTCTTCTCGACCATCGGCACCAGGCGCAGGAGCGCGAGCAATTTGCGCCGCCAGGTGAAATCGGGATGGGTCGGCTCATAGCCCACCGAGCGCAGCAGGACATCCACCCATTCCTCGCGGGTGAACTGCGGGCGCGCCGCCTGCCACTCGCTCAGGCGGGCGCTGGCAATCTGGATGGGTTGCAAGCGTTCAATGACAAAAGGTCGCGCGACGCTGCCCTGCATCAGGGTATCATCGTAATTCAACTGGATATTGGCCCAGATGCCGCCGGTGAGCAGGCGTTCGTATTCTTCGACCAGGGCTTCTTCGATGTGAACTTTGTCCAGCCCGGCGGTCGCCAGCCTGGCCCAATACTTCCCCCCTTGCACGGTCTCATCGAAGGTCACGGTTACCAGATCAATGAGCTTCATGGAGCCCGCGCGTTGCAGGCGCGATTTGATGAGCTCGCCCTGGTCGGCCCGCACCACGCGCTCGGCGATGGCCTCTTTGACCAGCTCCAGCCCGCGCGCGATCTCCGCTTCATCGGTGGTGGAGCAATACTTGCCCAGCAGATATTCCAGCACATAGACCGGGATGCTGAAGCCCACTTTGAGCCGCTGCACCAGGTCTTTGCGCACCACGCGACCCGGAAAGGCCGCCATGAGTTTCTCATCCAACGCATCTACAGTCGCCGCAAAGGGTTCACCATTCATCTATATCTATCCCCAAAATGACAGGTTCATGTACCAAAATTTCTTCATCATCAGCATCGCAGACTTCGATCACCAACGCTGCGCCGCGCGGCAACACCGGCGGCGTATCCACGAGCGCCAGCTCCACGATGACCGTCTGGCCGCCAGGCTCTATCGTTACCGGAGCGGCGTGGCGGAAAACGAGGGTGCCGGTCTCCGGGTTGCGCACCTTCAGCAGCACCCGCCGCGCCAGCTGCTTTTCATCCGCGCCGAAGAGGGTGCGGCCCAGCAGCCCCGCTTCAACTTCCAGGCGCGGGGCTTTGCTGGTGATATGGCTGACGGGCTTGAGTACCACGGAAGTTTTGGCGGCTTTGGCAGGCCAGCGCGCCACCAGCACCGGAATGAGCAGCTCTTGCAACGTCGCGCCACCGTGGAAAAAGCCCAGGCCGCCATAAGTCTTGAAGGCATTGAAGCTGCGCGGCACCAGGGCCTCCAGTTGCGATTGCATGACCGGCAGGCGCACCGCCGTTGCGGAGACCAGCGCCGTTCCCACCACGGCCCGCCGCGAAAGCCAGAGCACATCCCCGGTGGGTTTGGTGTCTTCGACCTCATCCGGCTCCGGCTGCCAGTGGAAGAAGCCATGATCGGTCACGACAATCACCCGGCTGAAGCCCGTCTCACGCAACTTGCGGATGGCGCGCGCGTACCGTTCCAGCTGCTCGCCCGCGCCGGTGAGTTGGAGCTGCCCCTCATGTCCGGCCTGGTCGAACTCCGCACCGTGAACTACCAGCAACCGTGGCAACCGGCGCAGGCCGGCCAGTTGCTCGCTATCCAACACATCGGCGATGGTCAGGAATTTCTTGACCTCGAACTGCGCCGCCAGCCATTTACGGCGCGCTTCGGCCTGGGTCAAGTCGCCGTCAAAGGCCGCGGCCTTTACCCGGAACTCCTTCTGCCCGCCGGCGATCTCGACCAGCAGTTGATGGCGCTTGAGCGGCAGCGCAAAAGCCATCCCCAACGCCGTGATGCTGGGTACCGGCGCCACCGCCGCGTTAACCGTCGCGCGCCGCACTGGTTCGCCCGCGTTCAACAAGTCCGCCAGGCGATAACCCAGCTCCAGGCGCAGCGCATCGAGGAAAAGTAAGGCCGTGGGCTCTGAGCTACATTCCAACTCCTGTAACGCCAGTTCGCCGGCGGTGGGCAGTTTGAAGACCTCGCGCGGCTGCTGCGCTAGCAGTTCCGAAAACTCCCGTCCCAGGCGATCCACTGCGCGCAAATAGGCCCGCCGCAACCGGGCGCGGAGGCGCTGTAACGCGCCGGGCAGATCCGCCTGCTCCTCGAAAAGGCTTTCGCCCACGCCATCGAGCTGCCAGCCCCGGCTTTGATACCAATGCAGCGCATCCTGGATGACGCGCCAATGCTGTGCGGCGTCGGCATGTTCCACCAACAGGCTGGCGGCTTCGGCCAGCTGCACCAGATAAGCCCAGCCTACCTGGTGCGAGGCCAGGTGGCCCCAGAAGCCCCGCGCGCGCAGCCTGAAATGGGGCAGTTGGTCGGCCAGCGCTTGCGCCAGCTGCTCCACCTGCTCAATATGCTCCAGCCGCTCAGCGAGCTGTTGGAACAGGGTTTCTTCTACGGCGCGCGAGCTGCTCACAGCCGGCGGGCGGCTCAGGTTCCTGGCCCAATAAGCCAAGCCGATAGTTTTATCAGCCTCGAGCACCAGCGCTTCGAAGCGCGGGATGTAATGCACATTGGACTGCCAGTCCCGGAGCAATTTGAGCGCGCGGTCACGGGCCAGGCCGGGCGGGATGACCTTGTCACCGTCGCTGGGTTGCTCGCGTCCGCTGACGGCTGCGGCGGCCTCGGTGCAGAGCAGGGTCGCGGTCGCGGCGATGCGCCACGCAGATTCCTCGCGTTCGGCAGGGTCGGGCAGGCCGAAATCCTCCACCGCGCGGCGGGCGAAGATAGCAAAACGCTCCTCCTGGCGCAGTCGCTCGAACTCTCCCGGTTCGCCAGCGAGAGTATGAAGCATCCGGGCATCGTCCAGCAATGCCCCCTTAGCCGTTCCAGGTGTCAGTTCTTGCCAAACTGCTTTGGGTTGCTCGAACCACTCGCGGGCGTGGGCGGGAAGCAGGGCTTTGAGTGCGCTTTCGTGCTCGCGGGGAATCGTGACGCCGTACTCGCGCAACGCCTGGATGAGGCTCTTACGCCAGACCGCTTCGGCTTGCAGCGCGAAGACCTTGAACCAGGTGAGGTCTTCAAAAGCACGCGGCGCCCACACCACGCGCGGGGCCGGCGCAGCCGCATAGAAGCGGTCGCGGAGAAGCAGTTCGGGTTCTTCGGGGTCGGCCCAGAGCTCGAAGCCCGCGCTCGCGGCGGCATCTTGCAGCAGGCCAAGCCATTCCTGCTCTGGGTCGCACCAGAGAAGGAATGAGGATTGCCGCTCAAGAGAGCTTTTGATTTGAGTGAGTAACCAAAGTTGAAATGACATTAATCTTGTTTCATTCATAGCTTTCAGGGTATTTTTCACGGAGAACATCATATGCTTCTTTTGTACCAATCATCTGCAAGGCGCTAACAATGCGATTTCCCGATGCATGCTCGTAGACATCCATTGCGATTGGGTTTGCCAACAGCTCGGCGTACCAAGAGATTAACGCAGTATTTGCCTCTGGAAAATCAATGCTAGCTAATGCTCTGACCGCAACATCACACACACGCGAGTAATGGTAAGTGGGAACCTCTTGATCTTTCAACCTTTGGGTTAAAGCAGGTACAGTTTCACGCACACCTATTCTACCCAATGCTTCCACTGCGGCGATTCTTACATGGGCGTCCTTGTCCTCCAAGCACCCAATTATCAAACCTACAGCACGTTTTTCTCTTAATCGCCCCAGAGCTTCAATTGTCGAGCTGCGCAATGGTGAATCTAGATCAGCATCTTGAAGTACTTTGATTAGAGGTTCAACAGCTCGTACATCACCAACTTTCCCAAGAGATTCGATTACGGCTCTTTTTATCTGATCGTGTACATTGGAGGCATTTAGCAGGTCTAGCAGTGGGATGACAGCCGGTTCACCGATCCCGATCGAGGTATTAATAAGGAGATCGGATAAGAAGTAAAAGCGTTCACCCTCGTTTTTTTGTAGCATTTCTGCCACTATGTCAATGGCTGAAGCCCCGAGATCACTCAACAGATACTGCACACTCTTGTCTTTGAAGTGCTCGGCAAGTAATCGCAGTACATCCGACCGGGCCGCTTGATCTCCCAAACGGAACAGGGCTATCGCAACCCCTATTTTTATGCGCGGTTCAGTTGATTCAGGTAACTTTTTCAAAACCGCGATAGATTGCTTGCTTTCAGTCTTCCATAAAGCTTTAATAAGAGCTCGCTGCGAAATTTCGCTAAGGTTTTCGCGTTCTAATAAAGCATTTGACAATGCAAGTACTACTTCCGCGCCAAATGATGCTAACGTAGTCACAACAGTATCTTCAACATAATTACCGCTTACACGATCAAGTACGTCAATCATCTCTGAAGCTATTGACACATCACAGAGTAAACCTAGAGTGCGTACATAATTTTTGATGAAATAAGGATCGTCGCTGGATGACAGCTTGTCTTTGGTACGCTCAATGATCTCTTGACGTAGCTGATGAGATGGTAGGTTATCGCTATTGATGAAGCATAATGCAGCAAGATAAGGATCACTTTGCGCAATCTGATGAATGAATCCATCAGAATCTGCAACAAGGCCACTTGCAGCTATGACCATAGGATAATAGCTATAGTCGCCCTCCATGTGTCTAAAACCAGGGAGCATACACTCGATATTATTCCAACGAAACTGCAAAGCACGGAAGTAATAGAACCACCATTTATTATGAAGGGCTACTTGATCTGAATCAAATCTCAACAGATTAGCATGTACCATTACTCGAAACAGCGGCAATATATGTCGCCTTCGAATCTTGGTCCTAAAAATACTTGAGATAAGCAACACCACCTTGAAAAAGCAACTACGATGCTCGATTTCTGCGAACTGAACACCCCAAGTCAAAACATCGAGCTCGTCAGATAATTCCCACTTCATAGGTCTAAGGGTGGCTTCTCTAATACGTCTGGCGTCAACCCAATAGGAGAGAATTTTGGTCATTTGGTCGAAGGGAATCCAACCAGGCATTTGACGTATTTTAGGCTGTTCCCACAGAGCTTTCACCAGCATATCATACAAAGCGCCTGGATTTTTCGGCAGCTTGTGACTCTCAGCGCGCTCATACGCGCGTATTAGCGCGAGGAGTAAAAATGGTCGGGCTACTGCAAAAGCATAAGGATTCTCAACTTGTTCAGGGTATTTCTGAACTTGTTGCTGTGGCTCAATCAGAACCCGATGAAGAAAATCCGATGCTAGATCATGCAGATAATTCTCCACAATTTCACGCACATGATCTTCTTGGAGTGTATCCCCTAATTTTACAACTGGTAGTCCTACATCTACTGGTTCAGCATCTTCGCTTATACGACAGGAGATCAAAACCCGTACCGGCGCGTGGGGACCTTGCAGCCATGACTTGAGTTGTTGTAATTGTTTCGGGCTATCCGGCCCAGATGCACTCAGACCATCTATAAATATATAAGTATTGCTTTGCCCAATAGCTGATAGCGGTTTCTGCTCAATATGCTCGATTTCTTTGAGCACACCGGAGAGCTTCTTTCGACCTGCCCAGTTGGATAGATCGAAGAGGATTGGAAATGGTTGTTCTTTATCCTTCAAACATGTTTCTGCAGCTTGCAATACAAGGTAACGCAATAAGGTGGTTTTTCCTGTACCGGCTTTCCCTACTACCACAACACGGGGAAATCGTTCAGGAATCTCCTGAAAGGATATGGTCTTTCCTGAATGATCCACCCGGGTAACTGGGAGGTCAACATATTCGAGAACCCCCTCTTTAAGCTTGAGGTCAGAGATGAGCCGATTCAGATTAGTTGGATTCCGACTTATACCCAAGATTGACGGGGTATATTTTTTAACAACGTTTTCAATCAAAGGGATTAAAAGCAAGAGCAAACTTCGCCAGGCTTCAGATTTATCACCACCAGCTACCCAACTCACACTTAGTAGGATTAGGTAAGCGTACAGAATAAATCGCAATAGCCTGGCAAAATTATAGAGCACGAACCGCCAATTGAGACGCATGGAATCTACCTTCTACTCCCGGCACCAGCACCGCTCGTCAACGCGCCACGCGGCGCAATCTGCAATCGCCGGAGCAACATCCTTCTTCGCCAGCACCTTCGCCGCGAGGAGGCCCGCCTTTTATCGTTGATCATCTTCTGGCCTGCATTATGACATTACTTGACCTATATAAGTGTTTCAATTTTTATTATTCTCTGCCTACACAGATTGCGATATTTTATTTCGCCAATTTTGATGAATTGTCGCAAAGCTTGCCGATAAATACACAAAGCTTGCTTGTAATTTCTCATATCTTCATACGTTTCACCTAACATGAATTGACTTATTGTGCTCTCACGAAGCCAACCATTTTTTGCAAAGAGAGTGTAACTCTGTTCATAGAGCGCCAGAGCCGGCTGAAAAGCTCCTTTTTGTTTGAAAACAGCAGCCATCTCTTGTAATGCAGTGGCCCCTCCAATCTCATCTCCCTCAACATCTGCCGATGAGGCAATCTGGGCCGCCCATTCCAAAGATTTATCTAGTTCACCAATCATTCTATACGCCCAAACGAGTCTTGATAGAAAACGACGCTTAAGCAATGGCCGTATTCTGCCCCAAAACATCTCCGCATACTTTTCTAGCAACTCAATGGCCTTCTGTGGCTCATCATGCTCACAGTAAACCAAACTCAGAACCAATACGGCTTCGCGAGAGATATGGAGAACCTCAGAATCTATCATAGGTTCTAGCAAACTCGTTGCATATTCCTTATCTCCCCATAAGCTCATGATCCTAGCTTGATTAAGAATAAACCAGCATTGATCTTCGTCGGTCGGTGGATTGGTGTTCTCAATCAAAAACATCAACTGTTCGTATTGCCCCTGATTAATCAGGGTTTTTCTTAGCCTTCCAATTACCTCAACGGCTTTTTGATGATCACCAGCCTTGATAAAGTGAGACCAAGCAGTCAGGCAACAATCAATTTGCTCTTCGCTCATTAACTCTGGATCGGTAACGGCACCCACTTTTGCCCAATAATACTCTGCCGCCTTACGATGTTTGGTTTCAAGATCGGTAACAAAGGGATAACAATGTTCACGAATCAGTGCATGCATCAGCAGAGAGATATCATCAACACGATCCAAGATAAATCTATCAACCAAGGAAAACACCATTTGTGCGCTGTCTTGACCTGGAGATAAGTATTCAAGAAGATCAAAAGACAATGGCCTATCGAATACAGACAGATCAATGACAAGATTGCGTAGCCCAGTGGGTAACTCATTCAGTAGCGGCGAGAGCCATTCTTGTTTTAGCTCATCCCGAAAAACTGGCAAACTCTGTAGTAGATGGTTAACAGAGAGATTTCTTGCTCGGACAGCAAAAATCATCAGTGCCTTTGGATGCCCTTTACCCGTCAACTCCCAGATCTTTTGTGCCAGGGATGGATCAACATGCAGATTACACTCAGCAAGCAACTGCGAACATGATTCCGTATCAAGGCCTTCTTGAATTGTCACTTCACGAGTTGCCATGGGGCTAACAAGAGATACCAAATCTGGGCGCAAACGTGAGGTTAAAACAACCTTCGCCAAACCACTCTGTTGTTCTATTTTCTGGATGAAGCGGTTTATGTGAGGATTTCTGATGAGGTGATAATCATCGAAAAATAACACATATTTGTGCTGCGCCAGAACTACGGCGGTTCTCAAGAGTCTTTCTTCTAGAGAGGAATCAAATTCACTCAATATGTCAGCAAGATTCCGGTCTCCACAAGATTGAGCAAAGCCCAATAAGATCCAAAGTACACTGTCAATAGTAGTGTCTTCATGGCATTCAAGCCATAGACACTGATATCCGAAATCTGTTACTTGGGCGGCTAGCTGTGCAGCCAAAGCGGTTTTTCCAACTCCGCTAATGCCTTCTATTATGACAACAACCACTGTCTCATCAGTGATGCAAGATTTCAAATGACTGAGCTCATCAGCGCGTCCCTTAAAAAACTTGACCCTGGGCGGGCTTGCCACTAACATTGGCTGTGATGATTGGTAATCGCGCCCTAATACTCTCTGCCATTCTCGCCCATCCTCGAGTTGCTGAGTGGTGGCACCAACCCGTTTGTAAAGCCGCCCTTCCACAATGCAGGGTATGTCTTGGTGATTGACTCTGACCCAGACTATATACTTATCGTCACCAATTGAAAGTTTGTCAATTTCGGCTCCCCCACTTGTTAGGCGACAAGTTCGCATAACGCCACCGAGACGCTGCATGACTTCATCAGGGTTTGAGACACCAACAATCTTTCCTCCATCGCTGATGCCAATAAGGATGACTCCCCCCCCCGTATTCGCGAAGGCAGCTACTTCTTTGGCCATGTCTGATGCGTTCTTGGGAAATTCAACCTTAAATTCAACCCTTGAACCTTCGCCCTGTTTCACATAATCAAAGAGAGTGTTCAGATCCATATCAGACTCCCATAAAAACCATTACACTTGAGGTCAGGAATGAACTGAAAATCAGCTAGATTCTGATTCACAGAATCAGTAAACATGTAGAGCAAATCATTTCTATTACTCCCACCACCCCGGCTTGGACAGCTTCCCCTCCCGGCACCAGCGGCGCTCATCCGCGCGCCACGCGGCGCGATCCGCGATGGCCGGGGCGACATCCTTCTTCGCCAGCACCTCTGCCGCGAGGAGGCCCGCCTTTTGCAGCGGCGCGATGTTCACCCGCACGCCGTCGTTAAGGTCGGGCAGGTAGCGCTGCTCCTGCCGCAGCAGCGCGGCGCGGTCTTCCGGCGGCGCTTTGACGCCATCCGCCGCGCACCAGCGATCCACCGGCTCCCGCGCGATAATCTGCTCCAGCGCGGGAGCCGCGAAGCCCTCCGCTGCGACCCGGCCCAGCGCGGCGTCGAAGTCGCCCAGCTCCTGGATGAGGTCGCCGAGCTCCATGCGGCGCGCATCCTGCCGGGCGCTGCGCGCGTTGGCAGGGACACTCTCGATGCCGCGCAGCTCGGTCTCGTAGCGCTGCCGCAACGGGCGGACATACTGCGATTGGAGCGTGGCGAGGGTGTCGCCATCCAGTTGGTGATAGTAGACGAGGCAGGCGAAGGCGGGCTTCTGCCGCGCCGTCCACCGCCCGCTTTGGAGCTGCCAGGCGATGGGCCGTTTCTTGAACTGGCTGGTGTGATGCTTGAAGAAGGTCTGCCCCAGCCAGGCATCCAGCGATTCGCCCAGCAACTCCTGGAACTCGCGCTCCAGCGCGGCAGCCTCGCCGCTGGGGAACTCAAGAGGCAGGCGCTCGCGGATGCGGGCCAGCAGTGTGGGTTCGGCGGTGCCTTCCGTGAGGGGGATGATGCCGTCGGGGTCGGCCCAAGCGGGAACCGGCTCGCCGACCTCGATTTGTTTGGGCCAGCGGTGGCCTAAAAGCCGCAGGATGAGGACGGTGAAGCGGTCGGCGGTAATCCGACGCTCTTCCGGCAGGCAGCGCCAGCCCTCTTGCTCGATGCCTTCTTTGAGCAGCCAGTAGACGGAGATGGGATGGATGTGGAGTTTTTGTGAAAGTTCTTCGAGGAAAGTCTCGGTGGGAATAGGAACGTGGGCTGCGCAATTTTCCATATTGCCATCGTCGCCATCTTCTTCCGCATCGCCGCAAGTATCTTCTGGTAATAAAAGATTACTGCCTGGCCCCGCTTGATAAACGATCTGAAGATTCCGTTTTATGGTTTCAATTTCCTCACTTGATGATTGTAATCGCTCGTGTATGTTAAAAAATCTCGGTACCGCTATCGGTAAATTAGGAAGGTTTATCAAGGTGTCTGGAATAACATCGTACCCAGTGATCAAGGGAAACCAACCAGCAGGAAGGCCAGTCTCCTCCAAGATAGAAGTTAAGTCAGCAACACTTAACTCAAAAGCATCAATTACTAACCGCTCAATAACACCTTCAATTGAATGTAAAGTGGCTGCGAGTTGCCCAAAGATAACCCCCTGCATTATCTCAAACAAAGACGGAGCTGAAAACATAGCTTCGGTAAGATCGCAGCTTATCAATTTCAACTTGAGGGCTGTTGCTAGTTCTGCTAATAAGCCCAAACCGGGGATCGAAAGAGCTTGCGGTTCTATAGGTAGACTTCCAAAGTAACTGTAATCAAGCAATAACGTAGATGGGTTTATTGCTCTGTAAAGATAACTATTTATGCGGCAGTTTAGATATCCCGCCATTTCACTTAAAGAGTTACCATCAGGATATATTCCGGGGCCTCGATGCCCCGGAATCGAATTAGGCAGGAGCTGTCGAACTCCAAGTGACCCTCTTCCAACCTCAGAGTAACATAGACCGCTTTCAAAGTAGTAGTCAACATCTGCCACAAGCCTTGATAAGTTGCCTTTAAGATATGGATAACGTTCATTCAAATAAGAGCGAATAAAGGCACCATCGTGAGCGTAATTCACAACATAATAATTCCGACCTATCCATTTTCCGTATCCGCCGCCTTTGGAGTAATGATACCAGGCTGGATTTTCAAGATTGACTTCCCAGTGAAAACGGACTACGATGCTATCGCATCGCGTACCTAACCCATGTGCTACAAAACCAAAATTTGCAAAATGCTTATCTTTACTACAAAGGCGTTCAAATAGGGGTTTTGAAATCCAGTATTGTATTGCGTAATCTGGAACATTTAATAGTTCACATTGAAGTCTTTTTATTGCTGAGTTACTTTCAGATAGCGCATATGATTGCAGTAATTTATCCTTTTCACTAGGCGTATCTGGCCCAATAACTCGAAAGGCCGTAATTGAATGTTGTTGTTCGGCTCTGACATTTGCTAGCACAAACATCACACTATTGACAACTTCACCACTTATTTCATTGAAGGCTCCCCGTCCCAGATGCGCTAATACTTCTATTGTAGTTTGATGCAACAATCCAGTAAATACTTCTAGTTTCCGTTGTTTTGTCTTTGCTGGTGCTTTTGCTCGTAAGTCAGCGAACGAACGTAGGAACATCCAAGATTGTTGTGTTACCATTGCCGTATGCCCATTAGCATCAGCGAATTCAATACATCGAATAATAAAGGCCGCGAATAAATCACGTTTTCCAGATGAATAACAATGCGCAAGATACTGTTTGAGCATCGTTCCCATATTCCCCGACCCCATATAAGGCGGATTCGCGGCAACCACGTCATACCGGCGCGCCAGCAAGTCAAAGAGGCGCACGCCCTTCTCCGCCGAGCGGCCAAAGAAGGCCTGGCTCAAGTCAGCCGCCTGCGCTTCCGCCGCAAAGTGCGCCTTCAGCCGCGCCAGGGTGCGGGTCTTCCATTCGGCGTAACTTTCCACGCCCAGCGGCAGCTCGCCCTGTTTGGGCTTTTCCACCTGCGCCAGCAACGCCAGCTGCTCCGGCTTGCCGCGCCGCTCCTCCATCTTGGCCTGGAGATAGCGCAGTTCCTTCTCCACCGGCTCCTCCAGTTGCAGCAGCGAGCCAAGTTCGTCGGCGTGCGCCAGCCCCTCGAAAATCACCTCCAGGGCCGGGCGCAGGTCGTGGTCTTCCGGGTGCTGCGCCAAAAACGCCGCCAGATGGTCTTGGGTGTGGGGCAGGCGGATGTTGGTGGCGACGAGATTTTGGATTTTTGATTTTAGATTGTGGAGGGTCGCCGGGCCAGTGGCTTCCATGATCTTTTCGGCGGCCCGCATCCACAGCGCGGCCTCGGCGATCTGCACCGCGCGCTCGTCAATATCAATGCCGTAGAGGTTGTATTCGAGGATGGCGGCGCAAATCTCAGGGGCGGTCAGCGGTCGTCCGTCGCTGGTCGCCTCCTCCTCATACATCGCGTAGAACAGGTCAAACGCTTCGAGCAGGAAATGGCCCGAACCGCACGCGGGGTCCAGGAAAGTCACGTCGCGCAGGGCTTTGCGCTCCACCGGCGCGCGGTCGGCGTCGCGGACGTAATACTCCCAGCCCTCGGCCAGCCGCGAGCCGGGGTGCAGCCCCAGCCACAGCGCGCCCAGCGAGTTCTGCACCAGGAACTTGACCATGTACGGTTCGGTGTAGAGCTGCGTGGTGGGGATGATGTCGGCCCCCGCGATCTTGGCCCCGCGCTGCGTGCGCACCTTCTCGAAGACCCGATCCTTCTCCTCCGTATTCCAATACTGGTAGGCCCAGCCCAGCGCGTCAGCAGCCTGGAAGACCGCGCCCGGCGCATCCGAGAGCCGCGTCACGGCCTGTTTGAGCGCCGCCGCCGAGGGGCGCAGCGCCACGCCCGGCGCGCGCGGATCGAAGAGCAGGGGCAGGTGCTCGGCCTGCCGCGCAAAGGCGGCCTCCAGCGCGGCGAAGAGGCCGTCATCCTCGCCCAGGCAGAGCTCGGGCTGGCGTTGGGCCAGCCGGTGGTGCTCCAGCGAACGCCCGCCGTACACGGCTTTCTGCAAAATCACCTCGTCAATCAGCCCGCGCGCCTCCATGCAGCGCAGCGCGAGCAGGCGGTTGGCCCAGGTGTAGGCCGTCTCGCGCACAAACTCCCCCACCGCATCCGCCAGTGCGATACCCGCGTCACGGCGCAGCGCCAGGTACGCATCCACCACGGCGCGGGACTGCCGGTCGCGCTCACTCAAGTGCGGTAGTTCATCGGCAGGCAGCGGCGCGCGGTCGCGCCACACCCCCAACGCATTGAGGCGCTGCTCCAGATCGCCGGCGCGCCACATCCCGGCGGCGTCGAAGCGGCCTTCCAACAGATGGCGCAAGTCCAGGCTCAGAGCCTTGAGGGTCTTCTTGAGGTCAGGGTGCATGGAAGCTCCTTACCAGCGGTAGCGGTTGAGAATCTAGAAGCACCCGGCAATCTGGGGCACAGTCTGCTCCAGATTGCCGAGGGCGTGAACAATGTTCGCATACATCATATCTTGGGTAGATCTGGACTATGCTTAATACAGAGCCATCTCATACTGATCAAAATGTTTGAAATAGATTGGGTCAACGTCTTCCAGGTTTTCTCTGATATTTCGAAATATCACAGCACGATCAACCCCGCCACGAATATATTCTGACCATTTGTCTGGGTAGTATTGTCTTAGGACAAACAGCATAAATGATAGGGGTTTCAGAATTTTTCTGGCTCCAAGGCGAATCTCGTTTCCAAATCCTATATGTATATGTGACGCTGGATGTCTACCCTCTCTATATTGATTCGGCGTATAATCGTATCGAGATGGTGTAACTACCTCTCTTAACTCCGAGTCGCGCAAGTAAGATTCATATTCTTCCCTATATTGGTCACCAATTTCCTGTATATCCTCATTTGTAAAGCCGCACTCAAGCACCAGATAATCAGCATAAGTGTAATTAACAAAAGGTGGCTCATAGTAAACATAATTAAAAATACCCTCATCGAAATCTGCTCTGAATTGCAATAGAGCATCATCGAATAAAATGAAGTCATAAAACTTTTGAGCAATGCACTGTTCCCAAACTTCTCGGTAGGTCTTGTGGCGAAACAAAGTGGCGGTACAGTTGCTATAATTAACGAAAGCATTGTAGTCACGATATAGTTTGCAATCTTTCAGCAACTCTATTATATCCCTTAGTTGTGTTTGGAATTGGTTTCTATTCATGATTGACCCCAATGTACTAGGCTTTTTTGTTCAGCGAGCGATGTTCAATGAAACGCTTTATTTCATCCGGGTCCATTTCTTGTAATACTTCTTCGAGCAACCGCTCGCTTCTTGATTTCTTTGCGCCCCTTGTCGTAAGGTCACGCTTCATAATTTTGAGCTCTTCCTCACTTGGGTATCTGAAGCGTAGATAAGGAAAATTAGCTAATGCGGTATTGATCTCCTGTTTACAGGCAGCCGCCCACTCTCCAATACCAGATACACGGACCCAACCTTTAGCACGTGTCATTGCAGTAAACAACATATTGCGCTCGCGTACTCCAGCACGAGAAGCGAAAAGAGCATCCACACCGATAACATAGACCATAAAAGCCTCGTTTCCTTTAGCTTTATGCACAGTGGATAGGGTGACTTGCCCTTGTAAGCGAAAATCTCTGATGTTGTATGTGTCTGAATGGATATTATTACTAGCAATGCCTAGCAGTGCGAGATTTGTGGATATTGCTTGCAAGTAACTATTTGCAGCACGATCATCGACCACTATGACCAATATGTCATCCGGGCGCAGTCCATCTTGAATATCTGCCTCTATAGATTGGGAAACGCTATTAACTTCCTGATCAAAATTTTCATAAGCTTGCACTTGCACGATCTCATTAGGGATATTTGTTTCAGAGATTACCGTGAGAGAGTTCTCTTCAGGACGCTCAATCACTATTTCGGCACCTTCGGTGAAGCCCCGCTCATGTACCACATAACCAATATCCTCCCAATGTTCCGCATTTTCGAGCATTTGAACGATCTTGCCATATAGGCCAAAGCCCAGCGCATGAGCAATAACAAGAACTTCTCTAGGATTCCGATAACATTTGTGAAGCACTGTGTCTAGATCTAGTTCGATAGCGAGGGTTCCGTCACGGTTTACCCCGAACACTTCCTTGGGTTCGGGTGCATGGGGTTGAAAAATCGTCTGTAGATCATCGTATGCCCAGACGAATCGTCCTTCTTTGGAAATCTTTGCACAAAGACGAATAAAGGACGCGGGGAAATCTTGACCCTCATCAACGAAAACATAATCATAGACGGGGTGTAATTCAGTTTTTAGAAGGGTTTTACAAACATAATCAAAAGCATGCCCCTCATCTTTTTGACGCGCTTCTGAATACGTTAGTGGGGTAATTCCGTGTTCTAGGCAAGTGTTATAATAAACACCCTCGTCCCTTTTGCCTCCCCAGGCATGCATAATGCGAAGTTTTGTCCAATCGGGATCTCTGTCATCATACTGCCGATAGAAGCGCGTAATCAACCTGCGGATATGTTGATAAAGGCTCCTTGTATAAAAAGTATAGACAATAGTTGCTTGTGGATCTTTAAGATGCGTGAGTGCAGCCTTCAAAGCCAGAACCACGGTCTTGCCTGAACCAGCCAAACCACGGATACGTTGTGGTCCATCAAATGAACCGATGATGGAGCTACGCTTTTGCTGGCGATCAAACCCTAGTATAGCTTGTTCAACTTTATTGGCCAGTTGTCCTTTTGAAGCAGGTGTTTTACCAGCGACATCGCGTGGATGCGGGCGGATCATACCCTTAGCGCCTTCAATCACTGCGATCAATTCGCCAAAAATATTGGCGTCGAGCTCTTCAATGCGCTGAACATTGATTTTTTCACTGAGGGCCCCGTAATTGATACAGACAGGAAACTCTAAATCTATGGTTGCGGGAGGGTTATCCAAATTAGGTGCAAAGCAAAAAGCTTCGAAGGGGAATTCAAGTTCTGTACGCGTCCGCTGAAGTTGTTTTTCTCTGATTAATCGAGAAAACAGATGTGAGAAAACTTTACCAAGTTCCTTATCATCCTTTGAGATCTCTGCAGCCACATCTTGTCTATCAGTTACATTCAAAGCTTGGATAGCAATGATCCCATGTTTAGCCGAAGCAATAAGCACACTTGCTGCAATCGCTCCACCCTCTTCATCTCGGTATAATGGAAAGTCATAATAAAGTTGAGCAGTGGATAGCGCTAAATCTTCTTCGTGTTCTTGAAGATATCCTATAAGTTCCGAAACAACTCGATTAGATCTGATATTAGCTACATTGACTTCCATGTTATTAAACTCCTTCTTTAGAGGGAATTGGGATACACCTTAGCAGCCTTGATGCGAACAATTCTATGATTATGAAATACAGAATTCTAGTGTGCATAGAGGGGCTCTGTTATACTAAATCTACGTCATACCCCGCAGCTAGCAACGCACGGACACGCTCATCCAGTTTGGCTTGCAACGCCTCCCACTCTTCTGGCGTCGTCACCCGCGTCACTGAAGTAACGTCGCTGGGACGCAGGCGTTGCAGCGGACGCGTCGGGGCAACGGGTTCCGGTTTCAGCTCCGCCATCTTCCGCTGTATCTCCAGCCCCAGCCGGCGGATGACCTGCGCGGCCTGTTCCGGCAGCCCCGCCGTCCGCGCGGGCAAGCTTTCGGCGACCAGGCTCTCGCGCAACACCAGCAGCGGCTGGGCCAGCGTCTCGTACAGCCCCGGTTCCAACTGTTGCTGCGTCAGGTCGTCGGGCAAGCGGCCCAACGCCTCATCTAACTGCCGGCGGGCCTCCGCGCGCCACCCATCCAGCAACGGCTTGAGCGTCAACAACGCCTGCTCGCGCAGGCTTTGGAGCCGCTTCCACGCCTCATAATCGGTGAACGCGGCCTGGCGATAAGCTTCCCGGTATTCACGCAAGAAATCCCGGATGCCCTCCACGCCCTCGCCGGGCAGCCGGTGTTCGATAGCCTCCAGGCGGCCTTTGAGTTCAGCCATCTCTTTGAACGGCGTCGCCTGTTTGCCCTGGAAGGCCGCGTGTACTTCGATAGCCCGATAGCCCGCTTCCAGCCGGGTGTGGTCGCTCGCCACTTCGCGGACGCGATGCAGCGGGCTGGTCAGCGCCTGCACGTCGCGCCAGGCTGCCTCGCCCTCCACAAACTCCATGCTCAGGGGGAAGCCCGCGCCCGCAGCCCAGGTGCGCACCGTATCCACCTGCGCCAGCAAGCGCGCCGCCAGCTCGCCGGCGGCCTCACTCAGCGCGGCCGGGGTCTCATCAATGTTGCGGCGTTTCGCCAGGTGGATGAGAAAAGTGCGGGTCTCCGTGAGCACCTCCCCCGGCACATCCACTTCCTCCAACACCAGTTCCACCTTGTCGAAGCTCTTGCTCACGCGCAGCGCGTCGCTCAGGTCCCGATCCGCCGGGTTGGTGTACGCTTTCTTGTTGAGCAGCACCTTCACCGCGCCGGCGCGCACCAGCGCCGCAATGCCCACGCGCACCGCGTTGGGATCCCAGCCATAAGGCGGCGCCTCGAAGGTCTCGGTCAGCGCGCGGCCCAGCACCCGCCGGCCGGCCACCTGCTCCGCGTTCAATTTCATGCGCAGCTCGTTCAGCAACGGGCTATTCAGGTCAAGGTTGCCCGCCTTGTCATACAGGCGCAACGCCTGCACCTCCACCGGCAAGGTCCCGGCCCCGGCCAATACGTCCAGGATTGCCTTTTGATCGTTGCGCACGCGCACCGGCACCTTATCGTACTTGGGGAACAGCACCGGCCAGAAGCTCGCCAGCTCGGCGCGCAGCGCGTCGCCCGGATGCTGACCGGGATTGACCGCCAGCGTGTGGCTGGCGCCCCGGAAGACAATGTACCCGGCGCGAAGGCCATCTCGGATACCGGCCAGCACTTTGTCGGCCAGTTTGGGCAGATCGTTCAGCTCCCGCTCCGCGGCCAGCTTGCGCGCCTCTTCCGAGCGATGCGCGTCGCCCTTCCAGTTATCCACCACTTCGCGCATCGCCAGATACCGTGTGAGCGCCTGGTCGAAGCCCGGCACGCGCCCGCACAGGAAGAAGATGGTTTGCTGCGCGTCAGGTTGCAAGCTGCGGTTTTCCAGATCGGCCAGCGCCACGCCCACAAACGCCTGGAGCGGCGTGACCAGGTGCAGGGTGACATAGCCCTGTGTGCCTGGCACAAAGCCCTCATCCACCACCAGTTTGAAATTGAAGTCCTGGTCGTGGAAGCGCACCACATCCGCGCCGAGCCATGCGCGCCAGGGCTTCTGCCCACTATCGTGGATGAAGTGCTTTTGCAGTCCCCGCTCCCGATCCTGTTGGCGATATTGCGCCTCGATGGTGGCGACTTCTTCCTCGAAAGTGCGTCGTTCGCCCGTGAGGAACTCATACTCTTCGCCCACCTGCGCCACCAGTTTGGCGCGGCGCAGGCGTTCCAGTTCCGGCTCCAGCCGCGCCAGCACTGTCGGCAGGTCATCATCTACACTCTCGGCCAACAGCCGGGCCAGGTTGTCCTTGGTGCGGGGGAGGTAAGCCAGTTCGCGCACCAGATACAGCACTTCGGCCACTTTGTGCGTCAACTCGGTCGCGCCGGGCACCACCTGCCGGATGCGGGAAATCTCCGTGCGTACATCCGGGTTGATCTCGCCCTCGCCCACCAGGTTGTGATAGACCTCATCGAAGCTGACCAGCGCGCCCACCGGCGCGGTCAAATAGGCACGGCGGCCGGCGCGCAGAATGTCCTGCGTGATCGCCAGCAGCGTGCGCGTCGAGCCGCTCATCTGCTCCCCGCGCCCGCCTTTGGAGCGGAGCGCCTTCACAATCTCCGGGATCAAGTGGACTTGATAGGGGAAGAAGGGGTAATACACGGCGAAGCGCTCCGGCGTGCAGGCGGGCAAAGTCTGGCTGGTATTTGCCAGTTCGCCCAGGCCGCGCAGCACCCCGCCGCGCGCGCCGTACACCTGCTCCAGTTCGCGCTGTCCGGCCAGCGTCTTCTTGAACAGGCGATCTTCCAGCACCAGCTCGATATTCTCCGTGGTCAACGCCGGCTTGAAGCGGAACCGCCCCTCGATCTTCTTCATGTCGCCTTCGAGCGCGCGGGCTTCCTTATAGATCGAACCCATGTCCCCGTGCGTGGTCACGATCACCCAGAGCTGGCCCTGCCCCTTTTCCGCCGCCGTCTCCACAAACGCCTGCAACTTTGCCAGCCGGCCCGCATCATTCTCGATCCACTGGCCGGATTCATCCAGCACCAACAGCAGCCGTTGCGGCTTGCGCTGCGCCTGCGCGCGCGCGCGCAAGTCGGTCAGCAACGTCTCAACCAGGAACTCCACATTGTAGATCTCGCCCTGCTCGGCGTCCTTCATCGCGCGTTCTACATCTTGCGCGCTGGGGAACAGCTCCGGCGCAATCTCGCACACCGCCTCGTAGAGATAGCGGCGGTAGAAGGCCAGATTGCGCTGCACATCCGCCCAGGGTTTGCGCGCACGGGCTTCCACCGCGGCGTGTAGCGCGGCCAGTTTGCCCTGCTTGTCCAATTCGGCTTCGATGACGCGGGCGTAAATCAGATTGTTGCTGTACCCCTGCGCTAGATAATACTGCGAGAGCAGCAGCCCCGGCAACGGCTGCTCCTTGCCGCCCACCAATGAGTTGAGGTTGAAGGCCAACACTTGCGTGTCGCACTGCGGCATCCGCGCCAGACTGCGCAAAATGGCGTTGCGCCGGGGCGCATCCGGCGGCACCCGCGCCGCGAAGCGCTCGCAGGCGGAGCTGCCTTGCAATACCCGATTCTCCGCCAGCAGCGCCATAATCTTCGCCAGGTGCGACTTTCCCGAACCGAAGTAGCCGGAAATCCACACCCCGATCTCGGTCGTCTGCATCTGGAAAGAGTCGGTGTAGTGTTCCAGATAATCGTCGAGGTATTGCTCGATCAGGGGCGTCACCACATAGCTGCCGATTTCCGCCGCCAGTTTGCGCTCGTCGGCGGTCTCGGCCACCTTGATGACCGGCTCGATCTTCTCCTCCACGCGGGTAGCAAACAGTGCGCCAATCTCCATCCTGTTCATCCTCCTCAACCGGGCGCCTACAACAGGTCGCCCCGGTACATGAATTCATCCCGCTGGCCCAAAAAGGCATACGTCCGCGCGCCGCGCAGCTCGCCGGGGATCAAAATTACCAGCGGCCCGTCATAGCCAGCGGCGATATCCCACAAGAACTGCATCAAATCGCGCGGGCCGGCAGCCGGATAGAGCGCTGCCAGCCGTTCCAGGCTCACCACCGGCTTGCCCGGCCCCGGTTGCGCAGCCGCCGCCTGAATTGCAGCGCCGATGGCCGTGATCCACAGCTGCCCCAACTCACCCGTCGGATCCGAGCCCGGCATCGGATCGGCCAGCGCATCCACAATCGCCCCAGCGCCGATGTCCGCCAGCACGGCCTGCGTCACCGCCAGCACATCCACCGTCCGCACATCAATCTCCGGGCGTAGCGCTTCGGTTTGCGTCCGCCATTCTTTCAGCACCGTCAGCTCGGCTTCGGGCGGGTACACCAACGCCAAAAACGGCGCACCCGTCTTGCGCCCGATATGCTCGTAACGGGTACGCAGCCGATCTACGGCCTCGCCAATCTTCCAGCGCCAATCGTGCATCATGCGGCCCTCCAATCTGCCGGTGTCTGTAACACCACGGTGTCGCCCACCCGCTCGAAGTGGATCACGCGCTCCTGCGCCAACCGGCTCAACGTGTGAGCGACCTCATGCTCCGTCAGGAAGAACAACTGCCAGGTGGGGGCGCGCAGCACGTCCGCCCCCTGCGCGCCCTCTTCGCTGAGGATACGCAGCAAATGACGCGCCGTGAACAGCGGCAACAACGGCTGCGTCAGCGTCTTCTTCTGCTGCCCGACCAGCACGCCGAAATCCCGCAGCGCGGCCAGAATATGGCGGGCTAGGCCGATTTGGGTACTTTCGGCCCACTCCGCAATGTGCGGTTGGTCATCTTTTGTCTGATCCAGAAAGGCTCTTAGATCCTCAGGCGTCACAGTCAACTGATGTGCCTGCCACCGGGGCCATAGTACCTGAGTTACGAAATCAAAAGTCAAACGATCGCGCAAGGCGTAGTGTAAATACAGTAGTGAGAGGAATTCACGGCTTTGCGGACCAAAAGTAACAAAGGTCTCACTTAAATCATGCGACCCCCATGCTGGTTGAGATAGATATAAGTGGTGAATTGCCCACCAAATACGTTGTCGTGTTGAGCGTGCGCGCTGCGTGAAGAGGTCGCCATCCAGGGCGCGCTGGCGTACTTCAGCGATGGGCAGCCCTGCATTCAACGCCGCCAGCACCTGCTCGATTTCGGGGAGCAAGGCGCCTTTGGAACTGTTCCGCCCGCTATACGGGCCGGGGTCGCGGTACAAATTCATGCACATCTCCTGATTGCCTATGTGTAAACAACCCAAGAAACACATCCGCCCGCCAGCGCTTTGACTTGCACCGGTGGGCGGATGGATGTATACTACTTCCGCTGCGGCGGTGCTTTCGCCGTGGTTTATACGCTCCAGATGCGTTCACAGCGCTCTGGAGCGTTTTGTGTAAACTATTTGTTAGTATAACCTCAAACGCGGGAAAGTACAAAAAGCATTGAGACCCGGTTGCATCCTATCCCCCACCAAGTAGTGGCCCTGGCGGCGTGACTTACTGGCCAGCGCGGGTACAATAGGGCTGGGGCACTCGCCCGCGCAGCCAGCCAGGGCTTTGCGCGCTTCTTGGCGGCCCTGCGCCATTGCGCCTTTGCGTTACAAGACTGGTATCTGCAAGGAGACACAGGATGCTCGCTCAGAATCCGCCACCCGCCTGGCTATGGGGCGACGACACGCCCCTTACCGTAGCCCCCGAAACGATCTACCCCTCGCCCCGCTTTGGACACAGCGAGGGGCAGGTCGAAGAGGTGCTCCCGCCCCGGCTACCCGGCACGCCGCTGGACACGCCGCGGGAACCGCTGTACCTGCTCAAACGCCAGCGCGATGCCCTCACCGAACGCTTGAGTTACCTGTGTGCGCGGCGGCTCCGCATCGCGTACCAAACGGTGCGCTGGGTGCTGCCCCCGCCGCCGCCCGCTCGGGCACGGCGCGCGCGTTCCGCTCCGCGGGCGACCATCCCCCCGCCCCCACAGGTGGCGGTCGGGTTTGTGCCCCACGCGCTGGCGGTGCGGAGTCTCGACCTGGCGGCGCAGACCTGCCAGGTACGCACGGCTACGGGCGACTGCCAGACGGTCCCGGTGCAGAACGCTGCTGACTATTACCGCTTGTTGGCGCTGGGGGTATTCACGGAGGATCCCGAACGTGGGCAGTTGCTTTACAGCGGCGGGTGGCTGTTCGGCCACGATTTGGCGCTGGGGTTTGGCCTGCATGACCTCTTGTTCGCGCCCTATTTTACGAAAGTGTCGGAATTGCTTGGGCTACCGGAACGCCCGGCGGCAGCGCCAAATTCCACTGGGATCCAGGGATACTTGGCGAATTTCTCCGGCCACGCGGCCGCCCGGCAGATTATAACCACCACCCTGCGACAATTGGCGACCGCCACCGACCTGCCGGAACTCTTGGCCGCCGATCTACGCGCCGCTCCCACCCCGCTCGCCCGCGAGTTAGCGCCGCGCGTGGCGGATTGGGTAGCGCGGCGACAAGCCGGGGTGGCGCAGGTGGTGGCGGCAGAGGTGTAACCGACCTTGACTTTTGTAGCAAAAATGGCTACAATATATTTGGCAGCAAAAACGCCCCGCATCGCAAAATCTACTCTAGGCTTACCTGGAGGACTATTCCAACCGGGCTACGCTGACTAACAAACTGCGGCTACTCTAAGCGCGTACCCATAACTGTTTAGGACAAGTGCAAATAAAATCCAACATGACTACTAAATCTGACGCTGGCGAACTCATCGCTCTCATTATTATCACCCTCGTCGTCGGGGCGTTCCTGAGCGCGCTGGCCTGGGGCGGAGATGCCGCGTATGGCGGCACCGCCGCGCTCTGGCTCTTCGTTATGGGCGTATACGCTATCTACCCGCGTATCGCGCGCTGGCCGGGAGACGCACCATGAAGTACCGGCAGGTGAAACCCGTAGTCGCCGCTGATCCGGGGCAGGCGTTGATCCTCGAAGTGCGGATGGGCGCTGTGGGTAGCAATCAACTTCCGCATCTCTGCCTGCGCCGGGGCAAAGAGGAAGGCGTGCTCATCTATCTGGATGAAGCGCGGCATGTGATTGGGGCTATCGCGGAGGCGACGGCGGAATTGGCGGCAGTGCTGACGATGCCACCGGAGGCGACGGATTGAAAAACTGATTTAGTGGTGGGGGTGTGCTGATGCTCAGGGGGTGTTAATGTTTACCACCCGCGCGACAGGGAGACTAACATGAATAGAGTGGGCAGCTGGATGGGGCTGCTTTTAACTGTGCTCATGTGGTGCTGCTTAGCTACAGCTCCCGCCGCGGCTCCGTCTACGGTGGCGCTTACGGCGCCCCCGAGCCCCACCGATACGCTGCTCCCCATAGCCCCGCGCACGCCGGTGACCAACACCCCGGCCCCTACCCGTACACCGCGGGCTACCCAGACTCCTGCGCCGACAGCCACCCCCGCACGGCAAGCCGCGCTAGTTGTGCGCGTGATAGATGGGGATACCATTGAAGTGCAAATTGACGCGCAGACTTACCGCGTGCGTTATATCGGCATGGATACCCCCGAAACAGTGCATCCGGGGCAGCCAGTTATGTGGTTCGGGCCGGAAGCCACGGCGGCCAATGCACACATGGTCGCGGGGCAAACCGTGTATCTGGAAAAGGATGTTTCCGAGACTGATAGATATGGCCGCTTGTTGCGCTATGTTTTCCTGGCGGATGGTACGCATGTCAACGCTGAATTGGTCCGCCGGGGGTATGCCCAGGTGAGCACCTATCCCCCTGACGTAAAGTACCAAGAGCTCTACCAAGAGTTGCAAACCGTGGCCCGTGAGGCGGAGCGGGGTTTGTGGGGCCCTACCCCGACACCTACTTCCTTGCCGCCTACCACTCTGCCTCCTACCCTAGCTCCCACGCCTCGCCCCACCAGGGTGCCAGCGACGGCTACTCCGCAGACCCCGCCACCTACCGCGCCACCTACCATACCGGGTCCGGAGCTAGCTCCGGGGGTGTGGGATTGTCCAGATGCCACGGCTGGCGCGGCGTATGTGGGCAGTGCTAAAAGTGATAAATTCCATTTCCCCGGCTGCCGCCATGCGCGTCAAATTGCCCCACACAATCGTATTTGTTTTGTTTCCCGTGCGGCCGCGGTTAATTATGGGTATCAACCTTGCGGGGGGTGTAACCCATAGGTACAGAAACAGATTGATTTCAGCACCCATCAAGGAGGTGGAGGATGTTAATGCGTAACCGGCGGCGTGGTCTGGGGGCCTGGTTTTTGAGTCTGGTATGCCTGGGGGTGGCCCTGTGGCCTGCGTTGCTGACCGTAGCCGCGCCCCAACCGCTGCCTGCGGCGGCGGGGCGAGAAGCTCCGGCTCCTAATAGGTCAGCGAGTTACTTGGAAGTGGTGGTCAACGAAATTGCCTGGATGGGTACCGCCAGCTCAGCCACCGCAGAGTGGGTAGAACTGTACAATAACACTAATGCTGCCATTGATTTGACTAACTGGACGTTGCGGGCCCTAGATGGAACCCCCAGCATCACCCTGACGGGGAGTATTCCGGCGCATGGTTATTATTTGCTGGAACGTCCCAGTGATGCCACGGTCCCCGAGGTGAGGGCCGATCAGATCTACACTGGCGCGTTGAGTAACGAAGGCGAGTTGCTGGAATTACGGGATGCCACCTATACCCTAATTGACGCCATAGACAGCAGCCTGGGTTGGTTCGCGGGGCACGCCGATGCCCGTGTGCCCATGGTACGGGTGGACGCCGCGGCCAGCGGCAACCAGGCCAGCAATTGGACGCATAACCCCCGGTGCGGCAGCCCCACGAACAGCGCCGGGATCAGCCATACCTGCACCTTGACGACCACCAGTGTCGGCACGGATCTAGAGTATGCGGTATATTTTAACCCCCATGCTACTACGGCGGTGACCACCACGCTGACCCCCACGCCCATGGAAACCGCATTGCTCAATCATTTGGCAGCGGCCACCAGCACGATTGACCTGGCCCTGTACGGGTTAAACCGCCAAAGCCTGATTAACGCTTTGATTGCCGCGCACCAGCGTGGCGTTACGGTGCGCGTAGTCGGCGATGATGACGCGGCGCTGCATGAGTACGCCGCGGGGTATCAAGCCCTGCTCAGCGCCGGCATCCCCGTGATTACGGATACTTCCAGCTATATCCAACACAATAAATTCATCCTCATTGATGCCCAAGTGGTCTGGACTGGGAGCACCAATTTTACCGACACCGGTTTCACGTTTAACGCTAATAACGCGCTAGTCATTACCAGTACCACGCTGGCGGATGTCTACGCGCTGGAATTTGAGGAACTGTGGAGCGGTGCGTTCCAGAATGGCAAAACAGATAATACGCCGCATCTATTGGACTACAATGGCACGCTGGTACAATCCTACTTCTCTCCTACCGATCTGGTGGCCTTTGAAGTCTGGGATGAGTTGGCGCACACGGCGGACACGCTTCACTTTGCGATGTTTTTCTGGACGGATGACCTGCTCGCTCAGCGCACGGTGGAGCGTCTGGCGGACGGCGTAGAGGTCTATGGGGTGTGGGACCAACTGGGCGCCGGGAACGTGGCCTCTGATGATGAAACCCTCTGTGCGGCGGGCGCACACAACGCCATTGAGAGCTTCCCCGGTAAGTTGCACCACAAATTCGCAGTCTTGGATGTTTTTGGCGCTGATCCGCGGGTGATTTTGGGTTCTTACAACTGGACTGACAGTGGGGCCTATAACAATGATGAGAACACGCTCATTATCCATGACCGGGCGCTGGCCGCCGCCTATTATCAGGAATGGGTCAAGTTGTGGCAAGCCATTCCCACCTATCGGGTGTGCAATCCGGTAAGCGTCACCGCAGTAACCCTCAGCGGGCCAGTGACGGGCACGGTCGGCCAGTCCGCCACCTTCACGGCGACCCTCAACGCCACAGCGAATTTGCCGGTGACCTATACCTGGGCCGCGACCGGGCAGGCGCCGGTAGTTCACCCTGGCGGGAGCTGGACCGCTACCCAGACTTGGGGCTGGGATACCCCCGGCACACACTTGATTACGGTAACCGCCAGCAATGCTTGGGGACAGGCCGTAGCCACGCAGACCCTCACCGTGACGCTCCCCCCACCGCCGCCGCTGTTGACCGTGACCCTAACGGGCCCGGTCACCGGTACGCTGAATACGGCCTATACCTTTTGGGCCACGCTGAATCCCACGGCGACGCTGCCCGTGACGTACACCTGGCTCACCCCCGGTCACTCCCCGGTAGTCCAGGCGGGTGGCGGCTTGACCGCTACCCACACCTGGACGTGGGAGAGCCTCGGCGTGCAGCCGCTCACCGTCACCGTGCAGAACGCCACGGAGTTCGCTGTAGCCACATGGGACTTTACGGTCGTGGCGGCCCCGGTAACGGTGACACTGACCGGTCCGGTAACAGGGAGCGTGAGCGTAGCGCACCTGTTCCAAGCTACTGTCAATCCTACCGCGACCCAGCCCTTGACCTATACCTGGACGGCTACCGCGCAACCGCCAATAGTGCATCCCGGTGGCAGACTCACGGATACGGTGAGTTACACCTGGGACGCGCCGGGCCCGCAGACGCTGACGGTGACGGTGCAGAATAGGGTGGGGCAAGTAGCCGCGACGCGGGTTTTCACGGTGGTGACACTCCCCCCGGCGCTCTTGAATGTGACGCTCACCGGTCCCGTGACCGGTACCGTGGACACCGCGGCTACATTTCTGGCGACGGTGAACCCCACCGCGACATTACCCGTGACGTACACTTGGACCGCTACCGGGCAGCCGCCGCGCGTCCAGCCCAACCAAGGGTTGACCGCCACGATGACATTTACCTGGAGCGTGACCGGCTCACAAAGCATTACGGTGACGGCCACCAATAGCGGGGGAACGGTCCAAGCAACGAGGCATATTGTCTTGGAAGCTGCCGCAGATCCTTACCATTACCTGTACCTGCCGCTGGTGCTCAACCAGTGGCCCCCGCCGCTGGTCGCAAGGGCGAGGCCATTGCACCACCCCCGCGCGCCTTCTTACGCCCGGCCCGCGGCAAGCCAGTACAGGCAAATACTTATCCGCTAATGGTCCAACTATGAAGGGGGTTACCCGGCTGGCGCTAGTGGGTTTCTGGGTCATCTTGGCCCTGGTGCTCACCAACAGGCCCGCGCCCCGCGTGCTGCCGGACCCCGCGGCGCTAACTACCGTGCCTCTGCGGACGCTGCCCACGGCCCGGCCACGGGGGGCGGTGGTGGTATTGACAGACGCCGCGGACGTTCTTGATATGCCTGACCCGCGGTGGTTCTTGCTGGTGACGGTCAGTGATGTGGCGGGCGATCCTGTGGCGGCTCAGGTGGACCTGGTAGATAGGCCCACCGGCACCGTGACCACTTATGCGCCCCGCCCCACGCACCTGCTCAATCTGCCGGCGAGCAACCGCGACCTGGTGTTGCGGGTGAGCGCGTCAGGGTATGCGTCGGTGGAGCAAGTTTTTCGAGTGACGTTGCACGCAGATGCGGATTACGCCTGGCCGGTGACTTTGGTGGTGGCACCGGCACGCTGAGAAAGCGTCTAATAGAGGATTTGGTTAGAGATTGTGTAATTCTTGTGATATTGGCCGCACGATTTGGAATCGGATTGTTCAATCTTTAATCAATTTCTCTATAAGCAACCTGATCTGAGTAATTATCAACAGCAAAAACGTCCTCAAGTGTGCGACATTCAGTGAGCCAAATGCGATCAAAATGACTTATGATACGTTCTAGAAATATTTTTTCGTGACTTCCTCTATTAGATTGGAGGTGAATCACTGATGCGCCCTCGCCTTTATATATAGAACCGCCTTTCTCGGGCCGTTCTACCCAATGATATAATCCAAAGAAGGCTTCCATATTGCCTAATTTAGAGTTTGACACAATCACCCCTTTAAATATCGGGGCAGATCTGTAAAATCGGACTTGAATTTTGTATGTTAGATCACTTTCCATCTCATCTTGGAATTCTTTGGCCAGTCGCCTCATTTTTTTCCATTTCATCCATGGGCGTATTCCGGGATCACGTCGTTCTCGTTCCGAATTGCAAAACTCCTCCTCTCGACGTTCAATTGTCCAATCTCTGACAATGATCTTGATGGTCAAGTGTCGATACCTGTCAGAATAAGCAATGTAATCCCTGAGAGTCTCAGCTGTGTATGCGAATACCCGAATCTCATCTACGTCTTCCTCCTCAATTAGCTTGCGAAGAATAACACCAAATTCATCTTTGGTATAAGAGATAATATCGGCAGTAGCAAGATTCTGTGATTTCCCATTTAGCTCTTTGGGGGCGGTTACATTGGATTGGGCTTGCTGATTATCTTTGTAAAGGTAGTAGAAACTATATAACAGAACGAGAACAAAAATGCTCCATATTATATTTGTGTTTATGCCGCGAATTAATTGCGCCCATGCGCCTAGGTTCGCCGTCCATTGTTGGGGTGTCAGTTTGATAATGGAAACTAACACTGATAATGATAGGCCTAGTCCGGCAAGCCTTCCTGCTGCTGTGCCAAATAATTTCTTCAGCAGATTAATGATATCCATGGGCCTTGTCCACCTGATTCAATGTACTCTCTTAGAATAAGGTTGTGCAGTTCTTCGTGATTATGTAGTATTAGGTCGGCCTGTTGTAAGTAACGCGAATCCAAAGATGTTTCCAAGGCAATGCAAAACATATTTGCTGCTTTAGCGGAGGCAATTCCTGCTGGAGCATTTTCAATTACTAGACAGCAGTCCGTAGGCACTTGGAGCTTCTGTACAGCAGCTAAATATGGCTCGGGATCAGGTTTACCTTTTGTTACATCATCGCCGCTGATAACACACATGAAATACGAGCCTAATGAGAGGCTGGAAAGGGCATCCAGTGCTACATCTTTCCCCGTCCCTGTTACCAATGCCAGTGAGTAGCGAAGTTTGTTTAAAGTTATGATAAGATCGGTTGCTCCATCCATTGGTGTAACGCGGAAAATTTCGTTAAAGAATCGACGCTTAAAGCGATGTAATTCCATCCGTGCATTTTCATCAATCTGTAAATTAAATTCACTAGCCATTTGCTCGATAAATTTATCACCTTTTACGCCTTCCTCCTCATATATTCGTGTTTCAGGAATATCTACCCTATAGAAACGGTGGAAAGCTTCTTGCCAGGCTCGAACGTGGAATTGCATACCATCTATGAGTACTCCATCCATATCCAAGGCAACTGCTCGACCAGGACGGCTTGAAACCTCATTATTAGTCATCACTTCTCCTTTTCGTGTTCCGTGAAGATAAGGGTGTATTGCAAATACATAGTGTGCAAAGGCTGTGCATCAGCGCCGCTCACTATGTATTTCGTGTCCAATTTCTGTAAAATGTACTCCCCAGAGTATCTATCTGGATTTTCTTCTTTACAATCACCTTAATAGATAAGTCTAGCCACCTGACACTTTTTGGAAACGCTTGATTGACGTACAGATTCGAGTAAAGTAAAGGTCACCCAACTTATTTACAAGGAGCTGAAATGTCAACTAACCAACTGTATAATACTTGGTATGAAGAAATGAGCGCATTGCGACCCGATAAACACACCAGCCGCTTGCGCAGTTTTGTCTGGCTATTGATAGGCTTATGTCTCGCCCAATCCGTGCATATCAGCAAGATCGGGAAGAAAATCCCCGGAGCGGCAACCAACAAGAGTAAGGAACGCCGAATGCTACGAATATTGGATAACCCGGCCATTCGCGTCCGCAGTTGGTACGCTCCCTGGATAATGACTGTTCTGGAGAGCATAGTCGCCCACGATTTACCCGTGCGCTTGCTCGTGGATGGAAGCAAAGTGGGCTTTGGGCATCAATTGTTAATGGTGGCCGTGGCCTATCGCCGCCGCGCCATCCCTGTGGCCTGGACCTGAGTCAAAGGAAACCGTGGCCATAGCAGTAGTTGGAAGCAATTAGCCCTGTTAAGCTATGTGCGCAGCTTGATCCCAACTGAAGCCACCGTTTCGGTGGTCGGAGACAGCGAATTTGGCGCAATTCCAGTAATAAAATGGTTAGACAAGACCAAGTGGCGTTATGTTTTGCGCCAGAAAGGCAATCATTTGGTACAGTTACCCCATACAACGCAATGGCGACGCTTTGATAGCCTGATCTCCCGCTGCCGCCAACGGGTTTGGATCCCGCAAGCTCGCTTGACCGAAAAGCACGCCTATAGCGTCAACTTAATTGCGTATTGGAAATCCGGCGAAAAAGAACCCTGGCTGCTGGCGACCAATTACCCGGAGTTACGGGCCGCCTTGCGCGCGTATCGCAAACGTATGTGGATCGAAGAAATGTTTGGCGATTTCAAAGGCCATGGCTTTGATTTGGAAAGCACCCATCTGCACAACTGCCTGCAGCTTTCGCGCCTCACGCTGGCGGTGGTACTGCTGTACCTTTGGCTGGTCGCTTATGGCTCCAAAGTTATCAAGGATGGCCTGCGTTACCTCGTTGACCGTAAAGACCGACGTGATTTGAGCATCTTCCATATTGGATTGGACATGATAGACCGTCATTTGACCAACCAGGAAGCCTTTGTTTTCCGTTGGCTTCCCTACTTCTGAAAAAGTGTCAGGTAGCTAGTATCCACATTCAACTCTGGTAAGATTTCAACTTTCAATTTTAGCTCTTTCATGTTTCACCCCTTTGAAATAATGAAGTTTCCTCAAGCAATTCCGCCGCCCAACGGTGGCGGCTCACCTGCGCGGCGGCTGGGGCAACGGGCATCCGCGATAGACCTCGGTAGCAGGCCCAGCCACCCCCACAACCGCGCATGATAGCCGCGTCAGGTGCAGCCGCAGGTTAGGCGTGCCCTACCCGCTCCAGACTCCCTGTTCCTCCCAATCTCGACGTAGCAGAGAGAATCCCCGCAAATCGTGGAACTCCCCCTTCCAATACCCGCATTCCCTCCGTATCCCTTCCTCTCTAAAGCCCATCCTCCTCAACAGCCCCGCTGATGCCTCATGCTCCACATACGTCAATGCCTCGATCCGGTTCAGCCAGAAGTCGAATTCCTCGCTGAACCCGTATGCGATCACAGCTCTCAATGCCTCACTCATGATCCCCTGCCGCCAGTATGCTGGGTGCAGATCATACCCTACCTCAGCCGTGCGATGCGCCCTGTTCAGGTTGTAGTAGCCACACGAACCAATCACTCCATCTCCCTGCTCTCTCAGCACGATGCCCCACCGCACTCCCAAGCCCCGCTCGAACACGCTCGCGCGGGTCTCGACCAACTTCGCCGCCTGTTCGACCGATTGCATGGTCTCCACGTTATGATACTTGGTGGCAGCATCTTGGGAGAAGATGGCGAAGACTGCCTGGGCATCTGACGGCCGGAACTCGCGCAAGATCAAGCGCTTTGTCTGCAAGACTGGGAACTGCTTCATCCTTTCGCTCTCACTACAGTCGCTTTCGCAGGTCTTGCCGTGCGGGCACGCCTAACGGGGCGGCGGATGAGCCGCCAGCCGGAGGCCGCTTGCGAGCCACCGGCTGGTCGGCTCCATCCGCTTGTTCGGCGGCGGCGCGTTAGCGCCAGAGCCAACAAGCGGGTGGGTACAGCCGCCGCCCCGTTCAGCGGCGCGCGTAGCGCCGCTGAACGGGGTATTAGCCCGAATTCTTCGGCCTAACCACCTTCCACAGCGGGAAATCCCGCCGCTTTCCGTGTAAGCCTCTCAACGCGCTCTTATACGGAACTCTTCCGTTTTTTTACTTCTTGGGGGTGTCTAATTTGGAATTTTTCGGTATAACAACCTCCCACAGCACTTATGCGGAATCTTGCAGCACGCTAAAAGACAGAGTAAATCAGTCGGGTTCTCTCTAAATTATAGATGAATTTTGCAGCGCTGTCAATTTATCTAAAATTTACCACGCGCCCCCGCGCATTTTGCATACAAGCGTAGCCCGCGCGCCGGGTTGCTCACTCCCACCGCAACCTGCTCCCCGCCTCGCCATCTCGATACCGGCACGCGCCTACCTCTGCAAACCCCAACCCCGCATATAGCGCCCGCGCCGCCGGGTTGCCAGCGCGCACCTGCACCTGCAAGCCGGGCCGCAGCACCGCTTGCACCAGCGCGCGCGCCACCCCTTGCCGCCGGTAAGCGGGGTACACGGCCAGGCGCGCGAGACTGCGCCCGCGGCACAGCGCGTAGCCCATCACCTGCCCGCCAGTCTCCGCTACCAGCACGCGCCCGCCGGGGAGGAAGCCCCCGAGCAGATCGAGCCCGCCCCAGGGATACACAAAGGCCGCCCGTTCGAGGGCGGCCAGGGGAGCCAGGTCGGTGAGCCGCGCGCGGCGGATCACCACGGCGTTTGCGGTTCCAGATTCCCGCAAGTGCCGTCCAGCCGGCACCAGTCCACGATGACGGTCTGCACCTCGATCACCGGGATGCGCACCGTGTCACCGGGATTGGGGTCGGCATACTCGAAGGGACACCACTCGCCCGCGCCGGTGGTCACGACCGCCCACGACTCATAGTACCATTGCGGATACCCGTAGGGGCGCAGGTCGAGCGGATACCAGCCCACGCGCTGATGCACCCACTCGTACTTAGGCCGCGCCAGGCGATAGTAGTCGGGGTCGTTGACGCCATCGCCGTTCCCGTCGCAGTTAGCCCACTGCTGGCCGATAGGCGGCGCGGCGCGGTAGAAGCAGGTATCTTCCCACTCCCACCCATTCTCAGCCCACACATACCACTCGTCAGCCCACTCGACCGTCCAGTAGGTCGGCACGCGCACCTGGTAGGCCGGTAGCGTCCATTCCCCCGGTTCCGAAGGCACGCGCGCGCAACCGCTATTTTCGTGGACGAAGCGCCCGCCGTTCTCGGGCTTGCCCCAGGACGAGGTTTCGTAGGCGTGCGTTACGGCATCTCCACACGCCCCCGGCGCGGCATAGCCGCCGGCGATGTTCCACTCGCGTTCATCGAAGTTCCAACACGACTCCGGCACCGGATTGCCACCGAACAGCCGCTCGAAGGGCCGCAGCATCCGCCAGCGCACGCCGATCCGGTAATCGCGGATGTCGCCGGGGTCAGGATCAGCCAGGTCGAGGTTGAGGGGCAGATTGACGCCCGCCGACCAAAAGCCTTCCGCCAACCCCGCGCCCTCCGGCCCGCCGGTGACGGAGAAATCGGGCGAGCGCGTCAGGCTCATGGTCCCCTCGAGGGCTACCAGCCAGCGCGGGAAGGGGCGAATCTGGACGCGATGCGGGGGGACCACGGCCCAGGCGTGGATGTAATAGCCCCAGTCCCAGCCCTCGCGGCCATGGCTATCGCACTCCAGGGTGATGCCGTCGGCCGTGACGACCGGCACGCAAGGCGGTTGATTGTCTGCGGGGGGAGTGCCGGGATCGCCGGCCGGGGGGCGACACTCCTCGAAGGTCTGGCACATGATCCAGATCGGCCAGCAGTTGCCGTGAGAACAAGAATAGGAAACGTTGGCGAGTTCCGGGCAGCCGGGATGCGCCGTACACCAGAAGGTTTGTACCGGCGGGGGCGGCTCGGGCGTCCCCCCACCCGGCGGCGGATTGCCCCCACCCGGGGGTGGGTTGCCGCCGCCGGGCGGCGGGGTGGGTTGCCCTGGGCCAGGGCCGGGCTGGCCGGGATTACCGGGATCGCTGCCGCCGGGGGGCGGCTCGGCGGTAGGTGGCGGCGGCACGGGCGGGCTGCCTCCACCGCCGCCTTCTTCACGACAACCAGTTCCATTAGGAGGTGGACACCCACCTTGCGCGCTCAATGAGGCCGGCGTAGAGAACGTCCACACCAGCCCCACCAGTAAAATCAAAGCCAGTACGAGTAAAGCCCGGCTCAAGGCGCCGAGCGAGGTATCCATTGCACGAAACGATCTGATTTCCATCGGCCATCCTCCGGGTCATAACGCATTTGAGAAATTGCGACCCCCAGGTTTTGCACTCCGTCTACCAGGCCATCGGCAGGAACGTCGGTGCGCACCCAGGTAGCGCTCTGAGTATCATAAGTAAGTACATAACCCGCTAAGTAGGTTTCACCTAACAAACAGGTTAATCCATCCTCACTGAAACCTTGCACGGTAATAAGATTGTCAGTGGTAACACCTGCACGCTCATTGAATCGCCCCGTATCCAAGAAGCGCCGTTTCTCCCAGAACCAACCATCCAGCAAATCCCCGCTATAACACTCGCGGGCCTGGGCATCCGTTATAGTAGCCAGGATTTGGTCTTGCGGCCCAGAGAGTAATTCATTACACTCCCGATAATGCTCCTCCACCATTTGCTGCACCTGAACGCGCACCTCTTCCGCCGGCCACCACTGGCCTTGCGCGTCCTGGTACATACCAGTTGCCCAGAAGGCGGGGAAGGCCGCTGTGTCTGTCACCGGGGCGGTAGCCTGGGCGGTAGGCTCGGGCGTAGCCACCACGGGGGTCGCAGTGGGCGCTACCTGTGTCGGGGTGGCCGTAGCCGGCGGTGCGGGGTTGGCTGCGAGCGTGTCCAGCAGGCGCGGGACGCCCACGATCACGAAGGCCAGCCCGAAAAAAATCACGAGACCCACTAACAACCAGGCCAGCGGCGTCAACCGCTGAAAAAGCGATCGGCCAGAGCTCACTTGAAAACTACCCATCACACACCTCCTCAGATTTGCTTAGACTCGACAGAGCGAGCGTTAGCCCCAGGGTATACACCAGATACGCCGCGATCCGCACGGCGGCGGATTGCCCGCGCACCCCATAGTGTTGGGCGATGCGCGTGGCCGCCGCCTGGTCGGGCGGGTCCAGATAGTACGACTGCGGCGCCCCCACGTCCCGGTGCAGCTCCGGCGGCGCGGCTAGGGCCGGCAGACAGCCCCCCACCACCCGCAACGCCAGGCGCACTACTTCGGCGCGCGTCTCCATGCCCCACCGGGCGGCAATCGCCTCCAGGTGGCCCGTCGTCGTCTCCCCTAAGCGTAAACTCGTTTTCATACGGTAAGTATAGCATGATACCCTACTTCCGTCAAGTCCTCCCTATTGCCCTTCGCCAGTGATGCCGAAAGCGGGCACGGCCACCGCTGCCACACGCCGGGTAATGGTGCGGATGCCGATTAGCCCCATGAAGCGGGTGGGAATCTCGACCTCGCCGGCCAGGTACACGGCGACGTGGCGCGCATCGGGGTAGATGAGGCTAAGATCGGTCACGGTGAGCCAGTCGCCGCCGGCATATTCCCGCGCGCGGGCCTGCGCGACCTGGAGCGCGCCCGGCTGCAACCGCACCTGCTGGCGGACGACGAAACTGCCGGCGTCCAGTTCCTTCGCGGCGTCTTGGGCGGCCAGGTCCACGGCGTCTTGCGCGCGCACCTGGCCGACCGCGACGTGGCTCAAGTCCACGAGTAGCCCCACCGCCAGCAAGAGCACCGGCAGCAAGAAGAGCACCATGATGGTGATAGATTGCCCGCGCTCGTCGCGGAGCAGGCGGCGGAGCCGGGCGTTCATGGCGGCCCTCCCCACCGCGACTTGTACGGCTCGACCCGCGAAGAGGCGGTAGCGGTGAGCGTCAAGTACGGGCTGCCGGGACGCAGCAGACTCAGCAACGGCACGCCCCGCAGATCAGCGCGGTAAGTGACAACGCACTCGACCGCGCTTGCGCGCCCCCAGGGCCCCAGCGGGGTCACGGTGAGCGTCGCTTGCTCCGGGTCGAGATGCCCCGACTCTAGCGCCCGCGTCCCCGCCGTCACGCCTTGCGCCAGCCCTTGCGGGGCGTTGAGCGTCACCGCCGCCTGGCGGGCGCAGGCGCGCGCGGCGGCATTGACGGTGACTTTGGCCGGGGAGCCGCGGAGGACGAGCACGGCCAGCCCCAGCAGGAGCAGCAGTACCGGCGTCCACACGAGCAGTTCCAGCACCACGCCCTGCCCGTGCTCGTCCTGCCAGCAGCGGCGCGCGCGGAGCAGCAGCCAGTTACGCCAGCCACATAGATACATACCTACCTCCTTCATTCGCCCGGCCCGGCATAGAAGCCTTCATTGCGCGTGGCGCCGGCTACCCCCACGCCCAAGCGGCGTAAGGCCGCCGGTAACACGCCTTGCTGAGTATCCCAGGTGTACGCCCACCGCACATCAATCAGGCGGTCATCCACCGTGAACACGGCTGCCTCGCCCGGAATATTCCAGGCGGCCCCGCGCGTCTGCGCCATAGACTGCCCGGCGGCGAGGGTGGCGGTCCCCGCGCGCCGGGCAGCGAGATGAGCTTCAGACGCCGTGCCGGCCAGTTTGAGCCCCTGCACCACGACCACGAGCACGATAACCAACATAAACCAGAGCGGGACTATCGAGAAGACCCACTCAATGGTCTCGGACTCCCCACGGGTATCGCGGAGCAGGGTGAGCCAACGGCGGCGCGGCATGGCTACCTCACGGCGCCCAGCCGGCGCTACCGTCAATCAGGCCCGCGACGTTGATACCGGCGCGGTTGAGGGCCGCCCAGATCACGCCGACGACCGCGAAGACGCCTAGCGCCGTGAGCATATTGCGCAGCACGTTGGACGTGGTGCCTTCCTCGGCGCGCTCGTCCCGCAGCGCGCCCAGCAGCACGCGCAGCCAGCGTTGCCGCTGCCATTCCAGTAGCAACAAGCGATTACTCATAGTTTGCAACATCCGCAACTCCTTTCTGTGATTACAGCATTTGCAAAATAGCGACCAGAATCGGGGCCATTAACAGCAACATGGTCACGATGAACGCCCCCGCCACGATGGGTAAGCCCATCTGTTGCCGGTTGCTGAGGCCCTGGGCTACCAACTGCCGGCGCAATTGCTCCTGCGCCGCAGCGGCCATTACCTGCAACGCCGGGCCAATAGCCCCGCCACGTTGTTCCACAAAGAGTACCTGGTGCAAGAACTCCGTCAGCAAGCGATAGCGATTGTGCGCGATCACTTGCTGCACCGCCGGTTCTAACGAGCGCGTCAGATCGAAAATCTGCAACAAGCGGGCCACTTCGGTTACCAACGGCCCGCCGGGGCGGGCGGTCAGTTCCCGCAAGGCGTGCATAATGGACTTGCCGGCGGTCACGGTGGCGCTGAGTTCTGGCAACCGGAAAGCCATTTCCTTGAGCAGGGCTTTTTGCCGCGCGGCGGCGGCATTCCGCACGCGATCCTGCGGTTCAATGTAGCCCGTGTACGCGGCCAACGCCGCCGGCACGAGCGCCACCCAGACCGGCAACTCCGCCAACAACACTACCAGCAGCCCGGCCAGTAGACCCAGCCCGCCGCCAACCAGCGCCAGGTACGTCGCGCGGGCATAGAACCCGCGCACGCTGGTAAAGGGGGCCTGCGCCGCCGGGGGCGCGGACTCGCCCGGCGCCCAGTACCAGTTGGCCTGTTTGAGCCATTGCGTAACCCGCTCCGCCTGCCGCGGACTTTGCGGCGCCAGGCGATACGCCAGGCGTGCTAACTGCCCCTGCCCGCCGGCAAAGCGGTCACCGGGGGGAATTGCCCCCGGCCGGGTGGCGGGCGGCCCCAGTAACGCGCGCACGGCCAGGAAGATCCCGCTGCCCCCCAGTAAGGCACAGCCCCAGATATACGCGGTCAACATTAGCCACCTCCCCTGGCCCAGCCCCACAGCTGGGCAGCCGGGCGTGCGGGGGCCGCGACTTGCCCGTGTTCGGTGGGCACGCGCCTCAAGAGCAGCCCGCGGCTCGCCAACTGCATGGCCCAGGCGTATAAGCCCACGCTCAGGCCCGCGGCCAGCGCCCCGACGACCAGGCCCAGCGGCGACCAGAAGAAGGCCCCCGTTACCTGCCCGGCATCTACCACGCCCAAATCCTGGCTCAGCATGGCCCCACTCAAGGCGCGCACCATGAGCAACAAGGACCAGGGGCCCACCGTGCCGTTACGGATCTCGCTGCGGCTGCTTTTTTGGCGCGTCAGAGACTCGTGATACGCCTCGACCTGCTGGCGCGTAGTGCGCGCCTGGTCGCGGAGCAGCTCCCCCGCCGCCGCCCCTTGTTCGTCGGCTACCAGCAGCGCCATGGCCAGGCCGTCAAAGATCGGGCTGCTCCGGCGGTCGGCCACGGTTTGGAGCGCGGCGCGCAGGCTCAGATTGGCCTGAATACTGCGTTGGATTTCGGCAAAGTCGGCGGCGACACTATCCGGCGCCGGGCCGCGCTGGCCGGTGGCCCCGACCGGCCCTTCTCCCGCCCCCGGCGCAAAGGTGATGACCGCTTCGAGGGCCGTGCTGAGCGCGGGTCGGACTTGCCAGGCGTTGCCGATAATATCCATCGCCGTCGCCAGATCGCGGTGATAGGCATTGACCCGGGTATTACGCTGGTCTTCGAGCGTCACCCACAGATAGATGAATCCACCCACGAAGAACACAGGCACCACGGCCGGGGCGGCGCTGGCAAGATAGGCCAGCCCCCCCAGCACCAGGCCATACAGCGCGCCTTGCGTCAAGAAGGTGCTGGCATCCACGCCCAGCCCGGCGCGGGTCAAGCGCACCTGCAAGCCGGCTTGCCAGGCCCCGCCGCGCGTGGCGCGCAAGCGCAGCGGGGGAAACACTAAGGCCAGATACGCCCCCAGGACGCCCAGGCCGCCCAGTAAGGCGAGCGTGATCAGTAACGGTAATCGCATGGTCGGTTCCTTTCAGGTTAAAAGAGAGTTCACCACAGAGTCACAGCGCCTTTGCGCCTTTGCGTCTTTGCGGCTTGGCGTTAAAAATCTGCCGGGATTTTTCACCACAGAGATCACAGAGAGAAGCCTAAAGATTTTCTTAGCGCCTGTGCGGCTTGGCAGTTAAGAATCTGCCGCCTCCAACTGCACCACATCGCGCAGGAGATCAAACTCCGGCACGCGCTCGGCGATCCGCTCCAGGCTCTTGCAGACCGTCCGCTGCCAGCGAGCGCCCGCCTGCCCGGCGGCGGCCTCGAAGAGCACCTCACCGGCCACCTGCCGGCCTTCCATGTGGCGCGTCTCGATGACTTGGGACACATAGCGTTGCCCGGTGCGAAAATCGCGCTTCAGATGCACCACGAGCTGCACGGCGGCCACCATTTCCCGGCGGACTTCCTCGGGGTCCAGCGGCTGGCCCATGCGGTAGAGCGTCACCATGCGCGTCAGCGCCGCCCAGGCGCTATTGGCGTGCAGCGTGAACAGCGAGCCTTCGTGTCCGGTATTGCAGGCGGTGAAGATGTCCACCATTTCCGCGCCGCGCGCTTCGCCCAGGATGATGCGATCGGGACGCATCCGCAGCGCATCGCGCACCAGCAGCCCCATATCAATCCCCGGCGTGCCGTCATCGGTGGGGCGGCGGACGCGCAGACTCACCCAATCCGGCAAGCGGTGCAGGTCGAGTTCGGGCGTGTCCTCGATGGTCACGACCCGATCCTCCGGGGGGAAGACACTGCTGAGCGCCTGCAAGAACGTCGTCTTGCCCGTGCCCGTGCCCCCCGAGATCACGATGGTCAGGTAACTGCGCACGGCGGCGCTGAGAAAGTTCTTCAAGCCGGGCGTGATCGAGCGCAACGCGACCAGTTCCTCCAGCGTGCGCGCCACCCCGCGAAAGCGGCGGATGTTGGCGACGATCTGGCTACCAATGAGCGGCGAGACCGCCACGAAGACCCGCGAGCCATCGGGCAGTTGGCCGTCCTGATGCGGATTGCGCGGCGTGACCTCGTAGCCATGCCCGGCGGCAATCTTGCGGTTGAGCAGGGTGCGCGCGTGCTCGTAGGACTCGAAGCCCTGCGGCAAGGGGACTTTGCGCCCCCCGGCGTAGAAGATAAACCCCCGGTCGAAGTCGTTGAGCGCGATCTCTTCCACCTCTGGATCGCGCATATACGCGGCCAGCGGGCCCCAGCCCAGGATTTCATCGCACACGCGCGCCGCGAGCGTCTCCGGGGACTGCCCGCTCAAGGCCAGGCTGTACTGGGTCAGGCGGGTCTCGAGCAACTGCTGGACGAGCTGCCCCACCCGCTCCTCATCGCCGGCGGCATCCCGGCCCAGCGAAAGCCCGCCGGTGGCCTGGATTTGCTGCTGCACCTCGCGGTAGAGGGCTTGGAAGGCGTCCTCTGCATTGGTGAGCGTATTAGCGCCGGTGCTGGCCGCCGCCGCGCCGAAACTGCGCTGCTGCCCGGCGAAGGGGTTGGGTCCCTGGTAGGCGGGGGGTGCGCTGCTCATGTCGGCCGCACCAGCAAGTGCTGGAGCGTCTGGAAGGGATTGCCCTTCTTGCCCCGCTTTTTGCTCACTACTTGATCGTCACGGTAGCCGGTATAGGCGTGGACGAGATCGCGGACACTCTCCCCCAAGGGGCCCTCATCCCCGATGACAAACGGCGTGGCCGTATTCACGGCGCGGTGCGCGGCCATCGCATCGAAGGGGATGATCGTCAACAGCGGCAACTGGAGCCGCCGTTGGATCTCCTGCACGCTGATCCCGAAGGCCGGATCGTAGGCCGTGACGACCAGGTGGAATTTCTTGAGATGCCCATAGTCGGTCAGCAAGGAGGGCAGGGCGCGCTCGGTATCCAGCAGCGCCGTGCGCGTGGGGGGCACCGTCACCAGCACATCGTCGGCGGCGTCCAGCGCCGCCTTGTGCAGCGGCAGGTTGTAGTCCTGCCCGATGTCCACGACCACGAAGGGAAAACTCTGGCGGGCGCTCTCGCACAACGCCCGCGCCAGGCTGTAGAGGATTTCCCAGTTGCGAAACTCCGGCGCGCGCGCTTCAGTGGGGGAGGTGAGGCCCGGCAGCAGCTCCAACTGCGACTCCGCGCCGCGCCAGTGGTGGTAGAAGCGTTCCAGGATGCTGGGGTGGAGCGCGCCCGCGCCAGTCTGCCCCCAATTTTGCACGGCATGAATGATGAGCCGGTAGAGGCCGGCTTCGAGGGGCTTCCAACTGGCATCCTGCATGAGCAAGTTAGCATCTGGGGTGAAGCCCAACAGCGTGTGACAATCGCCCTTCGCCATGTCCAGATCGAGTAACAGCGTCGGGATATTGCCCAAAGAGACATGGGCCAGGCCCACGGCCAGGTTGACCGCCAGCGTGGTGCGCGTCGAGCCGCCGCCTTTGGGGACGTAGACGGTGATGAGCTTCTTCTGCCAACTGCGGCCCCGCGCCGCTGCCGGCACCATGCCCCGCCCCACCCGTGTCGCGCCCGTGGCGCGGTCGCGCAGGGCTTGCTCGATCGCCGCTTCCAGCATGGCGATTACGCGCCCGCTGTTTTCCGCCGTCAGGGGCGTGAGCAGCGCGGCCAGCGCGCCGTTGGCCTGCATGATCCGGCCATCATCCGTCTGGGGGCGCACCAGGCCGATGACCGGGATCGGCTGCTGTTCATAGAGCAGCAGGTCGCGCAACAGCCCGTGGTGATAGCCCTGGATGTCCGGCGAGAGGATCACGGCGTCGGCCCCCAGGTTGAGCGCCGCGTCATACACCTTCTGCGCGGTCTGCGCGCCGCTGGCGATCTCGATGCAATGCCCGGGAGCGTCGGGAGCCGCCCGCAAGCGCGTGTTATGCGCCTCGAAGATCCCGCGCAGGGCTTCCAGATCATGGAATTGATCGTAGCCGACTACAATGCGATAAGTAACGCGCTCCATTAACGCCTCCAATCTTTGTTTTGCGCCGCGCGGCGCTCGAAGAGCCAGGTCTCGAAGTCCTCCCACAGCAGCCCGCCAGGGTAGTGTTCGGCCAGGCCCGGCGCGTGAGCGGCCAACCGCACCGCGCCCGTGCCCGCCCCCGAATGCAGCACGAAGCTCAGGAGTTCGGCTTGCGCGCGGGTCACGGAGACATAGATCCGCTGGACATCGCCTTCCGCGGTTTGCGGGGTCGCGCCGCCGCCGGGGCTGGTGCTGTAGCCGGTGGTGACCTGCTCGCGCTCGATGTGGACCACGGGGATATTTTGCAGTACCAGCGTTGCCAGCGGCAGCGTGCCGGTCAGCACGGGGCGGGAGAAAGTCGGCCCTTCCGGCGCGCGGGGGGCGCCGGTCTGCGGGGCCTCCACCACGGTCGGGTGATTCTGCACTTCGTTAGTCCGCAGGCTGCCCAGGGCCAGGAGCAGGTCTACCTCATCGCCGCGCCGGGGCATATTACCACCGATTTCCGGCTTAACGGGGATGGCGACCAGCACGCGCGTCGGGTCGTCGAGCAGATGCGTCAGGCGCGTGACATAGGCGCCGGCAGTCTCGGTATCCACAGCGGCGCGGTAGAGCGGGCTGCCCGCCGGCACATCTACCAGGGTCACGGCGTCCTGGGGAAACTCCCGGGCCGTGAACAGGCGTCCCAGGGTTTGCGGCCGCACGCCGATCCACTCTTCGAGGCGGAAGTTGGCGCGGTCGAGCGTGGTCCCCGCGGGGATGTCATGCACCGCAACGGGGATCTGGGTAGGCGCCGGATAGAGCAGCGTGCCCAGGAAGAGCAAGCCCCCTACGGCCACCGCCGCTACGGCTAATCCGATCAAGAACAACGGCCAATTGATGTTTTTCATGTAAGACACTCCTTCAGGTAATTTGGGTTGCAACAGTTGGGGACCCCGCGCCAGATGGCGCGGCAGTTCCTAAATTAAGGGGACGCCCCAGAGCGCCAGTAACACCAATCCAATCGCCACGGCTTGCAGCCCGGCCACCGGCGCCCGCCCGCGCCAGGTCAGCCGCCGGGTAGCCACGCCCACGAGCAGCAGCAGCACGCCCAGGCCCAAGGCCCACAGCAGCGCCGGTCCTAGCAAGAGCGCGCCGTAGCCGGTGATCCAGACATCGCCGCCGCCGTGCCGCCCGCGGTCCCAGGTGTGCAGGTTGGCGGCGATGAGCACACAGGCCAGCGTCAACCGCACCCAGGGAAACGGCGCCGCGTGATAGGCCCAGGGCCAGATAGCGGTCCACAGACCCACGAGCAAGGCCGCTCCCGACCATTGCAGATACACTTGCCGATACCGGAAGTCGGTATAGGCCGCGATGCCAAGCAGTCCCAGATTGAGCACGAGTAACCAAGTCATCATGCGTTAGCCTCAGGCGGCCAGGTTAAGAGTTCCGTGGCGGGATCGTAAGCGTGCCGAGTCACAGCGCGCAGCAGCACTTCCAGCCCCACCAGGTACACGCGGCCTTGCGGCGCGCGCGCCAGCGTGGCCACGAGTTCTTGCGCGCGCTCAATTTCGGTAACGGGTTCCAGCAGCCCGGCGTGGCGGAGCACGTCTTCCGGCGGCAGCCCCAGGGCTTGCGCTACGCCCTGGCAAAAGGGAAAGGTCACGGCGCGAAACCCGCGCATGACGTGCGAGACCATGGCCTCCGAAAAGCCCCCGCGCTGCGCAAGTTTGCGATACGACCAACCGCGCACTTCCAGTTGCACCCGCAACCAGGCGCGAAACTCAGTGAAATCTAGTTCATTTTCATTCATCGGCTAATAGTCCTAAGATAGTTGCTATCTCTACATCCAGGGCTTGCGCCAGAGCGCGAATACTTCGTGTAGCGGAGGGTCGCCGGCCGCGGAAATACTCCCAAATTGATTCATAACTCAAACCAGAGGCGCGCGCCAGATCTGCCTTGTTCCAATTTCGGGCGTCCAGTTGCTCCTGGAGCCAGATAGCGAAGGACTGCGTTGCCGGAGATGACGGAGGTGGTGCCGCCGGAGGCGGCAACGGAGCAGGCGTATAGTGCAGTACCTCGGCGCCGATTGCGGCTTGCCAGGCTAGTGACGCCACCGCGGCGCGATTGGGCAGTCCTAGTTTACGCATTACCGCACTCAACAAGTTCCGCACAGTACCCAAGCCGAGCCCTATTTGCTCCGCGATTTGTTGGTTGGTCAAACCAGCAGCAACGCCGGCGATCACCTGCAACTCACGGGGTTTAAGGTCCGGGCGCTCTGGCGCAGAATCCGGCAGCAGCAGGATCACCGCGCGCTGGGGGATCTCAGTCGCGGGCGGAGGAGCTGAGAACGTCACTTGTCCGTTTGTGTACTGGCCGGTAAGAATTTGCACCGTGGACATTTCATTCCTCTGGCACGCTGGCCGCGCGCAGCAGGACCCAGAGCGGCGCGCGGGTGTCAGGGGCTTGCAAGGCCGTCACCGTAATCAGCACCCGCCCGTTCAGGGTGGTGTGCGTGGCCGTGAAGTTGAACGCGCGCCCATCGAGATCCCACGTCAAATCTTCCGGGGTGCGGCCCAGCGCCGCGGTATACCAGGCCCCGACCTCGCTCAAGGTCGTGGTCCCGGTATAACTGGTAAACGCATGGGTGCTGAACTCCCAATCTTGCGCCGGCAGCGGCGCGGAGACCGGCAGCCACCCGGGCGGCGGGGTGGGCGGCGCGATAGCCGCGCTCCAAGCCTGCCCGCAGGCCAGGCTAACGACCAGCAAACCGGCCATGACCCCTATGATGATGACTATATCCACGATACCCAATCGGCGCATAGTTACCCCCTCCTCCTACTGACTTAACTACACCGTCACAAAACTTGACCAGGCGTGACATCACTTTACCCTAGCGTCACAAAACTTGACCAAGCGTGACCTGACCTTGCCATAACGTCGCTTCACTTCACCCTTACAAAACAAGACTTTACGAAACCATACCGTAACGCTGCAACGCGACACGCGACCCCACCTCACCAAAACTGCACTTAGCGTGACTCGGCCTTACCCTGGCGATGCCCGCTCAACCAAACATAACTGTACTAAACGTAAGCCCAACGGCGCATAACAGAAATTAACCGCACTGCAGCGCCGCCGAACAATACGAGACCTCACCTAGACTTTACGCTACAACACCGCACCTAACTTTACCGTTGCCTTACAAAACTTCACTGAACATAACCCTTACCAACTGTACACCACCTGACATCACCAAACCTTGCCCTGACATTACTTCACATTGCGCTACATCACCTCACCTCACCCTGGCGGGATTTCTGGCACGGCAAACTGCTGACAGTCGGACAAGTCGCCGCCGACCAGTGCAATGAAGACATTGGCCGCGCACGTCACCCCGCCGTCATAGTGGGCGCAATGCGGGCAGATCCAGCCCGCGCCAGCAGCCCGCGGCGCTTGGGCGCGCACGGCTTCGAGCAGCGTCACGGCTGCGGGGCGGCTTGTGGTGAGCGATTCGCGCAGCCACACGGTAGGTTCCCAGACTGCCATTACCCCGCCTCCTGCACAATCAGATACCACTCGGCTTGCCGGGGCACGGCGGGGGTGTCCTCGCGCAAGAGCAGGCGCGCGAGATGCTCGAAGACCAGATGCACCTCGAGCCGCGCCGCATCATGCACGGCGTCCAGGTGGATGACGCGATCTGCCCGGCGCACCATCCGCACGCGCTGGAGGATTTCGGGATCAATGGTATACAGGTAAGTAATCGCCGTCTCAGGATCGCGGATGGACAAGTACGGCGCGGGCTTGCCCTTGATGCTCGGCAGATCGTCCTTGAGCAGCGTCACGGGGCGGCCAATCACATCCGCGGTGGCCTGGCTGATGACCCCGCGCCACTCACCGGCGTTGCCGTTGAGCAACTGCTGCACTTCGACGCGCCGGCGTTCTAGCCTCTTTTTCGCGTCTTCCGTGACCATCTGCTGTTTGTGGCGCAGATCGCGGCTGGTGTAGATCACAAAGCGGGTGACGACCCAGAGCACAAAGAGCGCGAGCGCCGCGCCCCCACCCCAGAGCAGCGGAGTTCCTGGTAACTGCCAACCCGCGCCCGGCTGTTCCTCGAAGCCTCCCGCCAGGCCGGTGGGGGTTGCGGTAGGCGTGGGCGTAGGGGTGGCCGTGGGCGTGCCGGTAGGCGGCGGCGTGGGCGTCACCGTCGGGGTCAGCGTGGGCGTGGCCGTGGGCGGCGCGGGCGTCGCCGTAGGCAGTACCGGGCGCGGCGTGGCGGTGGGTAACACCGGCGTCGCAGTCGGCAAGACTGGCTCCGGCGTTGCCACTGGCGGCGGCTCCTGCGTCGCCGGCGGGGGCGGCTCCTGGGTGGCCGGCGGGGGCTGCTCCGTTACCGGCGCCGGGGTAGGCGGCGGCGGCGGTTTATCGTCGGCCAGCACCGGCGAACACCACCAGAGCAAGAGCAATAAAATTCCGATAACTGCGCGTAATAATTTCATAAGTGACCTGCTTTGCTATACGCAACCTTATATGACAACACTTCGCCTGTACAAAACTCTGCTACGCCGAACTTTGCCTAAGCCTCGCCGTAACATGACGAAACCCAACTTAACTATACTCCACCTCAGCCTCACCTGACGACACCTCGCGTCACGATACCAATGCTTTACCGAACGGAACGTGGCCCAACGCAACCTCACCGAAGCGCTACACAATGCCGTAGCCTAACCAGGCGTAACACAACCTAACCCAACGTGACGGTGCCGATACGAAACCGTACATAACTACACTATGCGTAGCCCTGGCGATACCCTACTACACCAAACTCTGCCGTTACCCTGCTTCACAGCACAGCATAGAACTCCATGCCGCTGCACAATACTGTACCGTTACCTTGCAATACAGCGCCTCACCTAACCATTGCTTTACCAAGCGGAACGTGACCCGGCGCGACCTCACCAAACACAAACATTACCGGGCTCAACCATACACTACGCTACCTAAACCGGACAATGCCGTGCGATACACTACCCCTACGTTGCAATGTAAAACTTTACCGATACGTTACCGCGCTTTACCTGCGCATTACTGCACAAACCCAACACCTAACCATTGCACCGACACGCTACTCTACGCCGCGGCACCAAACCATAGCCCAACATCGCCGCGTAAAACCACACCTGGACGTTGCGCTACTTAACTAGACCGAACCTAAACGTAGCCCAACCACATGAAACCCGACCAAACCCAGCGTGACGGAACTGGGACGTTACCGCACGGTGCCCGACGGCACGGAACGGAACTGCACGGAACTGTGCCATGACTGCACGAGGCTGTAAAAGACACTGCCAAACTATACCAAACCATAGCCCAACATCGCCGCGTAAAACTACACCTGGACCTTGCAATACAGCGTCTCACCTAACCATTGCCTTACCGAACGGGGCTGAACTGCACGCAACCAATACAGGACTCTACTTAACCCCACCGTTACCAGACGCCGCATCACCTCATCAAACCATGCTTAAGCGCTACTCCACGGCACAGGGCTAGACCAAACTTAACCGTTACTCAACCAGGGCTTCCGGCGCTCCCAGCGCAGCGATGTTGATGGTGACTCTGCGGCCTTGCTTGGCGCCCAAGACGCGAGCCAGAGCGCGGATGGCGTTGATTGTGTTGCCCTGACGCCCGATCAGGCGGCCCAATTCGGCTTCCGGCGCGGTCACATCCACGACACAACTGGTATCCGTTTCGACGGTGCTGAATTGTACGCTAAACGGGTCATCTACCAAAGCCCGGATAATGGGCTCTACCAATTCGGTGATAGTCACCATGAGAACCTCCTTGATTTCAGATTGCTTTGCGACACATTACTAGACCGGCGCGTGATCGTACTATGCGCTGCGTAACCTCAACCCCACATGGTTTTACCTGACACAACTGAACCGCTACTTCGCCTCGCATAACCCAACCGAAACCTCGCCCTACTTCACCCGCGAGACCGAACTGAACCGGGGACTGCGCTGAACTGAACCGTATTACGCCCAACTGAACTGTACCGCAGCCTCACTCCACGTTGCTCAACCGCTGCGGATAGGGCTACCGCGCGCGCCACCCGCCGGTGTTGGCGGCAATGAGCAGGGTGTACTCCGTACCTGCGCCCCAGATGCGCCAATCGTAATGCCGGACGCGCACCTGGTAGGTGGCCGTAGTCGGTGCGCGCCACACGAGTTGTGAGCCGGCGCGCGGATCGCCGGGCACGGCGTCGTCATTTTCGGCCAGCAAGGTCGTCATATCCGGCGCGAAGAGCGCGAGCAGCGTATCGTTGTGGATACCCAGTTCGGAGACGGTCAGCGTGTAGGTGACGCCGGCGGTGGCGCTGAACGTATACCAATCGTTGTCGTTGGGGTGGTCGAAGTTCTCAACGTAGTACGTCCCCACGGCTGCCGGATAGCCGGGCGGCGCGTCTGGCACATCGCCGGGGATAAGCTCGCGCGGCGGCCAGCTGCGTAACACCAGCGGCAGGTAGAGATAGCGCGTGCGATAGCGCACTGGCACGCTGAGCGTGGCAGGCCCAGACGCAAAGCCGTAGGTATCCGTCACCTGCACGGAGAAGGTCAGCGTCACTTCGCCCGTGGGCGGCGCGCGGAAGGTCAAGGTGCTCTGATCCGTCACGGTCAGGGACACGGTTGGCCCGCCGGTCTGTGTCCACTGATAGGTCAGCGGCGTGTGTCCATCGGGGTCATAGCTGCCGGCGGCGTTCAGCTGCACCAGGTCAGCTTCGTACACCGGCGCGGTCAGCGCCGCGATCTGCGCCACCGGGCGCTGATTGGGCACCAGCGTCACTGTTACGGGCGCGAGCACGCCTAAAAAGCGCGTGGGGAGGAGCGCCCACAGTTCGCCGCCGAGGGTGGCCGTAAGCGGGTGCGTAAAGGTGGTTTCGTTCCAGACTACCCCGACGGTGTAAACCAACGTCGCGGTAAGCACCCCGGATTCCCCCGTATCAGGATAGAGAAACAGTGCCGGGACGGGGGTCAACGCGCGGCCCCAGTCGCTTGGCACCCCGCTAATCACCGGATCCCAGCGATAGGCTTCAGCTATCTCCGTGTCGGTCGGCGCGTAATGCAGGATGACCGTAGTGGTACTGACCTGGCCGGGCAGCGGATTGACGACCAGCGTTTGCTCAGCGGGGCGCAGGTAAAACGAGGGGGGGACTAGATGGAGATACCCACTGGCAATGCTCCCGATCATGCCATCCGGTTTGACGAGGTAGCCCTGGATACGCAGCCAGAGCGCGTCGCCATGCTGAAAGTTGGCCGGGGTGGTCATCTGAATAGCAAATGGGTGTGTCACGCTGCCGCCCGGATGCGCCACGGTCAATGTCTCCGGCCCGCTGACGGTGCCGTGGAGCGGGCTGGTCCAGACATAACTGATATAGGCAGTGTAGTTGCCCGCCGGCGCGTCTACCAGGTCCAGCCCCAGCGCATAGGTCAACGTCACACCCGGCAGGTGGGACTGCGGCCCGAGCGGGGCCTGGAAGTAAAACCCCGTAGCCTGCGGCGCTTGCGCCGCGGTGGCTGTCGGCCAGCCGCCGAGCACTAACCATAGTCCTAAAATGAGACTGCTCCACTTATACCTTGCTTGCATTTGTTCCCTCTTTTCTTTACCGTAACACCACATGACTGGATTACGCAATACCTTGACACTACCTCACTGAACTAAACGAGACGGTGCCTTAGCTCCACCAAACGGTATTGAACCTCACTTCGCCTGTACTAAACCCTGATACGCTTAACCAAACCGCTGCGCTGCCAAACAAAGCAACATTGAACCCTACCCCACTCTACCGCTGGTTTGCGGGACGTGACAACACACTACCCCTACGCTACCCGGCTCTACCGAGCACAGCAGTCGCGTCACATAATCGCACCACGCCTCACAGTGACCAAGCCTCACTCTACCCTAATGCGCTTAACCACAACGCAACTTTGCTGCACGTGACCCAGACTGCACCTGAATAAACATCGCCAAACCACGCCGTCACAACACTGGACCAAACACTGCCCTTACTAAACCCAACCGCACGCTATCCAAACCATGCTCAACTCTACGATACCAAACCATTACTGCGCGCAACTTAACTGAATTAAGCAATACCCCTGCAACTCTACGATGGCCGCCTAAATTACGCAGGCAGCGCGCCCCGCCGGTGCTGCGTATACTGATACAGCCCCACCCCGACCCAGTACCAGGTCAGGGACGCAACGAAATACACTTGCAGCGGCGCGGTCACCTTTCCAAACAGCACGCCATACAGGCTTTGCAACATCCCCAGCCACATCGGTGCCTTAACGAGTACCAGCTGCGCGCGCGGCCAGCGGTCCAGCGCCCCCACCCCAGCGCCGAGCAACATTGCGGCCAGCGCGTAGACCAGGAGTAGCCCCCGATCTACCTCCGTCAACAGCAGGACAAATGCCGCGCTCGCTACCCCTAACCCGGCCATCTTGACCACAAACCGCCCTTGCTTGAAGCGTTCCATCGCTTGCTGTTCCTCTTCTGAACCTTGCTCCACCCCGGCGGTACTAAACGCCACGCCACGCGACCGAACCATACCGTACCATACCGTGACCGCACGCAACCTAACTGCACTAAGCACTGCCCTGGCGCTACTTTACTGCCCCGACTTCACCATACGCGACAGCGCCAAAACTCTACCGAACTTTGCGTAACCCAACCATAACCCCACGAGACAGAGCATAACTCTACACTGCCGGGGCATTACTATACTAAGCAAGACTGTACGCTACCCAGGCGGCACGCAACGCGACCTGGCCGCACGACACCAGACCGTGACCGCGCAACGCTACGCCCCACGCAACACTGCCATTACGATACCGCACGCTACCCGACTGAACCATACTAAACCTTGACCGCGCGCGACCCGACTGCACTAAGCACTACCGAACCGGGGCATTACTAAACGTGATGATGCCCATACCAAGCCCAACCTTGCGATACCCTTACCTAACAATATGAAACTAAACTTTACCCAGGCGGCACGCAACTCGACCCCGCCGCGCGCAACTCGACCGTACCACAACTGAACTGTACGCCACTCCGCCGCTGCACCACGACCCCGCTTAACTGCACCAGACCCAGCCCACACTAAACATTACTTTTGCTTCACCCGACGGAACTGCACGGAACTGAACTGAGCACTACTCTACCCCACCGCCACTAAACCGAGCTTCACATCATCGAACGGTGCAAAACCCATACACCACACTACCGAACACAACCGCCGCGGCAGCACGGAACCGAACTGAACTCCACCTGAACTTGACACGGGCTGTACCATACACAACCAGACGGAACCGCACCGATACCCCACAGTACCAGACCGAACTTTACGTTACCGCCGCCTCACTCGGGCGCCGCGCGGGGCACCAGGGCCTCCAGCCGCGGGGCGACGATGCTCAGCGGATCCTGGCGCGGGTTGAGCGTGAGCACGCAGTCCTGGGTCAAATCGGCCACCCCGCCGAAGGTCAGGGCGGTCTGGGCTTCGCCTTGCAGGATCAGGGCCAACAAGTCCGTGCGCGCGCGCTCCAGGCTCGCCCCCGTGACCTCATACCGCCAGGTGCCGCAGGTCAATAGCGGCAAATCCAGCAGCGGATCGGCGGCGCCGGAGCCGCGCACGGTGATGGACAGCGTGGTGCTGGCGGTGGGCGTGCTGACCCCGGCGGCCGTGACGCGCACGCTCAAGGCACCGCCCCAGGGCGCGGCCTGGCCCGTGTTGGTGGCGGGGGTCGGCAACGCGGGAGCCCCCGTAACCGCAGCCGCCGGCGGGCGCGCCCCGCTGAGCACGGCCAATTCGGCGCGCAAGGCAGCCACTTCGCCGCCCAGCAGCGCCAGGCCGACAATCAGCGTCAATGTCAATAAGCCCAACCAGACCCAGGTTACAATTTGTGAGCGTTGCATCAGCCCCTCCTCGTATTGCGATACGCCGTCTGCACGGCTTGCCGCGCCTGCTGGAGCAGCAGTTCCGTGGTCAAGAGCGCCAGCACTTCCGTAGGTAAGCCCAGCGCGTGCAGCGCGCCCCGCGCGCGGCTCACAATTTGCGCCAATTCTGCGGGCGGCTCCGGCAGCGTGTAGCAGGTCCACGCGCCGGCGGCGAAGAGCCGCTGCACGGCGCCCGGTTGCCAGAGCACCAGCGCCCCGGCTTGCAAGCCCACTTCGACGATCTCGCCGACATGCACGCCCACGCGCGCATCGGCCAGCGTTACGACCACCTCTTGCGGCGTCGCGTAATGCGCCAGGCAGTGATACGCCTGCGCGTCACCCGTGAAGTGCGTCAGGGCTTGCGCCAGGCGGCGGAGCCAGCGCGCGCGGCGCAGGGAGTCAAGCCCCGGGCGCATGCTGCTCCTCCGCCAAATACGCCGGGAGAAAATAGGCATGGAGCGGCGCCCCGCCCAGCCACACGGCGATCTGATAGCGCCCCGGCGCGGGAAATACCACGCGCTCCCAGGTCAATGCCTGGTACACCACTGCGCCCTCACCCGGTAACACCACTTCCGTCGCCAGATCGCCGAGCACGGCGCCCTCCGGCGCGTGCAAGCGCACGCCGGCCCAGGCGCGCACCCCGCGCACACCCCCTTCCCAGACATTGACCACCGTGAGATTCTCACGAGACGCCGGGAACGTCGTGGCGCGGATCGCGGGCACAATATGATGCAGGGTATACACGCCGGGGCGGGCCAGATCCGCGCTCACGCCCTCGACGACAAACGCCCCGGCCAGGCGCAGGGACTCCGGGAGGGGGGTGGTCACCCCGCGCAGGAACGTCCGCGCCAGCAGCGCCACCTGGTAGCCAATAGTTTCCACGTCTTGCCCTAGCAATGCCGCGGCTTCGGTCAGGGTGCGCGGCGCGTCACTATCCAACCCGGCCAGCACGGCCAGCAGGGCTTGTTGCTCGCCGGCGAAACAGCCCAGCAATCCGGGCAGCGCGACTTGCACAATTGGGGGAGCGGGAGGCGGGTTTTCAGCCATACGTCAATCTCCTAACTGAATACTGAAGAATTTGCGCGGCTTTTTAGTGGCCGCATCAGGCTTCCCGGTAACTGCTGGCGGCTCCTTTTTCCCGGGGCCGCGCTCTTTTTCCGGGGTGGGCTCCGGGAACAAGGCCGGCCACAATTCCCGCGCCAGGTTAAAGACCGCCAGCCCGTACTGGGGGGCATCTAGCGCGTGGCCTTGTGTGTCGTCGAGCAGCGGCACGCGCGGATCGTGCGGTAAAAGCGTCACGGCCAGGCGCGGATGGGCCGTGCGCAACACCGCGCCAAAATCCCCGCCGCGCCCAGCGCGGTTGACCAACGCCAGGCGCAGCGCGATCGGGGGCAGCTGGTAAGCCGTTACCTCGCTAATCCTGCGGAGCAGACTCAGGCGGGTAGCCGCGGCGGGATAACCGATGAAGAGCGCGGTGGCGTCCGTTTCCTGCGGCAGATCATACGGACACTGGGTTTCAATAATCACCGCCGCATAGCCAGGGGGCACCGCCTGCTCCTGCCAGATCGCCACGTCCAGACCCGGCTGCACGGTGAAGATTTGCCCCGGATTGTGCAGCGCTAGATTGAGCCGGCCGGCCAGCGCTAATTCATCGCTAGACAGGACGAGCGCGCGATGTTGCTGGAGCGCCACGGCCGCGCCCAGGGCCAACGCCAGGCTGGTCGCGCCCGCGCCGCCGACGAGCCCCTGGATCAGCAGCGGGCCGCTCAACAGCGGGCCGTTGGTTGGCGCTGCTGCTGGTAGAGGAAGCGGATCAACCGCTCCGGGGGTCGCTAGTGGGGGCGGCCCTGCGGGAGCAGGTGGGGCCGCCGCTGGCGGCGGGGTCGCCGGTGGCAGGAGACTGCCCGGCGGCGGCGACTCGCCGGGCAACTGCTGCACCAAAGCCGCCAGGGCGGACTCCCATGTGGTATCCGGCTCCAACACTTCTGCCGCGGGCAGCAACGGCGTCACGTCCCAATGCGCCGGCGGCAACACTACCGCTGGCACCCCCAAGCGGCTCACCATAGCCGCCAGCGCCGTCGGCGTGTCGCCGAGCACCCCGGCCAGCAGCAGCCCGTCCGGGCGCTCCAACTGCACTTGTGCCTGCAATGCGCCCAGCGTGCTGGCTTGACCCAGGACGCGATGCCCGCCGCGTAAGAGCAGCGGATAGAGCGCCGACTTGATGCCGTCGCCGCCGATGATGATTCTCATGGCTGTACTCCCGTCAAAACTTGGTGATTCATCCACACCTCCAGATCCGTCGGTTCACGCGCCGCCACCATGATCGGGCGGGCCAGCACGGGCATACTCCACACAGGGTTGGCGGTGTAGCCCAACTTGACAATCGCATAGCCGATGGGCAGGCGCGAGATCGCGCGCTTGTAATCCTCATCGGTAAAGCCCTTCTCGCTCCACCCCAGCCCCGCCTGCGCGATGTCCCGATCTGCGGCGGCCTTGAGTTGCCCGATCACCAGGTTATTGCACGAAGAGAACAACCCCGGCGGCAATTCCGCCGGTGACTGCACCAGCAGCCAGGCGAAAAAGTCGTACTTGCGCCCATCGCGGAAGATCTCCTGAAAGCGGGCGCTGGTGGTGGGCCCCTGCGGGCCGTCGCTCATCCCGGTATCCACGCCGGTCAGAATCTTGTTGGCTTCCTCGAAGACGATCACCGTCGTCGGAAAGGTCTGGCCGGTATTGATGCGCTCCTGGCGGCGGGCTTTGGCGTCGTTGTAGAGATGCCAGGCCACTAGCCCCATGATGACTGCTTTGGGGTATTCAGGCATCGAAGAGCCGCCTTCGAGGATGGTGATGCCCCAGGGGTCCAGCGGATCGCCTAGCAGCCCTAAGTCCTCAATGGGCACTGTGTCGGGGCCCGGCGCATACAGCCGCGCCATGTCGCCCATTTGGAACATCTGCAAGCGCAAGAGCAGCCCTTCGAGCGAGACGTAATCCGGCGAGCCGACCTTTTTGCCACCCACAAACTCCTGTTTTTGCGCGTTCCAGCGGCCCCGCAGTATCTCCTCGAGAATGGCGATCCAGTGCTGCAACCCGGTATCCCGCGAGCGCCACACGGCCAACGCCTGGCGCTCGGGGGGCGCGAGCTGCTGCACGGCCACCCGGCCCCGCGCGCGCGGGGGGAGTTGGTAGGTCTGCCAGGCTGTTTCTAGCACGTCCCACTCGTCCGGCTGCACATAGCCCCACCGGGGATGCTGTAAGACGGGGGTAGAGTTGGTCAGCACGCCCGTCACCGTCCACAATTGCGTCGCCGCCGTGACCATGTACCCCAGTTGCCGGTCGCCCATGCGCCCGGCGCGCTGGAAGATCTCGCAGGTCGCCAGGAGTTGCTGCTCGGCGTTGATGCGCTGCCCCACCTGCCAGGGATTCCAGCGCAAGGGCACGGTGGCCCCCGGTTGCAATTGGTAGATCGCCACGCGGTCGCGCAAGCCGGGTGCAAAGAGCAACTTGCGCCAACCCGCGCCAAAGTCCAGCACCACGATGCGCTGGTGCCAGGCTTTGCCGGCTTCGAGGGCCAGGCGCTCGGCGGCCACGGACTTGCCGAAGCCCGTATCGGCGCAGAATGCGGTGTGAAAAAAGCGGTCGCGGGAGACGCGGAGCGGGGTATCGGTCAGTTGCCCGGTTTCGGTAGAAAACTGATGCGCCCACACCACTTCCCCCGGCAGATCGGGGTAGAAGGCAAACGCGGGGAACTGCTCCTGCACCGTCACCGCCAGCCCCTCCTCAAACATTGCCGGCGCGGTATACGCGGCCAGTTGCCGCGCGGTCAAGAGCGTCGCGTCGCGGTACGGCTCGTAGGTGGCTTTTTTCGTCTCCGGGCGCGTCGAAGGGGTGCAGCACAGCGCGTGCAGGCGGATGTAGGCTTGCTCGCTGGGGCTGAGGCGGCGGGTTTGCACCGGCGTAATCACCAGCGGCCCATTACCCTGATACGCCTGGCGGACACTGGCTTCCGCGGCGGCCAGCCCGGCCTCGGTCTCGGTGAGGATATAGAGATCGGTCAAATACGCGCCCTCGCGGCTGCCGAGGTCCGCCAGCGCGGTTTGGGCGCGCAAGATGTTGGTCAGCAAGATCGCCTGGTCATCGAACCATTGCGAGGAATTGGAGTACCCCAGCCCCGCCACAGCCCCCATGCTCATCCCCAACCCTTGTGACTGCCCGGCGGTGCGGCCGGCGGATTCCGCCACGCTGCGCCCGCTGGAAATGCCGTGACTGGTCCCTTCACTGGTCGAGTCCGCGGTGCTCTGGGTGGTCGCGGTCGAGTGCGTCTCCGCGCGCGAGGTGCCGTGAGATTCCGAGGTGGTGGACGAGGAGAAAGATCCCACGGCGGTCGAGGTGGAAATCCCCTGCGACGTAGAGTTGCTTTGCGAATTGGTTTGAGATTGCGAGGTCGTGTCGCTGCTCGAGGTGGTGGTCGAAGCGGAGGACCCGCTGGAGACGCCGGTAGAGTGGGACCAGCCGCTACTCCAACCGCTGGAAACTCCCCCACTGTTAGTGACACTGTTATTGGTGGTATGCGCGCCCCCGACGGAATCGGTCGTACCTACGGCGTTGGCGTTACTGAGGCTGCCCGAATAGGTCGTGCTGCCGCCAATGGAGTCAGTATTGGTTTCCCCTACGGAGGCGTTCAGGCTGCCGCTCACGCCCCAGTTACTGCCGCCACTCACGCCCACCCCGCCGGGGTTCAGAGAGCCGGTGGTCGAGCGGCCATAGTTGCCGCCCACGGAGCCGCCCACCTGCCGGCTGAAGGCTCGGGCGTCGCCCCAGGACTCCGCTTGCGCCATCCCGCTAGTGCCAGTGACGGTGTTAGTCTCTGAGTTGGCCGTGCCCCAATTAGTGCTATCCGCTACGCCATCGGTTTTCGCTACGCCCCGGTTAATGCTGCCGTTCACGCCGCCACTGATGCCGCTGCTGGACGAGGAGGATGAGAAGGAGCCGCTGGAATGCGCGACGCCGCTGGAGTGGGCGGTGCCGGTTGTCTGTGCCGTGCCCGTCGCCTGGCCGGTGCCTTCGCTAATGGACGTAGTGCGCGTAATGCTGCCGCCGCTAGAATGCGCGACGCCGGTGCTGTGCGACTCGCCCTCCGTGATCGAGTGGCCGACGGTCGTCGCGCGCCCGACGGTATGCGCGCGCCCGGTGGAGACGCTCACGGTCTGGCTGACACTCTCGCCGCGGGTGCGGCCAAATGCCTGGCCGCTCATCCACCCGCTGTTGGCCGAGAGCCCCAACGGCAGGGCCAGACTGGCGGAAATGCCTTCGCTGCCGGTTTGCAGGGAGGCGAAGACGCTGGCCTCATCGGCCAACCCGGCCACTTGCCGGGCCAGTTCGGCCGGGGCGACCCGCGAAGCCAGGAGCGGGGCGACAAACTGATGTTTGCCCTGCACCATGGCGCGGAGGAACATTTCGGACTGCTGCCCGACCTGCGCGCCTTCGGGAGTCTGCTGTTTTTGTTCGCCCGGGCCTTCGCGGCCCTGGCCCTTGGGGTTTTGACGCTCATCGGGTTGCCCGACGACCACCGCGCCAAAGTGCATTTGGTGGTAGGCGTTGATGAGCCATTCCCATTGCGCCAGGCGCAACGGCTCGAAGCGCGCCTGCTCAAAGGCCGCGTTCAAGGTCGCCAGCAGCGCCGCCGCGCCCAGATCGGCGTGCCGGCGGGCGGCAGCCAAGGCGTCCCCCAGCCCCACCACGCCGTAGATTTGCACGATCCCGATGGGGTGCGGCTCCCACATCCCCGCGAAAAGATGCAGGATGTCAAACTGCGCCGTGCGCTGGTTGTAGAGGCCGGTGAGGGCCGTGCGCATCCGGTCTTTGAAGGCCGCGTCCTGCCGCTTCTCCTGCGGCAGAAACGTCACGGCAAACAAGCGCGCCGCGCGGTAGACGTCGTACACCCGCCCGGCCTCGCGCTCGCGGTTGTGGAACCACAACAGCCCCACCTGGTCGGTGGGGCGGCCTTGGGCGTCCCGCAACAACTCCTGCCCGGTTTCGAGCAGTTCGAGATCGGCACACGCGCCCAGCACCCCTGGCGGGGTGGCTGGCGGGGTGTGCGCCGGTGCTAATAATGTAGTGCTTAGTGCCATACAATGCCCCCTTAATCCACATGGGAAACTCAGGTAGGGGCAGGTAGATCAGGTAAACGGATTTACAGGCATTCAGGTAATGGGGTGAGCGGGCGGGTTAGTCCGCCGCGCGATCGCGCAAGTCTCGCAGGCGGGCCGTTACCGACTGCCAGGGGGAGACCATACTGCGCCGTTGTTTGAAAAACAGTTGGCCGACCATCCCGAAGAAGGTCGCGGGGTAGATACCCCAGAGCAGCAGCGCCAGCCAGGGAATCAGTTGGGCGCGCACGCTCCACTCCAGGGCTTCCCCGGCGCCAACCACTTGCAGGCGTTCTGACCAGGCTGCGGCTTGGGTGGGGGAGAGCGGGAAGCGCGCCAGGAACCAGAAGCCCCCCAAGAGCGCGCAGTAGCCCCCCAGGAGCCACTTGAGCAGGTGCAGGGTGCGCCGCCGCCCCAACGGGAGCGTCAGCCCCAACCACAGCACACACAGCCACATCCCCAGGCCGATCAGCGGCACCGGCTGCGGGGTCACGGCGGCGATGCCCGTCCAGACCAACCCCAGGGCCACGGTGCTCCAGGGAATAGCGCGGGTGTCCAGGCGCGTCGCCCCGCGGTTATACCGGCGGCTGCGGGTGCCGACCTCGCGCTGTTGGGGTTCATCTACGAATAGCACGACTAGCACCGCCACGCCTAACGCGGCCCCCGCAAACAAGTGCTCGGCCAGCAGGTACACGCCGGCCAGCAGGCCATTCAGCCAGTAAATGCCGGTCGTGGCGAGGAGTTCCCCTAACGCTTCCCAGTTCATGTGTGCCTCCGGGCGTGAAACGCAAAAAGCCCACGGTCGCGGGGGAAGGACTTCAATCCCCCGCGCTCGTGGGCTTCAATAACGCGCTATGCAGGCTGCGCCTGCGAGATATTCCGGTGGTGTGGGGAGCAGTGCGGCTGACCCGCTCGGCGGCCCCCCGGGAGTTACTTTCGTAGTAAAATTATCACAGAACCTCAAAATTGTCAACCCCCACTTGCTGCGGGTGTGCGGCGGGGATCAGCCATGGAGTTGCTGCCAGGTATAGCGCGAAAGGCGGCTTCCCGGAGTGGATTCCCAGGGTGGCTTCCCAGCGTCAGGGGGGTGGATTCCCAGGGTGGCTTCCCAGCGTTAGGGGGTGGATTCCCGGAGTGGCAGGTGGGAGTGCTGCCACCGGTTTGACAACTAGATTTTCACAGATAGCAAATTGTGCTAGTTGTGCTGCAAACTACCGCGCCCCTAAACCCCTGCCGGCTGATTACTTAATCTGCCGCGTTTCCCAGACCGCCAGCCCGCGCGGAATCTCTTTGCGCCCGGTATTCCCCGTCACTAGCAGGTGCAGCGTGACCGGCCCCAGCGTGCCGGCAAAAAACGTGATCTCAGATGTCAGCGCTGCGGCGGTCGCCGCGACATCGGCCACGATCCAGAACGTGCCCCCCGTTACCGCGTAGTAACGGGCAAACTTATTGCGACGCTCCGCCGGCTTCTTGACGCCGCCGCGCTCGCACTCGATGTAGCAAGTCTGCTCCCCATACGTCGCGGTTAAATCGGGTTCATAGGTGCCCAGTTCTGGTACATAGATGGCTTCAGGAAAGCGCGTTACCGTATAGCCGGCCGCAGTCAAGATTTCCTCGGTTTCCAGCATCAGATAGAGATGCGCTATCGCGCCTTCATGCGCTTGTTTCACGGGCGCGGCTGCGTCTGCGGTTAAGTTCCCGACCTTATGCCGTTGCTTGAGGCGCAACAAGTCTTGCGGCACGGGGTCCGTGCCGGTAAGCAACCGGTACGCATCCTGGCCGTTGATCCCCGGACCTTCCGGTGTCAAGCCTACTAAAAACGCGAGGCGGCGTTTATCGGTGCGGGTAGTAATCGCCGCCCGCTCGGTGAGGATGATCCCCTGTTCGGTCAAGCGCTCAAAGCCGCGCCCCAACCCGCCGGCATTGCTCGTCATGCCCAGCTGCGCCGCGGCCAGTTCCATAGCGCGCACCCGCCGCGGTTCACCTGTCTCCCCCAACACCCGCACGAGCCAGGCGTCGTTTTTGTAGCCCGCCGTCTTGACCCACTCCCGAAACCACCCCGGCCAGGTGGCCGGCTCCGCGGCCGGTTCCAACGGGGTCACAGGGGGCGCGGCGGATTCCGGGGCCGCGGGCGGCGTAAAAGTAAGGCTGTAAGGAGCCGCGGGGGGGGGCGAGGGGAGCGGCAGCGGCGGGGCCGCGGGGAGCCTTACCGGCAACTCCGCCGGACTCGCCGGCAGCGCGGGTGCCGGGGGCGCGGCGCGCGCGGCGGCGAGCTGCGTTTCCAGGTCTGCGTTACGCTGGCGCAATAGCACCAGCTCGCGGTGCGCGTCGCGTTGCCCGGCGGTCGCCAGATCGCGGCGCACCTGCTGGATGATCTGCGTGCTCAGTTCGGCCGCGGGGACGGTATGCAACCCCTGCGCCCGGCGCTTGAGCCAGGCGTCCAGCGCCTCCCCGGCGAGTTCCTGCGCTGCGGTTTCGAGCGCGGCCCGGGTGGCCCGCAGTTCGGCTTCTACCGCCGCCCGCAAGGCTTGCTCGGAGCGGAGCAAGTCCTGAAACAAGGCGGCTTGGGTGAGGTTGAGAGTCGCGTTCCCGTCACTCATCGGCCCACCCCCCGCTTCCCGGCGTGGGGGTCACTGCCGGCGGCGTGGGTGGCGTGAGCGGCACCCCCGGCGCTGCTTCCGGCAACGCAGTGGCCGGGGCCATCGCGGCGCTCAGCCAGGGATTGCTGGCGGTTTGGGCGTGCAGAGTGCGCGCCACGCGCACGGCTTCCAGGGCTTCCTGGTACAATTCGGGCGTCGGTTCGCCCACCCAGGCGTTGAGCAGGAGCGCCGCAGTCAAGTAGTGGTCGCTGGTCAGTTGCAGGCTATCGCGCAAACTCACCAGACTCACCGGCGGATACTGGAGCGCGATCTGCTCGCTCACCCGCCCGGTGCGACTCAAGAGCCCCTGCGCCCGCGTGGCCCGGTGGTAAACATCGGCCGTGCCGGTGTCGGCCAGCACCCCCACCAGGTCCGCGTCCAACGTCTCCAACGCGCGCAGCCAGCGCTGCGCCTGGCGGCGATAGGTTTCGGTGTGGCGCACGGTGGGACTGTAGAGCGCGGGGCGCCGCGTCGTCGCCGGCGGGGTGACGTGTTGCCCTACCCAATACGGCAGCCACAGTCCTAGCCCGATTAACACCAACCCACCCAGCCAGCGCAAGCCGCGCCGCAGTTGTCGCTTAGAGAGCCGAATCTGCATAGCCCACCTCCTCATCAGCAACACTGAACGTGTCTGCCGGCATCTCGGCGCTCTCTGGATATGCGCTCAAGAAGGTCAGGGACTCCAGCACAAATTCATGCACCCATTGCCCTTGATGTTGGCGTTTGCGGTAATGCGTCTGCACGGCCACGCGCTGCCCCCGGACCAGGCGCGGATACAAGTCTACCGCGTCCCCGTGAAAGGCGACAATCCGCACGAAATACGGCGTATCCGCGCCGGTTACCCGTAGATTGAACTGTAAAAACGCGGGGCGCTGGGCAGTGGCGCGCTCTGGCTTTTCAGGCAACCAGCGGAACACGGGCTCACTGCTGATGCTGCCGACAAAGACACTACTGTTATTAGCTGCCATGGAATTGGCCTCCCTGTTGATCTGTAACGGTGTGGGGTTCCCACACCACAAACTCCGGCGTGAGCGGCTCCTCCGCCACCCGCGCCAGCGTGCGCGTGATCAGCGGTTGCAGCCGGTTGCTTAACCAGGCGACGGCATACCCGCTTTTGACGCCGATCACCAGCCGCTCGGCCTGCTGCGCCACCGCCCGGGTGCCGCGCAACCAGGTATCGAAAGTGGCGCGGGTCATTTGCAACTCCAGATCGGCGAGCGCGGCCTCCCACACGGCTTGCGCCGCGGACGCTTTCGGGTCTGGGGTGGCCGATGGGGGCAGCGCGGGGGCCGGACTGTCCGCGGCCGGACTGGCTGGCGCCGCGGCGGCCTCCCCGTTCTCGTTATCCCACAGCGCCCGCAATTCAGGCAGCGTCCAGCCTTCCCGCAGGCACGCGACGACAAACGCGGGCACATCGCGCACTTTAGCCCCGCGGGCCGTGACCGCGTGCAGCACGGCCTGGATATACTCCGGCTGCCAGTCGGCCACGAATTGGGTACACAGCGGCGCGGCGATGCCCAACGCGCGCAAGGCGGCGTGCGCGGCGCGTTCAGCCGGGGTCTGAAGCGTAAATTTTAACGCGCAAGGGGTAAATTTTAACGCTTCGAGCGTAAATTCTAACGCTTCCGGCGCGGGAAGCGTAAATTTTGACGCGCCAGGGGTAAATTTTAACGCGGAAGGGGTAAATTTTGACGCGCCGGCGTCCCCCCCAGACCCCCCGGAGAGAAACCCGGAGGTTGTTGTTTCTGGGTCCTCAGATTTGTTTTTAGATCCAGAAAGAGCAGGAGAAACAACAACAACAGCACGCGTAAATTTTAACGCTTCGAGGTAGGCTTCGACCTGCTGGGTCGCGGCCACCTGGGTCGCGGGCGGTGCAGGGCCCTGCTCCACCTGCTGCCACGCGGCGCGAATGGCGGCGACTTCGGCGGCAGATTGCGCGAAACCTAGAAAGCGGTAGTAACCCCGCTGGGGTTGGGAGTAACGCCAAACTCCCGCTCTGGCCAGTCGGGGAACATGACTCTCAAAGGTTTGCGTATCCACGCCCAATACGGCGCTAAATTCGCTCCGGGTGCCATCCAGGATGACATTGCCCCACAGATACCGCGCTAGCTGCAACAGGGTGACCGCGTGCCCCTTTCCACATAGCGGATCGCTAAAAAGCGCCTCCAGGGCTGCCATGGGAATTTTGGCATATTCCGGGGCGGGCTTGGCCTGGGTAATCAACATCGCCCGCCTCCCGGTTGCGCGCGTAATCCGCAGCGCCGCGGAGCAGCGCTATCCTGATGCCGGTAAAACCAGGGATTACCGCGGCGGCGCAGGCTGACCGGTGCTCCGCACTCCGGGCAGTGCCCCGTGCGGGGAGCTTGCGGGCCGGCCGGGTGCCGTTGCCCGTTCACCAGCGCCGTGTTCATCGGCCGGCCCCCGGCCACGCGGCTTGTCCCGGCGGATAGGCCAGCGGCGCGCGGCTGTGCGGATACCGGCGGTGCGCGCCCGCGACAAAGGCGGGGAGTACGGCCACCTCACTCAGCAAGCGCGTCCAGGCGATCAGGCGCGCGAGCAGGACCCGCGCCTGCGCGGTGAGGACCAGGTGCAGCTCCGGCGCGCTCAGCAGCAACACCGCGGGCCAGTCATCGCTTAACGCGACCAGGATCCGCGCCGGGTCGGCGGAGGCGTGCAAGGCGCGCGCGCACGTCAAGGCGCTGAGCACTTGCCATTCTGAGGCCAGCCAGTCGCCGGCCAAAAAGGCGGCCCCGGCTTGGGCCAGGGAGTTACAGGTCAGCGGGGCCGGTGCCGCTTGGCCGGCTGCGAGCCAGGTATGCAGGTCCAGCGTGGCCTGCGCGAGTAAGTTAGGTGTGGGCATGGGGGTCTCCGGTAGGTTCAAGAAATGGGCCGCCCAGGCGGGCAGCGGAAATTCAGGTAAGGGCAGTTGGCCGGGTAGCAGCCAGCCCTGGATTTGCAGGTGACAGCGTTGACACAGCGCGACCAGGTTTTCCGGGGTGTTGTGTTGCGGATCGCCGTCAATGTGATGGACGGTGAGCGTATACCCCGTTTCCGGCGCGTGCGGAGCCGCGCAGCGTTGGCAGCGCCAGCCCGCCAGCGTCTTGATCGCGGTGGCGATGGCGTCCCAGTCAGGGGGGTACAGGTGGCGGCGCGTCCGCATGGGCATAGCTAGCGCTCCGCGGACTCCCGGCCCGGCGCGCAATACGCAATCGCGGCCTTGGGGATAATGAGCACTTCGCCGGAGCCGCGGCGTTGCACCACGACATCGTATTGATGCACCTCGTGCAGCGTGCCTTGCACAACGCGCGCCGGCAGGGTGCGCAACGCTACGCGCACGCGCTGCCCGAGGTACATCTCGAAAGGGTCCGTCTTGGGGGGCATCTTCACCTCCTGAAATGGTTTCTATAAACGGCCGTACATTGCTTTATGGGACTGCGCCGGTACGCAACTATGCCTTACCTCACCGCAACATCACGCTGCTGGGCTTCACCGTGACGTCACTATACTGAACTTTACTGCGCAACACCGTGGCTTAGCCAGGCTGTTAGTTGCACTTCGAGCAGTTCCAGCAGCAGGTCTCCCTGGGGCTGTTGCGCGATGGCTCGCAGTTGCTCGGCAAGCCGCTGTATGTGCGTCTCGTGAGGGTCGGAAATCTGCGGCAGTTGGGGCAGTAGCCCGGCGTGCCGATAGACTTCCTCGACCGACACCCCCAAGGCATTAGCCACCGCTGCACAAAATCGCGGGCTAGGTTGATTGCGGGTGCTCATAACGTGCGAGACTGCTGAATGCGTCAACCCGATCTGCCGGCTAAGCTCGGTCACGCCCCACCCCCGGCGGGTCAGGTGCTCAGTGAGCCAGGTATAAAACTCGGTCATGGGTACTCCTCAGCATACAGGGCTTCGATCATGGTTTCTAGCATTGCTAGTCGCTCCTGCCCGCGGGCCGTACCCGCCAACCCCAGGAGCAGCACCTTGATTCGCAACAGGGTGGCGTCTTCTGCGGCGGCTAACGTCCGTAAATACCCGCCCTCACGGAGCACGGCTTCGGGGGATAAGCGCAACGCCTGGGCTAACCTTATACACAGTTCGGCGCTAGGGCGGCACTTTTCCGCGATTACTTTAGAGATCGTGACATGACTCACCCCCGCGCGGCGGGCCAACTCGCGCATAGACCAATCGCGGGTGGCTATCTCTCTGAGCAGCCATTCGCTAAAGGTAGTAGCAGTCATGTAACCCCTCCAGTTGCGGGAGCAATACCTGCAAAATAGCTTCCCCCTCCGGGTGCTCCGCCAAGCGGGCGAGGAGCGTCTGGGCGCGCGCAAGGGTGGAATTTGGCGGCGCTGCTGGCGGCGGCAAGATCCCCGCGGCCTGCAAGACTGCCTCGCCGGGCATATTGAAGGCCCGCGCGATACCTAGACAAAGCTCCGTACCGGCCTTTCGGCGTCCACTTACAACATGGCCTACGGCCGATTCTGACATTCTGGCCCGTTTAGACAACTCGCGCATAGACCAACCGCGGGTATGTAGTTCTTTGAGCAACCAATCCCTAAAGGCAGTAGCGGTCATGTAACCCCTCCAATTGCGGGAGCAATACCTGTAAAATAACTTCCCCCTCCGGGTGCTCCGCCAAGCGGGCGAGGAGCGTCTGGGCGCGTGCGAGGCTGGAATTTGGCGGCGCTGCTGGCGGCGACAAGATCCCCGCGGCTTGCAAGACCGCCTCACCAGGCATATTGAAGGCCCGCGCAACACCCCGGCAAAAGGCTATTCCCGGATTGCGTTCTCCATTGATGACTCTGGAGATGGTAACCGCGCCTAATCCAGCCCGCCGGGCCAGTTCGTTCTGCGACCAATCGCGGGTATGCAGTTCTCTGAGCAGCCATTCGCTAAAGGTAGTAGCGGTCATGTTGGGTCTGCACGGCGGTTCAGACATGCAGCACTGGGGTAGGCGAGACCGTGGGAAAATCCCCGGGTGCCAGGTAAAGGCTTTGAATGGCGTGGTACGGTATCAGGACATAGGCCATTCCCGACGGGGCTTGCTCGGTATGCGCCGTCACCCGCCATAGGGCCCCGCGGTCCGTCACGGACAGGAGCGTGAGAATCAATGGTTTTTGGGCAATCTTATCCGGTTCTGCGCTTGAACAAAACCAAGCGCTATCAAATATCGCTATATCATCAGCAATTTCCAGGGTTATGCGCGGCTCCTCAGCGTCAAAATCCTCATCAAATAACTCCAGGATGAGCTCATCGCTCAAGCCCCAGCTGCGCAGAAACGCCAGCGTCCCTATGTCCAACCCGCCTCTAAACCGTGCGCTAACAATCATGGGGGCATTCCTCCGCTGCATCCTCTTCGTCGAAACCGGCGGGCCGCACATAAACGCTTAGAATGGCGGCTTGGGGCACCAACACATATCCCGGATTGTCTAGCACCCGTTGCTTGTGGAGCACCTTAAACAAAGCCCCTGATTCAGTCAGCGCGTGAAATAGAATCAGGAACGGCCCGGCAGAGCCATACTCTACTTGATTCAAGATCGTCCCGTCAGCAATGAGCAGCGTTATATCCGGCAATTCGGCGGGCTCGAATAGTTGTAGCACCAGTTTTTCATCCAGGCCCCACTTGCGTAGCTGGGCCAGCGTTTCCTCATCATTGCGATCCAATTTCTCGGTGATAATCATGCTTCTTCCCCTTTCTCATTCTACGCCCCGTACACGAGGCTTTTTTGCTTAGGTATGCCGTTATACCTTTTGGACGAGAAAGCCCCCTCTGCGGGCTTCCTGGAAGGTCAAACGGTATCATTTGCGGTATCAATTAACGGTATCATTGCGTTAGCCCATTGATACCGTAAGCGGTATCAATAATAGATACCGTAAATGATACCGTAGCCAGTCCGGGGTAGTAAAAAGTCTCACTCCCATTTTTACCTCTGCTTGCACTGCTCCACGATCTCGTCCAGCCAGGCGTCTGGGGGGTGCAATTTATAAGCGATACGCGGCGAGCGCGCCAGGGTGCGTCCGTCTTCGATCGCACTTTGCACTTCGGAATTGCCCCGCAGGTATTCGCGTAGGCCATACGCGAGGAGCAGATTTGCCAACTGGCTCATGCTGGTATCCAGGCCGCTCATGTCTGTCACGACTGCTAAGGCCCCTTTGGTCTCAGGATCCAAGTCCATGATGCACCGCACTCGCGCCCGATCCTGGCGCTGCTTGGCGGTCAACGCGCCGGGATTTTCGGCTGCCGTGTTCAGCCAGGCTTGCACATCCCGGTCGAGGCGCTCCGGGGGCGCATCAGAGGGCAGTGTCGCTACTATGTCGCGCAACCCACCCACGCGGTTATTTTTTGTCTTTACCATTGCTCAATACCTCCAGGACCCGCGCCGTGATGGCGCGCAGTTGCTCCGCCGCCCTCTCGGCGACGGGATCACCTTCGCTTAGGGCGAAAATCGTCGTGCCATTGGAGGAGGCTTCGGCGAAGCGGATCGTCGCCGGCAGCGGCGGCCAGACCGCGCTTTTGAACACGCGGATCAAGTCCGCCATCTGCGCCTTGTGCTCGCGGGTGCGCGCATCCACCCGGTTGGGCACGATGCCCATGAGCCGCGGCCCGCGCGGCCCCAGTTCCCGCGCCGCTGCGGCCATCATCTGAATCCCCTCCAGGCTATGCCGTTCCAGTTGGGTCGGCACCAGCACATAGTCCATGCCGGCCAGCAGTTCCAGGAAACCGGGCAAGCGACTCGGCGGCGTGTCTACCAGCACCACGTCGGCCAGTTCCCCCAGCGCGCGCAGTTTGGTGGTGATTTCGGCCAGTCGCCCGACCGCGCCCAGCATCAGGAGCGCCTGCCCCGTGAGCGCGTTGCTCGGTAGCACGCGCACGCCCCAGGCCGGCGCGGTGACCAGCAGCGGCTCCACCGGCATTTCGGCCACGAGCCACTGGTACACCCCCGGCTGGTCTTTGGTATTCAGCAGCCACGAAGTCGCGTTGCCTTGCGGGTCGGCATCCACGACAATCACTCGTTTCCCGGCTTGCGCCAGGCCATACGCCAGATGACCGGTGAGCGTGGTTTTGCCGACGCCGCCCTTTTGGTTGATGGGGCCGATTATTTTACCCATGTGTCGCTCCTTTTGTAGTACAGTAACCATAAGCAACCCCCGCCATGAAGAGGTTTAATATCCCCCACAATAAGGGTGTCCGGTTAAAGACAGCATATCCGGTGATTGCCATGTGAGCAAAAAGAAGACCATACACAACCGTCCAGTATAGCCCGGGTAGCCAGGTCGCTCGTGTACCAGCCAGATAAAGCCGATATAAAAACTCCGTATCGAAAATGCTGGCGCATCCATTGCCCAAATATAGGCTAACGAATAACCCTATGATTCCCCAGGGCTGGCCGGCGGCTACTACTGCGATACAGTAATAACAGAACGCTATGAATACACACCAGAGGGCCATACTCCTGCCGGCTACCTGCATATTGGCTAATCGGATGCAGTATTTCCCACAACGAGTTTTCCAACTCTCGGGTGCTCTGCTACCCATCGGACAGCTCCGTTATGCGCGGCCAGTCTGCTAAGCACGCTATACTCCAATCGTGGATACGCGCAAAGCCCCAGCCCAGAAACTCGCGGATCACGCGCTGCCCCGTGGGGAGCGTCATGCCCGGTTGCTCGGCCAATTCACTCACGTTGAGCGTGAGCATGTTACCAAAATCCGCATAAGTGCAAGGCACCGGCACCGGCACGTCTTCTCTGAATATGTAGGGCTCTGAATCAAATTTAGATTGCATGGCGATGCCCACCACTAGGTCTTCGGGCATACCTGGTACATAAACCAACAGGGTGATTAGTTGGGCGAGTTCGTACTCCTTGTATGAGTCCTCACCGGTTAGCGCCAGACTTACCGTTACAAACCCATGTTGTATATCTACCTCGCAGTAAAATTTCTCACTGGGCAACGCCGGGGTTCCCGCTTGCTGCCCCGCTACCTCGAAAATGTGACGGGCGTAGGCAAACAGGCAACCGGCAAAGCCAGGATACGCCAGGTTGCTCAGCGCGCCGGCCATAGCCCGCGCTAACCGAGCTTCCGCGCGCCGGGTGCGGTTACGCTGGCGCATAGCTGGCCTCCGGTACTGTTAGGGTCATAGGCGATGCGGTGCCGCCCCGTTGCCGGGCGCGGGGGCAACCGTTCACCAGCCCAAGCCGCTCGAAGTTGCAGGGCGTGGACCGGGTTACGGTAGCCGGCACTTCGCGCACGCGCGCCCCGCTGCCGTCGCAGGCCAGCGCCTCGCGCCAACATTCATCGCGTAGGGGGCAGGTCATCATGGTAGGTCTCCTTCCGCGGCAGGTTGCCCGCAACCTAATCGCGCTTGCATTTGTTGTAACTCCCTGCTCATCCGGGTTAGTCCACTCAACCAGTCAGCGAGCAACTGCTGCTGAAGCCCCAACAAGCGTTGGCTGTCCGCTACTGATAAGAGCGGCTGCTCGCGGGCATCTAAGTGGCTAACTAAGGCTTGTGCGCAGATAGCCGAGATGTTGATGGACTTACCCTGCTGGCGATAATGCTCCAACCGGGTGAACAGTTCATCAGAAATACTAATGCTGAGGCGTTTAACCATACAACTCTCTCACGCTTGGGAGTCGCGTAAAACCGCTAACAAAAGGTCTTTGTCTGCGGGGGTAATGCCGATTTCCGCGAACTGCGTCTCGATCTGTGCCGCCACTGCTTCGAGGGCTGCGAGTTTGGCCGCATACTCTTGATTTAGCGCCGGGTAGATTGGTTGCAACTGCGTCAGCAGGTTTTCTAATCGCAGCCCCTCGGCTTCTAGGGCGGCATCACACACCGCAGATATGTTCATGTGCGCTTGGAACGGGGCTAGGCGCTTCATTACCCGGTATGATACCGTAATGTTGAGCCGGAATCTGCGTTCTGTATCGGTTTGATGCCGTTTCGCCATGTCTTATGCCGCCTCGCCCGCTGCTGTAGCGGCTTGTTCATCAGCCACCGACACGCCATAGCGGGAAAGCAAGTGTGCGGCTAGTTCTGCCAGATTTTCCACGGGCGCCGCCTCTAGCCATTGCATTAGCAGGGAGCGTAGTTTTTCTGTCTGCTCGGTTGTTATTTGAGTCATGGGATACCTCCAAGTGGCTGTACCGTTGCTTTGCTGTGTTGGTCGGCTGATCGCCGTTAGATTAGTCTAGCCACTCGTAGGTGAAGGACCCGTAAGCGGCATTGCGCCACTGGCCCATGCCGTGTTCTTCGCCGTAACTCAACCATTCGTCGAGCAAGTCTTGCACGGACACGGCCTCCGCCAGCACCGAGTACGAGCAGATCGTCAAGGTGCAGGTGGTGCCAGCCGGGATCATCTCGCTGCACGCCAACGCGACGCGCTCGCCGCTCGGCCCCTGGGCGCGCAACGGGCGCTTGAGCAGTCCCAACTGGCCCCCCGCGGGCAGTTCGAGCATGACCTGCCGGGGATGGACGAAGATCAGGCCGTCAATGATTTTCTTGTAGGCCCGCAGTTTGCCGCTCAGCAGCAGCGGCTTCTTCTTCTCGTCGGTGACGCGCCGCAGATGGCCGGCGGCTTCCTTGAAGAGCCCCTTCCACATATACGAGTAGTGGATCGGGCGGCCGTGTTCGTCACGGTGGAAGACGGTCGGCGCCTTGAATTCCTCCAGCGGCGCCCCCTCTTCGAGCAAGTCGCCGTTTTGGTCGGGATGTGCAGCCAGCATGGCCGTTGGTTGGGGCAGAGACGCCAACTCCTCCCGTAACGCTTCGGGGGTCGCGTCACTCGCCAGGTAGGCGGCATACGCCTCCGGGTCCATCGTCGCCGTGCCGAGCACGGGCGTGATGAACGTAATGCGCGCGGTGCGCGCCAACGCAAATTTACTCATGTCTGTCATCGCTAAGCTCCTTTACACTAAGATTGAGTAAACCGATCACCCCAACTGGGGCGGATCTTACTTTTTTTCAGCGGGCGAATCACAAACCGCTGCGTGTTGTCGGCTTCCGGTTCAGTCAGGTATAGCCCTTCTGCTTCCGGCAGGTACGACTGCAATTGCTGCAACCCGGCGGCGATCCGCCGCTGATGGGCTTCCAGCGGATGTGACTGATACCAGCGTAACTCTTGCACCAGGGCGCGGCGCGCTTGCAAAATCTCCGCGTAGGTTAACCCGGTACGGCGGCGGGTGGCGCTAGGGGTTTCGGTAAAGCGCGGTTCCGTGACCACCGCGGTCAGCGCGGTGAACACCTGGCCGGGCAGGGTGCCGCTCCAGGTGCGCGCGCCTTCCTCAAACGTAGGCAGGAGCTGCCCCAGCAATTCGGGGGGCAAATGGCGAGCCCAATCGCACAGCGCCCCTTGAATGTACGTCACGGGATCCGGATCAGGTAATGTCATTGGCTAATCTCCTAAAACCTTAAAACACACCTTAAACCACAACGCCTACCTTAAAACACGCCTTAAAACACGCCTTAAAACACGCTTAACCGGGCTTAAAACACAATAAAACACATAAACCACGTTGACCTTAAAACACACTCGTAGCCAGGGTTTTCAAGTGGGCGGTGATGCGGCGCGGGAGTTTAACCCCGTCTTCCCAGGTTGCCGGTTCAAGCAATCCTTGCAACTCCCAACGCTGCGCCACTGCGCTCACTTGCCGGCGGCTGGCATTGGCTGCTGCGGCGACTTCTGCCGCCGAGAAGTAGCCCTCGAATTGCTCGAGCGCCAGCGTTACCCACTGCCGTTCTGCCGGCGTCAACTGGCCCGGCGCGCTGCCGCTCAAGGGTGGCTGTTGCGCTTCCAAGCGCCCCACGATCTCCCCCAGGAGCGCATCGGACACGGCGTAGCCTTGCGCTTCGATGCGCCGCCCCCGCCAGGTGAAGAGCACCCGCCCCGGAATTTTCGGCAACTGCTCCGCCCCATTGCGCCCCAGGATCACCTGCGAGTCCTGCCGATCCGGCACCGGCAGCGCGATCCGCGTCGCCAGGTTGGTCTTGAGAAAGCCCTTGACGACACTGGCATCCGGGCGCTGCGTCGCCAGGACGGGGTGGATGCCGTAAGCCCCGCCCCGCGCCACCAGGTCGCGCAATAATTCATCTACCCCCGGCGTCTCCAGGTGGTAGGCCAGTTCATCCACCACCAGCACCAGGTACGGCGGGCGCTGCTCGCTGGGCAGATCTGCAATCTTGCGCGCGCCTTGTTTGACCAATAGTTCACTGCGGCGGTGCAATTCGGTGCGCAGGGTCCCCAATGCCGCCGCCAGTTCTTCGCCCGTGCCGGTTACGGTCTGGACGTGGGGCAGGCCGCGATAGACGCCAAACTCCACCCCGTCCTTGCCGTCGGCCAGCAGCAAGCGCACCCGCCGCGCCGGTTCGCGGGCCACCAACGCCAGGATGAAGGCGTGCAGCAGGGTAGTCTTCCCCAGGCGGCGCGTCCCCCCTAGCAGCACGCTATCCATTTCCAGTAGCGAGAGCCAGCAGGGGCCCTGCGCGGTTTCGCCGAGTGGCACCAGCAGCCGCCCGCTACTGGGCGCGCTGGCGAGGTTCAATTCGGCGTAATCGGGGATGCCGCTGGTGGGGGTGGGCGCCCAGCCCACCTGATACACCAGCCCCCGCCCGTTGGTAATCACCACGCGCCGGCCTTCGAGCGCCGCGCGCAACTGCCGCAGGAAGGCCGCATTGGTCACGGCCTCTTCCCGGCCTTGAAAGGAAGCCAGGTCGAGCGCCAGCACGGCGCGATCGGGCAGGCCCGTCGCGTAGAAGCGCGGATCGGGCGCGTGCGCGGGGAGCGCCCCGCGGTTGCGCATGGTTTCCACAATGCGTTGCCCAAACGTGTGCAGCCGGGCGCGATCTTGGTCGGTAAGCGTAACGGTGGGTGTGGACATAGCGACCTCCCTTACTGCCGCTGCCACTCCTCGGCAGCGCTGCGGAGCAATTCCGCGTTGACATACTGCGCCAATTGCTCCGGGGTGAACACCTCGACGCTAGACGGGGCACCCCGCAGCCCGCGAGAGCCCGGCCGGTGGAGCGCCTGCCGCAGTAACGCTTTCTGCACCGGCGGCTGTAACTCCGCCAACCGCAGGGTATCGCCCCGCTGACTTTGGAGCGCTTGCGTGTCGGCATCCACGACGGCCGGCGCAGTGGCGGTCATGGTCGGCCCACCAATGGAGAGCACCGGCCCAGGACTTTTGCGCGGGTCCACGGTGGTCAGGCCAAAGAGTTTCATAATCCAGGCCGGCATGATGACCGTGCCATCGGGCAGCCGGCGGGTGAACAGGGCCGGGATCAGGCCCATGAACAACAATCCGGCGATCACAAACGCCGCTACCAGCAGCACATTGTTGACGAACTCCTGCCGGCGGGCGTCCCGCTGAACACGGGTTTGCAGCTCCGCAGCGGCGGTAGCCGTCGCCACGGCGGCCAGATCGGCTCGGCGCGCGGCACTGATCACGGCGGTGGCTTGCGCCTCCGCGACCAACCGCTCGTTGGCTTGCGCGGTGGCCGTCCCCCCCACGTCCAGCGCGGAGGCCGTCGCGCGCCACTCGGCGGTAGCCGTCCAGGCCACGGCCACGGCGGTCGCGGTTTGCGCGTCCCAATAAGCGTTCCATTCGGCGGTGGCCGTCCAGCCGGTGCGCTGGGCTTCCCAAGCGGCGGCCTCGCGGTCGGCGGCTACAGCGGTCATCTGGACTTCGAGTTCTGCTTCACGGATCCGCACGGCGGCCAGCGCGGTATACAGTTCCCGGTCGGTGTCCAAGAACGGCGATTCGGGCGTAGGGGTCACCAGCCGAGCAGTCGGGTTTTCAGGAAAGCGTGGGGGTAGCCCGGCCTCCTGGCGCACGGCATCCACGCCCTGCGCCGGCGGGTAAGCCGTGCGCGCGGGCGTGCCGAGCGGCGAGACCAGCGGCGTGCTGGACTCACAGCCCAGCAGCAGCCCCACGGCCAGCATGATCCCGATGCCCAAACCCCACTTACGCATCTTTCACCACCTCAACTGAGCGACACGCTACAAAACTGAACGACACGCTACAAAACTGAACCATCACACTACGTTACACAACTAAGCAACACTGCAAAACGGCACACTTTACCGCGACTGTACTCAACCCTGCGGCAGACTGCCCTACTGAACCGTGACGGTGCGATTGCCGGTTATTCCCCCGTCCACCACACGCCCGGCGTCGGCAACCACGCGCTTGCGTCCGGCTGCTCGGCATTGGCGGCGGTGGGTTGCGCCCAGGTAGGTAGCGCCAGCGCCGTGCCGGGACCACTCGGCGGGCGGTGTCCCAACGCCAGGAGCAATAGCATTTGATTCTGCTGCTGCTGGAGCGCCGCTTGCTGCTGTTGCCAGGCCAGGTAATGCGGCAGCTCGTCACCGGGCAGCGCGCCCTGCCGTTGCCACCGGGCATCCGGGCCGCTCGTCCACGCGCCGGGCGCCGCATCGCCAGTCACCCAACGGGACAGCCCGCGCAGCAGCCGCGACTTGCGCAGCGCCAGGTAGAGCGACAACGCACTCACGAAAGCGAGCAAGAGCAGTAGGGTCAGCACCAGCAAGACCGTGACCAGAGTTTGCCCGCCCGCCGCGATTTGCACGGCCTGCGCGGTTTCCTTTTGCGCGCTGGCCTGCTGGAACTGCCCGGCCGCCAGTAACCCCAGGATGCCCAGGATCGCCACCACCCCGCCGAGTTGGAGCAATTGCACGGCGGCGCGTTTGAGCACCAGCACCAGCGCGATGAGCAGCCCCAGGACCAGCAGCGCACCGATTACACCTAATCCGATAGTCCAGTAGTTCATCTTACTCCTTTGCGCTTACCCCTTCATCCTCGTCGCTGCTCAGAACGCCGTGGTTCTGAGCAGCAGCCAGGCTAGAAGGGGATCTGCTCGTCGCCGTAATCTGGCGGCGGGCCCTCCGGGCTGGCCTCGCCTGCTCCACCCTCACCGCGTCCGCCGATGAAGCGGATCGCTTCCGCTGTGACTTCATACGAGGCCCCGGCAGTGCCATCCTGCCGCGTCCAGACCTTGGGGCCGCCGGTGGTTTTATCCGGTTGTAGCCGGCCTTCCACCAGTACAGAACGCCCTTTCTGGAGATACTGCGCGGCCACTTCCGCTTGCCGCCGCCAGGCCGTCACCTTGAACCACACCGTTTCCTCGCCGGGGGTGCCGTCCGTATTTGTCCACTTGCGGTTCGTGGCGATAGACAGCGTGGTGACGGGGGTGCCGTCGGGCGTGTACCGCATTTCGGGATCGCGCCCCAGATTGCCAACAATGATGATCTTGTGATACATAGTTTGCTCCTCTCCTCGATTAGACTGTAACAGCTCCGCCCGCCGCGGGAGACTCCGCAGCGGTTTCCACTTCAAACTCCTGGCGGGGAATCGGCACTCCCTGCTCCCGCAACCGCTGTAACTCGACGTGCAGCACTTGCAATTCCAGTTGGGCTAGCTTAGGGTCACGCGCGCCCGGGCTATACTGCTTATCATGGAGCAACGCTTCATAGAGCGCCGTATAGTATTGCGCCGCTGTGATTGTCGCCCCCTGCGCGCGCGCCGCGTCGAGCACAACGGCTAACAGCGGCAGCATATTTAACTTGATACCTAGCATGAGAAAACTGGAACCATGTTCCAGCGCGCTATACTCGGCCCCCACGACCACCTGCTGCGATCCCACCTGCACCGTTTTCGCGCTCTTAGTCTTCTGCATCAGCCTTTCCTCCTACTCCCCAAATTCCCACAGACATTCACGACCTTGCACATCCAGCATTGCCTCCACCGTGTCCCACTCGAAAAGCGGCTCGTAATAACGGGCGGGGTACAACGTCCCCCGCCAGCGATCATTTTTGTACTCTTCTGAACGATAGACCACATAGCCGGCGTAAAAGGGCGCGCGGCGCAACACATCCCGAATTTTGTCGCCACTCCAGCGGCCATCAGCGGCAGGAATCCCCTGAATGTTTAGCTCCCTGGCAATTTCAGATAACGGGGTTCCGGCTATCACCGCCGCAAAAATAGCGTTGACTGTTTGTGCTTGCGGCTCCGTGATTTCCAAGCGGTACCCCACAAAACGCTGTTTCCCGCAGGTGACCGTCACGCGCCGCCCTTCTCGGTAGCCATACGGGGGCAGTCCATTATGCAGCCCAGCTTGCGCGCGCGCTTGTTTATTCCCTTCACGGGAAAGTTCCTGCAAACTGGCCGCCAACACTACCGCCGCTTCACTGGCTTGATAGCCGTCTGAGAAATACATCTGGGTGGCGGGATTGTAAACCACGCGCAAAAAGGCTTCCAATTCCGCGATGCTTTTGACCAAGGCTTCAGTGGGGCAGTTGCTTGTGCCCATGTCTTGTTCAATCCAATTCAGATCAGTGACCCCGCTGCGCTTATGTTGCAGCAGGATACGGTGAATTTTCACCTGGCGGGCGGTTTTACCCAACCGGGCGGCGTGTTGGGCGTAGGTCTCTACAAACCATTTTCGCTTACTGCTTGTTCTCTGCATGTCTCACCTCCACGCGCAGTTCTCCAAATCCTAGCTCTGCTAATCCGGTTTCGAGCCGTGCTTCGAGATACTCTACTGCGTCGCTGTGGACCTGGCTAACGTGCCGCGTCTCGCCGGCTCACCGGATGCGACTCCCCCGCAGGCTGCGCCCCCGCGCTATTACCTGCGGCCACGCCGCCTGCACCTGCGCGGCGCTTACGGCGTCCGCTAGGAGCGCTATGCGGCGCAAGCCCCCAGGTAACAGCAACCCCGCGACTGCACCCGCATCCGCCGGGGGGTCTGGCCCTGAAAAGGGCTGGCAACCCGGCGGATGCCCCGCTGGAGGGCGGCGTCAGCCGCACCCAGCGGGGAATAGGGCTTGGCTGGCGCAAGCCGCTGGCCCACTTCCCGGCCAGCCCCGCCAGGGGCGGCTGGGTAAGCGGCCACCCCCCACTTGAGTCGCCTGTGGCGGACGCTCAGCGTGTCGGCTCCTCTGGCGCGCTCAGCGTCCAGGCTTGGCAGCGTTGCGTATGGGGGTCGCGTTCCGTACACTGCCAGGCCGCCGCGGCCTCGAATGTTCCCTCTAACTGCGTCAGATCGCGCGGGAGCGCCACCATGCCGGCGGCCACCGTGTAGCCCTGGGCCGTCAACCAGGCGCGCACCAGCGGCAGCCAGTGCGGGATCTGCTCCGCGAGGGACTGGTCACCCAGCCCGTAGGGCTGCGCGCCGGTAGGCTCTAAGGCCACGCTGCGGCTTTCCGTGAGGACGATCACATCTCCGAAGCCGTCTTGCCCACTCAAAGTCAACGTGTAGACGCGCTCCTGGAACCCCGCGCGGCCCTGGGTGCGATAGGTCAGCGCCAACCGCACCGGGCGGGTGGGTTCAACGTCGGTCTGAAAATCGCGCAAGGTTTCAACATAGATGCTGTTCATGCTACTCTCCCCGCGTAACCAATGCGTTCTGCGCTTGCAGCCAGGCCAGTTGTCGCCCTATGGCTAATCCGGCCAGCGGTGTCTCAATGCGCCCCCCCAACTGGGGGAGCAGATATTCGGTGTAAGCTCGCCCGGCCAGCAGCAACCAAGTCGGCTCTGTGTGGAGTAGCGACAACGGGGCTGCCACGGCTAGGCCGTAGGGCAACTCCCTAATGACGCGCGCCGCCCACGCCTGGCGCTGCTCACGCGAGTACCGGGTAAGCGTATCATCGTAGGGCTGGATTATCTGCTCCGGGAACAGCAAGCCATAGCGTGCCGACAGGATAAACCACACGTCGGCCTCCCGCTGCGCATAACCGCGCGCGGCTTGGAAGAGCGCCCCCAGATACAGCTCCTGTGCAGCGGCCGGCGCCGGCGCTTTGGTTTTGCTACACGCCACTAATGCGACTCGCATAGTGTCTCTGCCTCCGCGCGTAAAAAGTTCACGGCCCGCAATACGTCGAGCACCGCGCGCTGCTGAGCTGGTGCCAATTCGCGCCATTCTGCCAGGAGCGCCGCCTCCGTGTCTGCGGCCGGCGGCAAAATCCCGGCTTGGCGGAAGATGGTTTCTCGCGGTAACCCCAAAGCGCGGGCGACGCCAAGCAGAAAGTCCAATCCCGGTTGGGCAGCGCCGGTGATGACCTTATCGAACATCGAAGCGGATACCCCGCCGCGTCTCGCGGCCTCCGTGCGTGGCCAGCCCCGGCGAGTGAGTTCGCCTTGCAGCCAGGCGGCAAAACTGGCGGCGTTCAGGGCGTTCATGCGGCGACCTCTAGCAGCGACAACTGTGTCGCGCTGCCGTAAATCTGGGCTATCGCGTGCTCTGCACATTGGGCGGCTTGCCATTCCGAGAGCAAAATCAGATCTCCCGGCAAGTCTTCCTCCAGCACGACCTCCCGGTCGCCATCCCAGGTATCGCGGCGTTCCCAACGCTGGCCCGCGCGGTGCGCGAATTGAAAGCGGCCGTCAGGCGTGGTGTAGTCCGCTTGCGGGTTGTAGCCGGCTATCTCTGCCGGCCACTCTGCCCCACAGCCGGGGCAATAGGGACGCCAGCTCGCGCCACTTACTGCGATCCGCAATCTCCGCCCACATACACCGCACCGGTTCATTTCCCTGCTCCTATTTGCGTCACCAGCCACCCCTTTTCTGCGGCATACGCGGCTAAGGCCCCCACGTGTTTTTGTCAAGCGAAAAGAGAGCCATTTGATGCTCGAAAACAGAGCCACTTGGGTCATCGGATAAACTTTTTGATACTTGAAAACAGAGCCAGGAGCTCTTCGAAAAGAGGGCCACCCGGTCGTAGCCGTAGAGCGGTGGGGCGTGGGGGAAACCCGAAGCTTGCGCAGGGTTTTCCCCACGCTCCACCGCCGGTTCAAGTTGTAGGCCCGGCCGACCGGGGCGGCTCCCGCTGCAAGCGTTCCCGGAAGCGATAGGAATCCGCCCCCGCGAATTCGAGGATATGGGCGTGATGGGCGAGCCGATCCAATAAGGCGGCGGTTAGCCGTTCATCTCCAAACACCTGCACCCAGTCGGCAAACCGTAAATTGGTGGTGATAATCAAGGCCACCCGCTCGTACAGAGCCGAGCAGAATTGAAAGATCAGTTGCGCGCCCGGTGTCGAGAGGGGGATGAAGCCGAGTTCATCCAGCACGATGAGTTGATGGCGTAAGGCGGCGTCCAGGAACTTCGGCACTTGATGAACATCTTGCGCCGCCAGCAGGGCATTGACCAACTGCACGGCGGTATAGAAGCGCACGCGGTGGCCCTGCCGGCAGGCCGCCAAGGCCAACCCGATGGCGACGTGGGTTTTCCCCAAACCGGGATTGCCCACCAGGATGATCGGCTCGGCGCGCGCCAGGTAGGTGCCTTGCGCCAGGGTCAGAATCTGTTGCGGGTTGAGACTGGGCACGGCCTGGTAGTCAAAATCCGCCAGTTCTTTCAGCACCGGGAAGCGCGCGCCCTGGATGCGCCGCAGTTGGCGATTACGCTCGCGGTGCGTCACTTCCTGTTCCGCCAGGGCTTGTAAGTAGCGTTCATAAGGCAGTTGGGCTTGGGCGGCATCCTCCGCAAAGGCGCGATAGTTCTGCGTGAACGTGGGTAAGCCCAGCGTTTTGAGATACCCTGCCAACACGACCGTTTCTAGGTTCATGGCAGCCCTCCACTTAAGAGGCGTTCATACTGTTGTAGATCAGGCCCCTGGGCCGCGATCTGGGCCAGGGCCGGGTGGGCCGCCAGGTCTACCGGGGCGGGCAGGGCCGGTTGGGTCAAGGCCTGGAGACACAGCCGCACGCTATCAACCGTGGCGCTGGCATAGCGTAAGGCTTCCGCGACGGCCTGTTCCAGCAGGGGCGCCGGGAACTCCTGGTGCAGGCGCAGAATGCGCACAAACTCCCGCGTGCCCTGCCCCTCCGGCCAGCGTTGTTGCAAGTGGGTCAACAAGCGCTCGTAGACGGGCGGCCAGGTGGTGCGCCATTGCTGGAGCGGGCGGGCATGGGCGAGCGCTCCCGGGCGCTGTTCCAAGAGGGGCAAGTAGTGCAAGGGATCCCAAATGTCCTGCTCCCGGTCGTAACAGCGCGGATGGCGCGCCAACACCTGCGCGCCATGCAGCAGGGTGACTTCAAAGGGGGTGGCCTGGAGCACCACTTGGCGATAGGCCTGGTCGGTCGGCACCGAATAGCGGTTAGTTTCGAACACGACCTGACTATAGCCATTCAAGGTGACTTCCCGCTGCACGGCGCAGGCGAAGTCATGCGGGGGTAACGGCCGCAAGTGCGGGCGTTCGGCCGCCCAGGCGGCGCCGATCGGCTGCGGCTGTCCCTGCACCTGCCGGGCATCATCTGCCGCACAGGCCGCCGCCAAGTAGGCATTCAAGGCGGGGTAATCGGCAACTGCGGGGCGCGGCACCAGGTAGTTACGCCGGACAAAACCTACCCGGCCTTCCACGCCGCCTTTTTCGTGCCCCTGCCCGGGCGTGCAGAAGCGGCTCTCGAACAGATAGTGACTGCGCAATTGCACAAAGCGGGCCTGCTCTTGCCGCTGCTGCCCCGCCAGAATGCGGTACACGGCGGCTTTCAAGTTGTCATAGATAAGTACCTGCGGGACGCCCTGAAAAAAGTGGAAGGCCTGCACATGTCCCAGAAAGAAGGCTTCCTGACGTTGCGTCGGAAAGGCCATCACAAATGTTCGCCGGGAGTAACACAACTCCATCACGAACAATTGCACTGCCTGGACGTGTCCCGCCACCACCACCTCCGCCACCCCCCAATCCACTTGCGCGGCCTCGCCCGGAGCAAACGCCAAGGGGACATACACCTCGCGTTTCGCGCGTTGCGCGCGCCGCAACTGCCCGATGTAGCCCCGCACGGTGGATTCGGCGCCCGGATACCCGGCTGCGCGCAGCAGTTCATAGATCCGGTGACTCGTATACCGTTGCTTGCGCGGCAGGGTCGCATTCTCGGCTACCCACGCCTGAATCTGGGCGTGGTAGGGCCCCAACACGGGCGCGGGACGCGGCTGGTGCTGGGTGTACTGCGTTGGCTCCGCACTTTCCAGGGCTTGTTCGACCGTCGCGCGGGCGTGGTGCAGTTCCCGGGCAATCGCCCGCACACTCTTGTGTTCGACATAGTAGGCACGTCGTATAGCTTCACGTTCTTCCACGGTTAACATCTCCTTCCTCCGCTATCTGGGTTGACATACTCTCCCATGATAGCAGAATTTGAGGTTAGGTGGCTCTGTTTTCGAGCATCAAAATTCCAACCGCTGGCTCTCTTTTAGAATATCAAAAACACCCACGAGGAGCGCCAGATCGGACGTCACGGCTAACCGCGGTGAGGTCACCCGCTTTAGCGAGCCGGTGATCTTGCGATAGTACACCCCCCACTCCCCAGAACCCACCGCAATCCCCTCACTAATCAGCACGGGACGCTGTTGGGCATTGAGATACAGGGGTTGCGTGGTGACCACGGTTTGCCATACGGTTAGATCCGCTGGGGTCAAGAGTTGTAAGACGCCCGGGTCAACAAAGGCCGCGGTTTTCGTGGAGTAAGGCCAGGCGTGGGGCGCGGCTGTCAGGCGGCGATAGAGGGGCGGCAGCGGGGGCCGCGGTTGCGCCCGTTGAAACCAACCGTAATTCTGCGTGTGGCAAAAGTAAACGTACATTTTACAAGTCCAGGGGGCTGCGCCCGTCGTCAATGAGGATGCGCGGTTGTTCCAACAAGCGGGTGAAGGCGCGCGTGGCGACTTCTGCCGCGGCGGCATCGCTGGGAGCAAACTGCCGCCAACTGAGCAGTTGCTTAACGTGCTGCTGGGCCAGTGCCCACAGGCGCGTCTCCCATGCGGCCACTAGACAGCGCACCAGGTACTCTTCCCCTTGCGCCGCGGCGGGTGCGACCACTACCGCATCGCTGGGTACGTCAAAAACACGGCCCGTAATCTCGAACAACAGTGTAATGGTGCCATCGTGATTGATCCCCAGGACGACGTATTCCGCGTCCTCGCACTCCACTACCGCCCCTTCCAGCATTGGTAAACTCATCACTTACCTCCAAACAAGGGTAACTGCGTCCCCGGGGGTGCGGGCGGCGGCGCGGCTTCCCGCCCGGTTTGCTGTAAGGCGGCCAGCACAGCCAGCCCCAATTCCGTCGGCACCGGCTCGGCTACCGGCACGCCCTCGCGTTGCCCGGCGCGGTAGACCAGGAGCCCCATGCGGGCCAGGGTCCGGCAGTAGCGCCCGTCCAGGCGTCCCGGATCGGTGTCTTGCTGCGCGGCGGCGGCGATGGTGCGGAGCGTGAGCGCTTGCGCGGTGGACAAACGGGCGACCAGTTCGCTAACGGTTTCGTTCATGGTACTCCTTCCTTTGGCGCCCCGCCGTCACGGTAGCGGCAGTGGATCGCCCCGCGACGGCACAGGCCAGGTAAGCCTCGTGGTGACGCAATACTTGCAAGACCAGGGATGATGTTTCGTCTAAGTCATCGCGGGCGTTTGCCAATTGTGCCACGTTGATGACCAACCGATCCAGGTTGCCCATCGCCAACAGGGCTAGATACAGCATCTCCATCGCCCAGGAGGGCGCTTGCGAAAACAGTCGCGTTTCCGCGATGCTCCCGGGTGCGTACTCTACTGCGGCGAGCAACGACATATTGTTTTCTGCGCATAACTGCGCTAAACGCGCCAATTCCGGGGCTATTTGCTCATCATAGAATGTTTCGTTGTCCTGATTCATCGGTTTCCCCCCGTTTCACTCCAAAGCCGCCTCACACCGGGCCACGATATAGCCAATCGGCGAGCGCGTTCATGCGGCCACCTCGACCACCGGCGTCCAGGCATTGGGCCGTTGGCCTGCGCCCAGCACGGTGAGGCACTCGACGCGCTGGCGGCGCTCGCAATACCGCACGACGACCAGCTGCTCCGGCAACACACCGCTCAGGGCGATGCGCAGGGGGGCGTGCGCGCGTGCGGTATTGACGATGGCGGCGCGTTGCAGGGTGTAAAAGAGCGTGGTCGGGTCGGCGTTCCGTTGCCGAGCCCGCTGCCACGCATGGGTGGTGATTTGTGGTTGAGCCATGAAAAAACCTCCCGCTTGCTTGCGAGAGGTAGGCTTCCATAGTACAATGACTGTACTTGGGGAGCTTCTACCTCCCTGGGTCACGTCCCCGGCCTGTTTACGCAGACGCGGGGACAATTTGTTAAGTTATGCCCTCTCCTAACGCTACGCCTTCTTCTTGGGCGAGCAAGGCTAAGGCAGTGTTCAGATCGCCGGAGAGGGTGTTGACCAGCCGGTAGAGCATCCCCACACTGGGGCGACGCTGCCGGGATTCGAGCATGGAGATGTAGGCGGGGGTGCAGCGCGCGCGTCGCGCGGTTTCAGTCAGCGACAAGCGCCGTTCTGTGCGCAGGTGGGCGAGGTAAGTGCTGATGTTGGTTGTTGTTGTTGTTGTTGTGTTCATCTGTATACTCGCTAAACTAACTGTTAATAGTATAACAGCCTTTAAGTAAGATGTCAAGTCTTTAGTAAAACTATGAAGTATGAAAGAATTTAGCTAATAAAAAAACGGCAGACAATTCTATGTCTGCCGTGAAAAAAAGAAGCCAATAATCATTCGGAGAAGTTTGCGGGTAAAGTTATAGCTAATGTACGTTTAAGAACCCATCCAGCACGCACATACGATCCGGTTTCTTGTCGTGCTCGGTGAAAAAGGCCGGCTACTCTTTGTACATCGCCTTCATCAAGTAATAGTAATTTTGGACCGCGTTCTAAGATATTAATATAGCCAGCGGATACCCAATTTACTAAATTACTGGTGCTGACTTGATACTTATTAGCTGCATCAGCGGCTCTGATTGGTTGGCCCGATAGTTCAGGAAGCACAGGTTGGGGTTGTAGCTGTTCGGCCAACACCTGTACGTCTTCAACTGCTATAAGAATTCCTCCATCTGGCAGCTGGATGGCTTTGAGATTATTTTGCTCAAGCGCTGCTTTTAGCGTGTCAACAGATATTTCATATTGCTTAGCCGCTTCATTTAACGGTAAATAAGTAGGTAAGTTAGAACTCATTATTCATTTCCTAATTACTTCCAAACTACTGGAATTGAAATGTCTGTGGTGCAGACAAAATGCGCTTAAGCACCCAACCAGCACGAATGTAGGAACCAGTATCTTGGTATGCGCGGTGAAAAATTTCTGCTGCTCGCTGTACTTCACCTTCATCAAGCACAAGTCGTTTAGGTCCTCGTTCAAATATGTGAATATATCCTGCATTTGCCCAGCGGCTTAAATTAACATCTGTGATATTATACTTCTCAACGGCTTCTGCTGCTCGTATTGGTTGCCCCACAAGGTCAGGGTCAACCGCTAGTGGCTCTAGCTGCTCTGCCAATACTTGCACATCCTCGATGGCTACGAGCAATTGCCCGTCAGGTAACTGCGCCCCGCGCAATGCGCCTTGCTCAAGCGCGGTGTGCAAAGTTTTCTGGGGGATGCTATAGCGCTCAGCGGCTTCGGCTAAAGGTAAGTATGTGGGAAAATTGGTAGTCATAGTTTGATCCTTCTGCCCACTACTTAGCACTGGGAGTATTGTGATAAAATCTTAGGAGCAATTTTTGAACTGGTTTAATGTTCGTTTAAGCACCCAACCAGCACGCACATAAGAGCCTGTTGCTTGGCGCGCTCGGTGAAAAAGGTTAGCAGCTCTTTGTACTTCACTCTCATCAAGCACAAGAACTTTTGGGCCTTTTTCTAAAATACGAACATATCCAGCATAAGCCCAGTTACATAGGCTGCGCTGATTAAGAGTGTATTTTTCCGCTGCCTCGGTTACCCGTATTGGTTGCCCCACAAGGTCAGGGTCAACCGCTAGTGGCTCTAGCTGCTCTGCCAATACTTGCACATCCTCGATGGCTACGAGCAATTGCCCGTCAGGTAACTGCGCCCCGCGCAATGCGCCTTGCTCAAGTGCGGTGTGCAAAGTTTTCTGGGGGATGCTATAGCGCTCAGCGGCTTCGGCTAAAGGTAAGTATGTGGGAAAATTGGTAGCCATGGTTTCATCCTCCTGCCTTTTACCTAAAACACACGCGGCCCGGCAGAAACCGGGCCGCGTTGCGGTGAAGGTGAGGCGGCCCGGACAGGCCGCCAAGACTGGGGGCGGAGGATTCGAACCCCCACATACGGAGTCAGAGTCCGCTGTCCTACCATTAGACGAGCCCCCAAAAATGAACAGAAAGGGTTTTTGTTTACCGGGTGCATTATACCAGTCCTTACGATTTTGACAACCCGGCGTGTTCTACGTGAGTGTTCAAAATCTGGCACAAGCGATAGGATAAGAGACAAAGGTGTCCCATGCGCATTCAAGCCCCGGTTGCCGAAAGTCCACACAGCCTTGTTGTATGTGCTCGGCTTGATATGAGGGCATCAAGGACTTCACCAATGCGGTCGGGGACGGGGAAGGCACCCCCACGGTGTACAATAATGTGCACGCCGCGGGGGTGGCAGCTCGCCAAAGGCAGCCAGCACAACTCCTCGTGGATGGGGCGGAGCAATTGGAAAGCCTGTATGAGCGCTACCAAGACGTGCCGGCACCGCCGGCCAAAACCAAACCCAGTGTTTGGTATTGGATGCGGATGTGGGTCACCCCTTGTGGAATCGGTGGGCAAATCTGACCTTGAACTTGCGCCACGAGGATCTGGATGGGACCAACAACAGCTGTGAACACTTCATTGGCGAGTGGATCAAGGAACAGTATCGCACTATGCGGGGTTATAAACGCCCGGAATCTATCAGAAATGTCATTTCCCTGACAGCTAGTGGCCTAAGCCTCACAAACTGCAATCAGCGTGAACCCCTGCCCCAAGCGAGATTCCCTGCCAGTTTTTGAACAGACACCGGCTTTGGTTGCGATTGGGGGGGTTAGCTGTATACTGCAAGGTCGTATAACATGTAACCGAAGCGTGAGGGAAGTGCCTATGTCATTTTTGAGAAGAGCCTTGCCAGTTTTGCTGCTGGTATGCCTGCTGGTTGGCGTCTCTTTGTTCGTCAAGGGCGTTGCCGCGCAAGAATTGCCGCCGGTAGTCATCTACTTCTTCTGGGGCGATGGCTGTCCGCATTGCGCGCACGCCAAGCCGTTTCTGGCCGATTTAAGCCAGCGGCATCCCAATGTCACCGTGCGGGATTTTGAAATCTACAATGTAGAAGCCAACCGCACGCTTTTTATAGATATGGCAGCTGCGCTGGGCTTTGAGGCGCGCGGTGTGCCAACGATTATCATTGGTGAACAACATTGGGTGGGCTTCAGCGAACAAATTGCCTCCAATATTGAGACGCAGGTATGGAATTGTAGCAACCGTGCGTGCCATGATGCGGGTCTTGGTATTGTGCCGGATCTGGCTACTCCAACGCCAATTGCTACGCCGGTGACGCCCGCTACCCCGATCCCTACGGAAAACGAGCTCCCCAACACATCTAATGTAATTACCGTGCCCCTCATTGGGCAAATCAACCTGGATAGCCAATCGTTGGCGCTTAGCACCGCCATCATCGCCTTTGTGGATGGTTTCAACCCTTGCTCCCTGTGGGTGCTCTCGATCCTCATTTCGCTCACGCTGCGCACCGGCTCGCGGAAGAAAATTTTTATCATTGGCTTCATCTTCCTCACCGTCACCTCACTGGTCTATGTACTCTTCATCGCCGGACTGTTCACGATGTTTACCTTCCTCAGCTTCATGGAGTGGATTCAAGTCATCGTGGCACTGATGGCCTTGTTCTTCGCGGCGGTGAATATCAAAGACTACTTCTGGTACAAAGAAGGCATCTCTTTCACGATTGCCGACGAGAAAAAGCCCGGCATCTACAAGAACATGCGCAAAGTGCTGAATGCCGAGTCGCTCTGGACGATGATAACCGCTACGGTGGTCATGTCAGCGGGCGTGTCGCTGGTAGAATTCTCCTGCACGGCGGGTTTTCCGGTGCTGTGGACGAAGCTGTTGGAAGCGCAGAACGTGAGTCCGCTCAGTTTCGCATTGCTCCTGGCGCTGTATATGCTGATTTACCAGATTGACGAGCTGGCAATTTTCCTTATCGCCGTGTTCACCCTCAAATCCAACAAGCTCGAAGAGAAGCACGGGCGCATCCTCAAGCTAATTGGCGGCACGCTCATGTTGACCCTGGCGGTGGTCATGTTGAGCAACCCCGCGATGATGAATGAAATCAGCTCAACCTTGCTCATCTTTGGCGTGGCTTTTGCTTTAGCGATGGCTATCTTGCTGGTGCATCGCAAAGTATTGCCACATTACGGCATCTACATCGGTACAGAGCTTGCGCCACCGACCCCACACGGTAAACGGCGTAGCGGCGCGCGCCCCCGCCAGGGCCGTGCGTAGAAAGGGATTTGGTTGACATTGGGTGGTTTCACGATATAATTATTGCATCTAACCAAAATCAAATAAAGATGATCAATAAGTACCTGGCTCACTATGCAACGGTCAAAGATGACCCTGGAGAACGGAGGTTAACGCCGTCCGGCGGCTTGTGACGCCATAGAACCTACCCGGCTACCCCTCGAGTCTGCTTACAAATGCCAGAGTCACAGGAAGTTCTGTGGCGCTGGCATTTTTTGTTGGGCGCGCACGGATATGATGAGACTTATAACGTTATAAGTAAGACAGGGATGACCTGTGCTAAATTTTTGTTATTTTCAAGGAGGATTGTTATGTTTACTGAATCAACGAGTTTATGGATCTTAATTGGGAGTGGGTTGGTGGGGATCGCCTTGCTGGTGCTCAGCGCCAACAAGGCGGTGGAGAAGTTGACCGGAGTGGCGGCTTTCTTCAAGATTTCGACCACCTTCATGGGCGTCACCGTCGTCTCACTGGCGACCAGTATTCCGGAAATTGCGGCGCATCTCACAGCCTCGGTCGGCATCTTGCAGGGCACGCTAGATTACGAGATTAGCTCCTCAGTGGTGTTGGGCGCGAACATCGGCTCGGACGTGGTGCAGCAGACGCTCATTATGGGGATTGTGATTCTAGTCGCAGGCACCTTGCACTTCCGGCGCTACTTCCTCTGGAAAACGATGCTGCCGATGATTATCACCACGCTCATGTGCATGATTCTGGGCTGGGATGGCGTCTACTCACGGCTAGATGGCGCGATTCTGTTTGGCTCTTTCATCGTCTATACCTATTATCTGTATGCTGATGAGCGCAAGCACTACAAGGCTGAGGATAATGTCCCAACCGCCGATGAGGAAACAGCTGAAGGTATTCCTACTACCGGCAAAGAGGCCACCCGCGATTTGTTGATTGCATTGGGCGCGTTGGGCGTAACGATCTTCAGTGCCATGATTGTGTTGCAGTTGACTGAGGTGATTGTGGTGCGCACAGGGATTGGCGGCTCGCTCATCGGTGTCTTGACCCTGGGCGTGGCTTCGGCGTTACCGGAGCTGACCGCTGCACTTGCCGGAATCCGCAACGGTGATGCTGGCATCCCGTTGGGGACGCTCGTGGGCAGCAACATCACCAATCCGTTGGTGGCTATTGGCGGCGGGGCGTTGGTCTCTACTTACTGGGTGCCGCGGCCCCTGGTCATGTGGGATTTGCCCTGGGAGACCTTGACAGGAGCGCTACTTTGGGCTATCCTATGGTTTAATGGTGGCAAGGCTGGTAAGAAAACCGCTTTTTATTTGATTGGCCTGTATTTTGTGTATGTCATTTCCCGCTCAGTGTTTTTTGCGATAGACTAAGAATCTATCCAAAAATCTCGCTGGTGATGGGGTTCGACAGGCGCACCCACCGCCTGCCGAACCCCGGCGCTGGTTTCGACAGGCTTTGCGATAGACTCTATAGATCACAAATCTATGTCATAGGCCGTCCGCGAATAAGGCCACGAATACGTAAATGAATCTGAAACGGGGCAAGTTCGTGCATTCGCGAACAGATTCGTGGACGGCAGGTAAGCCCATTACCATCAATTCATTTAATCCGTGCTCTACTGATTCAGTAGATCACGATCTGCTGGTAGTAACCGCTTTAGCGGCTTCCCGAACGGCTAAAGCTGCCACTACACAAGCCGTATTGTTTTTTAGAATCTATACCACTAAATACAGGCCTGATAAAAATTCACCAGAGTCCTATAACATACTTGAGGAAATACTATGACTTTGCTTTCGGCTCCCACCATCCATGCCCTGATCTTGATACTGATTTTGCTGGTCTGCGCGGTGTTGGCCGTGTTCGGCAAAACCCTGATGATTTCGGCGTTGGCGCTGGGCGGCGGGAGCGTGGCGCTGGCCGCGTTGTTATTCATGCTGAGCGCGCCTTACGCCGCCGGTTTTGAGCTCAGCGTGGGCGCAGGGCTGATTAGCGTGCTGTTTATCATCGCCATCAGCCTGATCCAATCGCGCCAACCGGGAGATACCGATGTCGCGTAACCGCCTCCTTTGGGGACTCGCTGTAACAGTGTTATTGTTAGCCGGATTGCTGTGGAGTCGCGCCCATCCGCTGCCCCTCGAACCGGATGTCTTCCGTGCATGGTTCTGGTCGCAGCGCAGCCTGGATTTGCTTGTGCAAGGCGGGTTAATTTTAGCTGGCGCGTTAGGCGTGGCCGCCATCCTGCCCGGCAACCGAGAAGAGGAAAGCGAACTATGCACCTGGTTATAACTCCGGAATTGGATACCGTGCTCATGGGCGCGAGCCTGGCCCTGTTTGTATTAGGCTTGCTCTCTTTGTTGTTGCGCCGTAACGTCATCCGGCAGGTCATCGGCCTGAAGCTGCTGCTCCAAAGCGTGACGTTGGGGCTGATTCTGAGCGGCGCGCGCCACGGCGATTTGCACTTTGCGCAGGCGCTGGTCATCTCGGCATTGATTGTAGAGGCCGTGGTGATTGCAGTAGCATTGGCGCTCATCGTCAACATCTTCCGCCATTACCCTTCCGGGAATGTGGATGATCTACGGCGGTTGTGGGGGTAAGCGTGATGCTGGAGATTTTGTTGGTAGGCGTACTGGGATTGCCGCTGGCGGTAAGCCTGTGGTTGATCCTCAATGAAAGTGGCCCCCCGCGCTATACCCGATGGGTGGTCAGCCTCGCGGCGGGTGCGACGGCGCTGTGTGCGCTGGGTTTGCTTTCCTTTGCCGGGCAAATCCCCCCACTTACCCTGACCTGGCTGCCGGCCGCTGGGCCGATGCAGCTGAGCCTGGGAATCACGGGATTGTATGTATTAACGGCGACCGCTGCAGCGGCCGCCGTTGTTTTCGCCTTAATGGCTGAGCCATTAGATACGCGTATGGGCGCATTGACATTGGTTGCGTTGGCTGCTGGCAATCTGGCTTTCCTCGCCGGGCATTTCCTGCTGCGCTATGTCGCGCTTGAGGTGGTAGGGCTGTGCATCGCCGCCGCGCCGTTGCTCGATCCAGTGGCGCGTCAACGGCTACGCCACGCGGGTTGGGTATACCTGGTACTGCGGCTGGGTGACGCGGCCTTGCTCACGGCGACCCTGTTGCTGGGCGCGCGCGCCGGGACATTCGAGATCACCCCGGCTCTGGCTGCCGTTGCGACGCTACCTCCCAATGTGCAAACCTGGATCAGCATTGGATTTTTGCTGGCAGTAGCGGTCAAAGTAGGGCTATGGCCCTTTCATGCCTGGATCGAGAGTGGGATGCGGCTCACGCGCAGCACCTATACCTGGCTCTATGCGACGTTGATGCCCAACCTGGGACTCTATCTGCTCTATCGCGTTGCGCCATTGGCAGGTGGGTTGCCTGCGTTGCGTGCGCTACTACTCATAGCGGGCGGACTGACGGGTGTGGCGCTGCTGCTCACGCTGCTACGCTATCCCGATCCACGACGATTGCCCGCCCGTTTGGGGATATTATTGACAACCGTGGTATGGGGTCTGGCTCTGGGGTGGCGCGCGGAGGTTGCCTGGTGGGGGCTGGTCGCCTTGACCCTGGTGCGGCTCCCCTTCTATTTGCGCTTACCAGCCACCTTACCCAGCGAAAAGGCGTCACCAGGTTGGCTAAAGCCGCGTTATAGGGTGCAACACCTGGCTGAGCAGTTGCACAGTGGCGTGGAAATCGGCCTGCTAGAACGCGGACTGACTGCGCTAGGGCAAGGATTGCCCGCCTGGGCGGAAACCCTCTACCAGCGCGTCGAGCAGCAAAGCCTGGAAGGACTATTGCGCGGCATCGTGCGGCGGACACTCCAGGGGAGCCGTCAACTGCGGCGCCTGCATACCGGACGGCTGCGGGCTAACCTGTGGTGGATTGTTCTGTGTTTGGCGCTGGCCATCAGTTGGGCTGTCTTTGCATAGGTAGAAATCTGCCAGGTTTCTAAAACCGGGCAGGTTGAGAAGTGAGAGGCCATGAAACGTTTTCGCTCATCGCTGTTACCCGAATTAATACGGACATTGTTACGCCGTCCAGAGACGGTGGCGTATCCCTTCGGCCCGGCGGAACTACAGGAAGGGTATCGTGGCAAAGTTACCGCGCGCGCTGAGAACTGTCGCGGCTGTAGCCTATGCGTGCGTGACTGTCCCGCCTTTGCGCTGGAACTGGAACGCGAAAACAAAGATCGCTATCGCCTGATCTACCATCCCGACCGGTGCGCCTATTGCGGGCAGTGTGAAGAGAGCTGTCGCTTCGATTGTATCTATCTAACGAATGAATTTGTCCCCGGCACGGCTGACCGCGAGACGCTGACCGTGGTGCTGGTGGATCATAAACCGACGGAAGAGCAATAAGCAGTTGCGTATGCTCTCCCGCGCGTGACCAGCCACACGCCATGAAATCCTGACCCGCATAGCGCTCGTACTGCGTAAAACGTAATGCGTAAAGAAGATGGCGGTTCTAGGTTCTATAAAACTCTGAGATTTTCATGGAAATTGCTCATTAACCGGTGGTTCACCAGCGATTGGATGAAAATGTAGCGCGAACTGTCAGCGCATAGATGCGCCGTTCGCAGCTACGCGAAGCAGACGCTTCGCACCACACCGGTTTTGATTCGCCATTCGCCATTTTCAGAGGAGTTTCCATGTTGGTATCCACACCAACGATAAATGAAAATCGTGGCACGTTTGCCGCTGACGGGTTTCGAGATTTGCCATTCGCCATTCGCAATTTTCAGAGGAGTTTCCATGCGCCTTTGGCGCACCAACAATGATGAAAATGTAGCGCGAACTGTCAGTTCGCGCGCGCGAAGCAGACGCTTCGCGTTACAGCTATTTTCGAAGGAGTCTCCACGAACCAGGCTCACCAACGATGAATTAGAATGCGGGGAACTGGCGTTCCCCTTAGAGCTAGGCTGCTCAGAGCGGATCGCCAGATCCGCGACCAGGTTAAATTCAGAAATTAGCCATTCGCCATTTCCTCAGGAGGTATGACATGGAAGTGCTTGGTATGCTGTTTTGTTCATCCATAGGCTTGATATTTCTAGCGTGCTGTGGCCTGATTTTGCTGTTCATGACCATCCGCATTATCCCGGACTATCGCCGGCTGGTGGTATTCCGCTTGGGCCGCTGTGTAGGAGCGAAAGGGCCGGGCTTTGTTATTCTGATTCCCTTCGTGGATCGCGGCGTCATGGTAGACTTGCGCGAAGTCTACTTTGATGTGCAACCACAGACCTGCATCACGGCCGATAATGCCTCGGTCTCGATTGACTTCCTCGTTTACGACAAAGTCATTGATCCGATACGCAGTGTCTTGGAAGTGGAAGACTTCACCGGCGCGGCGCGGGGATTGGCGATTACCACCCTGCGCGCGGTGGTGGGCGCGATGGCGCTGGACGATGTGCTCTCCAAGCGCGACGAGATCAACCGTGTGCTGCACGAGAAGCTCGATGATGTGACCGACCGCTGGGGCATCCGCGTTATGGCTGTCGAAATCCGCGAAGTGGTGCCGCCGCGCGATATCGCCGAGGCGATGACCCGGCAGATGGCCGCCGAGCGCAATCGCCGCGCGACGGTCACACAAGCCAATGGGCAGCGGGAAGCCGCTATTACCGTTGCCGAAGGCGATAAACAGGCCGCCATCCTCAAAGCTGAGGGCGACCGGCAGGCGACCATTTTGCAGGCGGAAGGCGAGCGACAGGCTGCTATCCTACGCGCTGAAGGCTTTGCAACGGCCCTAGACGCAATCTACAAAGTAGCGCAAAACGTGGATAGCAAAACCCTCACCCTGCAATACCTGGAGGCGCTCAAGGCGCTCGGCGAGGGCGCAGCCACCAAGTTCATCATCCCCACCGAATTGCTGAACCTGGCGCAGCCGTTGACCGCGTTAGCACAGCAGGCACATCAGGAGTAGCAGTAGGTAGCAAGTTGTAAGTAGCAGGCTACAAACAATCTGTTATCCTTCAAAATTCGCCATTCGCTATTCGCTATTTGAGATTTGTCATTCTCACAAAGGAGGTTGACCATGAAGCGGCGTTGGTTGTTACTCTGGTTGGTAGTTGCATTGTGGGCCGCACCGCCGTTGCTGGCACAGGCAGCCACGGCACCAGTTGTCGTGCTGGAGATTGAAGGGGTTATCAACCCCTTCAGTGCGCGCTATTTGCAACGCGGTCTAGGGTTAGCGGAGCAGCGCGGGGCGCAGCTCGTCATCATCACGCTCGACACACCCGGCGGACTCGAAACTTCGATGCGTGAGATGGTGCAGGTGTTGTTGGATGCGCCCGTGCCTACGGTCGTCTATGTGACGCCCCAGGGTGCACGGGCGACCTCGGCAGGGCTGTTCGTACTGCTGGCGGCGGATGTAGCCGCGATGTCCCCGGCCACACACGTCGGCGCTGCGCATCCCGTGCCGCTGGGCGTGGAAATCAATGATGTGATGGAGGCGAAAGCTACGAGCGATGCAGCGGCGCTCGTGCGCAGTGTGGCTACGCAACGCGGGCGCAACGTTGAATGGGCCGAGCGCGCCGTGCGCGAAAGCCTCTCCGTCACCTCACTGGAAGCACTCAACACCAACGTCATTGACCTGATTGCCGCAGATGTGTCCGATCTGCTCCGCCAGCTCGACGGGCGCGAGGTTGGCGGACGCACCCTGCGCACAGCAGGTGTCCAGCCCCAGTCGCAGTCCATGAACTTCAGCGAGAAGTTCTTCCACATCATCACCGAGCCGAACATCGCCTACCTGCTGCTCTCGTTGGGGACGCTGCTATTGCTGGCGGAGTTGGCCGATCCGGGCCTGAGCGTCCCCGGCGTGGGCGCGGTGGTGGCTTACATCCTCGCGTTCATGGCGTTAGGGAGCCTGCCCGTGAACTGGGCGGCTATCGCACTCCTGGCGCTCGCCATCGTTTTCTTCGTTGTGGGTTTGTTGACCGACACGGAGATTGTTGTTTCGGTGGCGGGCCTGGTACCGTTTGTCCTCGGCTCGCTGTTACTGTTTTCTCCGTTCACGCCCTCCTCACCCGCAGTACCGGTGCTGCGCGTCAATCCGTGGCTGATAGGGTTTATGGCAATAGGAATCCTTGCGTTCAGCTTACTCGTACTCCGCGCTATCATCACCGCCAGCCGCTTACCGCCACAGGCCGGAGCACAACGACTCGTAGGAGCAGTCGGGCGCGCGCTTACCGACCTGGCCCCTACCGGACAAGTACGGGTGGACTTGCAAGACTGGAGTGCCGTGTCCATCAAGGGTGACATTCGCGCGGGCGAAGCTATCCGCGTAGATCACATCGCTGGCGTACGGTTGTATGTTGAATGGGCAGGGGAAACGGTAGACAGTAGACGGGAGACTGGAAACGGGAAGAGGCTGGGCTGACGTCAACTGTGGCCTTTTCCAAAATCTAAAATCCAAAATCGTAAATCTAAAATCACAGGAGGTTTGACATGGAATGGTTAGTTGTAGTTGCAATATTCCTCGGTTTGATTATCTTGACCTTTCTGTTAATGGCTGTCCGCATCATACCGGACTACCGGCGACTGGTAGTGTTCCGCATGGGGCGCTGTGTTGGAGCAAAAGGCCCGGGAATCATCTTGCTCATCCCCTTTGTAGATCAGGCCAGGATGGTAGATTTGCGCGAGGTGTACTTCGATGTGCCCCCGCAGACTTGCATCACTGCCGATAACGCCTCGCTCTCGATTGACTTCCTGGTGTACGACAAGGTCATTGATCCGGTGCGCAGCGTCTTGGAAGTGGAAAACTTCACCGGCGCGGCGCGCGGACTGGCAATTACCACCCTGCGCGCGGTCGTGGGCGCGATGTCCCTGGACGATGTGCTGTCCAAACGCGATGAAATCAACCGCGTCCTGCACGAGAAGCTCGACGATGTAACCGACCGCTGGGGTATCCGCGTCATGGCTGTCGAAATCCGCGAAGTAGTCCCGCCGCGCGACATCGCCGAGGCGATGACCCGCCAAATGGCGGCAGAGCGCAATCGTCGCGCGACGGTCACAGAGGCCAACGGGCAGCGGGAAGCTGCTATTACGGTTGCCGAAGGCGATAAGCAATCAGCCATCCTCAAAGCGGAAGGTGCGCGCCAGGCGACAATCCTGCAGGCTGAAGGTGATCGGCAATCTGCTGTTTTGCGCGCACAAGGTTTTGCGGTAGCGCTAGGCGAAATCCACAAGGTAGCGCAAGATGTGGACAGCAAAACGCTGACCCTGCAATACCTGGAGGCGCTCAAATCGCTCGGTGAGGGCGCAGCGACCAAGTTCGTCATCCCCACTGAGTTCCTCAATCTAGCACAACCCTTGACTGCGTTTGCCAAGCAATCGCACAAAGAGTAGGAAGTAAGAGAGTAATGGGTGATGGGGCCAAGTCGCAAGTAGCAGGCTGCAAGCAACAAGTTGCAAGCGACAAACCCATCACCCATTACCCACAAGGAGGTGAAATTTGACTATCGAACAAAAAAACTGGCACACGCTTGATATTGAGGCGACCTTAACCGCACTCAATTCCAGCTCCAGCGGGCTAGAAATGACTGACGCCGAGCGCCGTTTGGTCGAGTTTGGCCCGAATGAGCTGGAAGGCGGCGAGAAGGTCAGTAAACTAAAAATTTTCCTGGCGCAGGTGAAAAATCCGCTTGTCTTTGTGTTGTTGGCGGCGGCGGTCATTTCCCTGTTAGCCGGCAAAACCGCCGATGCGATTGTGATTGGCGTGGTCATCATTGTCAACTCCCTCATCGGCTTCTTCCAGGAGTATCAAGCCGAACGGGCCTTAGAATCGTTGAAGGCACAAGCTGCGCCGGAGGCGGAGGTGGTGCGCGATTGTCCCGACGTGGGAGAGTGCATGGAAATGCGTATTCCCACCGCGGAAATCGTGCCCGGCGACATCATCTTGCTCGATGCGGGTGCGAAAGTTCCCGCCGACGCGCGACTCATCGAGGCGGCGAACCTCGAAGTGGAAGAAGCCATGCTCACGGGCGAGTCGCTCTCCGTGCGCAAGACGCTCGAACCGCTGGAAGGCGCCGAACTGCCCATCGCCGAGCGCACTAATCTCGTCTATGGCGGCACCATCATCACCAACGGGCGCGGGCGGGCAGTAGTCTATGCCACTGCCAAACAGACGGAGATGGGCAAGATCGCCACGCTCATCCAAGAGACCGAGAAGGCTGAATCGCCGCTGCAAAAGCAGACGCTCGACCTGGGCAAGAAGCTGGGCTTCTTCGCGCTGGCCGCCTCCATTCTTACGGTGCTGCTGGGCCTGATTCGCGGGATGGGACTGCAAGAGGTCTTCCTCTTCGCGCTGGCCTCCGCCGTCTCGGCTATCCCCGAAGGGCTACCGGCGGTGATGAGCATCACGCTGGCGGTGGGCGTCAACCGCATGGCGAAACGGAACGCCATCATCCGCAAGCTCTCCGCTGTAGATACCCTCGGCGCGGCGACAGTCATCTGCACAGACAAGACCGGCACGCTCACCACCAATCAGATGACAGTGCAACAGTTAATGGCGGATGCGAAAACCATTCGCATTACCGGTGTGGGCTTTGCGCCCGAAGGCCGCTTCGAGCGCGATGGCAAGCCCTACGATCCCACCGCCACCCCCGACCTGCGCCTGGCGCTCCAAATCGGCGTGTTGTGTAATGATGCCCGGCTCGTCCGGCATCAGCAAGAGAGCGGCGGTTACAAGTGGGAGATTCGCGGCGACCCCACCGAAGGCGCGTTGATCGTGGCGGCAGCAAAAGCCGGTCAGTACAAAGAGCGTCTCGAATCGCACATGCACCGGATAGATGAACTCCCCTTCAATTCCGACACGAAGTTCATGGCAACGTTCCACAAAGGTAAGGAGGGCCAGGTCTGGGTCTTCGTCAAGGGCGCGCCGGAAACGATTCTCGAACGCTGCCCACAAATTGTGGAGAACAGTGTGGCGCGGGCGATGATAGAGGCCGACCAGGAGCACATCCTGGCGGAGAACCATCGTATGGCAAGCGAAGCCTTGCGCGTGTTGGGTCTGGCATATCAAATTATCGCACCCGACGAGGTAGAAGCCTTCAAGGAGGCGCTCGAATACGGCCACGAGGCTCCCCTGATCTTCGTAGGGCTGGTCGGGATGATGGATCCGCCGCGCCCCGAAGTGCCGGAAGCCGTGGCACGGTGCAAGCGCGCGGGCATCCGCGTGATGATGGCGACCGGCGATCACAAAATCACCGGTGCAGCCATCGCCCGTGAGGTGGGCATCCTGGAAGGGGATGAGGAAGGCCGCGTACTGACCGGCCCTGACCTGCGCCGCATGAACGATGACGACCTCGATGCAGTCATCGAGAACATTGCGGTTTTCGCGCGCGTCGCGCCGGAGCACAAGCACCGCATCGTCGAATCGCTGCAACGGTTGGGCCATGTCGTCGCCATGACCGGCGATGGCGTCAACGACGCGCCCGCGCTGCAAGCCGCCCAAATCGGCGTGGCGATGGGCATCACCGGCACCGATGTCACCAAAGAGACGGCAGAGATGGTGCTCACCGATGACAACTTCAACAGCATCGTCAACGCGGTGGAAGAGGGGCGTGTGGTGTTCCAGAACGTTCGCAAGGTGGTCAAGTATCTGGTCGCCACCAACTTCGGCGAGATTCTCACCATCCTCAGCTCGATCCTCATCTTCCCGGTGGGCAAGCTCATCTTCAACCCGGTGCAAATCCTCTGGGTCAACCTGGTGACGGATGGCCTACTCGATATCACCATCGCGCTCGAACCCAAAGAGGGCGATGTGATGGAAGAGCCGCCGCGCAAGGCGAACGCCCGCGTCATCAACACCGAAATCCTGCTGAACACCGTGTATGTGGCGATCTTCATGGCGTTGGGCGTGCTCTTCATGTTCGGGCGGGCCTCGCAGAATGGCGAGCTCATTCGGGCGCAGACCATCGCCTTCACCACGCTGGCGATGTACCAGGTCTTCAACGCGCTCAACGTGCGCTCGCGGGATAAGTCACTGTTCCAGATAGGGCCTTTCAGCAATCGTTATCTGCTGGGAGCGATTGCCATCTCCGTCGTGTTGCAAGTCTTGGCGACGCGCATCCCGCTATTGCAGACCGCACTCGGCACCGTCCCGCTCACCTGGGCGGACTGGGGGCTGATTACACTGGTCGCCAGCTCCATTTTCTTCGCGGATGAGCTACGGAAGCTTGTGCAGCGACGAAGGCGGGCGTAGGCAAAGAACTGAGAATTAGCCACGAATTTCACGAATATAGGTTACCATCTTCGTGTTAATTCGTGTAATTCGTGGCAAAGGAGTCCCCCATGACCCTGGATACATTCTTACTCGAAGTGGTACTGGGCGCACCGATAGTGGCCGTGCTGCTGCTGGCCTTTTTGGGAGCGCGCTTGAGCCGTGCGGCGCAGACCATCGCTGCCGCCGCTTCCGTGTTGACGCTGGGCGCGGCGCTGGGTCTCAGCGCGATGCTCTATCGTGGCGCGGATCCCACTATCGCCTTTGCCTGGATCCCGGCAGCCAACATCGAAGTGCGTCTGCATGTGGACTGGCTTACGCTGCCGTTTCTCGTCACCGAGGCAGCGGTCACGCTGGCCGCCATCCTTTATAGCTGGGGCTATCATAAAACCGATACGCGCAGCAGCTATTTCTACGCGCTACTGTTGCTCTTTGGCGTGGGCATGTCCGGCACCACTCTGGCGGATGACCTCTTCCTGTTCTACGTCTTCTGGGAGCTGATGCTCATCGCCTCATGTGCGCTCATCCTTGTCTGGGGCGAGGGAGAACAGCGCGGCGCAGTGGCGCTCAAATACTTCATCTTCACGCATCTGGGATCGCTGATGGTGCTGGTGGGCTTGCTCGTGCTCTATGATGCGACCGGTACCGACAGCCTCGTGGCGTTGCGTGCAGGCGGGTGGACGCTCGCGCCGGGGCTGGTGACTACGGTGTTGACCCTGTTCTTCATCGGCTTCAGTGTGAAGATGGCGATCTTCCCCCTGCACCTGTGGCTACCCGATGCGCACACGGTCGCGCCGATGCCCGTCACCATCATGCTGGCAGCGGCGATGCTGAGCATGGGGACGTATGGTATCCTCCGCTACCCGTTCAGCCTATTCACCGTCGAGCAAATCGCTCCCTTCGCCCTGCCGCTGATGCTGGCCGGGCTGCTCTCAGAGGTCTATGGCGCGCTGATGGCGTTGGCGGAGAAGGACATCAAACGTATCATTGCCTACTCCAGCGTGAGCCAGATGGGGTACATCCTCTTTGGCTTGGGGACGCTCACCCGCACGGGTATCGAGGGTGCAACGCTGCACGTCATCTACCACGCCATCGTCAAGGCGTTGCTCTTCATGGTAGCCGGTATCATCATCCGCACGACAGGCCGCCGCAATATCGAGGAGCTGGGCGGACTGGGGCGCGCCATGCCCTGGATAACGGGCTGCGCCGTCATCGGCGCGTTGGGCATCGCCGGGATGCCGCCGCTGGGTATTTTCAACAGCGAATGGATGATCTTCTCCGGCGGTTTCCAGACCACACACATCCTCCTGTCTGTGCTAACGCTGTTCGCCTCACTGCTCACCGTCGTCTATGCGCTGCGCTTTGTGGGGCGCATCTTCATCGGCGAGCTGCCAGTGGGCTTGACCCTGCACCCCATCCCGCGCCTGATGCTCGTTACTACAGTGGTGTTGACTGCGCTGCTCATCATCGAGGGACTGTTCCCCGCGCCACTGTTCGATTGGACGGCGCATGAAATCACACTGCTGTTGGGAGGCGCACTACCATGACTGGTTCGCTCTGGATTGCGCTGCCCCTGGCGTGGCTCTTCGGCGGCGCATTTACATTGACATTGCTAGGCCGCTGGCGGGGATTGGGTAACACTCACCTGGCAGGATTCACGGCGTTCGTTTGCGCAGTAGGCTTGCTCTTGCTAGTACCGCCGCTGGCGTTGTCCCGCGCTGCACTCCTTGCGGGCACTGCCCTACCCGCCTGGGGGACGCTCGGCGCGGGCGGCATTGTGCTACGCGCGACGCCCATCGCGCTGGTGGTGGGCGCGGTTGGCTTGGGACTGGGGGCGTGTATTGCGCTTTACTCTGGGCGCTACATGTCCCGCGATCCGCGCTTTCGGGTGTACTATCCCCTGCTGCCGTTGATGTTGACCGGCATGTTGGGGATGCTGCTGACCACTGATCTCTTCAACCTCTATTTGTTCTGCGAATTGATGAGTATCACAGCGTATGTGCTGGTGGCTTTCCGCCGTCAGAGCGATACCGCCATCGAGGCCGGGTTCAAGTACCTGATGATGGGCAGTGTGGGCACTCTGGTCATGCTGTTGGGGATAGCCTTTGTTTACCGAGAGACAGGGCAGTTGGCATTACCGCTGGCGACGGGGCAGCTGGGCCTGTGGCGGCGCGCGGGCATCGCGTGTTTCCTGGTCGGCCTGGGGCTGAAGAGCGGCATCGTACCATTGCACACCTGGCTGCCCGATGCCTACGGGCGCGCGCCCAGCAGCGTGAGCGCCTTGCTGTCGAGCGTCATCTCCAAAAGCACCCTGGTTGTGCTGATCCGGGTCACGCTGGAGCTGGGGTTGCCCGCTGCGGATTTGGGGCTGCTGTTGATTCTGTTCTCGCTCCTCAACATGACCCTGGGCAACGTGTTGGCGCTATCGCAACAGAACACCAAGCGGCTGCTGGCCTATTCCTCAGTGGCGCAGACCGGCTATATCATGTTTAGCCTGGGCGTGGGGCTGCGCTACGATCTGCCGGGCGCGCTCCAGGCAGGCTACTTCCTGCTAGTGGTTCATGCCGTGATGAAGGCGACGGCATTCTTGAGCAAGGGCGTCTGCCATTACTATTGCGACACCACACTGGTAACAGAGCTACGTGGGACGGGGCAACAGTTGCCCCTTGCCGCGCTAACCTTTGCACTGGCGTTGGCGGGGCTGGCGGGCGTGCCGCCGCTGGCAGGCTTCGTCAGCAAGTGGTTCATCCTCAGCGAAGGACTACATGCGGCGGATACGCTGGTCTATGTAGGGTTGGGCATTTTCCTGCTCAACAGTTTAGTGGCATTAGCCTATTATTTACCGCTGATTGTGCAGCTGTTCATGCCTCTACCCGCAGAAACCCCCGGCGGCGCGCTGCGGATCATGATTTCGCCCTGGATGGCGATCCCGTTGTTGCTGCTGGGCGCGCTTATCGCGGCGATGGGTTTGTTCCCCGGCCCTTGGCTGGCCTGGGTGGGATGAAACGTAAAATACACGGAGAGAGTGAGATGAATATAAAATATCGCATTATAATATTACTGATGTTGACAATATCGCTGCTGGCGGTTATCCCAGCGCGGGCGCAAACCGGGCAGGTGCGCGTGGTATATTTCACGTCGCCTGTATGTTCCTTCTGCCAGTTAGTCGAAGAGCGCGATTTGCCGCCGCTCGAGGCGCAATACGGCGCGCAGTTGCACATCTTGCGAGTGGACACAACAACCACGGCGGGCCAACGCCTGTTTCAAACCACATTGGAACGTTACGCTGTGGCCCCAAATCGCCAGGGAACGCCCATGATGCTTGTCAACGACACGGTGCTGGTAGGTGCGGTGGAAATCCCCGAACAGTTACCCGGACTAGTGGCCGAGCTGTTGGCCGCAGGCGGCAATGATTGGCCGCCGCTCTCCGGTTTGGAAAACTTTATCGAGGCGGATATGGAACGCGCGGCAGCTGGCGACCGTCCCTTGTGGCGCGTCCGTTTCGAGCGTGACCTGCCGGGTAACTATATCTCGGTTGCGCTGCTGGTAATCATGCTGGGGGTGACAGTCGTGCTGGCGTGGCCTGCCGCCTGGCGTAACGCGCCGCTGGCGAAAGTCTCCCCGTGGATTAAAATCGCCATCGCCCTGATTGGCCTCAGCGTAGCGATTTATCTCTCGTATGTAGAGACGACGCAGACAGAAGCATTCTGTGGCCCGGTGGGGCAGTGCAACGTCGTGCAGCAGAGCCGCTTTGCGCTCCTGTTTGGCTTCCTGCCGATGGCTTTGTTTGGAGCCTTAGGCTATACGGCGGTTCTGGGGACTTACATCTACGGGCGCTGGGGTAAGGGGCTTTACGCAGGCATGATGCCGCTGGCAAGTTTCCTACTCGCGGCCTTCGGATTCGTCTTCTCGCTCTGGCTGACCTATTTGCAGCCGTTCGTCATCGGTGCGACGTGCCTGTGGTGTCTGGCCTCGGCGGTGACGATGACATTGAGTGCGTTGCTGAACGCTGCTCCGGGATGGGGTGCTGTACAGCTGTTAAGTCGGCGTGGGTGGAGCGCCTATCAACGCGCGATAAAGCAGGGCGCTGTGCCCACTGCTCCTACAGGCCCAGCGGTCAAGCGCGCCGCCAAACGACGTAAGCACTAAACCAGGAGAAAAACGTATGGGACAAGTCTTGCTAAGCCCGCTGGTCGCGTTTATGGCCTTTCTGTTGCTGGCCTACAGCATTCACTGGCTAGGTGGGCAGATTGCAGCGACCGGCGAAGCGCATGGGGCAAAACATACCCCCTACACTGGCGGCGAGGAAGTCGCTCCGCCAGAGCGGCAGCAGCTCACCTATCACGCCTTTTTCCGCCTGGCGTTGATGTTCAGCATCCTGCACGTCGCCGCGTTGGTGGTCTCCACGCTGCCAGGAGGCTTACTGGCACATCGCGTGGCCTTAGTCTATCTGGTGGGCATCGGCATCAGCGTGCTGGTACTGGCGGAAGGATGAAGTATGACGACTGAAATCCAAGATCCAAAATCTAACATCATACATCGTATTGTGCAGTGGGCGCGACGCAAATCGCCGTGGGTGCTACACTTCAACAGCGGCGGTTGCAACGGCTGTGACATCGAAATTCTCGCTACGCTCACGGCGCGCTACGATGTAGAGCGCCTGGGTATTCTGGCTGAAGCTTCGCCCCGGCACGCAGACATTCTGCTCTGTACCGGCCCGGTCACGCGCCAGACGCGCGACCGTCTACGGCGTATTTACGAGCAGATGCCCGCGCCCAAGTGGGTGGTCTCCATTGGGAGTTGCAGTTGCTCCGGGGGCGTCTTTCAGGGCGCTTACAACATCCTTGGCGGCGTGGATCAGGTAATCCCCGTGGATATCTACATCCCCGGTTGTCCCTGTCGCCCCGAAGCGATGATTGACGGTCTGGCGCAATTACTGGCAAAGATGGAGTGAGTGGGATAGATTCTAAGTGTGATGGGGAGCATAAGGGTTATGAATGTAGAACAAATTGTGGCGGCGCTGCAAGCCGCGTTTCCCGATGCCGATTTGGCACCGCGCATGGTGCCGCTTGACGACACCTTCGTTACTATCCCTGCCGAGGGACTGCGCCGTGCCGTGCAAGTGCTGTTGGAAGACTGCGGGGTATGGCATCTTTCTACCATCACGGGATTGGATACGGGCGAGCAAGTGGAGCTGCTGTACCACTTCTGGGAAGTGCATGGATTGACACTGCGCGTGGAGTTGCCTTATGATATGCTTCACATCGCCAGCATCACAGACCTGATCCCCGGCGCAGCCTTCTACGAGCGAGAAATCGTCGAAATGCTCGCTGTAACTGTGGATGGATTGCTCGATTTACGCCCGCTGCTGCTCCCCGACGATTGGGATGGCAGCGCACCATTGCGGAAAGGCGCGTAAGCGAGAAAGCGATTGTCATGCACCCTTTGCCTATTCACCATTGGAGTAATCTATGACTCAAGTAACCATTCCTATCGGGCCACAACATCCGTTGTTGAAAGAACCCCTCTCATTTTTACTGAAAGTGGAGGGCGAAGAAGTCCTCGATAGCACATTGCGCCTGGGCTACGTCCATCGTGGCATCGAGCGGCTGTGCCAGGAGCGCACGTATGTGCAGGCTGTACATCTCATCGAGCGCGTCTGCGGTATCTGTTCCCACATCCACACCACCACCTATTGCCAGGGCGTAGAGGCGCTGGCCGGGCTGGAGGTGCCCCCGCGTGGCCTGTACTTGCGCGCGTTAATGTGCGAGCTGGAACGCATCCACAGTCACCTGCTCTGGCTCGGCGTGCTGGCGAAGAACATGGGCTACGATACTGTCTTCATGTATGCCTGGCGCGATCGGGAGATTGTGCTGGACATCATGGAGGAACTCTCCGGCGGGCGGGTCTCCCATGCCGTCAATGTCATCGGTGGGGTGCGGATTGATCTGGATACGACGCACGCTACTTCGATCATGCAACGTCTCAATAAATTGGAAGAACAGGTAGAAAAGGCATTGCTCTTGATTGAACACGAGCCATCGCTCAAGGCGCGGACGCAGGGCGTGGGGATGCTTTCGGCGGAGCAGGTGCATCGCTACTGTGTAGTAGGGCCGGTAGCGCGTGCTTCTGGCGTGGATGTGGATTTGCGTCGTGATTACCCGCGCCCGCCATACGATCAGCTCAAGTTCAAGGTCATCACGCACCCGGCGGGTGACGTGTGGGCGCGCACGCTGGTACGATCGGCGGAAACCCGCGAGAGCCTGCATCTGTGCCGCCAGATTCTTGCGCAGCTGCCCGATGGGCCAACTTCGGTGGCGGCTAAGCGGCGCATCCCGACCGGTGAAGTCGTAAGCCGCTCCGAAGCGCCGCGCGGCGAGGTGATCTACTACATCCGCAGCGACGGCAGCGACAAGCCCGCACGGCTCAAAATCCGCACGCCTTCGCTGACTGCGCTCATTACGCTGGCGGATCAGCTGCGCGGCGTCAATATCGCTGATGTGCCGGTGGTGCTCTCCGGCGTGGATTTGTGCATCGCTTGCGCGGATCGGTGAGCGAATCAGCGAAAAGGCGTAACGGCCAATCTTCACTTCAAATCACAAACTCGCAACTCAGCACTCAAAACGCGGAACTTAAAATTATGCAAGCACTATTCAATCTCTTAATCTTCCCCGGCTTCGGGTTTCTGCTGGTATGCGGCTGGCTCTTCGAGTGGCTCGACCGGCGCATCCTGGCACGCACGCAGGGGCGTGTAGGGCCGCCGTGGTATCAGCCGGTCGCCGATTTTATCAAGCTATTGGCAAAAGAAGACCTGCTGCCTACTGGGGCAAATGCCACGGCTGTGACCATCCTGCCGCTGGTGTCGCTGGCGGCGGTGCTGACGGCCGGGCTATACATCCCCATCGCCGGGCACAGCGTCGCCAAATTTGATGGCGACTTCATCGTGATCCTGTTCCTGCTCAGCCTGCCCGCGCTGGCGTACTTCCTGGCGGGATGGGCTTCCGTGGGTGTCTATAGCATCCTCGGCGGCAATCGCTCGCTGTTGCAATTCTTTTCCTACGAAGTCCCTTTCCTCATGGCGTTGAGTGGCCCGGCGATTCTGGCCGGCTCGTGGCAGCTGTCCGACATCGCCGCGAATCAGGCGATAACGGGGTGGGGACTGTTTGCACAACCGTTGGGGTTCTTGTTGGCACTGGTGGGGCTGATTGGCAAACTCAAGCGTGATCCGTTGGATATTCCCAAAGCCAAATCGGAGATGGTCGCCGGAGCGTTGACGGAGTTCAGTGGGCGCAAACTGGCGTTATGGCATTTGACAATGGATATGCAGACGGCGGTGGGGATTTTCTTGCTCGTCAACACCTTTATGGGAGGATCCCTTGCCTGGGGACCGCTCCCGGCGGGATTGCTCTTTGCACTCAAATCGCTGGCGATTTTGGTTGCCCTGTCGTTTATCAGCGCGCTTTACGCGCGCTTACGCATTGATCAGTTGGCCTCGCTAGGATGGCGCGTGCTCGCTCCTCTGGCACTGGCGCAACTGGTGTTTACGGTGTGGATGGGGTGAGCCATAACCGTGAAGCGCGCACTGGTGCGCGCTTCACGGTGCGGATTTTACTCACTGCATCAGCAACAAGCTCACCGCCATCACCACCATCCCCCCCAGCAGCCCCAAGAGACTTTCATGGCCTTTCCCGTAGGCCCGACTCGTGGGCAGCAGCTGATCCAAACTAATGTAGACCATGATGCCGGCAACCCCGGCAAACAAAATCCCCATCACTTGGGGCGGAATGACGCCCCCTTCACCGCCCAAGAACAGGCGCAACGCCAGGTAGGCAATCCCCGCGCCGACAGGTTCTGCCAGGCCACTAAGCAAAGAATACAAAAATGCCGTACTGCGTTTGCCCGTAGCATAGTAAATAGGCACCGAGACGCTGATACCTTCGGGGATGTTGTGTAACGCTACAGCAAGTGCAATGGCAACACCGAGGGCAGGGTCTTCCAACGCGGACAGGAATGTCACCAGACCTTCCGGGAAGTTGTGGATGGCGATGGCAAGTGCTGTGAAGAGGCCCATGCGGAGCAACCCCTTGTGTTCGCCCTCAGCATATTGTGTGGCGGCGCGTGCGCGCGCCGGGTCAGGAATTCCATTGCAATCTACTTGTGGCGATGAACCGTTGTGTAAAGGCTTAGTCTCCGCTTCTGAGGGCCGCTCGTGCGGATTCTGCATGTCGGGGATTAGCCAGTCAATCAATGCAATCAGCAGGATGCCGCCAAAGAATGCCGCCGCGTTAATCCAATTTCCCCAGTATTCACCATAAGCAGCGGCCAGGGCCGCACTCCCCTTGAAAAAGATCTCGACGAACGAGACATAGAGCATCACCCCAGCAGAAAACCCCGTAGAGATGGACAGGAACCGATAATTAGTGCGCTTGGCAAAAAATGCTATCACGCTACCGATGCCGGTCGCCAAACCGGCAAATACAGTTAAACCAAAAGCGAACCAGATATTATGCATGCTTTCTCCCTAAGAAAGCCTTCCATCGAATAGATGAAAAGGGTGCTTGTTGTTTCAAAAATTCAATACACTATCACTCTAACGCATCCAATGGTAAAGCTTTAGCCCAATCTTCCGGTTCGATCCCTGGCGTCTCAAAAGGCATGGCCCGGTAGACTTGTGCCATCGCGTACTCAGCGTCATGTGCCCAAATACCTTCAAGTGATTGCTCCAACCATGAGATACACTCTGGTGGATAGGCGAAAAAATCGCCCGAGAACGAAACCGAGGCTAACCGCTCCTCATCGAATTGGGTAGCCGCGCGGATCAAGCCCCCACGGGCCTTGTGCGTACCCCAGTATACGGTATAGCCCTGGTTAGCACGCAACGGCGGGTAGCGTCCCCGCCGATAGAGCCATGCGGGAGAAAGCATCCGGCGCGCCAGGAAATCTGCTTCACGGCGGAGCTCTGGTGTGAGCGGGGCTGGATCCAGCGTTCCTAATAGTGCCGCAAAGTGCATCTCTAACAAGTTGTAAATTTGGGTAATGGAGGGTGGCGTCTCCAACAATGCCGTAAGACTGGTCACACTACTTTCGAGATCCCGATAGAACCGATCGCCACAAGTTTCCGGTGGTAGATTGAGCACCCGTGTTGTCGTCGGGCAATCAAAATCCAGCAAAATCATACCCGAAAACACTACCGCGTTACCGATTTCGGCCATGCCCACTTCAGCAATCGTACTGCCATCCACCACTACATCATGCCCTTTGCCGATTTCAGCAGGCAAGCCCAACGATTCATGAATCGCAGCCAGCGGTTCCAAAACCAGCTGGTAACGTTGCTCACGTTCACTCACAATGAGCATGTGATTTCTAGGTAACACCAATTGGAAAAGCACTTGCTGTCCATCAAGGTAGTAGCTCCCGCCACCTATCTCACGGCGGAAGATAGGGATGCTTTGCTCCTGGCAGTAGTTCTGAGAGACCTCATGCTCGATATCCTGATAATAGCCCAGACATACGCCTGGAGATTCCGGAGTCAACAGCAAAAGGCCGCTCTGTCCCAATCGTGGCAGCGCATGATATAGCAGTTGCGAGTCTAACCAAGGTACTTTACCTAACCGATACAAGTCCATACTTGACCTCCAAGAGGTTGACCGCTTCACTTAACTCAGTAGTAATCCTATTATGCACCAGTTTTGTAAATTTGGGTATCTCGACTTTAGCGCCGAGAAAAGGGGCGTTTGGTTTTGTACGCAACGCGACGCATAACCGGACTTTTCCCTTCGGAAAGAATCAATAGATTGTTGGCATAACCTTCAAACTGCTGCTATAATAACAGATAAACCTGATCGTCACAGGAGAAGCGCATGATTGTTGTTTCACGGAATGAACACAAACTGGTGCTAGCCGGAATCGGAAGTGGTATTTTCCTGATATTTTTAGGTCTCATCTTTATTGTAGCAGGATTTGCAGCCGGTGAGTCCACCACACTAACCTGTGTTCGCGATGCGATGCCCCCTTGCCAGATTCAACATAAGCTTTACGGTATCCCTACCCGCGCTACGCCGCTTGATAGTCTGACCGGAGCCTATGTTGAAGAAACCATTAATAACGAGGAAGGCGCTGTATATCGCATCATTCTGACTACCTTGCACGGGGAAGTCCCACTCACCAGGACATACTCTTCTGGTTATGAGGATAAATTCAGACTAGCCAGAGAAATCAATGCACTTGTAGATATCAACACACCTTACACTTTTAAGATTTCACAAACATCTGGATTGAACACGCTCCTTAGTATTATCGCTGTTCTGGCGGGCGGGGGCGGGATGCTTTTAGGACTACAAACGACCAGCTGCACTTGGACTTTTGACCGCACACAAGGGTTACTAATTCAACGCAGCTGGGGATGGAAAGGCCCACGCAGTAAAGAGTATGCCTTGCGCGATATCACAGGAGTCTGGGTAGCAGAACAGCGTAGCGATGACGATAGTGTGTATCGCATCGAACTAAGTATGGGAAATGGAAAAGTGCTGCCACTCACTAACTTTTATAGCTCTGGGCAAGGGCGTAAACAGCGCGTTGTGGATACTATCCTGAAATTCTTGAATTACTCCGATTACTAATCCCCCCCACAGGGACCGGAAGGGTAAAAGCCGGTTGCCTTGCTTGCTACTTCCCAACGAGTATAATGAAGGTATGAGCGACGATACAACCCCTATCCGCAAACAATACCTGGCCCTGAAAGCCCAATACCCGGATACAATTCTGTTCTTCCGGCTGGGTGATTTCTACGAGACTTTCGACGCCGACGCCGAACTGGTGGCGGGGGAGCTCGATATTGTGCTGACCTCGCGCCCGGTGGCGAAGGGCGTACGCATCCCGATGGCGGGCGTGCCGCATCATGCCGTCGAGGGCTATGTGGCGCGCCTCATCGAGAAGGGCTATCGCGTGGCGCTGGCCGAGCAGGTGGGCGAACCCGACGGGCGCGGGCCGATGGAGCGCCGCGTCGAGCGTGTGGTCACGCCCGGCACGCTTATTGAACCGGCCATGCTCGATGAAAAGCGACCCAACTACCTGACCGCCGTTGTCATCGCAGGCGACCGGGCTGGCATCGCCTACGCGGAAATCTCCACCGGCGAGTTCGGCGCGATCCAGCTCAGCGACGGCGGCGACATCCTCGCTGCCGCGCGGCAGGAGCTGGCGCGGCTCCAACCCCGCGAGGTGCTCTTCCCCAAGACCGGCTCGTGGAAGGAGCGTGCGCCCGATCAGCCCGAAACGCGCCCGGAAGAGGCGCTCGCCGGAACGCTGCCCGCGCACTTCACGCCCTGGGCGGCGTACCGCTTCGAGGAATCCGCTGCGCGGCAGACGCTCCTGGAGCATTTCGGCGTTCGCACGCTCGAAGGCTTCGGCTGCGAGGGGCAACCGCTGGCGGTGCGCGCAGCGGGCGCGATCCTGGCCTATCTTCAGGAGACACAGCAGGGGATGCTGCCACAGATTGTGGGGCTGGCGACCTATTCCACCGAGCAGTTCATGGCGATTGATCCGGCGACGTGGCGCAACCTGGAGCTCACGGAAACGCTGCGCCGCGAGAAGCGCGGCTCGCTGCTGGGCGTGCTCGATATGACCGTGACAGCGATGGGCGGACGGCGGCTGCTGCAACGGCTGCAACGTCCGCTGCTCGACATCCCCGCGCTGGAAGCTCGCCTGGATCAGGTGCAGGGCTTTGTGGATGACGGTCTGCTGCGGGCTTCCGCGCGCCGCTTGCTCAAGCAAACGCCCGATGTGGAGCGGATGACGAATCGCGTGACGACGGGCAAGGCCGCGCCCCGCGATCTGGTGGGCATCCGCGTCGCACTGGAGATTGCGCCGGAGCTGCGCGCGCTGGTGGCAGAGGCGCAGAGCGCCCCCCCCGGCTTCGTCGCGCTGTTGGAAGGGTTGGAGGGGCTGCCCGATGTCGCCGCGCTGATCGCTTCCGCGTTGGTAGACGATCCACCGGCCCAGTCCAACGCGGGCGGCCTCATCCGCCCCGGTTTCTCCGCCGAGCTGGATGGCATCCTCCTGGCGAGCCGCGATGCCCGCGAGTGGATCGCCTCGCTGGAGAGCAAGGAGCGCACCCGTACGGGCATCAAGAACCTGAAGGTGGGCTACAACAAGGTCTTCGGTTACTACATCGAAGTCACCAAATCCAACACCGACGCCGTACCGGGCGATTACATCCGCAAGCAAACGCTGGTCAACGCCGAGCGGTACATCACGCCAGAATTGAAGGAGTACGAAAGCCTGGTGCTCAACGCCGAGGAGCGCATCAGCGAGCTGGAGGCACGGTTGTTCCGCGAGCTGTGCGCGCAAGTGGCGACGCGGGCGAGCGCGCTGCTCGCGCTCGCAGCGGCCATCGCGCGGCTGGATGTGGCGGCGGCGCTGGCCGAGGTCGCCGCGCGTTACGGGTACACCCGGCCCAGCCTCAGCCCCGCGCCCGGCCTCGACATTCGCGGCGGGCGGCATCCCGTCGTGGAGCGCGCGCTCAAGACGCCCTTTGTCCCCAACGACCTGCTGATGGACGAAGCCAGCCGCATCCACATTATTACCGGGCCGAACATGGCCGGGAAATCGGTTTATCTTAGGCAAGCGGCCTTGATTGTGCTGATGGCGCAAATTGGAAGCTTCGTCCCGGCGGAAACGGCGCAAATTGGCGTGGCGGATCGCATCTTTACGCGCATCGGCGCATCCGACGAACTGGCGGCGGGGCAATCCACGTTCATGGTGGAGATGGTGGAGACGGCGGCGATTCTCAATCACGCCACGCCGCAGAGCCTGTTGATTCTGGATGAGGTGGGGCGCGGCACCAGCACTTATGACGGGATGGCAATTGCGTGGGCTGTGGTAGAATATCTCCATAATCACCCGGAGCGCCGCGCGCGCACGCTTTTCGCCACCCACTACCACGAGCTCATCGAGATGGAGGAGCATCTGCCGCACATCCGCAACTTCAATCTGGCGGTGGTCGAAGAGGGCAAGGACGTGGTTTTCCTGCACCGGGTCATTCCGGGTGGGGCGGATCGCTCCTACGGCATCCACGTCGCGCGGCTGGCGGGCGTGCCCGCGCCGGTCGTCCATCGCGCCGAGGCGCTGCTGGAGCAGCTAGAAAGCGGCGAATTTCGACCCGGCGCAGCAACGCCGGAACCGTTCCAGCCGGTGCTCATCGCCAAAGAGCATCCCGTCGTAGAGGCGCTGCGCGCGCTCGATGTGAACAGCCTCACCCCGCTCGATGCGCTGACGAAGCTTTACGAGTGGCAGAAACTCGCGGTGGGGGAACACAAGGGGCGCAAGCCGAGGAAGTAGGGAAAGAGAGTCAACGCAAAGGCGCAAAGAGGCAGAGGTTTCTGGAGTTTTTTCTTTGCGACTTCGCGGCCTTGCGTTAAAAATCCAGCATTTCACAGGGAGGAGAATCCCATGCACGAACGCACTATCTACATCACCGAATTTGACCAGCAGCGGCTTACCGCGCTGTTGGATGAGCTACAGCACTCCGGTTACGCCAACCGCGAGGCACTGGCCGCGTTACAGGGCGAGCTGAACCGCGCGCAAATCGTCGCGCCCGCCGAAATCCCGCCGGATGTCATCACCATGAACTCGACGGTGCGCTTGTGCGACCTGGACGCCGAAGAGGAAATGATCTACACGCTTGTCTTTCCCGATGACGCCGACCTGCCGGCAGGCAAGGTCTCGATCCTCGCCCCTATCGGGATGGCGATGTTGGGCTACCGTGTGGGCGACACTTTCGAATGGCAAGTCCCCGCCGGGGTCAGCCACTTACAAGTGGCGGAGATTCTCTACCAGCCGGAAGCGGCGGGAGATTATCATTTGTAAAACGTGAAGATTCGGGTATGTTTATCCGCGCATGACCAGCCACACGCAATAGAAGCCTTACCCGCATATCGCTCGTACTGCGTAAGGAGATGTTGTCTCTGTGTTCTCTAAAACTCTGTGGCTTTCAGGGGAGAGAAATCACGTTTCACGTTTTACACTTCGCGCTCTAATTGCACGCCTAATAAAAGGAGGCCACTATGAAACTCTCCAAATCACTCAAAGTATTGATTGGGCTTGTAACCACGTGGGTCGTTCTCTATCCACTGGCACTATGCGTCCTATGGTTTACCATGTTCCCGCTGATGATGATATCGGGTAGCGAGCCTGACCCATTTTTCTTCATGCTCTTCGGGATTTTCATGCTCATCTCCATCGCGAGCTCCTTCATCCAATGGGGCATGACCATCTTCTATCTGACTCACATTATCCTCAACCGCGAGGGTAGCGACATGGCGCGGGTATTGCTGGGCGTTGGCGCTTTCACACTACCGTTCCTTGCCATGCCCTTTTACTACTTTATCTACATTTGGCCGGAGCAGCCGCCCGCCTGGGCTTTACGACAACCGCCGATTGAGAGGACCTGTGACTGATGAAAAAATCCACTAAACCCAACCCCACCCTGATGACTGCCGCCAGTCTGGGCATGGCTTTGCTATTAGTAATCCTGGTATTAGCACTAAGCGGCGTTGATAACCCCATGCGTGGCGTTATCCGTGCCGGGGCATTGTTGGCTTATTTGTGCGTCTTCCTGGCAAGTCTTTCAGCAATGTTTATAAAGGAAATCACCCAGCGCGTCGGGCAGTCGTTCATGAAGGTGCATCATACCTGGGTCGTCGCGGGTTTGGTAGCTATGGTGATTCATGCTACCCTATTTGCCTGGCAGATTAGCACGCCAACGGTCTTTATACCCACTTTCGACTCATTGGAAGTCTTCCTGCGTAACGGTGGACGCCTGGCATTAATCCTATTCGCCATCGCCACGCTGACCGCCATATTCCGCGCCGCCATCGGCAAACACTGGAAGACACTGCACTGGCTCAACTATCTGGCTTTCTTCCTGGCAACCGCCCACGCCTGGCTTAGCGGATCGAGTTTTATCGCCTGGCCGATGAAAGCACTCTCCGGGGCAATGGCGTTGACACTGCTCACGGTCTTTGTGCTCAAACGCGCGCGCAAGTCCAAGCGGCGCAAGCGGTAATCCGATGCCATGTTCAGGAAATCCACTCCCCTGCTGAGCGCAGCAGGCCTCACGCTGGGCCTGTTGCTCGCCTTGTTTTTGTTGACCGGAAAAGCGGTCACGACCCCGACACTACGTCCATCCCAACACCAAACACTTACCACCACCTTAACCAACACTATCTATTTACCGCTGGTCTCCCGCCCTCTTGATGCCTGCTCGCCAATTCCAGGCGTCAGCTACGGGCAATTGAGCATTACCAACCAGCCCACCACCCTCCCCGCCGCAGACCACCCCGATATGAACCTCGCCCTGCGCGGCTACATCCCCACCAACGCACAACTGACCCTGATTGACGTAGGCGGCGACACCGACCCGCTCGCCCCCCAGCTCCACACGCTCTTTGCCACACCACAGCTGCCCACCTTCACCACTGCCTGGCAAGTCCACAATTGGGACTGGGGAACCATGTCGCGCAGCATCCCAATAGACTATCCCCCCGTCACCCTGCTGGGCATGGCGACCGCGCCCGGCGAAACCGTCCACGTCCCCGATAGCGGCTACGACATCCAATATGGCTACGACGCGCTGGTGCTCTACGCCAGCACCGAGCGCATCACCTTGCGCTACGGGCGCGAAGACCATCCCGGCCTAGGCTATGTCGTCCACATCGAGAATATCTGTGTTGAACCATCACTACTTGCACTCTACGATTCTCTCAATGCCGCGGGACGCTGGGAACTACCCGCCGTTTACGGCGACCAGCCCATCGGGCGCGCCTGGACGGACACTGTCGCCGTTGCCGTGCGCGATTGGGGGACCTTTATGGATCCGCGCGTGCGCAAAGACTGGTGGAAGGAGTATTGATACTGCGTAATGCGTACTGCGTAACAAGATATTTTGGAATAGCCAATGATTTTCTTGCCCTTCTCATTCGCTATTCGCCATTCACTATTTGCGGAGGTTGCTATGAAACGCTTATTACTGCTCTTGCTGGTATTGTTCCTGCCCGCCTGCGCGCCGCGCGGCGAAACGCCCACCGCAACTGAACCGCCTCCCACAGCCACACTGCCGCCCACACCCGCGCTGATCTACACCCCGCTACCCACCGATACGCCAACAACATTACCACCCACGCTCGAACCCACTCCGCTGCCGCCCACGGCCCAGCCCACGCTTCCCACACAACAAATCATCATCCACGCCCCGGTTCCCGGCGCGACCGTTACCGATGTAATCACGCTGCGCGGCTGGACGGCGCTCATGCCCTTCGAGGCAAACCTGGTGGTGCATATCTACGACGCTGCCGGGCAACTGGCCGTCGTCGCGCCGATTATGACGCAAGGGGAGTATGGCGCTCCGGCGACCATAGATGCGCGCATCGGCTTTGCCGGTCAGGCCGGCCCTGGGCGCATCGAAGTGCTCGACCTGAGCGCTGCCGATGGGAGCGTGCTAGCCCGCGCTACGGTCAATGTCACCTTCACTGGCGCGCCGGGCGGGGGTCTCATCGAAATCCCCGCTCCGCTGGAGAACGTCACCCTGCCGCTGCGCATCCTCGCGCGGGGCGGAACGCCCGGTCAGACCGTCCGCGCCACGCTTGCCTGGCAGCATGAGGACGTGCAGCTCGCGCGCGACTTCACCCTGCTGCCCGGAAGCGACGGGCGCGGCCTGCTCATCGGCTTGCTCGATACGCCGGTGGGCGTCACCGTCCCGCCGTATGGCGGCCCGGCGCTGCTAGAAATCCACACGGCGGAAGGCGTGTTGCTGGCACGACAGTTCATCACCACGCTCTCCGCAGCGGATACGGCCAGCACCACCACTGTGACCGTCTACTGGGTCTACGGCGAGGAGGTGTTCCCGGAAACCGCGCTCGTGCCGCGCACCCCGCGCATCGGCGGTGCCGCGCTGGAAGTGCTGCTCTGGGGGCTGGCCCCTAACCAGTTGGGCGGCTTCCAGACGATGATCCCCGATCCTGAAGAGATCGCCACCTGGCCCGCGCGCCAACCGCCCTGGGGCGAGCGCGTGCGGCTGCTCGACCTCAGCATTGTGGACGGTATCGCCACGGCGAACTTCTCCGGCGAGCTGGCTTACTGGCGCGAGGACGGCGGGCACGCGGGGGTTTCAATCCGCGCGCGGCTGATCCGGATGCAGATCGAGCAGACCTTGCTGCAATTCTCCACCGTCCGCCAGGTGCGCATCCTGGTAGATGGCACGCCAGAGCCGCTGTTGCAACCGTGAAAGGGCGAGAGAGCGCGCGCGCGATCAGTCACACAGTACGCCAGTCAAAATCAAATCCTCAAAAAGCTTGACATAGAACAAAGGTTCTGCTATAATTGGGATAAGTTGGGATATTGAAGACTTATCGCAAATGAGGAGGCGACCATGAACGACGTACTACCCGAACGGCAACAACGGATTCTGGATTTTATCCGCGATTTTATCGCTGAGAACACCTACCCGCCTACCGTGCGGGAGATTGGTAAGGGTATCAACGTCAAATCCACCTCACTCGTCACCTATTATCTGGAGCGCCTGGAAGAACGAGGACTCCTCACCCGCGACCGCGACGTATCACGCGGCATTCGGCTGGCAGAGGGGCTGGTGGATTTCTTCGGGCCGGAGACCATCTCCATCCCCTACCTGGGCTACATCGTAGCGGGCGAGCCGTTGCCGGTGGATACGCTCACGCAGGAGACGGTAGAGCTCAACCGCGCGCTGTTTGGCCGCGACGTGGCCGACCTGTACGCGCTTACGGTGCAGGGTGAATCCATGATTGATGCACTGGTCAATGATGGCGATCTCATCATCCTTCGCCACCAGGAGCGCGTGGAGAACGGCGAGATGGCCGCTGTGTGGCTCATCGAGCGCGGCGAAACCACGCTCAAGAAAGTCTATTACGAAGGCCACCAGGTGCGCCTACAACCGGCCAACCCTACCATGTCTGCGTTCTATGTTCCGGCGGATCAGGTGCAGGTACAGGGTAAGGTCGTGATGATCGTGCGGCAGATGGAATAATCGCACCTTTGCGACGGTTGGCAAGCCACAGCTGAATCCAAAAACAAGGGTTTTAAATGCAATGTAGAATTTGGAAAGGAGCGAGCCATGCCGCAAGTTGAACTTACCGAGATTCTCGCCGTTTTTAGAGATATACTGAATTGGGCGTTTCTGATTTCCGCAGTCCTAGGAGTAGTATTCTGGACCGCTTACGGAATCAGACTTAGCCACCTGAGCACATTCAGCTTCTTTCTCACAAGCGGATTGGTTCAAGCATTGGCCTATTGCTTAGCTCTTTCTCTTTTCTTCTTCGTCCCAACACTGTTTGTGTATGCTGTTGTCGGTGCTTCCCTTCTCAACATCCCGGTAATTCTCTTCTGGCAGGTTGTGCAGGCAGAGCAAGTTAGAAAAGCTCATCCCTCAAAATGGCAAGAATGGATAACCATAGCCGGGCAGATTAAAGCCGCTAGTTTCTGGGATAGAGTGTTCCTTCGTTTTGGTGAAGCTCTGATGAGGGGATAGCACATACAGATTCTCAACGCTCTACAGTTAGGTTAGGCTATGGCGCAGCCCAACACCGCTTGCAGGCGCTGCCGTTTCGCGGCTTTGCATCGGGGTGCGGTTTGGTTGTGTGCGGAGGCTTGAATTGATGGTCTCAACGAGTAACTCGCGACGCGGCTGAAGCAAAACGTTATACAGACCGGGCATCCTATGGATGCCCGGTTTTTTTGTACCCACGATAACGAGAATTTCCAGAGAGGGTTAGAGCGAGGCAATCCCCGGCAGGTCCAACATGGGCAGATTCGCTGGCTATGCAAAAGGCCTGGTCGAGTTGGAGGAAGCCAGGATTGCCTCGCCCGAACGTATATTTGAGAGCCTAAGAAATTAAATATCAACCTTAAAATATACAACTTCATACCTTGATATTATCAAGTTACTACTTGACTTTTAAGGAGTATTATGCTAGAATAATTAAGATTATGAAGTTTCAACATAAAAATAAGGAGATTGACATGAACGAGAGCGAGCAGGCACATACAGAAACGCGCACCGTCCCGCTGGGGCCAGCGCAAGCAGTGGATGCGAAAATCCGCATGGGATGGGGAAAGGCGAGGGTGGCAGGCGGCGCAGAGGCGTTGCTCGAAGCCGCGTTTACCTACAGCGAACCGGCATGGCAGCCCGAAATCAGCTATACGGATACGGACGAGCGGGGCGAGCTCGTGGTGCGCCAGCCGGATGAGCACCGGCTGGGTACGCGCCTGTGTGACGCGCAGTACGAGTGGGACTTGCGCTTCAACAACCGTGTGGCGCTGGCGTTGGATATCAAACTCGGCGCGGGCGATGCTAACCTGGAGCTGGGCGACCTCAGCCTCACGCGGCTTGTCACCCGTGTGGGCAGTGGCGATATCCGCGCGGCACTGCCTAATGGCTCGGACGCGCTGGAAGAAATCACGCTCCACGCGGCCAGTGGCAATGTGACCCTGGAGCTCGCTGGCGAGCACGCCGCGCTGCGCCGTATCCGCATCGAGACCGCCAGCGGCAAGATCGCGCTCACGGCACATGGCGATTTCCCCGCGTTGACCGAGGTCGTCATCACCTCAGCCAGCGGCGATGTGGCGATAGAAGCCGATGGGACATTTGCGGCGCTGGCAAAGACGCACCTCAAGAACGTCAGCGGGAAGCTGCGCGGCGAGCTGGCGGGCTGCTACCCGGCGCTGACCGCACTCGGCATGACAACCGTAAGCGGCAAAGCCGAACTGGTCTTGCCGGGTGACTATCCGGTGCTAGAAAGACTCGACTTCAACGGTGTCAGCGGATTGCTAAAGGCGCAACTGACCGGCGCATTCGCGCCTGCGTTGACGGGCAATCTCAAATTGACCTCCGGGTGCTTTGATGTGGGCGTGCCTGCGACCCGGAACGTCTCCGCGAAATCTGTCTCCATCAGCGGCAACGTCAACGCCCCAGGGTTCACGCACGAGGGCAATCACTACATCCACCGCGCCACGGAGGATGCGGAGACAATGGCCTTCGACATCAAAAGCGTCAGCGGCAACGTCGAACTGCGTCTGCTGGCGTGATCTATGCGGCACAGGCCGCGAAAGGATACACCATGAAACCGCAAAAACAACGGTTGCTTTCTCCCCGCTTGTTGCTGTTTATGGGAACGATGATCCTGGCGAACATCGCTGCACAGATGATCTTCCCACTGGAATCGCTCTATGTGCAAGAGCTAGGCGCGAATGTCGAGCAGATTGGGATGTTCTTCACTGTTGCAGCGCTGGCTCCGCTCTTGCTCCAAATCATCGGCGGCTGGGTCTCGGATTCAGTCGGGCGGCTGCAAGCCATCGCCATCGGCAGCATCGCCGGAACCCTCTCATACATCTTCTACCTGCTGGCTCCCTCGTGGCAATGGCTGCTGCCCTCTTCGATGCTTAATGCGATGGCGGTGGCATTCGTCGCACCGAGCTTTCAGGCGTTTGTGGCGGAAGAATCCACGCCGGAGACACGCGGACGCGTGTACGGTGTCACCAGCACGCTCTACATGGTCGTCAACATCATCGGCCCGCTACTGGGCGGCGCAACGGCACAGGGGTTCAGCTTCAAGACGATGTATCTCATCGCCGGCAGCTTCTACGCAACGGCGGCAGTGGTGCGGGTGTTGATGGCGCGGCGCGCGCGGCAGGTCGCCCACGAGCAAGCGCAGAACGGCCATGCTGAACCGCCGCCCGCCCCCAGTTTTGCGGGCTTAAAGAAAAGCGTCGCTGCCATGTTTGGGCTGCTCACGGCGGGCGGCATACTCACCTGGATCTTCATCTCTGATGGCGTGCGCGACATCGCATTCAGCCTCATCGGGCGGCTGGTGCCCATCTACCTGCAAGACATCGCCGGGCTGGATTTGATGCAAATCAGCGTACTGCAATCGCTCACGGCCATCGTCGCCATGGCGTTTATGATGCCCGCCGGGTGGCTGGCCGATAAGAAAGGGGAGCGCGTGGGTATCGTGGGCGGCTTCAGCCTGATTTCGATTGGGTGGTTCATCTTCATCGGCGCGGGCAATTTCTGGCAGTTTGCCGTATCGCGGGTCATCATCGGCAGCGGCTGGGCGCTCATTGACCCGGCTTACAGCTCGCTGATCTCCAAAGTGGTGCCGGAGAAGCTACGTGGCATCGCGTTCGGGCTTTTCTCGACCAGCCTGGGCATCATCTCGCTGCCCGCGCCCTGGATCGGTGCGCGTCTGTGGAACACGTTCGGCCCTACTTACGCATTCTATGTGCCGCTGATTGCCATGCTCGCCATGCTGCCGGTGATGTGGTTCAAGTTCAAACTGCCGCAGCAGCAGGAAGCCAAAGCGAGCACCCCTCTGGTTCCCACGCCCGTAGCAGTAAGAGTGGATTAACAGCCATGTAAAGCAATGGGGCTTGGCAATCCACATAACCGTTAAATTTCCTGAAAAAACACACCCGCCGCCGGAGGTGATCAATCTCCGGCGGCGGGGAGCTTACTTATCGTCTAAAGTTATAGGTCTGTATCGTGCGATTACATCTGTTGCGAAAGTGCGCTGATAATCATGCTGAGAACAATGAGCGCACTCCACGCGATCATGATATTTTTGATATCCAGTTCCTTATGCTTCTGCCAGCCCCAGACAAACGTATAGAGCGCGCAGATAAGGCCCAGGATCCCTTTGCCAACGCCCTCAATTTGGAAAAGTTTGATGAGGACAATCACGAACAAAACAAACGTAGCAAGACCTGAAATTATGGACAAAACTCCCATATCACTACTCCTTTGTTATTGATAACTTGAACCTAATGATGTTATACCATTCCGAACAACCGTAGTCCCCAATAGACGATAAGACCTAACAATGCAAACATTACAATTCCAGTACGCTGTTCTAATAGCGCAAGCCTAGAAATCACCCCTTGACGTAGCTGCCCAGGCAACAAGGATATTACAGCCATCAATATAAACGCTACGAAAAAAACAGGGGCGAAAGCATGTGTGGAAAGTGCCTCAGTCCATTTCCCTTGAATCAGTAAAAGCAATGCAGTACTTAACCCACACCCAGGGCAAGGGATTCCCAAAACTGCCTTGATGGGACATTGCCACACATTCCATCCAATCGCGACAAATCCCAATTGTAACACAGCGATACCTATTAACGAGAATGTAACCGTTCGGCTCTCCAATAAGGAAGCTAAAAGAGCACGAAACAACTGCTCTTTGATCCAGATATGGATCTTCCTACTCATTATTACCACCCCTTACGCAGGAGAAACCAACTCGCATATTCCAATTATTGTAAGTGAGTTTCGCACAAATGTCAAAGTTTCGCACCCGTTGCATGAGACCTGAGTAAGGCTAGGATTGTTCATCCGTGGCCCATTTCTTTCACTTCCCAGGGAAAATGCTCAATACAAATTGTACTCCTAGTCAATCTCAAGATCAAGTTTGTATTACCGCTGACGCAACGTAGCCTGGCGCAACTGCTACATCAACAATCTGCCATCCCGCGCCGCCGTCGGCGTCATGGCGATCTACCAACAAGCGCGCGGGAACATCCGGCGCGAGCATTACATCAAAAGCAGCCAGGGGGAGGGCAAAGCCCAGCCCCCTGGCTTTCATATAGGCCTCTTTGCGCACCCAGCCGGTGAAGAAGGCCCGCTGCTGTTCAGCGGCGGGTAACGCGTGGAACTCGGCCTGCTCCGCCGGAGAGAAATGCTCGCGCACCAGCGCAGCGAGATTCTCCACTGGGCGCACTTGCTCCACATCCACGCCTACCTCGTGCCCGTAGCTCATGGCAATCAGCGCCAAACCTGCCGAGTGCGCCACGTTGAAGCGCAAGTCGCCGGCGGCGAGGCCGGACGTGAGCGCCGGTTTGCCGTGCGCATTTTGCGTCAACGCCACTGCTTCCGGCGCAACGCCCAACTGCGCGCCCAAAATCTCGCGCAGCGTCCCCCGGCACACAACGAACTGCCGGCGCGGCTCGTCGAAGCGATACCGCGCCGCCCGCACCTGCTCGTCAGCGCTTAGCATGGCGTGCAGAGCCATAAGCCGCACTTCAGACACATTGAGATTGATGCGCCAGACAGTCAAATAGTCATGTAGTCGCATAGTCGTTAAGTTTTCCTGATCTTTGACTACCTGACTATCCGACTACCCGACTAGCAACTACCCGACTACCGCCATCTGCCGTTTGTACGCCCGCCCCAACTCCTGCGGCGTGTTGACGTAGAGTTCGGTGTAGCCGCAGCTGGTGCAGACCCACGCCTTGAGCGGGAAGTTCCGCATCCCGCGCAGCACGACGCCTGCCTTCTCATACACCCGAATCGCCAGGCTGTTCCCCTCGACAGCCTCGGCATTGGGCATAATTTCCTGCGATTGACACTTGGGACAAACTCCGTCTCGTAAGCTGGTCATGGTGATAGCTCCTTTCATTGACTTTCGCTTCTGTAACATACTGCGTAATGCGTACTTCGTAAAAAGATTACGCAGTACGCAGCATCCTCTCCGCCTGCTCCCGATACAGCGCCGCCGCGCCTTCCATAATGCGCAACCCCACGTCCGCCACGCGGCGCTGCTCCGGCTGCTCCAGCTCTGTGCCGCGCGCCCAAGCGTTGAACGCGCCCATCGCCGGCCCGCACCAGATTTGGTAATCCATCTTGCGCTCCGGCGCTCCCTGGATACCCCAATGGGTCGCCAGCCCCAAATACCAGCGAAAGATGAGGGCCAGCTGGTGCTTGGGATTCTCCCGCGCCCGCGCGATCTGGCGCGGATCGCGCGCATCGAAGAAGGCGATGCAGTCATCCCACACCGCATCCAGACTGCGCTGGAAAATCTGCTTCTCCAGTTTGGCGCGCTCCGCTGCCGGGATTGCCTCGATGCTGTCATAAGCCATGTAAGTCTCGTACAATTTGCGCGCGCGCATGGGGAAGAGCGTGCCGCGCTTGAGCACCTGCACATTCACGCCCATCTCGAACATATCGGCGGAGGGGGCCATCGCCACATCGGCCATATCGGCCTGGGCGAGCGCGACCTTGACCGCCGTCGAGGTCCCCGCTTCCACACAGCTATGGTTGACCGAGCCGGTCATCACGTAGGCCGCGCCCATCATCAGCGCGCCGAGCGCCGCCGCCGGGGTGCTGATGCCGCCCGCCGCGCCCACGCGCACCGGTTCGGCATAGCCCTGCTGCGCCTGGATGTGATCGCGTAGGGCCATGATCGCGGGCAGCAGGCAGACCAGCGGGCGGTTATCGGTGTGGCCGCCCGAATCGGCCTCCACGGTGATGTCATCGGCCATCGGCACCTGCTCCGCGAGCGCGGCCTGCTCCGCCGTGATCTTCCCCGCCACCACGAGCTCTTGCAACAGCGCCGCCGGAGCGGGCTGTAGGAAGCGCGTCGCGACCTCGTTGCGTGAGACTTTGGCGAGCACGCGGTTGGCGATGACGATGCCGCCGTTCCCATCGCGGCTGAGGCCCGCCGCGCGATACTGCACGACGTAGGGCGTCAGGTCAATGTAAGCCGAAGCCTCGATCACGCGGACGCCATGCCGCAGGTACAGCTCCACCGCGCCCGCCTCCAGCGCGGGTTCGTAGGGGCTGTGGATGAGATTGAAGGCATATGGCCCGTTGGGTAATTCCGCCTGCATCTGGTGGATGGCTTCCTCAAGCCGAGCGGGGGGCAATCCGCCCGCGCCCAAGCAGCCGAGCATCCCCGCGCGCCCCAGCGCCGTGACCATCGCCACGCTGGAAATCCCGTTCGCCATCGAGCCGCCCACATAAGCATAGCGCAGCCCGTAAGCGCGCTTAAAGGCCGGGTCGCCGAGGTGTTCGGCAGTGATTGTAGGGTCTTGAAAAGTCATAATCCTTCCCTTTGTAATGCGTATTGCGTACTGCGTACTGCGTAATCAGATTACGAATTACGCAGTACGCAATACGTTGATATTCTCCATCGCATAAATCCGCATCCCATCCCGCCACAGGCTCCCCTCTCCGGTGACGTGGACGCCATCGGCGGCAGGTTGCACGTTGCTAATGTGGACTTCGAGCGCGATGGTGGGCGTCTCCGGCGGGACTTGCCCGCGATAGCGCCACGCGGTTGGGCCGGGCACGAGCGTCGAGCTGCGCCCCCAGCCCCGCTCGGCGGCCAGGAGCGCGAGCGCCTGTCGCGCCGCCTCCACGCCCAGCGAGCCGGGCATCACCGGATCCTCGTAGAAATGGTTGGCGAAGAACCAGTCCTCGGAGCGGATGCGGCTCTCGGCGTAGACGTAGCCCAGGCCGTGCTTGCCGCCCTCTGGCAGCAGCCGCGCGTGATCGAGAAACTCCAGCGGGCCGCGTCGCGCCGTTGCCACAATGCGCCCGCTGCCGTTGGCGTGCTCTGCCGCCCAGGAAGCAGCGCGATCCAGCCCGCGTTGGGCCGCCATCGCCGCCGGGCTGAAGTAGCCGAACGACGACCAGCCGCGATAGAACACCTCGCCCTCGCAAGCCACCTCAAAGGCGTATTTTTGCAAGATGATGCCTTGCGCGTCGGTGTGCGAGAGTAGCCGCACGCGATTGGTGAGTGTCTTGTCGCGCACGTCCGGGATGGCGAGCAATTCCGTCTCCCCATCGAGGTTGCGGAAGTAAAAATCACCCACCGGCTGCGGCAGCAACGACCCCATCCAGGTCGAGAGCACACCGCAGGGTTGCAGGGCCATTTCCATGAGGATGCTATAGGGCAGGCCGCTCAGAAGCGGGCCGCCTGCCTCGCGCAGATACCACGCCTCGGCGGGGACATCGTATTCGGCGGTGAGATTCGTCCCTGCCGCGATGCGCCCGCGCTCCCCCTCTACCGCCGCCACGCGGCTCACCACCAGCAAATCGCCGTTGGGCAGGCGCGGCACCTTCCGTCCGCGAAACGCCGCGTATTCCGGGAACACATCCGCCGGATGACCGAGAGCCAGAGCGCGAATGGCCTGTTCGTCAAGGATTGCGGATTTTGGATTTTGGATTTTGGAACGTGAAACGTGAAACGTGAAACGTGAGTTTTCTGGTTGCTGGTTACTGGTTGCTGGTTGCTCATCGCTTGCGGTTTGCGGCTTGGCGCTTAGCCCTTGTTCGCTACTCGCCGCAATCTGCATCCCAATCAGTGCCGCCGTGTGCTGCACCATCGCTTTGCGAATTTCGAGAAATGCGCCGTGCGCCTCAGCGACACGCGCGGCGTGCTGCGAGAGATTATCCAGGTACATTTGCTCAAATTCGTACTGCGTACTGCGTAATTCGTACTGCGTAACGTCTGCTGATGCGGCGGCTTCTGCGATTTGCTGATTTGCTGACTCGCCTTTTCGCTTTCTCGCCTTTTCGCCTTCTCGCTCATTCGCCATTCGCCATTCGCCATTCGCTTCGTATAATCTCACCAGGTTTACTGGCACACGCTGCGTCACCAGAATCGCCAGCACTTTCAGCACGCCTTCCCAATCGCTCAGGCCGGGCTGGTTGATGGCGACGGCGGCATGGGGCTGGCCCTTGAGGATGCGCCCAATCCAGCGGGTACATGTCGCTTGCGGGCCGAGCTCAATGAACAGGCGCGCACCGCCCGCGTAGGCCGCTTCCACCAGCCGGGGGAAATTCACTGGCTTGCAGCACATCCCGGCGATAGCCTGCGCCAGCGCCTCGCTCTCCAGCGACAGCGGCGCGTACTCCGCCGCCGAATAGAACGCCACATCGGGCCGCCGGGCGATGGCGTGGGTGTACAACCCCGCAAAGGTCTCACGCTCTGCCGCCATCGCCGGGTTGTGGATGGCCGAATCGAACGGGACGCGCAGCGCGTGGCAATCCAACGCCTCGATGACGCGGCAACAACCCGCCGGATCGCCCGCAATCACGGCCTCATCGCACAGGTTGATGAGCGTGAGGTAGACGCGGGACTCTTCCGCCAGCGCCGCCCGCACTTTTTCTACCGGCGCCTTGAGCAGGTAACTGGCCCAAAAATCGCGCGCCCCGGCATCCAGACCCCAATGCTCCCGCACGGCCTCCATCGGCCCGAACAGCCGGGTCTTGAACAGCGGTGAGGCCCGCCACGCGGCACTGCCCGCATCGCCACTGGCCCAGACGCCGCCCGCCCACAACATGCTGATCTCGCCCAGGCTGTAGCCGAGCGCGGCGCGCGGCTGCACGCCGAAAATATCGTGCAGGATGGCGGTATAGAGCAGCGAGAACGTCGTCCCGGCCTGGATCATCGCTACGGGCGTATTCGCCAGCGCGAGGGCGCACGCTTCCCGCTCCTCCGCTCGCAGCGGGGCCGCGCTGCGGGGATAGATGAGCCGTTCAGCCAGCGCCCGCCCCGGATTGGAGATGATGGCGTCCAGCCGCTCGTGGAGATCGGGGAAGTGCTGCAAAAGCTCGCGACCCAGGCCAACGTAGGCGTTGAACGCGCCGGGATAGACGAAGGCGATACCCGCGCCACCCAATGGTGCAGGCGTGAACGCGCTGCCGCGTGGGCTGCTCCACGCGCGGCCTGTCGCAAAGGCTTTACGGACGCCGTCGCGGGCGTGGGCGATTTCACGCTGCAAATCCGCCGCATCGCGGGCCACAAGCGCGAGCGCGTAAAGCGCATCAGCGCGATAATCGCGGTACGCAGCTTGCGCCAGCGCCTCAAGTGGCGCACTCTCCGGGTGCAGCACATCGAGCCGGGTCAGCAGCTCGTCCGCATCCGCACCGCTCAGAAGCACGAGCCGAGTCGCTGCAGCACCGGGCTGGGCGCAAATCAGCGGCGCGTCTCGGTCTAGCGCGGGTTCCGCAAGCAACAAGCGGCGCTTCCCCTCGACCACTAACGCGCAACGCCGGTCTTGCCCAATGACCGGATCGTGAAACCACGTTCGCGCTTCGGGTGCGACGTAGAAGGGCGTACCTTCCCAGGCGGCGGGATTTGCCGGGCCGTTCCAGCCCGCCTGCGGATAGAACGTACGGCGGTGCAGGCTCAGCACGGCCCGGAGCAGGCTCGCCATCGGCGAGGCATAGCCCAGATTCGCCGCCACGCTACCGAACGCGAAGGTCAAATCCGCGCCCGTCGTCTTGAACATATCGAATATGCTCCGTTCCGGCTCCGGCGTGACGCTTTCCAGCAGGGCGATGTGTTGCGCGGCGACTGGTTCATCCGCCAACATGGCGTATACGCGCCGGGCTGCGGCGGCGCGCTGCAAGACAATTGCGCCGGCATCCGACCTGCGACCTGCGTAATGCGTATCCAGAGAAATTACGGAGGTCGCAGGTCGCAGGTCGTTTTTTTCAATAGCAGCCACAACAACTGCCTCTGCTTCCCCCTCTGCCAGCATCCGTCGGGCTTCATCCAACACGGCGAAGACTTCGCCAGCATCGCAGAGCAGCGCGGTCACATCCACCTCCGGCGCGAGGTCGGCATCCGCCAACGCTGCCACGATCACACGCTGCGCCAGCTCCTCGGCGGGCGCTTCCACCCCGCCCGTGATGCACTCGCCCGCATACAGCGCCCGCGCAAACGCTTCAAGATCCGTCGCGTCGCCATAAGAGGCGGCTAATCCGGTGATAACGATTTGGGTCATAAAATCCTCATTGCGTACTGCGTGATGCGTACTACGTAATTCTTTACGCAGTACGAAGTACGCATTACGTCAGTTGATTCTGCGCAAACATCTCATTCAAACGCGGGCTAAGCGTGATCTCCGCGCCAAAGACGCGGCTGATGATGCGGCCTTGCGCGTCGTGCGAGATGACATCGGCCACCAGGCTGGTCTCGCTGGCGGATTGCACCCGTAGCGAGGCGAAGGTCTCTTCACCGAAGTTCACCTTGCGGTACTGCTCGCCGCGCGCGATGCGCAGGGGCAGCCCGCCGTAGCCGTAGGTATGCTTCGCCCAAATCAGCAGGCTTTGCAGCTGCACATCGCTGAGATAGGGGTTGAAGTCCCCTGCCGGGAACTGACCTTGCACGTCGGGCGCGACCTCCGGCAGCACGCAGCGCGTGGTAAGCGCATCTGGGCCGATGTTGAGCAGGTGCGCCACGCCCCGGAACGCCGGGCCGTGGAAGAGCGTGCCGTCGCTGTAAAGCGTGTCGCCGTCAACCCGCTGCGCCTCGTGAAAGTTTGCTTCGGCGTAGACCGGCGCAACGGGCAGCTCGCGCCGCAGGGTGATGCGCGCCCGGTAGTGGAAACGCGGCTTACCCTCCGGTGTCTCGCTGCGGATGAGTGCATCGCAGGCGATCTCGTCAGCGGATTTGGCGACCTCCTGCACTTCGAGCGTGTGTTCGGCGGCCTCCGTCCCATCGAAGACGATACCCTTGAGCGCCTGGTAGTTATCCGCGCTAAAGAACGTGTAGCCGGGGAACAGCCCCTCGCAAGCGCGCACCATCCACGCGACGGCGCAAACAGTGGGCAGCACGGCGTTCCCGCCAATGACGTGATCGCGCAAGAAGGGGTTGGCCTCCAGCGTGAGGCGGCGACGGATACGGTGTGTTTGCAGCGCGCCGGATGGCGCGGCTACCGGCGCTTTGAGCGCGCTGCCAATCACGAGTTGCGTCGGGCCATCCTCGGCGGCGAGCTCATCAGCCAGGAGCGCGGTTCCGATGTCCACCGGAATCACGCTGACGCCGCGCGCGGCCAGCGCGCGCTTGAGCGCGGGCGTGACCATGCCGCCGTCCCATGGCCCCCAGTTGACCGTCAACACGCGGCAGTGGGGCTGCGTCTGGCGGATGTGATAGGCGAGCTTGTCGAGCGCGGCGTTGGCAAGCGCGTAATCCGCCTGGCCGGGGTTGCCGTAGAAGCCCGCCACGGAGGAAAAGAGCACCAACTGGCGCAACTGCTCCGCTGGAATCGCGGCGAGCAGCGCGAGCAGGCCATCCACCTTCGTGGCGACGACTTTCTCGAAGTCAGCTTCGCTCTTATCCTGAATGACCTTATCGGCGAGCGCGCCCGCGCCGTGGAGGATGCCGGTGATGGTGGCGTGGTGGGGCGCGAGCGCAGCGGCGAGCGCGTCCACATCGGTCACATCGGCGCTCACATAGTCCGCGTGGCCGCCCGCCTCTGCGACGGCATCCAGCGTAGCGCGAATCTCGCGCCCGGCGAGGACACTGCTCACGGCGCGGCCCACGTCGGCGGGCTTGGGCTTCTGGCCTTCCGCCAGGAATACCTGCATCGCCGCCTTCTTGAGCGCGGCTTCTTCGGTCACGCCCTCGGACCAGGTTGGCTCAGGCTGAATCGCCGAGCGGCCCAGCAACACAAAGCGGCAGCCGAAGCGTTGCGCCAGCGCGATCACACATTGCGCCGTAATCCCCTTCGCGCCGCCGGTGACGAGGAGGGTGGAATTAGGCGTTATGGTTGTTTGATTTTCTGTCATAGGGTCTCCGTTTACAAAGCCGACCTGCGTAAAGTTCCGGATTACGCAGGTCGCATTACGTTATTAGCGTCACCCGCCCCATCTCCCCATACCCCACTTCCGTGATGCGTCGGTCGGGATCGTGGAGTTCGGCGAGGATGAGTTGCGCGGCTTGCTCGGGCGCAAGATCGGGAGCCAGGTCGAGTGCGCGGCAGAAGACAGTGGGCCATTCCTGCGCCAGCGTTTTGACAAGGCCGGTCAGCCCGCCGGGCCAGGGATTTGGATTTTGGATTTTGGATTTTGGATTTTGGAGCACGCCCAATGCACCGTCGAGCCGGGTTACAGTAAGGAAGACGGGGCGTCCGGCGCGCAGACGCGCTTCCGCGGATGTCAACGGGGCGTGCAGATGCTTCGCGGCGAAGAACGCAGCTTTCACGCCTGCGCGATCTTCACCGTCTTTACGATGAAGATAAATGAACGCCCCAATCGGGCCGTGCGTGGCGGCGACCTCGGCCAGTGCGTGGCTGATTGCCTCGTCCGAGTCGGGCAGGCGCAGCAGCGCGACGCGCCAGCCTTGCGCGCTGAGCGTTTCTACCAGGTACGGGCTGAGCGCGCCATCATCAGTGATGACGCAAACGTGGTCTGTGAGTGGATCAAAGTCGAGCCAGTCGGGCAAGGGCAGCGGGCGCAAGACCACTTCGCGCCGCTCGACGCCGGCCGCATTTGCGCGCGCCAGCGTCTCCCCTGCCCGGCTTAGCCTTTTTTTGAGAAATCCGTACTGCGTAATGCGTACTGCGTAACGTCTGCTGGCGCGGCGTCATTCGTCATTCGCCATTCGCCATTCGCCGACTCGCCGATTTGCTGATTCGCGTACTCACTAATCTGTCCCAGCGTGCGCAGTTCCGCGAAGACTTCAGGGTCAGTCTTGGGCAGGGCCGGATAGGCCTCGCGCAGCGCACCCATGATTTCCACGCGCTTGATCGAGTCAATGCCCAGATCGGCTTCCATGTCCATCTCCGGCTCCAACATCTCCGTCGGATAGCCGGTCTTGTCGCTGACGATGGCGAGCAGTGTTTCTTGCAACGCAGCGGTGTTGATAGTTGGCGTAGCGGGTGACACGCTTGGAGCGTCCGTACTGCGTAATGCGTAATGCGTAACGTCTGCTGGCGCAGCGTCATTCGCCATTCGCCATTCGCCATTCGCTGACTCGCTTTCTCGCTCATTCGCCTTTTCGGTCACTCGCTCACTCGCATACTCGATAATCTGTCCCAGCGTGCGCAGTTCGGCAAAGACTTCGGGGTCGGTCTTGGGCAGGGCGGGATAGGCCTCGCGTAGCGCGCCCATGATTTCCACGCGCTTGATCGAATCAATGCCCAGGTCGGCCTCCATGTCCATCTCTGGCTCCAGCATTTCGGTGGGATAGCCGGTCTTGTCGCTAACAATGGCGAGCAGGGTATCTTGCAACGCAGCGGTGTTGATGGCAGGTATGGAAGGTGACGCGCTTGGAGCATCCGTACTGCGTAATGCGTAATGCGTAATGTCCGCTGGTGCAGTCTCATCTGCGATTTGCCGATTTGCTGATTTGCTGATTTCTCTCTCTATTGTTTCCGTACTGCGTACTGCGTAATGTGTAATGTCTGCTGGCGCGGCGGGTTCTGCGATTTGTGGATTTGTGATTTGCGATTTGCCGATTTGCTCATTCGCCATTCGCCATTCGCCATTCCCCGATTCACCATTCACCATCAGCCGCATGTATGTCTGCGACGTATCCGCCTGCTGACCCAGGAATTGCTTGTGGACGTTGAGCGTCTCGGCCTGGAGCTCGTGGAAGCGCGCCATGCTCTGCGCCAGCGTTTCTAGCACCTGCGCAGCGAGTTCGGCCTTGCGCGTATCGCCGTTCACGCCGCCGAAAATCGCGCCCTGCTGCTGCAAGAGCTGCGCGTAGAGCGTAGCGTACTCGGCCTGATACGATAGATACTGCTCGTGGACGCGCGCCGTAGTCTGTTGCTGCTCGTAGGCATGGGTGAGGCCCTGCTCAAGATTCAGGTTTGGGATTTTAGATTTTGGATTTTGGGCTGTAGGTCGTAGGCCGTAATCCATAGTCATGGCTGGTGCAGCGGGTTCTGCGATTTGCTGATTTGTGATTTGCGATTTGCTCGCCATTCGCCATTCGTCATTCACCGATTCGCTAACTCGCTGACTCGCTGACTCGCTAATTCGCCCACTGCCCAATGCATGTGTGAACGCCGCCTTGGTCTTCTCGCTCACATAGTTGCTACCGTTCAATTTCACAATGAGACTCATGGTTCCCTCCACAGATTCAACTTATTTGATTATTGCGACCTGCGTAATGCGTAACTCCAGAATTCATTACGCATTACGAAGTACGCAGTACGGATCAACTTTCCCCAACACCACGCCGGCCACCTTCAACTGCACGACCGCCTCGCGCAACTGCCGATCGCTGCACTTGTCGCGACTGGAATTGAGCGCCACCGCGATGTGGGGTTTGTCCGCCAGAATCTCACTCACCAGATTCGTTATCACGCGGCGTGGGCCGATTTCGACAAAGACGCGCCCGCCCGCCGCATAGATTGCCTCGATCTGGGTCTTGAAGATGACCGGGTGTAGGATGTGGTTGGCGAGCAGTTCTTTGGCGGCTTTGACTTCCGCCGGATAGGGCTTGCCGGTGGTGTTGGAGTAGACCGGGATGCGCGCTTTGCGGAATTTGGCCGGGCGCACCGCCGCCGCGAACGGCGCCGAGGCGTGCGCCACCAGCGACGTGTGGAACGCCGCCGAAACGTTGAGCCGCGTGGCTTTGAAGTCCTTTTCCGTGAGAGCCTGCGCGGCTTTTTCGATGGCCGCCGTCGCTCCCGCCAGCACGACCTGCGTGGGCGCGTTCTGGTTGGCGATGCTCACGCCTTCCAGCGCGGGTAACAGCGCCTCAATTTCGGCCAGGTCGCCCTTGACCGCGAGCATCGTCCCGGCATCGAAGTTCGCATTCGCGGCGGGGGCAGCGGGCGGAGCCATCGCCTTGCCGCGTGCCTTGACCAGTGCCAGGAACGTGTCATCATCGAGCGCGCCACCGGCCCACAGCGCCGACAGTTCGCCAAAGCTATGCCCGGCGGTGAAATCGGGTCGGAAGCCTGCCTGCTCCAGAATCTTGAACAGTCCCGCGCTGATGACGCCGATGGCGGCCTGCGCGTAATCAGTGGCGCGCAGCGCGGCTTCTTGCGCCTCGCGCGTTGTCTCATCGAAGGCCGAGATTGGATAGAGCGCGCGCGAGAGCGGCGTCAGCCCATCGGCCAGAAAGAGTGCATCCATGCGGCCCATCAGCTCGCGCAGCGGCGGGAAATTGAGCGCGGCCTCGCGCCCCATGTTCAGGTATTGCGACCCCTGGCCGGGGAACAGCGCGACGACCTTACCTGCTGTCTCCAATCCGGCCTGGCGGTAGAAAATGCCTTTGGGATGCTCCCAGTTCTCAACCTCCGGCTGCTTTTGCAGGAAGCCCAACCCGGTCTTGAGCTGCGCCGCCGCTCCGCTGGCCGAATCGGCCACAAAGCCGATCCGCGCCGCGCCAGTGGGGATCTCGCCCGCACTCTGGGCCGCCAGTTCAGATAGCGTCGCCGCTGCGTCTGGGCCTTCCAGCGCGGCGAGCATCGTCTTGCCGCGCGCCAGCAAGTCCGCCGGGGAATCCGCCCAGAGGATTACGGGCTGTGCCACGCGCTGCACACGATAGGGAGCTGTATGTTCTGTGGTATATTCCTCCAAAACGACATGGAAATTTGTTCCACCAAAACCGAATGCACTCACGCCCGCTCGGCGTGGCGGCGCACCCTCAGCGCGAATCCACGGGCGAGCCTCCGTGTTAATGTAGAACGGTGTCTGTTCGATTTCCAGTTTGGGATTGGGCTGCTCGACGTTGATGGTGGGCGGCAGGATTTTGTGGTGGAGCGCGAGCGTGGCCTTGATGAGGCCCGCTGCGCCCGCCGCCGCTTTGGTGTGGCCGATCTGCGATTTGATGCTGCCCAGGGCGATGTGCTGGCCGTTGCCGGTGAACACGCCACGCAGCCCCTCGAACTCGGCAGGATCGCCCGCGGGTGTGCCCGTGCCGTGCGCTTCGATCAGGCCCACCGTCTCCGGCGCAAAGCCCGCCGTCTCGTAGGCGCGGCGCATCGCCAGCGTCTGTCCTTCGGGACGCGGCGCGTAGATACTCTTGTAGCGCCCATCGCTGGCTGCGCCGATGCTGCGAATCACAGCGTAAATGCGGTCGCCGTCGCGCTCGGCGTCGGCCAGCCGCTTGAGCGCCAGCATCCCCACGCCCTCGCCCGCCAGCATCCCATCCGCCTCCGCATCGAAGGGGCGGCTCTCGTTGCGTTTGGAAAACGCAGGCGTCTTGCTGAAGCATAGATACGTAAAAATCGTGTTGTCCGTGTCCACGCCGCCGGTCAGCATCATATCCGTGCGGCCCAGGGCCAGCTGATCCGCCGCCATCTGCACCGCTGCCAGACTGCTGGCACAGGCCGCATCCACTACATTGTTGATGCCGCCCAGGTCGAAGCGGTTGGCGATGCGCCCGGCGATAACATTACCCAGCGCGCCGGGGAAAGAGTTCTCCTGCCATTCGACGTAAGCCAGTTTCATCTTTTCGATGATCATGTCCGCGTCGGATTCGGCGATACCGCTGCTCAGGAGCGCCTTGCGCCACACGGGATATTGCAACCGCGAGGTAAGCGGCGTGATGAGCTTCAGCCCCCCGGCGATGCCCAAAATCACACCGGTGCGGCTGCGGTCGAATTGCCGACCAACGCCGTTGGCGTTGCCATTGCCATATCCGGCATCCTCCAGCACATCTCGCGCCACCACCAGGCTGAGTAACTGCGCCGTATCGGTCACTTCCAGGATGTTCGGCGGCAAACCAAATTCCAGTGGATTGAAGTCAATGTCGGGAATGAACCCTCCACGCTTGCAATAGGTCTTGTCAGGCGCGGCGGGGTCGGGGTCGTAGTAATCTTCGATAGCCCACCTGGAAGGCGGCACCTCGCTGATGCAGTCAATTTTATTCAGGATGTTGTCCCAAAACTCCGGTACGTTGTGCGCCTTGGCGTAAATCCCCGCTACGCCAATGATGGCGATGGGGGTGGTGGACGAAGCTAGTTTTGTGTTGTCCATAGATACCTTCCTTTTGTACTGCGTAAGGAGATTCTGGTTACGCAGGTCGCATTACGCAGTAAATTTGGCATGGGCTGTGTGCAACAGAACTGTTGCCCCAACAACTTTCGCCACATCCCCCACGATAAACGGCGCAAGTCCCAGCGCCAGGGCGCGCCCCGCGCCGACGTAGAGTGCGAGCCAGGGGAGTCCCAGTGCGTAGATGGCAACGTTGCCCGCCAACAACGCCGCACCAGCTGTGAGGAGCCGCGCGCCCCAGCCGCGCTCGAAGAGGAATCCCGTCAAGTATGCCGCCGCGACGAAGCCTAGGAGATAGCCGCCCGTCGGCCCTAGCAGATGCGCTACGCCGCCGCTCCATCCGGCGAAGACCGGCAATCCCACCAGCCCTTGCGCCAGATACGCCAGCACCGCCAGCGCACCGCGCCGGCTGCCAAGCTGCGCGCCCACGAGCAGCACCGCGAACGTCTGCAACGTTACCGGCACCGGGCTGAACGGTAATGGAATCCGCACCTGCGCGCCCAGCGCAATCAACAACGAGGCGGCAACAACCGATGTAATAGCTCGTACACGCTCGAGCTCTCGCGTTTGTGTAAAAATCAAGTCACGCTCCTTATAGTTCTGTAGTTTGGTAGTCGCATAGTCTGATAGTCAAATCGTGTACCAGTGAGTTTTAACACTTTAGGACTGGGAAAGTTACGCTTTTTCGTTTTGATACCTGACTGACGATTACGCGACTACTGGACTGACTTTTATCAACACCGCCCCCTTCTCCACCTGATCCCCAACCGCAACGCTGACTTTCTCCACCCGCCCGGCGCCCGGCGACTTGTGCTGCATCTGCATCTTCATCGCCTCTTGCACCACGAGCACCTGCCCCTCTGCGACGCTGTCCCCCTCCTGCACGAGCACATCCACGATGAGGCCCGGCATCGGCGCGCGGATGTCGCCCGTGTTGATTTGCGTCGCGCCGCCGGCCTTCCGCCGGTGGGCCGGGTCTACCTGCGCCAGCACACGCCGCCCGCCGATGAGTACCTCATAAGCGCCACGCGGCAACGTACTGAGGCACACCTCCACGCTCTGTGCGCCCCGGCTCAACTGATGCAAGCCGTTCCCGTTCAGCGAAACCAGGTCGCATACCACCGGCTCGCCATTTAGCAACACTGCCTCTCGCGTAATTTGCACCTGATACGCTTGTGTCCCAATAGAAACGCTGTAGGTTGACATGGTTTACCCCTCCTTGCTTGAAGCTTTTGCAGGCTGTGTTTTATGCTTTGCCTGCGTACTGCGTACTACGTAACCGGAGTCTGCTTACGCAGTACGCATTACGCAAGTACGTTACATTTGCTCCCGCCACGCTATTGCCCGCCACGCGCTTTCCGCCGGCGTGTGGCTGACCGTAGCCCGCTGCTGCCGGTGCGCCAGCAGCGCAGCAGCGAGCGCGGCGTCACGCTCGATGGCGGCGGCGTCTTTGGGCGGAGTGGGGCGGAATGTGTCCAGATAGGTCGTATCGAAGTTCCCGGCCTGGAACGGTGGGCTGTCTATGATCTGGAACAGGAATTCCAAATCGGTGGGCACGCCGCCCAGCTGGAACTCGCGCAGGGCGCGGCGCAAACGCACCAGCGCCGTCGCGCGGTTCTCGCCCCACGCGCTGACCTTCGCCAGCAGCGAGTCGTAATCCGCCGTGACTCTCATCCCGTGATAGAGCGCACTATCCACGCGGATGCCAGGGCCGCCCGGCTCCTTGAGGTACGCAATCACACCGGTGGCCGGGAGGAAGCCCTGCTCCGGGTCTTCGGCCAGCACGCGCGCTTCGATGGCCGCGCCCCGGCTGGTGATGTACTCCTGCGCGTAGCGCAAGGGCCGCCCGGCGGCGAGCCGCAGTTGTTCTTTGACCAGATCCAACCCCGTCACCATTTCTGTAACCGGATGCTCTACCTGGATGCGCGGGTTGACCTCGATGAAGTGAAATTGCCCATCGCCATCCAGCAAAAACTCCACCGTACCCAGGCTGCGATAGTTCAACGCGCGCCCCAGCCGGGCCGCTGCGTCGAAAATCTGCTCGCGCTGCGCATCGCTCAGGCCGTAGGCGGGTGCTTCTTCGATGAGCTTCTGACGGCGGCGCTGGATCGAGCACTCACGCTCGCCCAGGCAGAGGATGTGGCCCGCGCCGTCGCCCAAGATTTGCACTTCGATGTGGCGGGCGCGTTGCACCAGCGGCTCCAGGTACACGGTATCGTCGCCGAAGGCGGCCTGCGCCTCTTTGCGCGCAGCGGCGATCATCTGCGCCAGCTCATCTTGCGAGCGCGCCAGGCGGATGCCGCGCCCGCCGCCGCCCGCCGCCGCCTTCACCAGCACGGGGAACTGCACTTGTGCAGCCACATCTGCCGGTATCGCATCACTGAGCGGCGTATCGGGGCCGGGGAGCACGGGCAGGCCCGCCTCACGGGCAGCCTTGCGCGCCTCTAGCTTGTCGCCGGTCAGCGCGATGGTCTGCGGGCGCGGCCCGATGAAGGTCAGCCCGGCCTCTTCGACGGCGCGGGCGAAGTCGGCGTTTTCCGAGAGGAAGCCGTAACCGGGATGGATGGCCGTCGCGCCGGTCTGCCGGGCCGCTGCGAGCACCGCCGGGATGCTGAGGTAGCTCTCCGCCGCTGCCGCCGGGCCGATGCAGACCGCCTCATCCGCATAGCGGACGTGCAGCGCTTCCCGGTCGGCCTCAGAATAGACCGCCACGCTCGGCGCACCCAAATCCCGGCACGCGCGCAAGATGCGGATGGCAATTTCGCTACGGTTGGCGACTAATATCTTCATGTGATAAGTCTCTCCAATCAAGACGTACTACGTAATGCGACCTGCGTAACCGGAGTCTGCTTACGAAGTACGCAGGTCGCATTACAGTGGGATATTCCCATGCTTCCGCTTGGGCGTCGCTTCACGCTTGTCGCGCAGGAGTTCCAGCGCGGCGATGATGCGGGCGCGGCTTTCGGCGGGCGTGATGACATCATCCAGGTAGCCGCGTGCGGCGGCCACGAAGGGGTTGGCGAGTTCCTCGCGGTACTGGCGGGTGAGCTCGGCCTGCCGGGCTGCGGGGTCGGGGGCAGCGGCCAGCTCCTTGCGGAAAACGATGGCGACCGCGCCTTCTGGCCCCATCACGGCGATCTCGGCGTTGGGCCAAGCCAGGTTCACATCGCCGCCCAGGTGCTTGGAGCTCATCACGATGTACGCGCCGCCGTAGGCTTTGCGCAGCACCAGCGCGATCTTGGGCACGGTGGCCTCAGCGTAGGCGTAGATCATCTTTGCACCGTGGCGGATGATGCCGTCGTGTTCCTGCGCCAGGCCCGGCAGGAAGCCGGGGGTGTCCACCAGCGTCACCAGCGGGATGTGGAAAGCGTCGCAGAAGCGGATGAAGCGCGCGCCCTTGGCGGAGGCGTTGATGTCGAGCACGCCGGCGAAGTGTACGGGCTGGTTGGCGACGATGCCCACCGGCTGCCCCGCCAGCCGCGCCAGTCCCACCACGATGTTCTCGGCGTAAGCGGCCTGCACTTCGAGGAATTCGCCCTCATCCACCAACACCTCGATGACTTGGCGCACATCGTAGGGCTGCTGCGGATCGGCAGGGACGAGGTTCGCCAGCTCTGGCGTGGGCCGCTGCGGGTCGTCGCTGGGGGGCAGCGCGGGCGGCGGTGTGAGGTTGTTCGGCGGCAGGAACGAAAGCAGCCAGCGCACTTGCGCCAGCGCGGCGTCCTCATCCGGCGCGGTGAAGTGCGCCACGCCGCTGCGCCCGCCGTGGATGGCGGCCCCGCCCAACGTTTCCGCGTCCACCTCCTCGTGGGTCACGGCGCGGATCACGTCCGGGCCGGTGATGAACATGTTGGCCGTGCCTTCCACCATCACCACAAAGTCCGTGATGGCGGGCGAGTAGACCGCGCCGCCTGCGCACGGGCCGAGGATGACGGAAATCTGCGGGATCACGCCCGAAGCGCGGACGTTGCGGGCGAAGACCTCGCCGTAAGCCGCGAGCGCGTCCACGCCCTCCTGGATGCGCGCGCCGCCGGAGTCGTTGAGGCCAATGAGCGGGATGCCGTTTTGCAGCGCGACATCCAGCACGCGGGCGATCTTGCGCCCGTGCGCCAGCCCCACCGAGCCGCCCAGTACGGTGAAATCCTGCGCGAAGACGGCCACCGGGCGACCTTCGATCTTGCCCGTTCCGGCGACGACGCCATCGCCCAGGGGATGTTGCGCCTCCATGCCAAAGCCGCCGGCCTGATGCGTGACGAAGACGCCGATTTCCTGGAAGCTGCCGGGATCGAGCAGAGCATCCAGCCGCTCGCGGGCGGTCTGCTTGCCCTTCGCGTGCTGCGCCCGGATGCGCGCCTCCCCGCCGCCCTGTTGCGCCTCGGCGCGTTTGGTTTCGAGTGTTGTAACTGTATCCATAAAGGCTCCTAGATTTTGTAGTGCGTAGTGCGTATTCCGTTCCATTACGCAATACGGACTACGCACTAAGGACTGATAACACCCTCTGGTGTGAAAAGTTACGCTGTTTTGCGCAATCGGGTAGTTGACAAACGCGGGGTCTGCGGATATAACATTTTGCACGGGAATATATCAACAGGTGGAAATGATGAAAATAACGGGGTGTTACTTCAGCGGGATAGGGAACACGGCCTGGATGGAGGGGAAACGCTATGCGCCATGAGCTGCACCCATTGCGGTCATTTTTCCGCGCGTCAGGCTATCTGCTCACCGGGCGGCTGCACTTCGCCCGGCAGCACCTCGGCGAGCGGTTGACGATGGTTGATGGACGGCAATTTACGGTGTTCCGGCACTTGATTGTTGCGCCAAACAGTAATATCCCGGAGCCGGGCGCGATCTTCTGTGTGCGGTTTCGCCTCGTCGGGATGTCGTCCGCAGCCAATAAGGTTTTTTCGTGGTTGCCGGTGTTGTTCTTCACCGGGCTGCCGGGATTCCGCGCTAAGTTGTGGGGGGTGGCTGCGGATAGTGGGGAATTTCTGGGCTTGTATGCGTGGCAGACGCTGGCGGATGCACAAAATTACGCCAGCTCGTTTGCTATGCGCTTTATGATGCGCCGGGCCACGCCAGGTTCTGTTTCACACAAAATTTTGTCCACCAAAACTGAAATAGGCGCAAAGTGGCAGGCGTTGCTATACGAAATACGGAGGTTATGATGTCACGAGTTCATGGCGTTTTCAGCATCATGTTGATAGGGATTGCGGTCGCTATCGCAGCGGGGGTTTTGTTCGCAATTGCGCCGGGATGGGTCGCGGCATATCTGGCGTTGTGTGCGCTTGGCGGCAGCGGGGTGGTCTACGCCTTTTGTGCGAAGTGCCCGTGCAAGGTGCGCTGCGGGCATGTGTTGCCCGGTTTGACCGCACGCCTGTTTCCACGCCAGCCAGGACCGTATGCCCGTTGGGAAGTTGGAGTAGTGGTAATAAGCGTGGTTGTCTTGTTAGGTTTACCGCTGCTCTGGCTATGGCACTCTCCAGTGGCACTAATCGCGTTCGTAGCGCTCAGCGGCGTGGCGACTTGGGACATCTTGACGTTTGTGTGCAAAGCGTGCAACAACGTTTACTGCCCGCTTCAGATGCGAAAGTGATGGCGACCCAACCCGATGTAAGCGAAGCCGTAGCATGTAAACATCATTAACAGAGATTTGGCTCTTATAACAGCGTGGCCCCCCGGAGGGGGAGTCCGGGGAGCCATCAGCCAAGGAAAGGAGGAAAAATGAATGTCTTGAAACTCAAATTTATGCCCTTAGCATACCTGCTTTCTCTACAAGCGACTAGTGACGAATGACCACCTCTCTTAGGAAGTTAGTCAACCGGTTTGCGCACCTAACTTGGTGCCAATAGTGGATCGAATCCGCCCCCACGGATTCCCGTTGTAGGGCTAATGACAACAAAAGCTTCCTTATCAATGCCCTGCACACAGGTCTCCAGATGCACAATTTGCGCCTCAGTGATAGCGCACAGCAGCACGTCGCGCTTTTGACCCGTGTACATACCCGTTCCCTCCAGCGCAGTGACGCTGCGCCCCAGCTCTTGCATCAACCGTTGCGCCAACATCTCTCCATGCACTGTGATGATAGTTGCTAGGCAGCGTCGGGCTTGTACTTGCGTTTTGACCCGCGCGCGCCGTATTACACGCCAGGGGCGTTTTTCACGCGGCAACAGTGTCAGCGCAGCCAATACCACCAACAAGGCATACATCAACAAGAACGCGCCCACGACCACTTGTCCTGATATGAAACTCACTTCCGCGCGTTCGATAGCCATGCCCACCGTCAGGCTTGGGTAGGGATGCAAATGCAGCTTGATGCCCCAACTGATCAATAACAGCGAGGTCAGCCATACATAATTGCGCCGGAAGCGGATGCCTACGGCTTCCCACCAGGCCAGCACAAACTCCGGAGCGCGCAACGTTTCCGCCATCCGGTCCCCCCAGTCCGCGCTAGGCTGGAACGGCGGGGTCAGCATCGTGGCGAAGAACTCGGTTTCCATCAAATGTACCCGGTATGACCATAGCGCGTAGTAGCGATAGCGGCGCGCTTCCATGTTGATGAAGGTGAACATCAACAGCAACACCAACAGGAGCAAGAAGTGCGGATTATCGGGCGTGCTGAAGGCAAAGGTCAGTGCCGCCGCGCTGGTGACGACGCCCCAGTTGGTGGTGTTATCCAGGCGATTGCGCCAGACATTGGCGCGCTGCACCTCGGCGCGGTAGAGATGAATCATGGCAGTGGCAAAGTTGGCCTTATCCAGGTGATAGCCCTGGTAAGACCAGACCGAATCGCAGTCCGTGTTAGTGTCAGGCATGGTCTTAGTCCTCAGTCTTTAGTCTTATAGGCGGATAGTCATTCATCCAATTGTTGATGAATACCAGATGCTCACGGAAAATCCCGCTTTCCGCCTTCATCCTTCCGCCTTCATCCTTTCCGCGTACCGCGCAATCGCCGCCCGCAGGAAGTCCGCATCGAACGGGCCGGCGGGCGAGGGGGTCTCCCAAATGCGGCTCGGCAGGCGCAAGTCCTCGAACGCGAAGCCCTCGCGCAGCTTGAACGCAGTCTTGCGCCGCAGGATGTCCGCCCCGAGCGCGGTGAGCGACTCCGGCGCAACTTCGACGCCGATGGGCGCGAGCGCCGCCGCGATGGTCTCCGGCGTGTAGATGCCGCGCGCGAAGAAGCACACCACCAGGCTGGCGAGCACCTGCCGCCAGCTCTCCTCGGCGAAGAGCGCATCGGCCACGCCCTCCGGCGTGAGCATCTGCCCCTGCTTCGCCGCCGTCTGATCCAGGCCGTAGCCCGCGCTATCCAGGTGGCTGTGCCGCGCGCCGGTGAGGTAGCCCAGATGACAGCCCGGCCCGGTGTGATAGCCCGGCATCTCGTTCCCGCCGAAGGCGAGCGCGAACTCCTCCCCGCCGTAGATGCTCGCCGCATGATCCACGCCCCGCGCCAGCGCGCGGTAGAAATCGGTAGGCTGCGTGGTGATGCGCTCCGTCGCGGCGATGTAGGCTGCCGCATTGCCGAACGCCAGCGGCACGCCATCGGTATCCGCCAGCGTGATGAGGCCGCGCTCCAGCGCCTCCGTCGCCCACGCCAGGCACACGCCCGTGCTCATCACATCCAGGCCCTGCACCTCGGTCGCGTCCATGATCTGCAACATGCCGGGCGCATCGCCCACCCCCAACATGCTGCCCACCGCAAAGATCGGCTCGTGGTCGTAGCCGAGCATCAGCGTCTTGTAGAAGTAGGGATCGTTGGGGTAGGGGATGCGCAGCGCGGCCAGGTGGATGCAGGCGACGGGGCAGTGGGCGCACGCCACGCGGCGGCCCAGATACTCCGCTGCGAGATGCTCGCCGGAGATGCCCGCCGCGCCATCGAAGCGCCCGGATTGCAGGTTGCGCGTGGGCAGCGCGCCGATGGCGTCGAGCGGCAGCACGTTGATGGGCGTGCCGATTTCGTGGTACTTCTTCATCAGCGGGGACTCGGTGGCGGCCTTGAAGATGCCATCGTAGGCGGCGCGATAGGCGCGCTTGTCGCCCACCTCCAGCCCGCGCTGCCCGGAGATCACCAGCGCCTTGAGCTGCTTACTGCCGAACACCGCGCCCAGCCCCAGCCGCCCAAAGTGCCGGTACGTCTCCGTGATGACGCTGGCATAGGTCACGCCGCGCTCGCCCGCCCGCCCGATGCGCATGATCGAGCGCAGTCCCGCGCCGCCTTCGCGCTTGCGCAGCACCGCTCCGGCGGTGTACGCGCTGCGCATCCCCCACAACGCGGAGGCATCGCGGAAGTAGACGTTATCGCCTTCTACGACCAGATACACCGGCATGGTGCTCCGCCCGCGGATGACGAGCGCGCCGTAGCCCGCCATGCGCAGGGCGACAGCGCTGCGGCCCCCGGCGTGGCTCTCGCCCAGGTTGCCCGTGTGCGGGGATTTGAACATCGCCACCGTCTTGGAGGCGAGCGGATAATGCCCCACCAGCGGGCCGACGGCGAAGATAATGGGATTCTCCGGCCCAAGCGGATCGACCCCGGCGGGGCACAGCTCCTCCAGCAGGCGGATAGCCACTCCCGCGCCGCCCAAGCCGGCCTCGAACAGCTCCGGGCGGTCATCCACCTGCCAGCTGCGGCGGGTCAGATCAATGGTGAGAATACGGGATAAGGGATCGTTTTTGAGCATGGTTGTTCTCCTGATTTAACGCAAAGGCGCAGAGACGCAAGGACGCCAAGAAACCTTTGCGGCTTTGCGCCCTGGCGTCTTTGCGTTTTCTTATTCATCCAGACTTTCCAGGTTCTCCCGCACAGTGCAGATATCCGGATGCTCCGGCGGCAGGAAGCGCTCGAAAATCCGCAGCGTTTCTTCCAGATAGGCCCGCGCTTGTTCGAGATTGTCGCTATCTCGTTCAATAATACCAAGCCACCATATTGAAATAGCTGTTTCAGGGTGATTACGTCCATAGATCTTTTCTCTAATTGCCAACGCCCGTGCGTAGGCTGCCCGCGCCCCGGCGAGGTCGCCCAGGGCTTGCAGCACGCTCCCCAGGTTGTTGGTGGCACTGGCGACGTTGGGATGTTCCTCACCCAAAGACGCTTCCCAAATCCGCAGCGCGCGCGCGTAGGCGGCCCGCGTCCCGGCGAGATCGCCCAGGGCTTGCAGCACGCTCCCCAGGTTGTTGACATCGCGGGCGACATTCGGGTGTTCCGGCCCGTAGACCGCCTCATCAATCCGCAGGGCGCGCTCGAAGGCCGCCTGCGCCCCGACGAGATCGCCCAGAGCTTGCAGCACGCTCCCCAGGTTGTTGACGTGGATGGCGACGTTGGGATGTTGTGCGTCTTCGACGCCTTGCCCGTAGACCGCCTCATCAATCCGAAGCGCGCGCTCCAAAGCGGCCCGCGCCCCGGCAAGATCGCCCAGGTCTTGCAGCACGCTCCCCAGGTTGTTGACATCGGTAGCGACATCGGGATGTTCCGGCCCGTAAGCCGCTTCGTCAATCCGCAACGCGCGTTCGTAGGCGGCCCGCGCCTCGGCAAGGTCGCCCAGGGCTTGCAGCACGCTCCCCAAGTTGTTGACGGCGGTGGCGACGGTGGGGTGTTCTTCACCCAAGACTTGCTCGAGAATCCGCAGCGCGCGCGCGTGGGCCGCACGCGCCCCGGCGAGATCGGCGATGCGGTTCAGGTAATAGCCCAGATTACCTGATAGATTAGCCGCATCTTCAGGCGTGGCATCTTCCGCTGCCGGAATCAATGCTTCAATGTGTGACCGCAATGGGGCGAAATGCGCCAGGCTGCCGGTTTCATCCATCAGATCGTTGGCCTGCATTGCCAATCCCGCCAGCGCATCCGCCAGCCGCGCTACACGCACCATCGGCGGTGGTCGGTTGTCCGTGGTCTCTTCCCCGTCGTCGGTCGTCCGTCGTCCGTCGTCCACCCCCCGCGCAAACTCCGCCAGCAGCGGATGGATCGTATTCCCCTCTTCCAGCAGCCCCAGCGCGCGCAGGTCGCTCAGGGCCAGGTCGCACGCTTCCGGTTCCAGCCCGGCGGCGCGCTCCAGCAGCTCGCAAGGGATGGGGGTGTTCGGCGCGCACCAGCCCGCCAGCGCGAAGAGCTCGCGCGCGGCGGCGTCCTCCACCCGCGCCCAGCTCACGGCGAAGGTCGCCGCCAGGTCGAGGTCGTGGCTGGTGGCGTTGCCCTCGGCGGCCCGCCAACGCTGCATCGAGGGATGCGCCAGGGTGTCGTTCAGTTGTTGCAGATAGGCGGGGATGCTCAGGCGCGGGCAGGCGGCCAGGTAGCGCCCGGCCAGTTCCAGCGCCAGCGGCAGCCCGCCCAGGCGTGTGTGGAGCGCGTCCAGGTCGCCCTGGCCCGCACCCCCGGCCCCTCTCCTATCAGGAGCGGGGAGGTATTGGGAGAGGAACGCGCGGCTCTCCTCTGGTGTGAAGCAATCCACGCGCAAGGGGCTGAGTCCCAGGTGGCGGGGCCACTCGGCGCGGCGCGCGGTGATGAGAACGCGGCAGGGCGTCTGGCTCAGTTGCGCGAGCCAGGCGCGGGCCGGGGCCGGGTCTTCCAGGTTATCGAGGATGATGAGGCGCGGCCCGCCCGTCGCCCATGCTTGAAGCGTGAGCACGAGCTGCTCCGGCAGCGTGTCGGGCCAGGGCGTGAGGCCCATCGCCAGCCCGCAGGCGGCCACTTCCGCATCGAGCAGGGAGGGTTGCAGGGCGTTGATCCAGTGGACGCCGTGGAAGAAGCGCCCGTAGCGGTAGGCGAACTCCACCGCGAGCTGCGTCTTGCCCACGCCGCCCATCCCCTGGATGGCTTGGAATCTGGTTGCTGGAAGCTGGTTGCTGGGTTCCGGGGCAAAGATGCGGGCAAGGGTGAGAAGTTGGTTTTCACGGCCTGTGAAGAGGGCGTTGCGGGAGAAGGGAATCCGCGAGCCGGGCGGCAGCGCGCCGGGTTCGGACAGGGCGTCCGGCGCGGGCCACGCGGGCGGTTCGTAGGACGGAAGTGCCGCCGCTACATTGTGATAATGGTGCTCAATGCACGTGTTATGATCGCCAACAATGTTGTCGCTGCCGGCAATGTGGATATGGTCACGGATAGGCCCTTGCATTGGTTGCTCTTTATGCGTTGTGTCCATTTTGCCTCACGCAAAGGCGTTAAAGCGCAAAGAAAAACCAAAAAACCTTTGCGGCTTTGCGCCCTGGCGTCTTTGCGTTGGCCCCTCAAATCTCCTCAAGTGCAATCACCTCATACGGGCAATACTTCGCACAATACCCGCAATAGACACAGATCTGCGGCTTCTGCTGCTCCCCATCCCAGAACACCGCGCCGAAGGGACACGCTTCCACACAGTTGCCGCAGCCGATGCACAACTCGGCCTTGAAGCGCACGCCGCCACCCTCGCGGAGGGTGAGCGCATCGGTGGGACACACGCGCGCGCAGGGCGGATCGGCGCAGGCGCGGCAGACGATGACGACGAAGCCCTTGCGGATCCCGCCATCCGAGCGGACGCCGATGCACGAGGCCGCGAGGCCCCCCTCGCCGGTGCGCCGCGCGCAGGCGAACATACACGCCTGGCAGCCCACGCAGCGGTCAACATCAATCACAGAAAGACGTTTTGCCATGGAGACCTCCCTTGAAAATGGCGAATGGCGAATCAAAACCAGCATAACGCGAAGCGTTTGCCTCACGCGCAGGAACTAGACAGCATTGTTGGTGTGGTGACGAGAGATGGGTAATGAGGACACGCCCCATCACCCATCACCCGTTACCGATAGGCTCAGATCAACCCGGCAGCAGCGGCCTGAGCGTTTTCCCGCTCCGCGATGCGGATCCCGGCTTCCTCGTCCACTCGCGTCAGCAGAGCGATACCGCCCAGGAAGAAGATGATGAGGGCCACGATGCTCAGGCGGCTCGATCCCATGATTTGTCCCACAACGGCGAAAAGCAGCGGGCCGGCTATGCCGGAGAACTTGCTGGAGACATCGTAAAAGCCGAAGAACTCGGCGCTGCGTGCTTTGGGTGCCAGCAGCCCGAAGAGGCTGCGGCTCAACGCCTGCGTGCCGCCCTGCACCATCCCCACTGCAAAGGCCAACGCCCAAAAGTGCCAGCCGACGGTCATAAAATACCCGGCAACAGTGATACAGGCATACCATGCCAGCCCCACCATGATCGTGCGTTTGGTCCCCAACACTTTGCTGAACTTGCCGAACGCGAGCGAGAACGGGATGCCCACAAATTGCGTGAGCAGCAACGCCCCAATCAAGTCTATCATATCAATACCGATCTCGGCACCGTAGATGGTTGCCATTTTGATGATGGTACCGATGCCGTCGTTATAGAGCCAGAAGGCGATGAGGAACTTGAAGAGCTCCTTGTATTTGCGAATTTGGTGGAACGTCGTTAAAACCCGCTGGAAACCGGCCTTGAGCGGCGCGACCCCCACACCAATACCTTCGGTGTTGGCGGGTGGCTCGGGTACCCGCCGCAGTAAGGGAATGGTAAAAAGCGCCCACCACACAGCCACGGTGAGGAAGGAGAGGCGCGTCCCCCAGGTGCTATCGGGCCAGATGACCATGATCATGGCGATGTTGACCGCTAGCAGGATGCCGCCGCCCACATAGCCCAGCGCGTAGCCTTTGGAAGAGACGTAATCAATATCTTTGTCTTTAGCAACATGTGGCAGCAGCGCATCATAAAAAATGTAAGATGCGCCTAGTGCAATCGAACCGATGAAGAACAGGGCTAACGCCAGCACCCACATACCCGCGTCAATGAACACCATCAACGCAGTGGCAATAACGCCAATAGCGGCGAACACGGCCAGGAACCGCTTCTTACTGCCCGTGTAATCGGCGATGCTGCCCAGCAGCGGCGATACTATCGCCGCAATCAGTAACGCCAGGGAGTTGGTGTAGCCCCAATAAACGGTGGCCGTGTTCCCTGGCAAACCCGCTGCGACCACCTTCTCAAAATAGGCGGGCAACACAGCAGATTCGACGGTGGTGGAGAAGGCCGAACTGCCCCAGTCGTACAAACACCAGGCGTTGACAATCCGTTGATACTCGCGGGTAGCCGCATCTTTGAGCTGTTGAGGGGTCATGATTATATCCTTTAGATGAAATAAAATGAGGAAACGTGATGCGTAAAACGTGATCCGAGAGAAAAGGTTACGCTTCACGCATCACAAAAGCACACGCATCCTGAAGAAAATTTTGACCACAAAGGGCACAAAGGACGCGAAGTTAAAGCGAAAGATATTTCGTAAAAATCCTTCGTGTCCTTTGTGGTTTTCAGTTTACGGCAGAATCATCGCCTCGCGCTCCGCGCCTACGCCGATGAAGGTGATGGGGACGCCGGTGAGGGCCTCGATGCGGTCGAGATAGGCGCGCGCATTGGCGGGCAAATCCTCGCGGCGGCGGACGCCGGAAATGTCCTCCTTCCAGCCGGGCAGCGTCTCGTAGACAGGCCGGCAAGTGGTCAGGGCGATAGACCCCCACTCGGCGGGGAAGGTTTCCAGCCGTTCACCGGCGAACTCGTAGGCTACGGCGACCTGCAATTCCGGTAGCCCGCTGAGCACATCGAGCTTGGTCACGGCGAATTCCGTCAGCCCGTTGACCTGCGCCGCGTAGCGCAAAATGACCGCATCCAGCCAGCCACAACGCCGGGGGCGGCCCGTCGTCGTACCGTACTCGTGGCCCACGCGGCGCAACGTTTCGCCCATCTCATCATCGAGCTCGGTGGGGAACGGCCCGGCGCCCACGCGCGTCGTGTAAGCTTTGGCGACACCCACCACACGCTCAACCGCCTTCGGGCCAAAGCCCAGCCCCGTGAGCGCACCACCGCTGGTGGGATGTGAGCTGGTGACGTAAGGATAGGTCCCCTTGTCAATATCGAGCAGCGTCCCTTGCGCCCCTTCGCACAGAATGGATTTCCCAGCAGCGAGGTAATTGCCCAACAGCGCGGTGGCATCCACAATATGCGGCAACAAGCGTTGCGCTGCCAAACGCAATTGCTCGATGGTAGGCAGGAGCGGAATCGGCTCCTGTTGGTAGATGCGCGTGAGCCAGGTGTTGTGATGCTCCAACAGATCGCGCGCAGCAACGGCGAAGGCTTCGGGCGTGCGCATCTGTCCGGCGCGCAGGCCGATGCGTCGCGCCTTATCGGCATAGGCCGGGCCAATGCCGCACCGCGTGGTGCCGAGCGCCTGCGTGCTCCGCTTGCTCTCCGATGCGCCATCCAACTCCAAGTGCGTGGGCAAAATCAGGTGAGCAGCGGCCGAGATCTTCAAGCGCGCCGCGCTCACATCAATATCCACCGCGTTAAGCGTATCCATCTCTTTGATGAGATTAAGCGGGTTGATGAGGGCCCCCGCTCCGATGAGACAGAGCGCCTGTGGGTAGAGGATCCCGGAGGGGATATGATGCAACGCCAGCACATGGCCTTCAGCGATGATGGTGTGCCCGGCGTTGTCGCCGCCATTGTAACGAGCGACCAGGTCGGCCTGAGCGGCGAAATAATCCACCACCCGCCCCTTACCCTCGTCACCCCATTGGGTACCGATAACGATTGTAACCGGCATGAGGATCTCCTTTCATTGAACGGATAACCTTGTTGTATCACAAACTCAGGAGGATGCAATCTAAGGTTGAAGGCGTCATACCTTGCGAAAGCTCTACCCCCAATACCAACAGTTTATCACCACAAAAAGGCCGCACCGCAACATTAACCCTGTAGTATGCTCAAAACACGCCTATTGCCGGCCTTGACCGGGCGACTTTGGCGCGATTGGCCGTCAAGGCAATGCCGCAGGGCCACCGGGAAAGGCTTCGGCAGGCTCAGCCACCGGGCTGTGGCAGGCTCGCCACCGGGCTGTGGCAGGCTCAGCCACCGGGCTGCTCCGGTGCCTGAGCCTGTCGAAGGCCTCGGCGTTCGTCAAAGGCCGTACCGCAACACTAACCCTGTAGTGTGCTCAAAACACGCCTATTGACGGCTTTGACAGGGCGACTTTGACGCGATTGCACAAAAAGTACACCCCGGCAATAATTGCCGGGGTGTTTTTCTGCTTTTCCTGCCTACGCCGCGCACAGCGGCGTTACTGCTATGTTAGTTCCAGGTATTCGTGACGCTGGCGGTCCCGGTGCTGGGCAAGGTCGTTGTCCGATTGTTGCCGGGCTGCCAAATCGTGGTGCCGCCCTGGCGCACGATGTACTTGTACTGGATTGTCTGCCCGCAACTGCCCGTGAAGGACACTGTGCCATTCCAGGTATTGCTGTTGACCCAGTTGAGCGGGGCAGCAGCCGTGGGGCTCCAGTTGCCCAGTTCGGAGACATTCCCCACAACGTACATATTCTGCCCGTAAGAGGTCACATAGCCGGTGACGGTGAAATTCACCTGGCAGTTCTGGGGCTGCCCGCCATCTGGAACCAAAATCATGCCCTGCATCGCGCTGAGGTTCACGTTGATGGCGCCATTGCTCACGGTATACGTTACACCGCTCAGCGCATCGCGCACCACGGTCCCGTTCGCCCAGCCCAGAGACGCGCCCGATTGATTGGGGATGGTCATGGAGCGACTGCTGTCACTGTTGTTGAGCGCGACCACCACATTGGCGTTAGCGTCGGTGCGGCGATAGGCGTAAGTGCCGTTCGTGTTATGGATGTGCAGCGTCGTGCGCGATCCCGTGCGGAGCGCGCTGTAGTCGGCGCGCAACGTAATCAGCTGGCGCACCAGTTCGCGCAGATCCACATTCTGCCCAGCATCCCAACCGGTGGGCGGATTGGTCATGTAGTTGCCCCACAACATGCGGGCGCGGGAGCGCTCCGGCTTGCCGGCGCTCGCCTGATATTGCGTCACGCCCACTTCGGTGCCGTAGTAGATAACCGGGGGCTGTTCCAGCGTGAATTGTGAGATGAAGGCCAACTTCAGGCGGTTCATGTTCTGCCCGGCCTCGAAGAGGAAGCGATCCTTGTCGTGATTGTCCAGGAAAGTGGGCAGCACATACTCGCTGTTGTAGTACCCGGCGAAGTAGTTAAGCCCACCGTTGAAGCCATCCACATTGCTGCTGCGATAGGCGAAGAAATCAAGGAACAGATTGTTATGGTCGAAGGAAAGCACGCCATCCAACTTACCTTCGTAAACCTTGCGTTCAGCAGCGCCGCCATCGGTCCAAACCTCACCCACCAGGTAGATGTCGGGATCGGCGGCCTTCACTGCGGCACGGAACGCCTGCCAGAAGCTGCGGCTTGGGCCGGGGGCATAGTCGAGCCGTAGACCATCCAGGTTGTATTCGTTGACCCACATCAGGGCCTGCTCGATGGTGGCGACGCGAGCAGGGCCGTAGTCGTTATCCAGCTGGGGCATTTCTTTCACGCCGAAGAAATTGGCGTAAGAGTCGTTATCACCCCACCAGACATTGTGTCCGGTGACACAGAGGCTGTCATCGTAGGAAACGATATGGCCGATGCTGTTGACCGTGCCGAACTTGTACCAGCGATAGTAAGGGCTGGCGGTACAATTGTCGCTGGCGTCTACAAAGTAGGGGTGCTGATTGGAGCTGTGATTGGGCACGAAGTCGAGGATGACGCGCATTCCAGCCGCTTGCGCCGCTTCGATGAGCAGAACCAACTCTTGATTGGTGCCGAAGTTGTCCTCGACATCGGTGAAGCTCATGGCCTCGTAGCCGTGATAGTTGCGAATGACGCCGGGGGTGGTATCGTAGACCGAGCCAATCTGGGAGGCTGGGTTTTCGTATACAGGCGAGAGCCAGAGCGTGTTGATGCCCATGTATTGCAGGTAATCAATCCGCGCCTGCGCGCCCGCGAGATCACCGCCGTTCCAATCGAACAAATCATATTGGCAATAACCGCCGGTGGTGGTAACACAATCAATGTTGTTGGCCGTGCTGCCATCAAAGAAACGGTCAATGAAAACCTGGTAGATGACGGCGTCGCGCACCCAATCGGGAGATTCGTAGGTGCCGACGTAATACCCGAAGGTGGTGGCTTCCGCATTGGTGTAAAGGGTCTTGCCCACCACGCTCTCTGCGTAGACGATACTGCCACCGCCGGAATGCCACGCCGCAATTTTGTACTGGACGTGCGCACCCTGTGCCTGGGCGGGGATAGTGCCGCGCCACCAGGCGATCGTGCCGCCCGAATCGGCCTCGGTGTGGCTAAAAGTCATATTGATCATGGAGCCATTGGTGACGGTATTGTAACTGCCCTGCGGCGTAGTGCCGTTGGTAGTGTAATAAATGCGAGCTTGATTGACCCAGCCATCATAGCCGACCTTGAGCCAAACTGTCACGGCCTGACCAGGGAGGGGGTTGTCGGTAGCAACGCCACCAGCAACGATATTGCCGCCGTGCCACAGCCAGGAAGCAGTAGCCTCCACCGGTTGCGGGATTCCCACAAATCCCAACAAACCGGAGAACAAGAGCATCACAACCAAGGCCTTGAGCGTAGCATTCTTGAAACCCTGAGCCATCATCATCTATCTCCTTTTACACTGATTTGAATTTGGTTGCCACAAACAAAAACAAGGCGCGCCGGGGCGCACCTTGTTAGTTATTGGATAAATCCAGCTTGAGCAGCATGGAGAGTTCGGTTGCCAAATCGGAGAGCTGCTGGAGTTTTTGGGGATCAAATACACCAATACGGCGTTGTAACGATGTTTCATGGGCTTTGCGCGCAGCACCCAGACGGCGCAACCCTTCTTCAGTGAGCGCTACACGCACTAATCGCTGATCGTTACTATCACTGCCCACCTTGACGAGGTTCTGGTTCTGCAACCGCTGCACCAGCCGGGTGATATTCCCGCGTGTACAAAGTAACTGCGCGGACAATTCAGTCACGGTATGGCCTTTCAGCACATCATCCTGAAGGCGAGAAAGAAGGTTGTATTGTGTGGGGGTCAAGTCGGCAGAACTCAGGGCACGACGGTCTCCATCGTCTAGCAGAACGTAGACTTCTTGAAGTAAATTGTAGACCGTCATAATTTCGTCATCCATGGCCCTTACTTACCTGGAATTTGTTGACATATCAACAAACTATTATTATATTACCATAGGTTTGTTGATATGTCAACATATTTTTTAGGAAATTTCCAAAACTCGTCTTCCGCATTAACCAATAAGGTTAGCCTTTGTTGACGCCTAAACCATCTTGCTCTATAATTGAAATACAATGCACTCGCACCTTTTTTTCTTCTGCATACAAAAGCTGTTTAACAGACGATTCAAGGAGGATGTCATGCTAAAAATACATCTGCGACGTTGGTGGTTGCTCGGCACTGCCGTTTTATTACTACTCTCAGTGGCAGCCGTGCTCCCCCAGTCCGGTCAAGATGAAGGCACCATTCGTGGCGCAGTCTTTCTGGATACTAACCGTAACGGCGTGATGGATCCAGACGAGCAAGGTGTTGGAGGCGTGTATTTCACTGTCTCTGCGGGCGAGTACAGCCACCAGTATCACACCGAAACCCGTTCACGTGACGAAGCCGGCAACACCTATGCGACAGGGACGTATGGCCCGATCCCGTTGCCACGCGGCAATTGGCGCGTCACTTACCATGTGCCGGAGGGTTACGTTGCTACCACAGCAACCCAATTCGATGTCTACGTTCCCGGCAGCGAGGGCAACAATGTAGCCTGGGCCTATCTGGGACTGGTGCGTGGCAGAGGCACCCGTTCGACGCTCCCCCAAGCCGGCCTGCTGGAGCAGCCGGTGCTGCAAGGACTGCTCGGCCTGTTTGCAGTCGCAGCGGTGGGCACGATAGGACTGGGGCTACTAGCGCGTAAACGCGCCTGAATACGTCCCATCAATATCCCAGCGTGCGATCCACAACATTGCGCAACGCTTCGCCGCGTAAGTAGCGCTCCAAATTGTCCATGAACAGCTGCGCCTCGCGCTCGTTGACGCGGGGTGTGCTCCATGAGTTATGCGGCGTGAGGATGACGTTGGGCAATGTCCACAGCGGTGACTCCGGCGGCAACGGCTCCTCGGCAAACACATCTAACGCGGCCCCGGAAATGCGCCCTGCCGTAAGCGCATCTATTAGCGCGGCTTCATCCACCACCGCGCCACGTGCAATGTTGATGAACCACGCCTCTGGGCGGATATGCGCCAGCTCGGTTGCCCCAATCATGCCGGTCGTTTCCGGCGTGAGCGGCACCGCCACTACAACGAAATCCACCCTGCCTAACAGCTCCGCTAGACGCTCCGTGGGCAACAGCACATCCACATAAGGTGCGGGCAGCTCTGGGCGACGGCGCGTCGCCACCACTCGCATCCCCAATGCCTGGCAGCGACGCGCAATCTCGCCACCAATACCGCCTAACCCAATCAATCCCACGCTCAACCCGGCCACCTCGCGGAGCGGCAGCAGCTTCCAGCGTTGCTCGCGTTGCTGTGCCAACAATTCCGGCATCCGCTTGGCAATCATCAGAATATACGCCAGCACGGTTTCGGCGATGGGAGCATCGAAGACGCCGCGCGCATTGGTGAACAGCACATCCGGGCGCTGCTGCAGGCTGCCCAGCGCGTGATCCACCCCCGCGCTGACGGTATGCACCCACCGCAACGTCGGCAACGCCAGGATGGCATCGAGCAAAGCCGGTGGCATCTCGAACGGCAACATGAGTACTTCTGCCCCGGCAATCTCACCACAGAGCACCCCCTGCGAGCCTACTGTGACAAATTCACACGCCTGCACCAGCTCGCAAGCCGCCGCCTGTATCTCATCCAGCACAAACTCCGGTACGATGATTTTCATATTACCCCCTGCAAAGCAACAAATCTCAAATGGCGAATCAGCGAAAAGCCGAGAAAGCGAAAAGGCGTTAGTATTAGCAAGAAATTTTTACGCATTACGTTTTACGCTTCACGTTTGGCGTCTCGCCAGACTATGTTATGATAACCCCATGATAACCTATATTGTACACTATGCCGAGTTGGGACTCAAGGGCAAAAACCGCCCCATGTTTGAGCAACGGCTGGCGCGCAACATCCGCGTCGCGTTGCGTGACCTGGGCGCGTGCCAGGTGCAACGCTTCTACAGCTATCTGCGGGTAGACTGCGAACAAGACGATCTTGCCCCTGTCATCGAGGAGCGGCTGGCGCGGGTGTTCGGCATCGCTTACTTTGCGCCTGTCACCGTCACCGCGCAAGACCCCGCCGCCATCGCTGAGGCGGTAGAACGGTTGGCGCTCCAGCATATCACGCCCAACACATCATTCCGCATAGATACGCGGCGCGGTGATAAGAAATTCCCCATCACCTCCGTGGAGCTGGATCGAGAGCTGGGCGCGCGTGTGGTGGCACTGACTGGGGCAACGGTCAAGTTACGCGATGCGGACGTGTGCATCGTGATACAAATCTATATCGAGGGGGCCTTTATCTTCTGCGAACGGCGCTCTGGCGCGGGCGGCCTGCCGGTGGGCGTGAGTGGCCGCGTGTTGACGCTGGTTTCCGGCGGTTTCGATTCGCCCGTAGCCGCGCACCTGATGCTCAAGCGGGGTTGTATGCCGGACTTCCTGCACTTCCACATGTTGCCCACAACGGAACAGGTGCGCAATTCCAAAGTCGTGGCGCTGGTACGCCAGTTGCTCGAACCCCACCGTATCACTGTCCCGCTCTACCTGGCCCCAGCACACCCGTTCCAAATGGCGATGCTAGAACGAGATTCCCGCCTGGAAGTGGTGTTGTTCCGCCGGTTTGTCATGCGCGTAGGCGAGGCACTCGCACACCAGCGCGGGGCGCAGGCATTGGTGACCGGCGATAGCCTGGGGCAGGTTGCATCGCAAACTCTCACCAACCTCGCCGTGATCAGCCAGGCTACTACCCTGCCAATTTTACGCCCCCTCATTGGTTTCGATAAATTAGAGATTACCAATCTGGCCCAACACATCGGCACGCACGATCTCTCCGCTGCGCCCTATCAGGACCCCTGCTCAATGCACGCGCACAACCCCAAAACTTACGCGCGCCTGGCAGAAGTGGAAGCAATAGAAGCAGAGCTTGACATGGACGCCCTGATAGCTGAAACCCTCGCGCAGATGGAAGAAATCTGGTTTACCTGGTAATACCAAACAAGATTTGTGCTATACTTAATAATGAAACGTGAACCTTGTCTTCACGCACACACGCATTACGCAACACGAGGGATTCATGGATTTACGCGCATTTTTAGCCGATCTGGAAGCCGCCGACGAGCTGGTGCGGGTAGCCGAGCCGCGTAACCCGTATTTGGAAATCGCGCGGGAGATTGCCGCGCGCGCTGAAACGCCCTTGCTCTTCGAGCAGCTGTCCGGCTTCCCCGGCTGGCGGCTGGCGACCGGATACATCGCCCAGCGGGCGCATTTCGCACGCGCGCTAGGCTGCACTGTGGACGCGCTAATTCCACGCATGGCGCAGGCGTTGGCGCATCCGCAATCGCCGCCCCCAACTGCCGCCGCACCCTGCCAAGAAGTGGTGCGGCCAGACGTGGACCTCACGCGCCTCCCCATCCCCCGCTACCACCCGCAGGATGGCGGGCCTTACATTACTACCGGCGTCGCCGTCATCCACGATCCCGACCTGGGACGCAACCTCTCGTTTCACCGGCTGATGCGGCTGGATGCGCAGCGTTTCGTCGGGCGCATCGTGGAGGGACGCGGCACACATACTGCCTGGCGCAAAGCGCCGGAAGGTCTGCCGCTGGCCGTTTGTATCGGCGTGCCGCCGCACATCTTGCTCGCAGCGGCGATGGCGCCTCCGCCGGGCGTGGACGAGCTGGCAATTGCCCACGCGCTCGCGCCAGTCTCCAGCACCCGCGCCGTAAGCATCCCACTTGACATCCCCGCCGAGGCCGAACTGGTACTGGAAGGCATCCTTACCCATGAGTTGACCGCCGAAGGCCCGTTCCCCGACCTCACCGGCACGATGGACGGCGTGCGCCAGCAGCCGATCTTCCACGTGACAGCCATCACGCACCGGCGCGAGCCGATCTTCCACGCGCTGTTGCCCGCCGGACTGGAACACAAGAACTTGATGGGAATGCCGCGTGAACCCACCATCTTCGCCGAAGTAAACCGCGTGACGCGCTGCACCGGCGTCTACATCACGCCGGGCGGGTGCTCGTGGCTGCACGCTGTCGTGCAGATCGAGAAAACCGGCCCGGAGGATGGCCGCCGCGCCATCGAAGCGGCGTTCCGGGGGCACAGCTCGCTCAAGCATGTGGTGGTGGTGGATACGGATGTGGACATCTACAACCCCGCCGATGTGGAATGGGCCATCGCCACGCGCGTGCAGGCCGACGCGGATGTGATCATCCTCAGCGACCAGCCCAGCTCCAGTCTTGATCCTTCAGCGCGGCAGACGCCGGGCCAGAAAGCGCGCACGGCCAAGCTGGGCGTAGATGCCACTATCCCCTGGGGCACGGCGCGCGAAGGCTATGTGCGTGTGAAATATGAGGCGTGATGGGTGAGGGGGTGAGGGGGTGAGGAGTAAAGAATTTCTTGCTAATTCTAACGCTTTCTCGCCTATTCGCCATTCGCCTATTCGCCATTTGAGATTGTCTGATTTGCCAAAGGAGGCGCCTAATGAATACGCTAAACCGCATTTTGATCGTTGTACTCTTGTTGGTGCTCATCCCCGTGGTGAGCTTCGTGCTGGTGACGCCACATACCGTGCTGGTTGCTGTGGGCCAGGCGCTCGAAAATTTTGGAATGACCCTGGGCCAGATGAACGTACCGCTACGCCTTGTGGGCGGCATCTTCCTCGCGCTGCTCTTCGATGCGATGGCGCTCATCATCATCTTCCTGGAAGTGCGCCGCGCACGCCGCAACTTCATCCGCGTGCAGTTAGCCTCTGGCGGAATGGCGACGCTCAGCATCGAGAGTATCGCCGAGCAACTGCAATACCACCTCGACCCCATCGCTGGAGTCATCAAGGTCAAGCCCACCATCAAAGCCAAAGGCGAAAAGGTGCAGGCAGCTGTGGATGTCACCGTGACCGCCGGCTCGAACGTGCCAGAAATGGCCGCGCATCTGGTAGAAGTGGTGCAACAGGTGTTGAGTGTTGACCTGGGGCTACAAACCTCCGGCGACCCACAGGTGCGCCTGAGCGTTGCGCCACAGCCGCACACATCCCGGCCCCCGGCGCCTCCGGCACGCCAGATTGCGCCGCCCATGGTGAAGCCGCTTCCGCCGAACGATAGCCCCCGCCCGTGGACTGGCCCTGAAGAAGCGCCCCCCAACCGGGAGCCGCTCGCGTGAACGATGCCCAGCCACTAGCGCCTGACGCACTACTGGAAGCCTTGCTCTTTGCCGCACCCCAACCACCGACGCTGACCCAGCTCGCGGTGGCGTTGGGCTTGTCCGAAGAAGAAACATCCACCGTGCTGGAATGCCTGGAAGCCCGGCTAGCTGCAGGTGGACTGCGCCTCCAACGCTTGGGAAAACGGTTGCAGCTCATCACTGCCCCACAGGCAGCATCGCTGGTGGAGCAATTTTTGGGCCTGGAAGTCAACCTGCGGCTCTCGCAGGCCGCGTTGGAGACATTGGCGATTGTCGCCTACGCGCAACCTGTGACCCGCCCACAAATCGAGGCAATTCGTGGAGTCAACTCCGATGGCGTGTTACGCACTTTGCTCAACGCCGGGCTAGTGGAAGAAATGGGCCGCGCCGAAAGCGTGGGGCGGCCCATCCTCTACGGCCCGACGCTGGACTTCCTCCAACAGTTTGGCCTCAGCTCTGCGGCTGAGTTGCCTCCGCTCCAACTGCCCCAAGCGGAAAGTGCATCGCCTGTCATCACCGAGGCGGCCTAGCAACCCGCCTACCATGAACACCCAAAACCGCGAGCGCAGAGTGCGTCGCCTGTGGATAGGGCTATTGCTGGCGCTGCTGCTGGCCGGGCTGGGTGTAGCAGCATGGGCGCAAGCTCCCTCAGGCGCGGTGGGCGTCTATTACGTCGGGCCAGAAGACGCTATCGCCGTGGCCCTATCTCGCGCCGCGCCGTATCTGGCGCGCGTTGATCGTCCCGAGCTCGCACGGGTTTTTGTCATCAACAACATCCAACCAGACTACGAAGATTTGCGTGTCTGGGGCCGCCAGGTGCAGCGTGAGACGGTAGGGCTGGTCATTTTCTGCGGCCCCAATTTCCCCACAAGCGCCGGGGAGGACTTACAACCCTTGCTGGGCGTGAGCACCTTCGTGGTCAACCGCCGCGACGACCTACAAGCCCTGACCGCTGGTTCAGCCCGCGATCCGCTCTCGTCTGCTGTCAACTGGAGCTCCGCGCCGCCGCTCGCTGCGCGCACCACCATTTCCAACCCCAACCTGTTGCAATCCATTGCGCTTACCACAGTGGGCGATCCGGTCGCGCAACGCTTACGCGGGCGCGAGCGGTTCCAAGTGATGATTGTAGATGCCTGGCTGGAGCATCCCTCCAATGCAGCGTGGCAACAATGGCCGTATTATAACTACATCATCTACCGCCTCATTGCCGAAGCCGGGGGCGCGACACGGGCGCTCAGCTTCGCGCAATACCCGCTCTCACCCGTCCCACATGATGCAACGCGTCTGCTATTCACCATTGCCGGCGCAGCGTTACTATTTCTCACGTTGAGCATCTTCTTCCTGGCGCGGCGCACGCTCTTTTTGCGTCCCCAACTGCTGGATGGCCCTTATCGCGCGGCACGTCCGCCCGCCGGGGATTGGGAACGGGTTGGCTTTCACCGCCCGCTGGCGGGCTTTCTTTATGCGATGGCAGCCGGCGCATTCTTGTTCATTCCGCTGGCGCTGTATCAGGTTTATCTGCTGCCGGAGGTACTGTTGCCCTGGCCGCAGACGTTGGAATTTTGGGAGCTATCTGCTCAATGGCTGGCGGGTGCATGGCTGCTCTTCGATCTAGGAGCCGGGGTCGCCATGGTGCGCCGGTTTGCCGAATTGCGCATTTACACGCCGCGCGAGGGCTTCCGCTATGTGCAGGCGTATTTCTGGTGGCAACTGCTGAGTGGCGCGGCCCGGCTAGTGATCGTAGGGCTGCTGGCTGTGACCGTGTTTCCGCAAACGACGCTGGCGCACCTGGCATTTTACTTCCTGGTCCATGCCTGCACACAGTTCCCCGGTTTCTTGCGCATCTTCGGGCTTTTCTTCCGTGCCGTGCAACGACTGGATCACGAACAGCGCATCCACTTTACCCTGTGGTTGACCGGGCCGCTCTTTTCCGGCGCGACGATTCTATGGCTCCGACAATGGGGCGCGGCACAACCCGCCGTCGGCGAGGCGTTGGGCGGCATGATTGGGCTGGGCGTAGGCCTGTATCTGGCGGAGGTAGTGGCCTTTGGAGTAGGATTGATTCTTTACCGGCAGTTGGGCTATCGGTTACGTCCGGTGCTTGCGCCTTCATTCGACTGGCGCATCTTGGGGTCGCTGTTCGCATTTGGCGCAAAGTTGGCTTTTGGCGATATAGCAACAGCCGCGGGCTATCTAGCACAGGGCGCGCTCATCGCAGTGCTGGTGGATGTCGCCATCTGGCGGCAAAGTTGGCTGTTGATTAGCAGCGTCGCGGCACTGTATACGCTACTCGGTAGCGGCCTGTACGATGGGCTAATGCCGGCCCTGGTCGAAACCTATACACAGGGTTATATAAGCCTGAGCCGTTATTACATCAGCCAGGCATTTCGCTATGGCTTGTGGTTTTCTATTTTGACATTGGCGCTGTTAGCAGCTATCGGCGACCGTTTTTTACTGGGCATCCTGGGCGCATCCGCCGCGCCAGCTGTGATATGGGTGATTCCGGCGTTATTTGTGGGACTGTTCGAGTGGCCTGTCTGGCTTGCTAATCGCACGCTGGAAGCGGCGAATCGTCCGGGGGTACGCTCATGGGTAATGGTAGGAGCGCAGGGCGTGCGTCTAGTGCTGGTATTCCTCTTCACGCGCGCCTGGGGCATCCCCGGCTTGCTTTGGGCGTTACTATTGAGCGCGATGCTCCATGGACTGGTAGCCTGGCTCTGGGTGGGCCGCCTGGTATTGCGCCCGCGCGTGTATCTCTGGCAAACCCTCATCGCGCCAGTCGGCGCAGGGGTACTGGTCTACAATATTTTACGGCTGGCGGGCGATCTGTGGTGGCAGCCGGAGCCGGCCGCGAGCTTGTGGTTAACGTTGGGGGCGTTCGTCGTGACCTTGCCATGCTACGCGCTGTTGACCGGGCTGCTGGGCGGCTGGGATGACAACGGCCTGGAGGAGCTACGCCGGGCGACGCGCCTAAGCGGGTTAGGACAACCCATCGGATGGCTAGTGCTGCGCTGCGTGACCTTGGGGGCGCGCGTTTCGCCCCTACACAACGCCTTTGTCATGCCCTTGAGCGGGATGGCGGAAGAAGAAGCACACGCCCTCACCCTGCGTCGCAAGCCATTAGAATGAAACGTGAGGCGTGATTTTCTTCACGCCTCATTCCCACTGCATTTGTAGGCCCGCTGCATCAAAGTGATACGCCCCGTAAAATACCGGCCCAGGCTCCAGAACACGTGGTAGCAGAGTGTACAAATCTTCCACTAATGGCAACTCCAACAACGCCTTCCGCGCGATCCACTGGGGCACGCCCTCACCTGAAGCACGCGGAACGCCTGCCGCTTCTCCCACAAACACAAACAACACAATGCCCGGCGGCTCCGGCAGGGTGACATGGATGAGCGCGCGCAACGTCAGCCCCTCCACGCTCAAGCCCGTCTCCTCGTGTACTTCGCGCAACGCAGCAGCGTAGGGCGTCTCGCCGGATTCGAGATGCCCGCCCACCCCATTCCACAGATTGGCCCAGAGGCGCTTGTGCGGCGCTCCTTTGAGGAGCAACACTTGCGCGCCTTGCGTCAAAAAAACCAACACGCGAGGAATGACAGTGTAACGCGGGCGGGCGTCGCGCTGGTCTTGCGCTTGCATGTTACCGCTCTGGCCCGGCATACGTGTTACCGCCATAGTAAAGAATCAGCGCGTGGGTCACTTCGTAAGTGAGCCAGCGGCTAGGATGCTGGATGCGCTCCCAAGGCAGCGCGGGCGTAGATTTGACCTTATGCCATTGTCCATCATCGTTCTGCATGATGATAAGCCGGTTGAGAAAATCTGTCAGCCGGTGATGATTGGTGTGCCCGGCGCGCGTAAGCAAGTGACAGAGTTCGGCCAGATCAGAGTTGTAGTAACGGGGGAAGGTGGGCTGCACCCAGGGCAAATCGCGCCCGGTGAAATCATAGAGATGGTTGAGCAACAGGTTGCACAACACCTGGATGGCCTCATTTTCTTCGGTACTGCGCATGGCTGGGGATACACTCATTAAAGCAGCCAGCGATTTGACCAGTCCCCACTGGCACAATCCTCCGGCGATGGGGCACTTGAGCTGTTCCTGCCGCTCGTGGATGACATACAGCAGCATAGTGCGGGCGGAGATAGCTCGTGGATCCTCCTGATAGCCAAAGTTCGCCAGGGTTTGCAGCGCTATACCGGTGTAACAGAGCCAGGGGGAGGAAGGGAGATCATCGAGAGCAAAACGCCCATCACTGACGCGCCCGCGATTCAGTAGGATTTCACAGGCCGCTGCAGCTTCCGGAAAAATAGGTGCTCGCAACTGCGCCAGGATGTAGAGCCGCCCCAGCGTGCCCGCCGGACCGCCGAAATAAGGGTTTTCAGCCCGCCCCCAGGCATTGACCGAATCGTACTGCGAAATCAGTTCGCGGACGGGTTCCCAAGTAAGCATGGCTTGTTGCGCCGCATCACATTGCGCTTGCGGGGCGTGTAAAATATCACGCAAGGTGAGATAGCGCGCAGAAGGGTTAACCGGATCCAATAGCCAGGGAACCGGGTCGCGCTTGACGAAATCCAACCAACGCATGAATGTGAAGTCCTGTTGTGAAATGTGCTCTAAAGTTTGTAACCGATCATGCGCAAGAAGCCCTTGCGCCAGGCGATGCCCTCATCGTCCTCCACGCCCTGACTCTTCATGCCATCAATCACGCCAAGGATGCCACGCCCCTGCGCACTCTCCGCCACGATGACTTCGACCGGGTTCGCGGTAGCACAGAAGATGCGCGCCACTTCCGGCACTAGCTTCACCGCATTGAGAACATTAATGGGGTAGAAACCTTCGGCCAGGAAAATGATAAAAGCGTGCCCGGTGCTGAGGTTAAGCGCGTTGGTTTGCGCCAGCGCAATCATCACATCATCCGTCCCGCTCCAGCGAACGAGCGCCTTACCGGAGGCCTCGCAAAAAGCCAGGCCGAATTTAATCCCCGGCACGGCGGTCACAAGTGCCTCATGCAGGTCTTCGACGGTCTTGATAAAGTGAGATTGCCCCAGAATAAAATTGATCGGTTCAGGTTTTTCAATACGGATAAGGCTTAGTTCCAAATTCATGGGTTACTCCTATCAGATTGTCGTAAAACGTAATTTTTCGAAGATTGTTATTCAGCCGTACAGATTAAAGCCCACCCCATTAGTCCGCCAGCACTTTGAGGCTGAACGTGCACGGGTACAACTCCCGCTTGTGCATCTCGACATCATACCCAGTATACCCGCAGTAGAAATACTGCGGAAACTCGTGCAAAAATGCGATGCGCAAACCGGGTTGGGAGAATGCCGTCACGATGTCGCCTAGCGTCCAGTCCCACTCGTAGGATTTGGCGGTAATCTCCAGATCGGGCGTGGTGTAATCGCTGAAACTCTCATATTCCAACGCGCCCTTGTGGAAATAATCGTGCTTGATGATGGTTACGCCATCCGTTTGCTCCAGCATATTCCGAAACGGATGCCCGTCGTGCAGATAGAAGAAGCCGCCGGGCTTCAACAGCTGGCGCACCGTTGCCGCGAATTTCTCGATGTCGGGAATCCAGCACAACACGCCCGTCGAAGCGAAGACGATATCATAGCGCGTCGTGATTTGGCCGACCAATTCCATCACATCCGCCGTGATGAAGGTTGCCGCCTGCCCTGTATGCTCAGCGATACGCCGGGCATACTTGATGGATTCGGGCGAAATATCCACCCCCGTGACCTCTGCCCCCAGCAAGCCCCAGGAGAGCGTATCCGTACCGATGTGGCAGAATAGATGGAGAAGCGATTTACCCTGCACAGCGCCCACCTCGGCCCGGATTAGATCACAGAGGACAGGTTCGCCCGCCAGCAGCTTCTCCAAGTGGTAGGTCTGGTAGTGCGTCTTGGCGACAGCGTCCCATACCTGGCTGTTGGCGTGGGTCATGTTATCCATCAAAAATATTCCCTTTATTCTACCAGTTCTCTAAAAGCATTGACAATAAAGAGACGGTTAAATGTCTGTGTTTCACCGTCATCGGCGGCACCCATCCACACAACAAACAACTCCGTGACATCTCCTTGCGCTAAGAAAGTTTGCATTCGTGTTACCAATGCACTCTGAACGGCCATCCAGTATATAACACCCTCTTCTTCGACCAATAACTCGTTGGCAAACAATGCCCGGACTTCTGATTCTGTAAGATCAGAGCTAAATGCCCCCAAATAGATTACTAACCAGTCCAATCGCTCTGTAGGTGTCTCACGGAATTCTCCTGTGTACAGCACATTCAAGCGTGATGGGTATTGATAATACGGAGACATTTCCAGATAAACCAGTTTTTCTGTTGTATCCCCTTGCATTTCAGATAATATCTCTTCCGTCAATTGCAGAAGTTCTTGAAAGGAGCGTTGTTGATAACGCTCCCAACCGCTTGATGTATTGGTAGCTGTCGGACGTGGCGTAAGAGTAGCCGTGGGTCGCAACGTAAGCGCAGGAGTAACCGTTGCGGTGGGCGTAAGCGCAAGGGGTGTAGAAGTTGGCGTGGCGTCATGGTCAAAATTTGAGACAGCAGACGGCGTTAACGTCACATCAAGCGCACATCCGACTAACAGCCAGGTAGCCAAAACGGAGAATACAATTATTCGTTTTGAAGCTATATGCATAATCAATCACCTTGAACTCTGTGCATTTGTGGTAAAACGTCTGGTTTATCATAATTGCGCAATTGTAGTTAACGCGAATTTCGCAAGTATACCGAGGTTGGAATTATGAGTTGTGTCTGTGCGACGTCCGTTCGTCTACGAAGGGCGTAATCTTGTTCGTGGTTGAGATTGCTTCGCCGCAGATGGCTCGCAATGACAGATAAACCGTGATTTGAATAGTTATCGAATTTCATTTTTAACCCGTTCTTGTCACAATTCCAGCCCGCGCGAGCGTGAGGCGCAAGTCGCTGAGGGCCACCTCTACCCACTGCCGGGCGATGTCACCGGCTTCGGCTCGTGCGGCAGCGATGATGTGCAGACCCGCTTCTTGGGCATCGGGGAAGGGCCGCGAGAGGGACTTGATGTAGACGTGTGGGTGACGGGCGACCACGTCTTGCAAGGGCGCAGCGAGATCGGCTTCGTCATCGCATTGCGCGAAGAGCGCGCCCTCAACCCATGCACTGGCCCCGGCGAGCACGCGCACTTCCGGCGCGATGCTATCTTCGTAGATGGCGTGCAGCTCTGCCGGTACGCCCGGCAAACAGTAGAGCGTCGTCCCCGCGTATTCCAAGCGCACGCCCGGTGCCGTGCCGACGGGGTTGGGGAGTGGCGTCGCACCTTGCGGCAGCGTCGCCATCTTGCGCCGTGCGGCCTCCGGCCCGCGCCGTTGCACATAGCCCTGCGCCAACAAGCGATCGTAATGCGCCTCGACGTATTCGCGCGCGCGCGGCTGTTCCTCCAGCGGCAGTTCTAGCGCCGCAGCGATGGCGGCCAGCGTGAGATCGTCAGCCGTGGGGCCTAATCCACCGCACACGAGCAGCAAGTGCGGGCGCGAGGCCAGCAGCAGGCGCAACAAAGCGGCGATGCGCTGTGGATCGTCCCGCGCTATCGCCGCTTGTTCGACAAACACACCCGTGTGGGTAAGGTGCTGAATCAGGTAGAAAAGATTGCTATCCTGAATCTCACCGTTAAGTAACTCATTGCCGATGGCAAGGAGGGCCGCCGAGAGGGCGCCGCTCATTCTTCAAGCCTAAGCACCTTGTTGACGCTGGCGAGCAGCTCCTGTGGGCCGAACGGTTTGGTGACGTAATCATCCACTTTGGCGATGTGCAGGCCCAGGACCTTATCAATGCTCTGCGCTTTGGCCGTCACTACAATCACCGGGATGGATTGCAGGTCATCATCGGCCTTCATCTGCTGGTAAACTTCCCAGCCATCCATATCGGGCATCATCAAGTCGAGCAGTACCAAATCAGGCTTGATCTTGCGGATAGTCTCCAAGCCCTCACGTCCCCCGACTGCACCCACCAGCTCAAAATTCTTGCGGCCCAAAATGAGCCGAATCAAATCAATCATTTCCGGTTCGTCTTCGACACACACCACCAGGCGTTTTCCCTCTTCTGCCATCATAACCTCCTCGAACGCTTTACCATTTTTAGTGTAGCATAGGTCTTTTGAATGTCAATACCACGCGCCGTATTTATGCGCAAGATTTTCACTTACAACCGTTGGAGGCGCAAAAAATACCGTTTCCCCACCTGCAAAATCTGACCCGCCGGCGCAACCAACATTTCGATATCCTCCACCACCACATCATCCAACCGCACGCCGCCCTGCTGAATCAACCGCCGCGCCTGGCTCTTGCTGGGCGCGAGTCCGGCCTCGGCGATAAGATCGGTCAGGCGCATCGGGCCAGCGAAAGCGTAAGCGGCAATCTCGGCGGGCATTTGCCGCTGCTGATGCACCCGCTCGAAGTGTGCCGCCGCTTCGCGCGCGGCCTCGTCGCCATAGAAAACGCTGACGATTTCCGCCGCCAGCTGCTTCTTCGCATCCATCGGATGCAGCGCGCCGGATTGCAGTTGGCCTTCGATATCGGCAATCTGCGCCGGCGTCCAACGGGTGACGAGATTGCAATAATTGCCCATGGCGCTGTCGGGCAAGCTCATCACCTTGCCGTACATGGCTTCTGGCGGCTCGCTGATGCCAATATAGTTGCCGATGCTCTTAGCCATGCGAATATGCCCATCGGTCCCCACCAGAATTGGTGTAGTCAGCACTATTTGGGGGCGTTGCCCGAACGTCTCCTGAAGTTTGCGCCCGGCCATGAGGTTGAAGAGCTGCTCCGTGCCGCCCAGTTGCACATCCGCCTGCAACGCCACCGCATCGTAGCCCTGCATCAGCGCGTAGAGGAATTCATGCAGCCAGATAGGGTCGCCCTGCTCGTAGCGTTTGGCGAAGTTATCGCGCACCAGGAATTGCTGCACCGTGAAGTTCGATGCTAGGCCGACGATGTCCTCAAAGCTCAGTTGACTGAGCCAATCCCCGTTATAGCGCACTTCGGTGCGTTCCTGATCGAGGATGCGGAAGGCTTGCTCGGCATAAGTGCGCGCGTTTTCCAGAATACGCGCTTTCTCCGGGCGGGGACGGGCCTTGTCCTTGTCCGAAAGATCGCCAATCAGCGCCGTATAAGTACCGATGACAAAAATCACCTGATGACCCAACTCCTGAAACTGGCGCAGCTTGCGCATGGTGACGGTATGGCCCAGATGCAAGTCGGGCGAGGTGGGATCGTAGCCGCAATAGACGCGCAGGGGCGTCCCGGTGCGCGCGGATTCCGTCAGACGCTCTGCCAGCTCCTGCCGCATGTGGGCGTAAATCTGTGGGTCGCCATAATCCACGCCCCGCATCAAAATAGTGAGTTGTCCATCAATTGAAAGAGTCATTTCGCCTGTTCTCCCCGAAAAGTATGATTATTATAATCGCTCCGGTTAGAAAGTCCAGTTGAAATGACGGGTAGCTGACCAGCAAAAACAGAAACGGGGCGTCTCAATTGTGAGGTACTATCTGGTTGCATGTAGCAAGAGCGCGGTCGGAAACCGGCCCTAGTCCGCTCTGGCCGGTCTCCGACCGTGCCAGGCTGCATTCCATAACTGAAATGAACACCCCCAAATCAAAGTTTAAGAAGTCACCGGCGTTATCACCTGCCCCTTGAACTGGCTCATATACATCTGATAGTAGAACCCCTGCTGCGCCAGCAGCTCGGGGTGCGAACCGCGTTCGATAATCTCGCCATTGTTGATGACGAGGATGCGGTCAGCCTGGCGGATGGTGCTCAGGCGGTGGGCAATGACGAAGCTGGTGCGGCCTTCCATCAGCCGCAGCAGCGCCTCCTGGATGTGTTGCTCGGTGCGGGTGTCCACGCTACTCGTCGCCTCGTCAAGGATGAGGAGCGCCGGATCGGCGAGGATGGCACGGGCGATGGCGAGCAGCTGCCGCTGCCCCTGGCTCAGATTGCCGCCCCGCTCGGAGAGCTCCGTAGCGTAGCCGCGCGGCAGGCGGCGGATGAACTGGTCGGCGTTCGCCAGCTTTGCCGCCGCGATGACCTCGTCATCCGTAGCGTCGAGCCGCCCGTAGCGGATGTTCTCCAGCACCGATTCAGAGAAGAGAAAGGTGTCTTGCAACACCACGCCGAGGCTACGGCGCAGGCTGGCCTTATCGTAGGCACGCAAGTCCACGTCATCAATACGCACCGCGCCCTCCTGGATATCGTAGAAGCGCGAGAGCAGGTTGATCATCGTGGTCTTGCCCGCGCCCGTCGGCCCGACCAGCGCAATCGTCTGGCCCGGCGCGGCGTGAAAGCTCATATCTTTGATGACCGGCACGCCCGGCACATAGCTGAAGGTCACATGATCGAAGACTACATCCCCGCGCACCTGCTCCAGCGCGATGGCGTCTGGGGCTTCGAGAATTTCGGATTCCTGATCGAGCAGCTCGAAGACGCGCTCGGCCCCGGCTAAGGCGGATTGGATCTGGTTGTAGAGATCGCCCAACTGGCGCAACGGCCCGGCGAAGCGGCGCGAGTAGTTGTAGAAGGTGAGAATCGTGCCGACGGTGGCCCAGCCGCGTACCACCATCCACCCGCCCAGGCCCGCGAGAATGGCGATGTTGGCGTTGCTGAAGATGCCCATCAGCGGGGGAATCAGCGTGGCATACGTCTGCGCGCGGATGCCAATGTCGCGCGTCTCCGCGTTGACCCGGTCGAACTTCGCCAGCGTGTGCCCTTCCTGCCCGAAGGCCAGGATGACCCGCTGCCCGCTGAAGACTTCCTCCAGCTCGCCGTTCAGCGCGCCGGTGCGCTGCTGGAACTCGCGGAAGCCCTGGCGCGTGCGCTTGCCCACAAAGCCGGTGAACCACAGCATCAGCGGGAAGACGAACATCGAACCCAGCGCCAGCCAGAAGTTAATGTAGAACATCATCACGACGATGCCCACCAGCGAGAGTAGGCCGCTGAAGAGCTCCGTCACATTTTGCGCCAGGAGCCGGCCCAGCGCGTCGAGGTCGTTAGTGAGGCGGCTCATCAGGTCACCGTGCGGATGTGCATCGAAGAAGCTCAGCGAGAGGGTTTGCAGATGCCCGAAGAGCTGCGCGCGCATGGAGCGCATCACCTTCTGCACCATGTCCACCATCAGCCGCGCCAGCACGGTGCGCAAGACCAGCGCGATCAGATAGATGCCGAGCATCAACAGGAGCAGGTGGCCCAGCCCTGCCACATCGCGCTCGGCGATGAAGCGGTCAATCGCCAACCCATTGAGAAAGGGGCCGGCCAGATCGAGCAGCGTACTGATGACCACCAGGACAAAGACCACGCCCAAGCGCAGGCGATAGGGGTGGAGGTAGCGCAGCAAGCGCAGCAGCGTGCCGCGCACATCGCGCGCTTTTTCGATGCGCGCGCCGAAGCCCCGCCCGCCCGGCCCTGGCATCCCCGCCCCGCCGCCCGCCGGGCGGCCACTGTTAGAAGCAGGTTGTTGTTGCTGTGCCATTATGCCTGCACCTCCACGGTTGCAGCTACCGGCGGCCGGCCATGGTTTCCCATGCCGTTCCCCAGCTGCGATTCGTAAATCTCGCGGTAGATCGGGCTGCTCGTCAGCAGGTCGGCGTGTTTGCCCACTGCCGCGATGCGCCCGCCATCCAGCACGACGATCTTATCAGCGTTGAGCACCGTGCTGATGCGCTGCGCCACGACGAACACTGTGCTCCGATGCGCCAACTGCGTGCGCAACAGCGCATCCAGTGCATCCTGGAGCCTGGTCTCGGTCTCGCTATCCACGGCGCTGGTGCTATCATCGAGAATCAACACGCGCGGACGCACGCACAGCGCGCGCGCAATGGCGATGCGCTGCTTCTGCCCGCCGGAGAGGTTGACGCCGCGCTGCCCGATATGGGTGGCGTAGCCGTCGGGCATCGCCATGATGAAATCGTGTGCCTGCGCCGCTTGCGCCGCCGCGTAAACGTCCGCATCGGTCGCTTCGGGACGCCCGTAGGCGATGTTATCGCGCACCGTGCCGCTAAAGAGCACCGCCTCCTGGAGCGCGATGCCCACTTGCGCGCGCAAATCAGGCAGCGCCCAGTCGCGCACATCCACGCCATCAATCAGCACCCGCCCGCCGGATACATCGTAGAAGCGCGGGATCAGGTGGATAAGGCTGGATTTGCCGGCGCCGGTCGCGCCCAGGATGGCGACGGTTTCTCCGGGTTCGGCGACCAGCTGCACATCGTTCAGCACGGCATCAGTACAGCCTTGATTGTAGCTAAAGCACACATCCTCGAAAACTACGCGCCCGGCAGATGTGGCGGGGCACTGCGGCGCGGCGGGCGGCAGCACATCCGGCTCGGTATCGAGCACCTCCAAGATGCGCCCGGCGGAGGCTTCGGCGGCGGAAAGGGGCGCAATCATGGCAATCAACATCATCAGCGGGAAGAGCGCGAAAATCATGTAGTTGACCGAGGCGACGATTTGCCCCACACTCATCTCGCCCACGATGGCGAGATTGCCGCCGAACCAAATCACGCCCGCCGTCGCCAGGTTGACGATTGCCATCATCAACGGCATCAGAATCACCACGAAGTTGAAGACCTTGATGGTCTGCTCCATCAAGTCGTCATTGACGCGGGCAAAGCGTTGGTTTTCGTGTTCGGCGCGCACGAAGGCTTTGACGAGGCGCACACCCGCGAGGTTTTCCTGCATCACGGTGTTGAGCTTATCCAGCTTCTCCTGAACGATGAGAAACAGCGGCCGTGCTTTCACGAGGAACCAGACCACAATCCCAAAGATGAAGGGGAGCATGGCGAGCCACAGCCAGGCCAGCTGGCGCGCGGTGAGCATCAGCATCACCAGCGCGCCGGCGGCCCACAGCGGCGCGCGGGTGAGGATGCGCAAGCCCATCATCATAATCATCTGCACCTGGGTGATATCGCTGGTGGCGCGGACAATCAGTTGCCCGGTCTGTAAGCGATCCAGGTTGCCGAAGGAGAGGCTTTGCACTTTGCGCACGAACGCGCTACGGATATCGGCGCCGGTCTTCAGCCCCACGCGCACGGAGAGGACGACGTTGCCCACCGAGATAAGCGCCTCAATCACGGCCACGCCGAACATGAGCAGCGCGGTGTTGAGGATGAGGGGCAGGTTTTGGTTGCGGATGCCCTCATCAATGACGCGCTGGGTCAGGCGAGGGATCGCCAGATCGGCGGCGACCACGCCCACCAGCAGCAGCAAGGCCGCGATGGCCTCCCAGCGGTACGGGCGCATGTATTTGAGCAGACGGAATAATGATTTCATGGGTGACTCCTGGGTGAATGGCGAATCAGCGAAAAGGCGAATTACGTTTCACGCATTACACATTACGCAGTAGATAATTCATCGCGGCGTCGAGCGCTTCAGTAGAGAGGTGGTCGCGCAGCTCCGGGTCGCTCAAGCGCCCGCTGTAGTAGAAGAGCAACGGCGCGTGGATCATGGCAAAGACCAGCCCTGCCGCCAGGGTGGGATCGCGTTGCACGAATACACCGCGCGCGATGCCCAGCTGCACCAGCTGGGTCAGATAGCGGATGTTGCCCTGGAACGGGCGATGCGGGGTTTCGTGACACGAGACATCCGGGGCGACCGGCTGCACCCACAGAAAGGTGTACAGGGCCGGGTGCTCGTTCGCCATCGTGGTGTAGCGCGCCAGCGAATCGCGCATGACGGCGGCCACGTCGCCCGTTTCGGCGCGGCGTAAGGTCTCAGCCCGCCACGCCTCGCGCTCTTCGCGCAAGCGCGCGCGCAGCGCGTAGACGAGCGCCTCGTGGTTCTCGAAGTAGGTATACAAGACCATGTGCGAGACGCCCACCCGCTCGGCGATGACGCGGATACTCAACGCCTCCGGGCCTTGCTCCTGCAACAGCGCGTGAGCAGCATCGAGGATGCGCTCGCGCATGGCTTCGAGTTCTTCGGTGGTCTGTTTGGGTCGTGGCATAGGGCTTCCTTTGGTGTTATACAGCGTATAAATTATACGCTGTATATAATATTTGTCAAGGAGCAAGCCTCTATTGGAACTAATGTAGAATACGGGGATAAGCTCAACAAAAATCGGTTGCTGAGAGACAAGAAAACTAGTTGGAGCATTTTTTCAGCATACAAGGAGGACCACAAACCCCAAAAATCAATCCGGCAACGAAAGGCATAGTTAAAAGATAGTATAACCTAAGTTGCTACGTTGCGCCTTACGTTAAGCCAATTGGCTATTGAAGGGACAAAATGATCGCCAGTGCGATATGCAGGATCGAGTATACATCTCTGAGCATTTTCCCCCAAAGTACGCGAGATCCGTTTCCTATGGTTGGAAACCGGCGTCCGCGCTGGGAAGTGAATTACCAATGAACACCCTTAATTTGAACGCAGAACAAATACCCCGAAAGTTTTTCCCGGATTGTCATACCCTGTTATGTCACCCGCGTCAGGGTATCCATTGGGCTGCGGCGGAGCCACAGAGCCCAAGGGAACATTAATCGCTTCTCCCTGATAGATTCCGGCTACTACAGGCGTGCCCCATAAATCAAACACGCTATAGACTTTGTAAGCCTCTCCTATTTCGAGCAAATCGCCTAAACTGACACTTACCTGATCCGATTCATCCCAATTGTAGATGATGATATCTATACGGTTTAGATCATAGGCGTTGGGTTGTAACACTATCTTTTTTCCAGTAGGTAATTGAGTACTGGAGAAGAGATTGTTCGTAAAAACCGAAGCATCTGGATGTATTTCCTGACCATAAAAAACATTTCCTTCAATGATCAGTTTAGCGAGGTCCCAGTTGCCACCGGCTCTAGTATTCCCCACGAGATAATTATCTCGCATTTCAACATGTTCATTATGAAGCGGCAGGTGTCCACCGTCCCCAATGGTACTACTCCATCCGATTTGGGCATTCCTGGCATTAAGTACCGGCCCCCAAGAATGGTTTTCTATGATTCTAGACCGATCCACCGGTTGATGTCCGCCCAGAAGAAAGCCATCTGAGTTTCCAGCCAGAGAACTTCCTGGATTGGATGCTCCCGTTCTAAACCATACATTTCTTTCAAAATCAAATCTCTGCAAAGAAGGCACCCAAGTACCTGATGTATCGCCGGTTTCATAGGCTTGAATGCCAAAGCCGTACCCAAAAAAGATGATGTTATTAGCAATGCGTTTGGTTCCTTCACGGTTCTGAGTATATATTGCATGTCCATGCCCGCGCGTTTCACCTCTATACCCATTGTTGTAAATCACATTACCGTACATTTCACTATTGATTGCAGTCCGCCAGAATCCTACCCCTTGCGCATTATTATGTATAATACAATTAATCAACTTTGAGTTTGGCGCCAAGAAGGTCACACCATCTGCTTCTGCCACCTGATTTCTATCCATACTGCTGTTAGTAATTTCTAAATCCCTGAATTCTACCCAATCCCCAGTAATCAACAGCGCTTGATCGCCAGTGCCCTCTTTGCTATCAATCGTCACCCGTTTTCCCGGCTCGGCCGCAAAGATCACTGGCGCAGTGGCCGTCCCCGTAACCGCACTGATAAATCGGCCTGAATAGATGCCTTCTTTCAAGATGATCAAGTTCCCTGGCTGTACCGGCCCATTGGCATTTAGCACAGTCTGAAGGTCTAATGGGTCTGCGTATGTGCCTGCGGCGCTTGGATTACCGGTTGGAGATACAAACAAATCCGCCGCAGTTGTTAAAACGTGCGCCTGGGAATCTGCTTCCCCAACGTCAACCGCATCAAATTGCACCGCTCCTTCGGGAAGCGCATGAGCGAGTCTGCTTCCACTGTACATCACCAGCACGCTACCCAGCACAATAATGAATACGATTACACTATACAGCATTCTTTTTCCTGTCATTTGTGTATCATTCCTCGCTTTATCTCAGGAGTTCGGGCACACTCGCTACTGAGCAATCTACTCTCTGTACAATGCCATTAAGTTTAGAGCATAGACCTGCCAGGTCTTAATTTAATGCCATTGACTCTCTGTAGTATAGCATTCCCTGCAAAGTAGTACAAATTCAATGTTATGCAGGTGTGTGCGTCAAAGTTTCGCACACCCGCACACCCAAATCAAATGACAAAAAACAACAAACATGATAAACTATGCACATATCCAAAGAAATCTTCAGGAGGTCAAAGTGCAACGTCGCATCCCATGCTACCGCATCATGTTACTAATGACAGGCATGGCGTTACTCTTACTACTTTCCTCAACCCCATTTTCAATGGCGCGCCCGCTCAGCCGTACTAACCGCAGCAGCTTAAACGCAGAGGCGCTGCCAGAAACGGAAGCCACAGATCTAGCCAACTTGAAAGACAATCTTATGCTAAGAGATGCAGACGACACATTCATCTACCTGCCGCTCATCCTTAAACATACAGACACCATCTCTAACGCCATGCTGTGGGTACCTGCCGGCGCATTCCCAATGGGCTGCCATCCGGAGCATAACGGTGGGTACATTTGCGGGGACGCAGAATTGCCCCTACACACAATATATCTGGATGGCTACTACATTGACAAATACCCCGTAACCAACGCGCAGTATGCACACTGCGTTGCCGCAGGCGACTGTACAGCCCCCTCAAATCAGGCCTCAGCTACCCGACCCGCTTATTACAACCAGCCGATCTATGCAGATTACCCGGTCATTTATGTCTCGTGGTATGATGCGGTGGCCTACTGCACCTGGGCCGGCAAGCGGTTGCCGACGGAAGCAGAGTGGGAAAAGGCAGCCCGTGGCCCGACAGTACAGGCCTATCCGTGGGGCGATCAGCAGCCGGATTGCACTCTGGCAAACAGCTGGAACAAACCCACGTCCAGTTTCTGTGTGGGCGACACAACCGTAGTAGGCAATTACCCGGCAGAAGCAAGTCCTTATGGAGCGTTAGACATGGCCGGCAACGTCTGGGAATGGGTGAACGATAAGTACAGCAGTCGCTATTACAGCGGCTCACCAAGTCACAATCCGCAAGGGCCAGACACCGGCGTCACCAGAGTACTGCGTGGGGGAAGCTTCTACTACAGTTGGCATTACATCCGCGTCGCGGCGCGCATTGACTACTACCCTTTCAATCATTATGCCAACGTAGGGTTTCGGTGTGCGAAAGATGCGCCAAACCGCTGAGCACGAAGCAATGAAAAAAACAGCGCTCCTAGCACTGACGCTAGGGAGGGAGCTCTTAAAACGCGGAGCTTTGACAGCCTCTTTTTTATTTCCAAGCTTGACTTATACAATCACATGATTATACTTCCCGACCGAACCTGTATCATCCCAGGAAATTTTCGCCTAACGATAAAAATCTGATAACGTTCCTTTCACTAATTCAAAGGTACACCGATGGAAATTCTCATCATCATTGGCCTGATTCTGCTCAATGGGCTATTTGCCATGGCCGAACTGGCATTAGTCGCGGCGCGCACCTCACGGTTGCAAGAGCGCGCCATGCAGGGATCCTCCGGCGCACTAACCGCGCTCCGCCTCAAGGATAAACCGGAACAGTTTCTCTCCACCATCCAAATTGGCATCACCCTCATCGGCGTGCTGACCGGCGCTTTCGGTGGCGCTTCGGTGGCACAGCTGCTCAGCGGTCACCTGCGCGGAATCCCCCTACTCGCTCCATATGCCGAAGGATTAAGTGTGGGTATCGTCGTTGTCATCATCACCTACCTCACACTCATTTTCGGCGAGTTGGCCCCCAAGCGCCTGGCACTCAAGAACCCTGAATCCATGTCCGCCGCGTTGGCCCCCTGGCTTCATCGCCTCTCCCGCTGGAGCACGCCTCTGGTATGGTTGTTGAGCATCTCCACCCGAGCCGTGCTACTACTGCTCGGCAATGACGCAATCGCAGAACCGCCTGTTAGCGACGCGGAAATCCGGCTATTGATGGATCAAGGTACAGAGGCCGGTGTCTTTGAAGTGTTGGAGAGCGAAATGGTTGATGGGGTGCTCCGCCTGGGCGACCAACGCGCCCGCTCGCTGATGACCCCCCGGCACGCCATCGTCTGGCTCAATCTGCAAGACCCGGAAGCGGAAACTCTGCACAAACTACGCACAAGCGGCTACTCGCGCTTCCCCGTCTGCGATGGCAGTCTCGACAATATTCTGGGATTGGTCTATACCCGCGACTTGCTGACACACTTGTTGGATGGTGACTCGCTAGACTTGCGCGCAACGTTGCGCCAACCGCTCTATGTCCCCGAACCTTTGCCCGCGCTTGATCTGTTAGCGCGCTTCAGAGAGTCGCCTACCCACGTCGCGCTGGTGCTGGATGAATATGGCAGCGTCGAAGGCTTACTCACGTTACATGATGTGTTGGAAGGCATCGCCGGCGACATTCTCTCCGGCGGCATCGTAAATGGACCGCTGGCCGTACAACGCGCCGATGATTCATGGCTACTAGACGGCGACTATCCAGCAGATGAGCTGCTAGGCTTGCTCAACTTGCATACTTTACCCAAGCGCGAGCAAATGGGGTACGAGACAGTAGCCGGCCTGCTGTTAGCATTGCTGGATCATATCCCCCACAAAGGCGAGCGGGCCAGCTGGGACGGTTGGCAGTTTGAGGTAGTGGATATGGACGGACTGCGTGTAGATCAAGTACTGGTAGCGCGCACAACAGAAAAACGCGCTTAACTAAACCGTATTGAATTTAAGCGCGTAGTGTATCTTTTAGCTACCAGAAGCACGATTTATCGCGCGCTACAAGCAGATTTGTGATCCACTAAATCTATGCAAAACAGGCCACCCTTGAGGGTGGCCTGTTTGTCGTATATATTGGGCACGTTACTTAAGAATGATACGTGCGTCCACTACTTTGACGCCCGCACCCTCTTCGTAAACCAGTACCGGGTTGGCATCGGTCTCGAGTATCTCATCGCCCAGATCATGGATCATCTGCGAATAACGGCTAAGCAGGTCAGCGAGCGCCGTGCGATCGCGTGGCGCTTCCCCGCGTGCACCCTTGAGGATGGGCGCACCTTTGATATCATCCAACATGGACAATGCCTGCTGCGGCGAGACAGGCGCCACACGGAACGTCACATCCTTGAGGATTTCGACAAAGATGCCGCCCAACCCGAACATAACCGTCGGCCCAAAAGTAGCATCGTTGACCGATCCCATGATAACTTCCGTGGCCCAAGGAGCCATCTCCTGCACTGCCACACCGTGGATGTTTGCCTCGGCATTATAAGCACGCGCGTTCTCCAGAATAGTTTGATGCGCCGCACGCACTCCCGCCACATCTTTAATGTTCACCTTCACGCCGCCGGCGTCGGACTTGTGCAGAATGTCCGGCGACATGATCTTCAACACTACGGGGAAGCCGATTTCCTCGGCTAGGCGTACCGCCTCATCCTCAGAAGTCGCCAGGCGCGTTATCGCCACGGGCAACCCGTAAGTCGCAAAAACCTGCTTGGATTCAATCTCGGTGAGTTGACCCCCATGTTTCTTCCGCGCCTCAGTCAAAATCGCGCGCGCAGCAGCCTGATCCACATCAGAGTAAGGCACGAATGGCTCGGTAGCCACGGCCCGGCTCCGCGCATACTCACGCAGCGCCCCCATCGCATTCACAGCCACATCTGGCGTGTTATAAGCGGGGATACCGTTCTCCACCAACCAACGCGTCGCCGCATCAGATTGTTCTCCACCGACGAAGGACACGACCACGGGCTTACCCTCGACATCGGCATCGTCAATGGCCTGTTTGATACCGCGCGCGATTTCCAATGGATCGGTCATAGCCGTCTCGCAATACAATACTGCCAAGCCATCCACCCAGGGGTGGGCGAAAGCGTAACGCACTGAGTTGTAGTACCAGTCCCAACCTGCCATGCCGGTCAAGTCAACCGGATTCTTGGCCGAGCCAAACTCTGGCATGTGCTTCTTAAGCTCAGTCTGTAATTCTTCAGGGGCAAAGTGCAAAGGGAGGCCGGAACGCTCTGCCGCATCGGTCGCCAACACACCCACACCACCACCATTAGTGACGATCAACAGATTGTCACCCTTCATCGGTGGTTGCAGCGAAAGCGCCAGCGTCCGATCGAACAAGTTACCAAGATCGGAAGCCATCACCACACCAGCTTGTTGGAAAGCCGCATCATAAACCTTGCCCTCACCAGCGAGTGAGCCTGTATGTGAAGCCGCCGCCGCTGCGCCATGAGCAGAAACGCCCGACTTAAGCGCAACGATAGGCTTGGTAGCCTTACGCCCCATCTCGATAAAGCGCCGTCCGGCCTTGAGGCCCTCAATGTAAAAACACATACAAGCGGTGTCTTCATCTTGGCTAAGCCATTCCACCATATCGGCAAAGTTTACATCGGACATATTACCGATAGAGATCATCTTGTCGAACCCGACCCGGCGGGTATAGGACGAGGCGTCCATAGCGATCAACAGCGCGCCACTCTGGGAAACCAGTGCCGCCTTACCGGGTAACGGCAGGAACGGCGCGAAGGAGGCATTGAGCTTATCCGTGTTGGAGAGCACCCCCACAATGTTAGGGCCGAGCACGCGCATCCCATACTGCTGCCCGATCTCCACCACACGATCTTCCAAATCCTTACGCCCTACTTCACTAAAGCCGGAAGCAATGATGATTAACCCCTTCACGCCCTTTTTACCACACTCTTCTGCCACATCGGGGACAAAGCGCGCTGGCACGACAATGGCTGCCGCGTCAATCGGGCCGGGCACATCTGCCACGCTAGGGTAAGCCTTGAAACCTAAAATTTCGTCGGCTTTGGGGTTGATAGGGTAAACTGCGCCCTCGTACTGGCTGTCCACGAGGTTTTTGACCACCGTGTAACCAATCTTCCCCACCTGCGAGGAAGCGCCCACCACGGCAATTGATTTGGGCTTGAGTAAACCATTCAACACTTCAAGATCCACGTTTTGGCCTCCTTCACAATAAGTGATTTTGATTAAAAGCAACAAAACGTCACGGGGGCGATATGCGCCCCCGTGACGTTATTTTCTTACTGGCACCAACACATTATCCACCAACCCCATTTCTACTGCCTGCTGTGCTGTCATGTAAAAATCGCGGTCGGTAAATCGCTCAATTTGACTCTCGTCCAACCGAGTGTGCTTGAGGAGTAGCTGGTTGAGCAACGTGCGCATCCGCAAAATTTCACGCGCAGCAATCTCAATATCTACCGCCTGGCCTTGCACACCACCGAGCGGCTGATGGACATGGATAGTAGCATGGGGCAGAGAATAACGACGACCTGGCGTCCCAGCGGTTAGCAACACAGTTGCCATACTGGCGGTCATACCCACAGCGATAGTCGAGACCGGCGCATTGATAAGTTGTAACGTATCATAAATCGCCAGCCCAGCCGCAATCTCGCCCCCCGGTGAATTGATGTAGAAAGAGATTTCCCGGTCTGGGTCTTCTCGATCCAAAAACAGCAGTTGTGCCACAATGAGATTGGCCGATTGTGCGTTAATGGGAGTGCCCAAGAAAACTAAGCGTTCTTTAAGCAGCAGGGAGTAAATATCATAGGCACGCTCACCCCGCCCACTGCTTTCGATGACCATCGGGATAATGCCCATAGCCGCCTCCATACACCACGTTATGCGATTGTCTCGCCCCGGGAAATCTGTACCAAACGCGCCAGAGTCTTTTGACTCAAAAAGCGGTCTTCGAGCCGTTCCCGTTCAAATTTGTTCTTCGGAGCATGTACCTCCAAAAACGCTTCAAATTCGGCACGATTCTCTTCAGTCAACGTGATATTTTCTTCGGACATGAGCTTACCCAGCATTAGCCCATACTTCAGGCGACTTTCAGTTTCCGGGCGCAATGACTCGCGAAATTGCTCCAGCGTCTTCCCCTGGAGGCGCAAAGCATCCTCTAGGGAAATGCGATGCTCCTTACGCAGTGATTCGGTTAATTCCTCAATATGGTCATCCAACTCCGCTTCAACCATCACAGGCGGATAACGCACTTCAGACTGTTGCATCAGCAATTCTACCACCGCCTCGGTGTAATCGGCGGCTGCGTGTTCTTCTTTCATCCTGAACGCGCCGTCGCGGAAAGCTTCGCGCAAAGCATCCATTGTCTCGAAAGGCCCAATAGTACTAGCAAAAGCATCATCAAGAGGAGGCAGCTCCATGCTGTATACCTTATCCACGACAACCGAGATTTGCAGGGGTGCTTCTATTCCATCATCATCGGGAACCTGGAGCGTGAAAGCTTTCGATTCGCCCGCAGCTAGCCCTACAAGCTCTTCAATACCTCCCGAGGCAATGAACCCCTGCTCCGGATCCAACACTACCTGATGATGGTGTTGGTGAATCACTTCCTCACCATCTTCCACACCGACAAGATCTTGCAATATCAGCATATCGCCCAAAGCTGCCGGACGTTCCACCAGTTCAAGTTTGGCCGCCCGAACACGCACCGCTTGTATCCCAGCAGATACTTCCTCATCAGTAACGACGATTTCCTCTACTGGCTTTCGCAAACTAAGATAGTCGCCCAGATCAATCTCAGGGACCAAGGGGATGCGAAAAACGAGCGTGTGAGGAGCGTCAGTTACAGATTCAAGTTCGCCCAAAGACAAGGCTTTAATCTCGGCCTGTTTAATCCAATCCGCATAATTTTCTTCGACGAGGGCCTCCAGCGTTTCCGCCCGTACCGTTTCTGCACCAAGGTGACGCAACACGATATGATAAGGGGCTTTACCCTTACGGAAACCCGGAAAATTATGTTTACGGGCTAATTTACGAACAGCCCGTTGCATTCCCTGCTCAAATACGTCATCTTCCATCTTGACTGTGAGCAGAACTTCATGTGTATCAAGAATTTCTTTGCTAAGTTCGAACACTGAATTACCTCCGGCTACAAATCAGTAAGATTATAGCACATTCCCCCTTAATGACCAGTGTCAAGCGGCTTACACCTTCTCTACAAGCTTCCCGGTGCATAGTTACTCTTCGCTTTCCTCAAAAAAGTAAACGTGCATTTGACAAATACTAGTTAAAATGATAGAATAATGCTAATTTATTTAACCTGGATCGTTATCTGCACCGTAATTGAGGGGAATATATAGTTCTATAAGCCTTATTTGCAGGTGCAACACGACACTACTATTCAAACGAGTGAGGACGTAATGCAAGATACACGGCAACAAATTCTGGAAATTTTGAAGCGACGTGGCGAGGTGACAGTGCAAGACCTCAGCCAGGAGCTGCGCCTAACCAGCGTGACGGTACGTCATCATCTGGAAATCCTGCGTTCCGAAGGCTATATCACCGACCCAGAAATACGGCGCTCCAGCAATCCCGGACGCCCGCGTTACGTCTACCACCTCACCTCCACGGCTGCCGATCTGTTCCCCAACAACTATAGCGGATTGGCAACGGCTTTGCTCAAAGCGCTCCAGTGCCGCACAACGCCCGAAGAATGCGCTGCACTGCTACAAGAGACCGCTGTACAGATTATAGCTGACGTGCCGCCATTGCCCCAAGCCCCGGCGGAACGCATGGATGCACTAGTGAGCACCCTCAAACAGCTGGGCTATATCACCCGCTGGGAACCGGGTAAGTCACCCGACCACAGCTTCCTCTATGTCTGCAACTGCCCCTATCACTACGTTGCCAATCAGGCCCCGGAAGTTTGTCGCCTGGATGAATACATGCTCGCGCGCCTGCTGGAAGGCGATACGCTGGAGCGGCTCGAGGGTCGGGCACACAAAGGTGAGCTGTGTCGTTATCGCGTCACATTCGCGCCGCGTGCCTGAGTACCGCCCTAGTTTCACGGGAGAACACCATAGGCAGATGAAATCATTGACAACAACCTTGATTTACCCCGGCATTGCTGGCCGGGGTTTTAATTCACTGCAACAAGGGATGGATGCGGGATGGATTTCCCACGGACTGGCCTCGTTAAGCGCCGCGGCCAAAGCGCAGGGGTTTATCGTCAATTTAATTGATTTGCGGGCTTTACGCAGCTGGGAACATTTCCGTGAGGTGCTACTGGAACGCGCCCCTAATGTAGTAGGGGTAACGATGATGAGCGTGGACTATAATCCGGCCCAGCAAAGTCTCGCCATCGTCAAAGAGGTATTACCGAAAACCGTGACCGTCTTGGGGGGGCCGCACGTCACCATCTCCCTTGAAGATAGCCTGCGCATCCCCAACGTGGATTACTTCGCGCTCCATGAAGGCGAGGTCATCTTTCCGCAACTACTGCAAGCCATCGCGGCGGGCAATCCCCCAAAGCATCGTGTCTTACGTGGCACAACGCCTGACCTCAACACCATCCCCTACGCCGACCGCGATTTGTTTATGGATGAGTGGCGCAAATGGGGTTATGATTTAGACTCACCTGAAGTCCCCTTCGCGCAAGAACTGCCCGCACCATTCGCCACCATCATCGCCGGACGGGGGTGTCTCTACAATTGCAGCTTCTGCAAGCCGGGCGAAGATTATCTCTTCGGTAAGGGGACGCGCAAGCGCAGTGTGGATAACGTGTTGGGTGAGATTCGCCAGTTAGTGGAGAAGCATCACATCGCTTCATTTATGTTCCACGATGATTGTCTCACTGAGGATCGCGCCTGGGTGTTAGAATTCACCAAAAAGTACCGCGCTGCGGGCTTCACCATGCCCTTCTTCGGGCAGAGCCGCGCCGACATTATCGTGAAGAACGAGGATATGGTGGAGCACATGGCGCGCGCAGGTTTGCGCGGCTACTTCATCGGCTTCGAGAGCGGCAATCAGCGGGTGCTGCAAAAGGTGCTCCGCAAAGGAACCACGGTCGAGCAAAACTTGCAGGCCGCGCGCATCTGCAGAAAGTACGGTATCTCTGTCTGGGCCAACTATATGATGGGCATTCCCACCGAAACGCGCGAGGAAGTACTCGATACAGTGCGGATGCTCAAGGAGATTGACCCTGATTACTACAGCCCCGCCTTCTACACACCGCATCCCGGCACCGATCTGTACACCTACGTCGTGGAAAACGACCTAAGTCTAATCACGGATTATAACTCCTACCGGCGCAACCCTGAAGAACCGAAAATTCGTGGGCAAGATTATGATTTCCTCAAGTGGGCGATGCAGGAAAGCCAACGCCGTAAGCCGCTCAACACATTCAAACGTTGGGGGCAGCGCCAATGGCAACGCGCCAAACGCGCCACCCCGCGCAAAGTGCTGCGCAAACTGGGGCTAGTAGGATAAAGATTACAAAACGCATTCACAACCCGCCGATGTCTGCATACAGACACCGGCGGGTACTTTTTTCATCGTAAATCACAACTCTGTTAATCATCCGCAATTGCCTCGGCCAGCGCCCGGTGTGATGTAGCGCCTGGCGCTAGCCGCACATGCGGTATCTGTTCATAAAAACAGCGGGAATCTATCCGTCCGGAATCGCAAGTCATAGGGACTTGCTCCGCCACCAGCATTCTGCGTGAGATCACCGGCCTGGCCCACAACCACAGCTACCAAACGTTATATTTTTCCCTCAACTCACCGGGGGCAGTTCGAACTGGCTATTGTACAGTTCAGCGTAGAAGCCCTGCTTTGCCAGCAACTTCTCATGTTTGCCTTGCTCCACAATATCACCATCCTTCATCACCAGAATCCAATCCGCATTACGAATAGTAGAGAGGCGGTGCGCAATGATGAAGCTGGTGCGGCCCTTCATCAACCTATCCGTAGCCCTCTGGATGAGCACTTCGGTATGCGTATCCACAGAGCTGGTAGCTTCATCGAGAATCAGGATGCGGGGATCCGCCAACAACGCCCGCGCAATGGTCAATAACTGCATTTGCCCCTGCGAGATATTGGTCGTCTCCTCATTGAGCACCATCTGGTAGCCCTCCGGCTGCGTGCGGACGAAATGATCCACATGCGCAGCCTGTGCCGCAGCGATCACGGCGTCATCGCTCGCGTCCGCGCAACCATAACGGATATTATCCATAACGGTGCCATTAAAGAGCCAGGTATCCTGTAGAACCATGCCAAACATACACCGCAAATCCCCGCGCTTGAAATCCTTGACATTGTGCCCGTCTACCAAAATCGCGCCGCTATCCACATCATAAAAGCGCATCAAGAGTTTAACCATGGTGGTTTTTCCGGCCCCGGTTGGACCAACGATGGCGACTTTCTGGCCCGGCTCGGCGTAGAAAGAGAAGTCGTGAATGATGGTTTTATCTGGGGTGTAACCGAAGCGCACATTGTTGAAATCCACCCGGCCTTGCACCTGCTGCACTTCTACCGGAGTCTCGGTGTCCGGAACCTCTTCGGCTTCGGCTAGAAACTCAAAGACCCGCTCTGCTGCGGCGGCTGTTTGCTGGAGCACGTTCGAAATATTGGCGATTTGCGTAATGGGTTGGGTGAAGGCGCGCACATACTGGATGAACGCTTGAATATCGCCCACGGTGATAGCGTTTCTACTGGCCAAATAGGCCCCCAGGATGGTAACTGCCACATAGCCCAGGTTGCCGACGAAATTCATCACAGGAAACATCATACCAGAAAGGAATTGCGATTTCCAGGCCGAGGCATAGAGAGTATGGTTGAAGTCATCAAATGTAGCAATACTCCGCGTTTCGCCATTGAACGCTTTGACCACAATATGGCCGCCGTACATTTCCTCAATGTGGCCGTTGATGTGACCGAGGTATTCTTGTTGTTCCTTGAAATACTTTTGCGAGCGGCTGATTACGAAATTAATGATGAGCAGCGAGAGGGGAACAATCAGTAGCGCTACCAAGGTCATCTGCCAACTGATAGAGAACATCATCACCAGCACACCCAGCAGGGTGACTGTGGAGGTGATAATCTGGGTCAGGCTTTGGTTAAGGGTTTGGCTTACAGTATCCACATCGTTGGTGATGCGGGAGAGAACCTCCCCGTGATTGGTGCCGTCGAAGTAGCGCAAAGGCATCCGGTTGATCTTAGCGGCGATATCGCGACGGAAACGGTAAGTGATATCCATAGAGACCCGCGACATGATCCAGCCCTGGATGTAACTAAAAAGCGACGAGGTTAAGTATAACCCCAAAGTTATCAGCAGGATATTCTTGATATAGTCAAAATCAATCCCCGTATCACTACCGGTAATTTGCGCCATGACACCTTCGAACAATTTGGTAGTGGCTCTACCCAGAATCTTAGGGCCAACGATAGCGAAAATCGTGGAGGCGATGGCGAAGACCAGCACCACGGCAATGGTAATTTTGTAAGCGTCGAGGTATTGGATCAATTTGAACATGGTGCCTTTGAAGTCGCGAGCCTTTTCGCCCTTCATCATCGCCATGTGGCCGCCACGCCCCATCGGGCCGCGACCATGCCCACCCAACGGGCCAGGAGAAGTCGTTGAGGATGTCTTTTGCGTGCTCATGCCAGTTCCTCCTGCCCAAGTTGTGAAAGCGCGATGTCGCGATAGACTTCGCAGGTTTCCATCAATTCGCGATGCCGTCCTTTGCCCACGATACACCCTTCATCCAGAACGATAATCTGCTCCGCGTTCTTAATCGTTGCCACACGTTGGGTAACGATTAAGACGGTACTGCCGGCGGTCTTCTCCTTCAGCGCCCGGCGTAAGGCCGCGTCAGTTTTGAAATCCAGAGCGGAGAAACTATCATCAAAGATATAGATGGGCGCGCGCTTGACCAGGGCGCGCGCAATAGCCAGGCGTTGTTTCTGCCCCCCAGAAAGATTGGTTCCGCCCTGAGAGACTTCGCCTGCGAGACCTTCGGAATTAGCAAAGATGAACTCGCTTGCCTGGGCAATTTCGGCGGCTTCTTTCATAAGATCATGATCGGCATTGTCATCAGCGTAGCGCAAGTTGCTCTCAATGGTCCCGGAGAACAACGTCCCTTTTTGAGGGATGTAACCGATTTTGTCGCGCAAGGCGTGCTGCGTCACGGTGCGGATGTCCATCCCGTCAAGCATGACCACGCCGCAGGTTACATCATGAAAGCGCGGAATCAGATTGACGATAGTGGATTTCCCTGAACCTGTGGAGCCGATGAAGGCGGTAGTTTCACCCGGGCGCGCGCTGAAATTGATATCGTGGAGCACATCTTTTTCAGCGTCAGGATAGCGAAAGCACACATTACGAAATTCCACCACGCCCTGGAAGGGTTGGGGAAACTGCGCCGGGTCTTCAGGATCGTGAATTGTGGGCTGGGTTTGCAATACTTCAGCGATCCGATCTGCTGATACCGAAGCGCGCGGCAGGATGATGAACATGAGCGAGAGCATCAAGAAAGCGAAGACAATCTGCATGGCGTATTGCATGAACGCCATCATATCACCTACCTGCATCGCGGATTCAGCCACCTGCTGCGCACCGACCCAGATGATGAGCAGTGAAAGTCCGTTCATAATCAACATCATCAGTGGCATCATAATGACCATGACCCGGTTAATAAACAGCATGGTGCTGGTCAGATCGCGATTAGCCCTATCGAAACGCGCGGCTTCAAAGTCCTGCATATTGAATGCGCGGATCACCATCATACCGGAGAGGGCTTCGCGCGTCACCAGGTTGAGCCGGTCAATCAAGTTTTGGATGGCTTTGAAGCGGGGGAGGGCAATTGAAAACACCGTCACAATCAGAGCCAACAACACGCTCACCGCCAGCGCGATGATCCACCACATAGACGCACCCTTGTCAAGCGCCCGAATGACGCCGCCGATGCCGATGATCGGCGCATAGAAGACTATGCGCAGCAACATTACAATAACCATTTGCACTTGGGTGATATCGTTGGTGGAACGGGTAATCAGTGAGGCGGTAGAGAATTGGTTAAATTCGGCATGGCTGAGGAGGGTCACGCGCTCGAAAACGCCTCTGCGGACATCGCGCCCCACACCCGCGGCAATGCGCGCCGCCAAAAATCCTACGGCAATAGCGCAGGAGATGGCAAGGAGCGAAAAAAGCAACATGATGCTGCCAGAGCGCAAAATGTAAGCCATCTGTAATTTGTTGATATCCAATCCCAGAGCTTCATATTCTGCCTTGACTGCTTGTACAGCCATTTGCGTAATCATACTATCGCCGAGGGCGGCAAACTGCGCGTTAATAGTCGCGCTTATCTGTGCCCGCTGCGCTGCGGGGAGCTGCGTGAGGAGCACGAATACATCGGCCCCTGGCGGCAGTTGCGTAAGATCGAATCCCACCCCCTGACCCAACGGCGCGGCTTGCGGATTTTCCATGATTTGTTCGATGCCCATGACAACGATGAAGGCTTTGCTTAGGCTGAGGTTGAGCCGTTCAATGGTGGCACGGTCTGTGGTAGTGCGCACATAAAGCCCCTCATCGGTGAGGTTGGGGTATTGCTGCTGATAAGTCTGATACTCAGATGTGCCGGCAGTCATCAATGTGTAGTATTCCAGGATAGTGGCTTTTTCATCTCCACTCATAAAGAGAAAGAGTTTGTCCAACGTGGTCTGGCGGACCACCTGGGGGACGCCGTTTTCTATGCCACTCTGTTGAATACCGACATTGACAATGCGTGACATATAGTCGGGCAATGCTAAATCAGCATTGGCCTGCACGAAGAGCAAAGCAATGACTAATAAAATTGATAGTAAAAATGGTTTTAAGTATTTGACCAAATGTATCATGGGCGCGGGACTCCTTACCAATCAATGAACGATAAATTCGTCAAAACATCGTGCAGTGCAACTTATACAGCAGGTCTCAGTGATGGGGTAGCTGCCCGACTTGCTCAGACCGCTTGGTACTGATGTAAAACTTTACCCCTTGCTAAAGGGTCTCAATTGACACCCTCTCCAATCATGTTATAGTCCTATCATCATACTCTTACTGAAAGGATACTACCATGATCTGGCGTAAATTCGCGTTCCTGACGATATTGCTCCTGACCCTAACGGCCTGTGGACAATCCGCACCGGTCGAAATGGCGGACATTCCCGTCCCACCACAAGTAACACTCTTAGAAGCCGGTCAAAATGCAATGGCCGATATGATGCTCGAAGTGTTCGAGCAAGGCTTGCGCGATGCGGCGACGGAAGAGGGCATGAGCATCAGTAGCATCGAGACCGCACTCTACGCGGCGCAAGACACGACCAGCTGGACGCAAATCAAAGACTTCTATACCTCGGAGCTCAATGGCGCTGGCTGGAAGCTGGATGCCACTTTCACCGAGGAAACCGAGTTATTCAATACAATTGGCTGGATGCGGGGCCGTGGGGCAAATGAACAGGGACTTTTTGTTATCTACACCCCTGACATTTTCGGCGGAACCGGTAATTTGTTGATTGTGATGCTAGTTTCGCAATAACAAACGGAAAGATACCTACTCCAAGCCCCCCGTTCTCAACGAAAACGGGGGGCTTGAATTTATGCTTACAGTGTACCCAAGTACCAGATCACCAGATGCGGCGTCACGTTGATCTCAATCCAGGCAGCGAGCAACAATAGTGGCAACACGAGCGCGATAAAGATCTTGAAAAAATGCCCGATTTCACGCACAATCCCTCGCACCCCACCACCAGTATCCGCAGGCCGCAAAATAATCGCCCCGATGCGCAGAGCTTGCGCCGTGGCGATAAAGGCCGCTGGCAACTCCAAAATTCCGTGGGGCAACACAAAGGTCGCCAAAAACAACCATGGATTTACTCCTAGCACCGGCCCTTGTAGCGCAACATAGCTAATGATTGCTAACGGAGCCATCAACAACAATTGTGCCATCGAGCCAAACGTAAAGAGGGCTAATGCCGCTGCCACCAGCAATGAGCGGACATTGTTCCAGAAAATAGCACTCGTCGAGAAACTAGACAACAGCCCTGATACTGCTACCGCATCTTGAAAGGTCTCTATATTAATTTGTGGGTTGAAACTTATAGCCCCGGCAGGAAGAGGAAAGAAATGTGTCCCCCACAAACCTACCAACAACCCGCCCAAACAGGTCACTGCCACCGTAAAAGCTAGCTCAACACGGATCGCGCGCAGCTGCTGCGGTAGTTCGCGGGTATAGAGGGCCACCAAACCCTTGCCCGGCCACAAAGCTTGCCAAAAAGTCTGCCAAGTACCTTTTATATCCAGTTCGGCTACTTCCCGCCCCAACAGCTGTTCTCGATTAAATGTATTAACCCCCATCCGCACAAACAATATCGTAACCACCCCTAACCCAAGTACCATTAGCCAGAGGCTAAGATAGTTGGCAAACAGCAACAGCCCGGCTTCCACCTGTAACAAAAATGTCATCGGCACAATGATGAAACTAGCCACGAGATTAGCCGCGCGCACGCTGGTGGACTGGCTGGAGACAATAACAGCTGCCGTGACCATCACCAACGCTTTCGTGGTTGCCAGAGCCATGCCCAGCAGCATCAACTGCGCGGGCGGCCACCACCCGGTACGAAAGCCCAAAAGCAGTAAATAGAATGCCATCCCGATCCCGCTAGCCACGACGGGCGGGGCAGTAGACGCAAGTAGCTTGCCTATGTACAATTGCAAATCACTGAAGGGGATTGCCAACAACGGTTCCAGACTACGCCGCTCCTTCTCCCCCACAAAGGTCTCCAACGCAATCACCAACGAGAACGTGGTAGGGAAGAAACCCACCACCAGCATCAAGAAGGGGTACATCCGTTCTAGGATCAAATCGCCGCCATAACGGTTCACAAAATCCAGGCCGGAAGAAGCCGCGAACTCGGCCATAAAAGGAAACGTAAAGACTAACAAACAAATTGGCAGGGTAATGCGCCAATCACGCAAAGTATCTTTGATCTCGCGGCGCATGATAACCCATATCGGCCCTAGCTGCTGAAACACGTTCGCTCGAAAGGCTCCCGATAATACACTCATGACAAGCCTCCTTCCATCACCCGCAGATAGACCGCCTCCAGGCTGTGCGGCACCTCGCTCAACAGCATCACCGCAGCCCCTTTCTCGAACAAGACCCGCAAAACCTGCGGGTTCACCTGCTCCGGCTCTGTAGTTTGGTAGCGCAACCAACGCTCCCCAGTCGCTATCACTGACACGAAAGGCTCAATCGCGGTAATGATTCCGTTGCGTGGGGGTTCAGCGAATTGCACCTCCATCAACGCAGGGCCTAACAGTTGCAGTTTGAGCTCCGCAGCGGTGCCTTCAGCCCGGATGCTCCCATCACGGATGATGGCGATACGATCAGCCAGTTCTTCCGCTTCCGGCAAGTTATGGGTGCAAATAATGATGGTGCGATCCGTGGCGCGCATCTGCTTGATAGCATCACGTACCAGCCGCGCGCTCTGCGGATCCATCGCCGAGGTCGGCTCATCCAACAACAACACGGGCGGATCATGCAGCAACGTGCGAATCAGCGCAATTTTCTGCGCCATGCCTTTGGAATACTCCCCCAGCCGCCGGTACAGCACAGGCGTCATCTCGAACTGTTCGGCCAGCGACTGGATGCGTTCCCGACGCTGTGGCAAGTTCATGCCGCGCGCCTCACCGAAAAAATCCAGGTACTCGTAACCGTTCATGCGGGTATAAAGCCCAGGCGCTTCAGTCAGCACCCCTACCCGACGGCGCACTTCCTGGGGGGCTTCCACCACATCAAATCCAGCGATACACGCCGCCCCGGCAGTAGGCCTGAGGATCGCTGAGAGCATCCGCACGGTGGTAGTTTTGCCAGCCCCGTTAGGGCCAAGCAACGCCAATACCTCTCCAGCCCCCACCTGTAATGATACTTGATTGACTGCTACCAGTGTATCAAACCGCTTCGTCAACCCAGATAGTTTGATCATTCTTACGCTCCTCTAACTAAAACAACCTTCATTATACCATGGAAAAGGCCTCACATGCACTCCAAATTTTAGATTTTGGCGGACGAAGGTTGTTGTGTTACACTCGCCAGAACAAAAAGTGCAATTTCCGGCCTTGTGTACTATAATAACCATAGATACTGTTAGGCGTTATAGATGCCTTTGGTACACCCATGATAACAAAAAATTCGGGGAACTGACGTGCCCCTCAGAGCCAAATGCTCGGAACAGATCGCCAGATTTGCGACCGGATAAGCGGGCTTGAGCGCAATCTAAAGTTCGCGTTACATTTACTACGTTGATTTGCGGATTTGTAGGTTTTCGGAAAGGAGGGCTATCATGAAACACTTAGCCTGGTTGCTTGTGTTACTTGTACTGCTTACTGCCTGCGGCCCCCGCGCCGAGTACGATATTCGCGGTACATGGGATTACGCGCTGACCTCTACCAACGGTAATCTGTACGATATTGGCGTCATCACCTTCAGCGGCAAGCCCACACAAGGCACCTACCAGCTCATCAACATCTACGATATCGAATACAACGGCGAATACACCGTCAGCGGCACAACGCTGCAATTACACGGCGACGATACCTGGACGGGCGACTTCAGCGATGCGGACACGCTCAGCGGCGTCTGGGGCTATCCCAACGATGACAACGGCACCTGGGTTGCCACACGCAAACCATAGGGCAAGAGAAGTGTTCCTGGCCCAGCGGTTGGATGCAAATTCGGGGAACTAACATTCCCCTTAGAGCGCTGAGCAGAGCACCAGCCCCGCGCAGCGCTTAACACCTGCCGCTGGTTTCGGCAGGCTCAATCACCTGCTTCAATAGATTCACCATTTGCCATTTACCATTCTAAGGAGTCAAACCATGAAACTCAAACACTGGGGCATCAATTTGATGTTATTGGGTGGCCTGGCCGCGCTATTGCTGGCCTTCGCGCTGATTGTGGGCGACCTGCCCAGCCAGATTTACACCACCGAACAGCAAAGCTACCTCGCCGATAACCGGATGCGCAGCGTCTCCCAACAGCCGGTGCTGGTCAATGCGCTCGAATACGATATGCCGCTCGGTTTCATAACGCCGGATGCGCTGTTTTATAGCAGCGCGACAGCCGATATAGCGCTGCCCGTCGCACGCAGCGAAGTCCGCGCCACGTTACAGGCCCGCTACGAAGAGCGCGAGGGCGTCAGCGTCACTGTTTACGACCTGCGCTTCGCGGGCGAGTACCTGATTCGGTACACGGACGCGGTCACCAGAGCGGTTAGCCTCTTCTTTCCGTTCCCCAATAACCTGGAGACCTTGCACAATGTCAGCCTTCAGGTTGATGGTGAGGAAACGCCCAACACCCGGTACAATACGCGCGGCATCGAATGGCGCGGCGTGCTGGCAGAAGGCGACGAGCGCAGCATCACCATCCGCTACCAGGCCGATGGCGCCAACAGCTTCTCCTACGCGCTTAGCCGCGAACAGCGCACCGATATTGACATCCGCATCATTGTCGAAGGCTTAACCGGCAGCACCGTCGCCAAGGCCTCGCTTCCGGCCACCCAGACCGACACCGAAGCCACCCGCGAAACCTTCATCTGGAACTACACCAACCTCATCGCCAACCGCGATATTGGCCTGACCCTCCCTACTCGGCTCAGCTTCACGCAGCGCGTCGAAGCCTTGCGCGGCGCATTCCTCACCCTCTCCGGGTTAGCGCCCCTGTGGGTGCTGCTCTTCATGGCCGCGCTGGGCGGATTGCTCCACCTCACCCAACAGCCAGTGGATATGCGCGCGCTCCTGTTGGCAGGGTTCGGCCTGGCGCTCTTCTACCCCTTGCTCATCTTCCTCAGCGGATTGGTAGGACTAATACCAGCGGCGGGGCTGGCGGCCGTGATCATCACGGCGCTGCTGGTGGGCTTCATCGGGCTATTGCTGGGGCTACACCGCACCTGGAAAACGATGGGGCTATTGCTGCTGGTCTTCATCGGCTGCTTCTCGTTGGGGATGCTCACGCCCTGGCGTGGCATCGCGCTCACATTGGGCGGGTTACTGTTGACCGGAGCCTTCATGGTACGCTACGCGCGCCGCCCACAACCGGCCCCCATCGCGGAGCTGCCTCAAGAGCCGTCGCTCCCGCCCCAGCGTGAAGAGCATCCACAGGAAGAGGCCCTCGCTACAACCCACTGTCCGCGCTGTGGCCGCGCCCTAAACCAGGATCACGCCTTCTGCCCCGGCTGCGGCTACGAAATGCAGCACTACAGCATCTGCCCCGCGTGTAGCTACGCCCAGCTCACACCTGCCGATGTGGAGAAGGCGCGCTGTCTACGCTGTGGCAAGCGGCTCACGTGAAATTTCTAATCCCAAAACAACGCTAAACTTGAAAGGATACATCCATGACAACCGCTACCCCCCTATCCCGCAGCACCCCAGAGGCGCAAGGCATCCCCTCCAGCGCGATTCGGGACTTTGTGGAAGCCGTCGAGCGCAAAGTGGACACCCTCCACAGCTTCATGCTGCTCCGGCACGGGCGCGTCGTCGCCGAGGGGTGGTGGTCGCCCTACGCAGCCGACCAGCCCCACATGCTGTTCTCGCTGAGCAAGAGCTTCACCGCCACCGCCGTAGGACTGGCAATTGCCGAAGGCCACTTCACGCTCGATGACCCGGTCATCTCGTTCTTCCCCGACGCGCTGCCGACCCGCCTCGGCGTCCGTTGGCCCGATGTGCAGGTTCGCCATCTGCTCAGTATGTCCACCGGACACCTCAAGGACACGATAGAGCGCATCTGGGGCAAACGTCACTGGGTCAAGGCGATTCTGGCGCAGGCCGTGCGGCGCGCGCCAGGTACGCACTTCGTCTACAACAACGGCGCTTCGTACCTGCTGGCGGCGATTGTGCGCCGGACAACAGGCGAAAACGTGCTGGACTACCTGCAACCGCGCCTGTTCGTACCGCTGGGCATCGAGACGCCGACGTGGGACACCTGTCCGCTGGGGATTTCATGTGGCGGCTGGGGATTGAGCCTCAAGACCGAAGACATCGCCCGCTTTGGACAGCTCTATCTGCAAAAAGGGCACTGGAACGGGGCGCAGCTGCTGCCGGAAGCCTGGATCGAGACGGCAACGGGGGTACAAATCAACAACGGCGACGATCCCCACAACGATTGGGCACAGGGCTACGGATTCCAGTTCTGGCGTTGCCGGCACGGCGCATATCGCGGTGACGGGGCTTTTGGGCAATACTGCCTCGTCATGCCCGCGCAAGAGGCAGTGCTGGTGATGACCGGCGGGGTGGCCGACATGCAACCCCCGCTCAATCTGGTGTGGGAACACCTGCTGCCGGCATTCGCAGACGCGCCCCTCCCCGCCGATGAAGCCGCCCACACCGCGCTCACAGCCAAACTCGGCACACTGGCGCTTCAACCGCAGCCCGGAGCCGCCACCAGTGCGATCGCCGCGCAGGTCTCCGGGCACACTTACCGCTTCCCAGAGAACGCGCAAGGGCTGCAATCTCTCAGCTGTGACTTCGAGGGGGACGGCGGCCGCCTCACGCTGCGCGATGCGCGCGGCGCGCACCCGCTCGCAGCGGGATACGGCGCGTGGCAACGCGGCGCGACTACCCTGCCAGCAGAGTTCGAGACGCCAGGGCCGGTCGCCGTGAGCGGCGCGTGGACGGATGACCACACCTACACGTTACAAGCCTGCTTCTATCACACACCGTTTTGTACAACGCTCAGCTGCCGCTTCGCGGGGGAGCAGGTGTTCTTCAATTCCAAAGACAACGTTGGCTTTGGCCCTACTGAACGCCCACAACTGGTGGGGCAAAACACCCCTAAGGACACCCCCCATGACTAACCGCACGCGGATGCTACGTTTTCTGGGGGGGATGGCCCTCATCAGTCTGATCTTGGGCATCATTTTCCCCTTGCTCCCGCCCATGTTCCATACTTGGGGCGCGACTGCCGCTGAAGTTGCGCGCACTTACCCTGGTGATGAGCTATTAGCTGCTCCCAGCCTTTCCTGGACGCACGCGCTTACCGTGGATGCGCCGCCCGAAGCCGTCTGGCCCTGGATTGCACAACTGGGTGAAGGGCGCGGCGGCTACTACAGCTACACCTTCATCGAGAACCTTATCGCAGGTGAACGGCTCTACATCAACGCCAACCACATCCTTCCGGAACACCAGCATCCTCAGCCTGGCGATAAGTTGATTGATACGATGCTTGCAGTACATGCGGTGGAGCCAGGCCAATGGCTCCTCGCCAAAGACACCGCGGCGCTGATAGAACTGGGCCTGGGTTGGACATGGCTATGGTGGGTAGAACCTCACGGCACAGAGCAGAGTCGGTTCATCGTCCGGGGACACATCGAGCCGCCCGCCGGTATGGACAATCCCGTACTAGGTTGGTTCATTGATGCGGGCAGCTTCGTGATGGGACGGCGCATGGCGCAAGGGCTGGTGCTGCGCGCCGAAGGCCGTTCCGAACCCGGTTACATCGAGGGTGTGGAGATTGCACTCTGGCTGGGCGCGCTGCTGGCGGGCCTAGTTGCGGGGGTGTGCTTCCTCTGGCGACGACCCTGGCAACCGCTACTCGTGGGCATCGCGGCAGTGCTGACTCTGGTCTGGTTCACTTTTGGGATTCCTGCCCTGGTTCTGCGGCTGGCGACAGTGGCGGCGCTATGGGGAGCCGTAGGGCTAGTTTTCGCGATAAAAGCCCCAATTGATGAGCGTGAATCCGTAAATCCCTCTGCTATTGACAGCTAATAATCACATGGTATCATAATACTAACCATTATTATACCCTATCCAATAACGCGCTGGAAAATGAACCGCACAAAAATCCTCTTATCTGAATAAATGTGCTGCTCAATATCATGAAGTTAAGGTTTGCAGACCGTCCACGAAAGCCTACAAAATCAGGGGAATTCGTGCAACTTGTCCCGCGCACGCGGGATTCGTAACCTAATTCGAGAACGGTAACCGGAATCAATGTTCTTAACTTAATGGCATTGATAACTAAAATCAGGAGTTACGCGGTTGCCGTTTGCGGCACCGGCTCAAAGCGAATATTGTGTCTCTATGGAGCGAGTATGAAAAAACTAAACCTTTCCGTATTCAGGCGGGGATCCAACTCAGGCCCTCTTATTTTAGAGCGCTTGCTAGACCTGTATAAGCACAACTATGTCCAGGCAGATACAGATATTCTTTCTTGGACAGATGGTTGGGCCACCTTACTACAATATGCGCTTTACAAATCTGGGCCAGATGTATCTGAAATTGGCAGCACCTGGGTAGGGGATTTAGCCCGCATGAATGTGCTGCGCCCCTTCTCTACTAGAGAAGTACATGACTTAGAGGGTAAGAATCAATTTTTTCAGAGTATGTGGCTGACAGATGGGCTTGATCAAACGTGTTACTCTATTCCATGGTCAGGGGATGTTCGGGTGCTCTTCTACCGCCGCGATATGTTCCAACAGGCCGGGATTAATGAGAACCTTGCATTTCAAGACCTTACCCGATTTGAAGAAACGCTAGCGCAGCTCAAGGAAAGTGGCGTTGAATCGCCTCTGGCAATGCCTTCCAGAGACTCGCGTATGGGACTGCATTCACTGGCATCTTGGGTATGGGCTGCGGGGGGTGATTTTGTAAGCAATGACGCTCTACAAATCACAGTTGATGACGAACGCACCATTGCAGGCGCGAGTAAGTTTTTCCGGCTAGGGCGATATTTTGGCTCTGCGGCCCTGGAAACAGGATATCGTTCAGATGATAGCTTCTTACGGGGAGAAGCCGCCATAGTGATAAGTGGTTCATGGTTGCTAGCTTCCAGCATGATGAAGCCGGAAGTCCATGAGAACCTGGGCGTAGCACGCTTGCCAGCCGTACCTTTCGTAGGCGGCTCACATCTTAGTATATGGACCTATTGTCGCGCCCCAGAACTGGCTTTGAAATTAATTCACGCGCTACTTTCAGAGGAAAATAGTGCGGCTTTATACCCGCTGATTGGTTTACCCATCCGCGAAGCACACTGGAACAAGCCACCCTTTGATGCCTGGCCCTACCCGATATTTCTTGAGTCATTTAAGGCCGGACGTAGTTTCTCAAGTAGCCGCTTGTGGGGCCTAGTGGAAAAGCGGCTGACCGAAACTTTACGGGGGATGTGGGATGAAGTACTCTCATCAGAAGAAAATATTGACGAAATCGTTGACACAACCTTTAAGCGATTGGCTAAGCGTTTACGTTTAACCATCGAAAGAGAATAACCTCTATGCAAAAACCTCTCTTATTTCCGGCTAATTTTATTTGGGGTACGGCTACTTCGGCTTATCAAATCGAGGGAGCTGTCGCAGAAGATGGCCGTAAGCCATCTATATGGGATGTGTATTCCCACACGCCAGGGATGATGGCCTGTGATGGTGAAAATGGGGATGTAGCCTGTGACCATTACCATCATTGGCGCGAAGATATAGCATTGATGCATTCACTGGGCATTAAGTCCTATCGTTTTTCGCTATCCTGGTCGCGCATTTTACCCGATGGCACCGGCGCAATCAATCAATTGGGATTAGATTTTTATTCTCGCTTGGTAGATGCCCTACTAGAAAAGGAGATTTCCCCCTTTATCACGCTGTATCACTGGGATTTGCCGGCGGCTTTAGATCAGCCTTCCGGTACGGCTGGATGGTTGACCCGTGCTACAGCTGAGGCGTTCCTTGAATTTGCCGATGTAGCTTCCCATGCTTTGGGAGATCGGGTGAAATTGTGGGCTACCTTGAATGAACCCTGGTGTTCCAGTTACATGGGATATGGTAAGGGGCTACATGCACCCGGGTTAAAAGACCGACGGCTGGCCTTACGCGCTGCACATCACTTATTACTGGCGCATGGTCTGGCTGTGCCGGTGATTCGCGCGAATAGCCCCAACAGCCAGGTCGGAATGGTGCTAAATTTGATCCCTGCTTATCCCGTCACCGATAGCCCCGCAGATCACGAAGCCTGTCGCTATTACGATGGTGCGACCAATCGTTGGTTCCTCGATCCGCTCCAAGGCCGGGGGTATCCTGCGGATATGCTGGCCGATTATGTCACACAAGGGCTGCTGGATTCACAAACCCCTGACTTTATCAAATCAGGAGATTTGGATTGTATTGCTGTCCCAACTGATTTCTTGGGCGTCAATTATTACTCCAGGGTCTTTTTGCAAGCGATTGCTGGCCGGGAGATGGAAATCGGCGTTTACCAAAATGGAGCTATTCCAACGCAACACAACAAGACCGCAAGCGGCTGGGAAATCTATCCGGATGGACTGTACGATTTACTCCTGCGCTTGCATCGGGAATACCGGCTGAAGAAGCTCTACATAGCTGAAAACGGCGCGCATTATGACGATGTCCTCACCCCTGAAGGTACGATAAACGATTTTCCCCGTCTACAATACGTCCGTGACCATCTCCAAGCCCTACATCGCGCCATAGAAGCCGGCGTACCGGTGGCAGGCTATTATCTCTGGGCCTTCTTGGATAACTTCGAATGGCGCCATGCCTATGACCGGCGTTTTGGCATCGTGTATGTGGATTTTGAAACGCAGCAACGCATCCCCAAACAATCAGCTTTATGGTATCACCAGGTTGCTATTAGCAACACACTCGACGGCCAATAGGGATTGCGCTAAATCTCTATACTTTTAGCCCCCTTTCCATCGCAGTGCGAGGAAAGGGGGCTTTTTGATGCTATCCTCTTGACAACTTCAGTCTTTATGTTAATATATGATTAGTCTTATATATAACAAGTCTTATAAAGGATTAATCCAGTGTCTCTTGAACATGCAATTCTGGGATTTCTCAACTACACCCCTTTTTCCGGCTACGATCTAAAAAAGATGTTCGACACCTCCGTACAGCACTTCTGGGCCGCCGATCAGAGCCAGATTTATCGCACTCTGGCCCGGTTGGTGGAACGCGGTTGGACTGAGGTTGAAGTAGTGGAGCAGGATGATCGCCCTGACCGCAAAGTCTATCACCTTACCGAGGCCGGGCGCACGGAATTACACCGATGGCTTATTACCCCCCTCACGCATGGCCCGCACCGTAGCCCTGAATTGGTGCAAGTTTTCTTCGCAGGTCAATTGCAAGATGCGGAAATCCTGGAAATGTTCGAGCGTGAGGCGGAGAAAATCCGTGCTGTGCTGGCCCGCTTTGGCGACGTTCCGCAACAAGCCGCGGAGTATGTTGAGACCCTTGGCACACCGCGCGAGACGTTCTTCTGGTTCCTCACCCTTGAAGCAGGCATCGAATCGGCGCGGGCGCACCTGGCGTGGTTAGAATCTGTCATCACGCGCATCCAGGCAGGCGCAGTCCCGCCCTTTGAACCAGGCACTACAGAGAGCAAGGAGTCCCATGATTAAAAGCCAGCAACTACCAACGCGTCAGCGCATCCGTAAAGGGCTTATCCTCTTGGCATTTCTCTCGTTCCCGGTAACGATGAACTACCTCTCGCCCTACGTCATCATCGAAGGGGCCATGAATGGAGTCGTCAATGGCAGTCTGGTAGTATTTGGGCTGCTCTTTATCTCGGCGCTGTTCCTGGGACGCGCCTGGTGCGGTTGGGTCTGCCCCGGCGGCGCGATGCAGGAGCTGGCGGAGCCAATCAACAATAGCCCTGTCAACCGCCCCAAGAGCGACTGGATCAAGTGGGCCATCTGGATTCCCTGGATTACGCTGATTGTTTGGGGGGTGTTACAAGCCGGGGGCTATCGCAGCGTTGATTTGCTCTACCATACGCAGGACGGCATCTCGGTGGCCGGGACGGAAGATCGCCCGATCATTTTTGCCTATGTCATCTACTACGGCGTGGTGGGGCTGATGGTGGGCCTGGCAGTTATCTTCGGACGCCGGGCAGCCTGCCATACCGTTTGCTGGATGACACCCTTTATGATTTTAGGCCGCAAGCTGCGCAATCGGCTCAATACACCCGCGTTGCGCTTGCGTGCGGATACCGAGGAGTGCATCAACTGCCAGAAATGCACGCGGGCCTGCTCCATGAGCCTGGATGTGAACAACATGGTACAGACGCGCGCCATGGAGCATAGTGAGTGTATCCTCTGCGGCGCGTGTGCAGATGTATGCCCCAAATCCGTCATTCACTTCACGTTTGGCAAGGGACGCTAGGTGAAATGAAAGTTGGACGCGCCAGAGGACGAACCATGCTACTCGGAATCGTGATTTTGCTGGTTATCCTAGTGCTTTTCAGGTATGGCCCGGCTGCGCCCACAACTTCAAGCGCAAATGGGATCAACGTGTTGGAACAGGTAGAATTGGCGGGAGTCAAGCAATGGATTTCGATTCGAGGCACAGATATCAATAATCCGGTGTTGCTATTCCTGCACGGCGGGCCAGGCAGCGCGAATCTCGCCAAGCTGCGTGTGCAATGTCCCGCCCTCGAAGAGCACTTTGTCGTGGTCAGCTGGGATCAGCGCGGGGCGGGAAAGACGTATACCCTGCGATCCGGCGTGCAAGACCTCACGCTCGCGCAGTTACGCGCAGATACCCATGCGCTGGTCACATACCTGCGCGACCGATTCGGAGGCGAGAAGATTTATTTGATGGGATTTTCGTGGGGTACGGCCTTGGGACTATGGACGGTTCACGATTACCCGGAAGATTTCCACGCCTTTATCAGCGTTGGGCAAATGGTGAATTGGCAGGCTGGCGAAGCGCTTTCCCTGGCCTACGTCCAACAGATTGCTCGCGAGCAAAACCACAAAAAAGCGCAGCAGGAGCTGACGGGAATTGATCCGGCCTATCTGGCAGACGATTGGTATGCGCAACAGCAACGGCAAAGGCACTGGTTACTTGCGTTCGGCGGAGTGTACCATACAACAAACAGCTATAACCATGAAGCCTGGATGTTGTTCACAGCTCCGGAGTATTCCCTGGTAGATTTTGCCTTGTGGCCGTTAGCGCAGAGCCAATCTCTGAAGCAGTTGACGCCAGAACTGCGGGAGCTGGATTTCGCCGCCAGCGTGCCCCAAATCGAGGTCCCCATCTACTTTCTGGTGGGCCGCCATGATTACAACACGCCTTTTGAATTGACCCAACTCTATTACGAACAGCTTCAGGCTACACAGGGAAAGCATTTCATCTGGTTTGAGGAGTCCGCGCATGACATTTTCTTTGATCAGCCTGAAACATTGGTGAACGTCTTGATGGGTATCAAAAACCGTTGATACCGTTACTTCAAAACGCTACTTCTACACCGAAACCATGGAGGTTCTTTATGAAGATTTCACTATTGAACGGCAATCCCGACGCCGCTAACACCGGTTTCGAGACGTATTTACGCCAGCTGGTAGCGGCGTTGGAAAGCGACCACCAGGTTACGGTGCTTACCCTGCGCGACCTGGACATCGCCTACTGCGTGGGCTGCTGGGGGTGCTGGGTGAAGACGCCGGGCGAGTGCGTGGCGCAAGATGCTTCAGCGGATGTCTGCCGCGCGGTCATCAACTCTGAGCTGACATTGTTCGCCTCGCCGCTGCGGATGGGCTTTGTGAGCGCACTGCTCAAAAAGACAATGGATAAGATGATCCCCATCATTCATCCCTACATCGTCGTGGATCAGGGCGAGGCGCATCATCGGACGCGCTACGCGCGTTACCCGCTGCTGGCGTTGTTGCTGGAACAAGGCGCGGACGCCGACGCCGAGGATGTTGCCATCACCACCGACATCCTCAGCCGCACGGCGCTGAACATGAAGAGTCGAATCGCCTTCAGCAAACTGACTTCAGACCCCATCGCGGAGGTGCATCATGCGATTAACAGTCTTTAACGGTTCGCCGCGCGGCAAAAAGGGCAATACCGAAATCCTGCTGGCACAGTTCACGCAAGGGTTCGCGAGTATTCCCGACAATAGCCATACCCTATACCACCTTAACCGTGTGAAGGAGCATCCGGCCTACGCACAGGCGTTCAGCGAGGCTGAAGCGGTCTTGATTGGTTTCCCGCTGTATACTGATGCGATGCCGGGATTGGTGATGGCGTTCATCGAAAGCCTGGAACCGTATTGTGGGCGCGTGGGGAATCCGTCGCTGGGCTTTCTGGTGCAGTCCGGTTTTCCAGAAGCAACCCACTCGCGCCATGTGGAGAAGTACTTGGAGAAGCTAGTGCTGCGCTTGGGTAGTCCCTACATTGGCACGATTATCAAGGGTGGTTGCGAGGGGATACGGCTGGCAACGGAGAAATCCAACCAGAAGCTCTTTGCCGCATTGTACGAGATTGGGCGCGACTTTGGCACGCACGGACAGTTCGATACGGCGCAAGTGGCCCAGCTGGCTACGCCGGAACGCTTCCCCGGCTGGATAACCCCGCTGCTAGGGTTGCTATTCAAGATGGGAATAACCAATGGGTACTGGAATCAACAACTGAAAAACAATGAGGTCTATGCCCAGCGCTTTGCGCGTCCCTACACGGAAGAAGTTGTGCGCTCATAAGAATTAGGGGTGTACAAAAGGCGTACCTGGAGCTTGCCAAAGGTCACGCGCAACTTCCAGTACAGTCTGGCCCAATTTAGGTATCATCAATGTCATTAAGTTGCGGGCATAGACCTGGCAGGTTTCAAGGCCTTAACTCGACTTTTGCAGTACCTTAACATGGAAATACTCCCTAAATTGGTCTGCACCCAGTCCTAACTGGTAGTAAAATAAGAAGAAAGGATATCTAATAGGAGGATTACCATGCTCCCTATCGTAG